>Ga0172367_10000031_pt1 | contig 198210 bp, 232 predicted proteins | sample Lak10m_FD_114542 | JGI IMG/M metagenome (GOLD analysis project Ga0172367, IMG submission 114542) | Freshwater microbial communities from Kabuno Bay, South-Kivu, Congo - kab_022012_10m | ecosystem: Environmental > Aquatic > Freshwater > Lake | place: Democratic Republic of the Congo... | reverse complement strand
TTTTCATGGGAATCCCGGGTGCAAGGGAGACTGTTCCAGGTAATCCTTTAAAAAATTCCCGGGGCAGGACTCTGGTTGTATCAGCCCTCTCTTACTACGCAACAAATATTTGAAGATATCTTCGATGCCAGCGGGTCCTGGAAAAATGAGAAGCGTTATCAGAACGATTAAATATCAAATCCAGTGATTAGGGGCTGATGAATTATCGCCAGGCCCGGGTGCTGCCATCCAGCAGGTGCGTTTTCATATACCGGAAAGGGCACGCTGTCGCGGGGCCGGTGCCCGGGTGAATGCCATGAGCAAGCCCCCCGGTTTAATTTTTCCGGCTCGTGTACATGAGCCTGAAGACCCACCTCCTGCGGACCGTCATCATGAGCATTGTGTTTGCGATCATCGCCGCGACGCTCTTCTCCGCTCTCTACCTGACCGACGGAGCACAGCAGGGTCTCATGCACGGGACACCATGAATGGGTGCCGACCTGATCGTTGTCCCGGACGGGTCGCTCTCGGACGGGGAGAATATCCTCCTCAACGAGAAACCCGCCATGTTCTTTTTCGGTGACTCCGGTTTTGAGAAGATCACCGGCATCAGCGGCGTTGCACAGGCAAGCCCCGGGATCTTTATCTCCACCCTTGCCGGGCAGGCGTGCTGTTCGGGACACGTGCAGGTCATCGCGATCGACCCGGCCCGGGACTTTACCGTGGCCGCCTGGCTAAAAGAGCATCCGGGCGTGACGATGGAGAAAGACGATATTCTCATCGGGAGCATGATTGACGGGGATACCGGGACAGATCTGAAATTTTACGGGCACACGTTCAGGATTGTGGGAAAACTCGATCCTTCCGGGATGCGAGGCGTCGATAATGTCATCTTCACCCGGATAGACGACATCTATGCAGCGGCCGGGGAGTCGGGTACGAAAGCGGCACAGCCGCCGAACATCCCGGAGGGTAAGGTCTCCTCGGTTCTCGTCCGGGTCGATCCGGGAGCATCGGCAGGTGCGATTGGAAGCGAGATCAGAAGCCAGGTTCCGGGAACAAAAACCATAACCCAGAACACATTGCTCGGTCTTGTGCTCCTCCACCTGACCGGCATTGTCCGGTTCCTCAATCATTCGAGCATTGCAGTGATTGCAATCTCCATTCCCCTCACCGGCCTGGTATCTGCGATCGTTGCCCGCGAACTTCAACGGGAGATTTCGATGCTCGGAGCTCTCGGGGCTACAAAAGAGTTCGTTACCCGGCTTGTCTTCACCGGGACGTTCATCTCCTCAGTTATCGGAAGCCTGATCGGGATCGCTGCGACGATGGTGATCCTTCTCTCGTTCCAGAACTTCATTGCGTTTATCCTGGAGATCCCCTTTGCGGTCCCGTCGCCGTTCTCGCTTCTTGCGATCGTCTCCGGTTCACTCCTGCCATCCCTTGCGATCGGTGCGATTGCTTCGATCTATCCAACGATTCACCTTATCCGGTCAGCGCCGCCATCCGGGTACTCCGGAAGTACCGGAAGCTGGTGGCGGGAGCGGATTTCCGCGGGCAGCTGGCAAGCGGGGTACGCACCGAAGGAGACCTTCCCCCCACGAGGGGAGAGTGGGTCCTGCTTCACAAATTCATTGAGGGGCGAACCGGATGTCTCTCACGGGCAAAATTACCGCTTCAACCCTCTCCTTTGTCGCGGTTTCTTCCGCAGCGGGTTTGGGATCCGGGATACCGCGTCGTAAATGGCAAAGCCGGCCTTCGCGACCGTAACCTTGAACCTGAACCCGTGCCCCTCCATCTTCCTGGCGACATCTCTCATCCGTTCGGGGATCGGGATCTTCTGGGGGCAGATCTTTGCGCACTTCCCGCATCCGAGGCAGAGCCCGGCATGGGCTTCTTTCCCGACAATGCCTCCGATTTTTGCGAGATAGAGGAGTTTATTCCCTTTCTTTTGGGGGAAAAGAGCGGCACTGTTGTACAGGGCAAAACATTCCGGGATGTTGACGCCTGCCGGGCAGGGCATGCAGTAGCTGCAGCCGGTACAGTTCACCTTCATCAGCACCAGGTAGGCATCCCCGACCCTGCCGACGAGTGCCTGTTCCCCTTTGCCAAGGGAGTTCGGGTACGCTGCCGATGCCTCGCGGATGTTCTCATCGATGTCGGCTTCGGCGTTCATGCCGGATAATACCACGGTGACTTCGGGGTGATCCCAGACCCACCGGAGCCCCCATGCCGCCGCCGACCTCCTGATCGGTGACTCATCCCAGATCTTCCTAACTTCGTCGGGAACCGGCGAGGCGAGGTTGCCGCCCCGGAGCGGCTCCATGATCATCACCGCGAGGTTCTTTCCTGCCGCATACTCGAGCCCGGCAGTACCCGCCTGGTTCTCTTCATCAAGATAATTGTACTGGATCTGGCAGAACTGCCAGTCGTACGCATCTACGATCGTGCGGAACGCTGCAAGATCGCCATGGAACGAAAACCCGGCATTCCGGATCCTCCCGTCATTTTTTGCGGCATCGAGAAACTCAAGGACGTCAAGTCGGACGAGTTTCTCCCAACTCTCTCGGGTCAGGCTGTGAAGGATATAGTAGTCGACGGATCCGGCTTTAAGGACCAGTATCTGGTTATCGAGGATGCGATCCATGTCCTCACGCGTGCGGACCGACCACGGGGGAAGCTTGTCTGCGATGTTGACCTTCTCCCGGTACCCGTCTTCCAGCGCCCGTGCCAGGATCGGTTCGCTCCTGCCAAAATGGTAAAGCGGGGCGGTGTCGACATAGTTCACCCCTTCGTCAATGGCGTGCCGGAGCTGGAGGAACGCCCGTTTCTCGTCGAGACCCCCGCCGGGCGATCGCGGAAGCCGCATGAAGCCGAAGCCGAGGATCGAGAGTCTTTCGCCGGTTTTTGGTACTGTGCGGTACAGCATGGGATCACCGTGCCTGGTTTTTTAGTGAATATGACCGGTCATAATTTAAAAAGAAAACCCGGCATAACCGTGGTCCGGGCTGATCGTTTTCTCTATTGCCGGATCCTGAATCTGCCGGGCCTTTTCAAAAAGTCGGGTATCCACCCATATCCTTAAATGATTCCGCAAATATCAGGGATACGATCACGGAGGAACCTTTTTTGAAAATCAAACATATCCTTTCCGTCCTGCTGGCGATATCCGTCATCGCAAACATCGAGCTGTTTGCCGGATTAAATCCGGTTTCCCAGCAGAATGTGCCGGCACTGGTCGCAAAAACGAACCAGCTCAGCGTAGAGAATATGCAGCTCCAGAAACAGGTGGACCAGGCAAATATCAGCATGCAGAACGCCCTTACCCAGCTGAACTTTTACCGGGCACACCTGTTCAGTCCCGAAGAGGTTGCGGAAGGAGTGTCTGTCGGGCTTTCGGGCTCTGCCATGATGGAAGCTCCGGCCGTCAGCCAGGTATCCCAGCTGGTGCAGAACGGCCTGTTTCTTATGCAGCAGATTATTACCAATGGCTCAATTATGAACATCTCCGCAGATCTGCAGCCGGGAAAAGGCCGAGTCCTTGTAGAGACAACGCCGTTGATGGGGATCGTCTTCCAGGATGCGGCAAATACGGCAGTTTTCGTTGCAGAGAATAAGACTAAGGTCGATATATCCGGGAGCGATATCCTCTTCTCCATCCATGCCAACAAGGAGATCTCGTCCATTGACGGGCCAAGCGCCGGGGCGCTGATGACGCTTGTCGCTATTGCGGCGCTGGAGAACCGGCCCATCGACCAGAGCGTCACCCTGACCGGGACGATCGACCAGGACGGTCACATCGGGGCAATTGGCGGGGCCATCGAGAAAGCCCAGGCAGCAAAGGCAAGCGGGATCCGGACCTTCCTCCTCCCCCGCGACAACCAGATGCTCACGGTCTATTCCGAACAGACAGTAAACTACGGGGGGCTCCAGGTACTCGAACAGGTGCCCCGGACCGTCCCGGCAAAGGAGTATATCGAGCAGAATGTCGGGATTCACGTCATGTAAGTTAATACGATCGATGATGTGATGGCGGCTGTACTGAAATAACAATCCTGTTTTTCCGGCTCACGGCGTTCCGCTGAACCGGAAAAGCAGTCAGGTAAAAGGTAGAGGAAAACCCAGAAACTGGGGAAATCGCAGGTGAATTCCTGATCCCGACCAGGGGGTACCCCCCTCATCCAAATTTGTACTCGTCAAACTCCCCTCCCCCGGCTCAAGTTACCGTCTGAAGCAATGTTACGTGAACGAAAAAAGCATTGTCCAACCCCTGCCTCTCCCCTTATCACGGAAAAGACCTGAAACGCGGTATAGATCATAAATGGGGAATGGGACGCTCCGTCAAACCAGAAGCGTCTGTTAATCTACGGTAATCTCTTCGCCTGCCGGGATATCGCGGCTGGCAAAATAGTCAAATACCTCGTCATGGTATGCGTTCGGATCCGGAGAATGATTGAGGTACCATCCGATCTCCATGCTGCCGAAATCGCGGTGTACATAATACCCCTTTGTGCCTTGGATGCCAAACCGCCGGCTGAAGAAAGCAAGGAGACACCCATCCGACTCGTTCTCTGCCGGTACGAAACGTGATGCCGGGCCGGGAAAGAGGCGGAGACAGGTACCTTTCCGGATCCCGTGCGTGGAGAAGACATCTACACCATCATGACGGGACGGGCGGAGTAGAAAGGAGAGTTCGTCGGTATTGTCACGGAGGCCACCGGTACTATCATGGAATACGCTGAATGCCTGCTCAGGGTACTTGTTCATCTCCACTTCCCCCGGGAATGTATCGCAGGGGAACTTCCGGCCCGGATGGCATGAGCCCTCAAGTCCAAAAAACCGGGATCCGAAGTAGTGCTGTGGCAGGTGCCGGTCAATATCCGGATTCCCCTGCGATGCGGAGGACACATCCGATAACAACCGCGACCGGACGGTTACCTCCGTCGCTCTCCTGAGTTGTCTCTCGCTCAAGCTACCTTAATTTGTCGGTTTTCCTGAACCCCGCACTCCGGAATAGAACGGAGAAAGGAGAGGATGATTCCGGTCGAGGGACTCCATCGGGGAAACTATCGCAACCGCCCGGGCTTTTCACCCAAAAAGATACGGAGAAAAAATGAATACCGCGATGGAAAAGGGGAAATTTGTTAATGTTCGTGGATCCCCTTGTCAAAGTAGATGCTCTTTCCCGTTGCACTGAGGGGGATACCGTATACAACGCTGCAACCCTTGAGATGACCGAGCCTCATCGCAGCGACCCCGGCCGAGAACATGATCCGGTTATCCACGTTATGGATCGATGCTGTCTTGACTGCAGATCCGACCGCGATCCCGAGATCAGTGATCTTAAAGACACAGTTCGGGCCGGGATACAGTGCTTTTGAGTCCTTTGCGTTCGTGACTGCTCTTGTCATCTCAACACACGACGGATATCCACAGCCTCCGCAGTTGATACCAAGCGTCTTCCGGCCCTCGACCCCGATCAGGATAGTCGCATCGCTCTCCTTTACCTGGTCGGCGTTGAGCAGGAAGAACCCCTTGCCCGTCTCCTTCCCCAGTTTCATCATCTCGCCGGCGATCTTTGCCTGTTCCTTCCCGGTCACGATCTCAATCTTTATCGAGTCGATTCCCACAGCTTTTGGCGCCGTCCGGGCTGCAAGGGCCATGAGGCCGGCAACGGATTTTACCGCATCGGATCCGATGGTCATACCCTCACGTTGGACGAGGGAGATAAAGAAGGGTTGGCCGGACGAGATCGACTTTATCCGGCCGGGCGGAAGTGGGAGGCTGGAGATGAGAGCCGGTTGTCGAAACCTGTCACCCGGAACCATCCGGGAAAAATCCGCAAGGACTACCGGAATTTTTGGAGATTCTCCAAACTTTATTGTAGGATGAGTTCCTATGGAGATGAACTATGGAGACTAACGACGGCCTCGATCTCTCGCCGAGGAAGGTCGAGTACCTCAAGTATATCTTTGAAAAGGAAGGGACTGTCAGGACAAACGAGATCGCATCCCGGTTCTCGGTAGATCCTTCAACGACAACAAAGACCATCAGCGAGCTTGCGGATCGAGGTTTTCTCCGGCATGTCCCGTACCGGGGCGTCACCCTGACTCCCGAAGGAATGCGCCATGCGGGATTCCTCGTGAAACGCCACCGGATCTTAAGCCTCGTGCTCGCACGGTTCGGTCTGACCGATGAACAGGCATGCCAGGAAGTTGCCCGGTTCGAGAGCCTCGTCTCCCGGGAAGCCGTTGATACGATCTGCCGCGCTATGGGACAGCCCAACCAGGGGATCTGCGGGAAGATCACCTACGATTCAGGCTGTATGACCTGGGAGAACCGGTTATGACTCTGCATTATGCCGGTAAGCGGATGCGAGAATCTTTGCATATGCCCCAAATTCCGGTGCGATTATGAGCACGACCATGATCTCCGGGCATATCCCGGATCCTGATCTTATCACCTCGTATGCGGAGCGGCAGGAGACCCGGCTCTCTCGGATCAGCCCATGGACGAAATGCGCCGCCCATCTTCTCGTCATCCTGACAATAACGCTGACAAGGGACCTGCTCATCTGCACCGCCCTCTACCTCGCGGTCCTCCTCGTCTACTACCTTGCCGGCCTTCCGGTGCGGAAGCTCTTCGCGTGGTACCTCCTCCCATTGATCTTTGTCCTCTCGCTTGTCGGTCTTCTCGCCTGGACCGAACCCGGAACACCGGTCGTTGCGTTCTCCTTGTTCGGGTTCCCGCTGGTGCTGAGCGACAACGGTATTCTCCTGGTCGTGACGCTGACCGAAAAGGCCCTGATCTCGGTCACCTTCTCGCTTTTCCTTGTCATGACGACCCGGTACCACCACCTCTCCGCGCTCATCAACCGGGTCTTTCCCTCGCCGCTCGACCAGATCTTCCTAATGGCGTACCGGTTTCTCTTCTTAACGCTTGCGATGACCGGATCCATGCTCAAGGCGGTCAGGTCCCGGGGCGGCGGGCTTTGGCATTCGGTCAGAGTGCAGGGGAGACTTTTCGCCGAGGTCTTTGCCTTGGTCTTTATCCGGTCGTTCGAGCGGGCCGAACGGGTGCACAAGGCCATGACCTCCCGGGGCTACGCAGGAATATACCGGGCGGGAACGGAGATCCCCCGCCCGCGTCCTATAGAATATGGCGTGTTAGGGGTATTTGCCGCAGCCATCGCTGTCATGATCTTCATCGTACCGAATTCGACGGGGGGTTTGTGAGATGACCATAACCCGGCGTGATCCGGATGCAACTACCTGTCTCCCCACCGGCCCCGGCCGCGAGGTCCTCATCCACGTCGACTGTGCAAGCCACGTCTATCCTGACGGAAGCGTCGGGATCCACAACATGTGCTTTGGCGTGATGAAAAACGAGATTGTCACGCTCTGCGGGCCAAACGGTTCCGGGAAATCCACGCTTATCGAGCACCTAAACGGCCTCCTCGTCCCGACAGAGGGTGACATCACCATAGACGGCAGGTCGATGAGTGGTGGCGGGGCGGTCGATCTCTGGAAATCCGTCGGCATCGTCTTCCAGCGATCCGACGACCAGCTCTTCGCACCCACCGTACTTGACGATGTCATGTTCGGGCCCCTGAATCTCGGTATATCCCCGGAGGCGGCAAAGGTTGCCGCTCTCGAGGCACTCGAAGCGGTGGGAGCTGTTGATCTGACAACAAAACTCCCCAATTACCTGAGCGGCGGACAGAAGCGACTTATCTCGATCGCCGGTATCCTTGCCATGAAACCCCGGATCATCGCCATGGACGAGCCGACCTCTGATCTCGATCCAGTCCATTCGGAGATGATCGAACGTCTCATCGTTGGTCTGAAAGAGAAATTCGGGATCAGTGTCGTCATCGCCACCCACGATCTCGATCTCGCGGCCCGGATTGCAGACCGGGTCTGTCTTGTCCGGAAGGGCACCGTCTTTGCCGAGGGTTCACCGGAAGAGGTCTTTTATGACGAGAGCCTCGTTGCGGAAGCGGGTCTTAAAAGCCCCCAGCTGGTCAAGATTTACCGGGAATGGTGCGGTATCCACGGCATTGCACCGGATGCCCGGCCGATCCGGATAGCGGCTCTCATCAGGGCAATGAGTCAGGAAACCTCGTGATCCGAGGCATCTCCAGATTTTTCTTTCCGTTTTCACCAGAACAGCGACCGGATCCCGGAAGAGATAAGGGAGCCCATGCATGCGAGAACCGCGGGTTTCCGGAGCAGCATCGAAGCGATCGTCCCGGGCCGTTCCATATCGGCATGATCCACGATGGTTCTGAGGATCTCCGGATCATCCAGCGCCCGGATAAGGGAGGCGATCTGGGCGGGACTCATCTTCCGCCGCAGGGCAAAGAGACGGAACCCAAACTCCAGTTCCTTTCCAATATCGGCCTGCCACCGCTTCTCGTACAAGGCGAGATCCCGGTCCGCAAACCGGTCATTCTCGCAGCAATCTGCAGCAACCGCGGCTGCGTGCCGCGCTGACCGGACCCCGGTATAGACTCCTCCGCCCGAGGTCGGTTTTGCAAACCCCGCGGCATCGCCGACAAACAGGGTTCTCCGGGTATAAGTCCGGTTCATCAGCCCGAGCGGGAGCGTTCCGGTGACCAGATGCGTCGAACCCTGGCCAAACGTTCGGGTGAACGCAGCGAACCGTTCCGGAACGCCGGACTGGCCGCACAGCCCGATCCGGGTCCGGCCCTCTCCCAAAGGAATGGCCCAGCCGAAAAAGTCCGGGGACGCATCCGGGTATATCCCAACATACCGCTGGTCGAACGGGCACGGGATATCGGCCTGGATCCCGGAGAGGTAGACTTTCGCTCGTTCGAGCCCGTACCTGCGGGCGATCGTGCTTCGCGGCCCGTCGGCTGCTATCAGGACCCTGAATCCGATCTCCTCATGCCCGTAAATCCCCCGGGTGCGGACCGTATCTCCCCTCACATCGCAGACGCTTGTCTTGAGCCGGAATTCCGCGCCGGCATCTGCCGCAAACTTCGCCATCTCGCGATCGAGTGCTGCCCGGTCGACGACCAGTGCTTTTGTTACTTTTGCATCGATCAGGATCTCGCTTCTCGCACCCGTGACGACCCTTGCGCCCGAGACCCGGTTGAGAACCGGCCTCTCCGATGTCCGGCATTCGGCAAAGGCTGAATTCGAGAGGAGCCCGGCACACTGGACCGGGTAGCCGATGGAACCGTGCTCTTCGATGCAGAGCGTGGAGAGTCCGGACCCCGCACACGCTTCGGCAGCAGCACTTCCGGCTGGGCCGGCACCTACGACCACGACATCATATCTCATAAAAAATTACTGGAAAAAATTGCATGCGCTATTCGATTATTTTTCCTTGGGGAGTTCGCAGGAACCGGCGAAAAATTTTTTCTGGGCCGGCTCGGGAGCAGGGGCCGGTTCGGCGGGAACCGCTGGCTCGTGAAGGCCGATCGCGATGGAGAAGATCCCGAAGATCAGGGCAAAGGTTCCAAGAATTCGTAAGACGACCTTATCCAGCTCGGTTATCGGCAGGTACCGGAATAATACTCCCAAAAGAAGGACGCTTATCAGGAACATGCCGATTATCATGTAGTACTTGGTCTTCGGGAATTCGAGCGCGTAATTGATATCGGTAAACCCGGAATAGAAGACGATCCCTGCGATGATCAACATAAAGACAAGGGTAATTACCACCTGGGCGAAGAAAGACAGGGCACCGATTATCACGAGAGCCGCAGCAAGCCCGAACCAGAAGAGGGATTCATCGCTCCGGGATGTAGTGGCAAGGAGCAGGAAGATCGCGATACCTATTACGATGAATACCCAGAACAGGGCGATAAATGTTGTTTGCAAAGGTCCTGGAAGAAAAATGGCAAGAAAACCAAATATGATGGCGATGAGTCCCTTTACAATGCATGACAGATTCGTATACATGATTTACACCTGACACTTATTTGAGCGAACCACAATGGTACACCAGCATAGGTTTCACTACTACTAAATACTACTACTAAATTCATCCTGTCCGGCCCTTGATCCTGCGTTGTTTGGAAGGTCCGGGCCCGATTGATTATTATCGGGCCTGAGTATTCTTCTTTTTTCCTATGGCTGGCACCGGCCGAACCCGAAGAATTCAATGTGGAACACTTTCTCCATCACGTAGAGGATGCCGAAGAAGAAGGCTGCATACAGGATGAAGTTGATAACGAATTTCTGCCAGCCCAAAAGACCGGCGGTTGTCACAATCAGGTTTGCAATCGCATCGGCAAGGAGGATTGCGATAAGGATCCCGAGGAAAAATATGACCCATTTTTTTATGGTTGATGTCTCCATACCAGTACTTTGACGTCATCGGTATTAAACCCTGAAAGCATCCCGGGATCCAAATCCCGGGGATCTCGTCTGCAGAAAACGAGGGAAGGGCCAGGATTTCACCCGGATTTTTCCCGGGAGGATTTTCCTGTTGGTTTTGGTTCCGGGAGATTTCCGAATTCCCTTTCACGCATACATTCATCAGGCTCAGGCGGATTTCACCCGTTATCGCAGGAAAAGTATGCACGGAGGTTCCCGCGGGTCCCGGATCAGTGGTTTCCGGATCTGCAATATAATTCCGGGGTACAGACTGCGCAGGCGAATTTAGAAATGCGTGGTTGCCCAATATTCTGGTACATCCAAAAAGATCCCCGATCACCAGAATTTACAGACCAATGGCAATGGCTGAATCCAGACCCGAACCTCTTCCGAAGAATGAAGAACCGTACGATGTATCAGACGAAGATCCGGATGACGGAGCGAAGAAACCCGAAGAGAAGATGACCCCTGCGTTCTACCTCACGCTCGGGCTTATCGGCGTTCTTGTTCTTCTCATCATCATTTTTAACATTCCGGGCACCAAGGCATCGGCGGGAATGACCATGACGTAGGCAAACTGGACCCTGCAGTCGTACACTGATTCCACGGGAATTCTCGTCCCGGTTATCTCAGGGTTGGCGGTGACGGCACAGTTTGGAACGGACGGGCACGTGTCAGGGTTCTCCGGTTGTAACTGGTATTCAGCGGAGTGATCGGTGAAAAATTACGAGATTACCCTGTCAAACGTAGTATCTACGGACATGTACTGTCCCGCTCCCGGGATCATGGCCTAGGAGAGCGGGTACCTTAAGGATCTTCCCAAAGCCATCTCTCTCGGGGTCAGTGATGTGAACCTGAAGCTCTACGATTCCGCGGGAAAGACCATCCTCACGTTTGAACGATCATAAATTTTTTTCACCGTTCGGGAACCGTGATGCACGGGTTTTGAGGGGCTCCCCCTACATTGAAACGGTCTTGTTTTCCGGCGAGTCTTCTCCGGACATGGCTGCAGGAGAAAAGGAAAGGCAGGTCAGGTAACGTTCATTCCGTCTCGCCCGAACTCCCTTGGGTGCATTCGGATTGTGCAAGCTCCTTCTCCTCTGCCCCCGGTTTTTTCGTCTCCTCACATTCTCGAAGGTACTCTTTGATCCTCTCCCCAAGTTCCCCGGTATGGTACTGGAGCTCCTGCGACAACAGGAACATCCGTGCAGAATCCCCGACAGATATATGTGAGTCGAGCCAGTCCCGGAACCCCGCCGGGACCGTGTAGCGGAAACGAAGGGATGAGATCTTTCCCTGTTTTGCTTTAAACTCGATAACGTGGGAGAACCGGTCGAGCGACATTACTTCCTTCATCGAAAAAGCAGCCCTGAGATCCCGCTGGATATCCCGGACCTCAAACCCGGTGAGATTAACCCGGGCCTGTGCAAGCGCTGTCTGCTCGTAATCCGCGGCAAAGAAGACGATCTTCGAGATGTCCCTGCTGTTGAACCTCCGCATGAACTCCTGGAGTTCGTTATGGACCTGGGTGGAGATCCGGTGAGCAGTTTTCCGCTGTTCGCTGCTGATCCGGATCTTCCGGTTCCCGGGCACCTCACTCCCGCTTTGTGACGGGTTAGGGGTACAGGGATTTTTGCCGACTGTCCTGCCCAGTTCATCGGTGACGTTCTTCCAGACCGTGATATCGAGATCGTACCGGAACTTCCTGCCGACAAATGTCAGAATGTCCTGTCCCGGATCGGACACGATCAGCCCGGCCTCGACCGGAACTTTCATGCGCTGCCAGGTGCCGCAGATTCCCCCGAATTCCATGTCCATATACGCTGTGATCTGTCCGTCCACTAAAGAGTCCCACCGATCGGTTATGATCCACATTTGGAGCTTTTCCTTCTATTCCTTTTCGGAACAGGATCTCCGGATCCGGAACATTCCCGGTTTTCTCTGGCACCGGGGGTTTTCCGGCTGTCTTTTTCCGGTTCCCTAGCCTGTTCCTTTTTTCCGGTTGCTTTGCCAGCGTTAAAACCGGAAGCAGCCAGGAGAACGCGGTGGCGAGATACCGGTGTTTATCTTCTTTCCGGTAGCATACATGCCCATGAAAGTGTCACACATTTTTGCACCCCTGCTCTGTGCCTGCTTTCTTTTCCTTGCAGCCGGCTGCATCCAGAACCCGCAGGGAACACCGGCAACTTCTGTCGTGACAACGGTACCTTTGCCATCAACTCCGGCACCAACAACTGCACCGACCGCCCCGGCCGGCTCTGCCCCAATGACTTCGAAAGATGAACTGGTACGGTTTGTCAAGGATGCCGTCGCGTACGCAAAGGCAAACGGAAAAACGGCAGCTCTCGCCGAATTCGACAAACGGAACGGACTGTTCTTCAAAGGCGAGTTTTACATGAATGAAGACGTGGCAAAAGTTGCCGGTGCGGCCCTGAAAAAGGCGATCGCGCCGAAATAAGTCGGGCCGGTGGAGTTTTGTCTGGTTGTTTCCCGGATGGGGAAAAGGAACACGGGAGATGCAGATCCCCATAAAGGATACCAGGAGACCGGATGATCCGTTCCCGGCGTTGACCCGGGGAAATGGCAGCCCGGAGGGGTTAGTGTACCCGGAGAAAAGAGAGTCATAAACGGGAGAGACCAATGAAAACCGACATACTCAGGCGCACCCGGGAACCACCCGGCAGGATCGAGAATGACGAAGTAAAGTAGCTGCTGATGATGAAGTACCGGAAGATCTTTGTCGATAAACTTACCGAAGACGACCTCTGTGAGCTGCAGGACTTTTTACGACACCAGTTCACGAGGAACCGCGAGACAAACATGGGGTACAAGACACGGTTCGAAGAAAAACTCCGGGAGTATTTCCATGAAGAGATTCTCCGGCGGGAGATCGTAAGCATCGAGGTACTCGTGAACCGGCTGCTCCCCGGAGATCTCACGAAGACGCAGGCGAAATTAAAAAAAAACGGCTGAATAGGAGTCCCGGCTCGGAAGCGTACACGCCCGGTTTTTTTATAAACCCGACCCCCCAGAAAATTTCATATATTTTCTCTGCAAGAAGGGTTGCCTAGCCAGGAAATTGTATCCAGCGAACGAGAAGATTACGGACTCAACCTTACCCGGAAAGAGAAGGGTGCGAAAAAAGTGGATTTTTTTACGTACTCCGAACTCGTGGATATGAAGATCATTGTGCTCGATCTGATCGAACACCCGGGTTTCTACCGGATAGATGGTAAACGGAGGAAGATCCTGGCCACATCCAAGGGATGCTGCCAGTTTGCATAGATACCCGGATACTTTTTTTTGGATATTGCCATCCAGGCTGCTTTTGATCCCGCGAGCTTCCAGCCCGTACGGGAGCCCTGGCAGCCCGGGTGAATTACCGGACATTAAAAACCGCAGGGCGTCCATACTTTTTATCAGGTGAATTGATCATGGAAGCTCGCAGCGAGAGGAGGGAAGGGGTTCTCGTTTTTTTCGTATCCGGCAGGCTGGATGCATTCGGGGTCCAGAAACTTGACGAATGGGCACGGGAGGCATTAAACGATGATGACCGGGACCTGGTCATCGACCTTGCGGGCTCTTCCTATCTCAGCAGCGGAGGCTTACGGATCTTCAATTCTCTCAAGCGGGGGACTAAGCGGCGGAACGGCCGGTTTGCTCTCGCAGCGGTTGGCGAGTACCCGAGAAAAATCCTTGAGATGGCGGGATTTACTAAGGTTCTCGATATGTACCCGACCGTTGAAGAGGCGGTCTCAGTGATATCGTGAGAAACTCAAAAAATCCCACCCTGTTCAACGAGATTTTCTACAAGAAGATCGAAGAGAACGGGGTTAAGCTGACGATCGAGCCCGGGTGGATGACCACGCCACCGGTTCTGCGGGTAACAGGCGATCTCGAAAAGATCCTCCATGCGACCATCACGGAATCGGACATCCGGGCAAAAAAATTCTCCGAGATCACGTACTCGCTCGGGCTTGGGGCACTCGGCGCTGACGTGAAGGATGCCATGCCGGTCCTCGGTGAGATGATCACCCTCTACGGCTCGATGGTCTGGCTCCCGACCGATGGCAACAATACCCCGGATTTCCTCACCCCCAGGACAGTTCCGGTGAGGTTCCGGTATATACCGGCTACGAATATTACCCTGGATGGCCCGTTCAACGAGTACCTGACCCTAGAGACAGAGAACCCGCGGGGTGTCAGCCTTTCCGAGATCTACCGGGCGATCTTTTCAGGCGCACGTGAGCGGGTGAAGAGTTACCATGGCGCTGTTGCCGTGACGATCTGGGGAGTGCTTGACAACCTCGCAAGTTCCGGCCTCAAGAGGTCGCCGGCTCGGGAGTCCCGAAAGGGTCCTCGATCATGGAGCCCTCACTCATCCACGAGTGGGTCGCCTCGGATACCGGCAATGTCCATAAAGGAGACACGCTCGTCAGTTTCGGGGTGGAGATTGATTTCGCCCACGATCTCTCGTACTTCCCGGAAGAGAACCTCTCGGACCTGTATTACGCAAATCCCCTGAAGTGCAGTGCGGCAAAAGAGATGTACCTTCACAACCACGGGGTAGTATTCAGGAATATTCCCTACGATCCATCGCTCGATCTCAGCAGCCAGGTAGAAAAGATTGTTACCGACGGGGAATTTGTCGACATGCGGCATCTTCTCGACAGCACCCGGTTGCGCAAGGCAAAGATTGGGATCGCCTACATTCAGAATCTCGTCCGGGAATCCTGATAATATCAATCCTTTTTTTGTTTGATTGAGGAGAGGATGTTCTTCCCGTCCTCGTGCCGGTAGGATACTTCATCCATGACCTGCCGGATCAGGAAGACCCCGAGCCCGCCGATCCTGCGCTCTTCGAGATCGCCTTCGAGCTCGGGTTCCGGAAGAGAGGAGGGATCGAACGGCACCGCCTCGTCCGCAGTCCCGGGATTGTGCTGCCGATAATACGGCCCGAGATATTTTGCCGTCGCCTCTTCCGGTCTTTTTAGGTGAAGCGAAAGATGGTAATAATTCCGGACAAGCTCCTTGTTTCTTTCCTGCTGATATTTTATTTTTTCACCATAAACAGCAAATCTGCCCGCCGGGAAATTCCGGGATGTGAGATCGCTGCCTGAATTTTCCGACACACCGGTTACGGTCGTACGCGTGCACTATGTCAGGGACGGTTGCGAAGCGAGATTCGAAAACGAACTTCACGCGCTGATGAAAGAGTTTGGCGCTGTCCCGGCAAACCTCGGGGTCACGGCCTTCAGGCCGGGCCTGCACCGCGATGGCGTGTACCGGATAGTGTACAAGTTTTCTTCCCGCAATGCCATCGACGCGTGGCACGACTCGCCCACGTACCGCATGTGGCTGGAGACCAAAAAAACTCACGATCGCCCCTCCCCGCACAGAGGTGCTCACGGGACTTGAGAGCTGGTTTGCACTTCCCGGCCAGAACGTCCTGAAACCGCCAACCCGGTTCCGGCAGGCAGTTATCACCTAGGTCGCGGCCCTGCCGGTCTCGATCCTCATCTCGCTCCTCACGAACCCGTTCCTCGATTCCCAGCCGTTTCTTGTCCAGAAAGTTGTGTTCGTCACGCTCCTCATCGCGTTGCTTGCTTATGCGGTGATGCCGCTTGCCACCCGGATCTTCGGCCGCTGGCTCTACCCGGAGGGGCCGGGTACGGTGAATACTGAATGAGAGAGCGACCGGGGTGGGTGACCGGTCCGGAGGGAGCCACAGCCACCGTTTTATTCGCAAAGTATCGCGGGAGAAAATCTTCCTGGGAGCATCCGGATACCGAGACTATCCGTATTTTATTTGCCCTGTAGGAAAACCTGCAAAAAATGACTGGGTAGCAAGGAACGACGGGCGTTCACAGCCGGATCGGGGCTCGCCCTGTGGAGCATTGCGGCAGCGTGAAAAATGAAAAAATGCAAAACCGGGGGTCCGTGGGGCTTGCCCCACGGACTGCACCACCTCAGAGGGGAGAGAGGGAGTCACCCTCACAAATCCACGGGTTTGGACACGAATGATTTCTCCAAAATTTTTCATCATGCACCAACCAAAGCCACGCCACCGGGGGAATCCATCCAGGATCTAACTCCCGTTTGTAAACACCCCTCCTTCGGGACGATCATCTCGAACCGGGCACCCTTCCCTGGCTCACCGGTCTCCGTGATCGTGATGCCGGTGATCGAGAGAATCTCCCGGGAGAGGAAGAGACCGAGGCCGGTATTTTTCCCAAAGCCCCGGCTGAATAACAAGGCTTTGTCATCGGGCGGGATACTGACACCGTCGTCTTCCCACGTAACGATCAGCGTCTCCCCGGTTTCGCGGGAAGTCACGCGAATGGTCGTCATGGCATCGCCGCCATATTTCAGGGCATTGTCCATGAGGTTGTACAGGACCCGCTCGAAGAGGGGATCGGCATAGATCTCCAGGTCCTCCCGGTCGACCTCAACCTTTACGTCCCGCATAGGCAAAGCGGCAATTCCCCTTCCCACACTGACACTGACATTCTGCCACGAGGGAGCAGTAGTACCCATCTCTTCGTACACTTTGGTAAAATCGATCTGCTCTCCCATGATCCGCGCAACCCTCATCTCTTTTTCCACATATTCCGCAGCGGGCTTTGGATCACCAAGGCTCATTCGCGAGAGTTTGAGGTACGCCGAGAGGGCCATCAGCTGGTTCTTGAGATCGTGCCGGGTTATCGATGAGAGGGACGTGAGTTTCTTGTTGAGCCGGACGAGTTTGTCCTCCGCAGTTTTCCGGTCGGTGATATCGGTGATAACGGACAGAAACACCTTGATCCCCTGGTCCTCGATAGGCACGGTCACGATGATGCCGCGCCGGATCGTCCCGTCAGGGAGCAGGAGATCGATCTCCTGCGGGAGGGGGGCACCGGGCTCTCCAATCACCTCCCGAAGTGTCCCGGCACTTGCTGGGGTCAGGAGCGAATAGATCGATTGTCCTGCAAGGGGATGCTGTGCGGGCCCGGCGAGCAGGGCCGCTGCCGGGTTTGCGTACCGGATAAACTCCCGGTCGTTGATAAGAACATAGTCCGGGAGATTGTCCGCAAGGTTCCGGTACCGCAGTTCGCTCTCCCGTAGTTCTTCCTGCGACCGGGCCATGTTGAGCATCAGGAACGAGGCCGTCGCAACGATATCCATCAGGATGGTGACGGTAAAGAAGACCGGGTTGAAGGAATCGGGGCCGGCCATCGCGTGGTCCCTCGGGAGGATCGCGGCCCTGACAACGAGGATTGCCCAGAGGAGACTTGTCACCAGGAGCGACGCGGCGAACGTGGACCGGAGCGACGGGGGGCTGGCTCCTTTGCCCGCAATGCCAGCAGAGCGGCCACACGAACGAAGGGGCGATGAGCGCCGCGATGATCGCTCCTCTCACCACCAGCGATTCATCAACAAACCTGAACCAGAAGAGCAGGAGTGCTGCCGGTACGAGGATGCCGTACACGAGACGGGGGAGCGGATCTCCCCGGTAAAACCTCCAGATACTGTCGAGTCGCAGCATGACCGCGATCACGATCACCAGGTTCCCGATCTCCCCGAAGGGAGGAAGGGATCCCAGGGCGACGTACAACAGGTACCCAACAGCAACGAGCACCAGAGAGGACATCCAGACAAAAAAAACCCGTAGTATGTCTTCTGGGTTTTCCAGAATATGAAGAGCAGGAGCGCGAGCACGACATTGACGAGCAGGAGGATTAAAAAGAGGATCCTGATGTCGGGCGTAAACATTTAGCATTCTCCTGCCGGCGATTTCTACACTCGCAATGCTGTATGGTTGTCGCGCCGGGATATTTTGCTTTACTATTCGGATTTTATAAAAATCTGGGGTCCGGTAGGTTTCCCGCGGAATAGTGCACCACTGAAAAATTTTTATCCTGCTCCCTTTTCCGATCTCTTCAAATATTCCCCCTCCCAACCCTGTCTCTCGTGTCTGCCATCATCACCGCCTCCCGCGGCCAGAAACTCCTGCTCGGCGCTATTGCGCTCGGGGTCGTCATGGACGGGATCGACGGATCCATCGTCAACGTGGCGCTTCCCACCATGGCCGGGTACTTCGACACGGATACGGGCACGATCGGCTGGGTTATTATCACGTATCTCCTGATGATGGCGGGACTGCTCATCGTTTTTGGAAAACTCGCCACGATGGGCTGCGCGAAGCGGCTCTTTCTCGCAGGCTCCATCATCTTCACGATCGGATCGGCTGCCTGCGGGATCGCTCCCTCGCTTGAGTTCCTCCTCGCTGCACGCCTCCTGCAGGGGACCGGGGCCGCGATGATCGCCGCGGTTGCCCCGCTCCTCTGTGTCCGGTACCTCCCGAAGGAGATGCTCGGCGCGGCCATCGGTGTGATCGCCGCTGCAGCGTCCATCGGGTTCGCCGCCGGGCCCGCGATCGGCGGAATCCTCACGCAGTACCTCTCGTGGCACTGGATCTTTCTGGTCAATATCCCAATCGGTATTGTGGGGATTGCCTATTCCGCACGGGTAATTCCCCGGGACGAGCCGGTGAAGGGGGCGGCATTTTCCGATTATGCAGGAGCTTTCGCGCTCTTCATCGCCATGGCCTCCGGCACATACGTGCTTGAAGAGGTAGCGGCCCGCGGGGGGTCGGATCCGCTGGTGCTTACCGTCGGCATGCTCTTCCTGGCAAGCTCGGCGGCGTTCATTGTCCGGGAGCTCACTGCACCGGAGCCGATTCTCGACATCCGGATCTTCCGGGAGTGGCGCTTCTCCGCGGTCACCGTCTCGTACCTGCTCCTGAACATCGTCTTCATGGGCGTCATCTACCTGCTCCCATTTTACCTTTCGGACGTGATGCATCTCGACCCGGTAATGAATGGCATCTGCCTCCTCGTCCCCCCTGCGGTGATAGCGCTCCTGAGCATTCCGTTCGGGCACCTCTCCGACCTGCACGGCCGCCGGATCTTCGCTACCATCGCATGCGGTGTCTTTATCGTGTACAGCACGATCTTCACGCTGATCGCGCCGGGCTACGGTGTCCTTCCCCTCGCTGCGGGTCTCATCCTCATGGGAGTCGGATTCGGGATTGCCGCCGGCCCGGCATCGAGCCGGATCATCGAAGCTGCCCCCGGGAATACGAAAGAGACCGGATCCTCGCTGATGGTAACGGTCATCTATCTCGGCGGCGTGCTGGGTACCGCAATCTATGCGATGCTCTTCACCTTCGCAACCGCAGGACCTCAGGGACTCATCGCGTATGCGGAGCTGGATCCCGGGACATTTCTTTCGGGATTCCGGATTACGATGGCAGCAGGAGTCGGGCTCTCGGTCCTTGCACTGGTGCTCGCAGTGATCGTGCCGGACATAAAAACCGACGGATAATCCTGCTTCCCGGCGCTCGTTCGTTCACGCACCCGGTATTGGTTCCCCCTTCCCTCATCTCATGCAGGATACAGACACTTTTGTGCACTTCGATGTGAGCCTGCCCGCGTTCACCATATCCCCTTTTTTTAAGCTCGCTCCGCAGGTCGTGATTGCGGAACCGGACTCCTGTGAAAAATTTTTCAAAAACATGGATTAAAGGGAACTACTCCCGAAAGATGTCTGCCCATGTGAGAGAGGGAAGGAGGCTTGCCTCCCCGAATTCCCGGAACGCGTACTATTCCCTGGCAAGAAGACGAAAAAGATGATAAAAGAGATCGGAAGAATTTTTGTAACGTTCCGGTTCAGGAACCGACAACGATGCTGCTTGGGGCTTCGTGCTTCGGTTTATGCACTGTATCTTTATGTTCCGGAGCTTTTGCCTCTTGCCGGTGAGCGGATTCTTCGGCGACTGCATGCTGCTTTTCCAGAAGCACGAGGATCTGCCTGCTGACCCCGAGCTGCTCTTTCATGATGCCGGAGAGCTCTCCCAACGTCGCATTCTGTACAGCAATGAGTTTCTCCAGTTCAATGCCCGGAAATCCCGGTGCTGCCGGAAGGCCGGAACCCGCAGGAAGCGGGAGTGCGGAGTTTGCGGCAGCAGCCTCCTGCAGCCTCTTTTTGATGAAATCACCACGCCGTTTCCATATCTTGCTGATGCTGTCTATGCCTTTCTTCCGGTCCGGAAAGACGACCCGGTACCGCTCGTAAAATTCGTGACTGTCCCTGCATTCGATGACCAGATTAATCTCCGCTTCGTCGATCTTCTGGTATCTCCGTGGTTCGGTATCTGGCATAGCGTCCCTCCATAATGTCGACAACCGGAGAAAAAAGGGTTGTGGTCAGAGTAATGATTCTCCGGCCGGATCGACCAGCGTGACAACCCGGTTTTTAGTGCAGGATTTTTTCACTCAACAAGGCTTTTTTATCAAATCCCTCTCTACAGGGGAGCGGGTGCGGCCGATCCTGAATCGATCGAAAAGACTGCACGTCTCTGGGAGGAATGCATGAAAGAAACCCCGGAAACCCGTGGAACAGACAAACCGGATGAAGACGGGGACAAGATAAAACAAGAATTCCCGCTGCTCGGCAATTTCGCAAGCCGGGACGAACAGACCTGGTGGGAAGAACACATCATTTTTGAATAATTCTGAAATTTTTTTTGTGTGCGGGAGTCCAGTTGGATACACAAAACCCATTTTTTTATATATTTTTATAGGTAATGCTCTATTATGCCACGCGGAAGGCCAAAAAAATTGAGTAATTATGAGCAGGTCAAGGCACGGAAAATCCGTAAGATTTTAGCAGAGTACAATATTCAGCGTTTCGACAAGATCAACGACGCAAATCTTCTGGACACCGTCCAGGTCGATTCATCCGGCAAGGTTTTTGTGAGCTATGATTTCCATAACGACACCTTAAAAGAGATCGGCAGGATCGTCTCCGATTTTGTAGAACGATAATTTTTTTATCCCAAAAAATTGTGGCCGGGAAGGGGGTTGTACCGAGCTCCTCAGGGTGTTGATAACCTCAAGCGATCCGGAGATGAAGAGGATGATGGAACTGAACATGCCAAACGCTACTGCGAGGAGGACGATCAACCGGGAGTTCCAGAGCGTGGCTTCAAAGAAGCGTTCGAACGTGTTCTGCTGCTCGGGGCGTTTCAATGGGGTTGTCGACTGTGATGGCTCCCTTTCCTCATAGTTGGGTCTTTGAGCTGAAAAATCCTGCGGGTTTTTTCGGCAAAACGATCGTTTCTCATAAAAAAACCAGGGGAAACCCGGGAATCCGGGAAATTTCCGGTTGCCTGTCACGGGCTCTGTCCGGTAATCGTGCCGGTAATTTATTGCGAAATGATTATCCGGATCTCTATTTTTCCGGTAATTTTTTCGACATCCCTTTTCCGGAAATTTTCCCGGAAATTCTTTTCCGGATTTTTTTAGATTTTATCCGGCACCATGTTCCGGTAATTCTCTCAGGATGACCGAAAGGCATATTTTCTGGCCACATCGCAATGGGCTGCAATTCCGGAATCTCCGGAAAAGTCAGCGTTTTTTTAGAGGGACATTCCGTAGCACCTCATCAGTCGCAAGCGGGGAATTACCGATGGCATAAATTTAATTTACCACAGGGTGATCTATACACGCACAAACGCTATTAAAGTGACAAGCCATGAATTTTGGAAACTTAGCAGGAATCGGCGGGGCTGCGAGCAGCTTTCTCTCAACTCCCGAAGGCCAGGACGCAGTGAAAAAATTCCTCCTCTCCCCGGATGGAATCTCGTTACTCAAGAACTTCGCGTCAACCCCTGAAGGGCAGAAGGTGATCATGGGAATCCTCCCGCAGATGCTGGGGGCAATGAACCTCCCCCCGGGCGTTGCCGAGATGATCAAAGGCGCGATCGGCAGCCAGCAGTAAGCGAAAAGCAACTTTTTTTTGCCCGGTCGCGGGCCGGGGAATCCGGCATTCCCCTAATAACCGAGAGCTTCTTCGACCAGAATGACTGTGACGCGGTCGGGATTTCGTTCCCCGGCAAGGATCACGCACTTCCCGATCATGCTCGGCGTGCCGTATGCCCGGAGCGCCCGGGTATTCTCCAGCGGGTACGCATACTCCCGGACCCGATCGAGCGCATCGGAAAGGGTAGGAACGATCTTGTTGATCCCGATAACGAGGATAAGGCGCCGAGCGGCGTAGGGCCATGCCCCGACACGGCTCCCACTCGCATCGCATGCCACGATCTCGCCCGTTGTCGCGATCGCGTTTGCGGAAGAGACAAAATATTCTGCGGCAACGGATCTCCTCCGGATCTCATCCGGAGCGCCTCATTGTTCTCCTCGGCAATTTTTTTCCCGTATGCTCCTCCACCCGGACTCTCACTCCGCGACATAGTCCTCAAAACCGATCTCGATAAGCTTGGTCGAGGACCCGCTCATAACATCAGCATCTTTGAGAATGAGGGTCTTTAAGCGGGCCAGCGCTTCCTCCCCAGTCCTGACAACAATTACGTGGATCGCTCGCTGTTCGATCGCGCTTGCCGTCCGGGCTACCACATCCGGGGTGGGCAGCGTGTTCTATTTTTTCGGATCCACCCCGGCTCCCGAAATGAAATGAATCGCGCTGTAGTGCGTGTCTCGCGCCGTTGAGCTTCCCCTGTTTTTCCACTCTTATCCACTCCAACCATATAAAGAATCGCGGGAACCCTCAGGGCCCAGCCCCGAATGCAGAGCCCGGACGAACCGGACGAGGAGGCGAAACGTTGCAGGCAAAAACGGAGAGAAAAAAAATTTCCAGCCGTCAGGTTGCCCGCCCCGATTCCGCTTCAAGAGCGTTATCTCTCCTGAAGATTTCACGAGAATTAAAATAGGAGGCACCATATGGTATCTGTACTGTCCCGTTCGCTAATACCGGGACGTGTTGAGGCGAGCATAATGAAAGAAGAAGTAAAGATCCCGATACACTACATCGAGGCGGCCGACATCCTGAAAAAGAGCCTGAAGATGGACGGGTCGCCGGTCGCGATGCGGTTTGCCACAAAGAAGGAGGATATCCCTGAAGGGATGGTGGAGATCGACAAGACCATCCGGCACTGTTCGATGGTCAACCTCACCCGGAGGGAAGGCTGGATCTTCTATGCCACCGCGCCAAAACACGAATGCAATGGCGGGGCATGGGCGCTTGGGCTCCGCGAGATCACCGAGACACTGAAAAGCGGGGATTTCTACTACAAGCTCGGAAAATTTGAAAGCTCGGCTTCGTGTAAGCGGACGATCGAGAGGATCCCCCACTTCGACACGAAGGAGACCTACGCGACGATGTACGCCCCGCTCGAAAAGGCGCCCTTCACCCCGCAGGTCATCATCATCGTGGCAAACCCGTGGAGCATGCTCAAGCTCTCGCAGAGCACGCTCTTCCGGGTGGGCGGGAGGATCAATGCGGAGTTTGCCGGTATCCAGTCAGTCTGCTCGGATACCTGCGCCCAGACCTATCTCAACGGCAAGGTAAACTTCTCGCTCGGATGCGACGGTTCACGGAAATTCTCCGGCATCGATGACGCTGAGATGGTAATGGGTATCCCCGCGGAGCTCCTGCCCGAGATCACCGAAGCGTTGCAGGTTGTCGCAGCAGCGCCGGGATCGAAGCCCGGAGCGAAATAACCGGAAATAATCCGGAACTATTCTTTCAACATTTTTTTTAAACATTATATAGCCGGGTAATTTCCGGGTGGATTTGATAATTTCCGGTTTAATCACCCGACCCGGGAAATTTTTATAACCAGGGGAAAATTAAAAAAACCCGGATGGATTTTCCATCTGGGGGAAGGGGAAATGTCCCGGGTTTTAATCCCGGTTTTTCCCGAATGTGTACGGGTTCCAGTTCTTCTTGATTTGGGAGGTCAATGGAGATGAGAGGTGTTCCCCGCCGATGAACCGGAACGGTTTTTTTCGTACAACAGGTGAAGCTTTTCAGCAGCACCCCCCCGCGGGCTTTCTTAGTGAGCCGGACTTTTACTTCATTCTTCTCTAAGCTGCACCGTATCGACCGGTTACCCGCACCGCTCCGCATCAACTTCGATCCATGGGGGGAGGTGATCGCAGAGAGCATCGAGGATGTCAAACGCCCCGCTGCGAACAAAATTCTGCATCATCTGCTTGCTCAAAATCTCCGGGCGCTTCCCACCATTTCAGGTTTGATATTTTGGGGGGTCTTGGAGAGCGGTTTCCAAAGGTGACCCGCAGCCCTCCTACGCCCCGACGTTCATTCCCGTGGTCATGCCGTACCGGGTTTCGAGATCGCGCTGTGCTGCTGCAAACTCGTTCTGGAAATTATTGTGAAGCGTCTGCCATTTCTGGTAATCCACGAGGTAAACAATCTCATAGATGGTCTTGTACTCCGCATTCGCCTTGTCAAACATCTCACGATCATGCTGGTACGCGCTCATGTCGCCCCGCGAATAAGTGTTCTGTGCCTTTGTCTTCCATGATTCGACGGCTGGAGAACATTCAGGTTCCCGGCATCTGCATTGACCTGTGCTGCGGCTGCATTCACCTTTGCCATCTCTGCATAGATCGTTCTCTCGGTATCGGCATCGATGCTCTCGCGCTTGATGGTCTCAAATGATTATCCATCCGACATCTGCACAATTTTTGTCGGGTGCAACGAAGAGAGGGGACTATCTCGTTCCCGACCGTGTACCCATCGAATGTCGGGATCTGGGGGGCGGTGCTCTCGATGAGTGCATAGCCGGTATCACCGTATGTATAGGGAGGGGGCTTTTATCCCGAGAGCCATATGATGGATGTCATCGAATTCCATCAGGGCGACGCTGTACCCGAGTTCTTTGAGGATAAGTGCGAGAAGGAAAGATTTTTCACCGCAGATCCCGCCCCAGTTCTGGTACAGGATGGTGTACGGGTACCTCCCGATGTACGGCTGGCCGGATTTTGAGGGATCAAACCGGAGCTCGTTGAAGGAATTCGCATCGTACTTGATATGCTGCACAAGGCTGATCGCGATCCGTGCCTCATCATCCGGGTTCTGTGCGGTCTTGTGGATCGTATCAACAAGTTTCTTTACGTACGGTCTCTAGATCCCGTTTGATACGAGTGCGTTGTAATCATCACCCGAGTAGATGTTCCCCAATGTTGTGATGTAATCGTTTACTCCGGTGTAGACATTGAAGGGGATGTAACCCGGGGTCCCATCGATAATGTAATAATATGTCTTGTCGATCGATCCCTTCGATTCGAGATCCCGGGCGGATACGATTTCCGTGGTACCCTGTGCTTTCGGCGGGCTCACCATTACCGGGGTTGCCATGATCGCAGCTTCCTGAGCCGGGTCTAAAAGGATTCCCGGGGTTGCAGCGGGGGTGCCGGGATCCGTGATTGCGGAAGCCGGTGAACCGGGTGTTTCGGTTGCGGGTGTTCCGGGGGCGGGAATTTTGGTTGGCACCGGTGTCTGGAGCAGTTCCTGTCCCTGGCCCGGTGATGGTGAATGCACACATCCCGAAAAAACGGTAATCGCAGAGAGGGTTACAAGGATAAGAATGGCGGGATACATCCTTTTCCGGGGTGGAGGCCTTCATGAGATATGCCTCATGGCCCCGCTGCCAAATTTTAAAATGAAAATTCCGCGATTTTTTGCAAGAAGATAATCAGATAAAAGCCCGGGCACGAATGCTGGTCATGATGAGCTTCACGGAAGTACCGGTGCGCTTCCGGGTTTTATCCCGGAGCACCGGGTATACCGGTCTCTGGCTTTCGTACCTCGCCCGCTGATAGTAAAACCCGGGGTTCTACGATAATTCCACCCAGATTTTTCCCACAGCAAATGCGGCCCGGCACTCCTCATCGGAAAATCCCGGGTTGCGATCTTCGAGTTCACAGAGCGCGGATGCTTCTGCATCATCATCTTTCCCGTACACTCCCTCGCGGAATGCAGAGGCGATCTCCAGGACATCAAATGAGAGCCTCCGCACCCGGATAAGGGCTTCCGCAGGCGATGCAGCCGGCACGGCATCCCGGACCGGTTGAAGAGATCAGTGTCGTTCGGGGCTGCGCATGATGGCGGCGACCGGCCTTTCCGGAAGACGAGCGGGAATGCTGCGGAGAGGATAGCCGGATCAGCCGGGGCTTGGGATCCTTTCATGGGTACTTGTCTTTTTTATCATTCCTGGATATTTGGGTTCTTTGTTTTGGCGACACATTTGCTGCCTGCACGCAGTGGATGTGCGAGGATGTCTCCAATTCCATGGAGGTTCTGTTCAAAAATTTTACTCGGGGGAAAACCTGACAAAAAATGACGTGGTGTGATGGGGGGCACGGGCGCTCGCTGCCTCATAGGGGCCCGGCCCGTGGAAAAGCGGTTCGGTTGAAATCACTGAAAAAATCAAAATTTGGGGGGGGGATAGGGGGTCACCCTCGCAAATTCCACGAGTGGGAAACTAACATGATTTCGCCAGGGCAAACTTGTTTAATTCCATTCATTGCCATGTTTCCGGGGCGGGCACAAAGCCCGGGGCGGCTGGCATCGTGGCTCCTGACAAAATTCATGAAAAATTTCAGCCGCACCGCCATAACCTGTCACACCACTTTTACCGAGCTGTGTTTCTTGATTTCCGCGATGAACTCCGGGCCGTACCGGTCGAGCTTGATCCCGCCAACGCCATGGATCGTGCCAAAACGTTCCCGGCTGCACGGCCGTACCTGCGCCATCTCCCGGAGGCTCCGGTCCGGAAAGACAATGTACGGCGGCACATTGTCCCGCTCTGCAACCAACCTGCGGAGCGATTTGAGGCTGAGGAATAGCGATTCGTCATCGACCCCGACCGGATCAGCTTTGCCGGTGCAAACGCCACCGGGAATACCGGTGCGGTCGACGGTATCGGAAGCGGAGCGCCGGGTACCGGAACGCTGTACCGTGTTCACCGGCGCGGGCAGCATGATCCGGTCCTTCCCGTTCAGCAGCCCGAATCCCTTCGCGGTCAGCGAGATGACCGGATATTCATCCCCGGTCCGGGCGAGACAACCCTGCCGGATGAGATCGGCTATCCACGTACGGTACTGTTCACGGCTGAACTTCCTCCCGGTCCCGTACACCGGGAGCGCGTCGAGCCCCAACTCGCGGATCCTTCCGGCCTGTGTACCCCGGAGAACACCGGAAATGATCTCGATCCCGAACTTTGCCGGCAACTGCTGCACGCAGGCCGCAATCATTCGCACCTGCACGGTGCCATCGATCTTTGTCCGGGGATCGGTGCAGGTGTCGCACGATCCGCAGTTCTCCTCTGAAAAGCTCTCGCCAAAATACCCGAGCAGGAATCTCCGCCGGCACCCGGTGTTCTCGCAGTAATCCACCATATTCTGCAGCTTGCAAAGCGCCATCTTTACCTGCTTCCCGTTGTCATCATGTTCGAGCATCCACCGGACACGACCGTAATCGACCCGGCTGAAAAGGAGGACGCACTCGCTGAATTTCCCGTCACGCCCGGCCCGGCCGGTCTCCTGGTAATACGACTCGACCGACTTTGGCAGATCGTAGTGAATAACGTACCGGACATCCGGCTTGTCAATGCCCATCCCAAATGCAACTGTCGCGCAGACAACCCGGACCGCTCCTTTGATGAAGCCGTCCTGCACCTTCTCCCGTGTCTGTGCCGGGAGGCCGGCATGGTACGCGAGCGCCGAGAAGCCCCGTTTCCGGAGTTCCCGTGCGATCTCTTCGGTCTCCTTCTTGCTCAGGCAGTACACGATCCCGGCATCGTCCCGGTGCTGCCCGATAAAGGCTGCAAGAAACACAAGCGGGTTCTTCTTCGGGATCACCCGGTATTCGATGTTCTTCCGGTTGAAACTCCCGACAAATTCCCGGGGTTGCGAAAGCCCGAGCTGCCGGGCGATATCTGCACGGACATCTTTGACCGCGGTCGCGGTCAGGGCGATGACCGGCACATCCGGGAAACATTTCTTCAGCTGGGCAAGCTGCCGGTACTCGGGCCGGAAGTTGTGCCCCCACTCGGAGATGCAATGTGCCTCATCGATCGCGATGAGCCGGACATCAGCGTTTGCGAGCGAATCCAGGAAATTCGGCTGCACACATCTCTCCGGAGAGACAAAAAGGAGCCGGAGTTTTCCGGCAGCGAGCTCTTCATCGATCTTCGAGCGATCCCGGAACCCGAGCATGCTGTTGTACGCAGCCGCAGGAATCCCCCGTGCATTGAGGCTGTCGATCTGATCCTTCATCAGCGAGATCAGGGGCGAGACGACGAGCGTGAGACCGCCGAGCCGGACTGCCGGGAGCTGGTAGCAGAGCGATTTGCCGCCACCGGTCGCAAGGATAGCGAGCGTGTCGCTGCCCTCAAGGACAGAGCGGATGATCTCTTCCTGGTGCGGCAGGAACGAGGTTCGGCCCCAGTATTTTTTCAGGAGCTCGTGAAGGGTATCCATAGTGGTTCCGTGATCATGCGGGCGCTTTTCCTTTTAGGAGAAATTCCCGGGAAAAAGTAAGCAGCTCCCTTAAAGAACTCTCGGAGCGGGCCGCGAAAGTAATCGCGGGATTTTAAAAAATGTCCGATCGTACCCGCGGGAAAAGGGGAAATTCGCGGAGGACGATCGTTTCTGCGGCTGGATCCTTTTTTGATCCTCAGCGTCTGCGAACGCCCGTCCCGGGCAGTTCACGTTTGGTTGTTGCGCATGGCAGTTTGCTCATCAGCAGACCGCTTCCCACATCCTTATTCCCGTTCCCGTCCAAAGTGATACCCGAGGTCAGACGATTCCTCCTCCGGCCCGGAACACGATGCCCGGAATATTTTTCCGGTACCTGGGGAGATCTGGTCTGGACCGGCTGGTTCTCCTTTGCCGCGATGATGCAGGAGTTCCGGATCATCCCGGGCTTTACCGGATCAGGGCCGCGGGGGATGACTCCCTGCACGTTATCGGTGAAACCCGGCGTCCGCTCTACGAACGGCTGAACGGTCTCCGGCAGTCGCTCCGGAACCGGGACCTGATGCCGTGGAGCGATCCTTTCACCGAGGCACCGGCCCTCTGGGCATTGCAGGATGCCGGCGGGATCTCGTTTGAGTGTTCGGCAGCCCCGCTCGATGCATCGCGGAACGGCAGGCGCGGAATGGAGAGCCTCCTGCTCGCACGATACCGGCAGGAGCGAGGCGGCTCCCTGGCCTGCAACTTCAACCGGTTCCCGGCCCGGTACCGGTGTTCGATCAGCCGGGCCGGGGGATTGCAGGACGGCAGGCTCGCTGCCGGCCAGCAGGACAGCCCGCCCCTCCCGGAGGATCCGGATTGGATGGGACGTTGCTGGAGTGCGCGGCAGGAACTTGTTCCTGCAACCGCTGAATCGATGCACCCGGGACCGGGCGTTTTCATCATCAGCGCCTCCGGATCGCAGGAGAGCCTTCTCATCGGCCAGGCGGCTGACTGCGCAGCACGGCTGCGGGAATTCTGTTCAGATTGCCCCGATCGCATGCAGGTTTTCTTAAGCCCGGCACCGGGCCCGGTGCCGGCCCATGTTCTCAAAGAGCAGGCAAACGATCTGCTGGGAAATTATTTCTCGCAATTCCGCCGGGTTCCGGCATGGCAGTTCGGGAGAACGGAATAGTCTTCCCCGCCCCGACTGGATTTTCTGCCAGGAGAAACTTGGTTTGTCACCGGCCGGGACCTCCGGCATTTTTTTGGAGCTTCCGGCAATCTCAGCCCGGATACCGTAATAGCAAAGTATTTAAAACAAAAAGTAAAGCATAGTTAACATATACCGGTGCCCACCGGCATCGGTATTGGACTGAACAGCAAGACGAACACCAACGAGCAGCAGACACAACAGTAATCCCGGTCGGAAGCAGCAGAACGACCGGAAAGCACAACCCTCCCCTCCAAAGTTTTGGACCGGGCTAATCCTTATCTTTTTTATTTTTGATGGTCCGGAGAGACCGGTCTTCCTGGGAATTCGGCTTAAAGGATCCGGTTTTATTGGAAAGATTTCCGTTCGTTGAGCCTGCCTGCTTTCGGATCAGCCGTAACAATACCGCATATTAATAAAAAAACAGCACCGTACAGATTCTCATGATATCCCGGAACCTGTTCTTCCGGTCTGCCGGTATCGTCATCCTTATCGGGGCCCTTGCCCTGATGATCTTCTCCGCCGGCTGCATGACCCAGCAGAATGCCACACCCGGACCCGTGACTGCAGACAAGACCGATCCTTCGCATATTACGGTAGCCTTTCGGGGCGGACCGGGAACCGAGGCCCTCACCGAGCTCAAAATTACCGTGATCGACAGTAACGGCAAGACTATGACCCGGTCGCTCGGCTCCCGGCTTGCCACAACTCCCGTCCAGCTCAATGCGAGCGCAACATTTACCGGTTCGTATTCCGGGAAATCTCATGTTGTTGTGACCGGGTATTTCTCGGACGGGACAAAGAAGACGATGCTTGACACGACCCTCTGATCTTTTTTTGCGGAGAGAAACCGGGTAGAGATTAAAAATGGCGCAAGGAATTTCCGGTTCATCCAGGGGCGAGCCTGACGGATGCGGATTCGTGGAATCGCTTACTTAAAAAGAATTTTTTCTTCTAAGTTTTTTTGGCAGCAAACGTTGTGAGTCAAACCATCCATCCATCCATCCATCCATCCATCCATCCATCCATCCATTCATTCATTGCGATGGAGGACGCCGCCCTGAAGGGTGCCCCGCGGCGTCTTTCAGTTTGGTTTCAATGCTGCGAAATCCTAAAACCTAGAGTTAGGTGTCGACAAATTCATGTCTTCCTTTGGGCAACCTCAAAAAGATTTCTCCGTGAGTCCGGTTAAAAAAAATCAAAATCCGGTTGAAGCTGAGCATCAATGAATTGCAGGTTATGTTTTTAAAAATATTTTCAAAAAAATTTAAAAATGTTTTTGAAAAAGAATTTCTCAAAACAGATTCTCAAAAAAATTTCAAAAAATTGTTCGGGAGAAATTATTTCTTCTAACCTACACTCCTGGGCTTTGCCCCGCCGCATTTCCGTCCCCCTTTGAGATAGTGCCGTAAAAGCTATCATGAGGTACGCTGCCGTACGAGATATGGCAGAGGTATCGCCAGCGCCCACGTCCCCTTGGGGGTGGGATGGTGCAAGCGGGGCAACCTATGTTCAGAAACAAAGTTTTCTACAGAGCACAAAAAATTTGCTTTTTTTCGAGAAAAATTCCGGCGTTCGAAAAAAAATCCGGATCCGGGAATCTTTTTGTAACGGTGATGTGACAAAAATTCACAATCCCGCAAACAGAATGGCGAGTCCCGGGAAACTGCCAAAACACCCCGCACTACCACATCATCCGGGAAAATAGTCCCACAAAATTGTTATTTCGGCAAAATATCCCCAAATACCCTTAACTTTAATAGCGGGCCACAGAGGCCCTTCTTCTGGCAGAACCCAGGGAAAACGGGCTGGAGGAGGGGTGAAACAAAAAGAAGCTCAGCTTCGGGGGGTCACGCATCTTCGCGGAAATAACATATTTTCGCAATTAGGGCGTTTTCCGTAGACTTTTTCGGCAGGAAGAATCCGGGCGTTTTGCGGGCGTTTCCGGAAAGGTTTTCCGGGAATCGAGGCCCATAAAGGGCCCGGATTTGGTCCGGAGAAGATCCGGATAGATGCGATCCTGATGGGCCGGTTTTGGGGAATAACGGTGAGTGGGAAAGGGACACCACAACGGAATGTTATCGAACTGCCCGGAAAGGAGGGGCGGAAAAATCTCCGGAAGAAAATCCCGGTTTGAAAAAAATCCAGAAAAAACCCCGGAAATCTGGGCGAAAATTTTTTCTGTGCATCGCGATGATACCGCGGGCGCTTGTCGCTCACGGAGTCCGGCCCGCGAAGCAGAGCGGTGAACCTGAGCATCCATGCAAAAAAACGGCACTGCCTCTACTTTTATTACCCGGAAGGACCATTCGGTGCGAACGCCCATGGAACTAAAATTTGCCCGGAAGCTGAAACTCCGGATCCCGGAGCCGTTCGACTTTCATCTGACCGTTGCAAAACCGGCCGGATGCCACTGGTCCACCCCAGAGGAGGTCTTTGATCGAGAGATGCTCTGGACTGGCATATACCTCCGGGATATGCTGATCGGCCTGAAGATGGCGGCAGGGAACGGACCCGTCCTGCTCGATATTTTTTCAGAAATACCGCTCACCTCCAAAGACCTTGAAGTGATTCGCCAAATCGTGCTCGCGGGACTCGGAGCCGGAGAGGATCTTGCCGGGTTTTACCGGTTCTGTGCACCGGATCCGGTTCTTTCCCGGGTCGTCGCGGACCTGCCGGGCATGAGAATCGGATTTGTCGATAATATCTTCGGGAGCACGATCCTTGCCATCCTCCTCCAGATGGCGCCCATCGCCCGGAGCGAGCAGATGACGGACGCAGTCCTCGATCTCTTCGGTACGAAAATTACGTTCGATGGAAAAGACGTTCCCCTCTGGCCACCGGCCCAGGTCATTGCGGATGCAGACCCCGGGCTGCTCCGGAAAAAAGCAATGCTCGGGTACCGGGCCGACCGGCTTATCCGGGCTGCGCAATATCTTAAAAAAAACCCGCTCTCGCTCCGGAATTATTCCGGCTTCCCGGGAGGAAATCGCTCCGGCAGCTGACCGCAATTCCCGGCATCGGGCCCTACTCGACTGCAATAATCTACGGGGAATCGATCCCGCCCATCGATGCGTGGAGCGTTGTCATCATGAGCGAACTCTTCTTCGGCCGGACGCCCGGGCGGGCGCGAGATGATATCGACCGGGTCCGGGAGGAGCTCTCCCGCAGGTGGGGGAGATGGAGCTGGCTTGCCTTCGCGTACGTACTCAATGACCTGGACAATCTCGCGAAGCTCTATCCATTGTCCCGGCTCCGGTAATTTTTCCGGTGTCCGGGACCATTTCTCCAAAATGTCGCCATTTACTTTGTTCAATCGCTTTTTTGGTTCCCCAAAAAAGGGGGACTACTTTTTTCCCAAACCCGCACGATCGCGTTTTTCCCCACCGTTTTTTTCCGGTTGTCTTTCCGGACAGCATTTCTTCATTTCAGCCCGGCGCTGACAAAGTATATATTACAAAAAGTAAATCATACATTACAAATTCCTGTGTGTGCCAGCACAGGATTTGTGCATTATACTCTCTCAACAGACCCCCGTTTCAAGCCGGGATCCATAAATCTTCTATTATTGCTGGAGGGAAAACAGAAATACTACCGGGCATTTTATCCGTAAATGTTCCGGAGAGCATGGCAAAGCCGGACCGGTGTTTGCAATCCCCTTGTTTAAAAATTTTTTTGTAAAAACCGGGTTCCCGGCAGTTGCAGGATCATCCCAACCGGAGCGGAGCCGGCTCCAGGCACCCCTCAGGATGTCCCCGGAATTTTCCTGAACAAAAATCTCCAGACCCTGTACAGCCTCCTGACCAGCCAGGCCGGCGGACTCCCGGAGGATGCTCTCTTTACCGCAGCGACAAGCGAGGAGATCCACATCAGCGACATATCGGCAGCGCTCAACCGGATAACAAGCGCCAACCTGAAATACATGTTCGGCCAGGAACTTGCTTCCTCAAAGAACAACCTCAGGCTGATCAATAAACAACTGACCTCCATGGGCAAGCCGTTCACACCGGTGTACATGACCCAGGACGCCTACAATGCCATCGTCAACAGCGATCCGGAGCCGGTCGCATCCACCGGATAATTTTTTTTTTGAGATTTTAGTGAGCAGTATGTTGGTGGGCACTATTTTGGTGAGCGATCTTTCCTTATGCTTTATTAACCGCCGCCAGTGTGCTTCAACCGGTGACGCTCAAATGCGAACCGGTGGTTTTTCCCCGGGAGATACCAGGAAACCAGGATAAGGGTCAATAGAAAACCGGGTTATGGAAACGGGGATTGAAATCGTGCATGAGCGTCAGGAATACCCGATTTTTCCTGCCCGTTGAAAAAAGAAATTGCTCTTTTCCACACTCTGGAGAAAATCTTTGTTTCTGAAAGGGTTGCCCCCCTGCACCATCCCGCCCCAGGGGGCGTGGGCGCTAGCGATACCTCTGGAATTACTCGTACGGAGGCGTGCCTCCTGAAAGCCTCTGCGGCACTAGCGCAATAGGGGCGCCACAGCGGCGGGACGACCCCGGGAGCGTCAGTGAGAAAAAAATGATTTTCTCCAGAGCACTTTTCCGGATACTTACGCGTTTACCGGGAGGTTTAAAGCGGATACGATTGCGGCTACAATGCAGATCACCACGCCGAACAAAAATGCAACATGGAAGCCGGATGTCAGCAGGCCTAGGGTGAGGTGAGTCAGGTTCTCCCTGCCCATGATGCCGATGATAACCTGGACAACGATCGTGCCGAAAATTGCGACACCGAAGACGGAGCCGATATTGCGCACGGTCATCATGACGCCAGAGGCGACACCATGATCCTTGTCCCCGCCCGATCCGAGGATCTGGCTCATGTTGGGCGGGAAAAAGAGACCCATGGCAATCCCGTCGATTGCAAGCGCCAGGATGATAAAACTGAGAGCGGTTGTCCGGACAAATATCGCAAAGAGATAGAGCGTGCCCCCGGTGAGGAGGGCGGCCCCGGTGGTGAGGGCCCGGGATCCGAACCGGTCCGAGAGTACGCCGGCAACCGGGCCGGCGACCATGAGCGCCACTGCGGGGACGGCGAGCAGGAGACCTGCGGTCTCCGTAGAGAGTCCCTGAACTCCTTCAAAGAAGAATGGCAGCAGGAATTCGACACCGTTGAAAACGAGGATGAGGAGCAGGCTTGCGAGATTCCCGAGCATAAAATTCCGGCGGGTGAAGAGGCTTAAGTCTACCAGCGGATACGGGCAGCGTCGCTCGTGGTAAACAAAGAGGACCCAGAGGAGAACCGATCCGGCAAAACACCCGAGGATGAACGGGGAGGTCCAGCCGAGCTCCAGCCCCCGGTTGAGCGGGTAGAGGAGCGTTGTCAGCGCAAGGAGGATAAGGGCTCCCCCGGCGATATCGAACCGGGTCTCCGCGGAAGGCGCCCGGTCGGCAGGCAAAAATTTTGTCGCAAGGAGGATTGCAACAATCCCCACGGGGATATTGATGAAGAAGATCCAGTGCCAGCTCGTGTACTCCGTGATGAATCCCCCGAGGATCGGGCCTGCTGCAATCCCGATGGAGACGATGGTCGCAAGGATCCCAAGGGCCCTGCAGCGTTTCTCGGCCGACAGGTAGATGACGATCATCGCCGGGGCGAGCGCGTCGACAGCGGCGGCCCCGATTCCCTGCACGACCCGGAAGGAGATGAGCTGCCCGATCGTTGCCGAAAGCCCGCAGAGGAGCGATCCCGCGGTGAAGAGAACAAAGCCGGCGATGAAAACCCGGCGGAACCCTTTCATGTCGCCGAGTTTCCCGAAGACGAGGAGACAGCCGGCAAGGACGAAGAGGTAGGCCATCGCTACCCAGGAGATCTGCCCGATATCTACCGCGAAATATTCCGCAATGGTCGGGAGGGAGATATTGACAATGGTGCTGTCCAGCGATGCCATGAAGACAGCAAACGAGATGATGGCGAGAACAATCCGCTGGTCGCGGAGAGAGATCTCGGAGCCCGGGGTCGTAAGAGGTTTTCATCCAGCCGGGGTATTATTTGTGTCTTTTTTCCCGGGAAGGGATGCAGGCCGGGGAGGAGATCCCCTCACGATTCCTATCACCGGATGACGGTACCAAAAATGTGAATCTCAAAACCTCAAGAAAAAAGCTAAAAGAAACCTGATAAAAAAACCTGAAAGAAATCAAAAAAAATGAACGGCCCGGAAAGATCAGAAGTCCTGGCCGGATGCCCGGACCAGGAACCAGAGGCCAAGGAGGATCAGCGCACCGGCGATACTATACGTCCACGAGAAATTTGGCGCGACAACGAGAACTACCCCGAACAGGATAAAAAATATCCCGAGAATGGCGGTCGACCAGTGGAGGCGGGTCGGGTCAGCCGACATTACCGGGTCCTGCGGGGCAGGCTCCTGCGGTCTTATGAATGAGGACCCGAGGAATCCGAACCCGAGCCCGATCAGGAGAAACGGGAAGGGATTATTGAGGAGTATTCCGATGCCAAGCCCGATGAGGATCCCCGCGGGGATCAGGAACCGGGTCCCGTGCTGTCTTTTTCGTTCCCTGTGGTCTTCCATAGTCATATATTCTGGTTATTTTCCCGGCAAGATAAACCCGCACGGTCCGGGTGATTTTTCACAGTTTGAGGGAACGCCGGAAAATTACCGGTGCCCCGGAACACGGAGAATTTCCGGAGCCAGGACTCTAAAAAGCACAACGCCCGGTACGCTAATAATCGCCGGAGATAGTTTCACGAACTGCCCGGTTGGTCCGGATTATCATGCCGGAACTCGGGATCTTCCCTCAACAAGGCCGGATTCTCGTCCTGGCAAAACGAAGAAACATTAATATATTTAACCTTGTATCTAACGCGTATGTCCAGCGTCTCCTTTCTCGGAATTTTCCTGCTGGCTTGCATCCTTATGCTCCCCGTACCGGGTGCCGGCCAGGAACTGATCAGCGGAGGGACGATCCCTCTGCACTTCCCGAGTGAAACGGTCTCCGTGACAATCGATCAGGGACGGCAACCGATTGGCGGGGATACGACCCGCCCGGGATCAGCGGATTTGAAAACCGGTGATCCTGCCGAGGGATGGCCGTGATAGAGTCCCGGTCGTCACCCTCCGGTACCCTGAGCGTGCCGGAGACACAGGATCTTAATTTCCTCCAGGAGTTCGAGCAGATGCAGGTCGACCTGTTCAGCGTTCTTGCCAACCAGTACTCAAATGCTCCTCTCTTCGGGGCGCTCCGAGATTCGGAACAGGAGTTCCTGAATGCCGATGCTGCCATCCTTCAGAAGTACTCCATGGCAAACCCGGCCTCCAGGGGCCCCGGAATTTACAGGATCCCCTGATCCGTAATCTGTATAACCGGCTGAACAGCAAGGGCGGTCTCCTCACCGATTCATACGCGGTTGCCACCGAGAGCGAGGAGATCCATATCGCGGATCTCAGCACTGCCTTAGGCAGGTCGCAGAATCCCGATCTCCAGTACCTCTACACCCAGGACCTCGCGACCGAAGCATACCATGCCATCATCGGAAGTCCCATGGAGGAGATCCCGGCCACCCTCACCTCGGTACCGGCAACCCTGCTCCCGACGCAGGTAACCGTTGTCCCGACCGCGACACCCGTACCTGAGCCGACCCCGGTTCCCACCCCCGTACTACTGGTGGCCACACCCACCCCGACCAGAGTTCTTCCCACCGTCCCGGCAAGCGCTAGCCCGGTCCCGACCAGTATCACCTCGGGCTTCGAAGAGACGGTACCGAAATCAAACCGGGAACCATCGTAGGTGATGATACCGGGTTCGGTTGCCTTGATGAAAGCATACCCGGTACTCTTATAGTCGTACGGCGCGAGGGCGCTGATCCCCGCGGTCATATGATCCTCGGGGATGAAGTAAAAGACCGCTGAGCCCACGCCCAGATCCCGAAGGAGGAGAGCGAGAAGCATCGACTTCTCCCCGCTGACTCCCTGCTCGTATGCTACACGGAGCCGTAGCTGCCCCCGCTGATGCCAAATGGATCCTGATTCAGGACGGCCGGGTAGGCGTGAGAACCGGGACAGCGGCAACGATTATTGTAAAAGAAAATCCTGCGACCGTCTGCCCGGTCCAGCGGACCGCATATCTCAGCCACCGGGGGAACATTCCCCAGTACGCTGCCGGGATTCCGGAAGGAGCGGACTGTCCGAGCATGCCGGAATTTGCCGGGGTCCGGGACCTGTTTATGAGAATTCCCGAGGAAGAGCTCGCGATCGCCGGGTTGACAGCCCAGCTGATCGATTATGACCGGACCACGCAGTTCTGCGGCCGGTGCGGGGAGCATACCCATCCCCTCCGGAGCGAGCGAAGAAGTGCCCCTCGTGCGGGCTTATCACCTACCCCCGCCTCTCGCCGGCAATAATCGTCCTTGTCCGGAGGGGCGATACGATTCTCCTTGCCAGCTCGCCCCACTTTCCCCCGGGGTTGCACAGCGTTCTTGCCGGATTTGTCGAACCCGGTGAGAACCTCGAACACGCGGTCCACCGGGAAGTCCGGGAAGAGACCGGCATCGGGGTTACGAACCTGCGCTATTTCGGGAGCGAGCCGTGGCCCTTTCCGGACTCGCTCATGATCGGGTTTGTCGCGGATTATGCCGGCGGGGAGATAGCGATCGAGAATAAGGAGCTCGCGTTTGCGAGGTGGTTCGACCGGGATCACCTCCCCGGGATTCCCAAGCCGCTCAGTATCTCCCGGGCGCTTATCGATTGGTGGATACATTCGGCAGATTAAAAATCCGCACATTTTTCCTTTCTGCTTTCTTGTCCGGAATGGTTCACCGTTCCGGAATGCTTCAGCATTCACGGGTATTGCCCGAGGTAACCGGGGCAATACTCAATATATTTAATACAATTTCTCTCATGATCGATACGAAGGACATTTTTTTCCTGCCGGCTTTTGTTCTGCCCTTTGAGACGATCTGCGGGGACACCACCTTTATTGAAATTGCATCCGGTGCGGGTCTTCTCATCACCAAAAAGAAGCTCCTCCCGGGAATACCCGCTCTTCCCGTGCCAGGAACGATCCGGCTTCCCGGGGGTGGGTCTCCATGAACGGAACCATGAGCGAACGGTTCCGGCTCCTTCTCGATCCGGGAAGTTTCTCGCTCATCCAGGGCGATGAAGATGGCAAACTTATCGGTGCGGCAGGAACTGTTGACGGGCGACCGGTCTGCGTGATCGCACTCAACCCCGAAGCCAATGTTTCGATCGACCCCGTTCTGATCCTCCGGCAGGAGCTCGCCATGCTCGACTATGCGGAGGTGCACGGGATCCCGGTAATTTATCTCGCCAACCGTCCGGCCCAGGTCGCGATGGAAACGACCGCAATCCCGGTCAATATCCTCAGGACGTTTATCGATTCCCGGGGAGCCGGGAGGGCCTTTGCGAGATTTGCCCGGCCATCCGGGGTCGTCCCGAGGATAGCGATCGTCTACCGCCCGATTGCGACCACGCTGACGTACCCCGTTGCAGAGTGCGATACGGTTGTCATGATCGAAGGTTCGGGGATGTCGCTTGCACGCCCCGATATGGTGAAGCTGATGACCGGCGATGACAGCCCGTACGGGGGTGCACGGATGCATGCGGAGATCTCCGGGACCTGCGATGCGTTCGTGGAGTCAGAGGAGGAAGCCATCGGGGGGGCCCGGAGATATCTCGGGTACTTCCCCGGAAATTACAGGCAGGCAGCGCCGGTTCTGGGACCCCGCGACCCGGTGCAGGATCATGCACCTCTCTGGACGAACTTATCCCGGAAGATCCCGACCACCCGTTCGAGATCCATGCACTGATCGAGGCAGTCATCGATGGCGGCTCGATACTTGAGCACCGTGCGGGATTCGGGCGCGAGGTAGTCACCGCGTTTGCCCGGGTAAACGGGATGCCGGCCGGGATCATCGCAAGCAACCCTAATTCCCGCGGGGGAATCCTTTTCCCCGAGATCTGCCGGAAAATTGCAGCCTTTGTATCCCTCTGCGATACCTTCAATATCCCGCTCGTTTTCCTTGCGGATCTCCCGGGCTTCATGATTGGGAAAGCGGCCGAGCAGGGCGGGATCATCCATGCCGGGGCTCTTGTCTTCACCACGATTGCAAACCTCTCGGTTTCCCATCTCTGCATAGTCGTCCGGAAGGCATACACTGCCGGCCTGTACGCCACGGGCGGGCCGGGGTTCGATGCCGATCGTTTCATTGCGCTGCCCGGGGCCCATATCACCATTTACGGGACGGTCCGGATGTTTGCCGTAAAGTCCGGGCTCAGCCGGGAAGAACAGGAGAGGGTTGAAGACCGGGCAAACGAAATATGCGATATCAACGGGTACCTCCGCGAAGGATACCTCGACGCGGTAATTCAGGGAAGAAACCTCCGCGAAGCGATCGGAGACTTCCTCGGGAAATATTACTCCAGGCCAGTCGAGCGGGCCGGGCCAAAAAGGATCCTGTGCCTTTGATCCGCCCCTGCGCATATCTCCCATCTCTCCGGAGTCCGGGCTGGACCCCGGTAGTCTGACCATGAAATCATACCATCTCCGGGAACTCCCGCGAAAACGAATGCACCGGTATGTTTTATGCGAAGGAACGATCCGGCCTGGCAATATCCGTCGGTGGCACACCGGGAAACAGGCACCCTGAGTCCGGTGCGAACTCCCAAAATTTTTGCCTAATCCGGTTATTGAACATGAATTGATGACGATGGCGTACCGGAAGGGCTTTATCTTAGTACGCGTGATTTTATGAATAGGCTAGCCATTTGCAAATGCTTTTACTCCTGCCAGAGAGGCTGTAATGAATACCCCCCCATCCGAAGGAAACGAAGGTACCGTTGATATCTTCGTTTTAAGTGGCAGTTCAACAGAAACTCGCCTGCTCGAGGAAAATCTCGGGCAGGGCGGTTACCGAATCACCCTGTTTGAAGAGAGCGGACACCTTCTTGAATCCTTACAGGAAGGAAACCCCAACCTCCTCATCTGCGATGCGACATCTCTTGGTGCGGTCGCGTACGACACGAGCCGGCAGATCAAGGCCGGTGAGGGTACCTGGATGATCCCGATCCTCATCCTCACCCGCACCACCGGCCTTGCCGATCTCCTGGCTATCCTTGACTGCAATGTGGACAATTTTATCTCGTACCCTTCCGATCCGGACTATCTCCTCTCCTTTGTTGCAGGCATGCTCTCGACCCCGGTCGAGCGCCAGACTCCCGAACTTATCAAGACCCAGTTCAAGATCCAACACGACGATAAGGTGTACGTCGTCACCGCGGATCGCAGAAAACTTCTCGAATTCCTCCTCTCATCGTTCGAGACCGCGGTAAGTATCTCGGAAGATCTTTTATTGGCAAAAGAGGAGGGACGGCAGCTCTCCGACTCTTTTGCAAAACTCCGGCAGACGAACGGGGAGCAATCGCGTTCGATGAATGCGCTGAACGAATCCCTCCGGGAGAAGGAGCAGGTCGAACGGGCGCTCGGGCAGGAACTCAGCCAGAGGAAGCAGGAACTGGAAGACCGGGACCGGGAGATCTCCGTACTCCGGAACGGGGTTGAAGAGGGCCGGGCACGGCTTGCCGTTGCAGAAGAGCAGATCGCGACAATGGAGCGGGAGCACGACGAGGTCGTGACCGGCCACCGCTCCAGCATCGAGGCCCTGACCCGGGAAGTAACCGGCCTCTCGTCCGAGCTTGAGACAAAGCTGTCCGATCTCGAAACCGCCCTTCGCGAACTCGAGGCACAGACAACCCGGTGTTCTGCTGCCGAATGCACGATCGCAGAGCTCGTCCCCCAGAAGGAAGAGGCCGAGAAAGCGCTCATGAGCCTCCGGCAGGAGTCGAAGAAGATCTGGTCGATGCTTGCCTCCGAAAAGGATCGCCTAATTACTGCCAAGCAGGAAATTGATCGGCTCCAGCGGGAGAAGAAAGACGCGGAAGAAGAATTAATCCGGGAAATTTCCGAAATCAAGGCCTCTGCCGCAAACCAGGATGCGGAGATCGAACGGCTCGCAGAAAAAATCCGGGAGGAGAACTCCCGTGCAACGGATGCAGAAGAGCAGCTCTCGCTTCTTGCACAGGAAAAGGAGGCTGCGGAGACTTCCTTCCGCTCCGCTGCTGCGACCCTTGAACAGGAACTCTCCACGCTGAGAGGGAAGCAGAATGACCTGAACGCTTCGCTCGAAGAAGAAGAACTCAAACGGCGTTCCGTCGAAGAGGAACTCAAACTTTTGGCTGCCGAACGCGAGAAGGCGGAAGAACAGGCCCGGGCCACATCAGCAGAGCTTGAGGAAACAAAATCCTCGCTCGCAGCTGTCGAAGAGAAGATGCGGTCTCTCGACCGCGAGCTTGCCGAGGTAGGTGGCGAACGGGACCGGTCCGAAGAGGGCCTCCGGGATCTGACCGGGGCGCTCGAAGAAGCAAAGACTGCCCTCGCCTCCGAAGGCCAGGCCCGCAGGGCTCTTGAAGAGGAGTTGGAGGTTTCGGCCGCGGAGAAGGACCGGACTGAAGCAGGCCTCAGGGAAACCGGGTCTTCACTTGCGGAGGCACGGTCAGCGCTTGAGCGTGCCTTGCAGGAGAAGACCGCTCTCGAAGACGATCTTGCCCGCAGGAAATCGGAACTTGAACGCACCCTTTCAGAAAATCGTTCAATCGTACAGTCCCTGAATGAGATACGGTCGGCCCTTGATTTCGAAAAGAACCGCGGGGTGGCGCTCGAGCGGCAGCTGGTGACCGTGATCCGGGAGAAAGAGGAACTGCTACACTCCGCGGGAAATGCCTCCGATGAGGTTCGGACCGAACTCTTCCGGCGTACCGCAGAAATTGATGAAGCCCGGCGGGTGAGCCAGGCGGCATTGGCACGGGCACGGCAGCTCGAAGAGCAGCTGACCGCAGAGAACAGGAGGAGGAAAGAGGCGGCAGGGCAGATCCGTTCCCTCATCGATGAGCGTAAGAAGCTCCGTGCATCGATCGAATCCGAGCGAAAACTCCGGGAGCTGGCTGAGGCCGGACTTAAGGCCCGGATTCTCGAACAGGACCGGCTCGGATCCGAGCTTGAGAACTCTGCAAAGAACTGGAAAGAGCGCGAGGATGAACAGCGAGCAATCATCCGGGCCCTTACCGCGGATCTCGAAACTGCAGCTGCACAAAAAGGATCGTTCGAGCAGCAGCTCGCAGGGATGACCCGAGAGAAGGAACTTGCTGACAAGCAGATTGAGGCGCTCAGCCGCGATCTCGAACAGGCCCGGACCGCTCTCGCGGATGAATGGGAAGACCACATGAATGCCAACGAGCAGGCCCAGTCGGCATTCAAGAACAGCGACCAGCTCAAAAAAGCCGAGGAGAAACTCGACGCTCTCTCATCCGAGCTCCAGCAGGCCCGGACTGCTCTTGCCGACGAGTGGGAAGATCACATGAATGCCGCGGAGCGGCTGGCGGAAACGGACCGGAGGAATGCGGAGCTCAGTAAATCCGCAGGAATGGCCCGTCCACAGCCACCGCGCCGGAAGGATCCCGAGGAACTGCTCATTATCAGGGATCGCGATCTTCCCGTTACGCTCAGACCGGTTCCGCTCGCCCTTGCAAAGATCGATATTCCCCCGGTCCACGCGGTGCACGAACCGGATATCCCAAAACCCGTTGACGAAGAGCAGGAAGTTTCCCGGTCCATCCCGCACGACAGCGGGATTTCACCGGATTATGAGGTTCGCACAACTACAGAACTCCGGCTTGAAGATCTCTTTGAAGATGAGCCGACACCGGTCACCGGCATGAAAGCGGCCACGCCTGCTCACGATGAACCCGGTGAGAAACCGGAACAGGAAGAACCATCTGCCCCGGCCGGGCAGGCACCGGAACCGGCCAACGCATCCGAACCGGGAGAACCTGCGGAGACCGGTAAAGAGAAAGCCGAAAACGGAATACCCGGGACGGAGCCTGAGGAAACGGGGGAAGATCAGGAGGAGTCTTCCGGAGAATCCTCCGAAGAGCATCCCGGCACGGACCTCGATGAGACCGGTTCGTATTTCCCGGCCTACGGGATTCCAACCGGAGGTTCCTTCAACCGTAAGGACTGGTTCAATATCTTTGCCTGGGCACGGCACGCCGAATCGCTCTCGCCCGAACAGCGGAAACAGATCCTGCGGATGGGCCGGCTCGTCCAGCGGGGAAGAAAACTGACGCCAAAACAGGAAGATCAGATCCGCGAAATGATAACGCTCGTCCAGTCTCTCGGTTACCGGTTCCCGTAAAACAGCGTCACGAAGCTATCCCTTAAACCCGGGGGAGCTCAAACCTCGGGATCTGACCTTTTTTATCCACTGCCACGTGATACCTGTTCGTTCTCCCCATGAATCTTTAGGCATTTCTCGACCGGCACCGGAACCTCTTCCAGACAAAACCCGTAGCGAAGCTGACGGAGTGCACTCCGGCGCGTGCTGACCCCGTTCGAGCTGATCCTTCTCTGGGTAGGGGCGATCTCGGCTCAGGAATTTTTGTCATCACCGGTGTTGTTGCGGCCAATTACTCCGGCCCGGCGCTTTTTGTCTCCTTCATGATCTCCGGCATTGTCTGTGCGTTTGCCGCTCTCTGCTATGTAGAGTTTGCCGCAATGGTCCCGGTTGCCGGGAGCGCCTACACGTACGGGTATGCCTCGCTCGGGGAACTCCTTGCATGGATCATCGGCTGGGATCTCATCCTCGAATACTCGGTCTCCATAGCGGCAGTTGCGGCCGGGTGGTCCGGCTATATCGCAAGCCTCTCTGCAAACGCCGGCCTGATCCTGCCGGCCGCGTTTGTCAACCCGGCGGGCGTGAACGGCGGGATACTGAACGTTCCCTGCATCCTCGTCATCGCGGCAATCACGACGCACCTCATCGTCGGCGTCAAGGAGAGCGCCCGGTTCAACAACATCATCGTCACCATCAAGCTCTCGGTCATCGTGCTCTTTCTCTACCTCGCATCTTCGCATATCCGCCCGGTTCTCAGGACGCCGTTCCTGCCATTTGGCTGGACCGGGGTCCTGACCGGGGCTGCCATCGTCTTTTTCGCGTACATCGAGTTCGATGCAGTATCGACTGCCGCAGAAGAGGCGAAGGATCCGCAGCGGAGCCTTCCGATCGGGATCATCGGATCGCTTGTCATCTCGACGATACTCTACATCACGGTCTCCGCAGTCCTTAAGGGAATTGTACCGTACACGACCCTGAACACGAGCGCTCCCGTTGCGTTCTCCCTGCAGGAGATTGGCATCCAGTGGGGCTCGGCGCTCGTCTCGGTCGGGGCTCGCTGCGGAATTACCGCGGTCCTGCTCGTCCTGATGTACGGGCAGACCCAGATCTTCTTTGCCATGTCCCGCGACGGCCTTCTGCCGAGAACGTTCCGAGAGCTCCACCTGTCGTTCCGCACGCCGGCAAAGGTGACGCTGCTTGTCAGGGCCGTCACCGCGATCATCGCGAGCACGCTATCCCTCCAGTCGATCGCCGAGCTGGTCAACATAGGTACGCTTGCCGCGTTTATCATCGTCTCGCTCGGTGTGCTCGTGCTCAGGTACAGGCGCCCGGAACTCGAACGGCCGTTCCGCTGTCCCATCGTGCCGGTCGTCCCGGTGCTCTGCATCCTCTCGTGCGGCCTCCCCATCTATGCCCTCCCGCTTGTAACGCACTTCCGGTTTGTCATCTGGCTCGCGATCGGCCTTGTGATCTATTTCCTGTACAGCATGAAGCACAGCCGGATCAACGAGGACACGAAGGAGGTCGAATGTTACTAGGGAGAAATAAAAGATTGGGGGACTACCCGCATAGCCATGAGAATGTGCATTGATACGAGCCTCCTCACCCCTACGGGGAGATCTCATACGCCGGCGGGGCTCTCGCCGGGTCAGGTCGATCGAACATTTTTTGTGGAAAATTTTACGGAACAAAGGTTCAGGAAAAATCCTCCAACTGCTGGTGAAAAAATGAACTTTGAAGAATCAAAAACAGAGATCCTGGAATAATTGCGACAGGGGCCACGGGCGCTCGCCGCCTCATCGGGGCTCGCCACGTGGAGCATTTTGTAAAACTGATTCTTTTCTAAAAAAATTCAAAACCGGAGCTCGAGGGGCTTACCACCGCATGATGCATCCACTCAAGGGGAAAGAGGGGATCACCCTCATAAATCCACGGGAGAAAACGGGAAGCGACTGGGAGGTTTCCTTTCGTTTTTTCGGAGAAAGATTCTAGGAGATATCAGATCCTGTCGGTCTTCCGGAGCCAGAGACCGGAAGCAACGTACAACACAAGAATTCCAACGACCGCGATGGCGATGAGAAGGAAAACCGCGACCTCCCCGGAGGCCAGTGCACTCGCTGCCGCGATAAGGACGCTCGCCACACCGTACAGGAACAGGATCCCCCCGAGGAAGAGGGCCAGGATCCCGGCCGTTCCCATGAGAACGAGGTCATCCACGAATTCCCACCTGCCTTTTTCCAAAACCCCTGCAATCGTGCATGAATCTTCTCTCCCACTCACTCCAAATACCCGGCAAAAACTTCGCGGTACAGCCGTTCGACATTCTCTCCGGTCCGCGACATCTCCGGGAACCCGGAATAGACCCGGGCACCGGCTACATCCTCCGCAAGAGTCACCCCGTACTGGCTCTTTGAAGGGAACCATCCCTGTTTCTCGTAATACCTCGAGAGATACTCCTGCTCGGTCTGGCCCGGAGTGGGGATGAACAGGGTGTTTTGTTTCCCCAGCTCGGCAATCTCCATGATGGAAGTAAAACCTGAACGGCAGACGATGAATTTCGCACGGTTCATCAGGAGCTCCTTCTCCTCGGTCGTGGCAAACGGGATCACGGTGCAGGAGCCGGGACATCTCCCGGGACGGGAGCCGCCCGGGTTCCCGAGCAGGACCACACACTCACCGTCAAGATCGCCGAGCTGCGGCAGGAGAATCTCTTCGAGCCGGGAACGCTGCGGCTCCGGGCCCGATATCATGACGAGATAGTCGAGATCCCGCTCGCATTTTCGGTGATGCATGCTGGTAAGGATCCCGGCAAAATAGACCCGGGACTTCGTTGCATCAGTCCCGGGCCGTGACAATTTCCCGGCAAGGGAGAGCGGGCCGGGGGGATTATCCGGAACAATTACCCGCCGGAACTTCTCGTGCAAAAACCCGTTCAGTTCGATGGCGCAGAGCTCGGCCGGCCAGAGGAGCCAGGGGAGGTGATAGTGGAGTTGGTGGGAGATGAAGATCGACGGGATCTTCGGTGAAAAGACCCCAAGCCGGTTGTCGCTGATGATGAGATCGTACCGGTCTTTTGCAAGGATTGTGGCAAGGTTCCTCCGCTCGGCTGCGAGCGCTCTGAGCATGAAGGGAAACGAGGCGACAAATTTCGGCAGGAAAAACCGGTTCCCGCTGTACCAGACCGGGTAATCCGGGAAGTCGATGGACCGGATCTCCGGGAACTCCTTTTCAAGAACTGCCCGGGCGTTCCCGCACGCGGCAACGGTCACATCATGGTTATGGTTAAGGAGCGATGCGATGATCGGGATATCCCGGGTCGCGTGCCCGAGCCCCCAGTTCAGCGGCGAAACAAGTACGTGCCCCATGCATTACTCCGGATGGTAACGTGTTCATTTTTACAGGGTATTGAATGATTCGTTATTTCCCGTCCCGTTCGCGTTGATGGTGACAAGCGGGTCGAGGCTCGCATCGATGAGGTTCCGGTTGTACCGTTGTGCCCGCCGTGCGATCTCCTCGGCCTTCTTCTGGAACGAGATGTCCCGGGCAATCGTTGCTGCGACGATAAGATTTCCCTCCGGGCCCGTGATCGGTGAGATGGTGATGGGGACCGGGAGGATGGCCCCGTCCTTCCCCCTCCTCGGGCTATCGAAATGATTGACCGGGATTCCCTTCCTCACTTTTTTTAAGATATATTCGAGATCGTCCTCAAGGCCGGGCGGGATGAACAGGGAGATATTCCGGCCGATAAATTCTGCGACCGTGTACCCGTACATCTTCCGGGAGCCAGCGTTCCAGGTCATGATGTTCCCGTCCAGCGACTTGCTGATGATCGCATCATCGGAACTCTCCACGATCGCCGCGAGCCGGGCCTGCTGCTCCTCCGCTTTCCTCCGGTCAGAGATATCCCGGGTAGCGGCAAAGACGCCGGCGACATTTCCCGCCCCGTCCCGGTAGATGGAAGCATTGTACAGGACCGGGATCTCCTTCCCGCTCTTGTGCCGGAGCTTCAGCTCGTAGTCACGGACCGATCCCTTCCGGAAGGCCGTGTCGTACCCGGCCTTAGCCGCCGCAGCGTCCGTGAAGTAATCGGAAAAATCCGTGCCGATAAGATGTTTCCGGGAAAAACCGGTTATATTCACGGTCGCAGCGTTGACGTCCGTTATCTTCCCTTCCGGGCTGATGGTGACGAGCGGATCGAGCGCCGCCTCGATCAGGCTCCGGCTATAGGCACCCGCCCGCGCGAGTTTCCCGACCGGTTCCCGGTCTTCCAGTTTCATGGCGAGACATTTGAGATCCCGTACGGGGGCCGGCTCCTCGCACGCGGGGAGAATGTCCGGAACCAGGCCTATGTCATCAAAAATGCGCTCGGGCTCCAGTTCCACTTAGAGCTGACCGGGGAGATCATCGCTGACTGGTCGAAGTCCCTTCCAAAATTCCTGCAGGAGAAGATCGTCCGCGAGACCCCGCGGTTCCTCGCGGAGAGCAACCGGCTCTGCCGTATGGTTGCAGAAGATTTTCTCCATTGACGTTTGGCCGGTATCTTTCTTTTTTAATTTTCCGGTTCTTGATGACCGACAACCGGGACTCCGGGTTTCCGGGCCCCTCCACAGATCTCTCCCGTAGGAGGAAGAGCCCGTAGGCTGCAATGATATCGGCAATCGTGAAGTACGGGTCCCATGCACCGCTCAGCACATTGAGGAGATGCAGTGCAGCAAACATGGCGGAGCTTGCAAGCACGGCACGCAGGATCCCCTCCGGGATGAGTGCGGTGAGGATCAGCCAGCGGAAGATCGTCTCCTCCACAAACCCGACAGCGAGCGGCACGCCGGCAAATGCGAGCAGGGCTTCCGGTGCCGTCACCGTGATGCCATCCGCAAGCGGGAGGAGGGTGACTGCGACCGGGAGGACAAAGAGGGGGGTGCCCACCGGACCCCGGTCGTATAACCCGCCATCTTCCACCAGCAAAGATGCGAAAGCAGGAAGATCTCGATGCATGCAAGGATGAGGCCAAGTGCGAGCTGCGCGAGATTTCACATGAGGAAAATTTCGTTTGCCACCCCGGCGCCAACCAGTACGAAGATGACGACCAGAAGGAGCAAAGACGAGCTCCGGTACGGGTGGAGGGTGACAGATCCCGCAAGCGACATTTTTTCCGTATGCTTCCAGAACGTCCGGGCTGATAAACATTCTCCGGAAATTTTCCGGAACGCGTGGGGGGGAAATAGCCGGAAGATAAATCGAATACCGGGTTAAGAGAAAGATCTCTTTCAGGTTCGGAACGCAAAAACCAAAAACCGGAATCATAACACGTACGAAGCTTTCCGGTTTACTGTGCAGCACTCTGCCCGTTGCGAATACTCTATGACCCACCTCTGGTCACAACCAATGCCGGGTGGGGACTCGCCCAGATATTTATCATCGGCGGGTTCATCCTCTTCTTCGCCGGCCCGTTCCTGACCAAAAAAGGCTCCAGTTCAGCTGCTTCTGCCCGCTCATCCCGGCAAACATGCTCATCGGTGTTGTAAGCCCGTTCATGGTCCGGGTTGATCCGGATAAGTGCAAAAAGTGCAACCTGTGCATCAAGTCCTGCGAACTCTTTGCCATAACAAAAGAGTTACTCGGGAAGGGCTGCACCACCATTGAGTGTGCCAAGTGCGGCAAGTGTATCGATGCCTGTCCGCAGGGTTCACTGGACTATTATCTCTACACTGTCTCGGTCCGCGTCCGCCCGTGGTTCATCACCCTTTCGGTATCGGTAAGTGTGCTGCTCCTTGCCGGATTTACCTTTACGGTCGTGACCTTTCTCCTGACAGGCACGATCCAGCCCGGTGGGTTGTGAAAGCGGGTACCGGAGGAATGTTGTGATTGCTGAAGCCGTTCTCGAGGGGGTTCTTTTAGGTCTCTCGTCCGGCCTCTTCTGCATTGCCTCCTGTGCCCCGGCCCTCGTCCCGTTTATGATGGGTGAGGACCGGCACCTGCGCGGGACGGCAGGAGCCCTTGCCGGCATTACCTCCGGCAGGTTTGCAGCCTTACATGTTTGTTGGTGTCCTTGTGGGTGCGGCAGCGTCATCCCTTCACGGTTCGCTGCTTACCCAGGGCTCCTCCATCGCGATGATCGCCCTCGCGTTTATCCTCATCGCGTTCTCTCTCCGGGGCAGTGAGACACTCCCGTGTCTGTGTACCTCCAGGAAACTCCCCTCCTGCGGAATGCCGGTTGCGGTCGGCCTCCTGACCGGCATCAGCCCCTGTCCTCCTTTCCTGCTCGCCATCTCACGGGCGGCAGCGCTTGGATCCCTTGCTTCAGGGACTGGTCTCTTCGCTGGATTTTTTGCAGGCACCTCTGTTTACCACCTCCTTTTCGTCCCGCTCGGCTGGGCCGGGAAGTATGAACAGGTATGCATGATCGGAAAGATCACTGTCGTTATTGCCGGGATTTTTTACCTTGTTATCGGTGTTGTCGGCCTGTTGTGATTCACTCATTTGTCGGGAAGGTATGGTATCTGCCCTGTACCGGCAAAATTTTTGAAGACATGGACGGAGCTGGCTTTGAGCGCCATTATCGATAAGAGTAACGTAAGGACCCAGGGACGGGTTGGTCAGTAGTAGCTTCACGGTGGCGAAACCCGGTCAAAGCCTCGGAACCCGCGTCAGGATCGCGGTCTCTGTTGGATTACGGACAATCCTCCCGGGCAAATTTTTTTAATTTTTCCGACTATTTTTAAAAAGGATTACACGATCGTTTGCATCAACGTCACGAAGCCGGCGATGGGGCAGCCATCCGCCCCATAAACAGGATATTGCCGGACTCATCTCGTTCAGGATCATGAACACGAACGGGTGGTTTGCATGGAAAGACGGGTGGGGATCACCGCCCTTCAGCCTCATTACAACCGCAGTTGCAGCTGCCGCTTCCGTGCCGCTCTCGTTTACCTCAACAAATGCCTTATGGGATGCATTGCTGATGTACAGCATTTTCGAACCGTTCATTCCCGAGAAGTCTGCATCCCCGCCAAACGCAGCAGGCATACCCATGCCCGGGAGAATAGCCTTGAGATCATAGGGCGTGTCCAGGGTAAATCTTGGGAGCGATACCAGGACTATCTGCATCGTCAGACTCCTTTTGATCGCAGTGATGGAGTCAGCGCTCAGGTGAGCCTCAAATCCCGCCAGCTTGTTTTCTTTCGGAAGGAGGACGAGCATCGAGAGCGGTCTGCCACCGGTCCTGTTGTACGGGTGGGCGATGGCCTGGTATTCTCCCGTCTCCATGTACGGGAACTCCACATCTCTTTGCATCATCCGGACCGTTAGTGTACGATCCGTGGCTGTATGGAAGATTTCATCATGCGTCACCTCTTTGTCGAATGTCGTGCTCCAGGTTCCGCTAAAATACATCGCATTGGTGATCACCAGGTTTGTTAACGGATTGATGGAACCCGTGGGGAGAAGGTCATGGATCCTGTCCCGGGTCTGCAGCTCAACCTACCGGTTGATGAACTGGCGGGATTCCTCGGGCTGGCTGGTAAAATCCATGTTCGTTGCATTTACATGGTAATACTTCTGTGCAGCAGAGATGAACTCCGGCAGGAACCGGCAGGTCTTCCCGGCATAGAGCGAATTCACCGTGCTCAACGTGTAATTTGCCCCCTGGGCATTAAGCGCCGCGTGTATCCGCGAGTTGCCGTTCCGCCGGATACCCAGAACTGCGGGCAGGTGGAACACATTCCGGAGTTCGTCAAGGGTCTTCCCCCGTGCACCTTCAGCGGTTAATGCAAATCCTGTCGAGATGCTGTAGGGTGAGAAAAAAAATATTCCGGTCCGTGGACGTGGTATCGCCTACCAGCGTGTGGTAGAAGTCAACGGCAAACCGGTTGTTGGCGGCAGTGACTGCCTGTTCGGCGGCGAGATCACCGGCAGCATCGACATGAGGTGTAAGGGTTGAGACGGCATCACCCTGCTGGGCATTGGCAACAGCGAGAAAGTATACCCCCACGCAGAGAATTCCGGCAACAAGAATAAGGATGCATTTTGTGCGAAGATCCATACAAAATCTCGATGCCTTGTCACATTATCCATGACGGTGAGTGAAAAAAATTTGCATGTACCTTTCACCAAATTTTTTTTCGAATGTATGGCTCTGGTGAAATCTTTTACCCATGAGGAAAAATCCAGGTTCGTAGAACAATAGTCTTCCTCGTTGCGTCCCTTTCGGGGATTGCGCCGGGCGCAGGGTGAAATTCATGTTCCTCAACTATCAGCGCTTCTGGATATCCGGAACCAGGAGATCTTAACTGAAAAAAAATTTTCATTAAACTCCACTGTTTATCTTGATGTCAGGTAGAGTATTACAAACAGAAGATCGGGTTCTGCCGCTGTGCACTTCAGCGCAGTACCCGCTATCCGGAGGTATATCTTGAATCGTTTGAATTTTTATCAAAAATCTGATTTTACCGGTAATCCCAGATTCGTTCTTCCCCGGAGCAACCGGGATCGGGTAATATCCCTGGTACAGCCCCCATCGCTTCAGAATTCATTCCGTGATAGTGTCCTTGCACCAATTCCGCAGGCAGGTCCTGATCACGACCGCTTTACTCCACACGGGTATTCTGGAAATGGGAGGGCAGACACCGGTTTCATCCAATACTATCGGGGGGATCTGAATAACCGCTGAACGAATCCTGGTATTCTCACTCCTGGTTTTTTTCAGTCTCCTGCCCATTGTATCCGGGCATGATACCTGGGCCCTGCCGGATTCAGATCCTTTAACCCCTGGGATGACTGTTTCGCTGGCCATCGGGAGCAGTCACTTGTGGGGGGTGTCCGAGGAGGTCCCGGAAGGATATATTATCACCGTATTATCTGATTATGAGGGGCGCCATGACGTAAAGACCGGAGATGATGCCCGAATCTCCGGGCTCTACCGGGTCTTCGATTACCATATCAGAAATGATGGACTCTATCGTTTTACTGTTTATCACACGGAGGGGGCCTGGACACATATTGTCACGGATCCGGCTGATTCCTCAAGAGATCTCTGGATTAACAAAGCCGTCGGGGACATCGATTTCAGCCAGTTACCCACAACGGACTGGTCCGATGCATGGCATGTTGAACAATCCTATCCGAAGCACTGCTATTCCAAAATGTTTCTTGCAGCGGGAAATGCAGATTATTCCCAGGCACGCATCCCGGCACATACTACGTGGGAGATAATCCCCGAGACAGATCTCCGCACGGCTGGAACCGGGAATTTTACCGTCAGGGTTCTCTATAAAGGCACACCTTTTTCCGGTGTGGGGGTTATGGCATCACCTGTCGGTCGCGAGGACCTGATGGTCAATGGCACCACGGATGTATCGGGAAGGGTAACCCTGCCACTTAAGCGACCCGGCACCTGGATCATCAAATCCGATACCGGAACCGATCCACGGATCGTGTCCCTTATCGATCTCCCCAGAGGCCCTCATGCGATAAACAAAACCCCGGTCGGCCCGGTATACCGCTATACCCTTGTACTGGCCGGGGAACATACGGCTACTGGTGGCTAAAATCGTATACGGAAGATAATCTCTGGTTGCCCGTAATGAGAGCAACCACCAATTTGTCTGGATCTCCTGGTTTCATTTTATCGGCTCTCTTTTGAGAAAACCTGTCATCCAAAAGAGATCAGGTAAACCGGTCAGGGTCAGAGAGAATGATTCTGCAGGTAATTTCTTTCATCTGACTTTTGGAATATCTGCAAATTTCATACCAGCCCCAAACCGTCTTTTGAGCTTGAGAGAATCTGGTCGCGACCAGAAAATGTCTTCCGATACCGGAAGCATCGAAGTTTTCGGTTATCTCTTTTCGCTATTTCCCGCACATATGTTCAGCTTTCCAGGACCTGTAGCGGGATGATCGGAGAAAAGTCATCGGATTTTTTCGGATAATCGGTGCATTTTCCCGGAATCTTCATCCCCGGTCCATAACAGAGCACGCATATTTATGGAGCCTGTGACTTTTTTTTAGTGGAGAAAACGAAATGCAGGGAACCCTGAACCCGGCTTTTTGAATCATGTATCCGGTGATAACTTGCAGCCCCGAGGTCGACCGCAATCAGGGTTTTTTAGGAAATGCCAGAGTCAGACATCGGTCCGCATGGATCATATGCTCAATCCTGCTCTTGCTGATCCGGAAAAGGGCCATAAAATTGCCGGACTAATAAATCTATAAAAATTATCCAGGATCCCGAGGCTCCGTCTCAAAAAAGAGCAGAAAAGTTCAGATCATCCGGACCGGGTCCGCTTTCATGAACTCCCGGCAGACCGTGGTTGCATAGTGCCCGGGCGGGAGCGTGAACGCGAGCCGCACATCTTTGCCATCGACAGATGCTGCAATATCCGTCTTAAGTGCGATCGGCCGCCACGCCCCGTCGAATTTTGTCCGGACAAATTTCGATGCCGACTGGAAATTATCCATGGTGATCCCCCGCCCTGCAAGAAGGCCCGCTGTCGCCAGTTCTCCGTGTGACTTTGCAACAAACGGCTCTTTTCCCGGCATGAAGAGCGCAATACTGCACCGGCCCCGGGCGATGTGGTTCGAGACCGCATTTTTATTAGCCGTTGTCACCGTGTCTGTCCGGCCGTTCAGGAAGATGAGCTGATCGCCTTCGACCGGGGTGGTGAGGCCGTACCCGTCTTCGAACCGCCTGGAGAGCGTGCAGTTGAAGATGTACGACTGGAACGCGGAGACGAACATGGAGAGGAGCTTGGGCGGGAGTTCCTGGAGCGCTCCGGCATAATCGCCGGCATGGGCGTGCAGGTGGTGGAGCATCGCACGCTCGTACGCCATCTGCTTCGGGAGATCATGCAGGGCCGGTTCCGGATCCTTTGATTCGAGAAACGCCTTCCGGATCTTCCGGAGGTCTTCCGACTCCCCCGGGAATTCGATTGCCACGTACGCCATGACCGCCTGCTCGTAGTCTCCGCGGAGGATCCACTCCCCAACCACGTGCGTGACCGGCCGGATCGCCCCGAACCGCTGGAGCCCGAAGTAGTTGGGGACGCCCTGCAAAACGCCATCCCGGATGGCCTGGACATGGCCGGGGAGCTCGTCATATTCAGAGTCCCGGATAACGATATCGAAGGCATTACCCTGCAGGTGACCGAGCGAGAGCGCCTCGTTCGACTGCCCGAAGACTTCGAGCGTTATATCTTTCAGCTGGACCCGGGCGATGTCTTCCGGGGTCACATCGTAGATCGAGATCCACTGCTTCGTGATCGCGTTCCGGTCCTTGGTCCCGGCCCAGCCGATCCTGCGGTGGCTGATAGCAAGACGTTTTGCAATCTCCTTGACCGCGTGCTGGAGTTCCCAGTTCTTTTTCGTGAGCCGGCAGATCAGGTACGGGCCGGTCGTCCCGCCCCGTGCCGGCATGGGGATTTCTTCTACAAGGAAATCCTCCGGGATCGTGCGGAGCCTGCCCCCGATGCCGTCGGCGTCGCTCGCATAGTACGACATGCCGAGATCGCGTTCGAGCTGGTACGGTGTGATCTTCATAAGAGCGTGAGCGACCCGGTGATCCTGTCGAGATCCTCGCTCTTTGCCGGGCCAAGGCCGAGTACCGTGATCGTGCCGGGAGGGAGCTCGGTCATCCCCGCGTCCTGGATCAGCGAGTGCGAGATCCCCGACCGTTCTGCGATCACCCGCAGCTCGTGCAGGGTCCGCTCGTCATTTGCCTTCAGGACGACCTTCTTCTGCCCTTCGGAGAGCCATGCCTTCTGGAGGATCTTGTCCGCACCGTTGTACGCACCGATCGATGCGTGTGCAGCCTGGGCGCATTTCTTGCCGCAGCTCATCTTTACATCGTTCCGGACGATGAGGCACTGCTTATACCGGAATTCGGGCTCGACTGTCATTGGGATATACGTTGGTTCCGGAGCATCAAATACCTATAGCAGCCGCCAGCTGCCGGAATGGTTTTCCTTTACCGGAGATAATTTTCACGGGTATGAAAGATAAGGCGGCTCCTCATGCAGTCCGTGATCATTATGAATCGTTCCTTGCATCGAAGTACAGCTGGATGGCAGGCGGCTTCGACCGGAACCTCCGCAACAACCGGGAATTTTTCGCACGCCACGAGATCGCACCGGCATCAACCGGTGTCGCAATCGATCTCGGCGCCGGCTGCGGGTTCTGCTCGCTCCCGCTTGCCTAAGCGGGGTTCCGGGTCACCGCGATCGATCACTCAGGGACATTGCTCGGGGAGCTTACCCGCAATCGTGGCGATCTCCCGGTCACGATCCTCTGAACCGACATTTTCGCGTTCCCGGATTATGCTTGCCTGAGGCCGGAGCTCATCGTCTGCATGGGAGATACACTCACCCACCTGCCGGGTGGAGGTGCGGTCCGGGAACTCTGCCGGAATGCTTTTACAGAACTCGTTCCCGGAGGAAAACTTGTCCTCTCGTTCCGGGATTACATGACTGAACCGGGGGACCATAACCGTCATCCCGGTGCGCCGGGAACCGGGCTGGATCTTCCTCTGCCGGGTCGAATACGGAGAATCGGACGTTTGCGTCTCGGACATTCTGTACAGCAACGCGGGCGGGCGATGGGAGCGAAACTCAGGTTCGTACACGAAGATCCGGCTTGACCCGGGAGATATCCTGGCAATCTTTTAGGATGCCGGGCTCGTGACAGAATTTTTCGAGAACCGGAACGGGATCGTAGTGTTCATCGCAAAAAACCGTGAGTCTGAACGGCCGGACAGAAACACCATCCCGAAATTTTACTTTCGCTCCCCACTCCCCATTTTTTCTTAAAACCCGGTCCATACCTTGTATGCAAAGAAGTACGATGGAGAAGAAGGTTTACCTGTTTGTCTGCGACCATCTTGCGGACTGGGAGCCGGGGCTCGCAATCGCGATACTGTCGGACCGGCACACGGAGATCCCGAAGACCCGGAGCTACCCGGTGGTAACGTTTGAGAGCACCAGAGATCCGGTACGGACATTCGGGGGACTAAACATTCTCCCGGATCTGAGTATCGATGAGATCGATCCGGCAGACGCAGCGATGGTGATCCTTCCCGGTTCTCCCGTGTACGAACGTGATGATCCGGTGCGGCTGGTCCCGCTCATCGAATCGTGCGTCAGGAACACTATTCCGGTCGCGGCCATATGCGGGGGCACGCTCTTTCTCGCAAAGCATGGTTTCCTCGATACCATTCGCCACACCAGCGCCGGTCCCGGGTGGCTTGCGAAGCATGCACCCGGTTACCGCGGATCATCCCGGTACGTGCATGAGTCCTGCGTGAGCGATGGCGGGATCATCACGGCAAATCCGCTGGGCTTTGTCGGGTTCGCGTACCAGATCTTAAAGATGCTCGATGTCTTCCCTCTGGAGTTCCTGGAGTACTGGAAAGGGGCCGTGGACAGCGGGTACCTGGACGCCGATTCGTTTGCCTGAAGCGTGAAAAGTTGCGGGTCTTCCCTGCAGTAAAGGAAACGTCCGCGGGACCATGCAACCCGGACCTGAAAACAATTCTCTTTTTTAAAAAATGCATACCGTCATGCCGGCACTCGTTGATTTGCCTGTACTTTATTCGCCATACGTTATTCCGTCTCTCCGGTCGCCCGCCGGCTATCCAGTCACCGGTTCGTGCCGGAAAAAAAGTACGAAGGGATTTTTCAACCGATCTGCACGCGATCCCGGTCCTCACCACGCAACCGGTGCGTTCCCCAGTTTTGTGAGATGTGAAGAGACGTCTTCCCTGAACACGATCTTTTCCGGTGCTACGCTCAGGCCATTCTCGACAACGAGGTTGTCGAGCGTTATTGCATGAGCATTCCCGTTCAGGAAATCCGCAAGAAGGAAGAGTTCATCCTTCTTCGATGCGAGGTACCGGGCAAATGATCCGGAGATGATTGCAGCCCGGGCGTTGACTTTAAATGTCGCCGGCCTGCGGAACAGTTTCGGCAGGAACGCCGGACCGGCATCCGCAGCAGGATTGACGAGCGCCTTTCTCCGGAAGGTACATTCCCAGTCAAAGGAGATGATCGATGCAGAGTACAGGTCGTCCCAGAGCCCGAGCCGATTCTTCCGTGCCGAGCCTGCGGCTGCGGTCAGTACCGCTATCTCTTCCCGGCTCATCGAGTTGTAGAACGTGGGAAGTGCGTACCCGTTTGCGACGAGCCACTGGTTGATGTTGATCTCCTCGTCCCCGATCGTTATCAGTACATCCGCGACCATCCGCCCGTACACATCGAAGACATCGTCCGGTTTGTGGACCGCGGTCACGATCCGGCAGGGGACCGGGTTTTCCTCTGCTTCCGATAACATGTCGTGCAACGCGACTGTCGTGGTCTCTGCAAAAAACTGCCGGTACTCAAGGTTCCATTCGAGATACTTGTCGTGCTGTTCTTTCTCTTCGCCGACCGGGTTCTTCGGGAATTTCTTTGCAGCCGCGGGGCGGTAGTGGAGATCCGTGGCATCGATTCCCTGGAGCCGGAACGTGATCCGCCCCTTGTCTATCGCGGGCCGCCGGGCCCCCCACCCGATCACGGTCGCATTATCGAAGACACGCGTTACCTTAAATTTCCAGTTCGGGGATTTCCGGAACCCTATTGCGTCCACCTCGACAGTTACCAGAATTTTTGTCTTGTCCGCAGCCGAGAGACCGACCGGCCAGAACTGGCCGGTATCGATCGAACCCGTTACCTGAAGTAATCCCGTCATAGTACTATCACGGATGTATTGATAAGCGATTATTATATAATAATTTACAAATTTAATTTAAAACGATTAATACCGTGGGAATACTCTGGGAAAACCGGGACAGGCAGGATCCTGAGAAGGATCCTGAATGCATTATGAGCGACCATTTCCCCCCCAATCCGGGTCCTGGAAGTGCCCAGATTACCCGTTTTTCCCGCCCCGGCACTATGGGCTAGGTAATAATTCGTGGAATATTGTGTATTTTACGTCGGAGAAAAACGACAGTAAATAGCAGCATTCTGTTGGCAAAATACCCCTGCGATCGTATATTCAAGGCCCAAACGAAAAGAACCTCCTTTTTGGGGCTCCTGCCCAGGAAGGCTCACGTCAGAGAGACAATTTTCACGTCGGAGATTTTGCGGGGAAAAGACCCCTGGGTGTTCCCCTGTGCCAGTTGGCCCGGACAGGTCCGTGACAGGTAAGATCCCTGTGACAGGTATTTTTGAAAGTCCGGAACTGCACTATCTTAGTGGGGGTTTGGGCGGGGACGTTTTTAAGGGGGTTTACGGCGCAGGGGATTTGGATTGGCGGAATATTTTTGTGCTTAAGCCTGGGGAAATTTCCTTGTGAAACGTTTTTTCAAAAAATCCGGAAAAATTCTGGAGAAAATTTTGGATTTTTTCCGGGAGAATTTAAAAAAATTGGAAACATTTTTTGATCGTGTTCAATGGGGTCACGAGAAAATTCCGGATCACAAAAATGATCGCGTGAAGAACTAAACGTTCTTCTCCTCCACCGGGTCTGATGACCAATTGGATTTGAAAAATTAAAAAACGCGATCCTGATCGCGATCGGACCAAAAAATCCGGATTGTGTTCACTACTGATGAACCCTCATTTTCGTGGGAGATTTTTACCATTTCACATCGTGATAATGATCGCAATTTTTTTTAAACGCGATCACCCCTCCCCCCCCCATCCCATCCGGTCAACCACAAAGAAAAACACTCCGAGCACAATCGCCACCACCGCAGAAAGAGCCATCCCCTTCAGTTCCGCAATTCCGATGTTAACTACAGCCCCCGATACTCCGAGCACAAGAATCAGAGAAACCAGGATAAGGTTCCGGGACTGCGATAAATCCGTCCGGGCATCGATAAGCATCCGCAGGCCCGAGGCTGCGATGACGCCGAAGAGGAAGAGGGCGACGGCGCCCATCACGGGAGACGGTATGGACCGGATGGCGGCCGGGATCTTGCCGCAGAAGGAGATCGCTATAGCGATGAGGGCGGTACCCGCCAGGACATACACGCTGTACACCCGGGTAATGGCCATGACCCCGATGTTCTCCGCGTATGTGGTGTTGGGAGTGGAGCCGAAGAAGCCCGAGAGGACCGTGGAGATCCCTTTCCCGTACAACGGTCGCGTGATCCCCGGATCTGTCTTCAGGTCGCGGCCGACGATGGTCCCGGTCACCCTGAGGTGGCCGATGAGTTCCACGAACGTGACAATGGATGCCGGCACGATGATGACAGTTGCTGCAAGCGAGAAGGCTGGGGTATAGAGCGTGGGGACCGAGAACCATGGGGCGGCAAGGACCGGGTCCAGGACCGCACGGCCCAGGAGGACAGAGGTTGCGCAGCCGGCAACAATCCCGAGCAGGACCGGGATGATCCGCAGGAATCCCCGGCATGCCGTCATGCCCACGATCATAACGACAAGGGTCACTGTGACAATGCCCAGCGTGACAAGGTCCGGGCTGGCGGTCGTGAGGCCCGCCATCACGGCTGCCATGGGCGCAAGTTCGAGCCCGATGATCGTCACGATTGCACCCATGGCGGCATCGGGAAAGACAACCGGGACCCACCCGATCCCCGTCTTCCCGATCAGCATCGCAAGGAGAATGAACATGATGCCTGACGCAATAAACCCCCCGAGGGCTACCCCGTACCCGTACGCCGGGATGATGATGAGTGCCGGGGGAAGGTACGCAAAGCTCGACCCCAGGTAGGCCGGGACTTTTCCCTGGCAGACGACGAGGAAGAGCAGCGTCCCTATCCCGTTGAAGAGGAGGATCGTGGCCGGGTCAACCCCCAGCAGCACCGGGAGAAGCACCGTTGCCCCGAACATCGCAAGGAGGTGCTGGACCGAGAGCGTTGCAAGGATGGGAAGCGGAGGGCGTTCGTCTACCTGGACTACCTGCATCTCATCCCCCCCGGGCCCGTTGCTGCATCACGATAACACCCTGCGGGCACAGGAGCGAACAGAGCCCGCCCCCGTCACACCGGTTGGCATCAATCACCGCATGCCGGCTCTCAAGCGAGATCGCACCGAATCCCTCGTAACGGCAAGCAGTCATGCACCGGCCGCAGGCAATGCACCGCTCCGGAAAGCCGGCCGTTGCAAAGGATAATACATCGGCCCGGGGCAATGCCGCATGCGTACCGATCCGGGGGAGGGCATGGCCCCGGAGTGCTGCGACATCGGCAAAGTGCTTCCCGGCAAGATAGCCGGAAAGGCCGGCGTTCATGTCGCGTATGATGCCGCCCCCACTCCACATCACTGCCGTACAGACCTGGACGGCCGAGGCCCCGACCGCGATGTACTCGGCCGCGTCCTGCCACCGGGAGATCCCGCCGATGCCGATGAGCGGGATGGAAACGTTCTGAGCAAGCTGCGCAATGATCCGGAGCCCGATGGGTTTTGTGGCCGGGCCGGAATATCCGCCATACATGCTCGACCCGGCAACCGCGGGAAGGGGTTCGAGCGCGTCGAGGTCGATTCCCATGAGGCACTGGACCGTGTTGATGGCTGCAAGGATATCGGCCCCGCCCTCCACCGCAGCATCATCTGCTGCCGGCAGGACGTCCGTTACATTGGGCGTGAGCTTGACGATGAGCGGGACGCGTGCAGCCGATCGCACCGCACGGGTCACGTCACGGACCAGATCCGGGTGCTGTCCAAGGGCTGCACCAACGCCCCGTTCCGGCATCCCGTGGGGGCAGGAGACACTAAGCTCGATGGCATCCGCCCCTTTCCATGCGGCAAACTGGGGCGAGACCTCCCGGTTCTCCATGGAATCCGGGACAATAGTCTTCGTTACTGCACCCGCCCAGCCGAGCCGGAACGCATGTCGGATCTGGTTGCCGGAAGCTGTCGGCGGGCCTGATTCCAGCAGGAACGGGTTTACGAGTTTGAGCGGGCCGACGGAAGTATGAGGGGACGGGTCTTGGGCGGGCATCATTCACCGGGTTTGTCCAGAGATCTCTGACTTCATGGGATGTGTTTGTTTCGAGATGTCTTTCGCGGGCAGGGGAGGGTTTTTTCCGGGAATTTTACTGAAAATATTTTTGTGACCACGTGGATTGTTTTTAAAAGAATCCTTTTGGATTCTTCTCTTCCTCCATGTCAGAAGATCTGCCGGATTTTTTGCGAAAATTTTCCTAAAACATTTTGTGAGAGGTTCACACCACATATACTCGCGAGGATGATGGAACCGGCCCGGAATTTAACCAGACTTAAACAATCCCGGCAAAAGAAAACTCCGGCCAAACCATTCCCGGTACCGGCATCTTTATACTCTTCTGCATAAAACACAGGAGTAATACGCGGACATGACAGCAATACCCCGCAAATATATCACGGACGCCCGGAACCAGAAGCAGGCGGTGATCGTCGACATTGAAACCTTCAACCGGATGGAATCCATCATTGAGGATCATGGACTCGGAACATTTATGAAAGAGGCGGAGGACGATGAGATCCTTTCGGTCCACGAAGCGAAAAAACATTACAAATCCCTGAAAAAGGCGTAAAATGCCGACATGTGGCTACAAGAAACCATTCCTGAAAGATCTTGCCGCGTTCCTCAAACGCCACCGGTCCCGGATCAAGCGCCTTGTATTTGATAAAATTCTCGCTTCAGGGAATATTTTTTCCGATTTTGAAATCGACCGGATGAAAGGATTTGAACATTACTGGCGCATCCGAACCGGAAATTACCGTATCGGGATCAAGGTCACCAATGACAACTCAATCATATTCTACCGGGTAAAGAGCCGGGAAGAAATTTACCGGGTCTTCCCCTGAATTTTTTTGCCGTTCTGCTTTTCCAAAATCCTCTTGGACCCGCTCATTCGGTCTGCAATTGACAGCCCTTGGTCAGGCTCAAATCTCATCGGTAAACGGTAAAGAATTTCCAAATTTCAAATTACGGCCAGCCAAGATTCGGCGATCCATAACACATCCGGGGACAAAGAGACAAGGTAGCTTATTGAATCGTCTCTCCTCCAAACCTTTAGCCCTCCCCCATTCCAAAATCTGACTAGTCAGTCTAGACCATCCAGTCTACAGGAGCCAACAATGCAATACTGCACAGTCCCAAAAAAACGGCGACAAGCTCTCCGTCCTCGGCTTTGGCGCGATGCGTCTTCCATCGCGGTGGATGGGGATCGATGGAGAGCGGGGTCAACTATATCGATACCGCGGTTCCCTACCCCGGCGGGGAGAGCGAACGGTTCCTCGGCCGGGCGCTCAAAGACGGGTGCCGTGAGCGGGTGAAGATTGCAACCACGCTCCCGCCCTGGAGCGTGAAGACCCGTGACGATATGGACCGGATCCTCGACATCCAGCTCAAAAACCTCCAGACCGATCATATCGACTACTACCTGCTCCACGGGCTCGATGCCGGCAGCTGGAAGAAACTGAATGAGCTTGGCGTGCTCGGGTTCCTCGACGCGGCTAAAGCGTCCGGGAAAATTATCAACGCCGGTTTCTCGTTCCACGGCGACCGCAGGACATTCAAAGAGATAACCGATGCGTACGACTGGATCTTCTGCCAGATCCAGTATAATTTCCTGGACGAACTCAACCGGGCCGGGACCGAGGGGCTCGAATACGAGGCTGCAAAGAAGATCGCCGTCATGATCATGGACCCGCTCCGGGGGGATGCTCGCCGCAAAACTCCCGAAAGATGCCGAAGCGATCTACCGGTTGGCGCAGTCGCAGCGGTCCGCAGCCGAGTGGGCGCTCCGGTAGGTCTGGAACCACCCGGAAGTTACCGTCGTCCTCTAGGGCATGAACGACGAGAAGCAAATCGCGGAAAACATCAGAACTTGCGAGACCGCCGCCCTGCCGGGCTCGATGAGCGCCGGGGAACTTGCAACAGTGGAGGCGGTCGCCGCCGTGTATAATCGGCTCGTGAAAGTCGGCTGCACCGGCTGTGCCTACTGCATGCCCTGTCAGTTTGGCGTCAACATCCCGCAGAACTTCTTCATCTACAACAGTTACCACATGGGAGGCAGCCGGTTGTTCGCCCGCGGGTTCCACGGTCTTACGCTGATGGGCGGGATAGGCGAGCGGTCCGATGCGGCACTCTGCCGGAACTGCGGGAAGTGCGCGAAGGCCTGCCCGCAGAAGATCGCGATCCCCGACGAGCTCAAAAACGTAAAGCGCACGATGGGCGGGCTCCGGACAACGCTCATTGTCCCGCTTGCAAATATGATGTTCTCCTGGGAAGTGAAGGAGTGATTCGTAAGGCTGGCTCTCACGAAAAAAACGGAGGATCTGATGCGGAGCGCTGCGGTTTCTTAAAAAAATCCAAGCATGACCCTTACTACAGAGGCATCGAAGGCGCCCACGCCCCCTCGGGGGCGGGATGGCGCAAGGGGGACTGCAGTTTCGATACAACTTCCTTGCCCGAAATTCACTGTAATGTTTCGCAAAAAAATATGAGATTCCCATAAAAATTTAAAAAATTTCATAACTCAGGAGAAGTTCAATGCAAAAATCCAGGAAACAAGGATCACATAACCAAAAACAGGGACGTGATCCGGAGAAAACCTCAGTGAACCGGGAAAAATCTTGGCAACCGCGCTCACCCTCTTTACGAGCTGGGGATTTTTCGGCACGCCGACCTCCCAGATCTCAAGAGAGGCCGGGGTCGCGACAGGCACGCTCTTCTTCCACTTCAAAACAAAGGAGGAACTGATTGACACGCTTTACCGTCGGGTGAAGTCCGAAACGGCACAGGAGATGTGTCGCGACCTGGATCGGCAGAAAACCGTTCAGGAAAAGATCCGGAAACTCGGGAGAAACGCGGTGGGATGGGGAATAAAAAATCCCGCGAAACTCAAATTCATGGAGCAATTCGCTCACTCGCCGTTCATCTACACGAGCGCCCACGAGGAGGGCATGTCCAACTTCCTCTTCCTTGCGGACCTTGTCCGGGACGGGATCCACGAGGGAGCGATCCGGGAGATCGACCCGTTCCTCCTCTTCTCCATGATGGCCTCATCTCTTTCGGGACTCGTGGCACGGGTATCAAACATCGATGACGCGGATGAGCACGAGAGGATCGTCCGTGAAGGACTGAACTTTATCTGGAACGGGATGAAGGCATGAGAAATATTTATCCGAACGAAGAACAGGGGAACCGCACGGGAGCGGTGATGGCATGACAACCGTAATCGACGCGCGCGAACTATCCAAAAATTATGGCGATGTAACGGCAGTGGACCGGGTTACCCTCTCGGTAAAAGAGGGAGCGCTCTTTGGCCTGCTCGGCCCGAACGGGTCCGGGAAGACAACGATGATCAAGATGCTGACCGGGCAGACCCGGCCGACCGGGGGATCTGCTTCGGTCCTTGGGATCGATGTGACCGAAGACCCGATTGGCGTCAGGGCCCGGGTCGGGATCATCCCTGAGCAGGAGACCCCGCCAAGCTTCCTCACCGCAATGGAGTACCTCGAATTTGTTGCAGCAGTCCGGAAGATCCCGGATATCCCGCGAAAGCGGAGTGGTGGTTCGAGTTCCTCGATTTTGCGGACAAGAAGAACGTCCTCTGCAAGGACCTCTCCCGGGAAACCCGGCAGAAGCTGATGGTCACGCAGGCCTTCATCCATGAGCCGGCACTCGCGCTGATGACGAGCCGCTCATCAACTTTGACCCGATCATGCAGGACCTGGTCAAGGACTATCTCGCAAAGTACGTGATGAAGGGCAAGACGATCTTCATCTCGACTTATATCCTCGAAGTTGCCGAAGAGATCTGCTCGGAGTTTGCGATCCTGCGCAGGGGCTAGCACCTCCGTACCGGGCCGGTCGCGGAGCTGACCGGCCGGGGCGAACACCTCCCCGCCTTCTTCCTCTCGCTCGTCCGGAAGGATCGCCATGTTTGAGCTCTTCATCGCGATGATGAAAGTGGAGTGGCGGATCCATTCCACGATGTTCGGGTCCGTCTCGTTCGCCATCTTTCCCGTGATGATCTTCGGGATCGCGTTCATGGGTTCGTTCCTGACACCCCTGATGCGCCAGACGCTCCCCGCGGGCGATCTCACGCTGATGATCCACGCGAGTTACCTGATGCTCGGGATTATGGTCGGGGGATTCGGCCTGTTCGGGAACGAGGTTATGAACCGGAGGTTCGGGCAGGCAAGCCCCCTCTCGTACAGCGCCCGGATCCTTCCTCTCTCCGAGCGGTTCATCTTTGCAAACTTTATCATCAAGAACACGGTCTACTACTTCTTCCTCTGGGTCCTGCCCTTCGGCCTCGGCCACCTCGCCCTTCACGCACGTTCCCGTCGCGACGGCCCTCCTTCTCCTGCTGACACTTGCCCTCGCGTTCCTCTTCGGGCTCTGCACGGTCTTCTTCCTCTCGATCGTGTACGCCCGGTCGAAAACGGCACTCAGCCGCGTCCTCCTTGCGCTCGTCTCCGGCGCAGCCGTGTTTGTGCTGAAGACCGGCATGAACCCGGCCCTCCTCTTCCCCCGGTGCATCTCAACAGCGGATTCTCGTGGACGAACCTTATCGCCTCCTGCATTATCCTCGCCGTCCTCTTCGGCGTCTCGATCCGGCTCTTCCCTCCCGAATCAGTGGGATCCGAGAAGACCCACCGGGACGCGTTCGCCCCGCTGATGCAACGGTTCTCGTTCCTGCCGAACTCGGCGCTCGCTGCCAAGGATGCGGTTGACCTGTACCGGAGCGGGAGCATGATCGGCCAGACGATCTTCTCGTTCCTCCTCCCGCTCGCGGTGATCTGGTTCTTCCTCTCGCTGATGGACCCGTTTTTCCCCCTCACGGCCTCCTCTTCATCTTTGCGATCACCGCAGGTGTCATCGCATCCACGATGTACACGTGGGTCACGATGTTCGACAGTTTCGGGCCGTACGCCTGCCTGCCGGTCGCGGTCAGCACCCTGATCAGCAGTAAGTTCATAACTTTTGCGATCCTGCAGTTCATCCCCGCGGTCTTCGTTGCGGTGGTTGCGATCCTCGCTGGTGAGACTGCGTTCCTCGTCCCGGAAGTCATCCTCGCAGTCTCGATCTCATTTTACGCAATCGCGCTCATGGCCTGGCTCACGGGCCTCTCGCCAAGCGTGCTCGTGTACGATGTGAAGGTCCTTCTCCTGTATCTCGTGCTAGTCGGGATTGCCCTTATCGTCTTTACGGCCCTTGCCTTCGCAAATCCCTGGTATGCTCCCGCCGCGATCCTCTTTGCGGTGCCGGCATGGGTCTTTATCGGCAAGGCAAAGATCCGGTGGGATGCGGTGAATCCGGCCGGGTTCTGATTTTTTGAATCTCTTTTCCGCATAGATCGCCCCCCTTGCACCATCCCACCCCCAGGGGGGCGTGGGCGCAGGCGAGTCCTCCCCAGAGCTGATGTTCCGATTTCAGTAATCCGACTCGATCGATGGGGGGGCGACACGGCAGCGGAGCAAAACGTGGAGGTGTCTAATGGATAGGATTTTATTGGTAAAAAATCCCGGGAAAATTTCCGCAAGTGGTGATCAACCGCCTCGCCCAACGAGGGCTCGGTAGGCGCCCGAGCGACCCCCGAAGTGGGTGGGTAGGCTCGTTTTGCCAGTGTATATTTTCCGAGATGGAAAAGTGCAACTACGGCAACCAGGATCAGGAAGAGGAGGAATGCGTACGGGAAGAGCTTGACCCATCTAGGCACCGTATCGAGACGGAGGAGTGGTTTTTTGAGGATTGAAGCGGAGAGCTGGTCCATCCAGCCAAAGAAGCAGAACCAGCCGCACCAGCCCCGGCCGAAGAGCAGGACCAAGACAAGCCATAGCACAAGGATAGAAAGGCGCGCTGCAATGGTGGTCGGGAAGATCATCTCGTTTCTGATGATAAGCGGCGGAACAATAAACGGGATGGTGATGGGGCAGACCGGAACGTTTCCGGCAGTTTTCGCGGCCTGATTGAGGAGGAGGGTGCCATGGCTGAGCTGGTGCACAATGGAAAATGCGATAGTGAAGATGATACCCGATCCGACAAAGACCGGAAGGCGGTATCGGTTGACCCGGCCGGATCGAAGGATTAAGAAGGTGACAACAGCACCGAACAGGGCAAAGAAAACCGAGAAGATGGTATGGCCGGCATCTTGTCACCCCTTCCCGGTAAGGACAAAAAGGAGCACGGCAGTGACAGCGGTGGCAATGAGTGCCACTTTCAGGGAGGGGAGGCCCCGGGGGGTGTCCGGGCTGTTCTGGTTTCTCCTTTTGAGTCTCGGTAACAACAGTCAGGACGGGCACGTTCCGGGAGAATTAATTCAGAAATTCGCGGGGTCCGTGGATTAATACATCGAAATTATCTTCTTCACATCATGCCACCGGTACAAACCCGGAAACTGCAGCGGGGATTCATGGATCTGATCGGCCAGTCCCTCAGAGATCGAAATTTGAAAAGCGATGCGAGGGAACCTGCCGGCAAAAGGAGACATTGTACCTTAAATCTTTCGATCGTCGGTACAAACTATTTTGAGACAGGATTTCTCCAGAGCAAAAAAATTAACAAAATAAAAGTGAAAGTTACGCCCGGTTCCGGGCAAGCTCCTTTGCCCCGTCGATGGCATCGTTGAGGTTTCCGAGCTCATCGATAATATTCAGCCTGATTGCATCTTCGCCCCGGATCACCCGGCCGTTATCGATATCGGAACGGGCGATCGTCCGCTGGGTCGTGACATCGGAAATAAACCCGTTGAAGCTGGAATCAACAATGGACTGGGCGTACGCCTGCTCATCGGTGCTGAGGTGACGCGACGGGTTGCCCATATCTTTATACGCCCCGGATTTTACAATAGTGACATTGTAGCCTTCGTTGTCGTTCCACCGGCTGATATCGGAGAACTCCCAGATCACCCCTATACCCGCGGTGAACGTATCGGGATTCGCATAGATCTTGTCTGCGTGGGAGCACACGTAATACGCAGCCGAAGTTGCCATGTCGCCCATAGAGACAACGACCGGTTTTTTTGTCTTCGCGTAATTGAGGTCCCGGATAATTTCCTGTGCCCCGGAGGGAGTCCCGCCCGGGCTGTTGACCCGGATGACGATCGCCTCGACCATCGGATCGTCCGCTGCGTCACGGATCTCTTTTCCGATGACCTCGCTTCCCGCAACGCTCCCGTCCGATACATCCCCGGCATCGATCGTCCCTTCGAGCCGGACAATTTTCACGCCGGCCTGGTCGACATGGGAATAGAGAGAGAGGGCAACAAAGCTGCCGAAGACAACGATGAGACCAAGAACGATTAACAAAAACCATTTTCGTCCCGGATGCGAATGCGGCCGGGGGGCACTTCCTCCCGGCGGGACCATAGTATATTCCAAAACGGTTACACCTCGGTATAGAGTACGTCGAACTCGGATACCAGATTACTTCCGCACATGTAATAGTTCTTCAGGTTGAGGCGAATCATCTCGTCCTCGGAGTTGATATGCATCCCCCCGACAAGGGACGGGGTGTCCGATCCCCCGACAATGAACGGGAGATGGATGAGCCGGATCTCATCGACAAGCCGGTCGTGGAGCATGTGCCAGTTCAGGGTCGGCCCACCTTCGATCATCAGCTTCTTTACGTTGAATTTCTCGCGGAGGATCTTCATGAGCAGCGGGAGCTCGACGTGATCTTTTCCCGCAACCACAACATTCACGCCTTTTTCGCGTATCGCGGCTACCCGGTCCGCAGGCGCCTGCTCGCACACTGCGATCACCGTGGGCGCATCGGAGCCGAGGATATTTGCCGTGAGCGGGATGTCGGCCATGCTCGTAGGGATGACCCGGATGGGACTCTGCCCGGGCACGAGCCGGACGGTCAGGAACGAGTTGTCGATCCGTATGGTATTTGCCCCTACCATGATCGCGTCGTAATCGGCCCGGGTCTTATGCAGCAGCAGCTCGGTCTCGTGGGCCATATATTTCATCAGGATCTTGCTCGACGCCCCTTTTTTGAGCGTGAGTTTGCCATCCGCAGTGATCTCGGACATCATCAGCACGTGCGGGCGGTCGGTTGGTTCTGCCATAAGTTCTACTCTTTGGTACCATTGGACGGGGACTATAAATAATCTGGTGATGGCAGGGGCGATTATATGACGGAAAACCGCTTGTTTAACGCCTGACGGCAACTATTAATGGATCGCCTCCCCATGATCTATGAATGAACATTACTGCACTCCGCCCGAGGTTCATGCAGTACCTTGAGCCGGTAGCAGAGCTCTTTGTCCGACTCCGGATTACCCCCAACCAGATCTCGACCCTTGCCCTTTTTGCTGGCATCGTCTGCGCTTACCTCTTCTTCCAGCGCCAGTTCGTGCTCGGCAGTCTTGCCCTCCTTGTCTCCGCAATCTTTGACCTGATTGACGGGAGCGTGGCGAGAAAGACCAATGCCCACACGAATTTCGGTGCAGTCTTCGACTGGATTGTCGACAAGTACGTGGACGGCCTCGTCCTTCTTGGCGTTGGAATGAGCGGATTAGCGATCCTCAGCCGGTTCCTGCCGGTCCCGCCCATCGCGGATTTCGTCATCGTAGGTTTTGCGATCATCGGCTCGCTGATGAATACGTTCATCAAACCGGTGGTCTACGCGGAGATCGGGTACAAGGAAAAAATCGAGGGGAAGATCGATGACCCGCTCGAAGGTGTCGGGTTTTTCGGGCGGCCCGAGACGTTCCTTGTCCTTATCCTCGGCGGCCTCACCGGATTCATCTGGGTCTCGGTCATCATCATCGCGGTCTGCTCGAACCTCTCCGCCATCCAGCGGATCGTGTACCTGTACCAGACGCTTTCTTAAAAACCCGGTATCATCAGATCAGTTTTTGTCCCGGGATTTTCTTTGCTCATATGATCGTTCAGCGTTTTGCAATGATCGATCATGGCTTCGGGCCCCAGCGCAACCGGCCGGATGTACCAGCCGCTGGAAGAAAAAACGGTGTTAATCCCGGTCCGGGGTTTCATCCGGCCACAATTTAAGGATCTCGAGATCCCGCTTTCTTGTCGCAAGGCTCTCTGCCTGTGCCCGGCTCAGCATCCGGCCCTGGACAAAATCATATTCGCAGAGGATCCGGGAATTCCGGAGCAGTGTTGCCCGGATAGGGTGGTGGCGGAATACGACGCTCTCCTGGTTCCGGAAGTACCATTTTATCCGCTGGAAGGTGAGCCAGTCGAGTTTCATGGCAAGCGTTGCATGGAAGCTGAACGCTTCTTCTGAATCAAAGTCGTACTTCCGCAGCGTGCAGTACGGGGCGAGGGCCCGGGAGAGCCGGAACCGGAACCGTTTCAGCTGCTCATCCGGAATGATATTAACAAAGACTGCCCGCGAATCGGGAAAGAACCCGTAACCTCCGATAGAGTACCTGGGGACCCCGGGCTGGTCTGCACAGATCCTGGCAAAATCCGAGACCAGCCTCTCCTCATCGTTCGTGGAGAAGGGCCCGGCAAGCGTGATATGCGGCACAACGAGCTTGTTGCCAGAATTAAATTTCTCTGCGAGCTGATCGCTGAGCCGGCTGATCTGCCGGTTGACAGAACCCATCAGCCGTATGTCAAGCAGGTACCGCGTCACCGTGCACACCCGTCTGCTGTATCGGAAGAAATATTTTTCAGGCCCTTTTTTTTGATCACTGTTGGCGGGGAAGGTGTTTCGGGAAAGAGCGTCAGGTTCAGGAAGGCTGGATCAAACGCATGGCCGGTACCCGTCCGTCAGTGTTTCAATTCTGGTAGGAACTGTCAGGGAATCCCGGTCTTCCGGTTACTTATCCTTACCGAACGCTTTCCGGATCTCGCCGAAGTAGAGCTGGTACAATTCATCAGCAAAGACACCGAGGCGGGGAATCAGTGTGAATAAACCGTAGGCAATTACCACAAGAGCAACGAGGGCAAGGAACTCCGCAATGACATTGTGCGCCCAGAAGAAACTCTCGTACCCGATCTCGCCGTTGCCTGCAATCTCCGGGTAATAGGGGAACCACTGGCTCGTGTACGCGATGATGACAAAGACGTTCCGGAGAAGGTTCAGGAAATAGATCGTGGGGACTATGAGAAGGAAGGCGAGCACCTTCTGCCGGAGATCGGTCGGGACTGCAGAGGCGACACCGAGCATGATCGCGATGCTCTGGATACCGGTGCATGCGAGGATGATCTCTACCCGGAACGTATTCCTCATCATGATGTTCCAGGCATCGAGCGAGACATGGTAGTTGAGGAGATCCAATATCCACGAGACCTGGTTTACGACCTGTGCGATAAGCCAGTCCCCGAGGAACGGGATGTACTGGAAGGGTGCGTAGATGAGGAAGGCAACGGCTGCCGCACGGGAGATGTTCATGACCCGCTCGTCTTCTACGAGGAGGTACTTCGCGGTGATGAAGAAGTACGGCACCGAAAGCGCGGCGAGCGTCGGGTACAGGAAATTATTTTCCGCAAAATACTCAGGCAGCGTACCGAAGAGGTAGAAAATAATTGCGGCCCATCCAAGAATCGCCGCATATTTTCGATGGCGACCGGGTACCAGGAACGCAAGAAACCCGATACTGGATACCAGTACCAGATAATTCAGATACTCGATCATTAGTAGAATATTCTCCTGTTAATTAAAAAAAGGATGCCAAAGTTACAATTACGGCCTGCAATCTACCAATCCGGGTGGGCCGGAGCTTGCCCCCCCATTATCGCTCCCCAAAACACCGGTCGCTTCCTTTTTTTGGCTGACAGTTGGTAATTACACGAGAGTTAATCTTCTCATCTCGCCAATAATTTACCGATGTTCTGTCCTGAGTGTAAAAATATGCTGATCTCGTCCGGGGGCCAGCTCAAGTGTAAAAAATGTGGCTACATCCGGAAGATCGAAGAAACTGACCAGATGAAGAAGAGGGTCATCCGGAGCGAGAATGAGATCGTGATCGTGGAAGAGGAGGGACAGATAAAAACTATGCCCACCATCCAGATCAAGTGCCCGAAGTGCGAGAACAACCTCGCGTTCTGGTGGCTCCGCCAGCTGAGGGCGGCGGATGAGAGCGAAGTGCGGTTCTTCCGCTGCACGGAATGCAGCCATACCTGGCGTCAATACGATTAAATTTTTTTTATAATTTTTCTCTTCCGGCCAGCTTCTCACCGGTCCGTGAGAGTTTTTCACGAATTTTCAGCGGGTCCCTCCTTTCCGACGTCCAGTCGTAATACCCGGGTGTTCTGCTCAACCGGTTCTTTCCCGGAGAATTTCTTTTAGGAATCTCCGGTTGCGGCGAAGAGAGGGGAGAGTGGATGTACGTTTTTTGAAACGGGCCCCGGACTCTTTTTGATTCTCCACTCCGGCCGGTTTTTTCAGTACGGGGGAATGGTTATCACAGCCATTCATCATGTCTGTCCCGGGATTGCCGGAAGAATCAGGTAAAAATAATATCAGGCAGGACTAAATGCACATATGACTACAACAAAAGGTTACCTCCATACCCTTGCACTCATCAAACAACGGTACACAAGAGGCTCTTCCTGGACGCAGATCATCCTGAGTTTTGGTATCATCATGGCGAATGCAAAGTTATTCGAGGATTTTTTTACCATTCACATCGGTCTCACGATGCCGATGGTGATCGCAATAGCCATCCCCCTTTACGTAATAATCTGTTACCTGATAGGACACGCAGATGAGGCTTCCGGATTCTGGCAGGCGGAGAACGATCTTGGATACCGGGTCACCCCCATGTCCCAGGAGATGCTGGAAGGGATACGCGAGATCCGGCAGAAACTCAAGTAAGCCGTAAAATACTCCCTGCTGAAAATTTCCGGGCAGAAACATCCACCTTCGGGGCAATTTATAAATAATATATAATCTATAAATGTAAAGTGCCCGAAAGGAGGGACGCTATCATGAAGCAGGAGCAATACCAGAAAATTATCAAGGATGCTATCCAGAGCGAGATCGAAGCGAACACGTTCTACATGAGCGTTTCAAAAAGGGTGAAGGATTCAAACCTGAAGACGCTTTTTGTCGATATCGCCGGCGAAGAGATCAAGCACCGGGAATTTCTCGAAGGTTTCATGGCAAAGGGTCTCAAGTCAATGAACTTCGATACTGCAAAAGATTACGGGGTCACCGACATGCTTGCCACGCCGGCACTCTCCCCCGAGATGAAACCGCTTGACGGTCTCGTCCTTGCGATTAAGAAGGAGCTCGAGGCCATGCTCATGTACAACCAGCTCGCGAACGCGAGCAGGGAAAATGACCAGAAGATCCTGTTCCTGGGTCTTGTCGCCATGGAGCGTTCCCACAAGAGCCGGCTCGAAGACATCTATACCAATATGGCGTTCCCGGAAGCCTGGTAACGAGGCGGGGATTTTCCGGATTTCCTTTGAACGGGAATGCCCGACCTCATCTTTTTTTGCGCTTTGAGAAATCGTTCGTGTCAACACTCGTTGAATTTGGGAAGGGGACCTCCACTCTCTTCACTGGGGGAGAGGATCACCACTGCAAATCCGCCACGTGCGAACCGGTAATTCTCGGAAGGGCCGTTTTCGTCGGAGGAAAATTTTGACAGAGGAAAATTATGGGAAAAATTCACGGGAAGAATGGTCTGACAGACAGGATCGAAAATTTGGAAGAGCAGATTCAAGATTAAAATCAGAATCAATAAAAAAATTTAGAGGAGTCCTGGTGCCTTCACCCGGAACTTCTGCCAGAGCACGCGGCCCATGACCCGGAAGGTGAAGTCGAGTTCCTCGAATCCCGGGATATTGTGCTCTTTTAAGAGCTCGCGACCGGCATTCATCGAATCGCCGCCAAGGAGGGTTGCGATAAGCCGGTTTTCTGTCTTGCCGGAAAACTCGAGGATCTTCTTTGCCATGTCCCAGAGGTCCGAGTGCTTTGCAAGGACTTCGAACGTCTTCTCGAACCGCTGGGCCGTTGCATCGCCGAGCAGGTCGATGATATCGACACCGTACCGCTCCGCATAATCCGAGGAGAGAACCGCAAACCCGCCGGCGTTTGTGATGACAACTGCACGCTTGCCCTTCGGGAAGCCTTTCGGGTGCGAGAGCATCTGGGCTGCGAGGAATGCACCGGTCAGGGTGTGGACGGCAATCACACCGGACTTCCTGAACGCTTCCAAGTACACCTCGTACGATCCCGAGAGGGAACCGGTGTGGGACGACGCTGCGTGCTCACCGCGTTTGGATGAACCGGACTTGATCGCAATCACCGGTTTTGTCTTTGCGACTTCCGAGACTACGTCCATAAAGCCTTTCCCGCCCGTGATCTGTTCGATGTACAGGATGATGGCTTTTGTCTTCGGGTCTTTTCCCACGTAGCGGATGTAATCGAGGAAATCGAGATCCGCCTGGTTTCCGACGGAAATGACGTTGGAGAAGCCGATGTCTTTTGCAAGACTTAAGTCAACGACCGTATTGATGATCGCACCGGACTGGGAGATGAACGCGATATTGCCCGGCCGGGGGGACTGGTGAACGTAGGTCGTATCGATCCCACGGGGCGGCGGGACGATGATACCGAGGCAGTTATCTCGTCTTCCGTGACCGGGAGGATACGAAGGGTGACATCCTTCATCAGCTCGACCGTGGTGCCGCCCATACCGAAGGTCAGCACTTTCCCGAACGCCGGGTCCGTTTTGCCGCCAATAGTCAGTTCGAGGCCGGGCTCTGCCTGTTGCTCGACAATGACACCTTCGATGTGTGCGTCGGGGTTGTACGCCTTTGCACCGTCAATGATCTTGGTGAATGCGCCAAGAGCCGCCTTCTTGCTCCCGATACCAACAATCACACCTCCCGCATCGCTCTTGTGGATGGGGCGAGATGATCTTCATGACAACGGGGCAGCCCATACGTTCGGCGGCATTCCCTGCGTCTTCGCCGCTCATTACGATCTGGTAATCGGGAACGGGGAGGTCTTACTTCCGGAGAATGTCATAATCTTCTGCTTCACTCAACATCTTCTGGGTCAAAAGTTCACCTCGAATTCTGGTTGCACAATTTTCCTGGTTTTTTCAGGAATGGGTATTCTGTGGAATTATTGCGCGCTTGAGGGTTCTTTTCTGAACAAGGATCATGCCCGCATTCTTATTTTTTAAAATTTTTGATAGCGCACGATTTAAATTTGCTGAATTTCCTGCCAATTCCGGCACATTGTGCAGGCGTGAAATGAAGACTGTAATGGGCAAGTTTTGGAAAAAGAAACCAGAAGGTTTATTGGAATTCATCATTATTGATAATGTTAATTAGAGGTACTCTATGGAAAAGAGCGCGGATACCAAAAAAAAAGCGAAGTACTATACCCCCGATCCTTCGTACCGTCAGAACAGCTGGATGGGCGATTATGGCTGGGCGTATAATGAGTTCCAGAAAGATCCGGAAGTTTTCTGGGCGAAGATCGCAGAAAAGCTCCACTGGTTTTCCGGGTGGGACAAAGTTCGCGAATGGAATTTCCCGTACGCAAAATGGTTCGTGAACGGGAAGACGAATATCACCTACAACTGTCTCGACCGCCACGTGCTGGGCGAGCGGAGGGACAAGGTAGCACTCATCTGGAAGGGCGAGACCGATGAGGAGGAACGGGTCTTCACGTACCGGCAGCTCTACCGCGAGGTCAACCGGTTTGCAAACGGGCTCAAGGAGCTTGGCGTAGTCAAGGGTGACCGGGTCTGCATCTACATGCCGGTAATTCCGGAACAGGTTATTGCTATGCTCGCCTGCGCCCGGATCGGGGCCGTGCACAGTGTCGTCTTTGGCGGGTACGGCGCTGCGGCCCTCAACCAGCGGATTGTCGGCGCCGGTGCAAAGATCGTCATCACTGCGGACATGGCAGTTCGCCGGGGTAAGTCGATTCCGCTCAAGCATGTCATCGAAGAGGCGATCATCAACGCCCCGACCGTGGAGCATCTTATTGTCCTGCGCCGGGAACTCGGGCGTCCGGTCGAGATCCATGGCGAGATGGAGCTCGACTTTTACGAAGTCTGCAAGGATGAGTCCCTCGACTGCCCCGCGGAAGTCATGGACGCAGAGGATCCCCTCTTCATCCTGTACACGAGCGGAACAACCGGAGCTCCCAAGGGAATTGTCCATACGGTCGGAGGGTACATGGTCGGCGTGTATTACACAACCAAATACATCTTCGATCTTAAAGAGAGCGATGTGTACTGGTGTACCGCAGATCCCGGCTGGATCACCGGCCACTCTTATGTTGTGTACGGGCCGCTCTCGGTCGGGGGGACCATCCTCATATCGGAAAATACACCGGACTATCCCGACCCGGGGATCTGGTGGAAGATGATCGAGGAGTGCGGGGTCAGCATCCTGTACACGGCACCGACTGCCATCCGCATGTTCATGAAGTTGGGCCGGGAATGGCCGGACAAGTACAATCTCAGCTCCCTTCGCATCCTGGGATCGGTCGGCGCACCGCTCAACCCTGAGGCATTCGAGTGGTTCTACGAGGTAATCGGGAAGAAGAAATGCCCGATAGTCGATACCTGGTGGCAGACGGAGACCGGCATGCACATGATCACGACCGTTCTCGGTGAGCCGATGCGGCCCGGTTTTGCCGGAAAATCCATACCCGGCGTTGTTGCAGACGTAGTGGACAAGGACGGGAAGCCGGTAGAGCCAGGCAGGAGCGGCTTCCTCGTCATCCGTGAGCCGTGGCCCTCCATGATGCGGACGGTGTACAATAATGAAGAACGGTACCGGAAGTACTGGGAGACGATCCCCGGTTGCTACACGGTCGGGGACCTTGCGATCAAGGAGACGGATGGGAACATCATGGTCATCGGACGTTCAGACGATCTGATCGTTGTCGCCGGCCACAATATCGGGACTGCCGAGGTCGAGAGCGCTCTTGTCTCCCACAAGGCTGTTGCGGAGGCAGCGGTTATCGGGAAACCGGATCCGCTCAAGGGCAACACCATCAAGGCGTTCGTAACCCTGCGGGTCGGGCACACGCCCTGCGATAAACTGAAAAACGAGCTGATCTATCATGTGCGGATCACGCTCGGGCCGATCGCGATGCCGTCCGAGATCGAATTTGCGGATTCACTTCCGAAGACCCGGAGCGGCAAGATCGTGCGCCGGGTTCTCAAGGCCCGCGAGATGGGCGTGGATCCCGGGGATATATCGACGCTGGATGAATAAATCCCGAATCATACCCAACTTTTTAAATACTGTTTTGGTTTATTTATAAATATGAAGGTCCGGCCAGAAGATTCTCTGAAAATTGAAAACATCGTTGCCTCGGCAAAGGTGACCGATTATCTGGATCTGCCCGAGCTCGCATCCAAAATCCCCGGTGCGGAATATAACAAGAAGCGCTTCCCGGGCGTTGTTCTCCGGATGCAGGACCCGAAGATTGCAGCGCTCGTCTTTGGTTCCGGGAAAGTCGTTCTTACGGGGGCAAAGAGCATCGATTCGCTCAGCAAGGGTCTTAATATTCTTGGCGACAAACTCCGCGGGCTCGGGATAAATATCCCCAAAAAACTTGAATACAAGATCCAGAACATTGTCACCTCTGCCGACCTCGCAACGGCAATCAACTTAAACAAGATCGCTGTCGGGTTCAACCTCGACCGGATCGAATACGAGCCGGAACAGTTCCCGGGACTCGTCTACCGGCTTGAGACCCCGAAAGTCGTTGTCCTCCTCTTTGGATCCGGCAAGCTCATCATTACCGGCGGCAAAGTGCCCGAGGATGCAAAGAAAGCGGTCATCAAGATCCTCTCCGATCTCCGGAGCCTCGGCCTGGTCTGAATTTCTTAAAAAACTTTTTTCCTGCGCTTTCCGGTCAAAAATGGATATTTTTCCGGAGAAAATTGTATACATGCGGGATAAATCGGATTGTCTTAAAATAGAATAATGTAAAAAAATATTCTTGCAGATTTTTTCCAATTGTAATAGCCCAGCATATATATTGTTCTTTGGATGATTACTTAGTAAGAAAAATTGTTCAGCAGAATCAGGTGTGATGAATGAGATCAGAAAACGTAATGTTTTTTACGGAAAAGGAAGCGGAATTTGCCAATCTCCTCATCGAGATTGGAACGAAGAGAAATGTGGCAAAAGTGCTGGTATTTCTCGCAAGCACCCCGGAGGCAACCTCACGGGCAATTGAGCGGGGTACCGATCTCCGGCAGCCGGAAGTAAGTATTGCGATGCGGTACCTCCTTGACCAGAGCTGGATAAGCAGCAAGGAGAGCAAAGCAGAGAGCAAGGGCAGACCGGTCAAGATCTACGAGCTTGCAAAACCCATTACCGAAATAATGGACAGTATCGAGAAAGAGAAGAAAAAAGAGGCGAACAACCAGCTCGCCCTTGTCCAGAAGTTACGGGACTATATCCGTTAAACTGAAAATCTTACACTTTTTTTCGCCACCTACAATGACGGCGACTTTCTCGGAGAAGCCGGTAAAAAGCCCGCTCTCAACAATACCCGGGATTTCCGCGATAGCGGTTTCGAGCTCGGCCGGATTCTCGATCTCGGGAAATTTGCAGTCGATGATGAAATTCCCGTTGTCGCTGATGACCGGCCCGTCCTTCTTTACGCCCTCGCGGATAACCGGCAGGCATCCGAGCCCCCGCAGCTGGTTCATGGCAGGCCGGACCCCGAACGGGATGATCTCGACCGGGACGTTCCCCCCCAGCCGGGGAACGAGTTTCTGTTCATCGATGACAACAATAAACTTGAAGGCTGCGGCGGCCACGCACTTCTCCCAGGTGTGCGCTGCCCCCCGCCCCTTGATCATCCGGAGCCGGGGATCGACCTGGTCGGCGCCATCGATGGCGATATCGATGACCGGGTGATCGTCGAGAGTGGTGAGCGGTATCCCGTACTCCCGGGCCCGGATCGCGGTCTGATAGGATGTCGGTATCCCGAGGACCGAGAGTTTTTCCTCCCGGACACGCGAGTAGAGACGCTCGATCATGAAATAGACGGTCGATCCCGTGCCAAGACCGACCACCATCCCTTCTTCCACCATATCAGCAGCGTGGTATCCTGCCTGCCGCTTTGCCGCAGTGAGGGCCTGTGCAGTTTCGTCCATGTGACGAAACATATCTGTGCGGGAATAATTAAACGTGCGTTTTTTAAAAAAAACGGCTCTTGAGAATACTTTTTTCGAGAATTTTTATCCCCCTTGCGTTATCCCGCCCCCGGGTGGCGTGGGCGCCCGGCACTACCCCGGCCATTTCGGGTATCTGTGGCGTACCCTTTTGAAAAGCAACGGGTCTCCCGTGACAGGGCCACCGCGGTGGGCCGGAGCCCTAATTGTCGGTAGGAAGAAATAATATTGTGCAGAAAAAATTCAGATCACGTTACTCCCGCGGAGCCTGCGACCTGTTCACCACACGTTTTTGGGAACTGGCCTCCCGACAGCGACCGAAAGCAGGTACTACCGGGTTATTCCGGGGTCACCCGATCATCAAATAATCACAAGAACGGACGAATGAGGGGAAGAAGAGCGGGAACCGTTATTTGGGACTTGCGGAAAAACGATACGCCCCTTTCGGCACAACAATCTCAAATCTTGCACCGTTGCCATCTTCTCCGGTCTCCCGGATGGTAATGCTCGTGATGTCGAGAATCTCCTGGCTCAGATAGAGCCCAAGACCGGGGTTGCTCTCGAATCCCCGGGTGAAGATCTTCTCCTTGTTCCCGGGCGGGACACCCTGCCCGTCATCCTGCACGGTGATGATGAGACCTTCGCCGGATTCACAGCTTGAAAGATGGATCTTTTTTAATGTTTCGGCATGACGGATCTCATTCTCGAAAAGATTGTAAAATACTTTCTCGAAGAGCGGGTCTGCGTAGATCAGCAGCGAGGAATTCCCCGGCGACAGATCGAAAAGATTACGATCGAATTGCGCCATCGCAGCATGGACCACCTTCTCAAGGGAGATCCAGGCCGGGGATTCCACGCCGATATCCTCATAGAGTTTGGTAAACTGGATCTGCCGGTTGATGGTATTGAGGGCCGTTTCCTGTTTCACGAGATACATCTTTGCCACCGGCTCCTTGACATGATTCTTCATGAAACTGTTATAGGTGAGCGCCACTGTCAGGGAGTTGGCAATATCGTGGCGGGTAATCTGGGTGAGGAAGTGCATCTTGCGGTTGACCTGCCCGAGCGCTTCTGCGGCACGTTTCCGCTCCGTGATATCGTGAGCGACAAGGCTTACCATGGGGATCGCCCCTTTCAGCGAGATGACTCCCGTTGCTATCTCCACATCAAGGAGAGTTGCATCCCTGCACCGGATCCGGACTTCCCCGGCGTAGCCGGTCTCCGAACAAATCTTTGTCATTATGGCCTCCCCGTCGTTATGTTCCCCGGAAAGGATCGTGGTCACGTCAAGGACGAATAATTCCTTACGGTCATATCCAGCCAGCCGGATTAAAGCAGGATTCGCCTCGACGATATGCCAGTTTTAGCAATCGATTAAGATTATGCCCTCAGCTGCCTTGTCCACCACAGCATGGTAACGCTGTTCGCTCTCCCGGAGTTTGCGATCGAGGGAATGGCGGTGAAGGGCCATCTCGATGGTTGCGAGGAGCTCCCGGTCCATGAAGGGTTTGACAATATACCCATAGGGGGTAGTCTCCTTTGCTTTTGCAAGCCGGTGGTCATCGACATATGCAGTAAGGTAAATGACCGGGATGTCAAAGCGCTCCTGGAACAGCCGGGCGGTCTCGATCCCGTCAATCTCCCCATGCTATATCCATGAGAACGAGATCCGGACGGGATTCCGCAATCTGCTCAAGGGCATCCTCACCGAATGCTACAGGATCGGGTGCATGATAGCCGGTTTTTATCAGCATCTCCTGCATCCGCAGGGCTATCACCCCGTCATCCTCTACAATAAGAATGGATTCACCGGTCATGGTCTCCTCCGCAGCATTATTTGTCCGGCAAAGGTGGAAGATACACTCGTCGATAAACGGGTAACAGACTTACCCGCATCGCAGATCTTCTCTCCTTGCTTCCCCGTCGGCCTGTGGGCAAACAACAATTTTATATTTATATTATTATATTTTCAGGTAAAAAAGGGAGACAATTTTCGAATCAATAAAAAAATAATCGCTGCAACCCTCCGGAAACTCAGTTCTCACAGGATGAGCGAACGATCCAAATAACAGGAAGAGCAGTGTTCCGTGGATTTCCCGGTAAGGACCAAGAAGCACCGCGTTTGAGATGAGAAAGATCTCACACCAAAGTTTTCCGGGAGCAGATCAGCGTCGCTCCGCATGGAGGAACCCCAGAACCCCCATAGCATCGTGGACCGGTCTTCGCTCGATCGAATATTCATAGTGCCGGTCGAGATAATCGAGAAGAGCCATGTCCGGTGGGCCGGATATCGGGGGCAGGTGGAGCTCCATCTCTATGCGGCGGATCCCGGCAAGATCTTCCGGATCGATGAGCCATTCCGCCCCCTCGCAGTCGCATTTCAAAAAGCTGCACCCCCCGGATAAAGAGATGATGGTATGAAGGGGGAATGTCCTGACCCGTACGGAGCGGGAGTCCCAGCAGATCTCCCGGAGAGATCCATCGCCAAGGGCTCCTTCGATAACGGTTACCGGCGAGTTATTGAGCCGGATATTTTTTCGGAGAATATCTGCGGTTACCGGCTCGACCGCGGTCACACGGCGTGCTCTCCGGGCTGCCCTCAGGCAGAAGGCCCCGACATTTGCCCCGATATCGATCACCAGATCGTCAGGTGCAAGGTCCGTGAAAGCGTATTCCGGAACTTCGGTGATCTGCCGGAATGATGAAGGTATTGCCAAAAATCGTATCCCGTCATCGGAAATCATAAACGATTGTTCCGGACAATTTCCGGCAGGAATCCCTGCAGGTGGCAGGAGCTCTGCTGGATCGTGCGCCGGGTCACTTATACCGGGATCCCGGATGCTGGTTTTTTTCGAGCCCGGAAAGAATTGCCTGATACTCTTCACCCTGTCTCCTTTGGGGAAAAATGAAAAAACCTGCCGGCGAAGAAGACAGATTCAACCGCGCTGGTGCAGATTTATCTTTCCTTTTATTCTTCAAGACGTTATCAGAATAAAAAAGAAGGATATCTGCAAGAAAGTTTCAGACCCCGGCCTTCTTTTTGATGAACGTTCCTTCCAGGTACTCCCGGAAAGCCTGGCGGAGTTCGTCCTGCGTATTCATTACAATCGGACCACGCCGTGCAACCGGCTCCCCGAATGGCTTCCCCAGGAAAAAAAAGAATCCGCATCCCGTTCTCCGATGAGGCAAACCTGACTTCGTTCCCCTTGCCAAAGAGATGAGATCCCGGTTCCGGATTCTCCGATCATCATCCCCTCCGCACATTCCCTCACCGGCGATCGGGTACGCTGCTGCCGTGTAGCTGCTCCTGACCGGATGAATGAATTCCGCATCCGGCGCGAGCGTAATATCGAGATATTCGGGGTCCGCGACAATATTTTTCACGGGCCCGGTCACTCCATCGATGGATCCGCACACGACCCGTATACTGACGCCCCGTTCCGGTGAGACAACCGGAACCTAATGGTTCTTCACCTCTGGTACCGCGGGTCCATCATCTTCTCTTTCTTCGGCAGATTGACCCAGAGCTGGAACCCGCCCATGCGACCATCGACCGGCTTTGGCACCTCCTGGGGGACTATTCCCGATCCGGCAGACATCCACTGGATGACGCCGGCGCTGACATTCCCGGCATTCCCCATGCTCGACCTTTCCTTCGAGCATGTACGTCACCGTCTCGATACCCCGGTACGGGTGCCACGGGAACCCGGCAAGATACTCCTCCGGTCGCTTTCCTGCATGGAGATCGTCGAGCATCAGGAAAGGATCGAAGAGCGGCACTTCCTCATACCCGAAAGCCCGGTGAAGCCGGACCCCAGCTCCCTCTATCGTCTCGTACGCCCGAAAGAGGCGTTCAATACTCCTCACCCCTGTCATGATCGATTCCCGTGGCGCTCCAGCTGCATAAGGTTTGTTCACGAGCGTGCCCGCTTTCGCAAATCCCGGGGGAAAGGATCATTTTTATTTCACTATTTCCTTATCCTTCCGGTAATAAAACTGATAGAGCTGCTCGCCGGAACCCTCCAACCACTTCGATGTCATCGGCGATATTGCGATACTCTCCCTTCCCCCGGAACTCCTCCCTTACAGGCAGCTCGTTGCGGCTGCGATAATTGCCAACCGCCGGAATGTCTACACCGTGCTCAACATAACCACGATGGTGAGCGGGGATTCGAGAACCGCTTCGTACGAGAGCCTCGCGGGTACCTCAACGATCGCGCTGTACCAGGAATTCGGGTTCCAGTACCGTTTCGATGTCAGCCGGGTTTTTTTCAATGTTTGCCTACGAGCGGATGCGGGTTGTCGACCAGACTGAACCGGGGGAGAAGGTTCTCGTTCCCTTCTGCGGTGTCGGGCCGTTTGCCATCCGCGCTGCCGCAAAGGGCGCACTGGTGGTTGCCATCGAGAATAATCCGGATGCGTATCGCTGGCTCCAGGAAAATGTCGCGCTTAACAGGGTGAGGCAGAACATGACCGTCATCCAGGGGGATGCATTCGATACCTCACTTCTGCCCCGCGATCGGTTTGACCGAGCAATTGTTCCCACTCCGTACGATACGGAGGGGATACTTGAGGTGATCGCACCGCATATCCAAAAAGGCGGGCTGATTCACTATTACACGTTCAAAAAGAAACACCAGATCCCGTGTCTCCTGGACGAGTACGAACAAAAAGGATTCAGCGTCACGTTTTACCGGCCCTGCGGGAATGTCGCACCCGGAGTAAGCAGGCGGGTCTTCGATCTCGAACGGGATGGCTGACCGGGCACATCCCCGGGGGATTTTTGTTCATTACTGAGAAACACCGGGGCTCCGGACACACGGGGGCCGGCAACAGGTACGCGATTGTCACGGGTCGATAATGACAACCCGGCAGGACTGCCTTATTTATCTTCCAACAGGGAACACGTGTGAAGGACAAAACCATGTACGAAAATATTTTTTCAGTTCTGATGGTAATTGGGCTCGGGGTGCTGGCAGGAAGCGTGCTCGGGCTCCTCATCGGGTTTGCGCTCGGAAAACAGAAACCCGCATGGTCGGAGATGACCCTTTCGGAAAAACGGCTCAACGGAATACTTGTCATAGTCTGTTCGGTCATCGCGATTGCCGGGCTTGGATGGTACTCCCTTCTCCGGTAACCTTGGGCATTTCACCGGACGAAAAACTCCGTGAGCAAAAAATTTTATTTTGGTATCGATTGTGCTATTTTTTCCGCCCGTAATGCATCGTGAACAGGGCCATGTACTCATCTGAGTAGCAGCTTGAATCGGACTCAAGCCCGAATTCCGGTCCGAGTTCCTGGCTGAAGAGATCGTTCCACTGGCTGCGCAGCATATGATAGTCGGTCCGCTCACCCCGGGGCCGGATGAGGATCGAGATGACTTCGATCATCAGGAACGAGTCGACACAATCGGTGACAACATCTACGGGAGCGTCGTGGGCATAAACAAAACCGATGATCCGGCCGTACGACTGGTATACTGATAACGCGAGCTCGGGGGAATCAAGTTCCGGGGTATCGTTGTTGGCATCCATCTCAAAGAGAAGGAAATGGTCGATCCACGGTTTGAACCGGGCGAGGCGAACTCTCTTGTGTTCGACGGGCATGTGATGATAGGCAAGCGAGCTGAATGCAATATCGTATTTCTGGTTTATCGTTGCAGAACAATCCTGGATCTTCGCATTTTCCGTCGTTATCGGGACACCCGGAAAGACGTTCCCGACCGTTTTTCCGGCAAGTTCGATCATCGCCGGTGATGAATCGACAAGCAGGATCTCACCAATCCGTTTGACTTTTCCCGATTCCACCAGGTGAGTAAGAAACCGGGCGGTAAGGGCCCCGTCACCGCAGCCGATGTCCATGAACCGGATCGGCTTTTCGAATGCCGGAAGGGTATGGGCAAGCTGGCATACGAGCTGGTTCCGGGCATCCTTCATGGTCGGGACGTTCAAGAAATGGACAAACGGCCGGGGATCCTCGAATGCGACTGCCGGTGCAAGCATCTTTCCCGCGTGGCGCTCGAGAAATCCGAGGAGGAATGCCGAAAAGAAGAGCCCGTCCTCTTCACACAGTGCCCCGGCTTTCAGCCACGCGGTAGAGCGGTCGTCCCCCCGCGCTGCAAGAAACGTTCCTATGTAAAAGTCAAATGCCGAGACAAGATTTGACCGTACCTTCCCCGCGAATTCATCCGGCATCTCATTGCTGCCGGCGATCCTGCGGGCGTATCCGGCCCATGCGGTTTTTCCTGTTCCGAAAGAAAAAGCATAGTTTACTCCACGCTGCTCGTGACGGGAGAAAAAGTCAATCCCGGTAATACAGTACGTGGCACCTCCCGCTTCAAGAGCATTGTGAATCCGCAGGCCTCCACCGGCCCCCACTGCCTTTCACGATGTTAAAGGTGTGAACAAGGATCTCGTTGCTCACGAAAAATCTCCCGCTTTTACCACTCGCGGAGCGCACGGTAGACACCGGAAAAGTCATCCGATTCCAGTCCCTTTGCCCGGGCGAGTGCGTACAATTCCTTTGCTGTGCTTCCGGTGAAGAGGGGTCTTTTCATGGCACGACAGAGATCCTGCAGGCAGTGCAGATCCTTGTACATGAGAGCCGCGGAAAATTGTACGGGAAACTCGTTTTTGATCAGGTTCGCTTTCTTGACGTTGAGCACCGTCGAATTGCCCGCACCGGAATCAAGCACGGCAACATGGTTTCCCAATCCAGCCCGGCCGCCTCGCCCAATGCAACTGCCTCTGCAAGTGCAGCCATGAAAGATCCTAGCACCAGGTTGTTGATAAGTTTCATCTTTGTTGCGCGGGCGGGTTCACCGAGATAGTAGATTGTACTGCCGCTCTTTTCGAGCAGGGGTTTTGCCCGCTCGTAAATGCTCTTCTAAGCACGTTCAGCCTGCCCTGGCTTGCCGGAACAACGCTGCCAAGGAGCGTACATTCGAGATAATCGGCATGGCGCCTCCGAACCTGCTCGTGAAATGCAAGAATCTAGCTGAAATGATTGGTGGTCGTATCGATGATGATCTTCCCTTTACAATCCCCCGCGAGCAGGCCTTCCGGTCCTTCGAGAATGGCCTTGACCGCATCGCTGTCAAAGAGGATGATCGTCACGATATCGACATTCCCGATAAGCTCCCGGGAAGTTGCAGCCACCGGTACCCTGAGGTCACGGGCCTTCTCCGGGGTCCGGTTCCAGACCGAAACATCAATCCCCTCTGTAATGAAGCGGCGTGCGATTGCCTTTTCCCAGGTGCCCGAGCCCGATGCATCCTGCATTTATACATCACCTCTGCGTGTCATACGGCACCAGATGTCCCCCGCCCCAGAAAAATATTCCCCTGCACGACGGGGGTTTCTCTGACGATCCCCCGGTTCGGACAGATCAGAAGCTAAACCAAGAAGCCAGCCGGGACCCTGGCAGGTACGATCCCGTGAAGGAAACCGGAGATCCACGAATCCTGACACGGAGTCCGGTTATCGCATTTCCCCTGCCGGTAAGTTGAATAAACCGTTTGAAGCGATGAATCGGGACGAAATGGTCGATGAAAGCCATCGGTTTTTTCCGGGGGGTTCAGGGAATTCGTTCCCGTCACCCTCCCGGACCCGGCACAGATAGAATATTTTATATTTCTCTAGTACCAGAAAGTTGTCGAATTTATCCATAAAGGACGCCTCGATTCTTATCGTTGAACACGATGGCATCATAGCTCTCCGCAGTATGGAGCTGCTCGCAAAATAGGGTTATCATGTCCCCTGCCCCCTGGCATCAGGCGAAGAAACCCTTGATTACCTCGAAACCTCGCCCCGGCCGGATATCATCCTGATGGATATCGGACTCATGGGAAGCATGGACGGGATCGAGACTGCCCGACAGATCAGGAGCCGGTACAATATACCGGTACTTTTTATCACCGCATATTCCGGTGAGGCGAGAATGGCTGAGGCAAAAGAGGTCTCACCCGCCGGCTACCTAATCAAGCCATTCGTGGAGCAGCAGCTCCTGGCAGTAGTCAGGGATACACTCCGGATCGGCGAGCAATGATTGTTCCGGCCACCGTTTTGATGTTGTTTTTTAAAATTTTTTTTACTTCAGCCTGATAATCGACCCGGGCCAGGGTTGCAGGCCCCGGCGTTCCGGAAGGGAATGATCATGTTTCACGACCAGATGCTATTCATGCCTATGCCCGGTAATTTGGGAGAGGCACCCTGCTGACTTCAATTATCTTACAGCCAGGCATCGACCTTCCGGTTTTTACCGTGCAACCCCCTTCGAGCAGGTTCACGGCGGCTTCTGCCTCCCGACGGACATCGCCTCTCGGGTCGGCAAGGAGTGGACGGATCGCGTCCAGGACTTCCGTGCCTCCCATCCGGCCAAGCGACCAGACCGCACATGCCCTGACGTCGTGATGGGGATCGGCAAGCAGCCAGGTGAGTGCTGCAATAGCTTGCTTCTCACCGACAGACCCCAGTGCACAGGCCGCAGCCCGGCGGATCCAGTGGTTTTTGGAGGAGAGCAGGGCCATGAGGGGGTCGGCAGCCCGGGGATCTGCGAGCGTCCCGAGAGATTTGGCCGCAGCGTACCGGACCACCGTCGATTCATCAAGAAGTGCGTCGATAAGCGGGGGAACACCGGCAGGATCGCCGCTCTCTCCCAATGCTTCGGCAGCTTTCAGCCGGCCGAGCGTGTCCCTGTCCTTGAGCATGACCGCATAGCTCTCTACATTTTCGGGCCTGCCTCGCATCCGGTCGAAAACTTCCGGGAGATCCTTACCCACCGGACCTGCAGACGGGTTCTGGTCCGGGTTCTGGAAAGGAAGTCGTTTATTCGCTGCCACGTGTTGCTCCTGAACCGGCTCTTCTAGGCATTCATGGTACTAGAATCTTTCTCCCATAGTTTGGAGGACGCGACAAATCCGGCGCCATAAAACAGTGGCCCGGGAAATTTGATCAGGAATTAGTCAATAAAGGTTTCAGGCTTAGTTTCAGGCTTTACCGATCGGTCCCGTGCGGGAATCGAACAGACCAGAAAGGAAAGTGACACCGGCAGACCGGAGCTCCGGGTCCGGTCTTGGCAAGCATTATAACAGAACTTGCACTATTGTCACTCTGTTACACTATCGAACGAGGCCCTGGTGCACCGCTTTTCGGAAAACCCGGAACTCCTCTCCGGCCAAGGCTTAAGGTTTTCGTCATGCTCCTGATCCTCCTTCCCGCAATTCTTCTCACGCTCCTTCTCATATCTCCCCCCGGCCGTTCCCCGGACACGCTCCACCAGATCGTGGACAGGGACAGGGATCTGCTCGTTGCATCTGTCCAGGAACTGGTCCGGATCCCAAGCGTAGCGGGAGAACCGGAGCCCGGGGCACCGTTTGGCCCCGGCTCCCGTGACGCACTTACCGGCGCCCTCGGCATCGCCGGCCGTCTCGGCTTTGCCACAACAAACCTCGACAACTACGCGGGGTTTGCGGAGTTCGGGAACGGGAATAACTATGTCGGGATCCTCGGCCACGTGGATAAGGTTCCGGAAGGAGAGAACTGGACCCATCCGCCATTCAGCGGGGAGATCCATGACGGGAAGATCTATATCAGAGGGGCACTCGATGACAAGGGCCCGGCCCTTGCGGCCCTCTTCGGGGCTCGTCCCGTGGAACATGACAGTAGAAACCGTATCCGGAAAGAATTTCTTGCCGCTTCAGAATCATCGTTTGATAACGGAAACGTGATTTCATCCCATTGCCGGGTATTCTACCCGCAACGGGCGGAAAAACCTTTTCGGGAATACCCAACGGTACCGGAATTCCAGAGGCAATCGCAAGCGCTCACGCCCCCTTGGGGGGCGGGATGGCGCAAGGGGGAAATCCGGTAAATTTTCTTAAAATCATCGGTTTAGAGTTCTGGACCTTGAGATATCTCCCGATGGGAAAGAGGCTTACAAATCCGCTGAGTGCGGGAATAAGATGATCTCTCACCATCTATTTTTTTACTCATCCAGCTGCCGGCTCGTGCAGAAACCGGCCGAACATTTCTTGTAGAACTGCTGGTGACACTTCTCGGCCGGCCAGAACGCGGATGCCGGCACGATCTCCGTGACGACCGGAGATCCACTCTTTGCTGCCAGACGGTCGCGGGACGCGAAGGCGTCCCTCATCTGCTCTTCATCATGGCAGAAGATCGCGGACCGGTACTGCGTTCCGGTGTAGTTACCCTGGCCATCGGCGCTCACAGGGTCGTGGATCATCTAGAAAATATCGAGGAGCTGCCCGTACGAGATAATGCCCGGGTCAAAGATGATATCCACCGCTTTTGCATGGCCGGTCGCGACCTGCTCGTACCCCGGGTCGGAGAGATCGCCGCCCATGTATTCTGCCCGGGTATCAATGACCCCGTCCTTGTGTCGGAAGGCGGCCTCGGTATCGTGGAAGCAGCCAGCAGAAAAGATCGCTCTCCGGAGTTCGCTCATGGATAAATAATTGAGGTCGTAACTATTTTGGCGTTTTGCCATGAAACCGGGCCAAAAAAGAAGCGGAGATCCGGCCCCGTATCCGCACACCTTTTAATCGTTCCCGTACCGGCTCTTCGAGAGCACGTGGATATCGAAGATTGCATCGGCCTCTGCTTCTGAGAGAATGCCCTTCTCCACGGCAAGATCCCGGATCGGTTTGTGGTTCACCATCGACTCGTGGGCGCTCTCCACCGCTTTCAGGTACCCGATCTTCTGGATCAGCAGCGTCGCGAGGATCGGGTTCGTGGATACGTACAATAGCAGGTGGTCACGATTCGGCTCGATCCCATCGATGCAGTGGGCCGTGAAGACCGGGAGGTAGTGGGTGAGGAGGTTTATCGATTCGAGAATGTTGTGGACGATAACCGGGGTCATCACGTTCAGCTCGAACTGGCCTGCCTGATAAGCCATCGAGACCACGGTATCGTTGCCGATAATCTGGAATGCTATCATGTCTGTGCACTCGGCCATCACCGGATTGACCTTGCCGGGCATGAGGGACGACCCCAGCTGGACCGGCGGGAGGACGATCTCGTCGAGGCCGGCGCTCGGCCCCGAGTTCATGAGCCGGAGATCGTTTGCGATCCGGAGGGAACCGGAGAACGCGGCCATCCCCGCCCGGCACTGGAGTGCCTCGAAGCTGTTCCGGGCCGGGACGAGGCCGGTTATCTCGTGAAGGTTCCGGATGACTGCATCCCGGTAACCCGGGGGGGCGTTCGCCTCGGTCCCGGTCCCGCCGCTCGCAACCTCAAGGAGCCCGGCCCGTGGTTCCCGTATTTGCTCCGCCACCCTCGAGATCGCAGAGGCGTACGCGAGGAACTCGTCACCGAGTGGGACCGGAGCGGGTGCACCTTGGAGATGGCCGCACAGGAGATCCCGGCCCGGTCGATCTGAAGTGCGGCCCGGAGCCCGGTAAGTCCCCCGCCGATGATGATTACGTCATGCTCGTGTACTGCAGGCCCGTCCATCAACGAAACTTCCTCCTTTGTGTGCACTTCTCCATCATGGTAGATAAAGCATACCCGGTTCCGGGATCAGGCCCGGGTCTTTGTCGCAGTCCGGGATCGGTCAGAGGTTCCGGTGGTTCGGGCATACCATTTTATCCGATCGCATGGATTCTCTCGTACGCAATCAAGAGGAAGACGCTTTGGCAGAAGGGGAACTTTCCGTTCTTTTCGGGGGAAGGGCTGGCGACGGGGTTTCAAGTGCGGGGCAGATCATCGCCCACCTCCCCGTACGGGTTCCACGGCCGCTCCACTCCTGCGGGCGAGAGGGAGTACCCCTTTAACCCGCTCGAACTGATGCTCGCATCGGAGAGGGAGGGGCTCAAACGGATCATCCGGGCTGCGCTGGATCACAAGGGGTTCTCGTTTGTCGACATTTTCCAGATCTGCGCGAGCTACAACGATCTCACGGAGTACTACAATACCCGGGTATACGACTGGGACGAAAAGGATCTCGAAGACCATGATGCCGCTTACCGGAAAGCCCATCAAATTTATTCGATCATTCGCGAAAAATGAAAATTATTCCGGGGGAAATTTCTCCGGCGCAGGTCCGGGAGTCCCGGCGGTCAGCCACGTGGCAAGGATCGCGTTGACAAGGTTGCCGCCCTGGTTGTTGTCCCCCGAGACAAGCACGTTGGGAGTGATCGTCACCTTCCCGTTCGCGACCTCCTGGATGAGCTTGATCGCCGCGATCCTCTCGGGGCCAAGGACATCGGTCTGGGCCTTGTACGCGGCGGCCGTTCCTTCCCCGACCTTCTGCGCCTCGTACGCGAGACCGTCCGCCCGGGTCTTTGTCGAGTCCCGGATACCCTCGGCCTCTTTTCGGAGCGCCTGGGCCTTGTCAGTCGCGATATCGATCGAGAGTTTTGCCGTGATCACATCCATCTGCTTGTCGGCCCGGGCGGTCTTCTCCGCGACCGCGATCCGCTGCTCCTGTGCCTTCGCTTCTTCGGAATACTGTTGCTGCTGCTGGACCGCGATCTCTTTCCGGGTCTGGGTCTCAAGGAGCTTCTCGTCCACCTTGATATATGCGATCAGGAGCCCCTGAACCTCGACATGATAACTTGTGAACTCTTTCTTGACCTTGTCGAGTGCAGCGGACTGGATCGTGGACCGGCTGTGGACAAAGTCCATGGCCGCACGATCGCCGGCTTCATTCCGGAACGATGAATCGATCAGCGGGTGGGCGACCTGCTCGATCAGGTTGTTCACCGAGCCAAACCTCGCGATCACGTACGGGGCATTCGTTGGCGGAATGCGGATGATCAGGCGGACCTCGACCTCAAGCTGGAACCCGTCCTTGGACGTAAACTTCAGCTCGCTGTAGCTGAAGAACTCCGCGACCTTTACCGTCTCGGTGTTCTCCGGTTTTGCAACAAGGGACGGGATTTTTGTCTCCCGGATCCCGGCCTTCTCGGCCCAGTCGATGGTGATCGCACTCGTGGGAACGAGTTCCGCCCAGTACGCGATCCGGTTCAGGTTGTACTTCCCGGGCGCTACCGGTTCGCGCAATATCCCCCGCTCACTCTTGCTTGTGATGAGGGGCGTCTCGATTGTCTCGTGCAACGGCTGTTCGAAATTCGGATCATCCGTGATCGCCGGTGCGTTCGGCTGCGGTTTCTCAAGATCCCTTCCCACGCTGGAGATGATCACCGCAACATATCCCGGCGGCACGGTCGCAACATCGGCCATGTTCATCTCGAAGAGCAGCGGGTTGATGTAATACTCACCCGGCTGGAGCGTTTCCAGCTGCGGTCCCCGGTATCCCCGGTTCGTGATAAATGCCTGCCCGTCCTGGAAGTGTTTGTGGTCGCCGGTGGGTTCGGGCGCAACGCTGTACCCGCTCGGCAGGGGGATCCCGTCAAGGGCGATCGCAACGCCGACTTTCTCTTTCGAGACTACGGTGACCGGCAGCTCCCGGATCCAGAAGACTTTCGTATTGATACGGTACGAGCCGGGCCGGAGGGTCGCTACCTGCGGACCCTTGCAGCCACCGTGTTCAAGGAACTTCCTCGCATCCTGGAACGAATTGCAGTCGATCTCGTCGGCAAGAAGCCTTCCGGTAGGGATTGGCCGGCCTTCGATGGATTCCACGACACCGATGAACGACGGCTTGATCTTGGTTACCGGTGCCCGCTGGATCTTCCAGAAGAGAGGGATCCGGAAGTAGAGCCCGGGCATGAGGATGTCGGCCTGGACACCAATCTCACCTTTCGTTGCGATAATCTGGCCCTGCGGCAGGGTCGGCCCGAACATCTTGCGGGTCACAATCCCGACTTCATCGTCACGCACGAGCGTCAGCCCCGACCATAAGACTATTAGGATGAACGCACCGAGTAAAATTGCTTCAGTCAACACACCGGGTTCTCCATTGTTGCAGAATTGAGATGGAAATAGCGGAGAAATAACCATGGCGTTGACTGAAATTTTTTTTGCGCTCATCGGCGTCTATATCGTCGCGCCATGCGGATTTTCTTGGAGTCACTCTTTGCCCGGGAGATATCTATGGACATTAAAAAATTTTTACTTGAGAACGTTGTACCCGTGACCGGGTGCACGGAACCGGCCGCCGTGGGGTACGCAACTGCCATCGGCTACCACGCGGTCTTTGGAAACCTGCCACCGGATTTCTCCGGATTCTCCCCGGTTCCCCGGGCGAGCAGGATCCGTTCGATCCGGATCGCAACCGATCGCGACGTGTACAAGAACGCGATGAATGTTATCGTGCCGGGCACGAACGGGCAGAAGGGACTTCCAATCGCGGGAGCGGCGGGAGTCTTCCTCGATCCGGTCAACGGGCTTGATATCTTCTCGGGGATGACGCCTTCGATCCGGACGGGATCGGAAGTGCTTGCCCTCAGCGGCCGGGTGGTTGCAGAGGTGAACCCGGCTCTTCGCGATGAGCGCTCCCCGGATATCCTGGTTGATGTCACGGTTCGTACCGGTAAATCCGATGAAGACGGCAAAGAGCGGACCGCCACGGTCCATATCGCCGGCCGGCACGATGCGATCGTGAGCGTCTCGGTCGACGGGCAGACCGTGTACGAGAAGCCCCTGGACCCGGGTGAGGAACCTGGGGAGATCCTGCCGGAATCGATCGGCGAACTTATCGCAATTGCGGACACGATGGGCACAGAGGAGATCGACATCGTGTACAGCGGCATAACGATGAACATGGAGCTTGCCGAGGCAGGGAAGTACCGGGCGTACGGACTGGGGCTCGGCATGCGGCTTAAGAAGATGCTCAGGCCCCAGTGCGGGAATCTCAGTCTTATCGACAAGGTCAAAATCGCCGCTGCGGCAGCGGGCGATGCACGGATGGGAGGAGCACCATTTCCGGTCATGAGCACCGCCGGGTCGGGCAACCAGGGAATCACCGCACTTATTCCCGTTGCCGTTATCGGTCTTGAGTGTAGTTTCTCTAAAGAAGAGATCAGCCGGGCCGCACTCGTCAGTCACCTCTTCACCAAAAAGGCAGACCGGTTCACCGGCCATCTCTCGGCCCTGTGCGGGTGTTCGATCAAGGCCGGGATCGGTGCCGCGGCCGGTGTGACGTACCTGCTAGGGGGCGGCGAAAAGGAGATCGCGACAGCCATCAAGCTCATGGTTGCAAATATTACCGGTACTATCTGCGATGGTGCAAAGCCGGGATGCTCGCTTAAAATTTCCACGGCCACCGGCCTTGCGACCGAGTGTGCTTTCCTCGCGGTGGGCGGCATGGAGATCCCGGCCTGCAACGGGATCATCCAGGAGAGCGGAGAGGAAACGATCCGGATCCTGGAAAAAATTTCGTCGGCGATGGTCCCGGTGGATACCGCGATTGTCAGGATTCTTGACGAGAAGTCGTGCGGGAACCGGGGCTGAGGGGATCAGCAGTACGAACCCAACGGAAAAAACCGGGAGGGCAATTCACAGCGTCTTTGATTTCCCGAAAAAAGGAATCTGAATTTTTGGAACGCTGATGAGGGCTGATGCCCCCATACCCCCGTTGCGATGAATGCTGCCGCCCCGCGGGGCTTTTAGTTTACTTTCAATCCGCAGAAACGATCAAACCAATACTCGCACCCAATCAGCCGCCTCGCCAAAGAGGGGGTCCGGTAGGCACCCGGGGACCCCCCAGGGGGTGGGCAGGTTCACAATTTTCACTCGCAGGCTTATGTCCGCGTCGTCGCAGGTTTTTCTGCATACCAGGGGAAACTGACACAAGTCGAAAAAAATCCCAAAAATCATACCGGGAAAAATTTCAATTTTTTTCTCCAGGAAAAAAGTTTTCCGAAAAAAAACCGGTTCACCTTAACCGGGTACTTCAGGATTCCCGGCAGCCGTCCGCGATTTTGTTGCAAGCACCGGCTGGCATGTCCTGCGGAAATTCCAGATGAAATATACGATAAACCCGATTGCCATCCAGATGACAAACTGGATGTGGGTGGCCTGCTGGAGGTTGGCCATCAGGAAGATGGTAGCCGCAATACAGAGGATCGGAATGAGTGGGAAGAGCGGAACCTTGAACGGGCGTTCGATCTCCGGCGACTTGTACCGAAGGATGAGCACGCCGACCGCAACGAGCATGAAGGCAAAGAGCGCCCCGATGTTGACGAGCTCGGCCACGAGCCGAAGCGGACTGAATCCCGCGAGGATCGCGGTAACGATACCGACAAGAAGCGTCACCTTGACCGGAGTCTCGAAGACCGGGTGGATGTCGCTGAGCGCACTGGGAAGGAGCCGGTCACGGGACATGGCGAAGAAGACCCGACTCTGGCCATAGATGTTCATGAGGAGGACGGTAGTCATCCCGCAGATGGCGCCGACCGAGACGAGCGCTGCTCCCCAGGGTATCCCGATCTGGTTCAGCGCAAACGCGATCGGTGCGCTCTGGCCCGCGAGGCTTGCGAACGGGATAATTCCGGTCAGCATCGCCGCCACAACCACGTACAGGATCATGCAAATTATCAGCGTTGCAATGAGAGCCCGTGGAAGGGTTCTCTTCGGGTTCTCCGTCTCCTCCGCTGCGATGACGACCGTATCGAACCCGATAAAGGCGAAGAAGATCACGGCCGCCCCTCCAAAGACTCCCTCCCACCCCATCGGCATGAAATTATTCCAGTTGGAGAGATCGAAGTGGCCGATACAGAGATACACAAAGAGGAGCAGGATCGCGACCTTGATCGCGACGATGATCGCGGTGACCCGGGCGCTCTCCTTCATGCCGGTAATGAGGAGGGCGGTCATGAGCAGGATGATAAGTACTGCCGGCAGGTTGATGATCCCGCCATCGATGCCGGGCGGATTGATGAGGTATGCGGGCAGGGTTATCCCCATGGCGGTGAGAAGGTTTGCAACATAGCCTGACCAGCCGATTGCGACCGCTGATACCGCCACTGCGTATTCGAGGATGAGATCCCACCCGATGGTCCACGCCCAGATCTCCCCGAGCGAGGCGTAGCAGTACGTGTACGCGCTCCCGGTGACCGGGACCATTGCGGCAAATTCCGCGTAGCAAAAGGCCGCAAGGATGCAGACGAGGCCCGCGATAATAAACGAGACCGGCAGCGCGGGACCGGCGTATCCTGCCCCGACGCCCGAGAGGACGAATATTCCTGTACCGATGACCGCCCCGACGCCGAGCAGGACGAGTTCGTGGGGTTTGAGTACCCGTTTCAATGCCTTGGACCCTTCCGAAGCAGCGATGAGCTCCTCCACGGGTTTTGTTCTGAACAGGGAATGTTGCACAACCATTCACTCCGGAGATGCGCACGATGCCCCGACCGTGAACGCAAAACTATCCATCATCCCCTCCCTCACCAGGTGCGGGAGGAGCCCACATGTTTTTTTCGTAAAACAGACCTTCCCCGGCGGGTGGCAAAACCCAATAACCGGAACAGGTTCCTGTCAAATCGGTGAGGCATTCTCACATGGATGCACTAAGACTTACGACCGGAATCGGATAAACACGGCGTTGAGTGAAATTTTTTTTGCAGTCATTCTCCCGGTTACAAACACCGGGAAGAAAAGCATGACCGGGAGGCTCCGCGGTTTTGTGCCGGAGAAATTTTCAGACACTCTGATGAAAACTTTGATATAAATTTTCCAGAAGACGAGGATTGACGGGCGTGCGGTTGACGGCACGCTCACGGGAGGCATACTCGCGAAAGCGCGATATGGAATGCGCTGACAAAAAAGGGGTTTTCCACAAGGGCCGGATCAGAACCGTTTCGAGTCCGTGTTCACGTCAACAATGACCGGCAGGTTCATGGACATCGCCTTCAGGATCACCGGCTTCAGTTCCTCCGGCCTCTCCACCATGATCCCGGCCCCGTCGCAGGCCTCCGCGTACTGGGCGAAGTCCGGGTTCCGGAGATCGGTTGCGAAGTTGGGGTAGTGCTCGGTCATCTGCTCAACCTAGATCATCCCGAGCTGCCTGTTGTTGAGGATAACGACGACCATCGGGAGATTGTACTTGCTCGCGGTTACAAAATCCGCCATCGCCATCGAGAAGCCCCCGTCGCCCGTGATGCAGAAGACCGGGCGATCGGGATATGCGAGTTTTGCCGCGATAGCCACCGGTAAGCCAAAGCCCATCGGGGCAAGGTACCCGGACATCGCGAGCCGCTGGCGCTTCATCCGGAAGTTCCGGCCGAACCACCGCTGGTTCTCCCCCACATCGAGCGAGATCACCGCGTCCTCCGGTATGACCTCCGAGAGAACTTTCATGATGAAGGGGGGCCGGATCGGTACGACGGCAGCATCGGTTTCCGTATCGCGCTGGTCGTCCCAGTCCTTCTTCATCGCGCTGACCGGTGCGGGGGGGACTCCGCCGCCCCGGTTCCCGAGCAGCGGGATGAGCCGGGGAAGGACGAGCCGGCAGTTGCCCCAGAGCGGGACGCTCCTGGTATTCTTCCCAAGCCTGATGGGATCGATATCAACCTGGACCATGGGCTTGTCGACCGGCACGTTGGTGAACTTCGAGAAGCCCACGCCAAGGGTGATTAAAAGATCGGCATCGTTTGCGAGGCTGCGTGCCGGCGGGGAGCCGACCGAACCGAGGATCCCGACCACCCACAGGTTGTCCTCCGGGATGATCCCCTTGGCCCGGAAGGTGGTCAGGATCGGGGCCCCGATCGCCTTTGCCAGGGCGAGTACCTCGACGGACGATTCATGCGCTCCCCAGCCGGCAAGGATCACCGGGTTCTTCGCGGCAAGGATCGTTTCCGCTGCGGCCTTCAGGGAAGCATCGGACGGCATGATATCGAGACTGCCGATGCAGGTCTCACGGACACAGTGAGCTGCTTCGAGCGGCTGCTTCTGGATATCGTTCGGGACCGAGAGCTGGCCGACCCCCCGGTTAAGGAGGGCATACTTCATCGCACGGTTGAGGAGGAGAATCGCGACATTTTTTTCGTAAATGGTATTGTTGTAGACCGCGATCGGCCGGAAGAATGCATCCTGGTAGATTTCCTGGATCCCACCCGGCCCGGCGATGGTAAGGCAGCCGGCGACTTTCCCGGTGAGCTTGAAGTACGCGGACGCGGCCATGGCCGCATTCTCTTCGTGCCGGACAACGATGTACCGGATCTTCGGGTTCTTCCGGATAGTATCGACAAGCCCGAGCGATGAGGTGCCCGGGATCCCAAAGATGAGGGTTCCCCCCACGCCACGAGTTCACTGACGAGCACTTCGGACACGGTCGTTCCCGCTTCTGCATGAACATCTTCCGAGGGTTGCAGGACAAATTCGCTCTTCCCGGCACCGCAGACCGGGCAGGTCCAATCATCGGGCAGCTCGGAAAATTTTGTTCCCGGCGGGGCTCCTGCCTGAGGATCCCCGCTCTCCTCGTCATAGATGTACCTGCAGACGGTACATTTCCACTGTGCCATAATGTGTCCCCCTTACCTACCGGGGGATAAAAACATATGTACGGGACCGGCCGGGTCAGAAAAACCGGAGATACCGGAGAACAGGCCAGAGAACAAAAGAAAACAGAAGAAAAATCCGGATGACCGACAATTTTTAATAAAAGAGGGGGTTTTTATGGATAGAAACCGAGCGATCGGGCACCTCCGTGCTGTATGGGGCCCTATATGGTATACAGCTTTCCCGAGACCTGTCCGATCGGGTTGCCGCAATGATGCCATGCCAGACCAGCCACGTGTGATCCTATGAAAACCGGAACGAAACTGGCCTACGTCTCCTCCCTCGCAGATGAGAGCATACATGCCGGGTACGAGCGGGCACTTAACGAGCTTGCTCGCGAGCTCGGGAAGTCCCACCCCTGCACATCGGGAGCAGCGAAATTTTTGCCCGGCCAGAGTTTGAGATGCGATCGTCGTTCGATACCGGAATTTTAGTCGGAAAATTCCAGACTGCATAGCCGGCCATCATCAGGTCCGCGATCGTGACGGCGAAGAATGCGTTCCCGGCCTGGCGTGCAAAATCGTGGAAGGACCGGGCGAAAATTCTCCGGAAAACTGCAGCGATCATCGAGAAGAACCGGTTCCTGCTTGCGGCCATCATCACATACGAGTCCGGGAAGACCCGGGTTGAAGCGATCGCTGAGGTCGGCGAAGCGGTCGACATGATCCGGTACCATGCGGCGGTATACACGAAGAACAGGGGTTTTGTCGTCCCGATGGTTTCCGACTCGCCGGCGGTAACGAATGCGAGCGTGATGCGGCCGTACTGGACCTGGGCGGTGATCTCCCCGTTCAACTTCCCGCTCAGCCTTGCAACCGGCATGGCAGCGGGAGCCCTGATCACCGGGAACACCGTGATCGTAAAACCCACGAGCGAGGCCCCGTTCTCGTGCCTGAGGCTGTACGAGGCTTGCATTGCCGGTGGTGTTCCCGCAGATGCGGTACACTATCTCACCGGGCCGGGAGGGGCGTTCGGCGATGTCATCACCGCCGGATATCGACGGGATCGCCTTCACCGGGTCGCGGTACGTCGGGATCTGGCTCCAGCGGAGTTTTGCCGAGCGGCAGCCCTACCCGAAGCCGGTCCTTACCGAGATGGGGTGCAAGAACCCGGTCATCGTTACCGCAAAAGCAGATATCGCAAAAGCCGTCGAGGGTGTGATCCGGGCGGCATTCGGGTACTCCGGGCAGAAGTGCAACGCGACATCCCGGGTCTATGTCGAGGAGACGGTTGCGGGGCCGTTCCTCGATGCGCTGAAAGCGAGGATCGAATCACTCGTCATCGGCGATCCCCGGGACGCCGGTACGTTCATGGGACCGGTCATCGACCGGAAGGCAGTCGATATCTTTTACGATACTCCGCACCCGCAGGGATGGCGGGACTATCGTTACGGGTGGTGCGATCCTCAGCGACGATCAGTTCGCCCGGGGATTTTTTGTCCAGCCGACGATCGTGACCGGCCTGAAGCGGGGCCATCCGCTCTCGAAGCGGGAACTCTTTGTCCCGTACCTGATTGTCGAGACCTGCGCCACGCTCGAAGAGGCGGTCCGCGAAGCAAACGGTACGGACTTCGGCCTCATGACCGGAATCTTTTCCGAAGATCCAAAGGAAACGGAATATTTCTTCGAGAATATACAGTCCGGCGTCACCTATGCGAACCGGCGAGGCGGGACGACAACCGGTGCATGGCCGGGCTCGCAGCCGTTTGGCGGGCGGAAGGCAAGCGGCTCAATCGAGAAGGGCGTCGATGGACCATGGTATCTCCTCTCGTACCTGCGGGAGCTGGCACAGAGCCGTGTCAGCGAGTCAACGTAGAGCTAGGGGTCGCGGGTTGAATACTAAAAGCAGCATTACGGGAACAAAAAACGCGGGGAGGGGAGGTGGCTACCGTCAGGTTTTTCGCGGACCGGGGGAACATGCCGGGGCAGTCGTGGGTACGATGCTCACGGTGCTGTGGGGGATATTTGCCTCGAGCGAAGCCTTGATCCGGTTGATCGTCTCCTGGACTTCACACAATCGCAGATTCCCATCGAATTCGAGGTGTAGATCGATGTACACATTGGTTCCCGACCGGCGCGAGCGGACGCCATGAAGAGCCGTGTAGTCAGTGAAGAACACCGCGAGCTCTTTTACGATGACCATCTGGAGTTCCTCGTCCAGGGTCTTATCGAGCAGATTCGGGAGCAACGACATGACGACCCGGTAGCCGGAGAGGAAGAGGAAGCCGACGATGATGAAGGACGCGACCGGGTCGATATACAGCGACCAGGAGTAGTGCGAGAGGGACAGACTCAGAATTAACGCTACGAGAACGGAGAAGTCCGAGAACGCCTTGGTCCGGAAGAAGCGCCACTGGGAGTCCATGATCGGCGAGGGCGACTGTTGGTTAAGTTGGCAATTTTTCCTCCAGAGCCACGAGTTCGTGCAGACATCTATTACCATCAGTACGACACCGAGCAAGGCCCCTTCATGAACAAGCTCCGCAGGCACAACGATCCTGTAGATCGCAACGATGAAGATGAGCGCGAGCGAGATGAACATGACCCCACCCGTGATGATCGAGGTGACAATCTCCATCTTCCCCATGCCGTAGTCGTAGGTCCCGGCGCTGACCCTAACCATCTTCCGGATCGTGAGATATGCAAAGAACATTGCAAGGATCTCGTTTGCGCACTAGACCGCAGCGGCAAAGAGGACGAACGAGCCGGAGAGGATCACAGCGGCAATATCAGAAAGCCAGAGGACAAAATCAACGATGAGGCTCGAGAGGACGGCCGTCTGTTTCATCTCAAGGGAGATCTCACCCCCCCGCTGCACCGGGAATTGCATGGAACATGGATTATCACGTGTACTGTTTCGTTATTCCTCTTGAAAAGTGCAGCGTTTTTTAAAACGGGGAAGGTCTCCGGTGCCCCGCCGCATCCGGGATCCGTTTCTGCAAAAGGGGGAGATGCAGACCTAAGGGGTGAGTGAGACACCGGGGCCGGGGGGTTATGGCTTTAGTGCACCTGGAGAATCACGAGGGTCAGATCGTCCGACTGGGGTGCAGATCCGACAAAGCTGCAGACCTCGGCGATCAGCCCGGAGAGGATATCCTTAACCGGGAGTGGCCTGTTCTTCCGGACGAAATCGATGAGTCGCTCCTCCCCGAACCGTTCGTCACCGGTATTGAAGGCTTCCGTTACCCCGTCAGTGTACATAACCAGGATGTCACCGTGTTCAAGGGCAAGTACCCCCGGCGCGATATTCACTTCGGGCACGATGCCGAGCGCGATATCCCGGCCGCCGAGATACCGGGGCTCTGCAGTCTCACCACGGAAGATAACAGGGGAGTTATGGCCGGCGTTCACATAGGAAAATCTTATCGCCTTCGCATCGAGCACAGCGTAGAATGTCATGACGAACATACTTGACTTCGCGTTCTCGTAGATCATCCGGTTCGCATTCCGGACCGCTATCCCAGGATCCGGCTTGCATTCGCCGCTTGCCCGGATAAGGGTTCGCGAGAGGGCCATGAAGAGAGCGGCGCTGACCCCCTTTCCCGAGACATCGGCAATAACGAACCCCCACCGGCTTGCATCAACCGGGATGAAATCGTACAGGTCCCCGCCGATCTCCATGACCGGGATGTTTATTGCGGCGATCTCGACCCCGGGAATTACCGGTGCTAATTCCGGAAGGAACGTCATCTGGATCTCCTGGGCGATCTCCATCTCCTTTGTGTACCGTTCCTTCTCTGCGGGGGTCTGTTTCAGGTTCTCGAATATTGCTCCGGAGATCCGAAGCCATCTGGTTGAAGGAGTTTGCCAGCTCCTCAAACTTGTCACCGGTGGAAAGGGTCACCCGGTACTCGAGGTTGCCCTCACCCAGCGCTGCGGCGGCATGCTTGAGCGATTCAACCGGCCGGGTGATGACCCGGGCGAGTTGCACGGCAGGAAGACAACGATGAGCAGGATCAGGAAGAAGAGGCCGGCAAAGATATCCCGTATCCGGTCGGTCTGCTCGAAGATGAGAGCCCGGCTCGCATTTGCCGCCTGGTTGATCCTGCTCCCGGTTATTTTCGCCGGTGCAACGATCTCGGCAGCCGGCATCGAGACGGCAAAACTTCAGTTCAGCGACCTGACGGGAGCGTATGCAACATACATTTCCTCACCGTCGAATATGACCGATTCGATGCCGGTCTTCCCCGCAGTCATGTTCCTGCCGACGGCAACAAGCGCCGGGATGTCGCTTGAAAAGACGTTTTCGGTGGTGAACGGCTGGTTTCAGCGGGTCTGCCCGGCAGACATTCACGGGCTGCTAATGATGTTTCCGTGACTGTCGAGAAGGACAGTATATCCGTTACCGGCAAGCGTGAGGTTGAGGATGTCCCGGTTCAGGGTATCGATCGTCACGTCCGATGCGATAACCCAGGTGCCGTACCGGGTCGAGACTGCCCGGGAGCAGGTAACGATAAGCCCGTGCCCTGCGGCGTCGACATAGGGTTCGGACCAGACCGCATGATTCGAAGCTTTTGCTGCTGTAAACCAGTCACGGATCCGGGGATCGTAATCGCGGGTCGTGTTGCCGTTCCACGGATACGTCTCCATAATACCGGAGTCGGTGGTAATGTAGATGCCGAGAAGGTCGTCATCGATCAGAAAAATCGCCCGGAGCAGGTCGATCATCCCGGCAAGGGAACGGTATTCATCGGAATGCGGATCCATATGTGACCCGGGAGCGCTGATGATTACCGTGCCGGCAAGGGGGTCGGACGGGGGATTTGCCCGGGTGTACGATCGCGTTGCCGGGATGATGCCGGGATTATCCTGCAGGGTGTCTGCCTGCGCGGCAAGGATATCGATCTCTGCCTAAGTATCCTCGAAGAGCACGTTTGAGATCTCGGCCTGATCAGATACAACCCTCACCATGTGCGCTTCGGCCGCGAACTGGAGGGCTGACGAGCTGTCGTTGACCGTCTCGGTCCCGAGCGAGGCGCTGCTTCTCTCCGCATAATTCCCGATATTGTTCAGGGTGAAGAAAGCCACCGAACCCATGATGACAAGCGATACCAGCGAGAGTGTGAGGAAGAGGATCTTCTCCCGGACGGACATCTCTATGAAAAATGCATCGGTATCGTCATATCAAAATTGGCTGTGGTCCTGTAACAGAGTTCGCACCGGAACCGGGTAAAAACCTCCGGCACCGGTTTTTTGTTCACTTGAAATTTCTTTTTCCGGTTATTCAATGATTCTGTTACGAAGGCCGGCAGGCGAAAGGATGAATGAAGGGATGCGAATCCGCAAGGTGGGGACCCGGGGCCCGGATCTGCACTTCCGGATCGCAAACAAAAACCCGAATTAACCTGCCAATCCTCACGATCCCGAAGAGATCTATGAAAAATCTAAATGCCGGGCCCCTCTTCCCGGCAGGGGTGATCCATCCGGGGAGCCGCTGCCCATGCTCCAGCATTTCATCATGGGAAAGGTGAAAAGGGTCCTGCTTAACGGGAAAAAGCCCGACGCGGCTGCGGGTACTATGATGAGATCGCAGGTAAAAAAAGGGAATTTTCCTGAGAAAAATTTAGATCTTTTTCCGCATCACGATCCCGAAGACCCCAGCGACAGCAGCACGAGCACAAGAGGAATGTCTGCTTTTGTCGTTACCGGGGCCTGTGTTGAAACGGGAATCGTTGTAGCAGGCGGAGTGGCTGTTACAACCGGAGTTGGTGCAGCAGTGGTTTCGAGAGCCTGAACCTCCGCTGCCGGCGTTGACATCATGGTCGTACCGGCCGGCGGAACCGTGGTCGTAGTAATTCCGGTCGCGGGAGTTGTGGTCACGGCCGGGTTCAGGTTGTACGGATCGAATGCGTAAATTTTCGATGAGTCGATGGCAATGACCCGCGATCCGTCGCCGCTCACCGCAAGCGAGTGTGCCTCCATCATATCGTTGACCATGTAGGATTCAAGCAGGCTTCCGCCGTGATCGTACATGTACAGGTTCTTGTCCATACTCCCGGCCGCAATAATCGATCCGTCACCTGATACACCGCCACTCTGGACCCAGAAGCCGACCTTGGCATTCCAGAGCACCCGGCCATCCTTATCAAGCGCAGCAACGGTGTTCCCGTCAGTTCCCAGGATTATCGTGGAATCGTCCCGGGAGTACACGATGGCCATGATGTTTCCCCAGGGCATGGCATACTCCCAGCTGAGGTTGCCGCTGTTGCTGTAATGGTTGATCCGATTGATCCCTGCCATCACGATACCCTTCCCGGGGCCCCATGGTAACGAGATTCGACTGGACTACGTCGTCTTTCCATTGCGGGCGGAACGTTGTATTGAAACTCCGGATTCCGCCATTGGTCACGACAAGGATCTGATCCCTGCCCGGTGCCGCGGCAAGATTCCAGATAATATTCATTATGTCCTGACCGAGATCGGTCCCGTTGATGTTCCACGATCGTAATACGTCGGCCCCGCCGACCGCAACCATGGTTCCTTCAGGAGAGATGGAGACATTTTTTAAGGGGCCGGACAGATCCTTTGCCCAGAGCTACGTTCCTGCATGGTTGAACACCCACACCTGGGATCCCTGGATCGCCGCGATGTACTTCCCGTCACGCGTGATGTCGATAGCCGAACCAGCGTATCCCGACGAAATCACCGTTCCGTTCCCGCTGACGATGTACAGCTTATCGCCACCGGCTACAATAACCGATCCCTTGGATGAGACAGCGACACCGTCAAGATCAGAACTGGGCGATGCCTTTGTAATTCAGATCGGGGTTACCACCTGGGCCACCGGAATCAGGAGGACTACAAGAAAGAGGAGTCCGCAGATAAGGGAAATTTTTTCCGTTTTCATCAGGTTCACGGAACATTAGAATGTATAATTTACCTATATATTTTATCCTTTGATTGGAATAGCGCTGGTTGCGGATTTTCCGACAGCCACAGTTTCACACCCCGCTTGCAGGGTGTTCATAAGTCCACGGATTCCTTCTTCTGGTATGGAATCACTCTATACCAGCTGCCGGGTCACCTGTCACCGGTGCAGCCACGAATGGACGTACATGGGATCCCGTCTCGCAAGCCTTGTCCGGTCCACAAGACCGGTGAAGATCCCCTGCCCGCGATGCCAGTCCCGGGTTGCTATGGAGGCGGAGAATGCTGTGCAAACACCACGGGCAGGAAATGTTTCCGGCGGAGCGTGAATGCGATCCGGAGAGGATCGGCAGAATCCGGAATAAAATCAGGATGGTCTTCGGGAGCGACTGCGCAATCGACGATTATGAACTTCTGAAACGGTACACCCTCTCCGGGACCGGCGATCTGGTTATGATCGTGCGGGGATTTCGCTGAAGGGTTCTTCCCGGAAATAATTTCCCGGGAACATTTTTTTTATCCCCCGGCCCATTGCATCCGGGTCCGGTGCATCCGTGATGTTCCACCGGATAGTTACCGTACACTTTAACCCCGGGGTTCAATCAATACCCTGCGCGGTGCAGGGCTTCCACTTCCGGTATTTGAGCATTATATGTGCTCCACCGATCGATAATGAACTCTCCGGGAGATGAAACAAGATGACCACAATTTCCACGATGGTGAGAAAAAACCTGTTCATGCAGCGGGGGTCCGCTCTTTTCCCGAGCCCCGCACCATGGAACGTACGGAACAAAGAATCCGATCCGTTTTTTTTCTCCACACGGGCCGGCACAAGGAGGCTTGCACCATGAATGGATATGTATGCATAGCAGACCTTGGCTTTTACCTGAGGGCGTTCGAACGCGGACTGCTGCTGATGGTGATAATCGTGCTGGTTTTTATCAGCTCCATCATGAAAAACGAACCCCTGTTCTCATTTTAACGATTGCAGCTTTAGAAAACAAAAGGAAACAGACAGGGGACAATTCCTCCGGCCCGGGATACCAGATTATGATTAAAGATTCCCGAACAAGAAAGAAAAGGAAGATTCCGGGAACCGGATTTATTTTTTCTTATACTGCCTGCCAGCCGAGAACGCTTTTCCGGCTTCTTTTCCTACATGGAAGTAGGTCGCCTGGGCATAGACGATCGGATCGATCTTCGTCACATCCGGTTTCCCGTCCGTCACGCAGGCCTTGTCGACATGGATCTCTTTTACCTCACCGATGACCAGCACATGGCTCCCGCAGTCGACCGTTTTGAAAAACGTGCACTCAATGTTGACTGGGCACTCCTTTGCAAGGGGAGCGGTCCCGACTTTCCCGTACGAGCTTGAGTATACCGTTGACTTGTCCTCGTTTGCCCCGGACACGAGGCCACAGTGATCCGCCTCGATCACGTCTTTTGCTGCGGGGATGTTGAGGGAGAACGTTTTGTTCTCTTCGATCCCCCTGAGGGTGTGCCGGGCGTGGTTAATCGCAACGCACACCATCGGCGGCGCCATGCAGGCAACCGTTGCCCATGCGGCGGTCATGTAATTCGGTTTTCCTTTCACGTTTGATCCCACAAGCAGGGTGGGCATGACGCTCATATACGGCATTGCACCGATGGTGATCTTCTCCATGGTCGTACTCTGGAATCCGGTTCGCGAACGATACGGTTAATGGTATCTCCTCCTGTTGAAGGTCGTATTTGAGAACTGCTTCCGGCAAAAAAATCCACGGAACCGGCACGAAAGGGGAATCGAGAGATCCTAAAGATCCCCTGAATCCCCGTCATCTCTTTTTTACAAAAACTGCAATCGCGATGACGGCAAGACCGGGAAGCCATAAAAGTCCGGCTGCCCGGGTGGAAGGAATTACCGGAGACTGTGGGGTCACGCCCGCATCTCCCGGAGTTGAATTTCGTGAAATTGCTGTAACCTGCGGCAACTCCGAGGTTACATCCGGGGTGGGCACAGCGGTCTGCGTGACGGTCGCGGGATTCAGGTGGGACCGGAAGAACCCAAACACATTCGACGGGTCGACTGCAACGATCAGGGCTTCGTCCGTGCTAACCGCAACTGATCGGAATCTGACCGGGTTTTTGGAAACGTAACTCCCGAGCAGGAGACCATTCCGGTCGTAGATCTGGATCTGGTTATCGATGGTCGCAGCCGCGATGGTCGAGCCGTTGCCCGAGATGCCCACGCTGGTGACCCATGACCCCGCCTTCCCGGAGAAGATGAGCGCCCCGTCACGATCGATGGCAAGGATGGTGCCGTCATCGCGTCCACAGACAATGACCGAACCGTCATCCGAGTACGCAAGCGCAAGGATAGTTCCCCCGGGGAACGACCGGTCCCAGAGGAGCGTGCCGCTCCCGTAATACATCCGCACGTGGTTCCCGTTCGGGATCACGATGCCGGTTCCATCGCCGGATACCGCAAACGATCCGGGGCTGATGGTGTCATCGTACCAGTTCGGGACAAAACTCAGGTTGAAATTCCTGAACGCTTTTGCGGTTGCTAGTTGCTACGATGATCTGGTCTTTCTCCGGTGAGATATGGAGATCGCGGACCGTATCGGTGGTGTTGACGCCGATGCCGGATCCCGAGTTGTACCAGGACTGCACACTGGTTCCCCCTCCCGCCGCGATCACAGTGGCATCCGGAGTAATGGAAACTGCGGTTACCGTATCCCGGGCGGTCCCAGAGACTGGTTCCCTGGCGATTGAAGAGGCGAACGGTCCTGCCCTGCGTCGTAACAATGTACCTGCCATCACTACTCATATCAAGGAGCGTCCCGGATCAGCCCGACCAGAGTTTTTCTCCGGATGATGCTATCACGATCAGCTGATCACCCCCGGCAACTATGGTTGAACCATCATGGGAGATCGCGACAACCGAGAGCTCGACTCCCAGTGAAGCCGGGACGATCCATGCGGGATCGGCAGCCTGCACGATCGGGAACGCCACGACAAGAAGGGCTGCACTCAAAAGGATGAGGTCAGGGTGGATATTCATGGGTACTTGAACCAAAGGCCGGGATCGGTTAAGAAAAAAGCGGGAGGATCGGTGCCCGGCCCGCGACGTTTTGCAAATAAACAGGATAAACGGTAATAAACCACGGTTCACCCGTACAGAGAAAGACCAAACCGAGTGAAGCACCAAAAGCCCTGTCCGGTCTCGTGCCGATGAAAATTAACAACCCCGCTTCGCGAGATACCGCTCCTCTTCCTTCTCCGCCCGGGCTTCCCATCCGGTCACGGTTTCGTTATACGCCAGGAACTCCAGGTTGAAGACGATCCCGGTTGCACCTTCGCGGAGCCCGGCCACCGTGTTGCCGCCCCGGAATGTTCCGTTCGCGTACTGCAGGATGCCATCGGCGACCACACGATCCACGCGCTTGACCGCCGAGGCAAGCACCACCTTCGGGCCGAGATAGGACTGGTCCGAGTCCGTGCCGATGGCAAACCGTCCGGGCCCGATCTGTGCGGCTTCGAAGACACCGAGATTGGAGATCCCGACGCAGGTGTAGATCACATCAGTCCCGTTGCGCTACATTCCGCCCGCGATCCGGCCCGCACCCGCGGAATCGAAGAATCCTGCGGTCGACGCTGCACGTACTCCCGGTCGATTGCGATGGTGCCGTTCGCAGCCATGGCCCAATCCGTGTACCCATCGATGAAGATATCGAACAGCCCGTTCTTCATCCCCGCGATAATCCCAATCTTCCCGGTCTTCGATGCCGATGAAGCGAGGACGCCGGAGAGGTAGCTGTCGCCGTACGAGGTGATCTCGTACGACCGGATTGTATCGGTTCCCATCCCGGATGTGTCGATGGCGAGGAACCGGATATCCGGGTGCTGTGCCGCGAGCCGCCGGACCAGATCTGCGTACTGGAGCTCGACCGTGATGACGAGCCCGGGCCAGTCCCGCCCGGTGGTGCTGTTGAGGAGCCCGGGCAGGGTTGCGAGCTCTTCGAGCGTGAACTCCTAGACGGTGACCGGCATCGAGCGCAGTGCATTCAGGATCCCCCGGTATGCGGCATCGGTGTATGAGTGATCCCCTTTCCCGGAACCGTACACGATGTACACGACCGGAACCTCCGGGTTCTTCGGGCTTGTGCAACCCGCAGCGATGAGGAGCAGGGCCAGGGCAGCAAGGATCGCAAGCGGGAGGAGATTCAAACGCATGTATACCGTTTTTCTATCCGACCAAAATAAACTGCGGGGTTCCGAATCCCGAAGGACCGGACTGAACAGGGATTTTATCGAGCCACCTGTTTTTGAGTCGGGGGTGCACTCGCAGCCATCCCGAACCGGACCATCTCCGGAATTATTAAATCCCCGGTGTTTGTGCGTTTGCGGAAAAAAATCCGGCGCCTGAACAATCCGCTGAACTGTTGTCCCTTCATGCCGGAAAATTCCAGAAGGCCGCGGCATCAGGGCCGGGTGCCGGCCGGGGTCATAAGTACTCGATTGCGAAATTTTTTCGGCATTTATCCGGCACGATTGTTCCGGAATTCTTTTTCGATTGTACCGGAAATTTTTTCCGCGTTCGATCGATTCTGGAAAACTTTTCTTGAACGATTTGATCCGGAAATTTTTTCTGATCTTACCAATTTTTTTCACGTTCGATCAATCCTGAAAATTTTGCCGAACGATCGCACCGGGTTTTCCACGTTCGATGATCCGGACAAGCAGTGGGCAAGTATGAACTAAAACCCGTGCCAGCATCCCGGCTTTATCATGCACCAGGCCGGGTTTGTACAGGCCAGAGAACCGATTCTCCGTAAGGACGGAATTCCGCCCGACATCCCAGATCCTCACTTCTCTCCAACTACCGTCTGAAAGACACGCTCCTTCGTGAATTCCCCCCATCCCAACACCCGTTTGCCAATCCCACCCTGCATGATTTTTATTCACGACCCATGTAAAATTCGCCTGAACGGGTACAAATGGCAAAATTCCCCCCGGCAATACAAAACCCTCATTACTCCCGGACAATGCCTCCAAAGCCCGCTATGACATTTTTTAAAATCGTTCGATTGCGAAAATACGCCCAGATTGAAGACTGCCGAAATCCGGGCATTTTACGGGGAGTTCTGGATCAAATCCGGCCACACTGCGGGCCCGGATTTGATCCAGCCCTGATCGGGATCTCTCCAGGATTAACGACGTTACCGACGGAAAAAACCGAGCTCCTCCGTCGTGAATTTCCGGATGGCCTCCAGCCGGCCGCCAGGGGCTTTTTTTGGGCAGTCATTTTTTACCTGGCACTCGTTCGGGTGCAGGAACCGGAGGCCGCTGTAATACTGCTAATGAATGCTTTTTCCGGGCATGAAAAGGTTACTTTTAAGCAAATAAGAGGCTGAAATGAGCGTTTTCAAAAACAATAGTGTCGTTTTTGCCCGAAATACAGTCGTACGGATCCAAAAAACGGGCAATCGAAGGCAGAAACGGGCTCTGTTGAAGGGTACTCTGTGAAGGACTGGCACAAAGGGGGGATTGCCAAAGTGGGGAAAAATTGTAAAACGTATGCTCAATGTTTTATTTCTCCCGATCCTCCCGCGTGCGAATTTATAAAAATTTGCATAAATATATAAAATAAAATAAAAATATTTATAAAATTCCGTGAAAACACGCTATTATGCCTAATTTTTGCCCGACTTGTGAGAAGGAATTACAATTCAAAGAAGCCGAAATATGTCCTAACTGTGGCGTGAGGGTGAGTCCGCCCCCAGCTCCGGTCTCCGCTCCTGTGCCTGTTGAAAAACGAAATCCCTGGATCGCTCTTATCTTAAGTTTCCTCTTTTGTGGCCGGGGTCAGTGGTATAACGGAAGGACATGGGATGGACTAAAATTTTTTGGGGCATTTGCAGCCGTTTATTTTTTGGCTTTAGTTTTTACCGGGATGTCTGCAAGCCCAAATCTATCGATAGCAATTATTTTTGCAATCCTTTCATTTTTGATCGTTGTGGGAATCTGGATATATGAGATGTATGATGCTTATACAACCGCAGAAAAAATCAATATGGGCGATCTTGAATTCACCGGGGAGCAAATAATTCTGGTTCCCGATAGTTTTGTAAATCCTGTTCGTGGTTTTAATTATTGTTGCAGCGGTTATTGCCGCATTCATTTTTGGAATGGCGGGAAATGTTCCCAGCACAAGTCATCTTTAATTTTTTCTGAAATTGAACGAAAGATGGATGATAGAGATCGGTCTTTACATCAGTAACCGATTCCAACAATCATTAATCAAGCCATCCGTTGTCAACGGGCTTTATTCATCCCTTTTCCATAAACTCCCGGAACGCCGCGGTATCAAAGAAGATCGAAGACGATGCGATCTTCCCCCCACGAACAAACAGGATCTCGGCAACTACGCAGGCTGCGGAATTACCTTTCGGTGACTTCAGCGCGTAGCTTGCGATTACGCAGGCATCATTGCCTTCGACAATAAGCTTCTTCACCTCTACCGATTTCGCGACCCGGAGGAACCGCCCGAGCGCCTCCACGTACACATCTTTCCCGGTGAGCCGGGTCGAACCGTTGGTGAAGACGATATCGTCCGTGATCAGCGATTCCCATCCACCCTTTTTGATGCCGTCAAAATACTGGTTGAGAATTTCCTTGGTGAAAAAGGGAGTTCATACATGAGGACGTATTATTGCCGGTTTCATAAATCTGTCGGAAATAAAGGAACCCCCGGTTCAACCGGGAAAAATTTTCCGGTGGAGTGGCCGGAATTTTCCGCAAGTTCGGGGCGGAGTCCCTTTGATTCCGGAAGAAAAACCGCGAGAGATGACCGATTGAGCTATGACAGGAGAAATCAGAAAACCGGGAGGCACTATCTTCGGAAAATACCATCTCCCGGCAACCTGACAAAAACCCGCAAAGACAGCACTATGATGCAAAAATTATTGAGTCTGAATAGAAAGACCGGAGACAATTTCCCGGCTTCCGGGTTTCCCGGAAAGACAATAAAAAATCTTTTTCTCCTGCATCACTCCAATCACTATTCCTGATATGCCCGTATTATCCCTCAAAATTTCCCCGGAACAAGCACTATTTCTCCTAAACGGACGACTCGATGAGATAACCGCGATGCAAAGGACACAGGGCGGTTGCAATTATTATGATCTCGTCGGCTGGTGCTCGAAGACCTGGTCGACCGTTAATGAAATTTTCGGGAGCGACAATTACCGGGCCAAAGAGATTCGGATGATCGGCCTTCCGGCCTGCTCCTGAACTTCGCCCGGGGCAACCCTTACCCAGCTGGAGATCTACGAGTCACAACTCCTGGAATATATCAAACAGATCCGGGCCGGCATGGAAAAAGAAGAATAAACGGGGGAGCCGAAAAAATCCTCATCACCATCACAGATTCGTCAGGGACTATTCTTCCCGGACGAGCAGTTATTGGATCGTTTTAATTCCAAGGTACCGGATCATGCCGGTGCGAGCGGGTATTGTTTCTAACAAAAAGGAACATTCATTCACGAAGTACGACGTGTACGAGGAGATCTCGACCAACAGGACCGAGGCCGATCACGTGATGCTCAGGCAGCTTGCGAATACCGCAGCGGCAAAGATCCGCTAAAATAGTCATTGATTTTTTCTTTTCATTTTTATTCGTTCAAGCGATCGTAATCGTATTCACCCAACGGATTCCATAGTACCGTACAAAATGGTCCGGCTCCATTATCTCGACAACCTGCGGTGGATATCCATCCTGATGCTCTTTTCCACCCACGCCGCCTTCGTATTCTGAGCCGGGTGGTACGGCTATTACGTCCTCTCGGACCAGCCATCGGTCTTCGCCCACCTCATTACCGTCTCGGTGGAACCCCGGAACATGCCGCTCCTCCTTGTAATCGCCGGCATGAGCACGGGGTTCTCGCTCCGGAAACGGACGCCGGCCGTGTACCGGAAAGAGCGGATCACGAGACTTCTCGTACCGTTCCTTGCCGGGCTCGTCTTCGTCTGCCCGGTCATCGCGTACTATGCGCTGCGATTCAATACCGGATTTACCGGATCCTTTACAGAGGCTTTCGTGCATTTCTTCACGTCTGCCACTGCATCACCGGAACTGAACGGGATCACCGGGGATTTCAGCGTTGACCACCTCTGGTTCATCATCGTCCTCTTTGTTGCCTCGGTCCTTGCCCTTGACGCGATCCTGGGCTGGAGAGTGCTGGAGTTCCACCCGGATCCCGGCGTATTCACCCTCCCGCTGCTTGTCCTTCTCTGCGTCCCGATCTGGCTCCTGGACCTCACCGGCTTTAGCGTGGGCGACTACTCACTCGTTGCGTACTTCGCAATCTTCCTCTTCGGGTACTGCATCTTTTCTTCCGAGACGGTCCAGGTGCTACTCGAAAAGCACCGGGTCGCCCTCCTCGCTGGATAGATTGCCCTGACAATCGGTGTGATGGGGATACTCGGTATTCTTCTCGACCATGGGGAGGTCTTCTGGGGCACCTCAATTCTGTACACACTGACCGGCTGGATTGGCGTTCTCGCACTCATGGACATGGGCCGGCATTATCTCAACCGGAGCGTCCCGCTCACAGCGTATCTCACAGCATCGTCCTACCCGGAGTACATTATTCACCAGGCGGCGGTCGTGGCGATGGCGTATTATATCGTTTCGATTCCTGTTGGTCCTTTCTTGCAGTACTTAGCGATTGTTGTGCTGAGCGTGTCGGTGACGTTTGGGTGTTATGAGGTTCTTAGAAGGATTCCGGGGATCCGTAGGTTGTTTGGGATTGGTGGGCCGGTGGGGAGGAAGGGGGAATGAGGGGGTCACCCTCACAAATTTCAGTGAATGCAAAAACGCAAATAATTTTTTACTGCATAAAAACGAAAATCGCCGTTAAAATTAATTTGTTAGACTTAAGATCAAAAATTTTTCTTTACTAATTGGTTTTTCACTTTAAAATTTCCCAATCTGCGATTTAAGGAACCATTCCTCTTTGGTTCAACGATCGCATTGGTTAAATTTTGTTCCACATGGTTCATTTCTGAACCATTCTACGATAAGCACTTTTGTAGCGTATAAGAAATCAATGACATAGGCAGATGAACTGGCCGGGCCCGGAAAAAAGTATACTAAAAAATTTAGAAATCCGTCATGACCCTGAACTGGTCGATCTCTTCCCGGTTCAGCTGGTCGAGGAACTCTTCTGCCGCATGCTCGATGTCCTTGCTCGCGGTGATCGCACGGCCGACAACGAGGATGTCTGCGCCTGCCTTCAGAGCATCCTTCACGACATCGATACGGATGCCGCCTGCGGTCGCAACGAGCAACTTGCCACCGGCCGCCTTCTTGATCGCGGGGATGTCGCCCCATGCATGGGCCGACTCCTCGACATCGATCGCACGGTGGAGTTCCACGATGTCCGGCTTGACCTTGAGGCTCGCGATCAGCTTTGCCGGGGCCTGCACATTCAGCATGTCCACGATCGAGTAGATGCCAACCTTGCGAGCTTCCGAGATCGCCTTCTCCATCGTGGAGACGGGGGCGAGGCCGGAGACGACGACTGCATCTGCGGTCGCGTCTGCTGCCATGCGGGCTTCGAGATTCCCGGTGTCGAGGATCTTCATGTCCGCGATGATGAACGCGTTTGGCCGGAGCTTCCGGATCTCGCCGATGATGCCGAGGCCGAACTTCTTGATGAGCGGGGTTCCCGCTTCGATGATGACATGGTCGTTCTCGGGAACGGCTTTTAAGACCTGGGCAACCTTGCCCATGTCCACGAGGTCCATCGCGACCTGGAGGTAGGGTGCGTCCCAGAGCCGGGTAACCTTGAAGCCCATAATACCGTGGGCCGCCCGGTCCTTCTCGTACACGAGGGTCTTCTGGTCCGGGAACTTGTCGAGCGCACGGTGGATGGAAAGTTTTGTCGCCCCGTAGTTGTACCGGTAGATCTTGTTGTAGTCCTTTGCATCCGGGTGGACGAACGCGGAGACCATGATGACGGTTCCCTCGATATCGATCCCCGAGAACGCGTCTTCCTCAACGCAGTCCGCAACGGCCTTCGCAACCGCTGCCTGCACGGGGCCGAACATCTCGTTGACCTGCGTCATGTCCTTTAAGGTAACCTTCGGGATGACAATGGTCGCAGGCTTGGTCAGCAGGTTCGGGCGTACGACCGCAAGGAGCGGGGTGTGGCCCGATGAAAGTTGTGAGATCGCGTTTGCAAACGCTGAGCCGATGGGACCTTCCTTGTCGCCCATGAGCAGGTCGATGTGCGCCAGTTCGGCGCCATCGCCAATGAGTGCTTCTCCGACTAAATACATGGAATTCTCCGTTATCCTGTTATTATGCGCCCGTTAGCTATGATAAAGTTACGAATCGATGGGCGGTGTCCAGATGCATCCGGGTGATACGGCCCTCCTGTGCCGGACCGGCTGCACTTTTTTCGGGCAAGGTTTCAGGAGACGTTGCGTGAGCGATGCCCCGGGCAATACAATCCCTGATCTCTTTTGGTTGTCGCTCGCGAAATCCCACAAGTTCAACAGCCGGGCTGGGGGTATGAGATAGTTTTAATAAAAATCTGGGGATTCTGGAGTCAGGGTTGAAAATAAGCGGGAAGGGAAGGTCACCAGGCAATGGAAGAACAGCCGGATCCGGCAGCACCAGGAACCCGGGAAGTCTCTCGCAGGAGTTCCCCCAGGCGATTGCCGCTTCGCTCGCGACCGCCGGGGCATCTCAGCTCATCCCGGCCATGAGCGCGATACCCCCAACAAGTGCGATGTTTGCCGCATTTCTCGGATTCAACCCGGTCCAGGCCATCCTCACCTCTCTGCCTCCGGCACTCGTGAGCTCCATCTCCCCGCAGATCTTAGCGGTCCTGACCGGGATCGACTGGTTCCCTAACACGCTCGTCCAAGCATTCCTGCCCTCCTTCCGGATCTCGTTCTGGCTCGGGGCCGCACTCGCCATCGCTGCCGCAATCCTCTCGGCGGCCCGGGGACCGGTGTACATCAATGAAGGAGGGGGCTGCCAGGCCTGGCGGGTCCGGGGATGAGACGCATGCAGGTGGGGACGCGGATTCAGCCAGGGGAGAAGCCAGGGAAGTAAGCGAGAAAGAAGCTGGTGAGGAAGCAGTACAGGGATCCGGAGAAAAATCCGGGGATACTTCTTTGGGTCCCGGTACGTCCCGATGACATGCTGAAGAAGGAGGTTGTGTATGAAACTGTTCTAAAATAATCCTGATCGCAACCGATGGCTCGGAGAAGAACCGGAATGCTGTCGCAGAAGGAATCGCCATCGCCCGGGAACTCGGGTCGGAACTGTACGCCATTTTTGTGATCGATATGAGCATCTTCGGCTCTTCGGTTACCGGGGCTTTGCCGCCATCCGTGACCATGGTGAAATCCTTCCGGATCCTGAACGACGAGGCCCGGTGGAGTCTTGAGAAAGTAAAGAACCTCGCAGGGGACCTTCCCGTGAAGACATTTGCCCCGGAAGGAAAGCCGGATGCGGAGATCGTTGCGTTTGCGGAGAAGAACAGTATCGACCTGATAGTGATCGGTACGCTCGGTAAGGGCGGGATCGAACGCCTCCTTATCGGGAGTGTTGCCGACCGGGTGATACTGTTTGCCTCCTGCAAGGTGCTCGTGGTAAAGTAAGGGAGCCCGGATTATTTCCAGGCCGTCCCCCGCTTTCCGGGCAGACGCGGGAATGGTTCCTTTCAGGACCTTCCCTTCGCATCGCGATCCGCAAACACCTGCGTGCATCGTACTGGTATTTTATCGATTGTTAAGAAATTTTGTTGAGAGTTTCGCTCAGCTTCACGCTGGAAAAAAGGAGATGGATTTATTTTGACTCTGTGATTTAAAAAAAATCGGCAGGGTGTCAGAAATGTTACTTGTTCCGGTTCCGCTTTTTTCCCTGAACGTTGCCGATGAATTGATGGTGAACACCCGGTATTCCGGGATCTCTTTGGGATCCGGTCGCGTAACCGTGACAACACTTAATGGATTAAATTCACCGCGGCGATCCGGGAATGGAGCAGTTGAATAATCGAATATCCACGTGGGGGAGGTGAAGCGGTACCGGTCTCCCGATCCAACCGTTGCATTGGTCTGGAAATAGGTATACGCAAATCCGTAGTTGAATGATCCAAAAATACCGCGTATCCCGCTCTGGTTCATGGAGGGATCGGAGATCTCTCTCTCATATACCGGAGCATCGCCTTCCAGCCTCTGGCTCAATACAATCTTCGCATTGATAAAATCACTCGCGTGGTTTATCTGATACCCGGTAATCGTCATAATCCGGGTCTGAAATCCATACCAGTCCCGTGTTTTTCCCTGGCAAATCCCGTTCAGGGAATATTCCCCAATCATTTCACCAGCCGGTAATTGTGAAATTACCTGGGTAGCATTCCAGAGCCGGACTGATTCATCCAGCATGCCCCTCCATCCAGGCTTGTATCGCCGGTAATCGTCTTCAAACGGGTACTTTTCATCGAGAACCGATTCCAGAGATCCCTGCTGCCAGCTTTTGCCTGCTCATGAATGAGCAGGACATCCGCATCCGCATGTGCCCTGCCGATGAACTGACGGATCATTCCCATGTCATCAATGGTGATCCCGTATGCGATAATCGGATATTCGGTTGAAGATACCGGACGTGCCATACGGAACCCCCCCGTTCCCATAACCGGAACCATGGGAGTTCGCCATGAGCATGGCCGACCAGGTATCGATCTGAGCCGGCGTGATCGGATTGGCAAAATCCCATAATATAAATATAAATACAGAACTCTGGCTGATGTCCGTAATACCGATTACTTCCTCCTGCGGTTCACTGGCCCCCACGGGGGAAATTGCAGCGCATACCCCTATGGTCAGTATAAGGAGAAATAAACGGTTTAATGCAAACGCATTCTTCATTTGTATCACACGTATCGTTTTCAGATCAGATACGGTATTACCTTTGAGACCCCTGAATTTCCCCCAAACAATTGGAAAAACCTGATAAATCGGCTGAATTCTGTCAAGAATATATTTTCAGAAACGTATTATATAGCCCGCGATGAGTGAAAATTTTGTTGCGGCTAACCTCTTAAAAAACGCCTAGTATCAAAACAGTAGTAATAGAAATGTGGGGTTGGTGAGATTTGAACTCACGATCGACGGGTCTCTCCGACATGCATCAGTGCTCCAACGGGTCATCATCGAATCACGGGAAACCAACAAAAGTTACAAACGTGACTGCCCGGCAAAAACCGGACATAAACTCAGCAGACCCATTGTTCATCATCTGCAGCACAAGAACGCAAAGACCGCTGGAGCCCGTCGCCATTCCGGACTAGGCCACAACCCCCCGCGCCTGCATGAGGAACGCTCTCCTCTTTGCTGACCCAGTAAAATCGCAGTCCGGAAACTTAAGAGTTTTGTTCGCTCTCCAACCGGGGATCGTGTCCCATCCGGGGAATGGCATCCAGAATGAGCACGCGAAAAAGAGTACTCAAAACATCTGCGCCGCCGGCCCGGGAACGGGTGTCAGGGTACTTTTTTTACCGGACAATACGGAAGAGCAATCCTCCCGGACCGGTAACCAGTAAACGTAGGGAGGGTGCAAAAATCTTTGCGCACCATCATTAGTTTCCGGATCCCGGCCCCCGGGAGTCCCGGATCGGAAAAGTGCACCACATTCCGGGCAGATCATTACCCATATATTGTCGGGTGTTGCATTCTTTTACGATGGTCGAGGGCAACTACACGTGCGGAACATCAGCAGTCCCCCTGCTGGGAATGACAATCGGGGAGATGGTCGACAACATCGCGGCAAAATACCCGGATAGCGAGGCGATCGTATCCATTCCCCGAATATCCGGCTCACCTACAGCCAGTTTCTTAACGAAGTAAACCGGGTAGCCCGGGCGCTCATGGGCCTCGGTGTCGAGAAAGGAGACCGGGTCGGCATCTGGGCGATGAACCATGCCGATTGGGTCATCGTCCAGTTCGCGACCGCCAAGATGGGCGCGATCATGGTCAACATCAACCCGGCGTACCGGACGTACGAGCTCGAGTACGTGCTCAAGCAGGCCGTGATCCCGACGTTGATCGTACTGGGCCGGTTCAAGACCTCCGATTACGTGGGGATGTTCTACGAAACCTGTCCCAAGGCGTACGAATCGAAACCCGGCAGGATCTCAAGCGAGAAGTTCCCGTTCTTGAAAAATGCGATCTTCATGGGCGATATCCCCTACAACGGAATGTACACGAGGGACGATTTCTTAAAAAAAAGCGGGCGAGATCACGATGGACGAGCTCATCGAGCGGGGCGAGGGCATGGGCTTTACCGAGAAAGACCGGCTCTGCATCCCCGTTCCCTTCTACCACTGTTTCGGCATGGTCCTTCCGGCACCAACGTTCGATGCCGAAGCGGTTCTCCAGACGATCGAGAAGGAGCACTGCACCGCGGTCCACGGTGTCCCGACCATGTTCATCGCCGAGCTCACCCATCCCGACTTCGCGAAGTACGATATGCGAACTCTCCGCACCGGCATCATGGCCGGCTCCCCCTGCCCGATCAAGGTGATGAAGGAGATCAACCAGAAGATGCACATGAGCGAGATCGTGTACGGCCAGACCGAGACGAGCCCCGGCGTCACGATGACAACGACAAAGGATCCACTTGAGCGCCGGGTTACGACCGTGGGGAGGGCCTTCCCCCACACCGAACTGAAAATTGTCGATGCCGCAACCGGGAAGATCGTCCCGAACGGCGAGATCGGGGTGATCTGCGCCCGCGGGTACTGCGTCATGAAGTGCTATTACAACAATCCCTCGGCCACCCACGCAACGCTCGACAAGGACCCCTGGAACCACACGGGCGATCTCGGCACCCTCGATGATGAGGGGTTCTTCAAGATCGTGGGTAGGTTGAAGGACATGGTTATCCGGGGCGGGGAGAACATCTACCCGCGGGAGATCGAGGAGTTCCTCCACCACAACGAGAAGATCTTCGATGTCTACGTTGTCGGGGTCCCGGACATCAAGTACGGCGAGGAGCTCTGCGCCTGGGTGAAGCTGAAGCCCGGCCAGACCATGACCGAGCAGGAAGTCAAGGACTACTGCAAGGGGAAGATCGCCCACTACAAGATCCCGCGGTACGTTATGTTCGTTAACGAGTTCCCGATCACGATCTCCGGCAAGATCCAGAAGTTCAAGATGCGGGACGAATCGATCAAAGTGCTCGGGCTCGAAGAGGCCTCGAAAGTCGAGACTGCCTGAACAGAGGATCGATCTTTTTTTAATTTTTTTGAAACGGTTGGGCCGGCTGAAGGCCCGGTCACCAGAGTTGCATTTCAGGAAGTTCCGGCTCCCCTTCCGCTGCCGATCGGGATTACCGGAGAACAAAAAAGATACGTCAGGGTATCAGTACCCTCCACCGCCGCCGCTCATTCCGCCACCGGAGGGGCTAAAGCGTCTGGACGGTTGTTGCAACAGTCGTCAGTGCAGGCATGGAGACGACCGGTTGGGACCCGGTGATATTTGCCACGTACCAGACCCCGTTGAAACCCTCACCGTTCGCTACACCGGGGGTCGCATCTCCGGAGAAAAAGTAGAGCGGCATGCCCATGTAGGCGCTCTGGCTGACCCCGTCAGCCCGGGAGATCGTACCGAAATTAGATGCTTTTAATAGAGAGGGCCTGACTACCGACGCGGAAGAAAATGCCGGCCATTTCGTCAGGCAGGTACCCGTGCATGCACTCGTTCCGGCCGAGTCCTTCGTGAAGATATAGAGTGTCTTTCCCGATGCATCGGTCAGGTAGGATCCGAGCTTGGGCGTACTCTTAACCATCACCGTATACCCGGGTTTTACCACGAACCATTTCTGGATAGCTCCTTCCCCGTTGACATCCCCGGGCCTGGTATCGCGTGCGAACCGGTAGAGCGGCCAGCCTTTGTACGTGGCCATCGGGGCTCCGTCCGGGAGCGTGACCGACCAGAAATCGGACGCCGTGAACGGGGACGAGACGGTGATTGCCGGTGTAAAGAAGAGCGGTCAGTTCGTGGCACAGGTTCCTGCACCGCATGCGGTTGCACCCGCCGGGACATCGCTTGCGAAATAGTACAGGGTCATGCCGTTTACATCGGTCAGGACATTCCCGAGCGATGTTGCCCCGATCTTTATCGTATCCGAAGCTGCCGCCGGAGTTACCGGGACCGTTATCGCAACGGGCGTTGTCTGTTGCCGGGGTTGCGTGCAGCCGGAGAACAACACTACGGAGAACACGACTGCAAGTATGATGAGATAAACACGTTTTTGCATGAGAAAACACACCTGCGTGTAGTGCTCCTCATGGCGTGACCGGCTAATATAATTTGTCCCGGATGTATCCACCGATGGAGAGTACCAAGCAGCCTACCGGAGTTACAGGACAAAAAGAGAGAGATTCAAAAAAAATGTCTGGGGTTCTTCTCATATCACCAAGAACCAGGCTACATACGAGGTAATGACCAGGATAACAAGAAGGACTATCAGGATCTTGTAGGCGCATTTCTCGCAGACGCCGAAGTGTGACGGGTTCTTTTCAGGTGAATAGGATGACGAACAGACTTTGCAGGTCTTGTGTGTCTCCGTGTGCGTATGGTTTTCAAGCAGCGTCATTACTTTGAGGCTTGGACATCCGAACGTATAGACGTGTCGAAATTATCCGGATCACGTTCGCGTAAGTCTCCCGATCCGGTCGGCAAGGCGCTCTCGTGCCGCAACCGTCGTGGCATCCTCACGCTCAAGAGTTACGGAGAGAATATCGCCCTCGCCGGTTCCCGGGGAAAGCAGGGAGAGGGGCAGGGTCATCCGTATCCTCTTATCATCGCACTGGATAAGCACGACAATGTTATCTTCGATCCGGTCGACAACTGCTTTTACTGCGGTCATCCTTTCCTCACATCAATGCTGTTGTGACCGGTATCTTCAAGGATTGCCTCATCGCCGCCATTCCCCCAGACCGTGCTCCCGTACCCCATGTACAGGGATGTGTCGTTCATCATGCCGGATCCGGTATATACCGTTATCAAGGAACCTCCCTCCAGGATAAACGCGGGGAAGACATAGGAGAACGATCCCGTTTTGTCCGAAAGCGTCCACCCGTTGAGGAGGATGGTGCTGCTTCCGGTATTTGAAATTCGTACCCATTCGCCATTCAGGTATACCCGGTCATCGCCCGGTACATCGAAATTTGTCCCGGTGATGAAAACCTGATCTGTGTTGCCGATCTGAACCGGGGGAAGTGCAGGTACGGTTATCGTTGTATTCAGAAGAACACCCGGGGAAAAGGTGTATGCGGGAAGTCCGGATGCATTGAACGGAGGATACGCCGGGGAACCGGATCCGGGAGATGATCTCTCCCCTATATTGCCGGTCCTTTCCGTGGCAACCGACCAGGAAGATCCATCGGTGCGGATGCGTATGGTCCCGTCGATGTCTGTCCGGTACACCTGTGCACCGGTCGCTGCAAGGGCATCGAGCGTCTTTTTATGTCCGTACGGGTTGTCCTTTTCCGCCTGATATCACGGTAATTTCCGGATGAACCCGGGCCAGGAACGCCGGTGAACCCGAATACTCGCTGCCATGGTGGCCGGCTTTGAGAATCTCTGCATCGAGGGGGTATCCCGACCGGACGAGGCGAACTCCACCTCCCCGCCCACATCCCCGGTCATGAGGAAAGCAACCGTCCCGTACGAGATCCGGAGCACGATGGAATTCGGATGGGTTGCAACGAGAAGATCGATATGGTCGATCCCGAGCCGGTGAAGATCCCCGACAACCCGGTCGCCCATATCGGTCTCCCCGGCATCGATAAGGATTGTCGTGTTCCCGAATACAAACAGCGTCGAATTTCCCTGGCCGACATCGAGGAAATACACGCTGAGCTTCCCCGGAGTGCGCCCGGTGTGGCCTGCTGAGTTTTCAAGGCAGCCGGCACCCACACATACGAGAATGAGAACAACCAGTGCCACAGCGGGAATTGAGGACGGGAAAAAAGATTTCATGAAAGGATAAGTGCAGCTCTTTGATGATCCTTTACGATGATGCAGCCCGCCGGACAAGATCCCGGGCCGCGGCTTTTGCAGCTGTGAGAATCTTCTCCTCACCCGGGACCTCCCGGTTGAGCATCAGTACCTTCCCGTTACACAGGGTGGTCTCGACAGATCCGCCATTGCACGCGTACACGAGGTTCGAGGTCGCATTGTGGAGCGGGGTGTTGCATGGGGTTTTGGTTGCAACGAGGATAAGATCGGCGGGGGCGCCGACAGCGAGGGTGCCGGATCCAAAACCGAGGGCTTTTGCTCCCGCAGATGTCGCCATCGCAAGGGCCGAAGGAGCGGGAAGGGCGGTCGGATCGTTCCAGAAGAACTTCTGGAGAAGGGCTGCGATCTTTGCCTCCTCGAACATGTCGAGGTTGTTGTTCGATGCGCAGCCATCAGTGCCGATGCAGGCATTTGCCCCGGCAGAAACGAGCTGCTGCCAAGGCATCGCACGGTTCGTAGCGAGTTTCATATTGCTTGCCGGGTTATGCGAGACGCTGACCCCGCGTTTCCCGAGCAGGCCGCACTCCGCCTCGTCGAGCCAGCAGCAGTGTGCCGCGAGAGTCTGGGGAGTCAGGACGCCGCATTCATCGAGAAGCGCAGCCGGTCGTTTCCCGTGACCTGCAACGCAGTCGTTCACTTCCTTCTCAGTCTCCGAAAGATGGATGTGGATCCCGATCCCCTGCTCCTTTGCAAACTCCGCACACCACTGCAATCCTTTCGGGGAGACCGTGTAGATCGCATGGGGACCGACCGCGGCCTTGATCCGGGGATTGTTCATGGAACCGACATGACGGGTGAGCTTCTCGGTTGCCCTGCACTCGTTCTCACGCTTCTCATCGCTGAAGAGATCGATGAACCCATAGGAGAGGACCGCCCGGATACCCGACTCATCCACTGCCCGGGCTGCATCCTCCATGAAAAAGTACATATCATTGAAGGCCACGGTCCCGGTCCGGATCATCTCAAGGCAGGCGAGCTTTGTTCCCCAGTAGACATCCTCACCGGTAAGGTGTGCTTCGAGCGGCCAGATCTTCTGCCCGAGCCAGTCCTGCAGGATCATATCGTCCGCATATCCCCGGAGGAGCGACATCGCGGCATGGGTGTGGGTATTGACGAGTCCCAGGAGAGCAAGGGCGCCATCGGCGTCGATGATATAGTCGGCTTCAGCCTTGTGTCCTGCCCGCAGGTTCTCACCGATTGCGGCAATTGTTCCGGTTTCGTTAATAAAAATCTCCGTGCTCTTCCCGTCGATCACCGCATCGGTGATAAGCAACGACTTCTTCCCTTCAAAGATCCCGCTTGTATCCTGATCTGTACTCATGTCTTCATCTCCATCTGCTGCCATCTGCAACTATTCAACCCAGTTCCTTTACGATTGTGCTGACGATCTCTTCAGTCCGGTGCCGGTGAGCCCGCGAGGTATCAAGGATGTGTTCATAGGTGATTACCTCTCCACCAAGACCGTTTGCATAATTGTCTATCGTGCACAGCGCGGCAAAACCGATACCAAGCTCGCAGGCAAGCGTTGCCTCCGAGGCTACGGTCATACCGACAATATCCGCATAGCTCGCAAGTTCCCGTACCTCGGCAACAGTCTCGATCCGGGGCCCGCGAGTCTGTACATAGACGCCCCCAAGGCGGGCTGACGGCACGAGCGCCGACAATTGCCGGGCAAGATAGGGTGAGAGCTCGGGCCTGACATGCTCGATGGCGTGGTCGTGGATAGAGGGGATATCGCTCACGCTCGCATAGTCGGTCGGGATCATGAGGGAGCCGGGAACGATCTCCGGTTTTAATGAGCCCGATGATCCGAAGGCAACAATCCGGTCGACACCGGTGAGTGCAAGCGCTGCAAGGTTTGCCCGGAAGTTGATCCGGTGCGGGGGAATGCCGTTCTGGTGACGCATCAGCATCACGATATCCCCGCAGAGGAGATCGGCGGTACCGAACGGGGTTGCAATCGTACACTTATCGAGCTTCGGCAGAGTCGAGAAGAGGAGGCTGGTTCCTCCGATAATCCCGAGCATTTCAACACCCGCCCCTGCGACCGGACAGGGTCTGCCGTGTCCGGCGAGTAATTGGTGTCTTCATCTGGTATCCCCTGTTCCGGAAATGTTTGGTGCGACTGCACTAATACGTAACGAAACTTCCGTGAGGAAAATATGCAGGAATTATGCAGATATTATACCGGTAAACTTCCGGGCAGGACTGTCCGGAAACAATGAGGTAAGCGTAAGAACGAGAAGGTTCTATTATCCCGGTATGGGCAGGTTCGATACAGTTAGCGACGATGAAATCCGTATTGGGCAGTGTACGGATATCTACTTCCTGCGCACCGAGGAGACCCTCGACCACGACCGGATCAACCCCGAAGTCGTTATGGAGATTACGGCGACGTCGCTCCCCGACCCGTGGGCGGTCTTCTGCGGTCTTGCCGATGTTCTCTCCTTACTGGATGGATTCCCGGTCACGGTCGATGCGATGCCGGAGGGGAGTATCTTTTATAAAAATGAACCGGTCATGCGCATCAGGGGCAGATACCGGGACTTCTGCCGGTACGAGACCGCCATTCTCGGGTTCCTCTGCCACGCCTCCGGGATCGCGTCATCCGCTGCGCACATCCGGCTCGTGGCACACGGCCGCCCGGTCTACTCGTTTGGTTCCCGGAGGCAGCACCCGGCTATAGCGAAGATGATAGAGCGGGCCGCATGGATCGGCGGGGTTGACGGTGTCTCAAATACCTGCGCCCCCGAAGGCATGCCGGTTGTCGGGACCATGCCGCACGCGTTTGTGATGTGCTACGATAAACCCGAGGATGCATGGCGGTCTTTTGACCGGAATGCCCCTCCGGAGATCCCCCGGATCATGCTCTGCGACACATTCTGCGATGAAAAGTCCGAGTCGCTTCGGGCCGCTGAATGCGGGGCAACCGTGGTCCGGCTAGACACCCCGCGATCCCGGCGCGGGAACATGCGGGCGATCATCGAGGAAGTCCGGTGGGAACTGGATGCGCACGGCCATTCCAGGGTAAAGATCTTCCTGTCCGGCGGCGTGACCCGGGAGGACGTCATCGCGTACCGTGATATCATTGATTCTTTCGGGGTAGGGGGAGCGATCGCCAATGCGCCGGTCATCGATTTCTCGATGGATATCGTGGAGATCAACGGAACGGCAAGAGCAAAACGCGGAAAGCGGAGCGGGGCAAAGCAGGTGTACGAATATCCCTCCGGAGTCCATGCGATACTGCCTGCCGCGCAGGGGCCGCCCGAAGGCGCGACAGCACTCCTCTCGCGGTACATCGAAAACGGCAGGATCGTGCAGAAGGCCCACATGCACACCGCACGGGAACGGGTTCTCGGCATCCTTCCCGTACTCCGGGAAAAATCCCCATGAAAGGCCCGGACGAACAATTCTTTTAACTGATGGCATCCTACAGTATAAGGCGGGCCGGTAGATCAGTGGTAGATCGCTTCCTTGGCATGGAAGAGGCCGCGGGTTCAATTCCCGCCCGGTCCACTTGTTTTCTCAAAAATTTAGAAATTCTTAAACGTAATTTCATTTCCTGTGCCTGCCGGATTTCCGGCTTATGTAAGGTTCATTCCCGATTATCGATCACTCATCGCATCTGAAGACCGGAGAGCAATCCCGCGTTTTCGGTACGCTACGATCAAATCCTTAAACTTTTTCTTCGCGCAACGCCTACGAATGGATATCCGGTGGTTTTTAGATGTCGACCATCCTTTCATTTGCGATCGAAGAGCACAGGTTTGCTCTTCCCATAAGTGATATCTGGTCTGTCATCAGGATGGTGGATCTGGCACAGGATTCCGGAGAATACCCGGGAAGCACCGGCACGATCAATTTCCATGGGAAGATTATTCCGGTATACTCGGTCCGGAGGCTGTCCGGCATACCGGATCGCAGACTCCAGGTATCCGATGTCCTTATCATCATCCGCCAGCGCGGCGAGTATCTGGCCCTCTGGGCAGATATGATCACCGGGATAGAGGATCTCACGATCCCGGAAGAACCGGTCAGCGATACAGAACCGGAACCCGGTTTCACGGGCGTTTATTACACAGGGGACGGAACCGGGATCATTACGAATCCGGCTCAGTTCATTGCCGGAATAGGCGCAAAGAGACGATCTGTCGGGAACAAGCGCACGGGTAACGAAGTGGATACGGCGACAGTTCAGGCGATTCAGCGTGAGGCTGACACCGCCGGCTTTGCAGGCATAAATTCCATTCTCCGGAACCGGGCGGACCTGCTGGCCCGTCCCGAAGAAGAAAACCACCCGGAAGTAATCGTTGAGCTCCTCCGGTTCGGGCTGATGTACCAGGAATACGCCGTGGAGATGAAATATGTTCGCGAGGTTATCCTCACCGGGGAAATAACCCCTGTACCCGTGACTCCCGATTACATCGCCGGCATCTGTACCACCCGGGGCGAGATCATCTCACTTGTCGATCTTCGCGCCCTGTTCTCGTTGCCGGAGAGGGACCTTACCGACCTGAACCGGGTTTTTGTGATCACAAACGGAACAATCACGTTCGGTATTCTTGCGGATACGATAACCGGTGTTGACACCATCCCGCTCGAAAAGATCGAGCCGGCCCCGCCGGGATTCACTTCGATAGGGGACGAGTACCTCAAAGGCGTTACCGGAGGAAACCTGGTAATTCTCGATGCTGCAGCAATCCTTGCGGATCCCCGCATGATCATCGATGAAAGCGATTAGGATCTCCGTAACCATCCAGCCCAATGGCCCTTTTTTCCCGGGATTTCGCACGTGCTGAATAACCGGGTGCGAACAGCAAAAAAGCCAGGAGAGGCATGATAAAATCATTACTTTAATGCCGTGAGAGGGGCAGAGTTTCTTCAGAAAGGAAATTACCGTTAGGGGTGTAACAAGGTGTTCAATATATTCTCCAACATGAAAGTCGGAACCAAGATTCTCGTTATCTGCCTCTTCCTTGCAATAATCCCGACACTGCTGCTTGGACTTGTGGCGTACACAAGCTCGAGTGTGGTTATCAGCGAACAAACCCAGGAGCTCCTTGAAACCCAGGTCCAAGATATGAAAGGGTGGACGAACGATGTCTACAAACTGACCCGCAACAAGGTCAATTCTGACCTCAACGTCGCCAAACAGAATTTCTACGGGAAAGGTACCCCCGACATTATCAATGAAAAGATGACGCTTGTCGATGGCTCCGGCAACAATTATGTAGTCAACGACAACTTCGAGATCGTCGACAAAGTCCAGGCGATGGTGGGGGGTGCTGCCACCATTTTCCAGGTGTATAATAACAGTTACGCAGCCCGGATCTCGACGAACGTGCTCGACACGAACGGCAGGAGAGCCGTGGGAACCCCTCTCACCGATAACGTTTATGATGTCGCAGTCAAACAGAACACAACCTATTATGGACGGCGGGACCTGTTCGGGAAAAAATATGTTACCGCGTACGAACCGATCCACGATCCGAACGGACGTGTTATCGGGGTTCTTTTCGTAGGTACTGAAGAAGGACAAACCCTCGATGTCGTCAAAAAGAGCATCCGTGACACGACTATCGGCCACCAGGGTTACATGTTCGTTGCCGACAGCATGGGAACGGTCCTCGTCCATCCTTCGCGCGAAGGGGAGAACTGGTCAAACGAAAGTTATGTCCGGGAGATGTTTGCGAAAAAAGATGGCGCAATCACCCACGAGATCGACGGCAGATCGGTAGTCGATGATTACACGTATTACGAGCCGCTCGACTGGTATATCGTTTCACGGGCAGTCCTCTCGGATTACACCGGGCCGATCGATACCATCCGCAACACCATCCTGATGATTGTGGTCGCCTCGATTGCAATCGGGTCAGTCATCGCCAGCCTGTTCGGCAGGTCAATCTCCGGCCCCCTGCAGAAAGTAGTGGTGATGATCAAGGAATTAAGGAACGGTCATCTCTCCGCCCGGCTCAAAGTCCGCCGGAAAGACGAGATCGGCGTCATGGCCGCAACAATGGATGAGTTTGCAGACGACCTCCAGATCAACGTCGTCGGCAACATCAAGAAGATAGCCAACGGGGAATACATCCAGGAATTCAACAAACCGGTCGATGACCGGGATGAGATCCGTCCGGCACTCAGGATGATGGTCGAATCCCTCGATCACCGCCACAAAGAGACGATCAAACTGACCGATGCAGCCCGGGCCGGCAACCTGTCCGTGAGAGGGGATGAACACGCCTTCCGGGGCGGATACCGGATGATCATTGCCGGGTTCAACAAGACGCTCGAGACCATCACCGAGCCCGTGAACGAAGCAATGCGCCTTGCCGGTTTCTATGCTTCCGGTGATTTTACCGCACGGTTCGATGAGAAGATCCCGGTGGCAGGTGAATTCGTTGCGTACCGGGATGCGCTCAATACCATCGGTATCGAACTCTCGCGGCTGATGAAACTGATCAACGAAGAACTCTACGAAGGAGTCTCCGTCCTCTCCTCAGCTTCAAGCGAGATCCTCACGGTCACAACCCAGCTCGGGTCTGCCAGCTCACAGACCGTAGAGACGGTAAACACCTCTTCGGAGACCGTTGAAGCGATGCGAAAGAAGACCGATCTGGTGAACCAGAAGACCAAGGCGGTTTCCGAGAAGGCGATGAAGGCGCTTACAGTATCCGGGGAGGGGCAGAAGTCGGTCCAGGAGATCCTTGACGGTATGAACCATATCCAGCGGCAGATGGATATGGTGGGAATGAATGTCATAAAGCTCTCGGAGCAGAGCCAGGCGATCGGGGAGATTATCGCAACGGTTACGGATATTTCCGAGCAGTCGAACCTTCTTGCGGTTAACGCTTCGATCGAAGCGGCAAAGGCCGGGGAATTCGGGAAAGGGTTTGCCGTGGTCGCCCACGAGATCCACAACCTTGCCGGGCAGTCCAAAAAGGCGACTGCCAACATCAGGACACTGCTCACGGATATCCAGCGGGGGGTCTCCTCAACGGTAATTTCCACGGAAAAAGGGACAAAATCGGTTGCCGATGCGGCGCGACTGACCAGCGATGCCCGGGAAGCGATCGAAGTGCTTACACGGTCGATCGCCGATTCTTCTAGGGAAGTGATCGAGATCGCATCGTCCATTCAGGATCAGGCAGCGGGTATGGACCAGATCTCAACCGCTATGGAGAACATCCGCGATGCCGCAGAGCGTAACCTCGAAATAACCCAGAAGGCAGAGAAGACCGCAGAAGACCTGCACGAACTCGGTATCCGGCTCAAGAAGATCACGGTACAGTACCATATCTGATGTTCCAGCGATGACCGGGCCGGATGCTGAGTTTCAAAAGAGAATCCTTGCGACATTCCGTGAAGAGGCAGAAGAACACCTCTCGGAGATAACCGGAGAGCTCATTGCGCTGGAAAAAGCCGGGGTCACCAGAGGGACGCCACTCACGGAACAGATCTACCGCAGGATCCACAGCCTCAAAGGGGGAGCCCGGGCGGTGGACCAGCAGGAGATCGCCCTCGTGTGCCAGCACCTCGAGTCGGTCTTCTCGGCGATAATAAAGGGTACGTTCACCCCCAATGCCGGGACATTTGACATCTGCCACAATGCGATCAAGACGATAAAGAGCCTGATTGCCGGGGAGCCGTCCCCGGCCTTCCCGGTCTCCGCGATTGTACGCTCCCTCCGGGCACTCGATGCTTCCCGGATGGCTGAGGTATCGACAGGGCCCATCGCTTCCGCACAGAATGTTCCCCCGGTACCAAGGGTTGAGGGACGCCAGGTTACCCATGCGGTCGGGCTTCGTGAGCCGGACGCGACTGCAGTACCCGGGAGCGGAGAATCCCGGGCATCAAAAGATCCGGCAGGGGAAGGCCGGGTCCCGGGAGGGACCCCGTTCCCGCAGGCACGGGAGAACGGGACAATAAGGATTGCCGCAAGCAAACTCGACCGGCTTATCGCCGGTTCCGATAATCTCCTGACCACCCGTCTCTTCATCACCCACCGGATGCGGGAGCTCGAAGAGATGATGGGGAGATTTACCCTCTGGCGGTGGAATTATGCCCTTGTCTCAAGCGATTTGCACTGGATCCGGGAAACCTCGTTCGGCTCGCAGAAATCTGATCTTCCCCCGGATCTGGTTCTTCCGCTCCAGCGGATCGTTGAATTTCTCGAATACGATCGGGAATTTGTTGCCTACCTTCAGCACGATCTCGGGGCTCATATCCGTGAAACCGAGATCGACCGGGCCGCCCTCGCGACAAGCACTTCCGCCATATCCGATCTCATCCACAACGCAGTTCTGCTGCCGATATCAAGTGTCCTCAGCCCATTTTCCGGGCACGTCCGGGAGTTTGCCCGGAAGTCAGGAAAGGAGATCGATTTTCTGATCGAAGGAGGGGACATTGAGATGGACCGGCGTATTCTTAAGGCCCTCAAAGATCCCCTGATGCATATCATCAACAACAGCATCGATCACGGGATAGAATCCCCGGAAGTTCGGAAAGCTGCAAAGAAACCGTCCCGCGGCTCGGTGCAGGTCAGGATCGATCTCCTCTCCGGCAGTAAAGCCGGGATTGAAATTACCGATGACGGTGCCGGGATCGACCGGACCGTCATACGGAGGGTGGCGCTCGAGAAAGGTATCATCGGCACCGAGGAATCAGCAGCCCTTACCGACGATGAAGTTATCTGGCTTATCTTCCGGTCCGGGATCTCAACAAATCCCCTTATCACCGATATTTCGGGAAGGGGGCTCGGTCTTGCCATTGTAGAAGATTCCGTGACACGTCTCGGAGGAAACGTAACTGTTTCATCAAAGATCGGGATCGGGACCTCCATACGGATCATTGTACCAGTCCGGCTTGCAACCATGCAGGGGATCGTTGTCCGGGCAGCCAGCCAGGCATATATCTTTCCGATGCAGCAGGTAGCGCAGGTCATCAGGCTCACGCCCGATGCCGTCCTGATGGAAGGAGAACGACCGGTGATCCGGATCCAGGATAAGACGATCGGCGTCATCCGGTTAACAGAAGCGCTCGGGATTTCCAGTTTCCAGGCTCCCTCCGAGAAGAATAAAGCGGTGCCGGTGGTAATTCTCTCGTATGGTGCGGGAGAGATTGCGTGCATTGTCGATGAAGTCGTGCGGGTCCAAGAGATTGTTGCACGATCGCTCGGCAGCCAGCTCCGCAGGGTCAAGCGGATTACCGGAGCGGTAGTCCTTGGTGACGGGAATGTCGCGCTCGTCCTCGATCCTCTCGAACTCATCCAAGAATCGCTGAAAGGCCACATACCGCATCCCCAGAAGAGAACGGTTGCGCCTGCTCAACGGAGGATCCTCGCTGTTGAGGACTCAGTCACTTCCCGGGCGCTTCTCGAAGCCGTTCTCGAACGGGCCGGCTACCGGACCTTAACCGCTGTCGACGGGATGGAGGCCTTTGCGCTTCTCAAGGAACAGAAGATCGACATGGTTGTTTCTGACGTTGACATGCCCCGGATGAACGGATTTACCCTGACAGAAAAGATCCGAACCGATCCCCGTCTAGGACAGCTGCCGGTGGTTCTTGTCACCTCGCTTGATTCACCGGAAGACCAGAAACGCGGGATAGCAGTCGGGGCCGATGCATATATCGTGAAAAGCAGTTTCAACAGTTCCGCCCTGCTGGATACAATCCGGGCCCTCCTTGCAAGGCAAAGGATCTGAGGGATCCGGGCTGATTCCCGTGAGAGAGCCTGGGGAATTCCGAGGTCCGGTTTTGCCGGGATGTAGGGTAAATCAAATAAATAGAATCAGTATACAATTTCAAAAGCAGGGACGAAAACCAGGCCGGGGAGAAGACGCCTTTGAGTTTTCTGGGAGCGGATCATGAACGGGAACGTTGCGTGCGATGGATTGAAGATCCTCATTGCAGAGGACAGCCGGACTCAGGCAGAGTCATTAAAACATATCCTCGAGAAGAAAGGGTGCAGCGTCACGATAGCGGCGAATGGAAAACTGGCACTGGAACAGGTCGGGAACAAGGTCACAGATCTGGTGCTTACGGATATCATGATGCCGGAGATGGACGGGTACGAGCTCTGCCGCAGGATCAAGCAGGATCCGGCGATGCGATCCATCCCGGTCATCCTCGTCACCCAGCTCTTCGATACGGTGGATGTTATCCGGGGTCTCGAAGCAGGGGCGGATAATTTTATCATCAAACCCTATGAAGAAGGGGACATCGTATCGCGCATCGGAGATGTGATCCGTGCGGGTAACGAAGGGCAACGGGAGGAGGAGTGCGGGAAGGCTCTTAGCGTCTCATCTGCCGATGGCGAGCACACGGTCTCTTCGGGAAGGAGGCAGGTACTCAACATCCTCCTTTCCACGTACGAGATTGCGATCCGGAAGAACAACGAGCTTCAGGAGTCCCAGGAACGGCTCAACCTGATTAATGACCGGCTCCAGCAGGTGGTCGCGGATCTCGGGGAATCAAATGTATCCCTCCAACGGGAGATCGCCGAACGGGAGCGCATCGAGCGGGCTCTTGCAGAGGCAAATAAGAAACTCCAGCTGATGACCAGCATCACCCGGCATGACATTCTCAACCAGCTCACCGCTCTCCGGGGCTGCATCGAGCTTGCCGAGCTGATGTGGGAGAAGGAGCCGGGCAGGGCCCGGGAGAGGATGAAGAGCGCGGAGAACCTTCTTGCCCAGACAATCAATACGATCACGTTCACCGGGGAGTACCAGAAGATTGGCATGAAAGCCCCGGTCTGGAAAAATGTCAGGTCTCTTGTCGATGATTCCCGGAAATATACCCCGCTGGGCTCAGTGAACCTGGAAAACGCGGTACCGGCGGAAACCGATATCTTTGCAGATCCCCTTATCGAGAAAGTGTTCTCAAACCTGATTGAGAATGCTGTCCGGCACGGGAAGAAGATTACAAGAATCCGGTTCTCCTGCGAAGAGAAGAACGGATCCCGGATGATCGTCTGCGAGGATGACGGGGTCGGGATCCCGTACGCTGAGAAGGAGAAGATCTTTACGTACGAATACGGGGTGAATACCGGCCTCGGTCTCTTCCTTGCCAGGGAAATTCTCGCTATCACCGGAATCTCGATCCAGGAGACGGGTATTCCCGGGCAGGGTGCCCGGTTTGAGATGAGTTGTCCTGAGGGGACTCTCAGGATCCACGGGGGCACCGCTGAATAACCGGGGGGACACCAGGATAAATTCCCTTCGGCCACGAGAGGTTCCTTCATTCATCCCAGGTATTTTTCCGGACAGCAATGGGTGTGAAATCCCGTGCTGCCTTACGGTGTTTCTTCTGATGCCGGGGGAAAATTTTTCGTTCACCGGACCAAAAACAAAAGAGGAGGAGATCTGATTTCATGGGTACCGGGGTTGTTTTCGGCAGGGTGGATCCCGTACAGCGCACCCGGGTCCTGATCGTTGCAGCGATCACGATCGCGACCCTTGCCGCCAACCTGATCGGCCTCTCCGGTGGGGTAACCGTTGTCTTTCCCCATCTCCTGTACATCCCTCTCATTCTTGCCGGATACTGGTTCCCAAAAAGAGGCATCCTGTTCTCCGGTGTCGTGTCCGGGATATACGGCATCGCAGCGCTGGTGCTTATCCCCATCGATTCATACGAGGTGATTGCAACCGTTGCGCGCTGTTCAATCCTTGTTATCATCGGAACTGCCGTTTCGCTTCTCTCGATAAAACTCCGCGAATCGGAACAGCAGCTCCATGACATCATCGGCTTTCTGCCGGACGCAACATTCGGCATCGATACCAAAGGGCGCGTGATAGCATGGAACCGGGCGATTCAGGACCTGACCGGGAAAACCGAGGCGGAGATGCTCGGGAAAGAGAACTACGAATACTCCCTTCCCTTCTATCATGATAGGAGACCCGTTCTTGCCGACCTGATCGTTAACCCGGAGACCCCCGGAAGAGATGCCTACCCGGGGCTCCGGCACGAAGGGAGCACCCTAATTGCAGAAGTGTCGATCACGCATTTCCACGGGGGAAGAGGTGCCCGGCTCCGGGTGACTGCCGCTCCCCTCACCGATGCGGCCGGCCGGACAACCGGGGCTATAGAATCGATCCGGGACATAACCGACCAGGTTATGACCGAGGCGGCTCTGCAGAATGCAAGCTCCCGGCTCAACATCCTTGCCGGGATCGTCCGGAAGGATATCGCAAAGAAACTCTCGGTACTGTATGGCCACCTCTCGATTGGCGTGATGAAATTCGGCAGCCCCGAATTCCTTGCGTTTATCGCAAACATCAAGGAGTCCGCAGATGGCATCCAGCGCCAGATCGAGATCTCGCGCGAGTTCAGGGATCTCGGGACCGAACCACCGGCATGGATCCCTGTTCAGCCCGCAGTACTCTCTGCCGCGGGACAGACGGAGTTTCCGGCAGTCAGTATCCGGGCCTGGACCGAGCGCCTCGAAGTGTTTGCCGATCCCCATATCCAGGCAGTTTTCTTCCACCGTTTCGAGAACATCAAACGCACACCGGGGGTAAAAAACGTGGTCGTGACCTACCGGATCCACGCATCCGGGTGTTCCATCATCATTGAGGATGACGGGAACGGTATCCCCGATTCCGTGAAAGATTCTCTCTTCTCCCGGAGAAGAGAGGTATACGGCTGTGGGTTATACCTCGCCCACGAGATCCTGACGATTACCGGTATGACGGTCAGGGAGACCGGGATTGCCGGGCAGGGAACACGGTTTGAGATCCTCATCCCTTCCGAGGGATACAGGATCCGGTAAGGAGGGCAGAACGGGAATGACACCAAAGGATACAGGTACGGGAATAAACGCGACGGGCGGAGAGAAGTGGACCGCAGCAGCTCCGGCCCCCGGATGCGGGGACATTTCCGATGTGCGGGAGCTGCGATCCGACGAGTTTTCCCTTGCCGATACCGCCTGGCTTGAATACCACGATACCACGGGTGATCCATTACGGGACCGGATATTCGCGCTCTTTGACAGAGGGAACGTGATCTCCCTTGCCCGGTGCAGGCGGCATCCGGACGGGCTTGAAGTGGACAGCGTCTTTACCCTGCCGGAGTACCGGGGACGCGGCTGCGCCTCTGCGATTATGGGAGCACTCACCGAGGCCTGCCATAACGACGAACTGTTGATGTATGCGATCAGCTCGCTTGAAGGCTTCTACGCAAGGTTCGGTTTCGAACCGATCCCGGAGAGCAGCCTTCCCCAGTCGGTGCAGGAACGTTACCGGTGGGCATCCGGAAATCTCGATGGCGCAGAGGTCCTGCCGATGCGCCGGAGACCCGGCCGGTAGCGGGAAAGAGGGCATGAGTTTTTAATCTTTGAAGTGAAGGTCCATTTGAACCATGCGCATCCGTGACCTCATCCTCCCAGAAGACCGTATCTTTTTCTCCCTGTTCAAGGAGATGGCCGAACAGATCACCCTCTCTTCCGCGACCTTAAACGAGATCACCCACAAACTTCCAAACGGCGTGGAGAAAGCCCACGAAGTCCGGCAGATCGAGCATGACGGCGATGATCTCGCAAAACTCAGGAACGCCGAAGACGTAAAATCCCATGCACTTGAGATCAACCGGCTCTACAACCTCTCGATAGAACGTCTCTCGAAGGCGGTCGTTGAACTCTTCAAGAACAAAGATCTGCTGATGATAATCAAGCTCAAGAATATCTACGAAGGTATGGCACGGGTCATGGAAAAATGCAATGACGTCGGTCACGCCCTCAACAATATTGCAATGGCACATTCATGATCGGCTTTGAACCCATCATCCTCTTCGGCATAATCCTTGCTCTTGCCCTCAACTTTGTCAATGACCTGAATGATACATCGCATTCGATAGCAACCGTTGTTGCAACAAAAGCACTGTCTCCGGGAAAAGCGGTATTCCTGACAGCGCTCTGCAACATGCTCGGCCCGTACGTCTTCACGACCGCGGTTGCCGCGATGATAGGGATCGCGATTGTCAGCAGAGACTCCTTATGCCCCCTCTCCATTGTCGTAGCCATGGGAGCAGCGATCATTCTCGTCTTCGTTGCCACCCGCGGGGGAATCCCCGTATCGAGCAGCCATGCAATGGTAGGCGGCCTTCTCGGGGCCTGCGTAGGTGCCGCCGGGCTTTCCGCGGTTATTCTCCCGCCGGTCAGTATGCTCGTGCAATCATTTTCTTATGGCGCACTGGGAGCAATAACCGGGGGAGTAATTCTTGGCATCGTCACCTGGCTCCTTCGCGAAGACGTAAAACTAGGAGTTGCCATCGGCATGATCTGCGGTGCTGCGGTGATAGCACCGGTCCTGATGATCGCCGGGATCCTCAAACTTTCCGGGCTTCTTGCGATCGTCCTCTTCATCTTCATCTCGCCCATTATCGGCATGCTTGCCGCCTTTATTCTCGATATCCTCGTATCCCAGCTCTTCAAGCAGTCGCGCCAGAACCGGATGAACCGAATATTCCAGCCGCTCCATATCGTCGCCTGCCTCGTCCAGGCTACTGCTCACGGTGCAAACGACGGACAGCATGCGGTAGGGGTCATCACAGCGCTCCTCCTCTCCGCAGGTATCCTCTCCGCCTTCCAGGTGCCCGGGTGAGTCATCCTCACCTCTGCGATCGCGATCGGCCTTGGCACCTGTTTCGGTGGGTGGCAGGTGGTCGACAAGATGGCAAAAGAGATTACGAAGATACGACTCTACCAGGGATTCTGTGCGGCAACAGCAAGGCAGCAGTATCCTTGTCATGGTCACTTCCTTTGGCGTGCCGGTCTCCTCCACGCATGCCATCAACGGGGCGAGCGTCGGAGTCGGGGCTACCCGGGGGAAAGATGCTGTCCACTGGCAGGTGGTGCGGGAGATGCTGATCGCATGGATCATCACCATCCCGATCACGTTTGCCGTTGCGTTCGTGGGGTACCTGGCAGTTTCCGGCCTTCTTCCCCTCTTCGGGGGAGTGTAGGCCTGATCCTTCACTCCATCCCCCTTGCAGTCCCAGAGGACCCTTACGTACACCAGGATGCTCCCGGCAATGACAGTAACCGAACCCTTTCTTCTCTTTGGAATTCTCCTCGCGCTGAGCCTCGCGTTCGTGAACGGGCTCAACGATGCAGCGCATTCCATCGCAACAATCGTTGCCACGCGGGCCCTTTCCCCCGTAAAAGCAGTATTCCTTACTGCGCTGTGCAAAATGATCGGGCCGTTCGTCTTCCCGGTTGCAGTTGCTGCAACGATAGGGACTACCATCATCACCGGGAACGTGTTAACCCCCCTGACACTCGTTGTCGCAATGGGAACCGCGTTTATCCTTATCCTTGTTGCAACCCGTGCAGGACTCCCGCTCACCAGCAGCAACGCAATCGTCAGGGGGCTTCTTGGGGCGAGCGTGGGTGCGTTTGGCATCCCCGCAATCATCCTTCCCCCGGAGGGCACGCTGGTGCAGGTTTTCACCTTCGGAGCTGCCGGCGCGGTCGCAGGCGCTATCGTCCTCTCCCTTATCGCCTCCGCCCTTCAGGGAGATCTCAGGCTTGCCGCAGCAATCGGGGCCATCTGCGGAGCAGCAGTCATCGTACCGATCCTGATGATCCTCGGAATCCTCAAACTCTCCGGGATTCTCGCGATCGTGCTCTTCATCTTTATCTCCCCCATTGTCGGGATGCTCTCGGCATTTTTTCTCGATATTCTCGTATCCCACCTCTTCAGGCACTCCCGCCAGAACCGGATGACCCGGATATTCCAGCCTCTTCACGTTCTCGCATGCCTCGCCCAAGCAACATCCCACGGGGGAAACGACGGGCAGAATGCAATCGGTCTGATCACCGCCCTGCTCGTAACCTCCGGAGCCCTTGCCAGTTTTGCCGTACCCCTCTGGGGTATTCTTATCGCCGGGCTTGCAATCGGCCTCGGCACCTGTTTTGGCGGGTGGAGCGTTGTCGAAAAGATGGCAAAGGAGATAACGAAAATCCGGCCGTATCAGGGGTTCTGTGCCGCAACCGCGAGCAGCAGCATCCTTGTTGCGGTCACCCGTATGGGGTCCCGGTATCCTCGACCCATGCAATAAACGGGGCTATTGTCGGTGTGGGGGCAACCCGGGGGAAGAATGCCGTTCACTGGCAGGTCGTCCGGGAGATACTGATCGCATGGATCATCGCCATCCCGATCACGTTTGCCCGTGCATTCACCAGGTACATCGTTGTCGCTCATCTGATCCCCCTGTTCGGGTGAGATACCTGAGCCGGATACGAAGGACCGGAAACTATGATCCGGGGATAGCAGGGCACGCCAAAATTTCGCTATATTTTTAGGTGTGCCCACCGATTACCATGAAGAGTTGTTATGGGTCTTCGTGAATTGCTGATACCGCAGGATAAAGCATTTTTTGATCTTTTCGAGAAACTGGCCGGGATTGTGAAGGAAGCGGCATGGCAGCTGGTTGCCCTGACGGAAGACTTCACCAGCGTAAAGGAGAAGCGGCACGCGATCGAACTGCTCGAACATAAGGGTGACATGATTACTCACGATATCTACGACCAGCTGAACAGGACGTTCATCACCCCGCTCGACCCGGGGGAGATCTCCCGGCTCGCCTCCTCAATGGATGATGTCCTTGACTATATCGACGGCGCAACCGAGAAGATGTACTATTACGGTATCGATTCTACCGACTCGCACATGATCGAACTCGCGAAACTGATCCATATGTCATGCGCAGAGATCGAAGCGGCGGTCAAGGGAATCCGGTCGATCAAGGACCCGCGCTATATCGAGGAACGCTGCATCGAGGTGAACCGGCTCGAGAACATCGCCGACGATGTCCTCGCCCACGCGGTGACTGACCTCTTCAAGACCACCGATGCCATTGCCATTATCAAGCTCAAGGACATCTACGAGCACCTGGAAACCGCGACCGATTACTGCGAGGACGTGGCAAATGTCCTCTCCGACATCGCCATCAGGCACTCATGAACCAGCGGGATAGTACTCGGGAGGGAAGGGCGTGATCGAAGCACCCCTGATGCTCATATTTGCCATTATCGGGATTGCACTCGTCTTTGATTTTACCAACGGGTTCCACGACTCGGCAAACTCTATCTCGACCGTCGTTTCCACAAAAGTCCTCTCACCGAGGAATGCGGTGATCTTCGCAGCATTTTTTAATTTTGTCGCGGCGTTCAGCTTCGGCGTGGCAGTCGCGAGCACGGTCAGCAAGATCATTCATCTCGATGTGGTTCCCACTGCGGTCGTTCCGTACATCATCCTGGGGGCCCTGATCGGGGCGATATCGTGGAACCTCATCACCTGGTTCTTCGGTCTTCCGACATCCTCGTCCCACGCACTTATCGGCGGTCTGACCGGTGCCGGTATTTCGGCAGCAGGTCTTATTGCGATCAAATGGGAGACCGTCCAGCTCGTCGCAGCGTTCATGATCCTCTCCCCGCTCATCGGTCTTGCCTGTGGTTTCCTCTTCATGGCAGCGGTTCTCTGGCTGACACGATCGGCAAACAAACCCACCGCGGAGAAGAGTTTCAAGAATCTCCAGCTTGTATCGGCCGCGGCAAACTGTTTCAGTCACGGGACAAACGACGCCCAAAAGACCATCGGGATCATCATTCCCCTTCTCTTCTCGATAGGGTATTTCGGCGTGGCAGCAGATCCCAACAACCTTCCCATCCCGTTCTGGGTCATCATGCTTGCATATATCGCCATTGCACTCGGGACTCTCGCCGGGGGATGGCGTATCGTCAAGACCATGGGATACAAGATCACCAAGCTTCGCCCGGTACACGGTTTTGCCGCAAACTCCGCAAGTGCAGCGACGATTATAGGTGCATCGGTCGCAGGAATTCCCGTGAGTACCACCCATGTCATCTGCACATCGATCATGGGCGTAGGTTCAACCATGGGGATCAGCACGGTGAAGTGGGGTGTCGCCCGCACGATCATGTGGGCGTGGATCTTAACGATCCCCATCAGCGCGTTCATAGGCTTCATCGCCTTCATGGGAATCCGGGTAGTAATCAGGTACTAGACGAAAACCCCGGATTCTTTTTTCAAAACAGGGATTCAACCAAAAAAGAGCATCCGGATCTGCCTTGCCGGGCAGGTTCGGGGATTACCGCATCATCGGAGCCGGTCGCTGCGTTTCGCGACTCATGCGGGACTGAGCACGATCACCCGTGCGGATCGTCTCGCGGTTCTCCTTCGAAGTCCCGAGGAATTCGAGAAGTGCCGTATTCAGTTCCTCTGCATGCGTCCAGTGGAGCCCGTGGGGGGCGTCTTTTACGGTGACCGCAGGGATCCCCGCACGAGCTCGCTGGTTTTCTTCCCGGTGATCCCTATCGGGCAGGTCCGGTCGGCATCGCCATGAACCACGAGCGTGGGGATATCGATTCTGGCAAGATCCTGCCGGAAATCGGTCAACCATGACGAGATGCAGTCGTAGGTTCCCTTCGGGGACGCCCTCGCTGCAACATTCCAGCTGAGCCGGACTCCCTCATCGCTGATACGGTTGCCCCCGAACGTGTCGAGATTGTAGAAGTTCTGGAAAAACTGCGTGAGAAACACCGGCCAGTCCGCGATGATTCCCATCTGGATACCATCGAATACTGCTTTGTCCACCCCTTCCGGATTGTCCGGTGCTTTCAGGAGGTATGGTGTTACAGCCGAAACAAAAACAGCCTTTGCAACACGACTTGTCCCGTGCGAGCCGATATAGCGTGCAACCTCACCCCCGCCTATGGAGAAATCCACGAGAACGATGTCCCTGAGACCAAGGCTTGTAATCAGAAGGTGCAGATCTTTAGTGAACGTCGTATAATCGTAGCCGATCGTGGGCTGTGATGAATTGCCAAAACCCCGCCGGTCATACGAGATGACCCGGCATCCGGCGTCGAGGAGGACCTGGGTCTGCTTCTCCCACGATGCGCTGTTCAGCGGAAAACCATGGATCAGCACTACCGGCCGGCCGGAGCCGTGATCCTCATAGTAGAGATTGATATCTCCGGAGTTTTCTCTTCCTACTGTAACATAAGGCATTTTATTACCTGTACTGGAGTTGATGGTCGTTCATCATGCAGCCAATTTTATTAATATTTTTAGATGAACGACGGAGAGTTTCCACCGGGCGGAAACGTTTGCAGGAGAGAAATGACCGTTACGCTGGTCCCGTCCTCCGGAGGAAACGGAGATCTGTATTCAGCTGTTGAGAAAAAACCGGTTAAAATCTGATAAAATCGATGATCCGGCTCCGGGTGCCACCGTTTCGGCGGGAGCTCCCCCGGTTGACGTTACCCATCACAACTCGAGAATTTCCCCTATTAAAAAAGCGGAAATCAGTTCTTTTCCGGCTTCACGACCGTCCGGTAATACCGGCAGTATGCGGTTATCGGGCAGATCCCGCACCGAGGCTTCTTTGCGTCACAGATCGTCCGGCCATGGGCGATAAGCACGTCGGTAAGATCTCCCCAGTCCTCCTCCGGGAAGAGGGCCATTAAGTCCTTCTCGATCACGCTTACGTCATCGGTGCCGGAGAACCCAAGCCGCTGGGCCAGTCGCCGGACGTGGGTATCGACCGCGATCCCGACGTTCTTCCCATGGGCATGATACATCACAATATTTGCGGTCTTCCTTCCTACGCCGGGGATGGTGAGCAGACCTTCCATAGTATCGGGTACGACGCCGCCATACTCGGTTGCAATCATTCTGGCAGCATCGATGATGTGGCGGGTCTTCGTATGGTAGTACCCGAGGCTGTGAATAATCTCCTCAACTTCGGTGATCTCGGCAGCACCGAGTGAGGCGGCATCCGGATATCGCGAGAAGAGCGGCTCCCGGACCTTCAGCACCGCCCGGTCGGTTGTCTGGGCCGAGAGGATAGTGAGAATAACGGTCTCGAAGGGGGTCCCGCGGGCGAGTTTTACCGGAGAATCGCGGGCATCGGGATACTGTTTGCAAAGAAGAGCATAGATCTTGGTTGCGTCCCGTTTCTGCATGATGGGGTAGGGCGGATTCGAACCGCCGTCAAAGCGTCCCAAACGCTCTAGGATGGACCAGGCTACCCTACTACCCCGCGCTATCATAGTTGCGCCGGGATGCTAAAAATAGGTAGTGGTTCGTCCCGGCCGGTCCGGGGGATGGATCAGAGAGGCAGGGGATTTTCCATCGATTCACTGACAACGGTTCCCCGGTAAACCCCGGTGAGGATTGCCTTCGAAATGTTCTCCGGGTCCCGGCCATCAAGGACAACGAGCGGGATATGACTCCGCTCGACAACCCGTGCAGCGACAATATCAAGGACATTATTCGAACCGGCGACAAGGGCAGCGCCGCCCACGATCCCCAGAAGTTCCTTCGGGGTCATTGCGGTGAAATGTTTCGCGTTCTGGTTCTTCTTCGGATCTTCGCTGTAGATCCCGTCTACCGAGGTCACGTTGATGAAGACCGATGCCCCGACCCGCTCGGCAAGGACTGCGGCGACGGCATCGGTTGTCTGGCCGGGGGTGATCCCGCCCATCACCACAATTTTGCCCGTTTCTGCAAACTTCTTTGCCTCCGAATGGGTCTCCGCCACTTTCGGGTAGGTGTCATCGCCGAGCGCAGCGATAAGGAGGGTCGCGTTGAGCCGGGTGAGGAGAATGCCGATCTCATCCGATGTACCTTCATCGACCCCGATATCCCTGACCACCGTTATATACCGCCGGGCCATATCGCCGCCGCCCACAACAACGAACAACCGGTGGTTTTTGGCGATCGCCCGGAGGGTGGGCACGTACGCCTTTATGGTATTGCTCTCCGGGGACTGGATCAGGATCGAGCCGCCGAGCGAGATGACAATCTTCTTCATTGCACTAGTTTTTGTACCGGATGCTCATATAGAGTTGTTGAATGTTATTCTGTCCCTCATGCAGGAGCGACCAGATCTTTGCAGTCACCGGTGGCTATATCGGCCAGGTGTACCTCTGCAAGAAGTACGGGTACCGGGGTCCAGTCAAATCACAGTGCCGGGCCGAGATCGAGGAGGAAGATGACATTTGCAAGGATGGGAATTATCCCTGCCGTCAGGACAAGCATTATCTGGGTCCGGAAGAGCGTCCCGACCGTGCGGTAACGGAGGACAAGCAGGAAGAGCGATGACGGATGGTTCTCAGGCTCGGTATACCAGAGGGAAAAGAGCAGGTACGCGACCGGAAGGATCACTATCACCGGGTACTTCAGCCATTCCATGACAATCGAGAAGGAAAGACGGGTATTTGCATGGGTGGTCGCCGAGGCTGCCGACCAGATGGCTGCACCCGCGAAAAGGACAAGGACCGGAACAAGACCCGGGGTATGGCGCCGGTTCCATGCATAGAACGTGAAAGCCACGAGGAAAAATGTGCCAAGCACAAGGAAAACGGCAAGGGGTGAGTACTGCCACAGCCCATTTTCAGCTCCCCCCGCGTGCACGGTCATTGGGTGATATTCTGGTCGCACAGGAAAAAAGGACTACCCTCCGGTAACGGGGTTCCTGCGGCAGGAGAGATCCTGATACCCATATATTCATGACCCGGAAAGGCTATCCAGAAAACAAAGAATACCTATGCACGAAGCCCGCCAGTACACGAAACTTGAAAACAATGGGGTGAAGTGTTCGCTCTGTAACCACCGGTGCACGATCCAGCCCAGGACGCTCTCGTACTCCCTCGGCAGTATCGGCTGCAACTTCCACTGTGAGCATTGCCAGAACTGGCATATCTCCCGGGCAGCATTTAACGAGGTTGGATCCTCCCTCCGATCGCTCTCTCCCGAAGAGGAAGTGACCCGGGCGATCGAGAACCGGTGTGCCAGTATCTCGTGGACGTACAACGAGCCCGCGATCTGGCACGAGTACCCGCTGGACATGGGAACGATCGCACGGACAAAGGGGCTCGGGATGCATATCGAGACGGTAACGCTCGTCATCCCGGGACACAACGACAGCCCGGAGGAGATGGAGCGGCTCATCTGCTGGGTGGTGGAGAACCTCGACCCCGACATGCCCATGCACTTCTCCGCCTTCCACCCGGACTACAGGATGACCGACCGGGGGGCGACACCGGTCGGGACGCTGGAGAAGATCTACGAGCTTGCAAAGCGGCTGGGTGTCCGGTACCCCTATCTCGGGAATGTCCGGTCCTCACGGTACGAGAACACGCACTGCCCATCCTGTGGGACGACCCTCATCGAGCGGCAGGGCTTTGCCACCCGGATCCTGATGCTGGACGGGACGCAATGCAGGATATGCGGCGAGAAGATTGCGATTGTCCGGTAATTTACCTGAAATACGACACAGCGGCGAAACCCGTTTCATCGCCGACCGCATGCTCGGGACCCTGACCCAGTACCTCCGGTTCATGGGGTACGATACCCGGAGCGCAAACGAGCTGAAGCCGGGGAATTCCCGGGAGGATACCGAGCTCCTCGAGCTTGCGGAGAGGGGAGACCGGATCCTCCTCACCCGGGACGCCGAACTTGCGAGACGGGGGGGAGGAGCGGGCTGTTCTTGTGATGGGCGAAGATGTGATGGCGCAGGTCAATCAGCTGACGGGGCTCGGCCTTGTGGAACCCCAACTCCGACTTACCCGATGCTCGATCTGCAACAGCGAACTCCGGGATGCAACTTCCGGTGAGATTGACGGAGCAGACTACGCTCCCCGGGACCGGCTTTCATTTTTACTGGTGTCCACGTTGCGGGAAGCTGTACTGGAACGGGTCCCATGGCAGGAAACTGCAGGAGCGGATCGTGAACGGAAACAGGGAAAAACTGGAAGACAGGGTGCCGAAATAAGTGCCGGGCTTGAGGGTAGTTATCGATCGCCGGGTTGTGAAAACAAAAAAGTACGGCCCGTCCAGAAGATCAGATCTCTTCCACGAGAGCCTTGAAGAAATTCTCCGCCGCGTACCGCTCGGTCCACGGCCGGTGTCCGCACTTCTCGAGAAGGATGAACCGGAAGTCCTGCAGCTCCCGGCTCAGGGGAATAGTGACCCCGTCGCCCGGGTGGGGATCCCAATCGCCATGGATCGCGACCACCGGGCAGCGGATCGACTTTGCCATCTGGATGAGGATCCGGTTTCGCCGTAATTCGTTTGCCTCATCCCAGACGCCATGGAAAACGTCGTACTGGCAGTGGAATCCCTCACCTTCGCCGGGAACCGCATCGAAGGCATCAGCGTGCGTCAGCAGGACCCCGAGCCGGGCAAGCATCTGGTTCTTGTCGCCGGACGACGGATTCCCGAGCGGGTCAAGGAGGCTCTGGGCCTCGGCTTTGTCCTGTAATTTGAGCCGGTTGAGCCGGTGCTTGGTGATGGACGCCGCGTACCGCTCCTCGAACGGCGGGCTGCTGATAAGGATCAGCTTTTTCACGAGCTCGGGGTGCCGGGACGCTACCATCCACGAGAGAAAAGCGCCCCACGAGAAACCCACGAGCGTCACGGGTGTCCTCCCGAGCTCTGCCAGTGCCAAGCGGAGTTCCTGGATCTGCCCTTCAAGCGTTGTCTCGGTCTGGAAAGGCTCAAGGACACCGGTGACCGAAGAGATCTCCCGGGCTATCGGGGCGACCTCTCCCGGCGCTCCCGGGCCCCCATGGACGACGACCACCGAGTAAGGCCCGGGCCCCCATTTCCGTACCGATGTCATGACACTATACGGTTTCTTCCCCGAAATATAAATTGTCGTCGGTAGAGGACCGGTGCCGGATTTGAATCTCCAAAAAAAGATTACCGGAAATTGTCCACGACATTCCGGAAGAACTGCATGTTTACGGAATCGGTGGTGACTGGCTGACCCTGTCGTTTCATCTGCTCCTTCCGGACCGGCCAGTCGTAGAGGTTGGTGAACTCCAGTGCCCGCTCGGGATGGGGCATCAGGGCGAGGACTTTCCCGTCCGCGGAGGTGATGCCCGCGATATCTTCGACCGAGCCATTGGGATTGTACGGGTATTCGCTATTCGCCGGGCTCATGTCTTCCCGCACGTACGTGAACGCGATCATCTTCTTCCGCTGCAGGCGCTGGAGCGTCTCCTTCGAACAGGAAAAGTTGCCCTCACCGTGGGCAACCGGACAGAAGATCCGCTCGATCCCCTTTGTCCAGAGGTTGTCGGCAGCGGGTTTCAGGGTGACGAACCTGCATTCGAGCACCCCTTTCCGGTTGGGCATCAGGGCGATCTCGCGGTCGAACTTCTGATGAATCGCCGGGACAAGCCCGAGGTTTGCAAGGATCTGGAACCCGTTGCAGATGCCGAGCACGAGGTTATCCCCGTCGAGGAATTCCCGGACATCTTCCTGGAGATTGTTCCGCACCCGGTTGGCATACGCGTTGCCCGCACCGGTGTCGTCCCCGTACGAGAAGCCCCCGGGGAAGACGAGGAGCCGGTACTCCGACAGCCGGTTCTTCCCGGAGATGAGGTCATTGATGTGGACGATATCTGCGTCCATCCCGGCCCGGGCAAGAACCTCTTTGGTCTCCATCTCGGAGTTGATCCCAAAACCGCTCATGATGAGCGCCCGTTCCGGGATCGTCTGGCTGCCACCCTTTGCCGATGGCGAACCGGATGCGACGAAATTATGGGTGATCTTCCTGCGGAGGGAGGAGGGAGCCATATCAGTATCTCCCGAACGGCGCCTTGTAGGCCGCTTCCAGCTCGCTGACCGGTACTTCTACGAGCGTCGTCCTGCCGGAGATTCTCAGGGTCGAGCCCTTCACCCGGCCGAGCTGGTGCGCATCGGTACCGAGGATCCGCTCGAAGGTCCGCTTGTTCTCCGGTGCTATCGTGACTACGAACCTCCCGAGGCTCTCGGAGAAGAGGAACCGGTCCGGCCGGGCTTCGCCCGGGATCGTAATGTCCATCCCGAGCCTCCCGGCGATCGCCACCTTCGCGAGCGCGACCCCGAGACCCCCGTGGGTTACCGGGAAAGCGGAAGCCACCTGTCCGTGGGTGATGGCATCGGTTATCCGCTGGTACCGTACCTTCGCAGCTGTGAGATCGAGGGATGGGACGGTGTTGCCCGGGCTGCCGAGCTTCGCGAAATACTCCGAACCCCCGAGCTCGTCTCGGGTGTCCCCGACCACATATACGAGATCGCCTTCGATCTTCGCATCCATCGAGACGGCGTTGCCTGCATCCGGGTGGACCCCGATGGAGGAGATGAGGAGGGTCGGGGGGACCGAGACTCTGACCTTGTTGTTCTCCGCATCGTACCCGGAGAAGTCGTTGAACATGCTGTCCTTGCCGGAGATGAAGGGGGTCGAGAAGCCGATAGCCCCTTCGAAGCACCCGAAGGCTGCGGCTTTCAGCTGGCCAAGCCGTTCGGGATCGTCTGATGAGCACCAGCAGAAGTTGTCAAGGATGGCGATCGCGTCGAGCGGGACACCGGTCGCGATCAGGCCCCGTATGGCCGTGTCGATGCAAGCAAGAGCCATCCGGCGGGGGTCGATCTCCGAATACGCAGGGAAGAGCGCCTGCGAGAGCCCGACCGACCGCTTCGATCCGGGTACGACTTTGGTCAGGGTCGCCATCCCCTGCACTCTTCCGATCCCCTGGACCGGCCCGAGGACGTGGCCGCCCTGCACGGTATGGTCGTACTGGATCGAGATGAACTCTTTCGAGCAGATGTTTTTGCGCCCGAGCATCCCTTTCAGGGTTTCATCAAGCCGGTCCGGGCACGGGTCTTTCGGCTCGGGATACTTTTTCGGGGTAAGGGTTGTCCTAAGATGCTTCTCCGGCAGACCATCGTGGAGAAACGCGAGTTCGATGTCCATCACAACAGTCCCGCGGGACTCGACCACGCATCGGCCGGAGTCGTTGAAAGTGCCGATGACGGTGGCTTCCACTTCCCGGGCCTCCATCAGGGCCATGAACTCGTCGATCTTCTCCGGGGGGACCGCGAGGGTCATCCGCTCCTGCGACTCGGAGATCCAGATCTCCCACGGAGCCATGCCGGGGTACTTGAGCGGGACCTTGTCGAGCGTAACGTGGCACCCGTTGCACTCTTTTGCCATCTCGGCAACCGAGCAAGAGAGCCCGCCAGCCCCGTTGTCGGTGATGCTGTGGTAGAGGCCACGGTCCCGGGCTTCCTTGACGATGACATCCGAGAACTTCTTCTGGGTGATCGGGTCACCGATCTGCACCGCGGTGACCGGGCTTGCCGGGTCGAGCGCCTCGGAGGAGAAAGTTGCGCCGTGGATCCCGTCCTTTCCCACCCGGCCGCCGAGCATCACGATGAGGTCGCAGGCCTGCGCCTGCTTCTCGTAGAGCGGCTTTCCGTCCCGCTCCCGGGGCATAACCCCAACCGTCCCCGCAAAGACGAGGGGTTTTCCCACGTATCGGTCATCGAACCAGACAAAACCCTGCGGGGTCGGGATGCCCGAGCAGTTCCCGCCTACCCCTACGCCCCGCACGACCCCGTCGAGAATCCTCCGGGGGGAGAGGATCGGATTCGATTTGTCCTTCCCTCGGAAGAGGGCGGGATCGCTCTCCGGGTCACCGACGCAGAACCCGTAGATGTTGATGCAGGGCTTTGCCCCGAGACCGAACCCAATGGTGTCCCGGTTCACCCCGACGATGCCCGTGAGCGCACCGCCGAACGGGTCGAGCGCCGAGGGCGAGTTGTGGGTCTCGACCTTGTGGGTGACGAGCCAGGTATCGTCGAAGATTATCCCGCCTGAGTTGTCGGAGAAGACCGAGAGACAGATGTCCTTCTCCCCCTTCTCCTCCCGGATCTTGTTCGTCGCCGCCTGGATGCAGGTCTTGTAGAGTCCCTTCGGGACATCGTCATCCATCGCGGACGCAAAGATCGTGTGCTTGCAGTGCTCGCTCCAGGTCTGGGCGAGCGCTTCGATCTCGACATCGGTGGGTTTGCGCCCCTTCGCCCGGAAATAATCCCGTAGGGCGTGGAGCTGGGGTAGGGCGAGGGCGAGCGGCCCCCGGCGCTGCCCGGTCTGCGGGTCGATGATCCCTTCCTTTCCCAGACGGGCAAGCTCCGTATCGTCGAGTTCGAGATCCACCGGCTCTGCGGTGGGGAGCTCGTGGAGCTCGACGAGCGGGACGACCCGGTCCATGCCTGCAGAACCGTACTCCTGCCGGGTCTTCACGAGTACCCGATTCACGAGCGGGTTTGCAAGGGTTGCCGCGAGTTTTTTGAGGGCTTCGGACACAAGGCGTCCCCGGACAAAATAGAGCTGCGAACTGTAGACCGCATCGCCTTCCGAAAACTTCATGGCAAAATAGTCCTCGATGGTCTGGCGGGCGGTGGTTCCCACGTTATCGGTCACGCCCGGCAGGAACCCGACCTCGATCGCGTAGTCGAAGTTCGCCGGGGTCGCGGCATCGGCGGTAAATTCCTGCACGACCGGGTTGATGAGCTGCGAGCCGATCTCCTTAAGTTCGCCCGCGGTAAAATTCCGCGAGCTCGTGGAGATGGTATAGACATCGATGAGATGCAGCTCTTCGATCGGGAACCCGAGCGAGCGGATCCGATCGGTCCTGACCTTGAGCCGGGGATCTGCCTTGTAGCGGGCCTCTATCCGGTGAACATGCGCCATGGGTACCTACCTAGTAGTTGATCGTTTGTAATCAAAATAGGTACGGTGCGAGCAGTCGGCCGGATACAGGATGCGGCAATGGGGAAAAGCGGCGGGTGAAATTCATCCGACAGGGGAAGAGCGAAAGAGGAGAAGGTAATCAACCCTCTTAAATATCTGAATATAATATCTGTATGATATATGAGGGGCTTACATGGATTTTAAGATCCTAATCGAGCAGGATGAGGATGGCTGGTACATCGTCACCGTCCCCGCTCTCCCGGGATGCGTCTCCCAGGGAAAGACGGAAGAGGAGGCAAAGAAGAACATTGCCGAAGCCATCGAACTGCACCTCACTGCGCTCGCACGGGACGGGATTCCTTTCTTGAACCGCCCGGGCGTAAAAGAGACTTTTGTTGCCGTTGACATATGACGGATAAGCTTCCAATCATTTCGGGAAAGGATGTGGTAAAAGCTCTTTCCAGGATAGGATATGTCGTCAACGATCAGAAAGGAAGTCATATCCATCTCAGGCATGCGATCCTTCGCCCGCTGACCGTCCCCAATCACCCGGAAATTGCCCGTGGAACATTGCGGATAATCATTAAAGATGCCGATCTTACTGTTGAAAAATTCCTTGAGTTGTTATGATCGAATCGTTGCAGTATCTTACAAACGAACGGCATGATAATATCCACACTCTCTTTTTTACATTGACAACTACTATTTTCTTCCAATCTCCCCCAAATCAGTAATTCCTCCATTATCACGTTTCTCGTACACGGATCCAAATCCCAATTACTACTAACCACTAAAATCCACAAAATTAGTAGTTGGTTCGATGATAAAATTCCCAAAACCCGCAATAACCCGAATAAAACCCAAAATACGGATTTTTACCGATCAGTTTTTGGATACCATTACATGAAATCCCACACCTTCTTTTTGCTTGAGCTCCCCAAATTTTTAACATCAAAAATTGCGAACCTTCCAAATTTCGTTCATCCAAAATTATGAGCTCCGCAAATTTACGACATTCAAAATTACAAACCCTGCCAAAGATTTGTGAAAATGTGCATCAGCAAAACTGCTATTCACATCGGAGCAACGATCTATCAGAACTACCGACCCTCTAAATTTCGTTCATGTTAAATTACAAGACCGGCAAATTTTCAACATCAGAAATTCCCAACCCTTCGGATTTTCAACAAAAATCTGTCTGTTAAAGATGGTTGGACAAAATAAAACAATCTTTTTTTTTTTAAAAAAAAAAAGTTGACCCTTCGGGCAATTCAGAAAGAGAGCCCGGCTACTTCCCCTTCTTCTTCGCCCTTTTCTTCCCGGCAGGAGCCGGATCCTCCCCGCCATCCTCCGCGAGCATCTCCGCCTTTGCGGCAAGCAGGGCCTCTTTCTGCTCGCTGGTCACCACCGGGTAGGAGAGGTTGAGCTTCTCCAGGGTTTTGATGATGACCGCGGTGACCGCGAGCCGGGTGAACCACTTGTGGTCCGCGGGGATGATATACCACGGGGCATCGGGTGTGCTGGTCCTCATGATCATCTCCTGGTACGCAGCCATGTACGCATTCCAGCACTTCCGCTCCCTGATGTCGTGCACCGAGAACTTCCAGTTCTTCGTCGGCTCATCCACGCGTTCGAGAAACCGCTTCTTCTGGACGTCTTTCGATACGTTCAGGAAGAGCTTGACGACCACGATCCCGTTATCCATAAGATGCTTCTCGAAACAGTTGATCTCGTCGAACCGCCGCTCCCAGATATTCTTGTCCATCAGGTGCACCGGAATGTGCTCGTTGCCGAGCAGTTCCGGGTGGACCCGGACCACCAGCACCTCCTCGTAGTACGAGCGGTTGAAGATCCCGATCCTTCCCCGTCGAGGAAGGACCCGCATGTTCCGCCAGAGAAAATTGTGTTCAAGCTCCTCGGCGCTCGGCTCCTTGAAGCTCGTGACCTCGACCCCCTGCGGGTTTACCCCCGACATCACGTGCTTGATCGTGCTGTCCTTGCCCGCAGCGTCCATGGCCTGTAAGACAATGAGGACGGCATACGTGTTCTGGGCGTACAGCTTGTCCTGGAGTTCAGCAAGCTGCCTGATTCCCACCGCAATCGTTGCATCGGACTCCTCCTTTTTCAGGAAATTATCGATATAGCCGGGATCATAATCCCTCTGCAGCTCGAAAATCTTCCCCGGCGGGACCCGCAGTTCGTCGATTAGCTCTTCCATCCGGTCTTTCATGCGTCACCGTTTTTGAGCTATTAGCGGTTCGGGCGAATGAACCCTTTGATAGCGGGCCGGAATTTGAGATGCGGGAACGAACGGATCGGCAGGTATCATCTGAAAAGGAACCGAATATTTTCCCTATTGGGAAAAGCAATTAAAAAGCAATTAAAAAACCAGAAAAAAGTGCGATCAGAATGGTAGGATTATTTTCGCGATCGTGTATAATTCCGGATCTCAAGTCCCGCATATTTGGCGATTTCATCGAAATCGGTATCAGCGGTAATGATAAGAGAAACATGATGAGCAAGAGCAATACCAGCAATGAGGATATCAAGGGCATTCACCCGGTTCCCTGCTGCAGCCATCCTTCCGCTTATTCCTGCCGCCAATTCCGCGGAGGTGAGATTGAAGGGAAGAATTTCAATATCCGAAAAGAAATGTTGGAAAAATCTCTCTTCCTTCACGGATTTTGCTCGACGGAGCCCGGAGACAATCTCATAATAGGAGATGACCGTAACCGCCGGTTTTTCACCCACGGGTATACACTCGCGAAGCTCTTCATTCCTGAAATAATCGATCAGGAAGGAAGTGTCGAGAACTATCAAACTCTCGCCTTACCGGAGTTGCGTAACTTCCGGGTGAACTTCAGGAGATCGTCAAGAATTTTCGAGTCACGCAGTGCTCCGGCGTATTCATCAATATCCCGGTTCTTCCGGCTTACCAGCCTCTCGATGACATCAGAAAAACTGTCATCAGCCTCTTTGAGAGCAACAAGAGCCTGATACGTGTCATCCCGGATGGTAATAGTCTTCATTGCTTCATGCATTGAAGCACGATTATATTTAAAGATATGTAATATCAAACCATCTTTTCGTCGATGGTCGTCAACGAAAATTGGTCCGTAAATCCCCCCCCCAAAAAATAGTCCTACTTCCTCTTCCCTTCCTCTGCCTTCCGCATCAGCGCAAGCAACCCTTCGAGGAACTGTACAGGCGTCGGCGGGTTCCCCGGGATCTTCATGTCCACCGGCAGGATCTTGTCCGCCCCACCCAGCACCGCATACGTCCCGGCAAAGATCCCGCCATCGCAGGCATCGTCACCAACCGCGACCACGAACTTCGGCGATGGCATGGCATCGTACGTCTTCTTCACCGCGATCGCCATGTTGTGCGTCACCGCGCCGGTGACAAGGAGCACGTCCGCGTGCCGGGGGGAGGCGACGAACGAGATGCCGAACCGCTCGACATCGTAGAACGCGTTGTTTAAGTTATTGATCTCGATCTCGGTGGCGTTGTCGCTCCCCGAATCGAGTTCCCGGATCGCGATGCTGCCGCCGAAGACGGCATCGACCTCGCGCTTCAGCTCGCGCCCGAGCCGCTCGACCGCATCGTCGCAGACGAGCTCGTTCTCGGTGATCTTCCCTTTGAACATACAGGAGAATGCGTTGACCATTTTCTTCCTCCTAGAGATCCGTCCCCGCATACGAGAGGTTCAGGCTCTTGTTGATCACCGGAAAGTCGGGGACGATATTACCCTGCACCGCGTGCTCGATCGCCTGCCAGTTGCAAAACGAGGCGGTCCTCACCTTGTACCGCTCGATCTTTCCGTTCTTCACCCAGACGAACGCGAAGCTCTCGCCCCGGGGAGATTCGACGAGGGAGATTGTGTACCCGTCGAGGACCGGTGCTTCGGTGCGGCTCTCCCCTTCGGACATCGATGCCAGCAGCTTCCGGATGATCTCGACCGAGTCCATGATCTCCGCTGCCTTGACCGTGAACCGGGAGATGACATCCCCGTCTTTCAGGATCTTCGGGGTCGGCGGGTACTGTGCGTAGATACCGTACGGGCAGTTCACCCGGGTGTCCACCTTCCCGCCGGATGCCCGGGCAGCCGGGCCGGTGATATTGAGCGGGCGCAGGAGGCCCGGCCGTATGATACCCGTGGTCCCGAACCGGTCGATGACCGACGCGGTAGAGAGGACGATCTTGAGGCCGATCCGGTACCGCTTCCGGAACTGGTCGAGGAACCGGCCGAGCTCGTACAGGTGCTCTTTCCGGATATCCTTCGAGAGCCCTCCGACTGTCACCATCCCCCGCATGAACCGGGAGCCGGTCAGGCGCTCGTTCTCCCGAACTATCTCTTCCCGAAGGACAGAGAACTGGCTCGCCCCGAGCGGGAATGCGACATCGACGAGCATCCCGGCCTGGTCGCCGAGATGGGAGGCAATCCGCTCCATCTCGAGGAGGATCGTCCGGAGCTGCCATGCCCTGTCAGGGACGGGTATCCGGGAGATCTTCTCGACCGCAATGCAGAACGCCGTCGCGTTTGCAACCGACTCATCGCCGCTCACCGTCTCGGCGACCCGGATGCACTCCTCTGGGGTCTTTCCCTCGGCAAGTTTCTCGATCCCCCGGTGCTTATAGAACATCCGGACTTCGAGGTTAAAGATCGTCTCCCCGATCACCGAGAACCGGAAGTGCCCGGGCTCGATGATCCCCGCGTGAACCGGGCCTACCGGCACCTGGTACACCCCTTCCCCGTTCACCTTCCGGAACGGGTATTCGTCGGCAGGGTCGATAGACAGTTTTGTTGTGATCGGCCCGTTCACAAACGATTTTTTCAGGGGGTGGAAGTTGTCCGGGTACGTCTCGTGGAGGAAGAGTCGCCGGGTATCGAATGCCCCGGTGAACTCGATCCCAAACCCGTCCCGGCATTCGCGCTCGAACCACGAGGCCGACGGGATCATAGTCGCGATCGAGGAGACCGGTTTGTTCGCGTTCCGGACAAGGATGACAATCCCGCCCCGCTTCTCGAAGACGTAGAGGAGGCTCGTGCCCGGGAAATACCGGAAGCCTTCGGCCCCGAAGAGGGCGATCAGCACGAACTTCCGGGTCGTGAGAAGGTTGATGACCGGCTCGAACTCCTCCTCGGTAACCGGCACGTAGATCTCGCCTGCGCACCCCCGGGTCATCCTCTCGACCGAGAGGATGGTCCCGACTATCTCGAAGATGTGCACTGCCGGGTCAACAGTTTCACCTGCCATATCAGAACCTCAAATCAGCAACAATTTGGCTGATGAATGCTGTCTCACCCGAGGGGAACCAGATACCGAGAACGACGACCATCGCGATGAGTGCGATGATCGGGATCTTCATGCCGAGCGGGGTTTCGTACTGCTCGAAATCCAGGGGCGAACCGGAGGACACCATGGGTCCGTTCGATCCGGATGGCCCGGAAACCTCTGGCGTACCCGGGGATTCCAGGGGTTCCGGAGATTCCCGCTGCGTGAACGAGGTGATGACAAAGTACCCGAACGCGCCGACCGCGATGAAGAGCAGGACAAGGACTATAAGAAGCGCCCAGAGCGAGTACCCCGCGAGCTGGAGCAGGATGAAGATCTTCGAGAAGAAGACCGGTGATGGCGGCATCCCGATGATCGCAAGCCCCCCGATAACGATCCCCCATGCCGCAAGGGGCTGGTGCCGGAAGACGTCCCGGATATCGTCCGGCGCATCACCGGAAAACTTACTGTGGTACTGCCGGTGGAGGATCCCTGCCGAGAGGAAGAGCGAGGCCTTCGTGAACGCGTGGGCCATGACATGGAAGATCACCCAGAAGACCGCGACCGGGGTTGCGATCGCAAGACCGATGAGGGTGATCCCCATGTTCTCGATGCTCGAAAAAGCGATCAGCTTCTTGAGGTTCCGCTGCGGGAGCATTGAGAAGGCCGCGATCCCGACGGTCAGGATACCGAAGAGCAGGATGAACGGCGAGACGATCGTCATCGCGCTGGTCTGGTGGACGAGCGCCGCCGTCCGGATGATAGCGTAGATACCGATATTCAGGAGAACCCCGGAGAGAACAGCGCTCACCGCGGACGGGGCCTTCGCGTGGGCCTCGGAAAGCCAGGTATGGAACGGGAAGATCCCCGATTTTGCCCCGAAGCCGATGAAGACGAGCGCAAAGACGGCGATCATCATCGCCGGGGGGAACGATCTCGCGTGCTGCATCAGCTCGGTCCAGTTCAGGGTGCCCTCGCCAAGAGAGGTCCGCGAGACCTCGAAGAGGAAGATGAAACCCACGAACGAGAAGAGCATCGCGGTCGAGGCAATGAAGATATACTTGATCGCGGCATCGATGTTCTCCTTTGTCGAGAGGACCGCGATCAGCATCGCGGAGAGGATCGTCGTCAATTCGGCAAAGATCCAGAACAGGGCGAGGTTGTCTGCTGAGAAGGCAAGGGCGATGAGGAGCAATAGCAGGCACCATGCCCCGTAGAACAATTTCAGGCTCTCCTTCTCCAGCTCACCGGAGGCGAGCAGGCTCTCCACGTACCCTCCAGCGTAGATGGCCCCGAGCATGAAGATGACGACCGCGATCAGGATCTCGAAGAGGCCGAAGTGATCGATGGAGAAGTACTGGCCCCCGAAGAGGACGGTGTTCACCGGCAGGGATACGGTCACAAGCATTGCAACGGCAACCGCGACAAAGAAGATCCCGTGGGCGATGGCAACCGCGTTCATCTGCCGGTTCGTGTGGCAGACCGCGACGAGACCGATGGCAACGAGCGTTGCCACGACAAAGGCGGCGAGGATCATGACGCATCCTCCTTATCTTCCCAGAGATGGAACCGGTGGAGCCGGTTGTGGTACTCTTCGAGGGTCGAGTCGATCCCGACCGCGAGGATGGTCGTCAGGAGCACGAGGATTATCAGGTCGATGATGATCAAAAACTCGATGATGAGCGGGAGCTCGGTGACGAACATGCTGAAGATCAGGACCCCGTTCTCCATCGACAGGTAGCCCATGACCTTTGTTATCGCCCGCTTCCGGGAGAAGGTCACCATCATGCCCATCAGCATCAGGGAAATCCCGATGACCGCCCCGAAGAAGAGGGGGCTCGGGGTTCCCGCTGCGGTCGGGATGATCCGCGAGAGCCCGAAGTAGATGACGAGCATCATCACCATCGAAACGAGGAGCGAGGTTGTGGGATTGAGGTAATGGAACTCGATATCCCGCTTTATCCGGATCCGTTCCTGGATGGTTGCGATGAAGTAGGGGATGATCAGCACCTTGCTTGCGAGGGTAACGATCGCGATCTCAAGGAGCACGATTTTGCCGTCAGCGTACCAGAGTGCCAGCGCAATCGCCGCAAGGGTCAGGGATTGGAGAGCGTACACGGACACGAGCGAGAGGATGTTCCGGGTCGAGATGATGTACGCTGCGGCGATGATGACCGCCACGAACAGGATCTTGATGATGCCTTCCATTGAAGCCATATCGGTCATGCGAACACCTCGATGATGATGGTCAGGGTCGAGAAGAAGAAGGCCATGGCAAAGAGGCTCGGGAGCCGGAAGAACCGCATCTTGGACATCGAGGACTCGAAGAGGCCGATGATTCCCCCGAGGAGAATGCCTTTGAGCATAAACAGGACTGCCGCGATGACAATGCCGGCAACCGTGAGGATCGTCCCGAGGCCAAATGGCAGGACGAGGTTGATTAAGAGCGCCATCAGGAGCGTGAGCTTGATCCCCGAACTCAGTTCCATGAGGGCGAGGTTCCTCCCCGACTGTTCGAGGATCATGCCCTCATGGATCATGGTGAGTTCGAGGTGTGTCTCGGGATTATCCACCGGGATACGAGACGTCTCGACGATGAGGATGATGAAGAGCGAGATCCCGAGCAGGATCAGGGTGGGAGTGACCGGGGTAGCTGAACCCGCGGTGATGGAGAACATCGAGAAGATGTTGAGGGTCTTGAAGACGAACGCGAGCGCGGCAAAGACGATAATGGTCGTCGGCTCGATGACCGCGGAGATACTCATCTCCCGGGAGCTTCCCATGCCCCCGAAGGAACTCCCCGCGTCGAGGCCGGAGAGGGCCATGAAGAATTTTCCAAGAGCGAGGAGGTACAGGAAGAGAACGATATTCCCGATGCCTCCGACCGGCTCGGGCACGAACGCGAGCGGAACGAAGAGGGAGGCAACAAGGGAAGCCGCGATATTCACGTATGGGGTGACCCGCATGATCCGCGAGGAGTGCGGGGAGTAGATAACCTCCTTTTTCAGGAGCTTTGCAAGGTTCGCGTACGTCTGGAAAACCGACGGGCCGCGCCTTCCTTGAGTCCACGCCTTCACTTTCTTGATGAGGCTAACGAAGAACGGCGCTGCCACAATCACGAGCAGGGTGTTTACCACCATGTAGACAACAAAATCCAGGCTCATGCAAACCACCCGAGGAAGACAATGACCGCAACGACCGTGACAAAGACGTACAGGAGGTAGGTGTCGAGACACCCGTTCTGGAACCGGGAGATACCCTCCGCGGCCCGGACCGAGAAACGGGCCAGGGGCAGGTAGAGGTACTCCTCGAAGACCTTCATGAGCCGGATCTCTCCCTTCCCTTCGGCAAAGATGCAGTTCGCACGGTCAAAGAACGTCCGCTCGTTCTTCGTCCGGGTCCGGTAGATCGCGGAGAAGATGATGTCGATCGGCTCGGAGAAGCCGTGGCCGGTGTACTCGGTCGCCGGCTGTTGGGAGAGGGTTCCGCATCCCCAAGTCTCGCTCACCCGGACTTCGCGGGAGGCAAAGAAGTACAGGAACACGTACGTGAGTGCCGCCATGATGAGGAGCAGGATACCGATGAGCAGCATGTCGGGGATGACTGCCGGGTACCCGACAAGCAGGAAGATCTGGTACGAGAAGATGCCGAGGAGGATACACGCCACGGCAAGGATCCCCGGGCCGACGAGCATCATCTTTGGCACCTCGTGCGCCTTCTCGCTCTCGGGCGAGCGCGGGAGGGCAAGGAAGATCGACCCGAAGGCCTTGACAAAACAGGCCATCGAGAGCGCGCTCGTCAGGGCAAAGAGGGCAAGGCTGATGAAGAGGAGGACTTTTAAGAGCGGATCGACGACTGCGACCGAGGAGAAGAATGCGGAGAAGATCATCAGCTCGCTCGCAAACCCGTTGAAAGATGGAAGGGCGGAGATCGAGACCGCCCCGACGAAGAACAGCGCGGAGGTCCAGGGCATCCGGTGGGCGAGGCCGCCCATATGCTCGATGTCCCGGGTGTGGGTCGCGTGGACGACCGAGCCCGAGGTGAGGAAGAGGAGAGCCTTGAAGAGGGCGTGGTTGAGGGTGTGGAAGAGCGCCCCGAGGAGGCTGATGGTCGCAAGGAGCGGAAGGCTTGCAGCGGAGAGGATGATCGAGAGGCCGATGCCCACGAAGACGATCCCGATATTCTCGATGCTGCTGTACGCGAGCATGGCCTTGACATCGTGCTCCTTTAACGCATAGATGATGCCAAGCACCGAGGATGCCGTTCCGGCCGCGAGAATGAGGATCCCCCACCAGATATCCGGCTGGAAGACGTCAAGGAGGAACCGGATCAGACCGTACACGGCGATCTTGAGCATGACCCCCGACATGAGAGCCGAGATCGGCGACGGGCTTGCGGGGTGGGCGTAGGGGAGCCACTTGTGGAACGGGATGATCCCGGCTTTTATGGCAAACCCGACAAAGAGCGCAAGGAAGGCGACCGTGATAAGCGGGGATCCTGCCGCGGTCAGCGGGGCGATGGCAAACAATCCGGTCTGGACGTAGAGCGTAAATATCCCGAGCATGACAAAGAGCGTCGAGAGCTGGGTCATGATAAAATAGAACAGCCCGGCTTTCCTCGTCTCTTCATGGGTGTACTCGTACATCACAAGGAAGAACGAGCTTGCAGCCATCAGTTCCCAGAAGAGGAGGAAGGAGATCGTGGTTGCCGAGGCAACGACAAGCACCATGGCGAGGATGAAGACGTTTGCAAATGCGCAGAGGACGTTCCTCCGTGCTCCCCCGTCGAGGTGCTCGACATATTCCATGGAGTAGACGGCTACGCACCCGGCAACGATGGCTATGAGGAGAAGGAAGAAGGCTGCGAGCCGGTCGATGAAGAACGAGATCGCGAGATACGGGAACGGCTGGTAGACCGTAAACGCGAAGTTCTGCCCGGAAAGGAGCGTGAAGAGGGAGAGCGCTGCGAGGAAGACGGATGCGCTGATCGCGCTTCCGAGCGCCACGGTCCTGACAGGTCTCTCGTCACGGGATGACAATGCAAAGCTCAGGACAGCCCCTGCAAGCAGGACGAGGATCGCGGTGATAAAAAGTTCCGGGATCATGCGCCGGTCACCTTATGATGGTCCGCCACAACCGGAACCGGCACGTCCCGACTGCTACTGCAATGGGGGGATGGCAGGGCGGATCGGCCCGCACCCCGGATCCGGCTGCGGTTCATACCCTGATCTCCGCAGCATGCCCGGGTATTGGGCCCTGGACTACCGGTGAAGGATCGCGCTTCATCGGGCATACATCGATCCCTTTGAATTCGCCGAGGCAGAAATCGAAGCGTTCCCGGATCGATTTCGGCAGTTCTGCCTCGGGGATGGAGTGGAACCCGAGCGCGCCGTAGAACTCCACGAGCTCGAGTTTCGAGTGCATATAGAGGGTCTCGTGCCTCCCGCACTCTTCCAGCAGGAGCTGCATGACCGAGCGGGCGAACCCCCGGCGCCGGAATTCGTCGAGCACGTACACGGCATCGACTTCCAGCCCGTCGGGATGGCGGGCACATCGTGCCACACCGATGATCTTCAAACCGGTAAAGACCGCAAAGAGCCGGTCGGTTTCACGGTTCGCTTTCTGCTGGTGGTAGTGGACCCAGAGCTCCCGTTCTGCCCGGGCCATCTCGGTGGAGCTGAGTTCACGGACTTCGACGGCTTCAATAACAACCGCGTGGCTCTCGGTTGTTTCCGATGCGAAAAAGGCTTTACCAATCTCGTGGAAGAACCGGGGTCGGAAGGTGACAAAACCCCCGCTCTCCTCCCCGGCAAGGGAGTAGAGGGCAAGGAGCGTTGCATCCTCGCTGTACGGTTCGGCCTCGGCAAACGCGGAGATTATCGGCACAGGGCACCCCCGGAGATCCCGGCTGGTGAAGGAAAAAAGATACGGAGTTGTCTTCGCATTCAGATCATCGTATATAGTTCAATCTATTATTGTTCCTTTCAGACACTATAAAGAATTTTCCGGAAAAAGGGCGTGAAGCAGGCAAATTTGCGGAGTGCCCGGTGGCTTTTGAGTTCACGGAACCCTCCGTTTCCTGCAGGATCTCAAAGGATTGCAACCGAATACAAAAAAAACGTAATTATCGGTAATTTTGCCCGGCATGCGCGTTTTCCGGCTAAAAATCGCCGGCATTCACCAATTTCCATAAAAAAGCCGTATCTTCCCGATTTACGCTCGTTCTCCCTCGTTTTTTCCGAACAAATCAAATGATAACGTTTAACTTTATCCGGGCCGTAAGTCCAGAGTATCGCCGGTGATCACGGAGAGGTAGCCTCTGGCTGGAATCAAAGGTGTGTGTAATGATCGATAAACTCCATCTGGAGAACTACAAATTCCGTGAGACGGATTTTACCCCGAATACTGACTACTACCGGAAACTTGCCGTAAGCCAACACCCGACCGTGCTCTGGATAGGGTGTTCCGACTCCCGGCTCCAGACCGGCCATATTACCCAGGCCAGGGCCGGGGAGCTCTTAATCCAGCGGAATATCGGCAATATCGTGCCGATCCATGACTGGAATTTTGCAACCGTGCTCAAATACGCGCTCGTCCATCTCAAAGTGGACGACATTGTCATCTGCGGGCACTCGAACTGCGGTGCGATCCGGGCACTTGATAAGGAGAGCACCGATTCGTACATCCCGCTCTGACTGAACAATGCCCGGGAGGCAAAGGTTCGTGTCGATTCACGGATCGATCCCCCGAAAAATCCCGAAGAGAGCGGGCAGCGCTATTGCCTGATCGAGCAGGAGAATGTCCGACTCCAGATCGAGCATCTCGGGACATATCCCATTCTGAAAAAAGCGGTGGATGAGAAGGAGGTGGTGGTCCACGGCCAGTATTACGATCTTGAAACCGGGCTCCTTTCGAGGGTCAACTAAAAAAAAGGGGCGGGGATCCCGGACAAAAATTCCTTTTATAACTCTTTTTTAATCTCATTTCGTATCCGTTCGAGATCGATGCGCCCGATCCGGGTAAGCCTGCCATTTACGAGAATGATCGGGAGCGGCGGATGCTCCGCTTCGATGATCTTCTTTATTCGTTCCGGGGCACCGGTGTGGATGAAGGTGAGGGTGAGTTCGACCCGGCTCCCGAATTCCTCGGAAAGAGCCTGTCTGAGGACCTCGAAGGATTTTGCGATCTGTCCCGAAGGATAACAGTCGGAGAGGCCGCAGCTCCGGGTTTCGTCACAGGGAAACGGGGAACAGGAGGTTCCGGGAAGCGCAATTATCTCTACGTTGACGATTTCAGCCATAATAGATTGTGAACCGGGCGGTATTTGAGGATTCGGAAACAGGCACGACCCGGTTGGATCGTGCAGCCGGAAAGGAACAAAAGCGGATAATCGGATAAAATAGGGGAAATCAGATGAATTTCTCGAACCTGTCCTTCTTTGCCTTGCAGACCGGGCATAAACCCGGGGGCTGGTCGCGGGCACAGAGGTAACCACATACCTTGCACCGCCAGACCGGATAGGGGAGGGCTCCCGGCAGCGGGGAAGGACCGGGCGCAAGCGCAATCGTCACCGTGCTCGCATGACCCCGTTCCCGCCGGGGGGGTCTCCTCTCGGGAACAGGGCTCAGTATACGCATTTTTGCAAGAACCTCATCGCTGACGTACAGGGCACAATAACAGGCACCGTAATCATCGAGATCCGGGTCCCGGTAATCGCAGGGGCAGATGATATCGAGATCCTCGTCTTTCCTTCCGGATGCCAGCCGGCAGGGACACGAGGGGTACCCGTACCGCTGCTCATTCTTGGTATACCCGCGAATAAGGTTCTTGGTGAATTCGACATCCGGATTGAGATGATATCCCCCTTCCTCGGCTTCTGCAAAGAGTCGTTTGTACACCCGTTCGACTTCCGGTTCTGTTACACCGGCAAAATTCATTTCCCGAGCGCCTCCAGGATCTCGTCCTCGTGGAAACCGACAATACAGAGTTTATCGTTGATGACGAGGGTCGGGAACGAGCCCCGGGGATTCCACTTCTCCATGGCATTCAGCGTATCCTCCCGTTCCTGTCCATCGAGGAGATCGACATAGATATAGCTGAACTCTATCCCCAGCTCGCGAAGGAGTTCCTTGATCTTGTTGCACCACCCGCAGGTGGAGAGGGCATACAGTACGACCTTTCCCTTGTTCTTCCCGGTAACATGTTCGATTGCCATCCAGATTTCACGCTCCTGGTTCTATGAAATGAAGTAGCGATATTTACTATATAAAAATGAGGATGCAGAAAAATGGGAGACAATAAAAAGCAGTCACGGATACAAAGGGGGTTTTAAAAGAAACCCTGGAAGAATACCGGGGTGGGGGGAGAGGGAAAAAGCCAGGGGATGCTTTACCGGTGCCCGTAAGACTCAAGACCGGGCCTTTTTAAAAAAAAATCCCTGATCCCGCCGTCAGGGAACCTGCCAGCTGCATTATCGTTAATAACTATTCGGGTGCATAACATTTGGAAATCATGAAGGCGGTTCTAGGTCTCGAAGACGGACACTTTGTTGTCGGGGAAGGTTTTGGTGTCGAGGGGGAGTGCGCCGGGGAACTTGTATTCAATACGCAGATGACCGGCTACATGGAGTCGCTGACCGATCCGAGTTATTTCGGCCAGATCCTGATGTTCACGTTCCCACTCATTGGCGACTACGGTGTCGATGCCAGAAATTTCCAGAACCGCAATGTCTGTGCCCTAGGGTGTATCACCCGCGAGATCTGCGAGAAGCCTGCCGCCGGCCCCTCCATCAGATCTCTTTTCGAAGAGAACCGTCTTCTCGGCATCACCAACATCGACACCCGGGCCCTGACCATCAAGCTCCGGGTCCACGGGACAATGCGGGCTGCCCTTGTTGTCGGGAGCGATGACGGGGAGTATGCGGTTGCCCTTGCCCGCCGGACCCCGACCATCTGCGATATCGCCCCAATCCCCGAGGTCTCCTGCAAAGAGGCATACCAGATCAAGGGGACCGGGAAGAAGATCGCGGTCATCGATCTCGGCATCAAGAAGAACATGCTCACAAGTCTCTCCGAGAGGAAAGGCGACCTCTATGTCTTCCCCCATGACGTGACCGCCGACCAGATACTTACGTGCAAACCGGACGCACTCTTCGTCAGCAACGGACCCGGCGACCCCAAACAGGCAAAGCACGCCATCAAATGTATCCGGGACCTCCTCGGGCAGATGCCGGTCTTCGGGATCTGCATGGGAAACCAGGTCTCGGCTCTCGCTGTCGGGGGAGCCACCTACAAACTCAAGTTCGGCCACCGGGGGGCGAACCAGCCGGTCAGGTACAGGGACGGGAGAATCTTCATCACCACCCAGAACCATGGCTTCTGCGTAGACCCCGAATCGCTTCCGGAAGGATGTGAGATCACGTACTCGAATGTCAACGATTTCACGGTGGAAGGGTTCGAGAACAAGGATCTCTGCCTTACCACGGTACAGTTCCATCCCGAAGCCCACGGAGGTCCGCGAGATACGGAGGCGCATTTCTTCAATGCACTCTTCAGGAGGATCGATTAAATGCCCAAACGGACCGACATCAAAAAAGTCCTCCTGATCGGGTCGGGGCCGATCCAGATCGGGCAGGCAGCCGAATTCGATTTCTCGGGATCGCAGGCCTGCCGCTCCCTCCGGGAAGAGGGGATCAAAGTCGTGCTCGTCAACTCGAACCCGGCCACGATCATGACCGATCCTGAGATGGCGGACGAGATCTATATCGAGCCGCTCAGGGCGGACTTCATCGCAAAGATCATCGAGAAGGAGAAACCGGATGGGATTCTCTCCGGCATGGGAGGCCAGACCGGCCTTAACCTGACCGCTGAACTTGCAGAGATGGGTGCGCTTAAGGGTGTCGAGATCCTCGGGACGCCGCTCGAAGCCATCTACAAAGGAGAGGACCGGCAGAAGTTCCGGGACCTCATGACCGAGATTGGCGAACCGGTCCCGAAAAGTGTTGTCCTCAACTCCCTGAGCCAGATTGACGATGCGATCAAGGAGATTGGCCTGCCGGCCGTCGTCCGACCTGCCTACACACTCGGAGGTGCCGGGGGTGGGATCGGGAAGACAAAGGAAGAGCTGACACGCATCATCGAGCTTGGCCTCTCCCGCTCCCGTATCCACCAGGTGCTCATCGAAGAGAGTGTCCTCGGATGGAAGGAGATCGAGTTCGAGGTCATACGGGATGCGGCGGATACCTGCATCATCGTCTGCGGTATGGAGAACGTAGACCCGATGGGTATCCATACGGGGGAGAGCGTGGTCGTTGCGCCGATCCTGACCCTCAGGGACGACGAGTACCAGATGATGCGGAGTGCAGCGATCCATATCATTCGGGCGCTCGATGTGCAGGGCGGCTGCAATGTCCAGTTCGCGTTCCGTGACGGGGATTACCGGGTCATCGAGGTCAACCCGCGTGTCTCGCGTTCCTCAGCACTGGCCTCGAAAGCGACCGGGTACCCGATTGCCCGGGTTGCGGCAAAGATCGCGATCGGGATGCGGCTCGATGAGATCACCAATACCGTGACCGGGTGCACGCCTGCATCGTTCGAACCGGCGATCGACTACATCGTGGTCAAGGTCCCCCGGTGGCCGTTCGACAAGTTCAAGGGGGCCGACCGGACCCTCTCTACCTCCATGAAGAGCACGGGAGAGGTCATGGCAATCGGCAGGACACTTGAAGAAGCGTTCATGAAAGCGAAGCGGTCGCTCGACACCGAAGTGCGGTCGCACACGAGCCCGAGCGAGATCCGGATGATCCTCTCCAGGCCGACCGATGAACGGTTCCACTGCCTCTTCGACGCATTCCGGCAGGGTTTCACTCTCGCAGAAATTGTCGAACTGACCTCCATAACACCGTTTTTCTTGGAAAAGATCAAGAATTTGGTCGATTTCGAGGGCTATCTCGCAGGGCATCACAAGCCCGCTGACATAAAGCAGGCGAAAAAACTGGGTTTCTCGAACGGGGAGATCGCGAAGCTGACCGAGATAGCAGCCGACGATATCAGGAAGATTGTCGGAAAGCCATCGTATAAAATGGTGGACACCTGCGCAGCGGAGTTCCCGGCAACGACCCCGTATTTCTATTCGACCTGGGACGCAGCCTGTGAGATCGTCCCGAGTGAGAAACCGAAAGTGCTGATCCTGGGTTCGGGCCCCATACGGATCGGCCAGGGCATTGAGTTCGATTACTGCACGGTCCATGCGGTCCAGGCTCTCCGGGCTGAGGGAGTCGAGGTCCATATCGTCAACAACAATCCCGAGACGGTATCCACAGATTTCGATACCTCCGACCGGCTCTTCTTCGAGCCCATGCAGCTCGAAGACGTGATGAATATCCTCCTGACAGACCACTATTACGGGGTCATGGTCCAATTTGGGGGCCAGAATGCGGTAAACCTTGCTGTGCCCATCGAAAGGGAGATAAAACGTCTCGGCCTCCCGACAAGGATCCTCGGCACGAGCCCGGATGCGATGGATATCGCCGAGGATCGCGACAGGTTCAGCATCCTCATCAACGAACTGGAGATCCCAAGCCCGCCCAATGCATCTGCACGATCGAAGGATGAGGCACGGGAGAAGGCGGAACGGATTGGATACCCGGTTCTCGTCCGTCCCTCCTATGTGCTCGGTGGAAGGGCGATGGAGATCGTCCACGATGCCGGTGAGCTCGAAACCTACATGAAGAAAGAGGAGGTGCTCGCAAGCCCCGAACATCCGGTCCTGATAGACTCCTACCTCCGGAATGCCATAGAACTCGACGTCGATGCGGTCTGTGACGGGAAGGATGTCCTTATCGGCGGTATCATGGAACATATCGAGCAGGCGGGCATCCATTCCGGTGATTCCGCGTGCGTGATTCCGACACAGTCTCTCGCCCAGGCGGTTATCGAAAAAGTCCGGGATTACACCCGGAAGATTGCGCTGGGACTTGGTGTCGTCGGGCTCGTGAACCTCCAGCTCGCGGTCCAGGACAACATCGTCTATATTCTCGAGGCGAATCCCCGGGCCAGCCGCACGGTGCCGTTCGTTTCGAAAGCGACCGGGCTCCCAGTCGCAAAGATTGCGGCAAAGGTCATGGTAGGTCGTAACCTTGGCGATCTCGGCTACAAAGAACGCCGGATCGAACATGTTGCCGTAAAGGAAGTCCTGCTTCCCTTCAACAAGCTTGCCGGTGTGGACACCATGCTCGGCCCGGAGATGAAGAGTACCGGGGAGGTCATGGGGATCGACTATGACTTCGGCCTCGCGTTTTACAAGGCGTGCATATCTGCGGATAACGAGCTGCCGCTCAAAGGAAATGTCTTTGTCTCGGTCAATATCAGCCAGAAAGATGAAGTCATCCCAATTGCCCGCAAGATCAGGGATCTCGGGCTTACCCTGTACGGGACCGAGGGGACGGTGGATTACCTCCATGCTGCGGGCGTTGAAGCAAATCTCGTGCGGAAAGTCCAGGAAGGCTCTCCCAACGTTCTCGATATGATGCGGCATGGCGAGATCCGGCTTATCATCAACACGCCGCTTGATCGCCAGTCACGGCAGGACCACTACCAGATCATGCGTGCGGCAGTGGACCTGAGTATACCCTATATTACCACTCTCCAGGCAGCGCGGGCTGCAGCACTTGCCATTGATGCAATCAAGCGCGAGAAGGTCACGCTTGAGCCAATCAGCCATTATCTGAAGTAATCACCGATCCGAACCACCAAATTCAACCTTTTTTTCTGAACACCCATCTTTCCGGAGGTACTGAGTTCCGGTATCGGATTCCAGAAAGTGCCCGGATTATTAGAATATCCTTATATACCGAAATGACAAAAAAAGATGCATGAAGAAATTTCTTATTGTTCTCGCAATCCTGTTTATCGGGATTTTATTCGCGGGATGCACATCCCAGCCAGCAGCGCCAGTAGCTACCCCAACACCAACCCCGGCATCGACCGCGATCGTCACAACCGTTGTGCCAACCGAAGTTCCCACGGTTGTTCCGACCGCGAATGTTACCCCCAACGTAACCGCGACAGCAACCTCGACTGCAACGGCAACCCCCCGGCCGGTACCGGTAGTAACGATAACGTTCAACGAACAGGGAACCATTACCCCGGGAACCACAGTCAGTATCCCCGTTGGAACGACAGTTTCCTGGATGAACAAGGACCGGTTCAAGCCCCACGCGGTTGTTGCAGTTGACCTCCAGACGGGCAACTACTTCGGTAGCATGAGCACTTTTGAGATTCCGTACGGGAAGTCATTCAATGTCACCTTCGACAAAGTCGGTGCATACAACTACGCCACTGTTTACCAGCCGGCAACCACCGGAATCATCAAGGTAATAGCAAAGTAATTACACCAATACTTTTTCAGGAAAACCTGAAAAACACTCTTTTCATTACACTTCCCCTCTGTAAATAGGGGTTTTTGACAATTCTTACTCACTCAAATATATGCTCGCAGTACTAACCAGTATCCAATAACTCGGAGAATATCACCATGGGAAAAGGTTCCATTGTTCTTGCATATTCCGGAGGCCTCGACACCTCCATCTGCATCCCGCTGTTAAAAGAACGGTACTATTATGACCGTGTCATCACGGTCGCCGTAAACGTCGGCCAGCGCGACGAAGAGATCGATGTCGCGACAAAGAAAGGAAAAAAGCTCGCCGACAAGCACTACACGATCGATGCCCGGGAAAAATTTGTGAAGGAACATATATTCCCGGCTGTCAAGGCAAACGGGTCGTATGAGGGTTACCCGATGGGAACATCCCTTGCCCGCCCCCTTATCGCTGAAGAAGTTGTGAAAATTGCCAAAAAAGAAGGAGCAACGGCAATTGGTCACGGGTGTACGGGAAAAGGAAACGACCAGCTCCGGTTCGATTTTATTATCCGGGGTGCGGGTCTCGAAGTTGTTGCACCCATCCGCGAACTGAACCTCACTCGGGACTGGGAGATCGAGTACGCAAAAGAGCATAAGATTCCCATCCCGGTCAAGAAGGACAAGCCGTGGAGCATGGATGAGAACTGCTGGAGCCGGAGCATCGAAGGCGGCAAGCTCGAAGACCCGGCCTACCACCCTCCTGAAGAGATCTATCTCTGGACTGTCTCTCCGGAGAAGGCCCCGGCCAAGCCGACGAAACTCACGCTTGAATTCAAGGGAGGCGTCCCGGTAGCAATGAACGGGAAAAAGATGCCCGGTTTGGAGCTTATCCAGCAGCTGAACGTCCTTGCCGGTAAGCACGGGATCGGCCGGAACGATATGGTGGAAGACCGCATCCTTGGACTCAAAGCACGGGAGAACTACGAGCACCCGGCTGCAACGGTCATCCTTCAGGCTCATCGAGACCTTGAGAGCCTTGTCCTGAGCCGCGATGAACTTGCGTTCAAACGCATGGTTGACGATGCCTGGTCCGATCTCGCCTACAAGGGACTGATCTATGAGCCGCTCTATGATGATCTGAATGCATTCATCGACGCAACGCAGGAAAGGGTAAACGGTACTGTCGACCTTGAACTGTACAAAGGCAGTGCCAGAATCCTGGGGAGGAAATCCCCGAATGCAATCTATTCAAGCGACTTGGTGTCATTCGACAGCGCAACCATCGACCAGTGCCACGCCATCGGGGTCTCCCATTACTTCGGCATCCAGGGACGCATGGTCAGGCAGATGAAAAAGCGATAATCACTACCAGAAAACCATTTTTTTCCTGTGACCTTATCCGAAGATTGCGGATGGAATCCTCAGTCACCCATCGGATTTTTTCTCTGTTATTTTACAGTACAATGGATTTTGCGGCGGAAATTTCCGGGATTCCGGTTGTTCCGGCAGGGAAGTGCAGAACCGGGCTGGCAATGCAGGAGGAATCGTTCCGCCACGAATGGAAATGTATAAGGATTCCTAAGGTAGAATCCGGTACTATGTGTGCCAGTTTTTTTTCCCGCTTCACGAGGCCAAAACCCCATATCGTCGAGAGTCCCCCTCCACCATCAATAACCCATGGCGCCGGGATGCAGGTCCCGGAATATAAGAACAAGCCGTATTTTATCGTGGCATCGGTCGAGATGGGGAATACCACGACAAAATGTATCCTTACCGGGGTGAGCCTCGAGACCGGGATGTCGTATGTCATCAATAAGACGGTTTCCATGAGCCGGGATATCAGGAAACCAAAACCCGGCGAGACGATATTCGGGGAAACACTCGATGGTACCGAGCTGACAAGAGAGGCAGTAACCGAACTGGTCCGGGACACCCTGATCCGGTGTCATGAGGAGGTACACCTCGACATCCAGAAAGACCTCGATTTTGTCGTGCGAAGCACGGGGGTCGTGGCGGAGATGGAATCCCCGGATCAGGTCGGGGACTTTGTTATTGCTCTTGCCAACGGCTGTCTCGTTGCCGGGGTTCCTCCAAGGAAAATGACGCCACCCATGGCAAAAGCGAACCAGGCGGAGAAATTACAGCCCTTCAGTTTCGCTGACAAAGTAGTCTTTATCGGGGCAGTTGCCGGGGTCATTCCCCCGGTCGGATCGACGGGCGTGGAGATGGTGGCAAACGAGATGGAAGGCGAACTTGCCATGGCAGGAATCAAGGAAGGGGCGAAATGGACGCCGGTTGACTTCCGTAACCCCTGCGTATCGGTCGACTTCGGGACAACACTCGACGGGAGGATCACGAGCGATGTCTCCCCCGACGATCCCAATCCGTTTGCAAAGACGGTGGGGAACTTCTGCGGTCTTGCCGGGGCTATTCCCGATGCGATCGTCCGGGGAACCGGGCTTGTCCATGAGCGGACAGGAACCGCTCTCGACGTCTTCGGGGAACACAGTGTTGTCGGGGGGCTGCTCGGCGGAGGGAGCAAGGCCGTCGTCGACGATTACGTCAGGAGATGTCACGAGCACATCGATATCCGGATTGTCCCGCCAGACCGGGACCGGTTCGGCCGGGTGCCGGTCAATGCGAAGCTCGCAATTGAGTCCGGTATCGCGATGATCGGATGCGACTGCGGCGTGAACAGCAGCGACCTCGACAAGCTTGCCGCGATCGGTGCGGAGATCCACAAAAGCCATAACCTCGCTACCCTCAACCAGGTGATCGACCGGGTCTGCGCTGACATGGCCCTTCGTCTCATCGACGTGGCAGTAGCACAGAAGATCGTGCCCCGGAACTCATCGGTCGGGTTTACCGGGAGAGCCGCCATATCGGGACGGAAGCCAGAGTACATCCTTGAGGGAATCATCGGGCGCAACCTGTATGACGATCCGAACGATCACCTCGTGTTCGTTGACGACGGCCTTGCACGCGGCGCGGCCCTTATGGGCAGGTGCATGAACTCGCTCGGAAAGCCGAAAAACCCCATCGGAGGAGTCCGGGGGGGCCCATGTATTATGAACCGGCGAATAAAGATAGGTAAATGAGTAGGTGACGAATGGAAGACGAAGAGCAGCTGTACGATGTTATCATCCCGCCCGGGGTACCGAGATCCATTATTTTTGAAGTCGTCGAAAAATTCCCGGATGTGAAAGTTGTCGAGCGAAAGGAGCGCCTGAATTTTGCAAACATGGAAGGCGATGAACGCGAACTTCTTGCCTTCCGGGGAAAAATGGAAGTCGCACAGGCGGTGGAGAAATATGTGCTCCAGCGGCTCGACGACTTTATCGGGGAAAAATAGTTTTTTTGTTTTATCGGATTAATTTTCTTTTCCGGTTCATTCTTAATTCTTTAAAAGCCGGACAAGGAGGGCTTTCTGGGCATGGAGCCGGTTCTCGGCTTCGTCCCATACGAGGCTCTGGCCACCTTCCATCACTTCGTCGGCGATCTCCTCGCCCCGGTGCGCAGGGAGGCAGTGAAGGACCCGTGCATCCGGGGACGCATGACGTAGAAGAGTTGTATCAACCGTGAATTTCCGGAAGGATCGGATACGCTCTTCCCGTTCCTGCTCGTCGCCCATCGAGATCCAGGTATCCGTGACGATAACGTGAGCATCGGTCACCGCATTCTCGGGTTTCCGGACGAGTTCAACCTTCCCGCCGAGTGCCCGGGCCTTCTTTACGATCGCTTCAGCCGGTTCGTACCCGGAGGGAGTCGCAACCGTGACATTCATCCCGGTGAGAACAGTCGAAAGGATCAGGGAGTTGCAGACATTATTCCCGTCCCCGACCCAGGCAACCTTGAGATCCCGGGCGGATCCGAAGTGCTCTTCGATCGTCATGATATCGGCAAGGAGCTGGCAGGGGTGTTCAAGGTCGGAGAGGCCGTTGATCACCGGGATCGTTGCATGCCGTGCGAACTCCTTGATGGTGCTGTGCTTGTAGGCCCGGATCATCAGGCCGGATACATACCGGGAGGCTGCCCGGGCGGTGTCCCGGATCTCCTCGCCCCGCCAGATCTGCATATCCCGGGCATTCAGGAAGAGAGCGTGACCTCCCAGCTCATTCATGCCTACTTCAAACGAGATATGGGTACGGGTGGATGATTTCTCGAAGATCATCGCGAGGTTCTTTCCCCGCAGGTAATCATGGATCTTCCCTTCTTTTTTGAGGGCCTTGAGTCGTTTTGCTTCGGTGAGAAGCCCGGTAAGCTCCGTCTCCGTGATATCGAGGATGGATAGGAAATCCTTCTTCATCGTAACTCCTTCATGTGCGCAATCCTCCGGTCCAGCAGCTCCCGGGTTCCGATGTCCCGGCGGTGACGCACGTCACCCCGGACCGACGCTGCCGCACGCTCCGCCGCACGTTCTGCCTCTTCCAGCGAATCTCCCTTGCCAACAAAGGCAAGGGTCCGGGAGCTCAGTGTCGCGAGGCTGCCATCCTTCTCTTCGATGTTTGCGTAGTACAGCAGGGTATCCGGGTGATCCCCGATTGAAACCGGCACGCCGGTCCGGGGGGAGTCCGGGTATCCTTCGGGAACGAGATATTTACAGACCGTTGCTTTCTGTTCGAAGACAGCGTCAGTGATCCGCAGCGTGCCTTCTGCAATCCTCCGAACGATCTCCGACAGGTCGCCTGTCAGCAGGGAGAGAACATTCATCGCTTCAGGGTCCCCGAACCGTGCATTGAACTCGATCACCTTGAGGCCTTTTGCCGTGTTCATGAACTGGCCATACAGGATCCCCTTGTACGGCTGGCCGGTCCGTTCCATTGCTGCAACAATGGATTTCATGATCCCGATCGCTTTCCGGTACTCCCCGTCCGTTACAAACGGGAGACGGTGATCGGGCATGGAGTAGGAACCCATTCCTCCCGTATTCGGGCCCGTATCTCCATCAAACGCCCGCTTGTGGTCCTGGACAAGCGGCATGGGAATGAGATGATTCCCGTCGACAAATGCCTGCAGCGTGAACTCTTCCCCGATAAGCCGCTCTTCAAGAACGACACCTGCATCAAGGGTTCTGGCATAGGTAATCGCCCCTTCGCGATCTACCTGCTCGCCCATGATCCGGACACCCTTGCCCCCGGTCAGGCCAATCGGTTTGATGGCAAGATCCCCTTCGGACTCCCGGATGAACGCTACGGCTTCCTCGGTATTATAAAAGACCCGGTACTTCGGGCAACCCTCGATACCCTGCCGCTCCATGAGCTCGCGGCAGAACGCCTTGTCCGTCTCAAGCCGGGCTGCAGCACGGGTCGGTCCGACACAGGGAATACCCGCCGTCTCAAGCGTATCCACGATTCTTGCTTCCAGCGGCGCCTCAGGGCCGATGAACGCGTACTCTGCCCCCGTCTCCTTTGCAAAACCGGCAATTTTTACGGTATCCGTCTCTTTTGCGAGCAGGATCTTTTTCGAAAGAAGGGCAATGCCGGGATTCCGCTTTGCCATCACGGAAAAAATTTCGGTTCCGGGGTTGCGTGCAAGGGCACAGGCAATAGCATGCTCTCTTCCTCCCCCGCCCACAACGAGTATCTTCATGATACCATCTATTGTGCGTTTCTCATTAAAAATTCCTTACTTTTTTAAAAGCTCGCTGACTCTGACGAGGGGGAGGAGCTGGATATTGTGGCTTTTGAGCATCTCACCGGCGCCTTGTTCGCGGTCGACGACCGTGACCACCCGGGTTGCGGTCGCTCCTGCTTTCCGGAGGGACTCGACGCCGTACAATGATGAACCCCCTGAAGAGGTGACGTCTTCGATGAGGAGAACATTCTTCCCCATGACAGAGCCGATGATCACATCTTTTTTACCGTGGCTCTTTTCTGCAGCCCGGATAATCGCGTAGGGTTTCTTACTCTCAAGAGAAGTTGCGACAGCAAGGGACACTCCTCCCACCGCGACTCCCGCTATGACATCGAATTCATTTGACCGGGTCACGGTCCTTGCTATGGCAGCAAGCAGTTCCGGTTGGGTGACTGCCGACTTCACGTCTACATAGTAAGTGCTCTTTGCCCCGGATGCGAGCGTAAATTCACCAAACTCGACCGCTTTGAAGCGGATCAGCAACTCTGAAATATCGTTTACCATGGTACCTCCTTGACTTTCAAAAGATAGCCGATAATGTTCACCGAACGGTGCAGAACCGGCGTGAGAATCAGAATGAAGATGAGGACCGGGATCGTGATGTTGGTAAACATCCACGAGGGGTCAACAATAAGCATAAGGATCAGTGCACCGGCTACAAGATCGTACATGTCCGCAACAGGCCACTTCGCTCCCCGATCTTTGCCAAGTCTCCTCTTGAAAAAACTCTTGGCAAGGTCACCAAGGAGGGCACCGACCGAGAGGACAACAATCGATGTAAAGGTGTGTTCGGGAAGGCTGGTGAGCCCGTACGCCCCCCTCGCCCAGATCTCGATCCAACCAATAACTATACCAGCAAGAACACCCATCAGGAGGCCACGGTAAGTTTTCCCGTCACCGAAAATCCGGAGGCCATCAGAATAATTCCTGCCAAAGTCGATGGGGGTTCCCCCGCCAAAGAGTGCTGCGGTCGAATTTGGAAGATACGCCGGAAGCATAATCCAAATCGCGGAGAGCAATGGTATTATGAAGGACTCGATACTAATAATGTAGCACTCCAATACCTGTAATAAAGAGCAGGAAGAAACATTAAAGTTACTAAAAAATCGGGAAATTGTGCAATTCTTCTAGCGGGTGTACATCAATGCTGATAAAAAAGACTCGAGGTCTTTGTCCCACGTGTAATACCGTCATCGACGCGGATATCGTGGAAGAGGAGGGGAAGATCTGGCTGACGCGGACATGCCCGGAACACGGGTTGTTTAAGAATCTCTACTGGTCAGACCCGACGATGTATCACCAGTTCGAAAAATACAATGCGGTCGGAAACGGGATAGCAAACCCCCAGAACCAAAACATGCCTTCCGGGAGCTGCCCGACAGCATGCGGGATCTGCAATAACCATCACTCCCAGACGCTCCTTGCAAATATCGACCTTACGAACCGCTGTAATCTCGACTGTGATTTCTGTTTTGCAAATGCCCGTGCCTGCGGGTTCATTTACGAACCGGATTTTGACGAGATTGTCAAGATGATGAAGCTGCTCCGGGATGAAAAACCGGTCCCGGCACCTGCGGTCCAGTTCTCGGGCGGGGAGCCGACAATGCGGGAGGATCTGGTCAGAATTATCAGGACCGCAAAGGAGATGGGCTTCCCCCAGGTCCAGATTGCCTCAAACGGCGTCCGGATCGCAAAGGAACCGGAACTGGCCCAGCAGCTCAAGGATGCCGGTCTCAATACGGTCTACCTTCATTTTGACGGGGTAACCCAGAGGACAAACCCGTTCCTGAAGATTCACGAGAAGGCGATCGAGAACCTGAAAACCGTAGGGCTCGGGGTTGTCCTTGTTCCGACCGTTATCCGGGGAAGAAACGACAACGAGGTCGGTGACATCATCCGGTTCGCCATAGAACACATTGCGGTCATCCGCGGCGTCAACTTCCAGCCGGTTGCATTCACCGGCGCGGCAAGCGATGACGATGTCAGGACATCCCGGATAACCATCCCCGACGTGCTGCGGAATATCGAGGAGCAGATGGGCGGTGTTCTCAAAAAGGACGATTTCTACCCGGTTCCCTGTGTCCTGCCCTTCTCCGATCTCGTGGAAGCCTATACCGGCCGGCCGCAGGTCAGGTTCACTGCCCACCAGCACTGCGGGGCGGCGACCTACGTCTTTGTCCAGAAAGATGCGGTTGTCCCGGTAAACCGCATGGTCGATGTCGAGAGTTTCTTTGAATCGATCACCCAGATGGCAGAGACCATCAAGAAAGGCGGAACCATCAACAAGTACAAGGCTCTCCTCGAAGGGGTCAAGAACATGCACTCCTCTGTGAAGAAAGGGGAGCAGGGCAACACGACCGAATTCTGGAAGATGATCGGAAAGACCCTTATCGGCCAGAACTTCGAAGCCCTCCGGGAATTCCACTGGAATGCCCTTTTTATCGGGACCATGCACTTCATGGACAAGTACAACTACGATCTCGACCGGGTCTCACGGTGCTGTATCCACTATGCTACACCGGACGGGAAACTCATACCCTTCTGTACCTACAACAGCGGCCCCGTTTACCGCGAGCAGGTCTGGAAGAAATACGCAAAGAAGCCGGAACAGTGACGGTTGCGCTCTCTTTTTAAAAAGATCAGGGAAAGGGAAGATCAATTTTTTTCCATGCTGCATCGCGATGTGGGCGATGGCAAGATCCTGTATCGCAAGACCGGTAGAGTCGAATACAGTTATGCTCTCCTTCCCCGCCCGCTTCTTCCTGCCGATCACGACCTCGCCAAGCGTCCCGGCAATATCGGACTCCCGGAAAAATCCCTGGCTGATCGGCACATTGATCTCCCCTGAGTGAATTGCCTGGGCCGGATCATCGACAAAGATCTGGGCACGCTTCAGGAGGGCGGAGTCGAGTTCCTCTTTACCGGGCGCATCGACGCCGATGGCATTGATATGGGTTCCTTCATGGATCCATTCGGCCCGGACAATCGGGGTCCGGGAAGGGGGTGGTGGTTACAAGGATATCGCAATCGCAGACGTTTTCGAGCGACCCGGAAGAGCAGGGATATTCCATAAACCGGTCCGCGAATTTCCGGATATGTTCCGGGTTGCGTCCCCAGACTTTTATGTCCCTGAGCTTCAGCTCGCGGGAGATTGCAGCGACCTGGGCTTCAGCCTGTCTCCCGGTCCCCACTACCCCGAGCGTCATCTCTTTTTTCGGTATGAGATATTTCGCCGCGATCGCGCCGGCTGCACCGGTCCTCATGTCGGTGAGCCGGGTGGCATTGATGACGGCAACCGGTTCGCCCGTCGAGATGTCCAGAATCACCGTCAGGGCCATTACGGTCGGAAGGCCTTTTCCGGGATTATCGGGATGGACATTGACGATTTTTACCCCCGCAATGGAGAGTGAGGGAAGATACGCTGGCAGAGTGCGGAAATCGCCTTCCGGCAGGGTGACGTACACCTTGGGCGGCATCTGGACAAGGCCCTTCCCATGGTCCGAGAATGCAGATTCAACGGCGAGGTTGACGAGACCGAAATCGAACCTCATATCCGTATCGGTAAAGTACTGCATGACCGACAATCTTTTTTGATTGGATATGTACTTTGCTCAAACGATCGCTCTTTACGGAGATTCTTTGAAATTTGTCTGAAATGAAATTTGCACGGCTGACCCATCTCCAAAGGGCAAGGCAGGAATGGTGATCACCGACATCATTTACCTGGCAGGGGACCGGCAAGAGCGAGGACGTCGGCGATGGCCCGGGCTGCGCCCCGGGCGACTACCAAGAGGGGTGAGGTTCACACTCCAGGTAAACGTTTTCTTTTGTTTCGGGTGAATCCCTGGTTTTGCATGGAGTATCGATGGGCGAAACCTGCAAGAACCCAGCGAAAGAAACAATCCCCCAATCAAAACGAGGGTAACAACAAAGCGAAAACGAATAAAAAATCGGCAGAAAAATTACGAACAGTCCATCTCTTTTAAGGTTTTATCCGCAAGCTCCTTCATTCTTGCCGATATCCTTGACGAAGAAGAGTAATCCACATCCCGCATGGCATTTGCGATCTCGTTTCCCAGCACAAAAATTGCATATTTGTGCTCCATTTTGCTTTTATGCTGCTGGGAGGGCGTTATTTTCAGAGCACCATATTGTGAGAATTTCAAATTGGGATTGATCTCTTCGAAGTAATCTTTTACGTCATAGAGCATCTGGTGAAGGTTGATCAGTTCCTCTTTGTGCATACTACCACTCCAGACAGTAAATTTGTAGTAAACAGCATAAATAAATTTGTGCGGGATTTATACGCCCATTTTCATGAGCCGGATCGATAACGGGCGTTTGATTATTCCCTTGAAATCCCGTGCTGCCACGTAGGACAGCCCTTTCCAGACAAGCCGGTCGAGAAGTTTCTGATCCACCGGGCGATCGACAACAAGGCCGGTTACCGCCTCATCCATCGTCCCGATCACCTTCTCGACTTCATCGACTTTTGTCTCTTTCACAATGGCAAGATCGTCGGTCAGGAACCGGGCCAGGCTGTGTCCTTTTACATCATCGATATGATCCCGGAGCGTCAGCGGCCCGGCATTGCTCTCCCGGGTCCTCTTGGGAGCGGCATGGACCTTCCCCTTCCGTTCCGGCGCTTCCGGTTCTTCAACTACCCGGGGGGCCCGGAGATCTGCCGGGAGTTCCGCCGAATTCTCGAAATACTGGTCCCGGATATACTCAACCGGCACCTTGTTCCTGAGCGTCTTTATGACCTCCTTCCGGGTCATGTCCTCGACGCTCTTTCCCCGGGGGGAGAAGGCTACGGAGTCGATGTCGGCAACCTGCAGGAGTTCGCGAAGGATCAGTTCTCCGCCACGGTCGCCATCGAAGAATGCCGTAGCGGTCTTCTTCTCGCAGAGTTCGATGACCGTCTTGGGGATATTCGTCCCCTCGACCGCGACCGCATTCTTGATCCCGTAGCGGAGCAGGTTTAAGACATCCGCCCTGCCTTCGACAACGATAATGGCATCGGAGTCGAGTACATTGGGCCCGGCAGGTATCCGTTCTTCGCCAATGGATCCTATCTTCTCGACCCGGATCGTCTGCCGCACATCATCGAGCAGTTCGTCGCTGTCGATGGTCCCGTCATCGAACCGTTCGAGGAGGAGCTCCTTTGCACGTTCTACGATCTTCTTCCGCTTGCTGACCCGGATATCCTCGACCGATTCGACCGTTACATGCGCTACGCACGGGCCGACCCGGTCGATCGTCTCGATGGAGGCCGCAAGTATTGCGGTTTCCGCACGATCAAGGGATGTAGAGATAAGGATCTCTCCCTTTGTTTCGCCTTTCTTGCTCGTTATCTGGACGTCGATACGCCCGACACGGCCTGTCCTCTGAAGATCTCGCAGGTCGAGGTCTTCGCCGAGTAACCCTTCAGTCTGCCCGAAAATGGCACCAACTACGTCGGGTTTCTCGACCACCCCCTCTGCTGCAAGGTTAATGTGAATAAGGTACTTGGTAGTATTTGGTGAATACACGTAAACGCACCCCCATGTATCATGCAATGCTGGTAAGGCCTGATCATAGGTATAAGATATTTATATAATACACTTTTACTTAAAGGATATGTTGCTGACCTTTGCCTGAAGCGGGGAAAACACAGGTTCCAAAGTCATGGTGCAAAGCTGCCGGAAAATTCTTTTTAAAACGTTCCCATTTTTCCGGTCAGATGCTGTATTCATTCTTTCCCGAAAAGCGGGATCAGGATTGCCAGAAGATCCTCTTTTTTTATGCCTTCGATATGCACTTTTTTCTGCGAGGACGTAGATCCGGAGAGGATAGTTACCCGGGAAGCGGGGATCCGGATTACCGAAGCGATCCGGGTGATCACAGCCTTGTTTGCCCGCCCTTCAACCGGAGGTGTTGATACTCGGCAACCGATTGTCTTTCGCCACTCATTGTAACCGCAGGGAAAGGCATCTGATTTTGCCCCTGCTGAAACTTCAATGGCAATGATCGTTCCATGACGGTCTTCAGAAAGAGCATCGCATAGCGAGGACATGGCAATCAGGCAGGTAAGATCGGGCCGGCAAAATCCCGTTTGTGGAAATGTCGCCCGGCATTAACGCACGTGGATCATCAGTGGCGTGCTGCCGTTCTTCACCGGTGTTTTAACCCTGCCGGGCGATGCCTGTCGCGCATCCGGGTTGTCCCATGGATCATTTCAGGACACTTGTCAGTTTGATCACCCGGGGACCTATGGATGCGCATGTATCGGCACAATTCATCATCGGCGTTCAGGATATTTATCACTTGGGAAAGGACACCGGAACCGAGCCTTTTAAAAAAAACAGAAAAAGAGGGGCACGAAATCAGGAGCCCGGAACAAAACCCTTTCCCGGGAACCACGTTGGTTTTCCTCTGGTGAATTCCCCCTCATGGTAGACAGGTTCTCCCCCCATGATCACCATTTCGGGAAAAACTGCATAGTGATTCTCGTAGGGGGTCCAGCCGCACCTGCTGTGCAGCATATCAGCCCGGATCCGTACTGCTTTTTTCGGGTACAGGGCAAAGTCCCCGCGATCTCCAACCGCAAACCCGACGGGTGAAATCCCGAGAAGCCGGGCGGGAGTTGAAGAGGTTTTTTCGATAACGGACAGGAGACTCAGGGTTCCGTCAAGTACCTTTCCCATAAGAAGGGGAACCATCGTTTCCACGCCCGGGATTCCCGAGGGGGCATCCGGGAAATCCTGTGCCTTCTCGGCAACCGTATGCGGTGCATGGTCTGATGCGATGACATCGATCCTGTCCCACCGACTCAGGAGTTCTCTTCGATCATTCTCCGGACGCAAGGGGGGGTTCACCTTCCCGTGGGAATCATCCTTCCGGAATTGATCCAGCGAGAGAAAGAGGTGGTGAGGCGTCACTTCAAAGGATCCTTTGGCGGCATCGATGGACCGCGCTGCACTGAGATGACAGAAATGCAACCGGCAGTGCGATTCGTTGAGATTCTGCACCTCCTCTACTGCACGCACTTCCCTGGACACCGATCGCCGTTCGTTGTGCATCGCGAGATCGAGGTCCGGGCCGGTGGATATCTCCTCCGCATGGATAGTCGCAAGCCCGCCCACGGCATGGATGCGTTCAAGCGCGAGGGCGAACGCATCCTTACCGACAGCATCCCCGTAACTGGAGGGCGCGTAGAAGGTTTCGCCGAACGCCATCGCCCCGGCCCGTCCCATTGCATCGAACGGAATATCGGCAGTCACGCTGCTGTTGATGGCAAAATGACAGAGCGACTGTTCCTGTGCATCGCGGACCCGGTCCCGGAGGGAACCGGGTGAATCGATCGGGGGGATGGTGTTGGGCTGATCGACAACGATCGTCACCCCCCCGGCAAGGGCGCTCCGGCTGCCGGTTGTCCAGTCTTCCTTAGCCGACTGCCGGCCGCCCCGCATGTGCACGTGCATGTCGACCGCTGCCGGCAGGACAATCATCCCGGCGCAATCGATCCGCACGTCCGAGGCTCCGGAGGATCCCGCGTGGGCAACTACACCTTCCCGGATTGTCAGGTCAACCACGCGACCTTCCGGAAGCCGGACATTGCAGAGCACGAGAGAGGGGCGGGACTCCATGGTAGTGTAATTTCCTTCCGAAACCATAAAGGCATGGCGATAATCCGTACCCAAAAGAGCTCCGGGTTTATCCCGGCATCCGGTGTTCCCCGGTCTTTTCAGCGGTTTTTTGTTTTCCGGTTTTAATACCGAATAGTTATTCAACCCGGATTAGTCAATACTTCATCTATAGCCGGTCCCGATTCGCCGGGAAAACTCTATTGTTGTTTTCAGGGAATTCGGTGCTGACGGGGGTTTCATCGGATGGACAGAATAATCAAAATTACTCTTTGCGTTTTTATCGTCATCCTTGCAGGTTTTGTCGGAATCATCTCCTATGATGGATTTCGCATGGAGAAATACCGCTCTTCGTTGTCCGGGTCGTATGCATACTCATTCAGCGTGACAACCGATTCCGAACTCTCGAACGTGACCTTTTTCATCCTGGTACCGGAGGATCCTTCCGGGAAAGCAACGATGCTCAAAATTACGACGGCTTCGATCCTGCCGCCCGCAGGAACAACAGCCGGGCATCCGTATACCGTCACCTTCCGGGTGAATGTCTCCTCAAAGAACAGCATCGAGACCCTGGATCCTGTCGCGAATGGTGTCATCTTCCGCCCGGTCCAGAACCTCCGGGCGATACCCTGCACGGAGGAGACTTTATCCACCACCGGGACACCCGCCTGTGCCGAATACATAACCCCGGTGTTTGCCGACTATTCAGCTGCACCCGGTACAACGGTCACCCTCTCGTCAACGCTTGACGGCATAAACAACTGGAAGATCCTTGAGCCGCAATCCAACGAGTACGATACAAAACAAAGCGTCCTGCTGTTCGGGGAGAATCACGGCTGGACAACTGAAAAGGGAACGCTCGTTATCGTGATGAGATCCTACAATATCCCAAAACCCCTTATCTGATTCACTTTTTTTTAAAGAAACCACAAAGCGTTGCGTACCAGAGCGTTACGGAACAGCCCGGCTTTACATCCCGCTACGACACTAGTACTTATCAACAATGACGCCAGGGAACGGAAAAAACCGGGCTGCGATCCGGCCGGGCTGTACGGTTGAGATTATACGCAAGGAAGACCAGAAGACCGAAAAGAAGAGCCGGGGGATCGTAGCTGAGATCCTGTCCAGTTCGAGCACCCACCCGCACGGGATCAAAGTGAGGCTGAAAGACGGGCAGGTGGGGAGAGTTGCCACGATCATCAGTGACCCGTAATTAAAACTTCCGGCCGGGAATCGGCTTGATGAGTACCAGTGACGTGAGAACACGGAATGCCGATATGGGGGAGGAGGGAGGGGATCCCCTGATTGTAGGACTTACGAGCTGACACCCGCACCGTACCCCGCGAACCGGTATGCGATGAGCCGGCCGGCATCCCGCGGCAAGGGAATAACACGACAGGAAAGGCACAGGTCACAGTACGTGCTTGGCGTGCACGCTGCTACGTACCGGATCTCAAGAAGGGATTGTGTGCAGATCAAAAAAGCAGAAACAGAGAGGATGCGAGGGATGCGATTCGAACGCATGAACCTCTGCAGGAGTGGATCTTAAGTCCACCGGAGTTGGCCGGGCTTTCCTACCCTCGCGCTCCAGATAGTTGAACCTGCAACTCAAAAAAGACTTCGTCCTGAGGGGACCCGGGGATGCAGGATACTCCCGGCGGATCCCGTGAATCCCGTACACAATCCACCAAAGATAGGTTAAATTAGGAGCGGGTTCGGTACAGAATGTGGATGACCACAGCGGGATGGAGTGCCGGATGGGTGCTTTCGAGCTGACCGGCTGGATAGAACTCGATGGAGAGAGAGTGTCGGGGCCAGCTCTTGAGGAAATTCTGGAAACCAGGCGCGATCTCATCCCCGGGTTTGGCGGGGAATTCTTTCTCCGCTGGGGGAAGTGCAGGGCACGCGACCACTTCGGTATCATACAGGGAGACTGCCCGAAGGGAACTCTCCTGTGCGATGAAAAACCGGGGGAGGCGATCTCGCCGCAACCGCCGGCCCTCTCGCTTGAGGATGCCATCGCTGAAGCAGTGAAACTGCGCAGCGATGAAGGAGTTACCGCCATTTCCGGCGGGGTTGACTCGACGCTGGTCGCTGCGCTCGCAGGCAGGGAGTGCGTGGCGGTGGGTCTTGAGGAAGCCCACGACCTCTCCCGGGCGGGCCGGGCGGCCCAGGCGCTTGGTCTTGAATGCACTCTGGTCGAAATCCGGCCGGCAGAAGTGGAAGCTGCGCTTCCCATCGTGATCGGAACTATCCCGAAAAAAGATCCGGTCAATACCGGTATCGCCCTCACCCAGTTCTTCCTCACCCGGTGGGCCGGCGAACAGGGATACCGGCGGATCCTTACCGGGCAGGGAGCTGACGAGCTCTTCGGAGGGTATTCCCGGTATCTCGAAACAACCACGCTTGAAGAGGATCTTGCGCGGGACTTCGCGGGGCTCGAACTGCAGGCCGCCCGGGACCAGGCCATCGCCGCGCTCCACGGGACGTACCTTTCCATGCCGTACCTTGACGTGCGGGTTGTGCGCGCTGCACGCGATATTCCCTGCGGGGAGAAAGTAAAAGGCGGCCTCAGGAAAGTCTGCCTCCGGGAGGCAGCAGAACATTATATTCCCCGGGAATTCGCATGGTACGAGAAGAAAGCGATGCAGTACGGGAGCGGGATCGCAAAGGAGCTCCAGAAAATTGCACGCCGCAATGGTTATAAAACGTCGGTACAAGGGTACATAGACCACATCGGCAGGGTGGAACATGGTCAGTGAAAACGAGGTAAAACATATCGGTGGGCTCGCCGATATCGGAATAGGCGGGGAAGAACTGGTCGCATTTACTCACCAGTTCAATGCAATCTTAGAGTATTTTGACATTCTCGACCGGATCTCAGGCGTTCCGGAAGTCGCCTCCGATCTCATCAACGTGATGCGCGACGATATCGTGGAACCATCCCTTCCGCGCGACGATGTCCTGAGAAATGCAGGAGCGCAGGAAGACGGTTTCATCAAAGCCCCGAGGGTGATGTGATGGGGTGTCACGAGATCCGTTTCGAGCCGGACGACCGGTATAACGCGTTCCTCACGACCTGTTCCAGGGCATCACATTGCGACGGGAATCTTGCAGGAGTTGCGGTTGCCGTCAAGGACAACATCTCGACGCAGGGTATCGAGACGACCTGCGCGTCGAAGATCCTGAAAGGGTACATCCCCCCGTACGATGCGCACGCGGTCGGGCTCCTCCGGCAGGCCGGCGCAGCGATTGTCGGGAAGACGAACATGGACGAGTTCGGGATGGGGACAACGACCGAGAACTCCGCATTCGGCCCCACCCTCAACCCCTGCAATACCGGGCGCGTTCCCGGGGGTTCGAGCGGAGGAAGTGCGGCTGCGATCGCCGCAGGAATGGTCCCGCTCGCACTCGGCACCGATACCGGCGGATCGATCCGGTGCCCCGCGGCGTTCTGCGGGATCGTCGGCCTGAAACCAAGCTACGGTCGGGTCTCCCGGTACGGCCTCATCGCGTACGCGAACTCACTCGAACAGATCGGTCCGATGGGTAAGACCGTCAGCGATGTCTCGTTCCTCATGCAGGTCATCGCGGGATACGATCGCCGGGACTCCACCTCTCGGGACAGACCCTACGCACACACCCCCAATAAAGAGATCAAGGGACTCCGCATCGGTATTCCAGAAGAGTATTTCGGGCCCGGTGTAGATCCGGGCGTCGCCCGGGTCGTGAAGGCCGCCATCGGCCGGCTCGAAGAGCTCGGCGCTACAACGACGCCCTGCACGATCCCCTCGATGGACTACGCGCTCGCGGCTTACTATGTCACCTGCACCTGCGAGGCGAGTTCCAATCTCGCACGGTTCGATGGCATCAGGTACGGCCCTCCAGCAGAGACGAAGAAGTCCTGGCACGATGCGTACCAGGACGTGCGCAAGGCCGGCTTCGGGCTCGAAGTCCGGCGCAGGATCATGCTCGGGACCTTTGCCCTCTCCTCCGGGTATTATGGGAAATATTACGCGAAGGCACAGATCGCACGCGAGAACGTCAAGAAAGACTTTGCGAGGATCTTCTCCGGTGTGGATGTCATCGCAGGGCCGACCATGCCCACCATCGCGTTCAGACTCGGCGAGAAGAGCGACCCTCTCTCCATGTACCTCTCCGACATCCTCACCGTCCCCGCAAACCTTGCCGGTATCCCGGCCATCTCGGTACCGTGCGGGAAATCGGAAGGGATGCCGGTCGGGCTCCAGATCATTGGCAGGTCGTTCGAGGACGAGCGCGTCATCGATGTCGCGTACGCGTACGAGCAGGCGGTGAACTGATATGGCGGAAGATCAGGTTATCATCGGCCTCGAAGTGCACTGCCAGCTCGATACGAAGAGCAAGCTCTTCTGCGGGTGCTCGACCGACTACCGGGACGACGGCGCCAACACCCACGTTTGCCCGGTCTGCCTCGGGCTTCCCGGCGCGATGCCGGTCCTCAACCGGCGTGCGATCGAGTACGCCATGCGGGTCGCAAAGGCCCTCAACTGCGGGGTTCGCGAGGAGTCCGAGTTCTCCCGGAAGAACTACTTCTACCCCGATCTCGACAAGGCGTACCAGATAACCCAGTACGACAAGCCGCTCGCGGAAGGCGGATACCTCGAGATTGAGAGCGACGAAGGGGGCGAGCGGAAGATCCGGCTGACACGGATCCACGTTGAGGAAGATCCCGGGAGGCTCGTCCATATGGGCAACAACGAGCGCGAGAAATACTCCCTCGTGGACTACAACCGTGCGGGCATCCCCCTCATCGAGATCGTCAGCGAGCCGGATATGCGGTCGCCCAAGGAGGCCCGGAAATTCTTAAACAAACTCCGCGGAACCCTCGAATATCTGAGCGTTTTCGACAGCGAGAAGGAGGGTTCGCTCCGTGTCGATGCAAATATCTCGATCCGGGGCAGCGAGCGGGTAGAGGTGAAGAACATCACCTCCTACAAGGGCGTCGAGAAGGCGCTCACCTTCGAGATCGCCCGGCAGAAGAATGCCATCCGGAGGGGACAGAAAGTGGTGCGGGAGACCCGGCACTTCCTCGAAGCGCAGGGGAGCACCCAGGCATCCCGGTCCAAGGAGCAGGAGCACGATTACCGGTACTTCCCGGAGCCCGACCTCCGCCCCCTCCATGTCCGGTCATGGGTCGACGGGATCGTCCTCCCCGAGCTCCCGGACGCCCGGCGCGAACGGTTCATCGCCCAGTACGGGAGCTCGCTCAACCATGCCCGGACCCTTACCGGGGAGCTGAAACTCGCGAACTTCTTCGAAGAGGTCGTGGCATCCGATCCCAAAGGGCTCTCGATGCTAGCTTCCACCTGGATCGCCGACACCCTGATCGGCGAACTGAATTACCGGGACATGAGCCTCGATCTCGTTGATCCGAAAAGCGTAACCGAACTCGTAGGGCTCCTCCGGAACAAGACGATAACCGACAAGAGCGGGGTCGAGGTCATGCGGGTGATGCTCGACCAGCGGATGAAAGGCAAACCTGCCGAAGCCCCGTCCGCCATCGTTGCCCGGCTCAACCTCGGGATGACGAAGGGCGAGACCGGGGCAATTACCGAAGCGATCAACGAGAACCCGAAGGCTCTCGAAGATTACCGGAGCGGAAAGGCAGGAGCCCTCAACTTCCTGGTCGGCCAGGTCATGAAGAAGACCCGGGGGAAGGCGGATCCCGGCGAACTGAACCAGATGCTTGCCGAAGCGCTCAAAGAGCAGGGGGCGTAACCCCCGTGCACCTGATCGTTGCGGAGAAGAACATCTCGGCCCGGCGTATCGCGGAGATCCTCGGAGAGGGTAAGAAACTCACCGAACGGAAGGACGCCGGTGTCTCGACCTACAGCTTCGGCGACACAACAACCGTCGGGCTCCGGGGCCACGTGGTCGAGATCGACTTCGAACCCGGGTACCAGAACTGGCGGAGCGAACATTCCACTCCCCGCAGCCTCATCAATGCCAAAACGATCAAACGACCGACCGAGCCGAGGATCGTCTCTCTTCTCCAGAAACTTGCAAAGCAGGCCGACCGGGTCACCATTGCAACAGACTTTGATACCGAGGGGGAGCTGATCGGAAAGGAGGCATACGAGCTTGTCCGGGCCGTCAACCCGAAGGTAGCGATCGACCGGGCGCGGTTCTCTGCGATCACGTCCCAGGAACTCCGGCACGCGTTTGCGAACACGACGGACCTTGACTTCGCCCTCGCGGCAGCGGGCGAGGTCCGGCAGTCCATAGACCTGATGTGGGGCGCGTCCCTCACCCGGTTCATCTCCCTTGCCGCCCGACGGGGCGGCCAGAACATCCTCTCGGTGGGAAGGGTCCAGAGCCCCACGCTCTCGATGATCGTGGACCGGGAGAAGGAGATCGAGGCCTTCATCCCGGAGAAATACTGGCAGCTTTCGCTGACCACGGAGAAATCCGGCGAACCGATCGAGGCCCGGCATACCAACGGCAGATTCCACGAAAAGGCACTTGCCGAGATCGCACGCGACCACACGAAACCCCCGCTGGTCGTCACCGAGGTCAAGATCGGAGCAAAACAGGACCGGGCCCCCTCGCCATTCGACACGACTACGTACATCGTTGCCGCGGCCCGGCTGGGACTTTCCGCCGCAAACGCGATGCGGATCGCGGAAGACCTGTACATGAACGGGTACATCTCGTACCCGAGAACCGACAACACGGTCTACCCCCCGTCCCTCGATATCGACGGGATCTTAAAGACGCTCCGCGGCTCGCCGTTCCGGAAGGACGTGGACTGGGTCCTCGCAAACCGGCGACCGGTCCCGACCAGGGGGAAGAAATCCTCGACCGACCATCCGCCGATCCATCCGACCGGGGTCGCCACCCGGGAAGGAATCGGGGACGACGCGTTCAAAGTGTACGAACTCGTCCTGCGGAGATTCCTTGCAACCCTCTCTCCCGATGCGCAGTGGAAGACGATGAAGATCCTCTTCAAAGCCGGCGGGGAGGAGTACACGACAACGGGCGGGCAGCTCCTCGAACCCGGGTGGCACGCGGTCTACCCGTTCAGCGAGGCAAAGGAGGTCATCCTCCCGCACTTCGAGACCGGTGAACAGCTGCCGATCCGGCAGCTGAATATGGAAGAGAAGGAGACCCAGCCCCCTGCCCGGTACACGCAGAGCAAACTCATCCAGATGATGGAAGAACTGGGCCTCGGGACAAAGAGCACCCGGCACGAGGTCATTGCAAAGCTTGTCTCGCGAAAATATGTTGAGGGCAATCCCCTCCGGCCGACATTGGTCGGCAGGGTCGTCACCGAGTCGCTGGAACAACATGCCGATACCATCACCCGGCCGGACATGACCCAGACGATCGAAGCCCACATGCAGCAGATCAAGGAGAAGGTAAGGACCCAGGAGGACGTTATCCGGGAGTCGCGGGAGATGCTCCACCGGGCCTTCGACCAGCTCGAACAGAACGAGGAGATCATCGGGGATGACATCCGGGGAAGGACCGCCGAGGAGATGGACCTCGGGAAATGCCCGGTCTGCAAGGGAACGCTTGCCATCAAGCACATGCGGGGAAACATTCAGTTCATCGGCTGCTCCTGCTACCCCGAATGCAGCTTCAACATTGGGCTTCCCGCGGCCCAGTGGGGATTTGCGGTCAGGGCCGATGAGATCTGCGACAAGCACCAGCTCCATTTCGTCCGCCTCGTCCGTAAAGGGACCCGTCCCTGGGATATCGGCTGCCCGCTCTGCCAGCAGATCAACTCCAATATCGGGTCGCTCAAAGAGATCCCCTCGATGACCGATGCCCTTATCAGCATCCTTCACACCCGGCACATCTACACCATCGCGGAGATAGCACGCAGTGAACCCGATGCGCTCGCGCTGCGTCTCGGGATACCCGGGAAAGATGCCCGGACGCTTGTTCTCGAAGCAGTATCCGTTCTTGAGAAATTGCGGAGGCGTTCCGAATGCAGGAAGTTCATGCGGGAGCACCTGATCCCGCGAAAGGGACGCAGTTACAGCAAGATCCTCTCAGGCCTCAGGGACTCCGGGATCCACGAGATGGCGGATCTCGCAAAAGCCGATATGGCAAAACTCAAAGCTGCCGGGGTTGGCGAAGGAGAAGCCGAACAGCTCCTTGCCGATGCACGGATCACCTACCACGGTCAGGTCTTAAAGGAGATCGGCATCCCGGCAGTCAGCCTGAAAAAGTACCTTGCTGCCGGAATAATCACCCCGGAGTTGTTCTGTGAATTGCAGCCGGCTGCTTTGAGCGAACGAACCGGCATGAGTATCGCAACCGTAGAGAAACACCGGGGAATTGTCTGTGCAGCCCTCAACAGAGCTGTACCAAAGAAACTATCAAAACTCCAGACAGAGAAGGCAAAAAAATATTTGTCAAGCCTCAAAGGGCTCACCGAAACCAGGGCAACAAAACTTATCGAAGCCGGTATCATCGACGTCTCCACGCTGCTTGCAACAGATGTTCAGGAGATTGCCGGAAAGACCGGTATTCCGGCAGATAAGATCCGCGAGTATCAGGAGATCGCCCGGAAAAAGAGAGATAATGCCATTATCAGGATCTGAAGGGCGGTTTTTTATGCTTTTTTCTTGAGTGCGAGTTCGATTGCAACCCGGAGATCATTGTCCTCGAACGGTTTTACAATGAAACCATCGGGGTTTGTTTCTTTGGCCCGGTCGAGCGTTGCTCCGTCCGAATGCGAAATGACATAGACCACCGGGATGTTAAAGCCCTTCTTTATCATTTTTGCAGTCTCGATACCGTCTATTTCCCCCTGGATGTTGATATCCATCAGAACAATATTGGGCTTATTTTTGATGACCTGCTCCATTGCTTCGGTACCGGTCGTTGCTCTCCCGCAGACCGTGTAGCCAAGATTTTTTAGTCGCCATTCGGCGATTTTTGCAATGATGTTATCATCTTCGACAAGGAGTACGCATACGTCAGACGTGAGGCCAGCTCTTGGTGAAGTAAAGTTACTGTCTCATATTATATTCTTAGCGATACAGTCCCGTCACCGCGAAAACCTGAAGGTTTCCCGGGGAATGACCATCTCAAATCTCGCGCCCTCGCCAGGAATCCCGTTCTCGACGATATCTATCCAGGTAATACCAAGAATCTCCCGGGAAAGGAAGAGGCCCATGCCGGTATTCTGGCCGACCCCCCGTTCAAAGATGTGATACTTGTAGCCCTCGATAATGCCGATACCGTTATCCTCGCAGATAAGAGAGAGTCCCTTGTCGGAGATCTGGATGTAGAACTTTATGGTGGTGAGGGTCCTGCCGTACCGGATCGCGTTATCCACGAGGTTGTAGATGACTTTCTCCAGGAGGGGATCTGCATAGATCTCGACATTATCGATATCAACGACAAACGCAATCCCTGAGGAGGTAAAATTCTGTAAAACCCCCCGGATAACCCTGCCAACATCCTGCCATTTCGGCAGGTGCACGCCGACTTCCTGGTACTCCTTGGTGAAGTTGATCTGCCGCTGGATCAACCGCGTCAGATCCTTGATGTCGTAGAGCAATTGCTTCTTCTCTTCTTCCGAAGTGGTCGCATTTGCCATATCCACGCAACCGAGCAGACCGGTGATCGTATTGAGGATATCATGCCGGGTGATGTTATTCATCAAGTTCAGTTTCTTATTTGCAAGCTCGATGGCATCTTCAGCTTTTTTGCGTTCCGTAACATCCTTTAACATCCCGTAGATCCCGGATGGCTTTCCGAACTGATCCAGCCGCAGGAAACTCTGCTCTTCGAACCGGACGACATTCTCCCACTTATCCAGGATACGGAACGTCGCGGTAAATTGTGCACCCTCCGCAAGTTCTGTGGTAAACGTATCCAGGATCTTCTGGCGATCTTCCAGGTGAATCAGACTGAAGATCGGTCTCCCGACCAGCTCTTCTGAAAGAAAACCATACTGGTTTACCTGAGGGAAGACATACGTCAGGGTCCCGCGAATATCGGTGGAGAACAGAACATCCGGTGTGTTCTCAGTGAGAGCCCGGTATTTCTCCTCGCTCTCCTTCAACGCCATCTCAATTTTTTTGCGCTCAGTGACATCGGTGATAGTACCCACCCGCGCAGGATTCCACCGGTTTCGAAAATCGGAACGGTCTGTCCGAAAATCCAGCGAATGGTCCCGTCGGGATGGTAATATCGTGTCTCGGAACCCATCATCTTCTTCTCCCGGATTGCATGTCCGAGATCGGAAAAGAGACGCTCTTTATCATCCGGATGAAGGATATCTGCCCAGTATTTCCCCCAGATATCTTCCGATGAGATTCCGGTAATTGTGGAAAATGTCTGGTTCACAAATATGACGTGGCCTTCCGGGTCCAGGCGGAACACTCCGACTGGGGAGGCCTGGAGGACGCCGCTTAAGAGTTTTGCCGTCTCCTCAAGCTGATCCTTCAGCCGGTTCCGTTCGGTAATATCTACAACGACCCCCCGGAATCCAACAAGCGAACCTTCCCGGACGATAAGAGACATGGTCACGAGTGCCTGCATCATCCCGCCATCTGTCAGGGAAAGGCTGTACGTCTCGCCCGGGGACTTTCCTCCCGCAAGAACCGCCGCAAGACCCCGGTTCATCTGATCATAATGTTCCGGCGATACATAGGTGCGGATATTCACCCCGTCATCGATCTTCTGCTGGGTTACCCCGAATTTGTCAACACCGGCCTTGTTAACGTACAAAAGTCTTCCTTCAACATCCATTTCGAAGACAATCTGGGGAAGAAGTTCAGCGAGCTCCCTGAATCGTGTTTCGCTGACCTGAAAGCCCTTCTGCGTCTTTTCAATGGTGTCGAGCATCCGGTTAATCTGGATAGCAAGTCCGGAAACTTCATTATCCCCGTCGATGTCTACCCGTTTGCTCACCAGATGATCGCGACTTATTGCATGGACCTGCATATTCAGGGCACCAAGCCGGGAAAGAACCAGCGGGTTGAGAGTAGCAATTACTACGAGGCCGAACAGAAAGCCGATTGCAAAAATTATAAAAATAAAATTCTGTGTCATTCCCAGTCCCTGCAGGTAGATATCGCAATGCTCGGAAAAACTCAGAACTACGGTATCCTTTCCGTAAATATCCTTAAGCAGGGTGTACCCCTCAATCTGCTCGTTACTCACGGGTTTGACAAGAACCCTTCTAAAGATTTGAGAAGGGGAAGGATTTCCCCGGGAATTGCCGGATCATCGGAACGGGTTACACTCAGGGTCGGCTGGGTAAGCTCCGATAAACGTGCAATTTCACCGGCATCCAGGTACCGCCCCATGATGACAAACCCCACCGGGGTCCCGGAGAAATCGGTGTGAGTGAGCGGGCGGGAAGCAATAATCATGGGATAGGTGGGAGTCACGATGATGCCTGTTGTTGAGTGCCGCGCATCGGTGACATCCATCAGCGGATTTCCGGTTGAGATCTAGTTTACGAAGAAATCCGGCACCGGAACCATCGGCTTCTTTTCCAGATCGTACGAACCCCGGTAAAGAATTTTCCGTTTATATCGGTGATGATAATCAGGTTCAAGCGGAGATTGTTGTACGTATCGGGAACAAGATTCGCATCCACGAAATCAGGTTTTTTCCCAGAACAAAATTGTAGGAATCGTCCCACGGCCCCCAGTCCAAGACAAGAGCCAATAAGGTATTTTCCTCATCGGTGATTTTTTTGACCACCTGGTCGAGATCCTTGACCACGTATTGTTTTTTAAGTGCGGAATAATTTGAAAGAACGACGAAAGCCGCGAACATGATCACGCCGATGAGCATGGAAATAAGTAAAATTACAAAGATATAGAGCGTTTTTTCCTGGAGCTTCATGAAGATCGCATTATAACCTAGATTTTTTTGTTATGATATATAATAGACGATTGTTCCGAAATATCGGCCGATGCAGGCAGAATGAAATCGTGACAATCATCGGTTTGAAATAAACATCGTGAAGGTCACCGGTTTATTGGCAAGAAAGGCGTATGTACTAAACAACATGAGATGGAAAGACTGGGTGCACGTGACCAAACTCGATCCCGATAAACAGCTCAGGCCCGGGGATATCGAGGCGATCGCGACCAGCGGCACCGATGCTCTGATGCTCTCGGGAACACTCAATGTTACCCGGGAGAACCTCACCGAACTGCAGAAGCAGGTAAAGATGTACGGCCTCCCCCTGGTAATGGAGCCAGCCGGCCCCGATGCCATCCTCATGGATGTGGACTATGTCTTTGTCCCCAGTGTCATGAACACGACCGATGTCCAGTGGATTATCGGGAAGCACAAGGCATGGGTCCAGATGCAAAACGAAAAAATTCCCTGGGAGTTTATCGTTCCTGAGGCGTACATCGTCCTCAACCCGGACTCTTCCGTAGGCAAGGTTACCAAAGCCCGGTGCGACATCAGGGACGATGAGGTCGCTGCATATGCTTCCATCGCAGACCACTACTTCCATTTCCCGATAGTATACCTCGAATACAGCGGGATGTTCGGCGATCCTGCTCTCGTTAAGGCTGCTTCGGAGGTACTCGATGAGTCCCTGCTCTATTACGGAGGGGGGATCAACTCCGCGGAGAGAGCGGCACAGATGGCAAAGTATGCCGACACCATTGTGGTGGGAAACGCAGTCTACGACCAGGGCGCAGCCGTCCTGAAGGCAACGGTCGACGCGGTCCAGTAACTTTTTTTTATGCCCGAGATCGATATCGTCCTCGTTGCCCCCCTGTACGAGGGGAATGTCGGTTTTGCAGCCCGGGTGATGAAGAACTTCGGGTTCACGCGCCTCGTTCTTGTGGACCCCTGTAAACTGGGGAACGAAGCCGATGCCCGTGCCTCCCATGCGCGGGAGGATGTGCTCCGGGGAGCCGAGGTCTGCACGATCGAGGATGTCTTTGCCCGGAGCAACATTGTCATTGCAACCACCGGTCTGGTCAGCAAATCGGTCTGCCACTCGATGCGGATGCCGTTTTATTCGCCACGTCAGCTCCGGGATCGAATCAAGGATGTCGATGGCCGGATCTCCATTCTTTTCGGCCGGGAAAACTGGGGGCTCAACAACGAAGAGGTTAAACGGAGCGATATGATCTGCACGATTCCGACCGCTGAGGAGTACCCGATTCTCAACCTCTCGCATGCTGTCGGGGTTGTCTGTTACGAGCTCTCGGACCTCCCCCTACCCTCCTACCAGCTCGCCTCGCCAACCGACATGAATTACCTGTACCGGCATATCGACCGGTACCTCGACACCATCCACCATCAGGAGTTCAAGCGCGAGAACACCATGATCCTCATCCGGAGGGTTCTCGGCCGGGCGAACCTGACGATCCGGGAGGCGAGCACGCTTCACGGGATCCTGCGCAGGAGCGAGTGGCATATCGACCCGGCCCTGCTCGACCGGGACATCGCCCGCGACGGGTTTCCGAAGGATGAGAGCCCTAAAGAGGAATAAACGCTCACCTGATGCACATGATTCTCGTGGACTGGCAGCTCCTTGACCGCATCGCAAGGGGCCACATCAGGATCGATCCCTACGATCCAAAGCTCGTGCAGCCCAACTCGGTAGATATCCGGCTTGGCGACCACTTCGTCTGGTACAAACCGGGGTCCGGGGTCATCGACCCGTACGACCAGGACAGCGTAACCACCGAAGTCGAAGAAACGCATGCGGAATCCTTTGTCCTCAATCCGGGCCAGTTCGTTCTTGCCGAAACCCTTGAGACGATCGGCCTTCCGGACACTATTGTTGCCACCATCGAAGGCAAGTCGAGCATCGCCCGGCTAGGGGTCACGCTCCACCAGACCGGGGGATGGATCGATGCCGGCTTCCGGGGCACCATCACGCTGGAGATGGCGAACGTCAATTCCCGTCCGGTCAAGGTCTATGCAGGAATGCCGATCGGGCAACTCGTCTTCTACACCACCGAACGTGTCGAGAATCCGTACGACCGGAAGAGCGATGCAAAGTATCTCGGCCAGAAGAATGCCACCTTATCGCGCTATCACGCAAACAGGAGAGCGGGAAACGGATCCTAAAAAGGGCGCACCGTAAAGGCAATGAGGGTAAATAGTGGTAAATCCCATTGTATACGGATGACCGGATCCATGTGGAGATGAATACATGCGACTTCTTTTGATACATTCGGACTACATCGAATATGAGGCAAAGAAGAAGACCAAGATGGCGGAGGAGAGCACGGTCCTTGCCGACTCGCAGACCGAAGCCCTCACGGTCTTCTGCGCCGTGGA
>Ga0172367_10000030_pt1 | contig 202790 bp, 198 predicted proteins | sample Lak10m_FD_114542 | JGI IMG/M metagenome (GOLD analysis project Ga0172367, IMG submission 114542) | Freshwater microbial communities from Kabuno Bay, South-Kivu, Congo - kab_022012_10m | ecosystem: Environmental > Aquatic > Freshwater > Lake | place: Democratic Republic of the Congo... | reverse complement strand
GGCAGGGGGTGGGGGAAGCTGCAACGGAGTACTTTCATGGCAACCTCCCCCCCACCCTAACCCTCCCCCGCCAGGGGGGAGGGAGCTTTTTGTACGATTATTTAAGTGTTACTTGGTACTAGAAACCTGCTGTTTATCTGGAGGCGCAACGGAACACGATCCTGGCTGGGCGGAAAAAAACCAAGAAGCCGGGTAACTTCTATCAGAAAACGCTTTTTCTGGAATGGATGAAGGAAAACCGCCACCTGTTCAGTCATGAACCATATCTTGCAGAAGAACGGAGCTACGGTTTCAGCATCCGTTTTCGCGGAGTGGATAGTCACATTTCATGTTTCTTTAGCGATTATGGGGGTATTTCGGTTGCAGTGGATTACCGCAATCAGAACTATGACACCATCATGGAATTTGATCTGTATGAAGAAGAAACCCCCGAAGGTCGCTATCTGTGCCGCATGTGCCGGGATCACCCCAACGAAGAGAATCCGCCTGAAGTGATTGAACACGAAAATCGTGCCGAACTCTGGATCAAACATTCCTTTGAAAAGCTGGCTGCCTACACGCGGGAAGAATTTACCGATGGTGCCGTACTCTGCCTCTGTCGATATGGTGGTGGTACTGCTGCATTTATTGCCGCCGGGAAGAAGCTTAAAAAGCTGCGCAAGCGTGAGGATTTTTTCAAGGAATTGCAGGTGGTGAAGAAGTAAACCCTGCCCTGCCCTATTAAACCGAGGCAACCGTAGTAGTTTTTGGTTTTAAAGTAGTCCCCGCTCCACAAAACTTACGTATTCGCCGTCACCAACGATGATGTGATCAAGTACCTTGATCCCCATGATCTCACCGGCCTCTTTCAGGCGGCGGGTGATGGCGATATCCTCGCTGCTGGGGGAGGGGTCGCCGGTGGGGTGGTTATGCACCAGGATCACAGCGGCCGCCGATTCCTTGACGGCCGGAATGAAAACCTCGCGTGGATGCACGATACTTTGATTAAGACTCCCCTCAGAAATCTGCACGCGCCGGATGATACGGTTCTTGCCGTCCAAAAGCAGGATCAGAAAGTATTCCTTGCGGCTGTCGCGAAATTCGTAGTGGAAATAATCGAAAACCTGACGCGGGGTCGTAAAGCGGTCGAGACGCTCCAGCTTACGGTCACGGAAACGGGACGCCAGGGTGAAGGCCGCCTTGATACTGGCCGCTTTGGCCAGCCCCATCCCCTTGATCTGACAGATTTCAGCCAGATCGGCGCTGGCCAGTTCACGAAGGTTGCCACCGAAGCGAGTAATCAGCTCGCGCCCCAGATCAATAGCACTCTGCTTGGCGGTCGCATCCCCGACCCGGATGATCAATGCCAATAGCTCGGCATCCGAAAGAGCTGCGGCACCCTTTGTGCGCATTTTTTCACGAGGTCTCTCGTCTTCCGGCCAATCCCTGATCCCACCCGACATACGCCCTCCTTTTCGGCTACCCCTTGAAGCCTGCCATGATCGCGATGATCAGACCGGTTCCGACTATCACACGATACCAGACGAAGGGCGACAAACTCTGCCGCTGAACGAAGCGCAACAGGAAAGCTACGCTGATATAGCCGGTAACAGCCGAAACGCCGATACCGATCAGCATCGGCAGACCTTCACCGGCCGGAATGCCATGTTTGAAGAGGTGCAGAGTCTTGAGCAGGGCCGCCCCGGCCACAATCGGCAGCGACATGATGAACGAAAAACGGGCCGCGCTTTCACGCGTGAAGCCGAGCATCAGCCCGGCAGTGATGGTAATGCCGGAGCGCGAAACACCCGGTATCAGTGCCAGACACTGCATGCATCCGATTGTCATGGCAGAAGAGAGTGTCAGGTCATCCAGCACCATACGTTTGCGGCCCAGCATATCGGCAGCTCCCAGCAGCAGGCCGAAGACGATCAGGATGGCGGCGATCAGCAGCGGATTGGAGCGAAAGATCGCCTCGATGTGGTGTTCAAAGAGTTTGCCGATGACAGCGGCCGGGATAGTCACGGCAATGACCAGAAACGGCATCCGCTTTGCTTGCGAATTCAGCGAACGGCTGGCCAGCGCATCAAAAAAAGCAGCCATCAGTTCAATTATATCGCGCCAGAAATAGAGTGTCAGAGCCAGAAAGGTACCCAGATGCAGTGCCACGTCAAAAGTCAGACCGGATTCCGGCCAGTTCAGCAACCAGGGCACCAGGATCAGGTGGGCAGAGCTACTGATCGGCAGCACCTCGGAAAAACCCTGCAGAGCGCCCAGTACAGCGGCATGAAGCATGTTCATCGTATAACTCCTTCACAATTGATGGCCTGCAAGGTAGCGCACCTGAACATAAAAGGCAATCTCGTTGCGTGTTAATTTTGTATGGGAACTCGATAAAAAGTATGCTATTAGTGGCAGGTTTTAAGCACAGACCTACTGAGACTCTATGGAGGCAGGACCATGTTTGGATTTATACCCAAAGAAGAAAAATTCTTTAAACTTTTCAAGGATATGACTGAAAACATTATTGAAGGTGCCCGGCTTCTGAAAGATATGCTCGATAATTTTGAAAATCCGGCCGAAAGCCAGCGTAAAATAAAGGATGTTGAACATAAAGGCGACTCAATTACCCACGAGGTTATTCAGAAACTGAACAAGACCTTCGTAACTCCTCTTGACCGCGAAGATATCTATGCACTGGCCTCAAAGCTCGATGACATCCTCGATCTGATCGACGCTTCCGCCCAACGCGTGATCATGTACAACGTGGAATCAATTCCTCCGGAAGCCAAGTCACTCGGATTTATCATTCTGCAGTCATGCTATGCGGTGGATAAAGCGGTCGCCATGCTCGGTAAAAAGACCAACGAACAGATCTTCGAGGCCTGTGTCGAGATTAACTCCCTGGAAAATGAAGCCGACCGGGTTTCTCGTGAGGCGATCAGCCGACTGTTTGATGAAGAGAAGGACCCGATCCAGCTGATCAAATGGAAAGAAATCTACGAAACGCTTGAAAAATCAACCGACCGCTGCGAAGATGCCTCCAATATTCTCGAAAGCGTGGTGGTTAAGAATGCTTGAGCCGGCTTTTCTGATGCTCTGTCTGGTGATTGTGGCAGCGCTGCTCTTTGACTATATCAACGGTTTCCACGACACGGCCAACGCCATTGCTACCTGTATTTCAACCCGGGCCCTCTCGGTGAAGTCAGCCATTATGATGGCGGCGCTGCTCAACTTTGCCGGCGCCATGATCTCGACCAAAGTCGCCACCACCATCGGCAAGGGCATTGTGGACGCCTCCAACGTGACCCAGATGGTGGTCTTGGCCGGTATCATCGGGGCGATCGTCTGGAACCTGATCACCTGGTACTATGGACTACCGTCGTCATCCTCACACGCCATTATCGGCGGCATCGCCGGTGCCGTCATTGCGCATGCCGGCGTCAATGCACTCAAGTGGGCCGGACTCAAAAAAATCATCATGGCCCTGATTCTCTCACCAATTATGGGAACGGCCGTCGGATTTATCTTCATGCTGATCCTCTATCGGGTCTTCCGCAATAGCGCACCCAGCGGCCTCAACAAAAACTTCCGCCGCTTGCAGATCGCATCGGCCGCCCTGATGGCCTTTTCTCATGGCACCGCCGATGCCCAGAAGTCGATGGGTGTTATCACCATGGCTCTGGTCAGCTACGGCTTTATTAAAACTTTTGTGGTACCCTGGGAAGTCATGTTAGGGTGCGCAGCCGCCATGGCATTCGGCACCGCCGCCGGCGGCTGGCGCATCATCAAAACCGTCGGTCGCGACTTTGTCAAGTTGCAGCCGGTGCATGGCTTTTGCGTCGAAACCGCCTCAGCCGGCGTTATTCTGGGCGCTTCGGCCTTCGGCATGCCGACCAGCACCACCCATGTCATTACATCGACTATTCTGGGTGTCGGGCTCTCCAAGCGCATGACCGCCGTCAACTGGAACGTCGCCAAACGCATTATCGTGGCCTGGATACTGACCATCCCGGCCGCCGCCCTGATGGCCTATCTGACCTATCAGGTGCTGAACCCGCTGCTCGGCAGATAGCTGCCTCTATTGAATACGAAAATCTGACCGCCGTTATATTAGAGAAGAAAGGGTAGGCGATGAAAAAAGCACTTATCACCGGTATTACCGGTCAGGATGGATCATATCTGGCGGAACTGCTGCTGGAAAAGGGGTATGAAGTTCACGGCATCAAACGCCGCGCCTCATCGCTTAACACTCAACGGGTTGATCATATCTATCAGGACCCGCACGTCCAAAACGCCCGTTTCAGACTGCACTATGGCGACTTGACCGATTCTTCCAACCTGACCCGCATCCTACAGGAAGTGCAGCCGGATGAAGTCTACAATCTGGGCGCACAGTCGCATGTTGCCGTCAGCTTTGAAGCCCCGGAATACACCTGCGACGCCGATGCGGTCGGTACACTGCGCATTCTGGAAGCGATTCGCCTGTTGGGCCTCGATAAAAAGACCCGCTTTTACCAGGCTTCCACTTCCGAGCTCTACGGTCTGGTTCAGGAAACTCCCCAGAAGGAGACCACCCCCTTCTATCCGCGCAGCCCTTACGCAGTTGCCAAACTGTATGCCTACTGGATCACGGTCAACTATCGCGAAGCCTACGGCATGTACGCCTGCAACGGCATTCTCTTTAACCACGAGTCGCCACGGCGAGGAGAAACTTTCGTAACCCGCAAGATCACCCGTGGTCTGGCCAATATCTCGCAAGGTCTTGAAGAGTGCCTATACATGGGCAATATCGACTCGCTACGCGACTGGGGCCATGCCAAGGATTACGTCAAGATGCAGTGGATGATGCTGCAGCAGGTGCAGCCGGACGATTTCGTAATTGCCACCGGCATTCAGTATACCGTACGCCAGTTTATTGCCTGGTCTGCCGCTGAACTGGGCATCACTTTGAAGTTTGAAGGGACAGGAGTTGACGAAGTGGCAACCGTTACCGCTGTTACGGGCGATAAGGCTCCAGCGGCAAAAATCGGCGCTATCATTGTCCGCATCGATCCCCGTTACTTCCGGCCGACAGAAGTTGACACCCTGCTGGGAGACCCCACCAAAGCCAAAGAAAAACTGGGCTGGACGCCGGAAATCACCGTCCAGGAGATGTGTGCAGAAATGGTTGCACACGACCTGGAAGAGGCCCAACGTCATGCACTGCTTAAATCACATGGCTACAACGTAGCGGTCTGTACGGAGCACTGATTCAGATGGATACGATACAACATCAGATACCTCATGACGCCAAGATTTACATTGCCGGCCACAACGGGATGGTCGGGGGGGCATTGATACGGCAGCTTGCATCAAAAGGCTACAACAACATCTTGAAACGTACACACGCTGAGCTTGATTTAACCAACCAGGCCGCAGTGAACTTATTTTTTGCGCAAGAAAAACCGGATTACGTTTTTCTGGCGGCAGCCAAAGTAGGCGGGATCCACGCCAATAATACCTACCGCGGCGAATTCATCTACCAAAACATGATGATTCAGAACAACGTGATTCACGCAGCGTATCTCAACAACGTCAAACGCCTGATGTTTCTTGGTTCCAGCTGCATCTATCCCAAACATGCACCACAACCGCTTAAAGAAGAATACCTGCTCAGTGGCCCGTTGGAGCCAACCAATCAACCGTATGCCGTGGCCAAAATTAGCGGCATCGAAATGTGCTGGAGCTACAACCGGCAGTACGGCACCAAATACCTGGCGGTCATGCCGACCAACCTGTACGGCCCCGGTGACAACTACCACCCGGAGAACAGCCACGTCATACCGGCCCTGATCCGCCGTGCGCTTGAATTCAAGCTGCGTAACGAACCGGAGTTCGTAGTGTGGGGCAGCGGCACACCGCGTCGTGAGTTTCTCTATTGTGAAGACATGGCCAATGCCTGTGTGTACCTGATGCTACTTCCTCAGGCGGATTATGACTTCTTCCTGAATGACAGCACGCCACCCTTGATAAACATCGGGTCCGGTCAGGACATTACTATTGCTGAGCTTGCGGAAACTATATGCAAAGTAGTTGGGTATACGGGGAAAATAGTTTTTGATCCGAGCAAGCCGGATGGGACAATGAAAAAACTGCTGGATGTCAGCTTGCTCAACAGTCGAGGCTGGAAAGCAACTACGGGTCTGGAAGAGGGATTACGTGTTGCGTATCGGTTGTTTCTTGAGCAGGAGAAAACTGAGATTACATGAAATTCTTTCCGGTTTTGATACAGCATACTACGAGAGGAGGATGACCTCCAAAGATCTCCCAAATATACTTCAACAGGGTGAAAATTCTTCTGTTGAATTCAAAGAATCTGCTGTCAGGCCTGAATCTCTCGCTCGGGAGATTGTTTCGTTTGTCAATAGTGCTGGTGCGTAATAATTGTTGGTGTGGCAGATAACGGCTCTGTTGTGGGGCTTGTGCTAAAACAGGTTGATAAGCTGACAAATATGGAGCTGTTTGCCAAGTATCCTGAAATACGAAAAAAGCAAAAGGGATGCGAGATATAATTACGCACCATTATTTCGATATCGATGCTGAAACAATATATGCGGTTTGTTCAGAGCACATACCTTTAATGCGGCAAGTTGTCCCCAGAATTCCCAGGAGGGAGGCGTACACGTGCTGACTCAACAAATTATTCTTGACCAAATCAGAAAAACAAAACCAGAAATAGAAGCATTAGGGATCAGAGTATTGGGATTGTTTGGATCGTACGCTAAAGGGATACCCACTGAATCGAGTGATATCGACATACTCATCGAAACAACTCCGCAGTTTGTACAGCAGACAGATCCGTTCCGCGCATTTTCCATATTGCAGGAAGTAAGGAACCGATATCAGCATATGTTTCAGACGACCGTTGATATTGCCGATAAAAATGCTCTAAGTGACATTGGCAAAGAACATATTCTCGGGAATATTATTTATGTCTGAAGATATTGCCAGAATTAAATTTGTAAAGAAGATGATTGATTCTATTGGGGTGATTGTCAATCGTCATGGGGGTTTGTCTGCTGCTCTTGCAGATGAAGAAGAAGCTCAAAAAGCTTTGCTAATGTGCCTTCAGCAAATAGGTGAATCACTCAACAAAATTAAGGATCCTGGTATTCGGGGTGCATTTGATCCTGATGATATCAAGGGTGCCTATGATGTGCGCATGTTTATCGCTCACGATTACATGGGGGTAAATATGGCAATCATCGAGAGAATCCTTCGGGAAAAGATTCCTGTCATTAAAGAGACGGTGTGTACCCTTCTGGACTGTTAATACGGTACAGTAAACTTGCATCAGAAAAAATGGGAGGCAATAATTTGGATTTATATTAAGTATACTGTCCCCAGAACCCCAACCTTAGTGAGTGGAGTGAACGAGCAAGAAACATTTCCAGAGACGCGAAGTAGGGGGCAACGAAGTAAATCCATCCTATTTTCCTTCATGTGACTAGCAAAGGAGAGCAAACAAATGGCCGCGCAGATGTCAGGCGATTTTTCAGGCACTAATGTTATCGATCAGAAGTTTATTGATGATGTTGTTGAAAGACTAGTAAAAATTGAACCTGCAAAAATAATTCTTTTCGGGAGTTATGCGGATGGCACCGCTCATGCTGATAGTGATGTTGACATATTGGTAATTAAGACCTCAGTTGGTTCAAAAATCAAAGAAATGATTGCAGCTCGAAAGCTTCTCAAAGGGTTGAAAAAACCTTTTGACGTGATTGTGACTACTATCGCTGAATTCGAATTTTACAGGAATCAGGTTAATTCAGTGCATCATGCAGCTGATAAATCAGGGCATCTAATATATGGTCGATAACAAGTTCACGGAGCAGTATCTAATCTTCATCGTCAAGGCAAAGCAGGATTTGGTGCTTGTGCGTGAGGTGCTGGGAAGCAATACTATCGCACCAGAGATATTGTTATTTCACCTCCAGCAAGCGGTAGAAAAACTTATCAAATCATTGCTGACTTATAATCAGGTGAAATTTCCAAAAACCCATGATCTGGATGATCTTGTAGAGCTTGCTGAAGAGAATAATATAGAACTGCCGCCATTGATAGAGCGGCTCACTGAACTCACACCTTACGCTGTAGAAACGCGTTATGCGATATTGCATGATGAATTGCATGACATTACTGAAATGCTTTCAGAAACAGAAAGTTTTTTGATGTTTGTAGAAGACAGGGTAAAAATGCAGCTAAATGTATAACTTCGAATCAGAATTGTTCTAAAGGTAAGTTCTGGTCGCTGAAGAAGATAACCGATCATTTCTTAGCGTCTCTGCGGCTTTAGTGAGCAGAGCGAACGGGCGAGAACAGGAATTGAAAGTATGTCTCACGCAGAAACGCGAAGGAAAAAGGACTGGTTGAATTTAGAGGGCTGAGGCGATCTGGAAGAGATGAAATAAGCGGCCCATCATTTTCGTTTTTTCCAAAATGGAAAAAAATTTAGTCGGGAGCAGAGATAAAACTATGAAGGTAATACTTGTCACAAGCGGTGCAGGATTTAGAGGTATTACGGCAACACAAAGCAGAAGTCCTCGACATTGCACGTAAGTATCATGCGGATAATGTCCGGCTATTCGGTTCTGTGGCACGCAGAGACGAGCGGCAGGATAGTGATATTGATCTCCTTGTAGACTTTCAACCAGGCTCCACTCTCTTCGACCAGAGTGCTCTTATCGATGCTCTTTCAAGCAAACTGGGGCGCAAAGTTGATGTAGTCAGTTTTCGCGCTCTAAACCGGCATTTGTTAAATATGGTTCAGCAAGAGGTCGTAATTCTGTGAAAGCTTGATCTGTCTATATCGCCACCGCTTTGGAATGTATCGATTTGATCAAAAGAGTATACCTCTGGCTACACGCTTGACGTTTTTCTTGAGGATCGCAAGACCCAAGATGCCGTTATTCGTAATCTTGAAGTCATTGGACAGGCTCTTAAGGATTATGGCATAGACACTCTCAAAGCAAGAAAATCGGATATGCCTTGGACACAGATTGCAGGCATGTGGAACATCCTTGTGCATGAGTATATGGGGGTTGACATAGTCATGATTTGGGACACGGTACAAAAACATCTCAACGAATTGCACCAAGCATTGGAAGAGCTGTAGCAGAGAGTTCCGCCAAGACTCGTGGCTTGAATTGGAAATAAAAGGAAGCATCGAGGTTGCCACTCAAATGATAAAAGATGGCGAGTCGAATGACAAGATTGTTAGATATACCGCTTTACCTGCAGAAGTGGTTGAAAAATTAAGGGATAAGGCTTGTAATTTGGGCTGTGTTTTTGGCATCAACTGAATCAGCAGAGCTTGCATCTGTGGTTTTTTCACAAATGTGTGAATTAAAATAGATAAATCTACAATAAAATATGGGTAGTGTCCCTATTAGTTCGTGGTATTACGCTTGGGAGATATGCTTTTATTGCCGCAGGAGCAGTGGTATCCAAAGATGTTCCGGATTACGCGCTTGTAGTTGGTGTGCCAGGACGGCAGAAGGGGTGGATGAGTCGCCACGGGCACCTTCTGAATAATCCTGATGCAGATGGTATTCTGACGTGCCCCGAAAGTGGTCTGCGATATAAGGAAGAAGCCGGTTGTTTACGCTGCATAGATCTGGATGAGGAAGTGCCCTTGCCTCCTGAAATGGCAATCGGCAATGAATTTTACGACACCATAAAGGCAAAGGGGTAAATTATGCTGGCTGAAGCCTATTATGATAACGGTAAAATAGAATTTACTCGAAACTATCACTTCAAGCACAACAGGTTTAAAATCAGCGTAAAATTACCTGATGATGAAATAACAGATGAATCTGGCGATGTAAATGATCCATTATCTGAAAAATCGCAGGGATCCTCGGAAACGTATATGCAAAAAATGATGAAGAAACTTGAGGAAATCAGGACAATGCCTTTGGACGAATCAAAAATTCCTGGACTTACAGAGAAACAGCTTGATCGTATCAAGGCTTATGAACTTCGGACACAGATGCGTGCTGAACAGGGGAGGCCGGCATAAACTATGGATCTCTTGCTTGATGTAAATATTGTTGTTGACCTGCTTGCCAACCGTCAAGCGTTTGCACAACATGCCGCAGATGTGCTAGATCGCTGTCACAATGAGGGGGCTCGTGTCTGGCTCTACGCTGGTTCTGTACAAACCCTGGAATATGTTCTTGCTGAAGAGTTGGCACGCAATGAGTCTGGATCTTACAGGATTTCAAGAGAACGTGCTCGGCTTTTGTTAAAAGAATTTATAGTCGATAAACAGTGGCTCGCTGCCCTTGCCGATGAAGGCAATGTTTTTGAGTCTGACGACCCGGAAGATGAGCAACTTATCCGAGCACTGCAACGCTTTGCCGAAGGGACTATTTTGCTTCTCACCAGAGACAAAGGTATACTGAAGAAATGTCCCCAAGCAATTAGGCCTCTCGACTTTCTTGGTTTGGAAGAAAAGCTACAGCCCATAGATTTTATAAATTTAAAGAAACAGCAGGATTGTATCCGGCCTGACTTGGAATTACGAACACACACCGTTTTACATCATGGTCAGTACATATTGGGGCCGGAAGTAGCGGAACTGGAAGAAAAACTTGCAACATATGTTGGTGTGAAACACTGCATATCTGCCAGCAGTGGTACTGATACCCTGCTGATTGCCCTTATGGCGCTTGGCATTGGCCCTGGTGACGAAGTAATAACCTCACCATTCACCTTTATTGCCACTGGCGAAATGATTGCCCTTACGGGGGCAAAACCGGTATTTGTCGATATCGATCCACGTACGTACAACATCGATCCAAACATGATTGAAGCGGCCATTACTCCGCGCACCAAGGCGATCATGCCGGTCAGCCTCTACGGGCAATGCGCCGATTTTGATGCTATTAATGCGATTGCCAATAAATACAACCTGCCGGTTATTGAAGATGGAGCCCAGTCATTTGGGGCAACATACAAAGGCAGACGATCCTGTGGACTCTCAACAATTGGTTCCACCAGCTTTTTCCCCAGTAAGCCGCTGGGTTGCTATGGAGATGGCGGAGCACTGTTTACCAGTGACGATGCATTGGCAACCACAATGAGACAGATCCGTGCGCATGGTCAGGATCGCCGTTACCATCACCCTATTTTGGGCTTGAACGGTCGCATGGATTCTCTGCAGGCCGCTGTTGTACTGGCTAAACTGGAGGTGTTTGACGAGGAAGTCGCATCGCGTGCCCGTATCGGAACACGATATAGCGAATTGCTAAGTGAGCCTATCGTAACGCCATTCATTGAACATGGACACAGCTCAGTTTATGCACAATATACTGTGCAGGTAGATAACCGGAGTGATGTACAGAAAAAACTGAGTGAGCGTGGCATACCAACAGCCGTACATTACCCGGTACCGCTTCATCTACAGCCGGTTTTCGCCGGATTAGGACAGAGTAAAGGAAGCTTTCCGATTGCAGAAGCAGCCAGTGATCGGGTCATGAGCCTGCCGATGCATCCGTATATGACGGAGGAAACTATGGAAGCAATTACTACTACTCTATTGTCAGGTGTGATCTATGAATCTTAAAGGGAAAAAAATCCTCGTTACCGGTGCCGACGGTTTCATCGGCTCCCATCTTACCGAAGAACTGGTGCGCCGTGGTCACGATGTGCGCGCTTTTGTTCTCTACAACTCTTTTAATTCATGGGGATGGCTCGATCAAGCGCCTGTTGACATCAAGAAAAACCTTGTCGTTTTTGCCGGTGATATCCGTGACCCGCATGGTGTGAAAACAGCCGTACAAGGGTGCGATATTGTCCTTCATCTGGCTGCTCTGATTGCGATTCCCTATTCGTACCACTCTCCTGATACCTATATAGACACCAACGTGAAGGGAACTCTTAACATCGTGCAGGCGGCACGTGAACTTGGCATTACAAAAGTAGTCCATACTTCAACCAGTGAGGTTTATGGCACTGCCCGTTTTGTGCCAATTACCGAAGAGCATCCGCTGCAGGGGCAGTCGCCCTACTCGGCTTCCAAGATAGGAGCTGACCAGATTGCTCTGTCCTTCTATTCTTCCTTTGGAACTCCGGTGTCTGTAATCAGACCGTTCAATACCTACGGTCCGCGCCAATCAGCCCGCGCCGTGATACCAACAATAATCACGCAGATCGCTAACGGATCCCGTAAAATTAAACTTGGTTCGCTGCATCCGACCAGAGATTTCAACTATGTGGCTGATACGGTAAGCGGTTTCATCGCTGTTGCCGAATCTGCCCAGTCAGTGGGAGAGGTAATTAACATCGGTAGCAACTATGAAATTTCAATCGGTGAGACCGTTTCAATGATTGCCGATATCATGAATGTAAAGATCGAGATTGAAACAGATGATATTCGCCTGCGCCCTGATAAGAGTGAGGTTGAGCGGCTCTGGGCAGATAATAAGAAGGCTCTGGATTTGGCAGGATGGCACCCAGGATATGCCGGCAAGGAGGGTCTGCGGCGCGGACTGGCTGAAACCATCGAATGGTTTGCCAATCCGGCAAACCTGGCTTGTTATAAGGCGGATCGCTACAATATATGACCGCCATCTTCAGCACACAGGCTGTACTCAATGCCATGAAATCAGTGTTACCACAAGGGCATGCATTCCTGCCACTACATGAACCTAATTTCAGCGGCAACGAATGGTTATATGTCAAGGAATGTCTCGATACCGGCTGGGTTTCTTCGGTCGGAAAATTTGTAGATCGGTTCGAGGATGAGTTGGCACAATACACCAAGGTCAAGCGGGCTATAGCCGTTGTCAACGGTACAGCCGCGCTGCATGTCTGCCTGTTGCTGGCCGGAGTGAAAGCCGACGACGAAGTCCTCATCCCGGCCCTGACTTTTATTGCCACGGCCAATGCTGTTTCCTATTGCGGAGCTGTCCCCCATTTTCTCGATAGCGAAGAATCCACGCTGGGAGTTGATCCCCGTAAACTCGCCGGATATCTTGAAGAGACAGCTGAAATACGTCCCAGTGGCTGTTACAACCGTGTGACCGGACGGCGCATCAAGGCGATGGTGCCGATGCATACGTTTGGACACGCGGTTGACCTTGATCCGTTGGTCGAAGTCTGTCAGAGATTTGATATCACATTGATCGAAGATGCGGCCGAATCACTCGGCTCATTTTACAAGGGGCGTCATACCGGCCAGCGGGGGCTGCTGTCCGCCCTCAGTTTCAACGGCAATAAGACCATCACCACCGGTGGTGGCGGAGCAATCCTGACCAATGATGAAGAGCTGGGACGTCAGGCCAAGCACATCACAACCACTGCAAAAGTGCCGCACCGTTGGGAGTTCAATCATGACATGGTCGGCTATAACTACCGTATGCCGAATATCAATGCGGCTATTGGCTGTGCCCAGCTGGAGCAGCTGTCCGGCTTTCTGGCTGCCAAGCGTGACCTTGCAGAGCGCTATCGTCAAGCCTTTACCGGTATCCCCGGTATCCGCTTTTTCTCGGAACCTGCCAACAGTCGTAGCAACTACTGGCTCAACACGCTGCTGCTTGATGAGGAGTGTGCCGGACAACGGGATGCCTTGCTTGAGGCGACAAACGATGCAGGTATCATGACCCGTCCTGCCTGGACACTGATGCATAAACTACCCATGTTTAACGCTTGCCCGAAAATGGATTTGTCAGTTGCGGAAAGTCTGGAGCAACGACTGCTCAATATTCCAAGCAGTGTCATGTTAGGTGCAGGGTTGGACCATGCGTAAGATTTGCGTTGTCACCGGCACCAGAGCCGAATATGGGCTGCTCTACTGGCTGATGAAAGAGATTCAGGAAGATACAGACCTGCAGCTGCAACTGATCGTTACCGGCATGCACCTTTCGCCGGAATTTGGTCTCACCTATAAGACTATCGAGGAAGATGGATTTATAATTGATGCCAAGGTTGAGATGTTGCTTTCCAGCGACACTCCGGTCGGGATTGCCAAATCGATAGGCCTTGGTGTGATCGGATTTGCCGATGCGCTGGATCGCATGAAGCCTTATGCCATGGTTGTTCTGGGAGACCGCTACGAAATTCTGGCCGCTTCCCAGGCTGCGCTGGTGGGCCGGATTCCTATTGCTCATATCCACGGTGGAGAAACAACGGAAGGCGCTATTGACGAAAGTATTCGCCATGCCATTACCAAAATGGCACATCTGCATTTTGTGGCTGCCGAACCGTATCGTACCCGGGTTATTCAGCTGGGTGAACATCCTGATACGGTTTTCAATGTTGGAGCACTTGGGATTGAAAATATAAAGCGTTTGCAGTTGCTGGAAAGACCGCAACTTGAACAGAGCATAAACTTTGAACTGGGTACCTCCTGTTTTCTGGTTACGTATCACCCTGCAACTCTTGGTACCATTGAACCTGCTGCTGCAATGCAGGCACTGCTTGATGCGCTGGACCTGTTTCCGGATGCAAATATTATTTTCACCCAGCCTAACTCCGACACCGATGGCAGAATTTTGATGCAGATGATTGACGAATATGCACTTCTCAACAATGACCGGGTCGCGGTCTTTACCTCAATGGGACAGGTGCGTTACCTGAGTGCGCTGCAGTTTGTTGATGCCGTAATCGGCAACTCCTCCAGTGGCATTATAGAAGCTCCTGCCTGCAATATTCCGACGGTCAACATCGGTAACCGTCAGTCCGGGCGACTTAAAGCTGACTCGATAATTGACTGTCAGGAAACAACTGAATCCATTGCAATCGCAATCAGTAAAGCTATCTCTCCGCCGTTCCGGGAGAGAGTCAAACAGGGTGTTTCGCCCTATGGATACGGAGAGTCAGCCTTACAGATCAAGGATCAACTTAAGCAGGTCAACCTTGGCAGTACAAAACGTTTTTACGACTTTTGAGAGATACGATGCGAGTTCTGCACACCTACATAATCGCCGAGGCCGGGGTAAATCACAACGGTTCGCTTGCTATTGCAAAGAAATTGGTGGAGGTTGCCGCAGAAGCCGGCGCAGATGCCGTTAAGTTCCAGACCTTCAAAGCGGACAAACTGGTGAGCCGCAAGGCGCCTAAAGCAGTATATCAGACCAGGACAACAGACATCAGCGAATCCCAGCATGAGATGATCCGAAAGTTGGAACTGGATGAACATGCCCATGAGACGCTGATTGAACATTGTAAGGTTTGTGGCATAGAGTTTCTTTCGACTCCATTCGATCTTGAAAGCCTCAATCTTCTGTCGGGGCGGTTCGATCTACCCCGTATCAAGATTCCCTCCGGTGATATAACCAACGCACCTCTACTGCTTGAAATAGCACAAACTGGAAAGCCGGTAATTCTATCAACCGGTATGAGTACTTTGGGTGATATTGAGGATGCTCTCGGAGTATTGGCTTCTGCTTATTTAGGTAGCCGGGAGCCTTCAATTGCGGCTTTTAGTGAAGCCTACAGCTCAGCTGAGGGGCAGGCCATTTTGCAGGATAAGGTAACGCTTCTGCACTGCACTACCGAATATCCGGCTCCGCTTGTGGATGTGAACCTGAAAGTGATGGACACCCTGATGAGTTCCTTTGGCTTACCGGTCGGCTATTCAGATCACACGGCAGGGATTACGGTGCCGATTGCCGCTGTTGCCCGCGGTGCCGTAGTGATTGAAAAACATTTCACCATTGACCGAACTCTTCCCGGCCCGGATCACAAAGCGTCACTGGAACCAGCAGAACTGAAGCAGATGGTGTCTGCAATTCGTGATGTTGAGCAGGTGCTTGGCTCCGGCAGAAAGCATCCGGCACCAAGCGAGCTAAAGAACATGAGCATAGCGAGGAAGAGCTTAGTGGCGGCAGCTGCGATCAGTGCCGGCGAACCATTCACTGTTGATAACCTTGCCGTTAAGCGCCCGGGGAATGGGATGTCGCCTATGCGTTACTGGGAACTGCTTAACAGAAAGTCCGGTCGTGATTTTTCTGCTGATGAGGCGGTGAGCTTATGAGTTTGCCGGTCATTATTCTGGGTGCAGGAGGCCATGCCAAGGTGTTAATTGATGCCCTGTTGTCAGCCTCAGCGACAATAGCAGGGATCGTTGATCCAAACTTGGCACTGGCCGGTACCGACATCCTTGGGGTACCACTGCTTGGGGGAGACAACGTTGTTTATGAATATCCCCCCTCGGAGATCCGACTCGTAAATGGGCTTGGTTCTGTGGGACTTTCGGTCAATCGTCAACAGCTATTCGAAAAATTCAAGGTAACGGGCTATAAATTTGCTACGGTTATCCATCCGTCTGCGGTCATTGCTTCGGGTGTGGTTCTAGGTGAAGGGGCTCAAGTTATGGCTGGTGTAGTCATACAGCCAGGAAGTCATATCGGCAATAACTGCATCATTAACACCCGCGCTTCGGCGGATCACGATTGCATCATAGGCGATCATGTTCATATCGCTCCCGGTGTGACGATGTCCGGAGGGGTAACCGTCGGAACATGCAGTCATATTGGCACCGGTGCTACGGTGATCCAGGGGCTTTCTATAGGCAACGGCTGTCTGGTCGCGGCCGGTGCAGTAGTAACCAAAAATATTATTGATGGAGCAATGGTGCGAGGAGTGCCTGCCCGGGAGTTTGCATGAATCGTTGGAAAGATGTACTGATAAGTCCTGTCACGTCAATTTTGAAAGCCATCGAGATCATTGATGCGGGATCTCTCCAAATAGCTCTCGTCGTTGATGATGCAGATAAACTCCTCGGAACTGTCAGCGATGGCGACGTCCGTCGTGCCATATTGAAGGGGATTGCATTTGACAGGCCTGTAAGCGATATAATGTTTACCGAACCCACCGTTGCAAGTTCCAAGGAAAGCCGCGATAAAATAGTGACTACGATGAGAGTGAAACAACTTCGCCAAATTCCTCTTGTCGATAAAGACGGTTGTGTTGTTGGGCTTGACTTATGGGATGACCTGATAAATTTACAAACAAGGGACAATATTGTTGTGCTTATGGCGGGTGGGCTTGGATCTCGTCTTGGAGATTTGACAAAAGACTGCCCCAAGCCGCTGCTTCGAGTTGGTAACAAGCCGGTTTTGGAAACAATTTTGGAGAACTGCATGGAATACGCTTTTAAGCGATTCTATTTTTCAGTTAACTACAAAGCTGACATGGTTAAGGAATATTTTGGTGATGGGTCCCGCTGGGGTGTGGAAATCAAGTATCTTGAGGAGAAGAAAAGACTTGGCACGGCAGGAGGTCTCGGTCTGTTGCCTGAAATTACGACTATTCCATTGCTTGTCATGAATGCAGATGTCCTGACTAAAATAAACTTTCAGCATCTTATGGATTTTCACGAAGAGCATAAGTCTGTTGCCACAATGTGTGTTCGAGATTACGAATTTCAGGTGCCATTCGGGGTTGTACAGCTTGAAAAGCATCGTTTGAAGAACATTCTGGAAAAGCCGGTTCATCAGTTCTTTGTAAATGCCGGCATCTATGTTCTCAATCCGGAAGTTGTTTCGATGATCCCCAATGGCGAATATTTTGATATGCCCTCACTTTTTGATAAATTACTTCAGAGTAGTTTGGAAACGGCAGCATTTCCTATTCATGAATACTGGGTTGATATTGGGCATAAGGATGATCTAGAACGGGCAAATGGTGACTACGACGAGGTGTTCTCGTGATAGAAAACAAGACCGTTCTGGCTATAATTCCAGCGCGTGGCGGCTCCAAGGGAGTGCCACGCAAGAATATTCGTGATGTTGCGGGTAAGCCGCTTATTGGCTGGACAATAGAAGAAGCCAAAAAATCTGGATACATTGACAGACTTGTTGTATCGACGGATGACCAAGAAATTGCTGATATAGCTATACAGGCGGGGGGGGAAGTTCCTTTCTTGAGGCCGGCCAATCTGGCACGGGACGACTCTCCGGGAATTGCGCCTGTAATCAACATACTGACGACAAGCGGGTTTGAGTATGATTTGGTTGTTTTGTTGCAGCCAACCTCTCCGTTACGAACGGTTGAAGACATCGATGGGGCTATTGCTTTTATGGTAAACCGAAAAGCCAATGCATGTGTCTCAGTGGTGGAGCCGGATAAAAGTCCCTACTGGATGTACTCAGTGGACGGTGCCGGTCATTTGGTGTCGTTGCTTGAAGGCGACTACGCCTGCAGGCAGGATATCCCACCTGTATATGCCCTTAACGGCGCAGTATATGTTGCAGAAGTCGGGTGGTTGTTAAAGAAACAGTCCTTTGTAAGTGATGAAACCTTAGCATATACCATGCCTAAAGATCGTTCAATTGACATTGATACAGAAGTCGACCTAGCTATTTCAAATATTATATTGAGTGGAGGTTTAAAGTGAAAAAACACCCGATTCCCCCCCCCGTTGACGTTGCCCGATTTAATGCCGAGGGAGGTTCTTTGGAGGCTAAATACGGGCTTCCCAATGAAGTAAAATTTTGTACAAAATGCGTAATCTCAAATCAACGTCCGAATTCAGCCGTTGAGTACGAGCATACCAAAGCCAGCAAAAAACAAACTATTAACTTTGATGAGCATGGAGTCTGCGATGCTTGCAAGGTTACAGAACAGAAAAAAGGTACCATCGACTGGAATGATCGGGAACGGGAGCTGAAGGAGTTGTGTGACCGCTATCGAAGCAAAGATGGTTCATACGATTGTCTGGTGCCGGGTTCCGGAGGCAAGGATAGTTTTTTTCAATCTCATGTGCTCAAATACAAATATGGGATGCATCCACTGACAGTAACGTGGGCGCCGCACGTTTATACCGAATGGGGGTGGAAAAATTTTCAGGCATGGCTTCATGCTGGATTTGATAATTTTCTTTGCACGCCCAACGGTCGGGTTCATCGCTTGGTTACAAGACTGGCCGTTGAAAATCTTTTTCATCCATTTCAGCCGTTTATGTTTGGTCAGAAATCGCTTGCTCCCAAGATGGCGATCTTACACAAGATCCCGCTCGTATTTTACGGTGAGAATGAGGCGGAGTATGGCAACCCCATTGCCGATACCTCCACCGCCAAGCGGGACTGGTCCTATTTCACCGCCGAGGACAAGAGCAAGGTCTACCTGGGGGGTACTTCGGTAAATGATCTTAAAGATTATTTTGGTCTAGATGATAATGACTTGCAGCCATACTATCCGGCTGATCCTGAATTGATCGAAAAAAACAAAGTTGAAGTACATTATCTCGGTTATTATCTTAAATGGCACCCACAGGAGTGCTATTATTATGCGGTGGAAAATGGCGGGTTCCAGGCATCGCCTGAGAGAACGCCAGGCACCTATAGCAAATACAATAGTATTGATGATCGCATAGATGATTTCCACTATCACACTACATTTATAAAGTTTGGGATTGGACGTGCCACGTATGATGCAGCTCAGGAAATTCGCAATGAAGACATTACAAGGGAAGAAGGGGTTGCACTGGTTAAGAAATTTGACGGAGAGTTTCCGGAGCGTTTTGCCGATGAAATCTTCAAATATTTGAGCATTCCTGAAAAAGAGTTTCCAATAGCATCCAAAATGTTTGAGCAACCGATTATGGACAAAGATTACTATCTGAACCTTGCAGATCAGTTCCGTTCACCTCATCTCTGGAAGTTGGAGAATGGTACTTGGAAATTGCGGCATACTGTTTTTGGAGATTAAATCATTTATGGTAAGCAATATAAGAATAATATCAAGGTTGGATATTAAAGGGCCGAACCTGATCAAGGGCATCAATTTTGAAGGGTTACGCAAGCTTGGCGATCCGAACCAGTTTGCCAAGGATTATTATGAGCAGGGAATCGACGAAATTATTTATATTGATATCGTCGCCAGCCTGTACGAGCGGAGCAGCCTGCTAAACATCGTACGCCGAACAACCCAAGACGTATTTATCCCCATAACGGTCGGTGGCGGCATTCGCTCTGTTGATGATGCACGCGAGATGCTGCGGGCTGGCGCCGACAAAGTAGCGGTGAATACCGCTACTGTAAAAAGTCCCGAGTTGATTCATGAAATTTCACAGAAGTTCGGGGCGCAATGCATGGTTCTTTCCATCGAAGCAAAGCGGACTGCTCCCGGTAAATGGGAAGTTTATTATGACAATGGAAGGGAAAAGAGCGGCATCGACGTTTTGGAATGGGCACAAAGAGGCTGTGAGTTGGGTGCTGGGGAAATACTCCTTACTTCTGTAGACATGGAGGGGACAGGCAAGGGTTTTGACTGCGAGCTGACATCCGCTGTCTCGCGGGCCGTCCCGATCCCTGTAATTGCAAGCGGCGGGCTTGGAACCGTTGATGATTTTGAGCAGGTTGTGAAGGTAGGCCAGGCCGATGCGGTGGCAATTGCAGGAGCGCTGCATTACAAAAAACTTACGGTGCGGGATATCCGTACCGAAGCTCTGAGGCGGGGAATACACGTCAGGAGAGAGGTCTTATGCCAACAGTAACGATCATTGACTACGGGATTGGCAATCTTCTGAGCGTTGCCCGTGCGTTTGAGCATTGTGGCGCTAATGTCGTGTTAACGGATGATCCCGCAAAGATCATAGGTGCGGATTATCTTGTATTGCCAGGAGTTGGAGCTTTTGCAGATGGGATGTCTGGATTGACCAAACGTGGGTTGGTTGAGCCTATAAAGGCTTTTGCAGTCAAAGAAAGACCGTTTCTTGGTATTTGCCTAGGGATGCAGTTGATGCTGGATGAGAGCGAAGAATTCGGTGCAAATGAGGGGCTGGGGCTTATTCCTGGCAAAGTTGTTGCTGTCCCCTCTGTGGGTATTAACGGCGCTTCACATAAAATTCCGCACATCGGGTGGAATGAAATCCGCACTCCTAATGATGTCTCATGGAAGGAGACAATTCTTGAAACCATTCCAGACAAGTCCTCGCTCTATTTTGTGCACTCTTTCACTGCAATGCCGTTACTGCATGAACACAGGCTGGCGAACTGTTATTACAATGAGCAGTTAATTGCTGCAACGATAAGAAAAGACAATCTATATGGCTGCCAGTTTCATCCTGAAAAAAGTGGGCAAATAGGACTTGCTATTTTGCGTCGTTTTTTGATGCTGGGTTAAATTACGTGCAGGGACTTTCTAAACTCGGGTCTACCGCAATTGTGTACGGCTTGTGTAATGCTCTTTCATCAGCAACCCCGTTACTATTACTCCCTATTTACACTGTTTGGCTCACCCCTGCGGAATTCGGTACTCTCTCTCTATTTAGTACTGTAGTAGCCCTGGCCGTTCCTGTCGTGAGCCTGGCATCAGGCGCGGCAGTCCAGCGTCGTCATTTCAATCTCGATTCCGAAGAATTTGCTTGTTATGTTCGAACAGCTTTCTTGGTTATTGTGGCTATTGGTACATTTATTTTCGCCGTAAGCCTCGTTACTGCTTTTGCAAATAAAAATGTTGTCGGCGTTTCTTCAGAGCTGTTCAGCATGGCAGTGATAGTCGCGGTTGCGATCTCAATTCAGCAGATAATACTTTCAATATGGCAGACAGAACAACGGATATCTGAGTACATACGCTTCCAATCGTTTTTTCTTTTAATGCTTATTGGTTTGCCCGTCGTATTTGTAGTTATTTTAAAACGGGGCCTTTATGGTGCAATAGCTGGAATTGTGATTGCCAATGTATTTTCAAGCTCTGCCATGCTATGGCCTATGCTGCGAAATGGACTTTTATTAGGCCCTGTAAGTAAAAAACATATGTTTCATTTACTTCGTTTTGGCGGCCCGTTGCTTCCGCATTTAATTGCGGGATGGGTGATAGCAATGTTTGACCGTTTTCTTATTGCAAAATATTGGGGACTAGCAGCAGTTGGAATTTACTCGTTTGCTTTTCAGGCTGCTCAAACTCTCAGTTTGCTGTCAGGGTCGTTCAATCAGGCATTCACTCCTTGGCTATACCATGTTCTTGCCCGAGGCACCAAGGATGATGACTCATTAGTCAGCCGTGTACTTGGGCTCTATGCTTTTGTTGTCATCGCTTTTGGGCTTTGTGTTGCATATTTATTTCAGGTACTTGTCCCAGTATATGCTGTAAAGTATATGGCTGCTCTTGATTATGCTCCATGGTTAATTGCCGGCTTTACGATAAACGCACTCTATAGAATTTCGGCAACTTTTCAGATGTATTATGAGCGAACCGCCGAAATTGCAGTTGGGACGGTGGTCTCGGGAGTTATTAGTATTTCAATGAATCTTTATTTTGTAAAAAAGTTTGGACCAATATCAGCAGCGTGGTCAAATGTGATTGGATTTGGATTGCTTTTTATTTGGACAACTTTCCGTGCTATTACGATCCGCGATCATACTTTTGGGAAGGATAAATGAACGCACCGATTAGTATCGGTAATGAGCTCAGCGTTATCAGCAATCTCAGTAACGATAAATGCTGGGCATCTTATACCGCAGGCTTACTACTTGGAATTCCAATTGCAATTCCGGATACACCATTCTATGTTCTTAGCTATGTAGCGTTTTTTTTAGTGTTGCTTCGAAATGTACACAGTAAAATCAGCATCTACTCCTTTCTTCTGGTTTTGGGAGCAATGTTAGCATCACTGTTTTCGAACCTTGCTTCTATTGGGAAATTCGAGGTTCAATCTTCGCGTATGGTGTTTACTACTTTGTTTTTCGTGTTTTTCAGCTTCGGGTGGTTTGTTCCAAATCGGGCTGTATTAGTCCGTGGTTTTACTAGCATGTGTAATCTTTTTTCACTTGCTGTGATTGGAGCGGCGTTAGCTATACGTCCATGGACTGGGGGAGGATTGCTAATGTTTAGTATGCCTGAATACAGATTGTGGGGCTTTGAGATATTTCCTGATTGGCCAAATTACTTGGCATTTATGTTATCAATTGGCTTTCTAATCAATTCGTCACTTTATAAACGACCATTTTGGGCGTTATCAACTTTATTAGCGGCATTACTCACTACATCAAGGACACCTCTAATCGCGCTCGGTATTTATACAGTTGTTTCAATCTACATGGTCCGCAATCGTACTTTTAAGATTATTTTCGCGATAACCATAGTAACGACCATTTTAGGTATTGGATTAGTTATAGGAGATTACATTTCTAAAGAATCTGATTTTGTCCTGCGACTATTGGTATTTAGCGATCGAATCGATATTTACGGATACGCATTAGAACTTATTTCCAAGTCTCCAATATTTGGAATGGGTAGCGTGTTATTTGATGAGTCAGTTGGGCACCAAGGGTTTGCTTCATATCATAATAGCTATCTAGATATTTTTGTGCGTCATGGCATAGTGGGGTTAGTTTTTTTTCTTTTATTAATATGGCCGATACGTTCACTGAAAGACCATTTACCACCAGCATATTGGAGCATTATCTTCTTTTTTGTTATTGGCAGTTTTTTTCAAAATTTCTTCAAACACCCTCATTTTATAATGTTATATTCAACAATAATTTGTTCACATGGTCACTTACTTGGGAAACTTCATGATAAATGAATGTGTTTTATTAAAAGATGGTCGGACAATAATATTCCAAGATATTACAAATTCAGTGTCAGCCGATATCTATCAGGATGATTTACACTATCAAGTTTGCGAAAGTCTTGCTGATAAATATGAGATAGAGAAGAGCTTACATCAGGTTTTAGTGAATTTACTTGCGCTAAAATCGTTTCGAGCGAGAGAAATTACGGCTCTTTGTTGGTATATTGAAAATTACAAATCAAATATTGTAGAAGTATTCGCATATGATGATGTTTGTTTATCTCTTAAATCACAGGGACTTGGTGACATTATTGTTAATCAATTGGGAATAGCAAAAGTGCCGCTTGTAACAAGACGGCAAACAATTACCGTTTTAGTAAAAGCAATTCTTCATAAACTATTCCGGCTATTTTCTCGCAAGCCTAAAGTTGGAGTCGACGTAGTACGGGGATGGGTTGAAGTTACGGAATCGATGTACCCGGATATAATCAGGACCGCAGAGGTAAGAGTATACCCATTCCCCTATGGTATTATACGTCAAATAAATTTTATCAATAAATGCCGGAAACTCGGTGTGCTATGGTCTTTTGATGGACTCCCATACTCGTTCAAAGATATTTTCCGAATCGTATTTGCTCCAAACATGTTTGAAATTGCTATTACACAATTAGAATACAACGCATTCAGCCTGTACTCTCGAGAAGTGATGGGATGGAATCCGAATACAATTTATACCAGTGATGAATATGAAGTTGGCAGCGTGGCTTTTTATAGCATACTCACACATAATAATATTAAATCTGTTAATACGGCACACGGCATAGGGTGGTACTGCCCATATGTGGCATATTCAGAATTTCGAGTATTTAATCATGGGCAAGGAGATTTCTATCGTAAGCGTAACAGTTCTATGGCCTTAGTGTTAAGGGAGAGGAATAATGCAATATTACCGATAGATTATGACTCCTGTAGGAATGCTACACATGTGGCATTTGTTCTTATTCACCAAAACTTTGATGACTTTCAGATGCCTGCAGAGCGTAGCGCACAGCTACGTTTGGGTAATTTAATAAAAGAAGCCTCTGCTAAATGCAAAGTCCCATATTTTGTGAAACTCCATCCAAACACGCGCCCATCAGATGTGACTGCTGTATCCAGATCACTCTGGGGTGATCCGCTTATTGAATGGAAAACACTAACGGGTTACCGCCCGATTTTTATATTAATTAATTCAACAACTTTTTTTGAGTTACGAGATATCGCCCCAGTGCTGGTTTACTCGGCTCCTTCCTTCAAACCTGAATTATATTTTGAAAGTGGTTACAATACAGTTTGCCTTGAAAGCTGTAAGGAGATATTAGTGTCTCTACTAAATTTAGATATGTGGGAGAAGTCATTTCAGAATCAATGTTCAGCAAACATCTTCAATAGTAGCGATTCAGCTCATCCTTTGCATTGCGCGTTAAGTTAAATTATTTTCGTGTATTCCTCCAACTCTACCCTGATCTTTACATTTTTTTTGCTGAAAGACGAAGATATGGGTAATGATCTGACCTCTGGTGCTGTTGGTGCTTATCTTTAGATAGAAATATGAAAGGGGTAACATTATATGCGACAATTTATTGTTTTGTTAATTGCAATCGAGTGTTTGTTTTTACAGGCATGCAGTGGCTCAGGCCCGTCCACAGCAGATTCTAATACCATTGACTCTTCTTCAAAAGTACTTGCCTCAAATACTATACTTGACAATACCAAAACCAGATTAGTTTCTACAACGCTACAATCTGCAATAGAAGAAATCGCGCCATCTAAATTTTCAGACTCATCTTTTGTTGGTAAATGGACCGTATCAAACTATGGCAATGGATATGAGGGTTTAATATCTAAGATTGAGTTGATGAATGATGGGACTTTTAGCGTAACTTATGGAACTTTTGTTATCGGAGATATTGCGGTAAAACAGAATGTTCCAGTTGCAGGAAAATGGCAAATAGTGAAAGACTCATTAGTTGAATTACAGCAAGACGGATTACAGCAAAGGACAATATTGGTAAACAATTCACCTACCATATTAACTACTCCTTATGACAAGCACTATATTTATCCCTTATTCTTAGCACCTTCAAAAATAATTGTTACACAGGCTAGCAATATATCCGTGTTTGAAAAAGCACCTGATGGTGTTTGATGTTTCGGGTTGAATAAATGAGATATTCAGCTCAAGCAAGTGGAGCGACTTTTTACATTGTATCTCAAAGAGGCGAAGGCCAACATAATTCCATCGCGCACGCCTAAACCAATGCGCTGACGGCCCGTAGATTGCTTATGCCTCTTATTCATTCAGATTTATTTTCTCCATTTATGATTTAACGAGGTGGATTATGGGCTTGATATGTAAATTGAGAAATAATGGGTTTATATACCGTCTATACAGGGCCTTAATTATGTTCTTGAAACGAAGAATGTATGGTTTAAGGAATGTACACCCCACTTTTTTTATGGCTGGTAAAAGTTTAATTGCAAAGGACTTTAGAGCAGCTGAATACAGCTTCATTGGAGAGGGCTGCAGGATTGGTCCTGAGGTTTCAATTGGAGCGTATGTTATGTTTGGTCCACATGTCACTGTCACTGGAGCTGATCATAGGTTTGACATTCCTGGGACGCCGATGATTTTTTCAGGTAGGCCAAAACTCGAAAAAACAGTTATTGCAGAAGATTCGTGGATTGGCTATGGGTCAGTTATCATGTCAGGGGTGCATATTGGCCGTGGGGCTATTGTCGCTGCTAATTCAGTTGTTACTAAAAACATTCCTCCGTACGAGATTCATGGTGGCGTGCCTGCAAAAAAAATAAAAGACCGATTTCGATCTCAATCAGACATTGATTTTCATGATGTTATGCTTCAACAACCGCCAAAGTGTGGGATATTTACATCTCCTTTGAAATGATAGGATATAATATGTTTAACGATAAAACACTATTGATTACAGGTGGTACCGGCTCATTTGGCAATGCTGTACTGCAACGTTTTCTGCATACTGACATCAAAGAAATTCGCGTCTTCAGCCGTGATGAAAAAAAGCAGGAAGATATGCGGATTGAACTGAATAATAGTAAGGTAAAGTTCTACATCGGAGATGTCAGAAGCTATGACAGTCTTTACTCGGCTCTTCATGATGTTGATTATGTATTTCACGCGGCAGCACTCAAACAGGTACCATCCTGTGAGTTTTATCCCATGGAAGCGGTGAAAACTAACATTCTGGGTACGGAAAACGTGTTGAATGCCGCACTTGCCAATAAGGTAAAAAAAGTGATTTGTCTGAGCACCGACAAGGCGGTGTATCCGATCAATGCCATGGGTATTTCTAAAGCGATGATGGAAAAGCTGATGGTTGCCAAGGCTCGAACTACGGATACTAATCAAACCATTATTTGCGGTACTCGTTACGGTAACGTTATGGCTTCGCGTGGATCAGTGATCCCCTTGTTTGTCAAACAGATTCGTGAAGGCAAGCCACTGACTATTACGGATCCGAACATGACCCGTTATCTCATGTCCTTGGAAGATGCTGTTGATCTGGTGATATATGCGTTCAACAATGCCCGCCAGGGTGACATCTTTGTGCAGAAGGCCCCGGCGTCTACTATTATGGATCTTGCAATTGCAATTAAGGAATTATTTAGCTCAGACACTCAAATAAAAGTAATTGGCACTCGTCATGGAGAAAAACTTTACGAAACATTGTTAACCAGAGAGGAGATGGTTAAAGCCGAGGATTTGGGTGGCTATTATCGCATCCTTCCGGATGACCGTGATCTGAATTACGGTAAGTATTTTACTGAAGGTGAAGAGAAGATTGCTGAGATTGAGGATTATAACTCGCATAACACGAGACGGTTGAATGTTGAGGAAATTAAAGAGCTGTTACTGCAACTTGACTATATTAAAACTGAATTAGGGTAAACAATTTTGGCGCAACGCCGTGTTTGTCACTAGTAGCTCGAATTTTCACGGATAATTGCTTTAATTGTTGTGAGGTATTGGAGTAAGACCAACAAAATGGCAACATCAAATTTGCTGACATATGAATGGGATAAGCGTAAAGAGATCTCAAATATCAAAAGGCATGGAGTGTCGTTTCACGAGGCATCAACCGTGTTTCTCAATCCGCTTTCAATGTCTTTCTATGACCCTGATCATTCAGACGATGAAGATCGGTTTATTACCCTGGGCTTTGCCACTACCGGCAAACTGTTGTTTATATCGCATACTGATCGGGGAACGGTTACTCGGATAATCAGCGCACGGGAAGCGACAAAAAAGGAGTGTGAAGGATATGAAAAAGCGAATCGATGAATTAAGACCGGAATACGACTTGTCACAGCTGAAAGGTTGTGTTCGTGGCAAGCATGCGAATCTAGCTAAACAGGGAACAAACATTATATTGCTGGCATCCGACGTTGCAGAAGTATTCCACGACGATGCATCAGTTAATGAAGCGTTGCGTACGCTGATCCGGCTGAGCAAGCAGAAGCCGCAAAAATTGGCAGTGGCATAATTGAGGTGTTATGAAGACAGTTTTGATAACCGGTTCTGAAGGATTTATTGGCAAAAACCTACGATTAACTCTCCAGCACCGTGAGGATTTGTGCGTTATTAGTTTTGATGTTCAAGATGATCCTGAAATCCTTTTCACCGTCCTTGATCGGGCCGATTTTGTGTTTCATCTGGCCGGCGTTAATCGCCCTCAGCATCTAGAAGAATTTCAATCGGGTAACACCGGGCTAACAGAACAGATTTGTGGGTACCTTGCCAAGAGTGGTAGAAAGACACCGATAGTCGTTACCTCATCAACTCAGGCAGTTCTTGATAATCCCTATGGAGCCAGCAAGCGCGGGGCAGAAGATGCAGTTTTTGAGTATGGGCGGACAACCGGTGCCCAAGCCTATGTATTTCGTCTCCCCAATGTATTTGGTAAATGGTGCCGTCCTAATTACAATTCCGGAGTGGCAACCTTTTGCAACAATATAGCCAATGATTTGGCGATTCAGATTAATGACCCCGACGTGGTGATGAATCTGGTGTATATCGATGATGTGGTCAATTCATTTGCAGCTCTTCTTGACGGTACTGAAAATATGGACGGAGATTTCTGCCAGGTTCAGCCGGTTCATTCAGCGAAGTTGGGCGACATTGTTGATTTGATACGTTCTTTCAAAGAGTGCCGTGCTTCCAGAAGTATTCCTGATATGTCTGATTTGTTTACAAAGAAACTTTACAGTACATACATTAGTTATCTTCCCACAAACCAGTTTAGCTATCCTTTGAAGATGAATCTCGATCTGCGTGGGTCTTTTACTGAGTTCATCAAAACGCCAGATCGCGGTCAGGTCTCGGTTAATATTTCCAAGCATGGCATCACCAAAGGTGAGCATTGGCACCATACAAAAAACGAAAAGTTCCTTGTCGTTAGTGGTCAAGGAGTGATCAGGTTCAGAAAAGTCGGGACTATCGAGATACTCGAATATTCGGTTTCCGGAGACAAGCTTGAAGTCGTGGATATTCCCACAGGCTATACCCATAACATCACGAATACAGGTGAGACGGATATGGTTACAATTATGTGGTGTAACGAAATTTTTGATCCGGAGAAGCCGGATACGTTTTTTGAACCTGTGGAGTGTAAAGAATGAAAAAGTTGAAGGTGGTAACAGTTGTTGGTACTCGCCCTGAGATAATACGACTTTCCCGTGTGCTTCCTAAGCTGGATCAATACACGGAACATATCCTTGTTCATACTGGTCAGAACTACGATTACGAACTAAACGAAATATTCTTCAACGACCTGGATATTCGCAAGCCGGATTATTTTTTAGGAGCCGCCGGCGCAACTGCTGCTGAGACTATAGGGCAAATGATCATAAAAATTGATCCTTTGTTGGCTGAAATACAGCCAGAAGCACTGTTGGTGCTTGGTGATACAAACAGCTGTCTGGCCGCCATTCCTGCTAAACGCCGCAAAATTCCGATTTTTCACATGGAAGCTGGCAATCGCTGTTTTGATCAGCGTGTGCCGGAAGAAACCAACAGAAAGATTGTTGATCATACCAGCGATATCAACATGACATATAGCGACATTGCCAGAGAATACCTGTTGCGAGAAGGATTACCGCCGGATCGGGTTATTAAAACCGGTTCGCCCATGTTTGAAGTTCTGAATCATTACCTGCCCAAAATAGAAGCATCCACCATCCTGAATACATTGAGTCTTAACCGATTTGATTATTTTGTAGTAAGTGCTCATCGAGAAGAAAATGTGGATTCCGACATCAATTTCCGAAAGCTGGTAGCCATCCTGAATGGTCTGGCAGAAACGTATGGGAAGCGAGTGATAGTATCTACACATCCGCGCACTCGCAAAAGGGTTGAAAGTCTGGGAGTAAATTTTCACGATAAAGTTGAACTTTTGAAACCGCTTGGTCTGACAGATTATGTTCATTTGCAGATGCAGGCGCTTACCGTACTATCCGATAGTGGCACAATCAATGAAGAATCATCTATTCTCAATTTCCCGGCTCTGAATTTGCGTGAGGCGCACGAACGGCCAGAAGGGATGGAAGAGGCCAGTGTGATGATGACTGGACTTGAGTTGGATCGCGTACATCAAGGTATAACGATTCTAGCAGATCAGAAGCGGGGAGCAGAACGCACTCTAAGGCTTGTGGGTGATTACTCGATGCCGAATGTATCCGACAAGGTGCTTAGAATTATTCAGAGTTATACAGGCTACGTGAATAGTGTTGTGTGGAAGAAACAAGCTTAAATGAGGGTGTTGATTGTTTCCCAATATTTCTGGCCGGAGAATTTCCGTATTAATGATCTTGCCAGTGGTCTTGCAGAAAGGGGACATGAGGTGACTGTACTTACAGGAATGCCTAATTATCCTGAAGGCAAGATTTTTGCTGGCTATGGTTTCTGGATTCGACAGGAGGAGTATAAAGGAGTTAAGGTAATTCGGGTGCCTTTAATTTCACGTGGTAATGGTAGAAGTCTACGATTGATTGCCAATTATATGTCGTTTGCTCTGTCTGCGTGTCTTTTTGGTCCTATTTTGTGTCGAGCAAAATCAGATCTTATTTTTGTATGCCAACTTTCTCCCGTAACGGTTGGATTACCTGCATTGCTGTTAAAAAAAATCAAACGAATACCGATTATGTTTTGGATACTCGACTTGTGGCCCGAGAGTCTTTCAGCAACAGGGGCAATCAATTCAAAAAGTATTTTGAAAGTCGTAGACAACTTGGTTCGCTATATTTATAGGGGCTGTGACAAGATACTTATGTCATCGCAAGGGTTTATAACCAGCATACTGGCAAAAGCATCAAAATCAGCTAATCCAGACTATTTTCCGAATTGGCAGGAACCGGAATACAGTATGGCAAAGATAATTCCAGAGAACCTACCTGAAGGATTCCGAATTGTCTTTGCAGGTAATATTGGATCAGCACAAAATTTTGAAACCATCATCTCTGTTGCAGAAAAACTAAAGGGTAATCTTGATATCCAATGGGTTATTCTAGGCGATGGACGTTGCCTGGAATGGGTAAAGGAACAAGTCGAGTTACGTAACCTATCTTCTTCATTTCATCTTAAAGGGCGATATCCAGCTGAGATGATGCCATCTTTCTTTGCTCAGGCAGATATTATGCTTGTTACCTTAAAGCGTGACCCTGCTTTTGCTTTGACTGTGCCAGGAAAAATCCAATCGTACATGGCTTGTGGCAGACCAATTGTAGCAGCACTTGATGGCGAGGGGGGGCGACTAATTATTGAATCCGGAGCAGGTCTTTCTGTTTCATCTGAAGATGTTGACGCGTTAGCTGACGCAATCATGACGATGTATCACATGCCAAAGGATGAGAGGGAAGCAATGGGGAAAAATGGAAAGGACTATTGTGAAGAGAACTTTGACAGGGATAAACTGCTAAATAGGTTAGAAGTTTGGATGCAAGAGCTGATTCAAGAAAATAATAATAATTATAGTGCATTATAGTTATTAAAAATCCTGGTAAGAGGTTAAAATTCTGCTGTCTCCAAAAGAGAAAATATGAAACGGTTCTTCGATTTCGTTTGCTCATGCTTTGCAATGATTATTCTTGCTATTCCGATGATGTTCACTGCCTTGGCGATCAAGCTAACGTCATAACCAATGAACCAGATTTTGTTCTGCTGTTGTCCGTTTATGTCTGTGGCAAGAAAAGAAACGTAACATAATTCAAAATTCAAAATCGAAACCAATTTATCCTTGCAAATAAGGTAGTGATACTCCAGTATTGCATATATGATATCCCGTCTGCTCTACCCAAAGCTATCTGAAGCACTTTCTCACTCTCCAGCAGTTGCTCTGATTGGGCCTCGTCAGGTTGGCAAGACTACTCTTGCTCTTGAGATTGGCCAAACCTTCAATGCTCTCTATCTCGACCTTGAATCCGAGCAGGATCTGGCCAAACTTGCTCAGCCGGAGCTGTATCTTGCCGATCATCAGGATAGACTGGTCATTATCGATGAGGTACATCGTCTCCCCGGCTTGTTCCCGATTCTGAGAGGTCTTATTGATAAGGGGCGCCGGGACGGGCTACGAACCGGACGCTACCTGCTGCTGGGTTCTGCTTCACTTGATCTTCTCAAACAGTCCGGCGAAACATTAGCGGGACGTATTGCCTATCTTGAGCTAGCTCCTTTTCATATATTGGAAATCGGCGAGTTGCCATCTGATACCCTGTGGGTAGCGGGTGGCTTCCCGGAAAGTTTGCTTGCGTCCGACTCTCGGCAAAGTCTGCGCTGGAGACAGGATTTTATTCGTACCTACCTTGAACGAGACATCCCGCAGTTTGGTCCACGAATTGCTGCTGAAACTTTACGTCGTTTTTGGGTCATGTTGGCCCACAATCAAGGCGGACTTCTGAATACGGCTCAATTCTCACGTAACCTCGGTGTTGATGTTAAAACAATCAACGGCTACATTGATCTCCTTATTGACTTGATGCTGGTTCGCCGTCTCCACCCTTGGCATGCCAATATCGGAAAGCGACTGGTAAAATCTCCCAAGCTGTATGTGCGCGATAGTGGGCTTGTGCACGCTTTGCTTGCTATTCAAGACAAGGAAAGCTTGCTTGCTCACCCCGTGGTCGGGCAAAGCTGGGTGTGCTTTGTGATTGAAAACCTGCTTGCTGCCGGAATGGGGCAAGTCCAGGGTTATTTCTACCGAACAGGTGGCGGCGCTGAAATTGACTTGTTATTGTTATGGCCGGATGGCAGCCTGTGGGCTGTGGAGGTTAAACGCAGTCTTAGCCCGAAGCTTGAGCGTGGCTTCTATGCAGCCTGTGATGATTTGAAACCGGCTAAAAAGTTTGTAGTGTATCCTGGTGTTGAGCGCTACCGGATTGCGTCTGATATTGAGGCAATACCTCTAGAGGCGTTAGCTGAACAAGTCGGAATAGTGATATAAACAGGATACTGCTATTCAACGGCGGTGATTTTGTTGTCAAATCTGAGGTGTCAATTTGAAACGTTTTTTTGACTTATTTAGTTCATTCACAGCTTTTATTTTCCTCTCCATTCCAATGCTGATCACTGCCCTTGCGGTTAAGCTGACGTCACAGGGGCCAACCCTCTACTGGTCTGACCGTGTTGGTAAAGACAATATTATCTTCAAAATGCCCAAGTTCCGAACCATGCGCACCGATACACCGGCAGTTGCCACTCACTTGCTAGGAAATCCCGACCAATGGCTGACCCCGGTCGGCAAGTTCCTGCGCAAATCAAGCCTGGATGAACTTCCCCAGCTGTGGAGCATTATCAACGGAGACATGAGCATTGTTGGGCCACGTCCGGCACTCTTCAATCAAGATGATCTGATTGCCTTGCGAACAGAAAAAGGTGTTCATGTGCTGACTCCCGGCTTGACGGGGTGGGCACAGATCAATGGCCGTGATGAGCTACCGATACCTATGAAGGTTGAATACGATGAGTGGTATCTAAAGCACCACTCATGTAAGCTGGATTTAAAAATAATTATGCTGACTTTTATCAAGGTGATAAAAAAAGAAGGGGTAACGCATTGATTTTTTTTATTGCTTTGAACTAAAGATTAGTCGTAGTATTCCCAAATTTTAAAATCTCTCGTTAGTATATTGAATCCTGGGACTACGTAGGTATGCTCACAAAACGTCGCCTGTTTGTTTTTCTCTCAGATACCCTCCTTATAAGCATTGCCCTCTGCCTGGCATTTCTGCTTCGGTTCGATTTTTCGATTCCACAACAACAGCAAGAACTATTCTGGGAATGTCTTCTCGTCGTCATGATCGTCAAGCCTCTGGTCTTTTTAGTCACCGGGCTTCACACCAATCTATGGCGCTATGCTTCAATTCAGGACGCGGTGGAAATCTTTAAGAGTGTTACTCTTTCTTCAATTCTTGCTGTTTCCGCCGTTTTCTTTCTCCGGCAATTTTCACCTATTCCCCGTTCAATATTTGTTCTTGACTGGTTTCTTCTTTTTGCCTTTATGGCAGCAAGCCGCCTGGTATGGCGATTCTGGAGGGAAACGTACATCGTCAGCAGAAGCTCCGAAGGGCCACGAACATTGATAGTCGGCGCCGGTGAAGCGGGCAGCATGCTTATCAAGGAGATCTGGCGCCAACCGCATTCAGCTTACAATGTCTGCGGTTTTGTCGATGATGATTATGAAAAAAAAGGGATGAAACTGCATGGACTTCCCGTCCTGGGGGCCACAAAACAGCTGAAGTCCATTATTGTAGACAACGATATCGAAGATGTGATCATTGCCATGCCTTCGGCTGACGGTAAAACGATCAAAGGAATTATGGACCTGTGCAAGAATGCCAGCGTTACGTTCAAAACATTACCCAGTATCGGCGAACTGATTGACGGAACTTTGACCGTATCCCAGATAAAGAACGTCGAGATTGAGGATCTGCTAGGTCGCGAACCGGTCCAATTGGATCGTGCATTGATCGGCGCCTATCTGAGTGGTAAGCGGGTACTGGTTACCGGAGCGGGTGGTAGCATCGGCAGTGAAATCAGCCGCCAGATCGCCCTGTTTAACCCTCAGAAGCTGATCCTTCTCGATCAGGCCGAAACACCGCTCTACGAAATCGAAAAAGAGCTGATGGCCCGCTTTCCTGATGAGCGCATTTTGCCCTTAGTTGTTGATGTACGTGACCGTGACCTGGTCATGCAGGCATTCAAAGAATTTGCACCTGAAGTTGTCTTTCATGCCGCTGCCTACAAACATGTACCGATGATGGAATATAACCCCTCTCAGGCGGTCCTGAACAACGTATTCGGATCGCGCAATATTGCCGATGCCGCCCATACGTTCAAGGTGCATAATCTGGTGATGATTTCTACTGATAAGGCGGTTAACCCCACGAATGTCATGGGGGCTACCAAAAGGGCGGCCGAGATGTATATCCAGGCCTTGTCGCGTACCAGCAGCACCAAGTTTACGACGGTTCGTTTTGGCAACGTACTGGGAAGCAACGGCAGCGTAATTCCGCTCTTCAAGGAGCAAATTGCCAAAGGTGGCCCGGTTACAGTCACCGACAAACGTATAATCCGCTACTTCATGACGATTCCCGAAGCAACACAACTTGTGCTGCAGGCGGGTTGTATCGGTACCGGCAGTGAAATTCTGGTGCTTGATATGGGTGATCCGGTGCGGATTATCGATCTGGCTGAAGAGTTGATCCGGTTGTCAGGCCTGACCCCCTACGAAGATATCGATATTGTTGTTACCGGTCTCCGCCCGGGCGAAAAGCTCTTTGAAGAGTTATTGATTGACGGTGAGGGGATTCTGTCGACTGTCCATGACAAGATCAAGCTGCTTGCACCGGTTCATATCGATATGGGGCCGATCAAGAGTGAACTTGACACTCTGTTTGCGGCAGCACGCTCAAACTCGGTTCATGATCTTATCGAGTCTCTGAAACGGCTCGTTCCCGAATTCAGACCCACCTACAGTTTCATTGGAGACGCACCCACTATATTTCAACGTGTCCGCCCGGATCTGTTTTCCAAATCTTCCACATCTGCCAAAGTTCTACCGCTGAGAAAACATTGAAGTCTCTCTGCACGTTCTCCCTCATCTGTGCGCTGCTGTTCTCTGCTGTACCTGTGTACGCCCTCTCCTCCGCCAACATCCCACTCGACTCCCCGATATACAGAGATCTTAACATACTGGCCGGATTAGGTTTGATCACCAGTGATATTCAAGGTATCAGACCGTTTAGCAGGGCCGAGGCTGCCCGACTCCTTTTTGAGGCTGAAACAAATCGTGCCGCAGACAACACACAAAACAGCCGCTTTGTGGATGAGCTTATCAAAAGAGTACGCGAACAGATCCCACGTGAGATGTCGCAGAGAGAGAACCCCGATAAGAAACTTGTGCCGATGGATGTAAACCCGATCTCATCGCTCCGTTTTCGTACGGTGTGGCTTGATGGAGTGGCGCGTGATTATCATCGACCGGTTCACGATCCGGGAAATGATGGAGTCTTCGGTATTGGTTCCGGTTTGCGCCCAAAAAATGCTCCTGACGCCGTGGCGATGCAACGCGGAGGTGAGGGGACTCCGCTGTTCGAGAATAATAATGGGGTCGTGTACGGGTCAGGCTTGACGGGTGAACTGCGCTGGGGATCTGATTTTTTTTTCGGCAGGTGGGGTTCCGCTCTGCTGGAGCCGTATCTGCTGGCACACAGCGGCAGTAGCCGGATGCATCTTAACCGTGGCTACCTGAAGCTCGGTGGCGGTTCGCTTGAGCTTGAGGTGGGTAAAGATGAAAACTGGCTCGGCTTAGGGTATCGCGGCAACATCTCCCTGACCAACAACGCTGAAAATTTCTCTCAGGTCAAACTTTCCAGTCCTGAACCGTTCAGTGTTCCATACATCGGCAGCATGAAGTACGCTATCATCGCATCTCAATTTGAGAAAACGATAGTTGATGCAGCCGAGCGGCAACCCTGGTTTTATGCTGTCAAACTGTCGGTAAAACCGACCGAAAATCTGGAAATCGGTTTTAATCTGGGGCGTCAGATGGGTGGTGTGGGCGTTAAAAACAGCATCGGCGACACCCTGCGCGGTCTGATTGGCGGGACAAACAGTGATAATTCCAACGGCCTGGCCGGATTTGAAGCCCGCTACCGACTGCCCTGGTTGCGCAACAGTGAGCTGTATGGTGAATTTTCAGGTGAAGATACGGCTTTATTCTGGCCGATCGTCGAAAGCTACGTTGCCGGTCTGTACATTCCTCGCCTGACGGATGACGGTCGCAATGACTTCCGTTTCGAGTTCTTTCAGGGCAATCAGATATTGTACACTCACAGCACCTTTCCGGGAGGGTACATCTACAAAGGCATGCCAATCGGCCATTCGCAGGGGGGAGCTACGCAGGATTTTTTCTTCCGGGGCAGCCACTGGTTCACGGCGCGTAATAATCTGGCGCTCGAATATATCAACACTACCCGTGGCATGGTGGATCGAGTTGGCGATCAGGCGATCGAACGAAAACATGCCGGACGGATTTTCTGGGACCTGCCGCTGTATGGCGCCATCGATGGACAACTGGGCTACGGTATCGAGAAGGTTAGCAACCTGAATCTTGTGAATGGCGCTGGGCAGACGAATCAGTTTCTGAAGTTTGAAGTACGCTATCGCTATTGATAAAATCCACCCCATCCACGAATAAAATTCCATGATGATGAAAACTGAATCAGAGCCTCGTGCCGGCCACCAATACCATTTGCAGAGCGATCAAGCGCCGGTCGGTTTGATTGTTGCCCACCACGGGATTTCGGTCGAGGTGTTGTTTGAGAGCGGCAAACGCCGTATGGTGCGGGTCAAGCGCAATTCCGAGCATGTGGTCGGCGACAACGTCACTGTTGCGGGTGAAGTGCTGAAACGACTGCCACGCAGGACGGAACTGCGCCGACGGGATGCCCGCGGGGGCATCCATCTGGTTGCTGCCAATCTGGATGTACTCGGAATTGTGGTTGCTCCACTTTCGCCAGGCGGTTTTCTGGACCGGGCCATTGTCGCCGCCCGCGTAGCCGGATTGCAACCCTTTGTCGTGGTCAATAAATGTGATCTGGATGATACCAGCGCTTTGCTTGGAGCCTTACAGGTTACGTACGGCAGTTCGCTGCCGCTGTTTCCGCTCAGTGCAACCGAATCGATCGGCCTGGATCCGCTGCGAGCTTTCCTGAGTCAGGGGCATCGCGGCGCTTTTGTCGGTACGACCGGGGTCGGCAAGAGCTCCCTGCTGAACGCCTTGTGTCCCGACATTAACCTTAAAGTAGGAGCACTCAGTGAGTACAAGAGCCAGGGGCGCCACACCACGACGGTTTCCACGCTGCACGCCCTGTCGGGAGGGGGCGAGCTGGTCGACACCCCCGGCTTCCGCGATTTCGGACTGGTGGATAGTACCGTGGAGGACCTGGCGCTCTACTTTCCCGGCTTCGAGGAGCATGGTGATCTGAGCTGCCGTTTCCGTAACTGCCGACACCGCACTGAACCGGGCTGCGCCATACTGAGCGGCGTCGAGCAGGGGTTGATCCTGTCGGCGCGTTATGAGCTCTATCTGCAGATCCTCAGTGAAATAGAAACTGACCAGGCTGAAGCCCGCTGTCGTAGTTGGCGAAACTAAATAATGAAAACATTCCGGAGTACATGGTATGAATCCCCAAGCACCGATTATCGAGAAAATCAAAAAATTACTGGCACTTTCAGCGTCCAGCAATGAGCATGAAGCCGCTTTGGCGGCCTCGCATGTCCAGAGATTGTTATCGGAACACAACCTGGCGTTGGCCGATATTGATGCATCAAACCGACCGGATAAGGCCGATCAGATTGAAACAGCTGTTGCCAAAACGCTGCCGAAATGGGTCCGCCACCTTTCAGCCGGAGTCTGTGACGCCTTTGATTGCCAGGCCATCCATAATCCCACCGCCGGCAAGATGACCTTTATCGGCGTCGGCGCCGACGTCCAGATCGCCGCCTATACCTTTTTCTATCTGGATACAACGATTCGCCGACTCTGCGGTTCGTATATGAAGCAACATTCCTCCGTTAGTTTAGCCGCTCGTCAACGGGAAATGTTACGTCAATCCTACTACCTGGGGGCGGTAGACACGATTTACGGGCGCCTCCAGCAGCAGAAGCGGCAGACTCCGATTACCCCCGGCGCTCTGGTACCGGTCAAACAGGGGCTGATCAGGCAGGCCGTGCAGGAACTGGGAACCATTCGAACGGTACATAGCCGTCGTAGCTTTATTAACAAATGTGCATACACTCAGGGGCAGGAGGACGGCAGAGAGGTCGGGATTCACCGGGGGATTGATGGCGGCGGATCATCGCCGCATGCAATCAGCCACTAATGCCGAGAAGTCCTGAAGCTATTGTGGATTAACATCACTCTTCTTTATCTTTTTCCGCGCCTCTACAGTGCCTTTTACAATCCGCTCAATCCACTGTGACAGCTCTCTGCCGCTCTTCAAGGTCTCTTCCGGTATGACTACCCCTCCCCTTTTGGCCAGGTCTGCCGCATACTTGAGTTGCCCATCGCTGGGACCGCCCCCGGCAGTTCTGGCCGGTGGAACCGAGAAACCCATTTTGTTGTGGACACCCCTACAAAAACGTTGCCAGGTTTCCTTGTTCTCAACCACCAGATCCAGAAAGTTCTCCATCTTGCGGGTCAACTCGTAATCGATCACCCAGGCATGTTTGTCGCGCAGAAAATCGATCAGCGTTTCGCCGGACAGCAACGGCACGACCCGTTTTTTCTCCTCCTTGATGTAGCCGCGATCAACGATGTTCTTGGTGATGGCAGCGTAGGTGGATGGACGACCGATTTCGAGCCGTTCCAGCTCTTTGACCAGTGAACCGAGCGTAAACCTCCCCGGTGGCTTGGTCTTTTTCTCATCGAGCAGCTCCTTAACTTTCGGCACCAGCTCACCGACTGCTACCGGCGGCAGCAGCTGCAGCTGCTCTTCTTCACCCTTCTTGTCCTTCTCCTCATCCAGCTCGGCATAGACTTTCAAAAAACCGTCAAAGGTCAGAATCCGTCCGGCTGCTTTGAAGTGTTGCCCTGCAACGCTGAAGATCATTACGGTCGAGTCGTAACGCGCCGCCGCCATCTGACTGGCGATGGCCCGCTTGAAGATCATCTCGTAGAGCCGGGCGTGGGCAGGAGTCAAACCTTCTTTGGCGGTGATGGTGGAAACATCAGCCAGCGAGTGCATATGGGTCGGGCGGATACCTTCGTGAGCTTCGGCCTGGGAATTCTTTGAAATGTGCTTGTGCGGCTGGGGGGGAAAATAGTTGCTGCCGAGCGATTGTGTCAGAAACTCCCGGATCTCGGCGATAAAAGCTTCATCCATGCGGACCGAATCGGTGCGATGGTAGGTGATCAGGCCATGATCAAACAACGCCTGGGCCAGCTTCATGGTCTGTTCGGGGGTGTACTTCAGGCGAGCGGCGGCAGCAGCCTGCAGATCCACCGTTGTAAAAGGCGGTTTTGGATTCTGCTTGACCTCTTTTTTATCAACTTTTTCAGCCAGGGCGTGCGTTTCTGCCGTGACGGCATCGACAATCAGCTGCGCATCAGCCCGGGATGTAAACTTGCCTTGAATGTGGCGCGCCAGAAAGAGCGTGCCCTCCTTATCCAGCTGGATGTCCAGCATCCAGTAGGGGGATGAAACAAAGGCCCTAATCTCCCGTTCACGGTCAACCACCAGCCGCACGGCCGGGGATTGCACACGTCCGACGCTGTAGCTGCTGCGGAGCGTTTTGCTGGCGATCGGCGACAAGATGTAACCTACCAGCCGGTCGCCGATTCTACGCCCCAGAAAAGCGTTGTAGAGACCGCTGTTGGTCCGTTCAAACGGCACAGCCTTGGCCAGCGCCTCCCTGAGCCCCTTTTCGGTAACTTCGAAGATCTCCATGCGCAGACACTCTTTGGCAACCTCTTTCACCTCTTCGTAGATATGACAGCTGATGGCATACCCCTCCCGATCCGGGTCACCGGCCAGCATGACGGTCTCCCCGCGAGCCGCACTGCGCAGCTCTTTGGGAAGATGAGCTTTCTTTTCGTGATAGATGAAGGTGGGTTCGTAGGTTGTGAGGTCAACACCGATCTGGTCGGCGGGCAGGTCTTTAAAATGCCCGACCGTCGACATGGCCTTGACCTTGAGGATCGACTGGATTTTTTTCGCCTTGATAGGAGATTCAACAATTATGAGCATGCTGCACGTTGCCTTTAGGACAGTTTTCGGATGACGCGACTAACGGCGGCAAAATCGCAGTCACCCAAACCTTCAGCCAGTGCTGCCTTATACTGCTCGTTAACCACTGCGGTTGTAAAGAGCGGCTGCCCGTTCTCTTCTGCCAACCGCAACGCCAGGCGCAGGTCTTTCTGCATATGCTTGAGCGGAAAAGCGGCCGGAAACTCACCGTTAGCCGCCATCTGCGGACCTTTCAACCGGAACATCGGATTTGCCACCGCTCCCGAATCCAGCACATCCAGAAACTGACCCAGATCGAGTCCACTCCCGGCTGCCAGGGCGATGCCTTCCGAGAGCGCCGTCAGCATACCGGCCATTACCAGATTGTTGGCCAACTTCATGCGGGCGGCGGAACCGGTTTCTCCCAGAAAGAGTAGTTTTTTGCCCATTTTTTCCAGAATAGACAATGATCGATCGTACAGCTCACGATCACCGGCCGCCATGATGGTCAGCGTGGCATCTTCAGCCGGTTTGCGGCTTCCCGCTACCGGAGCTTCCAGAAACAGCGCACCAGCGGCATGAGTCAATCGGGCTGATTCCCGCGAAGTATCGGCGTCCACGGTGGACATATCGATATAACCTTTGCCGCTTGACAAGCCGGCCAGAATTCCATCGGAACCGTCACGGACTGCAATTACAGCGACAGGATTTGCCATCATGGCAATCACGATATCGCATCGTTCGGCTACGGCACGTGGCGTAGGCACGGTCGCTGCGCCCATGCCCGCAAGAAGATTCCGGGCGTCAGAAGAGCGATTCCAGACCGTTACCTGAAATCCTGCTTTTACCAGATTGGCAGCCATGGCGCTGCCCATGATGCCGAGTCCCACAAATCCAATCTTCATAGACACCTCGCCCTCTCAGGTATGACACACTGCTTCACGGTTCACGTTCTTCAAGTTTACGGATCTCTTTTTCGTAACATTCCGGACATATGCCGTGGCTGAAACGTGCTTCGGAATGGTTTGAAATGTACTGTTCCAACTGCTGCCAGCTCTTCTGGTCATCGCGGATCTTTTTGCAGTGCATGCAGATCGGAATAATGCCTTCCAGCTGTTTAACGTGGGCAACAGCTTCTTCCCGTTGAATCACTTTATCTGCCAGATCCTGTTGCGTTTCCTTGAGCAGCTGGACCGTCTTCCTGATCACCAGATAGGAACATGCAAAAACCACAAACAGGATAATTGCCAGACTGCCGAGTGTCAACGCGACGACACGAATGGTCTGATAACGGTACGTCGTGACATCCGAATAGAGCTCGAAGACGCCGATGACCCGCTCACCTACCATCAGAGGGACGTACGTCTCAACGACAGCAACGCCGAATTTTGTCTCGTCAGACAGGTCGAGCATGCGGTCTTTCTTCTCCATATGCGAATCGACTGATCCGCCCAGGGCACGCTTCAAACCGGGATTGGCACCGTCTGTCTCACCGATAATCTTTGTATCGGTGCTGTAAATGATCTGTTGCTCGGGGGTATATATCTTTATTTTGAGAATATTAAAATTACGCAGATAGGTGCGGAAATAGCCGTCAATGACGGAAACACGCGTCGGATCGATCTTGATCTGATAGCTGCCATCCGCACTGACAGATGTGAGCAGCTTTCTCTGCTGCTCAAACATCGCCCAACTGACTCTGACAGCCGCATCCTGAGAGTCCCGGATTACTTCATGCGAGGTAATCTGATACACGGCAGCAGTCGAAAGCGCCAGGATAATGGCCACAGAGAAACCGGCAATCCAGATAATAGCGCGCAACAGGTCATCGGGATTATTGAAAGATTCAGGCGCAAAAAAACTCCGGACTTTCTTCATATAATCTCTCTTACGGAACAGAACAAAGGGAGCAGACCTATCACGCGACCTTGATCGGCATCGCCTGCAGACGCCAGATTTCCTGATTATAATCGTTGATAGTCCGGTCTGTAGAGAACTTACCACTGCAGGCGGTGTTGATGATGCTCATGCGGGTCCACTGATCACGATCCTGATAGGCAGCGGCCACACGTTTTTGGGCTTCAATAAAGCTGCGGAAATCGGCCGCTACCATCCAGGGGTCGTGCGGAGAACAGATCGCATTGATGATCGGGTCGAACAGGCCGGCATCAAACAGATTGAAATGGCCGCAGCGCAGAAGATTCATGACCCGCTGCAGATCTGCGTCACGACTGATGATTCCGTGCGGATCGTACTGCCAGCGCATCTCATCCACCTCAGCGGCCGTCAGACCGAACATGAAGAAGTTCTCCTCGCCGACCTCCTCGCGGATCTCGATGTTGGCACCGTCCAGCGTGCCGATTGTCAGTGCGCCATTCATCATGAATTTCATATTGCCAGTGCCGGAAGCCTCCTTGCCGGCCGTCGAAAGCTGCTCCGAGAGATCGCTGCCGGGGCAGATCACCTCCATGGCGGTGACACTGTAGTTGGGCAGAAACGCCACTTTGAGCTTATCACCCACCAGCGGATCTGAGTTAACCACACGCGCAACATTGTTGACCAGCTTGATAATCAGCTTGGCCATGGCATAGCCGGGCGCCGCTTTGCCGCCGATCAGAACGCAGCGATTGGTCCACCCTTCGGTATCGCCGCGCTTGATGCGGTCATAGAGATGGATCACGTGCAGGATATTCAGCAGCTGACGCTTGTATTCGTGAATACGTTTGACCTGGACATCGAACAGCCCGGCAGCCGGAAAGGTGACGCCGCACTGCGTCTGAACCAGGGCCGAGAGGCGTTCTTTATTGGCCTGTTTGATGTCGTACCAACGCTGCCGGAAGCCGGGATCATCGGCACAGGTTGCAATCTGCTTGATCTGCTGTAGATCCGAAATCCAGCCGTCACCGATCTTTTCCGTCACAAGCCCACTTAACCCCGGGTTGCAACGGACAATCCAGCGGCGCGGGGTGACTCCATTGGTTTTATTGTTGAATTTGTGCGGCCAGAGCTCGTAGAAATCCTTGAAGAGCCCTTCTGCCAGCAGCTGTGAATGCAGTGCGGCGACGCCGTTTATCGAGAAACTGCCGACAATGGCCAGATACGCCATGCGTACCTGCGGTACCGCCCCCTCCTCAATAATCGACATGCGCTGCATACGCTGGTTATCACCCGGCCAGTGGCTGGAAACCTCGGACAGGAAACGGGCGTTGATTTCAAGGACAATCTCCAGAATCCTCGGCAACAGATGCCCGAAGAGCGGCAGCGGCCATTTTTCCAACGCTTCCGGCAACAGGGTATGGTTGGTGTAGGCCATGGTCTGGCGGGTAATTTCCCAGGCCTGATCCCACCCCATCCCCTGGTGATCCATGAGAATCCGCATCAGTTCCGGCACGGCACAGCTCGGATGGGTGTCGTTCAACTGAAAGCAGTTGCTGGCGGCAAAGTCCTTGAAATCGCCTTTACGCACGACCACCCAGCGATTGACAACATCCTGTAGCGTGGCTGAGGCCAGAAAATACTGCTGGCGCAGGCGCAATACCTTGCCGTTTTCGCTGGCATCGTTCGGATAGAGAACCATGGTGATGTTTTCGGCTTCATTCTTGGTGGCCACCGATTCAGCATAATCGCCGGCATTGAATTCCCCCAGGTCAAAGGCGTCCGTAGCAGCCGCTTTCCAGAGTCGCAAGGTGTTGACGGTCCCGTTGCGGTAGCCGGGAATCGGTATGTCGTAGGGGACGGCCAGGACATCACGACTGGCGACCCAGCGGACGCGTATTTCACCCGAGTCACTGCGATACTGCTCACTATGGCCGCCAAATCGGATCCGCTGGGTGTATTCCGGGCGTTCCTGTTCCCAGGGGTTGCCATCGCGAAGCCAGTGATCCGGCTCTTCCACCTGGCGGCCATCGACGATGCGCTGACGGAACATACCGTATTCATAACGAATGCCATAGCCCATGACCGGCAGCTGCAGTGTGGCGCAACTATCCAGGAAACAGGCCGCCAGACGACCGAGACCACCATTTCCAAGGCCTGCATCCTGCTCGACATCCGACAGGTCTTCCAGCTTGATGCCGAGACCATGCAGAGCCTCGGTGGCGTCATCGTTAATGCCCAGGTTCAGCAGGGCGTTGCCGAGTGAGCGCCCCATCAAAAACTCCAGAGACAGGTAATACCCGCGCTTGCAGTTTGATTCAAGATGGGCATAGCGGGTTCTTGTCCAGCGCTCCATCAGCCGGTCGCGCACGGTCAGCGCCAGCGCTTTATAATAGAAGTATGTCGTCCGGCAGTATTTGTCCTGACCGAGGTTGTAGGTGAAATAGCGCCTGAAATCGGAGGTCAGGCTGGCAGCATCCATCGGCAACGGTGGCAGTTCCGTCAGTCCCGGTGGGTGAATTGTTTTGCGTTTATGTGTGAGCATGAGCTGTATTTCCTTTACGTAGTGGCGGTTCAGAGACTAATGCGGGGATAGAATGGAGTGGCACGGGAGAAAAACCCTACACTGAATTATGAAAAAAGGCAATTACAACGGGTGCAGATCCAGCTCCCGAAAGCGTTGCACCGCCTCCGGTATCGCCTCTTCGCGGATGTTGCCGAAGGCCAGCCGCAGATACCCTTCCAGACCGGGGCCGAAAACTTCTCCCGGTAGACAGAGCAGTGCCGCTTCGTCCACCAGTCGCCTGGCTACCTGGCGACCGCTACAGCCGCTGAAGGGATGACGCACCCAGGCAAAGAAGGCGCCGCTGGCGGATAACTGAAAGCAGTTGCCCGGCAGCATGAACTCGGCACGGAACAGGTCATGACGCCGGGTCATCATATCCCGATTGGCAGCCACCCACACGTCAAGGTTTTCAACACCGAATTTAACCGCCTGCTGCGTAATACGCGGCTGACAGACCGCCATAGTATCCTGTGCCTTGAGGACATGATGAATGAGGTCCCCGGAGGCAACCAGCATACCGGCACGATAGCCGGTCAGGGCGTAGGTTTTGCCGAATGAGGCGATCTGAATAAAATGCTCGCCCCAGGCCGGGTCACTGAAGAGATCATGAGGCCGCACGCCGCCGGGAATAAATTCAAGGTATGTTTCATCCAAAATCAGGGCGATGTTGTGACGCCGGGCCAACTCGAACAGCTCGCGTATCGTGTCTGGCGGTGTGATGGCACCGGTCGGATTGCTGGGGGAAACGATCAGAATCGCCCTGGTCTTCTTCGTGATCAGAGCTTCAATCGTCGCCGGATCGGGCACCCCTGCGTTAGCCTCGATAAAGGGTGCGTAGATGCCGCGAATTCCGAGGATATCAAGCGCCATGGGATGATCGAAATAATAGGGTGCCTGTACGATGACTTCATCCCCGGCGCGGCAGAGCGTGACCATCGCCAGCCAGAAGGCCTGACTGGCACCGATCGTCAGACAAAGATTGTCGGGCGACAGCTGTGCACTGAATTTTCGGACATAGTAGTCGCAGATCGCCGCGCGCACCTCCGGCAGCCCCTCGTCGGGTGAGTATTTGGACATGAGCGGATCACCAAGCTGTAGTGCCAGATGGTCGGTCAACTCACGAGCGGGCGCATAATCAGGCACAGCCTGACAGAGGTCGATCAGCTCACGGCCATTAGCGGGGCGTTCGGCCAGCCAGCATTTGACCTCGGAAATAGGCGGGAAATGGACAGCGGCAATCAGTGGCGACACAAGCAGACTCATCAGTGTTCTCCGTTCAGGACGTGAGACGTAGGCGGCGTGGAAGTATACCAGAAATAGCCCCCCTTCATATTCACAATTTTCCCCTACAATATTCATATTTTATATTGACACAACCCTTGACGGCCGGTATAAGTTCCAACACTGTGGAAAAAAGTGGAACATTGTGGGAAAAGGTGCAATCAAACAATCATGTTCAGGGGCATATTCGAGACAACTATAGATTCAAAAGGGCGCACCAGCCTGCCGGCCCGCTTCCGGGAAGTCCTCGTCGGCACTCATGGTGACGAGCGCTTTTTCCTGACCAATTCTGCTCCGATCAGCCTGGATAATGGTCAGCACAGCTCCGGTCTGCTGATATTCCCCTATAAGGAATGGTTTGCTTTTGAAAAAAAATTTCAAACGCTCAAAGGGTTTACCGCTGAACAGCGTAAAAATATCATCCACACCATCATCGCCCCGGCTCAGGAATGCTGCGCCGACAAGCTGGGACGCTTTCTGATTCCGCCGACCTTTCGCCGGGATGCAGCCCTGGATCGCGAAATTCAGTTCGTCGGCACACTGGACAAGATTGAAATCTGGAGCATGAGCGAATGGGACAAAGTCCGCGCCCAGAATATGAAGAACTTCCCGAGCGGGACTGAAGCGGCTGCCGAGTTGGGCCTGTAATGGGAGCATTCCATCATCTGTCGGTTCTGCCGGAAGAGGTTATCCGCCTGCTGGCGCCCGAGTCCGGTAAAACCTATCTGGATGGCACTCTGGGCGGCGGTGGCCATTCCGCGCTGATCCTTGAAAAAGCACCTGCAGCGTTCCTGATCGGTATGGACCGTGATCAGGAGGCCTTGGCAGCAGCCGGAAAAAGGCTGTCCCGCTTCGGTCAACAGGTCAGCCTGATTCATAGCGATTTTGCCGGAATGGCCGCAGAGCTCGAACAACGCGGCATTACCGGCCTGGACGGTTTCATTCTCGACCTGGGCGTTTCGTCACACCAGCTGGACACAAAAGAGCGCGGTTTCAGCTTCCAGCAGGACGCGCCGCTGGATATGCGTATGGACATCAGCAGAGGCGAGACAGCCGCTGACCTGCTGAGTGAGGTGCCTGAACAGGAACTGGAAAAGATCATCAGCGAATACGGCGAAGAGCGCTGGGCCAGACGGATTGCAGCTTTTATCGTCAAAGAACGTGACCTTGAACCGATCACGACCACCTTCCGGCTGGTTGATATCATCAAGGGGGCGGTGCCCAAGGCCACGTGGGATGAGCGCATCCATCCGGCCACGCGCACCTTCCAGGCGCTCCGCATTGCAGTCAACAGTGAGCTGGAAAGTCTTGAGCGCGGCATGCGAGCCGCTCTGGATCTCCTGAAACCGGGTGGTCGCGGCGTCATTATCTCGTTTCATTCACTGGAAGACCGGATCGTCAAGCATATCTTCCGTGAATATGCTGAAGGGTGCACCTGCCCGCGACAGCTTCCACTCTGTGTCTGCGGCACATTACCACGCGTAAAACTGCTGACCGGCCGTCCGGTGACTGCAACTACAGATGAAATCAACCAAAATCCACGCGCACGCAGCGCTAAACTGCGGGCTGTTGAGAAAGTGTAAAGAGGATGGTTTCAGAACAGTCTGACAAGTCGGACTCGTCTGAAGGCTTTTTCAGGAGGTTAATATGGCACAGGCACGAACTGATTTTACCAAGGTGGCAGCACCGCCAACACTGAGCGGACTTTCGGTCTCTTCTCACCGCATCGACATATTCAAGTACCTGATGATCTGCATGATCGTGTTTACGATTGTCTCCACATTTCACGTCTGGTCGCGCTTCAAGCTGGTCGAACTCAATCTGCAGATTTCTGAAACCAGCAAGCAGCTGAATGAATCCGAGCAGGAGCAGAAGCGCCTGAAACTGGAAGCGGCCTCACTGAAAACACCCTCCCGCATTGAAACCATCGCCAAGAACGAGCTGGGTCTGGCGCTGCCTACCGAACAGCAGGTTATTCTCGTTAAATGAAAGATGAACGGGAAAAATGGGCGCGGGTCCGGATTATCTTTATCGGATCACTGTTCGCCCTGGTATTTCTCTCCGTACTGGTGCGAGCCTTCTACCTGCAAATCCTGCAGCATGAAGAGCTCGTCAAAAAAGCTGACCGCCAGCATCAGCACCGGGTCGAGCTGACTCCGGCCCGTGGCAGCATTCTCGATTGCAATGGCACACCGCTGGCGGAATCGATTCATATGGATTCCTGCTATGCCGAACCGCGCCGCATCAAGGATGTCGACGGCACAGCTGCTGTACTGGCACCGATGCTGGGCGTTCCGAAGAACGAATTGGTTGCAAAATTATCTGTGGATAAGAGCTTCATCTGGGTTGAACGCTGGGTGCCACCCGAAGCGGTCACGCGTGTCAAAAACATGAAACTGCCCGGCATCGGCTTCGCTCCGGAATCCAAACGTTTTTACCCCAATGTTGAAATTGCCGCTCACGTAGTCGGTTTCACCGGTCGCGACCCCAACGGCCTGGAAGGTATCGAGCTCAAATACGACAGCACTATCCTGGGCAATACCGGTTATATGGTCACAGAGCGGGATGCGCTTGGCAGAAACATCGCTATCAAGAACACCGTCATCAAGAACTCGTCCCCCGGCAAGAATATTATCCTGACGCTGGACAAGACGATTCAGTTTATTGCTGAAAAAGAGTTGGCCAAAGCCGTTGTGGAAAGTAACGCCAAAGCCGGCATGGCCCTTGTGATGGAATCCGCTACCGGCAAGGTGTTGGCGATGGCCAACTATCCGACCTTCAACCCGAACGCCTATTCGCGCTATTCGCTGACCCTGCTCCGCAACCGTGTCGTCGCTGACAGCTTCGAACCGGGCTCCACGTTCAAAGTGTTTACGATTGCAGCCGCTCTCGAAAACGGGACCATCAAACCGACCGACGTCTACAACTGCGAAAACGGCGTCTACAAAATCGCCGGCCGGACTATCCATGACGATCATCCACACTCCAGCCTGACGGTCTCTGAAGTCATCAAATACTCCAGCAATATCGGTGCGGCCAAGATCGCCTTCAAAATGGGCGATAACCGCCTGGGAAGCTATCTGCGCAACTTCGGCTTTGGTGGCCGTACCGGTATCGACCTGCCGGGCGAATCCGCCGGCAACCTGAAACGCCGCATGTACGGGATCGATCTGGCCACTATTTCATTTGGGCAGGGCATGTCGCTTTCGACTATCCAGCTGGTTACCGCCATGTCGGCAATAGCAAACGGCGGCAATCTCATGCGGCCATACCTGGTGGAGCGTATTCTTGATGACAACGGCAATGAAGTTCAGCATAGAGAGCCGCAGCTTGTGCGCCGCGTGATCTCTGCCGAAACGGCCCGCAAAGTTGCAAAAATGATGGAGACGGTCACCGGTGAGGGTGGTACCGGCACCAAAGCGGCGATTGATGGCTTCCGTGTGGCCGGAAAGACCGGAACTGCCCAGAAAGTTGATTCGGTCACCCGTGCCTATTCTCCCAGCAAGCGGATCGGCTCGTTTGTCGGCTTCGTGCCTGCCGAAAACCCGAAACTGACCATCGCCGTGATTATCGATGAACCGCAAGGGATCAAGTACGGCGGTGTCGTTGCGGCGCCGGCCTTCAAAGGCATTGCGCAGAATACGCTGGCGTACCTTAAAATTCAGCCCACAGTTCCTGTAGCCAAAACCGCCGTACCTGCGGTCAAGGCCGAAGCGATACAACCTGAAACCGAATCGCCGGCCGATGGCGAAGAGTTGGAGAACCCGCCTGAAGGAACCGTCATGCCGAACTTTCGCGGTATGAGCATGCGTCAGGTCCTGCAGGTAATGGAGAAGCGCAGTATTAACATCCGACTGATCGGTAGTGGTCGGGCAGATGAGCAGAGTCCGCCGCCCGGCCAGACGATCCGCGAAGCTGACAAGGTGTGGGTTAAGTTCACCCCTTCTGCATAGCTGCAGACCGCCTGCCGGGTAACCGGCAGGCTTTCACGTTTTTAATTGGAGGTGAGATGGTACTGGCTGAATTGCTCCACGATCTGAAGGATGCCGAGCCTCATGGCGATCTGTCCGTTGATATAACCTCCTTGACCTGCGACTCGCGACAGTCCAAACCGGGGGCCCTTTTTTTCGCGCTGCACGGTACGGCGACGGACGGCCACGCTTACATTGCACAAGCCGTCCAGGCCGGCGCCTCGGCGGTAATCCTCGAAGATGCAGCCTACGCCCCGGATTCCGTCCCGTGGATCACAACGGCAGACGGGCGCCGCACTATGGGGTTGCTGGCGGCGCGCTTTAACGGTGACCCGACAGCCGCACTGCCGCTGATCGGTATCACCGGCACCAACGGTAAAACCACGACCACCTATCTGATCGAAGCGATTCTGCTGGCGGCCGGAATCCCGGCCGCAGTGCTCGGCACCATCAGCTATCGCTTCGGCGCACAGACCATTGCAGCCTCTCATACCACCCCGGAATCGACCGAGCTACAGACCGCATTTCGACAGCTGAAGGAGGCCGGAGCGCAGGCCTTCGTCATGGAGGTATCCTCGCACGCACTGGAGCAGAAGCGTGCTGACGGCTGCCACTTCGACGTGGGGATATTCAGTAACCTGACCCGTGACCATCTCGATTACCATGTCACCATGGAAAGCTACCTGCAGGCCAAAAGCAGGCTCTTTTCCGAACTCCTCACGGAGGACGATATCAAACCGACCCGCCGGGCGGTTGTCAACATGGACGATCCCTCTGGTGCCCGCGTGGCTGCCTCGGCAGTCTGTCCGGTTATTACCTACGGGCGCGATGGTCTCTGGGACGTGCGGCCGGAAGAGGTACAGCTCTCCATTCAGGGCATCAGCGGCGTTTTACATACCCCCACAGGAGAATTCCCGTTTGCCTCGCGACTTCTGGGGCGTTTCAACCTCTCCAATATCCTGGCGGCCGTGGCCACCGGAGTAGCGCTTGAACTGCCGCTCTCCGCCATCAGGGCCGGCATCGAGGGACATGCCACCGTCCCCGGCCGCATGGAGCGGGTGCCAAACAGCTGCGGCGTTACCTGCCTGGTTGATTACGCCCACACCGGCGACGCCCTCGAAAACGTGCTGGCCACACTTCATGAGATCGCAACCGGAAGGATCATCACCGTTTTCGGCTGCGGTGGCGATCGCGATAACGGCAAGCGCCCGATCATGGGCGGCATTGCCGCGCGTATGTCCGACCTCGCTATCGTCACCTCCGACAACCCCAGAACCGAAGATCCGCAGGAAATTCTTAAGCAGATTAAAGGCGGTATCACCGCCCTTGGCGTGCTTGAGTATCAGAACGACGAGCTGGCTTCCGGTTTTGCCACAAAAGGTTTTACGATGTTGGAAAACCGGCGCGAGGCTATCCGCCTGGCCATTCGCCTGGCACAGCCGGGTGATATTGTTCTCCTGGCCGGTAAAGGTCATGAAGATTATCAGATCCTTGGCAGAATCAAGCATCATTTTGATGACCGCGAAGAAGCGGCAGAGGCCTTTACCGAGAAGGATCTACCATGTTCACCATCAATGAAATAGCGCTTACCACCAGAGGCCGGATTATCGGCCACGCCAGCGGAGACGTGACGGCCATCTCAACCGATTCACGCAGCGTCGCCCCGGGCCAGCTGTTCGTCGCACTGCGCGGCGTGCGTTTCAACGGTCATGCCTTCATCCAGCAGGTATCAGAACGGGGCGTCACGGCTGTCCTGGCCGAAGAGCAGTGGCTGAAGAGTCACCCGCTTCCGGATTCCGTTACCTGTGTCGCCGTCAAGGATAGTTTACGGGCCTTGGGTGACCTGGCGGCTGTCTGGCGACAACACTTCGATATTCCGACGATTGCTGTCACCGGCAGTAACGGAAAGACCACCACCAAAGAGATGCTGGCAGCGATCCTCGAGCAGACCTCACCGGGGCTGAAAACATCCGGCAATCTCAACAACCTGATCGGGCTGCCGCAGATGATTTTTCAGCTGCGCCCGGAACATTGTTGGGCAGTGCTGGAGATGGGGATGAGCGAACCGGGAGAGATTGACCGCCTGGCACAGATCGCCAATCCCCGCGTGGGGATCGTGCTGAATGCATTGCCGGCGCACCTGCAGAGCATGGGGACGGTTGAGGCTGTTGCTGCCGCCAAGGGAGAATTACTGCACCGCATCAGCGATAACGGGCTGGCGGTCGTCAATGCCGATGATCCACGAGTTGCCTCGCTCGCTCAGAACCCATCCGCCCGACGGATCAGTTTCGGTATTGATCGCGGCGAAGTTCGGGCCAGAGAGATCGAAGCGATGGGACTGGAGGGGCAACGTTTTCTGCTGACAACCCCGTACGGGGAAGCACGCGTTCACCTTAACGCCTGCGGACGGCACAACATCTACAACGCGCTGGCCGCTACCGCCGCTCTACTCGAAAAGGTACCGCTGCCGACTATTGCCGCAGGCCTCGAATCATTCAGCCCCTATCAAGGACGTTTTCAGATTGAGCATCTCGGTTCTATCACCCTGATTGACGACAGTTACAACGCCAACCCAGCCTCGACCAAGGCCGCCCTGCAAACCCTTACCCAGATCGCCGCACCCGGCCATCGCATCGCCGTACTGGGCGACATGCTGGAACTGGGAGAACAGGAAGCTGAAGCACACCGGGGAATCGGCGCTGTAGCCGGTCGCACTGTTGATAGATTGTACCTGCTGGGTCCACGTATGCTGGAACATACCGCTACAGGCGCACGCCTGACCGATATGGCAGCAAACGTAATTTTCAGCTGTACAAGCCACGCCGAAATTGCAGCACTCCTGAGTGAATCACTTCACGAGGGAGATGTTATTCTGTTCAAGGGATCACGCGGGATGGCGATGGAGAACGTATCAAAGGAACTCAAAGCAGTACTGCTCTCGAGAGGGGAATAGCCCATGCTGTACCATATATTTTATCCGCTGGCGGCCAACGTCAAGCTCTTTAATATCTTTAAATACCTGACCTTTCGGACTATTTACGCTATGATTACGGCACTGATCGTCTGTTTTGTGCTGGGTCCCTGGATCATCCGCAAACTGGAGAGTATGCAGGCACGACAGGTAATCCGCACCGACGGCCCGGAATCGCATCTGCAGAAACAGGGCACGCCCACCATGGGGGGCCTGATGATTCTGGCCGCCATCGTTATTCCGACGCTGTTCTGGGCGGACCTGACTAATCAGTACATCTGGATCACGCTCTTTATCACGATCGGCTATGGCCTGATCGGTTTTGTGGACGACTACAAAAAAGTTGTGGAAAAGAATCCCAAGGGGCTTTCAGCCCGCCAGAAGATGTTCTGGCAGGTGCTGCTGGCCGGCGGAGTCGCGACCTATCTCTTTTTCATTCCGGGCTTCAGCGAAGAGCTTTTCTTCCCGCTCTTTAAAAAGTTCCACCCCGATCTCTGGATCTGGTTCATCCCCTTTGCCACGCTGGTAATCGTCGGTGCCAGTAACGCCGTCAACCTGACTGACGGTCTGGATGGCCTGGCTATCGGACCGGTCGCCATCAATGCTGCCACCTACATGCTCTTCGCCTACGTGGCCGGACACGCCACCCTCTCCGCCTATCTACAGATTCCGCGCGTAGTCGGCGCCGGCGAACTGGCTGTGCTGTGCGGCGCCATGGTCGGGGCCGGGCTCGGCTTTCTCTGGTATAACTCCTACCCGGCCGAGGTTTTCATGGGGGATGTCGGCTCACTCTCATTGGGCGGCACACTTGGCACGATCGCCGTGCTGACCAAGCAGGAAATACTGCTGGTGATCGTCGGCGGCGTTTTTGTGGTAGAAGCACTATCGGTCATCTTCCAGGTAGGTTCCTACAAATACCGGGGCAAGCGCATCTTCCGCATGGCACCGATTCATCATCACTTCGAACTGAAAGGTGTGGCCGAACCGAAGATCATCGTCCGTTTCTGGATCATCACCATCATCCTGGCACTGGTGGCGATTTCGACCTTGAAGATGCGATAGGTGATTAATAATATTTACAAATAGCGGGAAACCATGCCGAAGACACCGTACTTTCCGATAACCGTCTTTTATGACGGGGCATGCATTGTCTGTTCTGCGGAAATTGAGCAGTATCGGCACCAGGACCGGGCAGAAAGGCTTCTGCTGGTTGATATCAGTACCCCGGATTTTAATCCCGAGAGTTATAACATCAGTCTGTCGGCCTTTATGTATGAGTTGCATGTCATTGACAGTCGCGGGGATGTCTATACCGGAGTGGAGGCGTTTTGGGCCATCTGGCAGGCTTTTCCGGCCTCAACGTTGTACGGGCTGCTCGGAACGCTGATAACCCTGCCGATCATCAATCCATTGGCACGCCTCGGTTACCGGGGCTTCGCCCGCATCCGGAAATATTTACCGAAAAAGAAATTTGACTGTGCCAACGGCAGCTGCCGGATCGGAAAGAAGAGCTGAAATCTGATTCGCACTAATCGACAACCGGCCTGGGACGCAGATAGGCCAGCAGTTCCTGCAGATCCTCGGGTGGTTCGACCGTAAATTCCAGGTAGTCGCCCGTCACCGGGTGGATAAACCCGAGACAACGGGCATGCAGCGCCTGGCGTCCGAGATGGTTGATCAGGCCACGCAGCTGACTGTCGGGAATGTTGTTGCAGCGTCCCCCATCAGGATAGAGCGGATCTCCCACCAGCGGAAACCCGGCTTCCGTCAGATGCACACGGATCTGATGGGTGCGTCCAGTCTCAAGTCGCAGCTCCACCAGAGAAATCCTGCCATAACGTTCTTTGACCTTCCAGCGTGTGACCGCATGCTTTCCATTTTTTGCCTTGCCTGACATCCGCAGTCGTTCGGTCGGATGTCGGCCGATTATCCCTTCAATCTTGCCGGTCTCCTCTGCGGGAGAACCATAAATCAGCGCCTGATAGATGCGCTTGACGGAGTGCACACTGAACTGCTCCGAAAGCCCCTGGTGGGCGCGGTCATGCTTGGCAGCCACCAGCACCCCGGAGGTTCCCTTGTCCAGCCGGTGAACGATGCCGGGTCTCAGCTCTCCGCCGATACCGGCCAGATCCGTACAGTGCGCCAGAAGCGCGTTGACCAGCGTGCCGCTGGCATTACCGGCGCCGGGGTGTACCACCATTCCGGCCGCTTTGTTGATCACAATCAGATCGCCATCTTCGTAGAGTACCTCCAACGGAATCGACTCTGCCAAAGGGGTGGCCGGCAGCGGCTCCGGAATTTCAACTTCGATCTGCTCACCGCCCTTCAACTTGTGCGAGGCGCGCACCTGACGGCCATCCACCAGCACCTGACCGGTTTCGATCAGGCGTTGGATGGCCGCACGGGATTCGTTGCCCATTTCCCGGCTGAGAAACAGATCGAGCCGGATGGCTTCCTGGTCAGGTAAAAATGTGAGTGACAGGTGATTCATACTGCCTCCATAAACAGCAAAGGCGCACCGTGACGGGTACGCCTTGCAGAAAATACGCTATCGGCTACGGCTACCAGATCGAGGATTCAATCTTGCCTGCCCGCTTGATGAGAACATCCACGACGGCCGTTCCATAGATGATTTCCGGATCAAGATCAGGTGACACCCGCGACAGGAAATGCTGGCGCCCCTCTTCCATCTCGTCCTTGAGAAGATCAAAGATATTATCATTCTTGATGCCGGTTTCGACCTTTTCCTTGTTGTACATGGCTACATCGGAAAGGATGGCACGTGCCAGACGTCGGGCCTGATCAGGATTATCTATCAAATTCATGGGTTGTTGCACCTCATGTCAGAAGAATTTTGCCACCTTAGCATTATTTAGTACGGATTGCAAAGTAGATGCTCGCATTGCCGCGCCTGACCAGAATGGTAAAGCTGCCGCTCCGGCCGGCACTCGCGATGACCCGCCGGTAAGCGGCACTGTCAGGTATGCGCGTGCGATTGATCGAAACGATCAGATCACCGCGCCGGATACCGGCTTCAGCGGCGCTCCCCCCCGCTGCGACATCCGCCACAAGGACTCCCGCCTCGCCATCTTCCACCACCAGTCCCAGCAGATCACCGCCGCCATCCTGGCTCTGGTCGCCGCGCGATCCGCGCAGATCCTTTGGAGCTGTATCAGCACTGGCAATGGTCATCGTCAGCTCCAGCGACGCACCCTCACGGAATATGCCTACTTTTGCGGCTTTACCGATGCCGGCTTCCGCCACCAGGCGCTGCAGGTGGGAAGGATCCTTAACCTCGGTACCGTTAATCGAGGTGATCACATCACCCTGATGAATACCGGCTTTATCGGCGGGACTCCCCTTGATGATGTCATTCACCAGTGCGCCGCGGGCCTGTTTCAGACCGAACGATTGCGCCAGCTCTTCGGTCATCGGCTGGATGGTGACTCCCATATAACCTCGACTGACACTCCCCTTCTGGATCAGCTGCGCAAACACCGTCTTGGCCATGTTGATCGGAATGGCAAAGCCGATCCCCTGTCCACTGGCTACAATGGCGGTATTGATACCGATCACCTCACCATAGACATTCAGGAGTGGACCGCCGGAGTTGCCCGGATTGATCGAGGCATCGGTCTGGATAAAATTTTCGTAGGTTTCGATACCCATGTTGGTACGTCCGGTGGCTGATATAATGCCGACCGTCATGGTTCGATCCAGGCCAAAGGGGTTGCCGATCGCAATCGCCCACTGACCGACTTCCAGCTTTTCGGAATCCCCCAGCACGACCGGCGGCAGATCACGGGCATTGATCTTGATAACCGCGATATCAGTCTTGTGGTCACCGCCGACAACCTTGGCGTCATAAACCTTATCGTTGGAAAGCTTAACCTGAATACTCTCGGCATCCCTGACAACATGGTCGTTGGTGACGATATAGCCGTCAGCACTGATCAAAAATCCGGACCCAAGACTCTTGTCACGCCTGGTCTGCGGCGCGCCGAAGAAATCCTCAAAAAAAGGGTTCATTTCAAAAAAGGGCTGGATGCTTTTTTTACGGCTGACGGTCGAAATGTTAACAACACTGGGGGTGACCTTCTTGGAAACAGCACTGAATGCTTTCTGGGTGGCAAGCGTATCGGCCGGCACATCTTTTACCGGCGCTTCAGCAGTGCCCCCTTTGCGGGCGGATTCGAGAAAAAGTGGCGCATCACTTTTTCCGCTACAACCTGTGAGACCGGCTGCGAGTAAGGCAAAAGTTGTCAGTATGAGTGTCCTACGTAGAGCGATCTTCATTTTTTCGATGTTCCTTGAATCGTGAAATGGGGTAACCTGTCGAAACAATAGTCATTACTGCTGATCGTGTCAACGCAATTCACGGAAAAAACACCCTGGTACCGCATCTGTTTTATTGACTATAATAATGTTATTGAATCACGGATAACTTTATGTAAAAGTGCTACGCGGTATACGGAATTTTCTGCGCGGGAGAGTGACGATGAGTGATATCAAGGCACAGATCAAGGAATTCAGGATCGGCTCCAAAATCAGGGGGCTTCGCCAGCAGAAACGTCTGACACTGCAAGAATTGTCCGAATTAACAACCCTTTCAAAGCCGCTGCTGTCGCAGATTGAAAATGAACAGGTCATTCCGCCGCTGGCCACCCTGCTCAAGGTTGCCAAAGGGCTTAAGGTTGATATTCATTTTTTCTTTCAGGACGAAAGCTACCGCCAGAAATACATGCTGACCAGGCGTGAGGATGTCAGCGCCGTCGAGAAAGTACCGCGTTCATCCGTCGGCAGCAGCGCTCGCCCGTACGTCTATCACTCGCTGGCACAGGGTTTGCGGCACAAACATATGGAACCGTTCCTGGTGGAATTTGAAAAGAAGGAGTGGGACGATGCACTGTTTTTCAAGCACGAGGGCGATGAGGAATTTGTCTACGTCACGGAAGGGGAGTTAGACTTCCATTACAACACAGAAGTCTTGAGACTGCGGACCGGCGACAGTATCTATTATGATTCCAGCCAACCGCACGGCTGGGTAGCGGTCGGCAGCGACCACGCCCGCGCCGTAGCGGTTATGTATACCAAGGAATAGCTCAGACCCATCCCCGCAACGTCCTGATCCGCTCAACTGCCGGTGGGTGCGAATAGTAAAAAGCCGCGTAGAACGGGTGCGGAAAGAGGTTGGATAGATTTTCAACCGACATCTTGACCAGAGCCGAAGCCAGATCCTGCGGCCGCCCGGTCAGCTCTGAGGCGTAGCGATCGGCTTCGCGTTCGTGGCAGCGTGAACGCCAGGCCGAAAACGGTCCCAACGGAAAGAGCGCCAGCGAAGCGACAAAACCAAGTACAACCATTTTGGCTGGCAGTGATATGTCAGTCGGCAAACCCAACAACCCCGGCAGTCCCGCCCAGCCCAGAATTTTAAAACTGATCCATGACCCCGCCAGCGCCATGATCTCGGCCCAGACCAGCCGTTTCCAGATATGCCCCTTTTTCCAGTGCCCGATTTCGTGTGCCAGCACCGCAACGATCTCGGCATGACTCATCTGTTTGATCAGGGTATCGTACAGCACTATCCGTTTGACCTTGCCAATACCGGTAAAATAGGCATTGGAGTGATTACTCCGTTTTGAAGCGTCCATCTGTAGCACCGCGCCTACCTTCAGTCCGGCCTTTTCCATCATGGCCCGAATCTCATCTTCCAGCCCCGGCTCGGTCACCGGCTCGTATTTGTTGAAGAGCGGCTCGATCACATATGGTGAGATGAACATCATAAAAAGGCTGAAGAGGGCCATAAATCCCCATACCCAGAGCCACCATTCGTTGGGACTCCACCTGATCAACCAGAAAACAGCACTAATCAAAAAAGCCATCAGGACGGCACCGATGGCCTGTGACGTGAGAAAATCAAGGATCCAGATCCGGGCTGTCGTCGTATTAAATCCGTAGCGGGCTTCGATACGAAAGGTACTGTAGAGATCAAAGGGAATCCCCAGCAGCGTTGATATCCAGCTCAGAAGGAGGAAAAAGAGCAACGCGGTGACAATCGGAGAAAAGCCGAACGAGCTGATCAGATGGTCATAGTGGGCTATTAGCCCACCGAACAGAAAAATGATCAGCAGGGCATTGTCAAAGAGCGAATCCCACCAATCGAGGCGACTGGAATCGAAGGTATACGCTGAACTGCTGCGGAGCTTTTCAATGTCGATCGCGCCTTCGAACCCTTCCGGAACGGTAGCACCATGCAGCTTGAGATGCTGCAGGTTGATGGAGCGTAACCAGTACGTAAAGAGGGTAATGAGAGCAAACAGGAGAAAAATGGATAGTTTCATTGCGAGGGTGTCCTTGGATTGCAGGGCGTTGCGGAGCCGTTTTGCGAATCATATCGGGCGCGACCGGGATGAACTATAGCGTATGAATTGTCAAGATGCCATCAATTACACTCACAAGCGTCTTGATCACTATCCGTCACACGTGCTATGACGTACACGCTCGTGACGCTTTCAGCCGAGTGGAACAGGGGGGAATCGGAATTATGAATGTGGTTTTGATCGGATATCGCGGGACAGGTAAAAGCACCGTTGGCAGAATAGTGGCCGAACGGCTCGGCTTGCGGCTTGTCAGCATGGACAGTGAGATTGTGAAAAGGGCAGCTCTCTCAATTCCTGAATTTGTCGAAAAATATGGCTGGGTAAAATTCCGCGATCTGGAATCGGACGTGGCACAGGAGTTGGCCCTCCAGAAAGATCTGGTGATTGATACCGGCGGCGGCGTGATCGAGCGCCAGAAAAATGTTGACCATCTTCGGCGCGATGCGGATGTCTTCTGGCTCAAGGCCTCCATACACACCATCACGGGCCGCATCCGGCATGACGCCTCGCGGCCGGCGTTGACATCCGGCAAGACCTTTTTAGAAGAGGTTGCGGAAGTGCTGGAAAAAAGAGAGCCGCTCTACAGCGCCGCAGCTCATCACATTGTCGACACCGACGACAAAGCTCCCGGCACAATCGCTGAAGAGATTGTTACCCTCTGGGAGCGGAACCGGGGTGCAGTGTAAGCTCTCCTGCCTGTGCCATGATGCTTGTACAGACCTCTTCGTGCGTCAGTCCGGCACACGCTACGGTAATATCTGCGTAGTACCGGTACAGAATGGCACGCTCCTTAAACAAGTCGTCAAAGCTCTGATCAGCACGTTTGGCAAGACCCCGGGAGCTGAAATTGCGGATCCGTGATTCCAGCGTACGTATATCAGCATCCAGAAAGATGACCAGGCCGCTTGTTTTCAAATGAGCCATGGCACTGTGGCTGTAGACCGCACTCCCCCCGGTTGCAATTACGCAGTTCCGGACGTCAAGCCGCACCAGTACATCTTGCTCGATCTGCCGCAGCGCAATGTATCCATCGACATCGATAATTTTCTGCAGGGTCCGTTTCTGTGAGCTCTGGATCAGAACATCCGTATCCACAAAATCACGCGATGTCAACTTCGCAAGTACAATGCCGACGGTACTCTTGCCGGCTCCCGGCATGCCGATTAAAATTAAATTTGATGGTGATACCGTCATATTCTTCCCCGCCTGATCTGAATATTTTCTACTGAACTCTCATTCTGCGCTCTACGAATACCACGCTCCCGTCCATTGAGCCAACAGTATAAATCAAGCTGCGGAGTTACGTTTCTTTTTGCGTAGAAATATGTATAATCGGCGTCGTTTTACTCCGCAGCTTTCATGAAACAGGAATGATAGAGACCATGACCGAACAACGACTTACCGAAATCATCCGTAACCGCATTTCTGAACAGGGGCGGATTACCTTTGCCGACTTCATGGCGGCCTGCCTCTACGAGCCGGGCCTTGGCTACTACACCTCTGCCGGTCGCAAGGTGGGTGGCGAAGGCGATTTTTATACCAGCAGCACGGTGCATGCCGCCTTCGGACGAGTGATCGCCCGTGAAATTGCCCAGATGTGGCGCAGCATGGGCAGTCCGACAGAATTTACGCTGGTCGAATGCGGCGCCGGTAACGCCCGTCTGGCCTGTGATATCATCGACTATCTGGCTGAACGGGAAACGGAAATGTACACCGCTGTGCGGCTGGTACTGGTTGAACAGGAACCTTCTCTGGAATCAGCCCAGCGCGAGATGCTGACGCTGCATGCCGGCCGGGTCAGCTGGTTTTCTCCGCAGGAGTTTGCTTCCGGAAAATTCACGTTCAGCGGCTGCCTCTACTCCAATGAACTGATCGACGCCCTGCCGGTGCATCGCGTTCTGATGACGGCTGAGGGGTTGCGCGAGCTGTACGTTACCCGCCAGAATGATGAGTTTGTCGAGCAGACCGGCGAATTGTCAACCCCGGCGATAGAAGCCCAGCTGAAACGGGTTAACGTCACGCTGCATCCCGGCCAGCTGGCTGAAGTCAATCTGAATGCAGCGCAGTGGCTGGCCGACGCGGCGGCTGCACTGCAACGCGGGTATATTCTGACGATCGACTATGGCCATCCGGCGGCAGAACTGTATGCACCCCGCCGTAAACAGGGTACGTTACTCTGCTACTACCGGCATCAGACCGAAGATAATCCCTACATCCGCATCGGCCGGCAGGACATCACCAGCCACGTTGATTTTTCAACGTTGATGGAATGCGGGACCGAACGGGGGCTACAGAATATCTGGTTCGGAGAGCAGTATCGCTTCCTGCTGGCGACCGGCATCGTCGAGGAGATTGAAGAGATCGAATGCTCCGACCGCTCTGACGAAGAAAAGTTGCGCCTGCGGCTGACGCTGAAAAAACTGATCATGCCGGAAGGAGGCATGGGTGACACGTTTCGAATCCTGATCCAAAGCAAAGGCGTGTCTGACCCGCAGCTGCTCTGTCAGCGCCGGATCGGCGGGTAAATCGGCATGATTGCTCCGGCACCGCTCCAAGGGATCGTCTTCGACCTGGATGGGACCCTGTATTCCAACGAGCCATTCTCAGCCTCGTTACAGGCGGCGGCGGTCGATTATATTGCCGCTCTCAAGGGAATCGGCACCTCAGAAGCCGCGCAGCTGATGGCTGCAACCCGACAGCGACTCTACCTGGAGCAGAAACGTGAGCAGCCGCTCTCGGTGGTATGTACCGAACTGGATGGGACTATCGAACTGCTGCACCGCCATTTTCAGGAGACGCTGCAACCGGAGGCTTTTCTGCAGCGGGATGATCGCGTCATCACGTTACTACAGCTGCTGGCGCAGAAATACTCACTTTATATTTACACCAATAACAATCGCGTGCTGACAACACGCATCATCCGCCAACTGGGTCTTGAGGCCCTTTTCTGCCGGATTATAACCATTGACGAGAGCTGGCGGGGTAAGCCGGACCTGCAGATGCTGCTGAATTTTTTTGACCAGACCGGCCTGATACCCGGCCAGACGCTGTTTGTAGGGGATCGTTACGATATCGATCTGCGACTGCCGGAGCAGCTGGGCTGCCCGGTTCTGCTCTGCCAGAGTGTTGAACAACTGCTAACGCTGGAGCAGATGCTTTTGCGACTATAATGCAGCGGTCATAATCCTCTTTAACCGGCTCAGAATATCTGCTAGAGCTTCCTTACCATTACCAAAAAGGATACCCCCATGGACTTCGCCAAGATGCTGCACAAATTCACCGTTGTCCCGTCACTGAGCGAAGAACTGGCTCCACTGCAGCGAGTGGCCTATAACCTCTGGTGGAGCTGGGAACCGGACGGTATCAACCTGTTCCGTCGCCTGGACGCTGACCTCTGGAAATCGACCCGCCATAATCCGGTTGAAATGCTGGGGATCCTGCAGCAGACCACTCTGGAGTCGCTCAAGAGCGATGAAGGCTTCATGGCCCACCTGAAGCTGGTCGACGAAAAATTGACCGACTATCTGCAGGCAAGTACCTGGTTTGATAAAAATGCCAATTGCTCTTCCAAGATGCGGGTGGCCTATTTTTCAATGGAGTACGGTCTGCATGAATCTCTGCCGATCTATTCCGGCGGCCTCGGCATTCTGGCCGGAGATCACCTTAAATCCGCTTCCGACCTGGGACTGCCACTGGTCGGAGTCGGCCTGCTCTACCGGCAGGGGTACTTCCGCCAGTACCTCAACAACGAGGGGTGGCAGCAGGAATATTATCCCGAGAACGATTTTTACAACCTGCCGCTGACACTGGAGCGCGATGTAGCCGGCCTGCCGCTCAGCTTCGAACTGGAATTCGGTCCGCGTAAATTCAACGTGCATATCTGGCGCGTGCAGGTTGGACGGGTTCCACTCTACCTGCTGGACACCAATCTGGAGGAGAACAGCCCCGAAGATCGGCTGATCACGGCCCAGCTCTATTTTGGCGACAAGGAAATGCGCATGATCCAGGAGATACTGCTCGGGATCGGTGGCATCCGTGCACTGCGCCTGTTGGGAATTATCCCCAACGTCTGCCATATGAACGAAGGTCACGCCGCTTTTCTGGCTCTGGAGCGGATCCGGCTGTTGATGGATAAACGTGGCATAACCTTCAGCGAAGCTCGCGATATCGTCCGGGCCGGCAATATTTTCACGACCCATACCCCGGTTGAAGCCGGAATCGATCACTTTGCGCCGGAACTGCTGGATACGTTTTTCAGCCGCTATTGCAAAACCCTGGGTCTCACGCGGGACGAGTTTATCGGCCTGGGGCGCCAGAACCCGCGCAACCAGCAGGAATCGTTCTGCATGGCGGTATTGGCACTCAAACTGGCTGGTCATATCAATGGCGTCAGCCAGCTGCATGGCGAGGTTTCACGCCGGATGTGGAGGAACGCCTGGCCGGAGCTGCCCCTGGAGCAGCTGCCGCTCAACTCCGTCACCAACGGTGTTCATACCCGGACCTGGATGTCCAATCATATGGCCAGCCTGCTGATTCGCTATTTGGGAAATCGCTGGCTGGACGATCCGACCGACCATAACGTCTGGCGGCGCATCGCCAAGATACCGGATGCCGAGTTGTGGCGAACCCAGCAGAGCTGTCGCGAAAAGCTGGTTGACTTTGCCCGGCAGCGCCTCAAGGCCCAGCTGATGAAGACCGGCGCGACAACCAAGGAAATCGCCACAGCGGAAGAGGTACTCGACCCGGAAGTACTGACCATCGGCTTTGCGCGGCGCTTCGCCACCTACAAGCGCGGCACGCTGCTGCTGCGCGATCTGGACCGCCTGTCACGGATCGTCAACAATCCTGAAATGCCGGTCCAGTTCATCTTCGCCGGCAAGGCGCACCCCCAGGATCAGGAAGGGAAGGAGCTGATCAGACAGATCGTTCAGGCTTCGCATCAGGAACGCTTCCGGCACCGGATAGTCTTCATCGAGGATTATGACATGGAGGTTGCCCGCCACCTGGTACAGGGGGTGGATGTCTGGCTCAACACACCGCTCAGGCCAATGGAGGCCAGCGGCACCAGCGGTATGAAGGTTGCGTTCAACGGAGGCCTCAACATGAGCATCCTGGATGGCTGGTGGTGTGAGGGGTATCAGGGCAACAACGGCTGGGCCATCGGCAAGGGGGAGGTCTACGAGGATCTCGACTACCAGAATCAGGTTGAAGGGCGGGCGCTCTACGATCTGCTGGAAAAGGAGGTTGTACCTCATTTCTACGATCAGGGGAGTGACGGCGTGCCGCGCTCCTGGGTTGCCACCATGAAAGCCTCTCTGCAGAGCCTCTGCCCGGTTTTTTCTACCGATCGCATGGTACAGGAGTATGCCGTCAGCTCCTATCTGCCGGCCTACGGCCAATGGAAACGACTTGTGGATGAAGATCTGGCGCTGGCACTCGATCTGTCCCGCTGGAAGGAACGGATGTTTAAGGCCTGGCCGCAGGTACGGATCGAGCTGGCTATGGCTGAAGTGTCAGATTCAATTGCCGTGGGAAGCGTGGTTCCGGTCTCTGCACGGGTTACGCTGGGGGATATCCCGGCTGACGAGGTCTCGGTAGAGGGTTATTTCGGTGTGCTTGATCCAACCGGTAATATCGAGGGGGGCGAAACGGTCGCATTGCGGATGACCGCTGAGCTTGGTCAGGGGCGCTATGAGTTTGGCGGCAGCTTTGAATGCCGCTTCTGCGGGCGGCACGGTTTCATGCTGCGGATAATACCTCGCCATAAAATATTGGGAAACATCTATGAGCCAGGCTACCTGATCTGGGGATAGTTGCGGCTTCGTTTTTTGTCCATCTGCTGTGCCGAAGAATTTGTTGAGCAAAAAGGCGATCCGTTTATGGCGCAACCGACCGACATACAGCAGCAGGTTTATGATCTGGTTTCGCGGACTTCCAGTATCTCGGTTGTTTCTGCCGTACAGGAACCGGCCGCGCGCCTGTTACTCACGCCCGGCCAGCGCGTCAGCGCCGAGGTCGTAGGGATGCTGCCCAACAACCGCACCCAGGTTCAGATCGGAAATCAGCGGCTCAATATGGACCTGCCGATGCCGGTCCGCATGGGACAGTCGCTGGATATGACCTTTGTCTCCAGCGATCCCCGCTCGACCTTTGCCATCGCCCGCCAGGGGGTCTTTGCACCGCCGGTCAGTCTTTCTGACGCTTCCCGGCTGGTAAGTCTGCTGGTGTCCGGCACACAGATTACCGATGCCGGCCTGCGTTCATCGTTGCAGAGTATCGGCGATCTGCTGCGGCAATCAAACGGCCCGGTCGGCGCTCTGGCCAATTTGATGGATGAGGCCCTGACCTACGGCGCTCTGAGCGAAGCGGTCAAAGCGACTCCCCAGGCCCCCGGCGACTCAATGAAGGATGCCGGCGGCCAGCAGGGTACCCCGCTGCAGAATGGCGCCAGAACGCTGACTCCTGATCAGGCGCGACTGGTGGCCTTTGAGACCAACACCGCCCAGATCCTGAAAAATATCGCCCAGAACTCGCGCTTCATTCTGGCAGAGGCTCAGCAGCAGCCAGCGGTACCACTGCAGCTTCTACCGGGTCAGGAACTGTCTGCAACGGTAGTCAGCACGCTGCCGGGAGGACGCGCTTTTGTTCAGGTGGCCGGAACAACGCTCGAGCTGCTGCTGCCGCGTATGGTTCAGGTTGGCGAGAGTCTGCGGCTTACCTATATCTCATCGCAGCCCAAACTGCTCTTCGCGCTGCCTCGTTCAGTTCCCGATGCATCTCCCGGCTCACTCAGTGATGTCGGTCGCTGGCTGAGCACGCTGGAACATCAGGAGGGTGGCGGTTCAGAACAGCAACGCTCTGTACTGGAACGCATGAGCACCATACTGAAAAGCCTGCCGCCCGATTCGCCGGCCTTCACCGCTATTTTGGATGAAGCCATCACCTATCAGACCGTTTTTCGCGGAAAAAGTGCCGCCGAGAACTCTGCCTCCGTGCAGTCGGCACTGCTGAGCGCTCAACAGGCACCGCTCACGCCGGGTAACGGAATCATCCTGAGTGACGATATGGCCAAACTGCTGCAGGCGGTTATCAAGGGCAATCGCCTGACGCTGCTGGAGAGCTTCAGTCGGAAAGCCGTTCCGACCGGATTTACCCCCGGTCAGCAGCTGAAGGGGGAGGTACTTGAATCGCTGGGCGGCAACAATTTTGCCGTCAGGATTTCCGGACAAACTCTTGAATTTAGCCTGCCGAACGGCGTTCAAAAAGGTGACACGATCAACCTGTTTTTTATCAGCGGGGAACCACGCCTGACATTTCTGATGGCCCGCTTCGGACAACCGGGTGACGCCAGTGTCAGCGCCACCGGTCGCTGGCTGAGCGGTTTTCTGGGTGAGACGGCTGCAAAGGTGCCGGCCCATGCCACGCTGGGAATCCTGAAGACGCTGCTGATGGCACCTCCGTCAGATGCTCCGCAGGTCGGGAAAATGTTACAGCAGGGGGTGCGTGAAAGCGGCCTGTTCTATGAATCGCATCTTTCGCGCTGGTTTGGGGGCGACTACGCACTCGAAGACCTGCTGAAAGAGCCGCAGGGCCGGCTGTCACCCCGGGTAAGGCAACAGAATCAGCCGAAAGGCGTTGATCGCAGCATGCTTGCCGCCATGCAGAATCAAACGAACAGAGCTGCTTCCAGCGAGGTGCTGGAGGCGGTATTGAGAAAAGCTAACAGCTCGAACAGTGAGATTTCGGTTGATCTGCGGACATTGCCGGTTGTTGCCGAGCAGCTCTCGACAATGCAAAACGGCCAGCTCATTTTCCGGGGCGATCTGTTTCCGGGACAGCGCATGGAATGGAGCGTGGCAGAACGGGAAGCGCACCGCAATCAGTCCGGCGAGCGCGAACGGAGATGGGAGACCAGCTTGAAGCTCAACCTGCCTCACCTGGGAGCGGTTCAGGTGACACTGGATCTCGACGGGACACGTGTCAGTCTGAATGTACAGGCCGAATCTGAAACAACGGTTCCGCTGCTCGAGGCGGACCGGGGCCGTCTGGCCGAACAACTTCAGATGGCCGGACTGACCGCCGGAGAGATCGGGATCACTCATGCCCGATCGTGACGTGCTGGAGCGGCGGGCGGCGGCGCTCTCCTACAAACAGGGGCAGTACGCTCCGGTTGTCATCGCCAAGGGTAAGGGGGTCATGGCGGAAGCAATTATCGCCTGCGCCAAAGAGGCCGGGGTCTACGTCCATGAATCTCCCGAACTGGTGAATCTCCTGATGCAGGTCGATACGGATCAGCATATTCCGGCAGAACTGTATCTGGCAGTGGCGGAAGTTTTCGTATGGTTATACGGTCTGGAAAATAAAAATACCTGACACGGCAATAGTGGAGGAAGCATGCAGATTACATTTGGAACTGATGGCTGGCGCGGCGTGATCGCGCGTGAGTTTACCGTTGACAATCTCTCGTTGGTGGCTCAGGCCACCATGGATTTTCTGAACCGCGAAGGGCTCGGCAACAAAGGGCTGATTATCGGCTACGACCGGCGCTTTCTGTCACGTGATTTTGCCCGGCGGGTTGCAGAAGTTGCGGCCGGTAACGGCATTCGTGTGAAATTAACGGACGGTTACGCACCGACACCGGCCGTTTCATGGGCAGTGCGGGAAACCGGAGCGGGGGCCGGAGTCATGATTACCGCCAGCCATAACCCGCCCGAGTACAATGGCTTTAAAATCAAGGAGGCTTTCGGTGGTTCCGCGCTTCCGACAACAACCAGGGTTATTGAGGAAATTGTCGCCTTTAACATCAGCAATAACCATCGAGTTATCTCGATTCCGTACTGTGACGCGCTCAGCCAGGGATTGGTAGAGCTTTTCGATCCCTGCGAAGGATATTTCCATCAGATCGGCCGCTATGTTGATCTTGATCTGATCACCAAAGCTGGTATTCGGGCCGTTGTTGATCCGATGTATGGTGCCGGCTGCGGCTTCATTCCGCTTCTGCTCCCCTCGGTTGACGAGATTCACAACATTGAGAATCCATCGTTCGGCGGCCAGGCACCCGAACCGATTGCCCGGCATCTTGCGGAGCTTTCAGATCTGGTGAAAAGCGGGAAATATCAGGTCGGGCTTGCCCTGGACGGCGATGCCGACCGGATCGGAGCTGTCGATGAGCAGGGCGAATTTTTCTCCTCACACAACATTTTTACCGTCATTCTGCGACACCTGATTGAATACAAGAAGATGAGCGGTGGCGTCGTCAAGACCGTTTCCACGACCCGCATGATCGATCTGTTGGCCGAGAAATTCGGTTTGGAGCTGTTTGAAACGCCGATCGGCTTTAAGCATATCTGCGGACTTATGCTGGAGAATGATATTCTGATGGGGGGCGAAGAGTCGGGCGGACTGGGAGTAAAGGGGCATATCCCGGAGCGGGACGGAATTCTGCTTGGTCTCCTGCTGCTGGAAGCCATGGCGGTCAGTGGCAAAGGATTGCGGCAGCTGCTGAATGAAACCATGAATGAAATCGGTCACTTCTTCTACCACCGCATTGACCGCACGATCGAGAACAGCGCTAAGGAACTGCTGATCAAAAATCTGAGTACGAACCCGCCCACGGAGATTGACGGGCAACGGGTTGCAGCCACCAACTTCAGTGACGGCTTCAAATTCATTTTTGAAACCGGCGACTGGCTCCTGATCAGACCATCCGGAACAGAGCCGGTTTTACGCCTCTACAGCGAGGCGGGATCTCCGGAACAGGTTGAGCGCTTTCTGAAGCAAGCGGTACTGATCGCCGGTTGCTAATTCGTCTCTCACAGTTGGTCTGGTTAATGCATATGACAAAATCCAGATGCACTTCAGGATATTACCGTTACCGCTCGTACAGGAAGACACTCACTGATGGATAATTTCGCGCATTTATACGGCATGTTGGAATCGGCCCTGAAACAGGCTGGTAAAGAAACCGGCCAGCTGCTTGGGCAGGAACTGTCTATTGAACTTTCGGATTCGCTTGAAACCAGCAAGACTTCCTTTTTCAGCGGGCTGGAAAACGGCTGTTTTGTTCTGGGGGTCGACTCAAGCGAACCCTTTGCAGGGCAGTTCTATCTGGTATTTTCGTTACCGGATGCGATCGTAATGAGTAGCATTCTGCTCGGTTTTCCTCCAGGGCGCATCCAGGAGAAGCGACGGCTCTCGATCATGGAGAACGATGATTTTGACGCTTTTTCCGAGATCGCCAACATGGTAAATGGCGCCTTTAACAACGTTTTTCAGAGCAGGCTGCCTGACAAGATCCGCCTCAAACTGCTGCCTCCCAAAAAGTATGTCCCCGAGGTTGATACGTTAAGCGCCGAAGAACCGCTACCTGATGGTGAATACCTGATGTTTCGCTCCAGAATGGAGATGCCTGGTCAGGATTTGGCCAATCTGGATGTGCTGATTCCGGTCGATCTGGGTAAATTGTATGATCCGCCACCATGTGTCGCACCCGAGGACGAAGCGGCTCATACTGTTGGCACGACTGCCGCAGGGCATGCGACGAATTCTTCTGAGCATGAAGTGACCGGGAGTGCTCCTGATGCCAACGACGGCGAAGACAGTATCGTCATTCTGGAAGATGATAGTGACCAGCGCCAGCAAATGATTGAAATACTCGAATTTACCGGCCTCCAGATTGCTGAAGGGACTCTGGACGCCGATATCAAAGAGCTTTTCAAAGGGCGTAATGTTCGGCTGGTTATTATCGGTTCTCAGGACGCAGACGACCGCGAACTTGCCATCTGCATAAAGGTGAACGCAGTCCGTATGGCGGTCCCTCCTCCGATCATCATGAGCGCCGAACGCTGGACACGAACGGCCGTTCTGAAGGCTCTCAAGTACGGCGCCAGTGATATTATCATCAAGCCGTGCAACAGTGAGGATATCGTTTCCAAGGTGCGACGACACTGCAAACTAGCAGCTTCCTGATGTCAGCACCGGTCGGATTCAACATAATGCCATCTCTACCGGCTCAAAATTTCCGCGCGGCATCCCCTCTTTTCACGGTACTGCTCACCACATTCCTGATACTTCTCTGTGCACCTGTTTCCGATGTCCAGGCCTCCCTGTCCAACCACCTGTATCGTGTCGACATTAAGGCTCGTAACGGGTATACACGCATCAACCTGCAGTTGGCAGAACCACCTCCGTACGTCCTGTCTCCTATTCCCGGAAACCGCCTGAGGATCGCCATTCGGGATACCGGCGGCACGCTCTTCAAAAAATTCCGGAGTTATTCCGATACCAACATCGGCGGCCTCGTTTTCTTACAACGCGGCGAAAACCTTCTGGTTACCTTTCAGCTGTCACCAAAAGCCGGCTGGCGCGATATCACGCGCAACGGCACCAGCACCATAACCGTTGACGTCGGCACCGCCTTCAAACCGTCGCTGCCGCGCCCGACCTTTGCCGGACGGGAAAAGATATGGAACGGGATTGAAAAACTGATCCGGGATTTTGATCCGCCGCTCAAATCTGAAATACCATTCGCACCTACTGACCGGCATGTTCTGAAAAAGTTCCTGGATGAAAACGACCAGAAGACGTTTATCGCCGCTGAGGGTGCGCTCTATAAAGGCAACTTGACCGAAGCCGAGGAGCTGCTGTTGCAGTTTGCCTCACGCCAGTCGGAAATACGCCCCCTGGCACTCTATCGTTTGGCTGAAACCTGGTACAAACAGCAGAAGTATCCCCAGGCTCTCTCTGCGTTTCGTGAGGCCGAAAAGATCTGGCCTGCGTACCTTGGCTTTAATCCGGGCGTAACCTTCTACTACGGCGACAGCATCGCCCGGAGCGGAGACCTGGCTTCGGCACGCTCGCTGCTGTCAGCTCTGCTTGCGCGTCTGGCAGACAAGAAGTATGCGCCTGCTCTGCTCGTACGCCTTGGGGATATCCTGACCCGCCAGGGACACGAACAGGAGGCTCTGGCTATCTACCGTAATGTCGCCGAAAATTTCAGTGACAACAAGGCCAGCCAGATAGCAGCCATGCGGCTCGCAGACCGGGATTTCCTGCAGACGACCCCTTGGAACTATCTGCCGCTCAGAGATATTTACAAGAACGCCGCCCGCCAGAGTGGCGACATTGACATGCGCGAGGAGGCGCACTTCAAATATGTTCTTCTGGAGTCGATGCATGGAGAGGCCGGTGAGGCTCTTCTGATGGTTTCCGGGTTTCAGCGTGCGTTTCCGCGCGGCGTCTATGCTACCGTGGCCAGACCCATGCGGGAGGTGCTGGTATCAAATGTATTTCAACAGACCGAGTGGGATAAAGATCCGGCCGCCCTGGTACGTTTTATTGAAGAACAGCATGACTACCTGGCCAGCTGTATCGAACTGCCTTCATTTGTCAAAACCGTCGCCAAGGCGTATACCGCTTCCGCCCGTCCGATTGAACTGGTCAAGCTGTTGACGGCTCTGGTTGAACGTGTATGGGCTGCTCCGGCTGCTCCGGAAATGTATACCGAAATTGCTGAAAATGCTGAATTAATCGGTGACAGTGCCGCAGCGGAGCACGCCATTTCGACGTTTTTACTTAAATACCCTGCGCATCCCGACGTACGTGCGATGAAGGAGCGTCTCGGATCGATCTATTTCAGCGCCAACAAACCGCAGCAGGTCAGGGAAAGCCTGTACTGGCTTCTTAACAAGGGGGAACAGGCCCGCCAGCACGAGAGCTATTATCGTCTGGGACGTGCTCTCTGGTCACTGCAACAGTATGCCCCGGCCATCAAGGCCATCCATCTTTTTCTGAATACCGGCGCTCCAAATCCGCAGCTGATACCGGATGCTTATTATGTGGCCGCCTCATCCCTTGAATCAGTCGGAGACCGAAAACGGGCTTTGAAACTTCTGGAAGCTGGTATCAAGCTGCCCGACAACAAACGGAGTGATGAATTCGTCTACAAAACAGGACAGATTTACCTGCGCGACGGCAATATCAAAATGGCAAAGATCACTTTTGAAAAGCTGGCAAAAAGCGGTAAGGATAGCGATTGGCAGCAGCTGGCCAGACAGGCGCTGGCATCAGTACAGTAATCCAGATCTCCCCCTGTAGTCCGCAGCAATGGTCAAAGCCATGACACTGTCAAGATATTGACCCAACGACTGATTCACCCTCCCTGCGCACCCCGGAATTACTTCAGGAATTACTCTCGTTTTCAGCTTTTGATGGTACAATGACACAATAACGTGGTAAACCCGTTGTTCGAGATGGTATGTATTCTGCATAAGAGCGTTGTGTGGAGGGATTACTATGCAATTAGATGGATTATTCAGTACGACCGTCAATCTGCTGGGCAAGAGCGTTGACCTGCGGGCCAGGAATCAGAATCTAATCGCAGCCAACATCGCTAACGCCGAGACCCCTAACTACATACCGAAATCACTGTCATTTGATGCAGAGTTGCAGGGGGCGATAAAAAACCGCAGCACCGGCCGACTCCCTTCGAGCACGCCGCATCCCCGTCACATCCCGCTGCATGGCGCCAGCTCCGGAGCACCTCTGCAATCGGTTACCGGCACAGTGATTGAAACACCGGCCAAAACACCCGGCAAAGACGGAAACGCTGTGGAACTTGAGAACGAAATGGGCAGGATGGCGGAAAACCAGATCATGTTCAACGCCTCGGTCCAGTTGCTGGTCAAAAAGTTCGAAGGACTGAAAAGCGCTCTCAGAGAGGGGAAATAAATGGATTTTTTCAGTTCACTCACCGTAAGTTCATCGGCACTCTCGGCTAACCGGACCCGCATGAACCTGATCTCCAGCAATCTGGCAAACGCCGGAACGACCCGTACGCCGGAGGGTGGTCCCTATAAACGCAAAGACGCTGTCTTTACGGCTACGCCGATTGCCTCGAATCCATTCGAGCGGGCGCTTGACGGTGCAACGGCACAGCAGGTCCGGACGGTCGAGGTGGAGCGCATCATTGAGGATCAGTCACCGCCACGACTACAGTACGATCCTGGTCACCCCGATGCCAATCCGCAGGGATACGTCGCCATGCCCAACGTCAACGTCGTCGAGGAGATGGCCGATATGATCGGTGCTTCGCGGGCATATGAAGCAAATGTTACGGCGGTTCAGGCGGCAAAAAGCATGGCTATGAAAACGCTGGAAATCGGTCGTTAATCACAATACTAACCTATGGAGGGGTCTCACATGGAAATTCAGGGCATTCAAAATGGCATCGGTATGGCAAAGGCGTTCCCTGATATGCAGAAGAGCGCTTCGCTAGGCCCGGCCGAAGGAGCCGGTAAATTTTTCAGTGAACTCGTTTCCAAGGTTAATGATATCCAGATCCAATCCGACAAATCAATTCAGGGATTGGCCAGCGGTCAGAATAAAAACCTCCATGAAGTCATGATTGCCGTGGAAAAGGCCGGTATTTCGTTCCAGTTCATGTCGCAGGTGCGCAACAAGGCGCTCGAGGCCTACCAGGAAGTCATGCGTATGCAGGTATAACGGGTCGATTTCACTACTAATTCTGATAACGTCGCTGAAAGGAACGGACCGCTACCATGCCAGAAGGAATACGCAAACTTATAGAGCCTTTTATGGCGCTCTCCCCAGGAAAAAGGATGCTGATCGCCACGATAGCTTTTTTATCGGCGATAGCATTTGCGATTCTTATTTTCGTTGCCAACCGCACCGACTATCGGCCGCTCTTTACCAATCTTACCGCCGAAGACGCCGGTGAAATTGTAAAAAAATTGAAAGATGGCAAGACTCCGTATCAGATCACTGCTGATGGTAAAGGTGTTCTGGTCCCGGCTGACAAGGTCTACGAACTGCGTCTGACCCTGGCATCGGAAGGGATCCCGCAGGGTGGCGGCGTCGGCTTCGAGATTTTTGACCGTAAAAATTTCGGGATGACTGAATTTGTTCAAAAACTGAATTATCAGCGCGCCCTGCAAGGAGAACTGTCACGCACGATTGCCCAGCTTTCCGGAGTCGAACAGGCGCGCGTTCACCTGGTTATTCCGGAAAAATCTCTCTTCAGAGATAACGAAAAACCGGCCACAGCCTCGATCGTACTGAAGATGAAATCCGGCAAGGCGCTCCGTGAATCGGAAGTGCAGGGTGTTGTCCATCTTGTGGCCGCCTCTATTGAGGGGATGGATCCCGAACATGTCACGGTTCTTGACAGTCGCGGCAAGATCCTCAGCAAGGGGGGCAGCAGCGATTCAACCTCACGCATGACAACCGCCATGCAGGAGACTCAGCGCGTTTACGAAAAGAATGTCGAAGAGCGCATTCAATCGCTGCTTGATCGAGTCGTCGGTGGCGGAAAATCAGTGGTTCGGGTAACGGCAGGCTTTGATTTCAAACAGGTCGAGCGTGTTGAAGAGAAATTCGATCCGGAAACAATCGCCGTACGGAGTGAGCAGCGCTCAGAGGAGAAAGGCGCTTCAACCTCTTCGGCATCCGGTGTTCCGGGGGTACAGACCAACCTGGGACGCACCCCCCCGGCAGGTGGTGCAACAACCGGTGGCGGCAGCAAAACTGACGAAACCCTCAATTATGAAATCAGCCATTCGACAGCCAAGATCATTGAGCCGGTCGGCGCGCTGACCAAGTTATCGGTTGCCGTACTGGTTGACGGGAAATACGAAGCTCCGGCAGCGGCCAAAGAGGGACAGATCGCTAAAGCCAAGTATACCGCCCGCAGTCCCGAAGAGTTACAGAAACTCGAAACATTGGTTAAGAGCGCAGTAGGCTTTAACACCGACCGTGGCGATCAGCTGAGTGTCCAGAACATACCGTTCCAGGACACTGACGAGGCCGGTGTCACCGAAAAAGCCGCCTGGTGGACAAATCCGTTCTTCCTGCAGCTTGCTAAAAACCTGATGATCGGAATCGGTTTCCTGACGCTGATATTATTCGTAATCAGGCCGCTGCTTACCTCACTGCGGATCATGAAGCCTGCAGAGCCTGAAGAAACGTTTTCTACGCCGACAGGTGAAGGTTTTGTAGCAGCACCGGAAAATGTGCCGATCTCACGCAGCAAAATGGATCAGGAAATTTTGATCGCTCAGGCCAAAAAGGATCCGGCCATGGTAGCTCAGATACTCCAGAACTGGGTTGCAGCCGACAAGTAGGGCCTTTATTTTCGCGTTTTTAAATCTGAAAGTGCAGGATGGTAACGTATGTCAGAAGAAATGACAGGTTCAGATAAAGCAGCCGTTCTCCTGCTCTATCTCGGTGACGACGTCACTGCGAAAGTTTTTGAGCTGCTTGATGATACAGATATAAAAAAGATCGGCAAAAGCATGAGCAAGCTCGGGCATGTTCCCCGTGACAAGATCATGGAGATAGTTGCGACCTTCAATGAAGTCATCGATCCGGAAGCCGGTCTCTTTTCCCAGGGTGACGAATTCGTTCTCAAGCTGCTTGAAAAGGCGCTTGGACCGAACAAGGCCCAGGAGTTGATGTTCGATCTCAAGGCGGCCAATTACATCGAGCTGGTTGATGTTCTGGCCAACATGGACTCGAAGAGTATTGCCAACTTCCTTACCAATGAACACCCGCAGACGATCGCCGTTGTACTGGCCAAGCTCAAATCAAAACAGACCAGTGAAATTATCAGCATCCTGCCTCAGGAGTTGCAGGCAGAAGTCGTCATGCGAATCGCCGATGTCGAACAGATTTCACCTGAAATTCTGGTCGAAATTGATGAAGTTATGAAACGTGAAATCAAGTCGATGGGCGGATCACAGCGTCACGTAATTGGCGGCGTCGATAAAGTTGTCGATATGTTCAACTTCTTTGACCGGGCCCGCGAAAAATACATCCTCGACAAACTGGACGTTATCAGTCCCCCGTTGTCAGAGATCATCCGCAAACACCTCTTTACCTTCGAGGATGTTTTTGCACTGGACGACCGCAGTATTCAGTCGGTCATGCGTGAAGTTTCAAATGACAGCCTGACCCTGGCTATGAAAACGTCTCCTGATGAAGTTAAAGACAAGATTTTCAGAAACATCTCCAGCCGCGCAGCCGAGATGATCAAGGAAGACCTCGAAGTCATGGGACCTGTCAAACTCTCGGATGTCGAAAAAGCACAGGAAGAAATTATCAAGATCGTGCGCAAGATGGAAGAAGAGGGGAAAATAGTACTGGCTGGACGAGGAAGCGAAGATGTCCTCGTCTAGCATCATCAAATCAACCACTCAGAGTGGCACCGACATGTCAAACTTCAGCTTCAAGGTGTTTGGCCCGTCGGCCGTGCTCCCGCCCGAAGAAAAGGGCTCGGCCGGTTTTGTCAAAATGGGCTTGCATCAGGGGGCAGGTTTTCAGGATGAACATGATGCCGCTCAGGATGCCGGTCCGCCCCCGCTTGAAATAAGCGAGGAGGAGCTTGCTGAGAGAATCAATGCCGCTTTCAACGATGGCTTGAAAGAGGGGAAGGATCTGGCGGAACGTGGGCTCGAGAATGTTTTCAGGGCGCTGCGCGCTGCAACAGAAACGATTCGCAACCTGCGTGAAAAGGTCCTGCGTGAATCAGAGGATGAACTGCTGAATCTGATCATTCTGGTTGCCCGCAAGGTCATCATACAAGAAGTGGCACAAAACCAGACCATACTGGCCGATGTGGTCCACACTGCGATAGCGGGAATTTCGGCCCGAGAAGAGATTACCGTGCGGATCAACCCGGAAGATTATCTGTTGGTAAGCAGCGGGCGCGAAGGGGTGCTGCACGAGGAGCTGACCAGTGAACGGGTGCTGCTCAAACCGGATCCGACCGTTTCGGCCGGTTTCTGCAAGGTTGACACCGTCATGGGGACACTGGATGCGGGCCTGGATGCCCAACTGGACGAGATCTATCGCCATCTGCTCCAGCATCGTACCGCACCTTCACCTGAAGCAGCTCTGCCGGCAGGCTGACCAGTGTGAATCTACTATGAACCTCTCTCTTCATAAATACCGTGCTGCAATAAACGCTTCCAAGCCGGTCAAGCTGCACGGCAAAGTGACGCAGGTGGTTGGCCTGGTGATCGAAGGTTACTGCCCCGACACCTCAGTCGGCGCCATCTGTGAGATACACCCGTTGGCAGGTGACCCGATTCCGGCCGAAGTAGTCGGCTTCCGAAACAACAAAACATTACTGATGCCACTCGGAGAGCTGCGGGGTGTCGGCCTTGACAGCCTTATCACTGTGCGGCGGGACAACGCCTCACTGGGGGTCGGACCACTCATGCTGGGCCGTGTCATTGACGGCTTGGGAAATCCCATCGATGATAAAGGGCCGATTGCCGTTGAAGAGGAATACCCTATCTACGCGCTTCCGGTTAATCCGATGTCGCGGCCACCGATTCGCAAGCCGCTTGATCTGGGCATCCGCAGCATCAACGGGCTCCTGACCTGCGGACAGGGACAACGCATCGGCATCATGGCCGGGTCGGGAGTTGGCAAATCCACGCTGCTCGGGATGATCGCCCGTTATACCGAAGCGGATGTCAACGTGATCGCCCTGATCGGCGAGCGTGGTCGCGAACTGCGCGAATTCATTGAGAAAGACCTTCAGGAACAGGGACTTAAAAAAACTGTCGTCGTGGTAGCCACCTCCGATCAGCCGCCGCTGGTCCGTATGCGCGGTGCCTACCTTGCCACGACAATCGCCGAGTACTTCAAGAACAAGGGCAAAAAAGTATTACTGATGATGGATTCGGCTACCCGTTTCGCCATGGCAATGCGTGAAGTCGGGTTGGCAATCGGAGAACCGCCGACAACCAAAGGGTACACCCCATCGGTCTTTGCCGCATTGCCAAAACTGCTGGAGCGAACCGGTAATTTTCCCGAGGGTAGTATCACGGCTCTCTACACCGTATTAGTTGAAGGCGACGATTTTAATGAACCGATATCCGATGCCATGCGCAGTATTCTGGACGGGCATATCGTCCTCTCCCGAGATCTGGCCGCCCGCTCTATTTATCCCCCCATCGATATTCTTGCCAGCGCCAGCCGGGTTATGACGGACGTTGCGTCACGCGAGCATATCGAGCTGGCCTCCAGATTCAGAGAAGTGCTGGCAACCTACCGCCAGTCGGAAGACCTGATTAATATTGGTGCATACAAAGCCGGATCTAATTCCGGTATAGATTATGCTGTAGCACATCATGCCGAGATGCAAACCTACCTGAAACAGGCTGTTGACGATCCGGTCCTGCTTGAGCAGGCACTCCAGGGTCTCAGATCAATTTTCGCAGTCTGAAGCAGAGCCGGAGGGAATAAGTCATGGCTGCCAGGACATTCAAGCTGGAACGGGTACTGATATATCGTTGCGAGATGGAAAAACTCCGTTCGCAAGAGTTTATCGCCGCACAACAGGGACACGAACTGGCAACCCGGGAACTTCAGCGCGAAGAAGACGCCGTCAAAGAACTGACTCAAGAGTTCTGCTGTTGTCAAAGCGAGCTGGGCACCATTGATGAAATCAGGATGTATGCTGATTTTTTCGCGCGCAAACGGGGAGAGATTAAAACTAAAAAAGAGCAGGTCGAACAGCTTGATCTGGTCATGAACGATTGCCGTCTGGACCTTTTGGAAGCCAGTCGCGATAAAAAGGTACTTGAATCATTGAAAGAAAAAAATAAGATCGAATTCCGAAAAGAGCTGGCCCACAAGGAGCGGAATTTTCTCGACGAAATTTCAATCCAGAAAAAATCGGAACCGACATGAAATCGATCAAAGCCATATTTTTGACATCTGCTCTGCTTACCGTTATTGCGCTCGTTCTCTCTGGGCTGCCGGTTGGTGCTGCCACTCCTGCAGCCCAGGGGGAATCCGCCGCACGAGGTACCGGAGAAAGCGCCACAGCAGATACGGCCAGTAAAACCGGTCAGGTGCCGCTCAACGCCAGCCACGCTGCACGTGAAGAAAAGGCGCTGCAGGACGCACGCCGTCAGCAGCTGGCAGAAAAAGAAGCCGCCCTGGCGGCCAAAGAGCTGGAACTGAAAAAACTGAGCGCGAAACTGGAAGCACAGCTTAAGGGGCTTGAAGAGTCAAGAAAACGTATTGATGCCGTCCTTAAAGCTCAGTCTGATGCCCAGAAAAAAAAGCTGGACGAAAATACCCTCAAAATTATCAAGCTGGTCAAAGCGATGAAAAGTCAGCAGGCCGGCAGTATCATTGATGCCCTGCAGGAAGATCTGGCGCTGTCACTTCTGGGTCGGCTTGATACGAAAGCACTCGCAAAACTGGCCCCCTTTATCAACCAGCCACGGTTGGTCAAGTGGATATCCGCAAACCTGCGGGGGCCGCAATAAATTCAAATTTTATGAGCAGAAATTGTCCCGCTCATAAAAAATCCAGACAAAAAGGAGGTGAAAATTATGACTACAGGACAAATGAGTATGAACAGTATGCCGGCTGTACTGCAGCTGGTCACACCCGAACCGGCCTTGATGGCGGCTTTTGCTTCTCAGGTGCAGCAGGGAGAGCAGGGTTCCAGCGATGGTTTTTCTGCGCTATTGAATGAAAGAAGAACCGCTCTGGAGACGGAAAAGCAGTCCAGCGCCGCCGAGACGGAACCTGTTGAGGGTAACATTTCGGCATCAGAGCAGCAGATCATGACTGCATTCGCTGCCGCAGCACAGATGACGCTGAACACACCTGCAGCGCCAACCAGTGATGCAGGTAAACTAACACACACGCAAAGTCAAAACAATGACTCTGCGCTGAATGTAACGGCCATGCTTTCAGTTCAGCAACGTCAGACGAATGACGCCGCAACGATTTTTGCAGATTCAGAAAAGACCGCTCATCTGCAGGAAATGCCACCAGCTGGAACTGAGTTCCAGCCCACGACACCACAGCAGCAGACCGGCAGAATGCCGGCAGCTACGCTTCAACCGAAACAGGTTGTTGACAGCGCACAGAATGTACCTGCACAGCTCGCGGCTCTGCAAAGAGAACAAGCCGTTACCCCTGTCTCAGGAAATCAGAATGATCAGCTTGAGAGGACAACGACACCAGCAGGAACTGTTGCACAGCAGAAGCTGCAGGCCGCATATCAGGCCGATGCAGTGCCGCACCATACCGCAAAACAGCTGTCTGTACAGACAGTCACAACAGCACCGCCCGTAGAACCAGCATCCGTTGCTTCTGCTGCTGTGCCCGCTATGGAACCGATGGCAGTCGCGGAACCACCTTTGCCAGCTGAACAACAACGCCAAACCATCGGCAGAATGCCGGAGGTCGCAAGCGAGCCTGATGTACGTGCAGCTGATATCACGGCTGAGCAGACTGAACAGCTTGACCCGGCTCAGGTAGTAGCGAAACCGATAGCCTCTGAATCCGTTAACGCACCAACGAGCGAACCATTGTCAGTACAGAACGTACGGAATGCACCCGCTCTGCCGACGCCAACAGAGGTTGAAATTGCACTCTCCCAGCCACGACCGGTTACTTTAGCGGCTCTTTCAGCCGCCACGGCAGCTCGTACAATTGTTGCGGCAATGGCTGCAAACGGTTCTGAATCCGGGATAAAAGTCCCACAACAGCCTGTTACCGCACCATCCACAGAGGCGCCCGCACCTGTTACGGCAGAAACCTTACAGCCTGCTGCACAACAGCTACAACAGGATACCGGCTCATCGCCGGAAGTTGTGACACCAGAGCAGACCGTAGAAAGAAGAGGACAGAAGTCTCATGCTGAAATTTCCGCCATCCCCGTAAATTCACTCATTACGAAACAACCGGCAACACACGTTGAAGCACCAGCGACAGCAGCAGAGACAGCTGAGCTGACCGCTTCTGCTGTTGTTGATGTTCGAACGACTCCCGGACAGCGCGCTCTTCGAGGCACCGCGACTCAACATGATCTGAAAACAGCCGTTGATGCCGTGCAATCAAGAACGCAGCCAGCAACATCCGTCAAAGAAATGACAACAGCACAACAGAACGTCGTGCCAACCGGTGAAACGGCAAATCCAGACGGTTCTCCATGGCGTGAAGGCGAACAGACCGATAGCCGTTCGCAATCAGGCAATCAGACCATGATGCCCGCTTTTTCCGTTCAGCAGAAAACAGAGCATCAGCTGGCAACTTCGGCCAAAATCACTGCTGAACCGGCACAACAGGAGTTACCTGCACAGATTGCCCGGCAGGTATGGGACCGTCTGACACAGCACGAGCTGAAACCGGGAGCGCAACAGATTTCACTGGCGCTTTCTCCGGAGAATCTTGGAGAAGTCAAGATGAACCTGAGTCTGCAGGGGCAACGCTTGACGGTTGAAATCGTAACCGACAATCGAGTCGCACGGGACGCGATTATGCAGCATGTCGATACGCTGAAAGAAACATTGGCCCGCCAGAACATCACCATGGAATCGTTTGACGTAACCACCGGCGGAAAAGGTTCCGGCACTCCGGGGCAGAATCAGAACGCCTGGCAGGAACTTGCAAAAAAACAGCAGCAACAGCAGCTCTGGACCTCCACGCGCGGGTACGCTACCGCCCAGGCCGATCTCCCCTCTGATGCAGCTGCGTACCAGAGTAACAAAGGGCGCTCGATGCTCGATATTCACTACTGAAAGCGAGGTGATAACATATGTCAACCGTAACAGCCGCAAACGCAGCAGCTACGACATCAACAACAACCGCCGCTGCAGCAATGAAAAAATCAATGGGCATGAACAAGGATGATTTCATGAAGCTGTTTATCGCACAGCTGCAATACCAGGATCCGCTGGCTCCACAGGACCCGACCGCCATGCTGAACCAGCTGTCACAGCTGTCGCTGGTAGAACAGTCGTATAACAGCAATACCGCCCTGGAAAAACTGCTCACGGCTCAGAACAACAATTTGAGTATATCTGCCGTATCATTCATCGGCAAAGATATCACGGCCAACGGCAACGCAATAACACTGGACGGGGCTTCAGCAGCTACCGTGAAATTCAGTAACACCGTGGCGACCGACTCAACCCTGATTTCCATCAAGGATGCCGCCGGCAACCTCGTCAGGACAATTACAACCGGGGCTTTAAAAAGTGGCGATTCGAGCTATAGCTGGGATGGGCGTGATAATAACGGTGCCCAGCTGCCAGCCGGTTCCTACAGTTTTTCCGCAACCGGCACAACTGCCGGTGGCACATCGACTATTGCATCAACCTACACAACCGGACGGGTCGATGGTGTTTCCATGGCCAGCGGAACACCTGTGCTGACAATCGGTTCAACCTCAATTGCACTGACCGATGTCATCGGCATCAAGGGAGTGTAGCAATGATAGACTCCATTTTATTTCCTAATCCGCTGCAACCGGGCAGATCAGAGCGTCCGCAGCACACGCCGTCAACCGGCCAGACCGTGAACTCTCCTTTTGCACAGGTTCTCGATCAGAAAATGCCGGCACAAGCGGTCAAATTTTCGCAACATGCACAGGATAGACTCAAAGCCCGCAATATTAATTTTTCTGCCAGTGACCTGGCCAATCTGGAAGGCGCCGTCAGCAGCGTAGCTCAAAAAGGTGGTAAAGAGTCTCTGGTCATGATGGGTGATGCGGCGCTGGTCGTCAGCGTAATAAACCGCACTGTCGTTACGGCCCTTGATAAACAGCAGATGAAGGGCAACGTCTTTACCAATATTGATTCGGCAGTAATTATTTAACGACAGCAACAGTGGCAGGGCTGGACCTCCCCGAGGAAGCCCGTGAAGCGCCGATCGATTGACGCGCTTCTTCCCCGAAGCACCAACGCATACAAGGAGGCAACACCATGAGCGTTACATCAGCATTATATACCGGCGTATCCGGTCTGTTGGCCAATTCAGAAGGCATCAACGTCATCGGCAGCAATCTTGCCAACGTCAACACCGTCGGTTTCAAAGGAAGCCGGGTAGGCTTTTCGGATCTGCTTTCGGTAACGGTCGGCAACACCGTCGGATCGAACAATCAGATCGGCCGCGGCGTCCAGATTCAGAAAATCGATAACACCTTCAGTCAGGGCTCATTCGAGACGACCGAAAACGCCTCTGACCTTGCAATTCAGGGAGAAAGTTTCTTTGTCCTCGGAGCGGTTGATTCGCCGGCCGGCATACCAATTACCGGAATGGCGGCCAGCTACACCCGTGCCGGCTCGTTCCGAATCAATCCTGATCCGACAATAATTTCTGACAAGTATCTGACCAATCCTGATGGTTTGCGGGTTCTTGACGAAGATGGGAACCCGATCGTATTCCAAACAAACGATCCCCCTGTGAACACCGACTTTGTCAGAATCTCCAGTATTGACCCGCAGGGGCGCATAACTTTTCTCCGTTTTGACAACACTGCAGCCTACTATGACCGTACTACGCCCGGAGGAACGCAAGTTCAAGCCGAAGCCAAGAAAATCGGCACTCTCAACATCCCCGGCAAAAACTATCTCGAAAAATCCGGCGGCAGTATTTACAAACCGACCTCAGCGACGACAGGCGTACCGCTTGCGGCCGCACCGCGAATGTACAGTGCAACCTATAGCAGTACCGTTGATCCGGTCACCGGCGCCGTTACCGGCGGCACGGCCACAACTGAAAGAATCTTCTCCAGTTCACTCGAACAGAGCAACGTCGATATGGCGGCCCAGTTCGTCAAGATGATTTTGACCCAGCGGGCCTACTCGGCCAACTCCAAGACCATCACTACTGCTGACCAGATGACTCAGGAACTGCTGAACCTCAAACAGTAGCATCGGTACGCAACAGATCACCCTGCGGCGTGACCGGTTTCATCACCGGTCGCGTCGCAGGCCATCCTGTAAAAACTTGAATGTTGCATAACCACGCCCTTTAGATATAGTATGACGCGATTTTTGCATACCGATCAAAAGTCATTTATTTGACTTTTTTATCACCACTCGTATCGGAGGAAAACCATGGCCAAAGAAGAGCACGCCGCCCCTGAAGGCGAAGTCGAAGAAGGTGGCGGTGGCAGCAAGAAAAAAATGATGATGATTATCGGCGGTGCCGTGGTACTGGTACTGGTTCTGGGTGTTGCCGCTTTCATGATGCTCGGCAAAGGGGATAAAAAAGCAAAAAAAGAGGGCGAAGCTGCCACGACAGAGGCTGCTGGCGGCCATGGCGCTGCTGCTCCGGCAGCCGGTGGGCATGGCGCTGCTCCGGCGGCCGGCGGGCATGGCGCTGCTCCGGCGGCAGGTGGCGCAGCCACAAACATCTACGCCCTGGATCCCTTTATAGTTAATATTTATGATGGACAGGAGCTGCGTTATCTTAAGGTCAAAGTAGAGCTTGAGATGGTGAGCGCCGCCATAAAGCCCGAGATTGAAGGGCGTCTGGCTCCGATTCGTGATGCTGTTCTGGTGCTGCTGAGTGCAAAAACGCTGCAGGATGTACAGGATGTACAGGGTAAGAACAACCTGAAGGATGAGATCCTGGGAGCAATCAACAAACATATTCCACCCGGTAAGATTGCCAAGGTATACTTCACCGATTTTGTAGTGCAGTAAGGTCTGCTCACGTGTCTGCAGAGAAGATTCTTACCAAGGGAGAGATTGAAGGGCTGCTGAATGCCGTCTTTGAAGGTCGCATCACGCCTGAAAAAGAGCTTTCCAAAGTTGATGGCGGTGTTGAACTCTATGACCTGGTCAACACGGAAGGTCACAAAGGCTCCGTCCCCAATCTTGACATCATCTACGACAACTTAATCCGCTACAATCGAATTACCCTCTCCAACCGCCTGCGCAGAGCGGTCGAAATCAAGAAGGTGGGAGCACGCTCCTACAAGTTTGAAGCATTCCTCGCGACCCTGCCTACCCCGGTCTGCATGGGCATCTTCAAGATCGAGCCACTCAAAGGGGTGGCGCTGATCTCTTTTGACAGCAGTATGGTACTGTCGCTGATTGACAGCCTTTTGGGGGGGAGCGGCAGTGCCAAGGTACCGGTCGCCAACCGCATGTTCACCACCATCGAACTGCGTCTGATGGAAAAAGTTGTCGGGGATGTTCTGCAGGACCTTGAAAAAGCCTGGGCTCCTCTCTATGCGACTAAAATCAGCCTGCTCAGAATGGAGATGAATCCACGGCTGCTCAACATTATTCCGCCCGAGTATGAAATTATAACCATGACACTCAAGCTGCAGATGGATGACATCTCCGGCAATATGATGTTTGCAGTACCCTACACAACTATCGACCCGATCAAGGACAAGCTCAGATCCGGGGTGCAATTCGATTTGATGGCGGTCGATCCGCAGTGGTCGAATCGGCTGGCAACGGGTGTGCTGGAGGCACCGATGGAAGTGACAGTGGAATTGGGCAATGCCAGTATCACCCTGCGTGAACTGCTGGATCTGGCTCCCGGCGATACCATTATGCTCGACAAGGAAGCATCCGGCGATATGCTGGTCAAGGTCGAAGGTGTCCCCAAATATTTCAGTATACCGGGTATCCGGCACGGCAATCAGGCCATTCAGATCAGCAAGATTTACAAGTGAGAGGAGGCGTGCGTGAGTGATAATTCTGAAGCAGTCGATATAAGCCCGGATAAAAAGAATCTCGACTTCATCCTGGACATACCTCTCCAGGTGACCGTAGAGTTGGGGAGGACCAAGCTACTGGTGCGGGATATCCTGCAACTCAACCAGGGTTCGGTTGTCGAGTTGACCAAACTGGCCGGCGAACCGCTGGATATCTTCGTAAACTCGAAGCTGGTAGCCCGTGGTGAAGCGGTGGTCGTAAGCGAAAAGTTCGGCGTCCGCCTGGTAGATATCGTCAGTCCCAATGAGCGGGTGGAGAAAGTTCTGTGAAAGCAGCGGTTGTTACCCTGCTGATCCTGTTTCCCTGCATAGCCGCTGCTGCCGACACATCCGGACAGCAGTTCAGTTTTCTGGCCAGTTTTCTGCAAATGATCGCTGCACTGGCCTTTGTCGTCGGCCTGATTCTGGTCACCTGGCATTACTCCAGCAAGTTGATGCGCGGGCTGCCGGCCGGGCAACATCTGATCGCGAAGCATATCCGTCTGGTTGAATCCCGCTATCTTGGGCCAAAACGCGCCCTGCTGCTGGTGGAAGTTGGTGGTGAATATCTTCTTTTGGCAAGCAGTGAAACAACAATAAGCTTCATTAAACGGATCGACATGTTGGAAGACATTGAAATAATAGAAGATAGAACGGAACAACGTACGTTCGCCGGTATCCTGGCCCGCTTGAGACAGACATCATGACCCGTCGCTACTTCACACAGCGTTCACTGTTTACCTTTGCGCTGACCGCACTGCTACTGGCTGCAGGAGCTTTCGCCTATGCCGCACCGGTACCGATCCCCTCATTAAGCATCGGAGTCGGCACCGCCACCAAACCGAATGACGTAACCACGACCATCCAGATATTCCTGCTTCTGACCGTCCTGACGCTGGCGCCGGGACTGCTGATCATGACCACCTCCTTTACCCGTATTTCGGTGGTGCTTTCTTTTCTGCGGACCGCCATGGGAACCCAGTCGGCCCCCTCCAACCAGATCATCCTGTCACTCTCGATGTTCCTGACGTTTTTCATCATGACGCCGGTCTGGCAGCAGATCAACAAAGATGCCTACCAACCCTGGAAAGCCCAGCAGATTACCCAGGAACAGGCCTTTGATCGTGCCGTCACACCGGTGCGTAACTTCATGCTTTCCCAGACCCGTGAAAAAGATCTGTCTCTGTTTGTGAGTCTTTCCAAGCTCCCGCGACCTAAAAATTCAGCCGATATCCCGACCCTGACGATCATCCCGGCCTTCATGATTTCGGAGTTGCGCACGGCCTTCCAAATCGGCTTTCTGATCTACATCCCCTTTATCGTGGTAGATATGGTGGTGGCATCGGTCTTGATGTCGATGGGTATGATGATGCTGCCGCCGGTTATGATTTCGCTCCCGTTCAAGATCCTGCTGTTTGTGCTGGTTGACGGCTGGGGTCTGGTCATCAGCTCACTCGTAAAAAGTTTCGGATAGGTGACGCCATGACTCCCGAACTGGTTGTACAACTCGCCCGCCGCAGCTTTGAAGCCACGCTGCTCCTGGCCGCGCCACTCCTGATCGCCAGCCTGATTGTCGGCCTGATCATCAGCGTCTTTCAGGCGGTGACCTCCATCAATGAAGCAACGCTGGCCTTTGCGCCCAAAATCATTGCCGTAATGGTGGCCATGATCATATTCTTCCCCTGGATGATGAGCTACATGGGCGACTTTACACGCGAGATATACTCGTTTATTGCCACCATGAGGCGCTAGTCCTCCCATGTACCCGCTGTTCCCCTTTCCCTCTCCGCGCGAAGTCATTTTTTTTGTACTGGTTCTGAGTCGAGTAGCAGGCATTTTTGCCGCCATGCCGGTTTTCGGCGGCCGACGGCTGCCACTCACGATCAAGGCGGCAACCGTTTTCATGCTGGCACTGGTCTGTTTTCCGACGCTGGCGGTAGCCATGCCGGAAGTACCGGGCGACCTCTTCAGCCTGGCTCTTCTCGTCCTGGGAGAGGTCATGGTCGGTCTGACACTGGCATTCATCACCCAGATCATTTTCGCCGCCGTTGATTTCAGTGGCCAGATTATCGGCATGCAGATGGGTCTCACCATCTCGTCCATCATCGACCCTTCCCAGGGGACTTCAAACCAGATCATGTCGGTCATACAAACTCTGTTCGCGACACTGACGTTTCTGGCACTTAATGTCCATCATCTCTTTATCCGTGCCATCATAGACAGCTTCCGCGTGATCCCGCTGGGAGGCTGGCACCTGCGTGGAGAACTGATCACCGTACTTGTCATGGGAATGGCTGATGTATTTATAATCGGAATCCGGCTGGCAGCACCGGTAATGGTGGCTCTGCTACTGACAACGGTGGCGCTCGGTATCATGGCACGTGCCTTCCCGCAAATGAACATTTTCATGCTCAGCCTGCCACTCAATATTGGACTGGGATTGATTATACTGGCAATGACACTGACTATTTTTTTCCACGTCCTGGAGGTTTCCTTCGGACGCCTGGGGGGGCAGATTGAAACGCTCTTCCGGCTGATGGCAAAGGGGGGATGACCTACGGCTGAAGATGTAGATAAACACTCCAAAACCGAACAGCCAACCGGTAAGCGGCTCGAAAAGTCGCGCGAGGACGGCCCGCCGCCGATGAGTCAGATGTTGACCTCGTCGCTGACCCTGTTGACAGGTATTGTCTCCCTGTATGTTTTTGGCAGTTTTATGATGGATGCGCTCAAAAAGAGTACCGTCAGCATACTGTCGACAATGGGTAAATTTCAGCTGACCGAAGCCAACATCTACGTTTTGGTGCTCGAATTGTTCGGAACTGTTGTACTGGTTCTGGCGCCGCTCATCCTTACGGTTATTTTGACCGCCATTTTTTCCAGCGTCGTTCAAGATAACGGGCAACTCGAATTCCGGCTCTCACGTCTTAAGGTCGATTTTACGAAACTTAATCCGCTGAACGGTTTTGGGCGGCTGTTTAACAAAGATGCACTGGTGGAAATGCTGAAATCGCTACTCAAGCTGGCGGTCGTAGCCTGGATAGCCTACGGCGTACTGCGCGACGAAATGCAGAATATCACCTTTCTGGCGGAAGCGGATATTCAGACCATTTTCAATTTTATCGGCCACATCGCATTCAAGATCGTTACCCACACCTGCGGTATCATGATCGTCCTCGGCATTCTGGACATGCTCTATGTCAAGTGGCGCTACATGGACAATCTCAAGATGACCAAGCAGGAGGTTAAAGACGAGACCAAGGAATCTGAAGGCAATCCCGAAATAAAGGGCAAGCTCAAACAGATGCAGTTCCAGCTGGCCCGTCGCCGGATGACGAAGATAATTCCGATGGCGGATGTGATTATCACGAACCCGACCCATTTTGCCGTTGCCCTGAAATATGATCGCCAGAAGATGATTGCTCCGGTGGTGCTGGCCAAGGGTGCTGACCTGATGGCCGAGGCGATCAAGAAAATCGCCCGTGAGCACAAGATCACACTGGTCGAAAACCGTATGCTGGCGCGTGAACTTTACGCCCAGGTAAAGGAGAACGAACCGATCCCCGAATCGCTCTATGCAGCGGTAGCTGAAGTGTTGGCGTATGTTTACAAGCTGAAGGGGACAATGTAAGGACAAGTACAGGAAATTGATATACCGTTTGGATGCGATTTCGTAGGGGCGCATCGCATGCGCCCTCGCTGCAATAGATGTAAATGGTGCTTATGCCATAGGGGCGACCGGTGCCAGGGGCGACCGGCCGGTCGCCCCTACGAAACCAAACAATAAACCAAGGAAGGCACCATGCCCGAACTATATTTTAAGGGAAAAGAGTTTGTTTATAACCATCATCTGACGGTGCCGTATCGACCGCTGGAAACACACCCGGAAAAATCCATTCTCCCTCCCCTTCAAGGGGAGGGTCGGGGTGGGGATGGGGTGAGCGGCAACCTGATCATTCATGGCGACAATCTGCATGCCCTGAAGGCACTGCTGCCCCACTACGCGGGCAAGGTTGACTGTATTTTTATTGATCCTCCGTACAACACCGGCAACGAAAACTGGTGCTACAACGACAACGTCAACTCCCCCATCATGCGGGAATGGCTCTCCAGCAATCCGATCAATCGGGAGGACATGCTTCGTCACGACAAGTGGGCCTGCTTGATGTACCCGCGCCTGAAACTGCTGCACGAATTACTGTCTGAGCAGGGCAGCTTTTGGATGACATTGGACGACAACGAAATCCACCATGCCCGGTTGATCCTTGATGATATTTTTGGAGCGGAGAATTTTGTAACAACAGTCATCTGGCAAAAGAACTTTTCACCAAAGAACACTGCACGACAATTTTCTGAAGATCACGACTACTTGATCGTGTACGCCAAGGATTCTGCAAACTGGGCTCCGGCACTCATGCCACGTACAGAAATTATGGAGGCTCGCTACGCAAATCCAGATAAGGATGAACGTGGCCCTTGGTCGTCTTCTGACCTTTCCGCACGAAACTATTACAGCTTAGGAACCTATCCTATAACCAGCCCATCAGGCCGGATTATTGATGGCCCGCCACCAGGGACATATTGGCGAGTTAAAGAAGAAAAATTTCACGAGTTAAATGCTGATGAACGTATTTGGTGGGGCGAAAACAAGGACAACGTTCCTCGACTCAAACGCTTTCTCTCCGAAGTCAAGCAAGGTGTAGTTCCGCAAACTCTCTGGTTCTACAACGAAGTGGGCCATACCCAGGACGCCAAGAAAGAACTACTTTCAATCCTAAATTTCGAAACCTCAGAAGATGTCTTCGTCACTCCCAAACCGACCAAACTGATTGAGCGTGTCCTCCAGCTCGCCACCGACAGCAACTCCATTGTTCTCGACTCCTTCGCCGGTTCCGGCACGACTGCCCATGCTGTTCTCGCCCTCAATGCCAAAGACGGAGGTAACCGCAACTTTATTCTGGTGGAGTGCGAAGAGTACGCCGACACCCTGACTGCCGAACGTGTCCGCCGGGTGATCAATGGCTACAAATACGAGGGGACGCAGAAGGAAGAGTTGTTCCGCAAAAAAGTCAACTTCTCGACGCTCAAGGATGCGCCCAAACTGCTGCGCGAGATTGAGCACCTCGAACAGGTGAAAGGGAAGCGCTTCGACAAGATCAGCAAGACCATCAAAAATGACGAATTGCTGGTTATTGGCGAGAAGAAAATAATCGAGAGATCCGAAGGATTGGGCGGCGGTTTCACCTACTGCACACTTGGACAACCACTAGATCTTGATAAACTGCTGACCGGTGAACATCTTCCCGATTTCCGCAGTATCGGCGCGTGGTTGTTTCATACCGCCACCGGGATGGCGTTGCCGAACTGGGTAGGGGCGTATTGCAATACGCCCCTACAAGGCAATACGCCCCTACAAGGCAATACGCCCCTACGAGGGAACGCCCCTACGGATGACGCCATCATTGCTGAATGGTATCTGGGTGAAAGTCCCAGCTACCATGTCTGGCTGATCTACCGACCGAATCTGGACTGGCTCAAATCCCGGGATGCGGCTTTAACGCTGACCCTGGCGGAGAAAATCGCCGCCACTTTTGTAGGGGCGAATGGCGATTCGCCCAATAAACGTCATCTGGTTTTTGCGCCAGCCCGATTTGTCGCCAGTAAGCACCTGCTGCCACTCGGCGTTGAGCATGCGCCACTACCCTTCGCGCTGTACCGGTTTGAGAAGGATTGATAAACAAACGGCGATCTGAATCGTAGGGGCGACAGCACAGCTTAATCGTGCTTCGCCCGCCTTTGATGTCGATTCTGGCAAGGCAAGGGCGAAGCAGGTAAAACTTGCTTCGCCCCTACTTCGCACCTACAAAGGATCATTATGATTTTTAACCCAGACATTCACCACCGCCATTCAATCCGCCTGAAGGATTATGATTATTCGCAGGCCGGGGCGTATTTTGTGACACTCTGTGCCTGGCAACGGGAATGCCTGTTCGGTGACTTTGTTGATGGTAAAATGCGGTTGAATGAATTGGGGCAGGTTGTTGAATCAGTTTGGTGTGGGTTAATCAGGCATTTTGCAAACCTGGATTTAGACCAACACGTGATCATGCCGAATCATTTTCACGGAATTTTACAGATTAACGACACAGCAAATAACGATAACGTAGGGGCAAAGCAAGGTTCATCTGCTTTGCCCGGTTTTGATGTCGATTCAGGCAAGGGCGAAGCAGGTGAGACGCTTGCTTCGCCCCTACAAAATCTTTTGCATGGTACTGTTTCTGGCTCATTTGCTGCGGCTGTCCAGAATTTTAAATCTGTTTCAACCCGCAAGATCAATAAAATCCGCCAGAATCTCGGTTGCCCGGTTTGGCAGCGAAACTATTACGAACGGGTCATCCGCAACGATGCAGAGCTGGAGCGAGCACGGGAATATATCATTAACAATCCACTGAAGTGGAAATTGGACAAGGAAAATCCTGCAAATCAACAGCAACCCACGTAGGGCCAAAGCACAGCTTCACCGTGCTTCGCCCGCCTTTGGTGGTGATTGCCCTTTTTGGTGGCGATTCCGACATGGGCGAAGCAGATACGGCTTGCTTCGCCCCTACACAATACGTCGACACGGGACAATGAATGGAACTTAAAGATTTCCAGCAACGGGTACTCGATACCCTTGACAGCTATCTGGATGAATTGAAGTCCAGTCAGGCCAATTATCTGAAGATTGTTGCGCTCAAACAGGAGAATCCCGACCTCGACCTGCCTTTGCCTGATCCCACGGAGAAGGCATGGGGCAAGCTCAAGAGCGCAGATAGACTTCCGCCGGTTCGACACGCTATTCCCTTCAGCCCTCGCAGTGACGGAGTTGGCCGCCCGGTCCCCTCAATTGCCCTCAAGGTCCCCACTGGTGGTGGTAAAACCATCCTGGCGGCGAACGCCGTATCCCGCATCATGTCCAAATATATCGACAGCAATTACGGATTTGTACTCTGGATTGTGCCGAATGAATCCATCTACAGCCAGACCAAGAGGGCACTGTGCAACCGTAATCACCCTAATCGCCAGCAACTGGACAAGGCCGCCGCCGGACGGGTCAAAATCCTGGAGAAAAACGACCCGCTCAACAAGCGGGATGTTGAAAGCCACCTGTGCGTAATGCTGCTGATGCTCCAGTCGGCAAACCGGGAGACTCAGGAAACCCTGCGCATCTTCCGCGACCGGGGCAATGTCCACGGTTTCTTCCCTGTGGCGGATGATTATCTTGCACATCATCAGGAGCTGCTGAACGTACCGAATCTTGATGTGTACGGTAACAGAGAGGAGATGGGGGTTATCGTCAAGGATTCTCTCGGCAACGTCCTCCGTTCTATCCAGCCGATTGTGGTGCTGGACGAAGGGCACAAAGGATACTCCAAACTGGCTTTAAACACGCTATACGGCTTGAATCCGAGTTTTGTGCTGGAGCTGTCGGCAACCCCCAAGGATCGCCCCAAAGACATTCCACCCATGTACAGCAACTGGCTGGTGGATGTGCGGGGAAAAGAGCTGGACCGGGAAGGAATGATCAAGCTGCCGCTCAACGTGACCGTGCATGGCGGCGAAGAGTGGCGGGACTGCCTGCGGGAAAGTCTGGAACGGCTCAATGACCTGCAACGCGAAGCCGAACGGCTGCAAAGTGAAACGAGCCGCTATATTCGCCCTATCGCCCTGATTCAGGTGGAGCGAACCGGCAAGGATCAGCGGGAGAGCGGCCTCATTCACGCGGCAGAGGTGCGAGAGTATCTGCTGACCCTGGGAGTAAGCGAAAATGAGATTGCCGAAAAGACGGCTGAAAAGAATGAGCTGAAAGACCCGGAGAATATCGATCTTTTGAGTAAAACCTGCCAGGTGCGTTTCATTATCACCAAGCAAGCGCTGCAGGAAGGGTGGGACTGCCCTTTTGCCTACGTCCTGTGCGCCTTGGCGGCAACAACAAACAAAAGTGCCTTGACACAACTGGTCGGGAGAATACTCCGTCAGCCCAATACGATTAAAACCGGGATCGACGCCCTGGACGAGTGTTATGTGATCTGTCACCACGCTTCAACTCGTGAGGTGATTGATGCCGTCAAAGCCGGGCTGGAACAAGATGGCATGGCTGATCTGGCTGACCAGATCCGTGAGTACAAGGGGGATGGAGCGAAACGCCCCGAGCCGCGCACGATCAACCGCCGGGAGGAGTTCCGCACCACGAAAATCTATCTGCCACACGTCAACAGGGTGGATGGCGCCGATGTGCGACCATTCGACTATGAGCAGGACATCCTGCTGCGACTGCCATGGGAGCAACTGACACCTGACAGTGCCTTTGCCGAGCGGGTAAGAAAGATAACCACCACAGCGAGTGCCCGAACAATACGGATTGGCCTCAAGGATGATCTGACAGACAAGGACTTCATCACCAAAACGGATGGTGAAATCCGGCCGGAACTTGAGGCTTTTGATCCGGTCTACGTCGTTCGTTCGATTGTGGATATTGTGCCAAATCCATGGCGGGCGAGACAAATAGTGGCTGAAGCCATGGAACACCTTAAGTCTGCCGACCTTGAGGGTGAAGCATTAGGCCAACGTCAATCTCATATCATTGAAGAGTTGCGTAAGACTCTCCAAGCTGCTCGGGACAGATTAGCCGAAGAGCTATTTACGTCAGATGTTGCGGCAGGGTTCGTACAGTTTCGTCTGCGAACCGATGGCCAGAACTGGCGCATGCCGGATACCATGCCGACTGACCGGGCAGCCAATAGCCAGGAGCTGCGGCGTGATGACGGCCAGATCGTCAATCAGAGCCTCTTTGCCCCAACCTATCGGGATGACTTTAACGATTATGAACAACAGGTTGCCTGTTACCTTGACAGTGATGCAGCTGTTCGCTGGTGGCATCGCAATGTTGCCAAGCGACAGTACGGAGTGCAAGGATGGCGCAAACCGAAAATCTACCCGGACTTTATCTTTGCCCTGTCAGCAGAGGGGGGAGTCGAGCGGGTGATGATCGTGGAAACGAAAGGCGACCACCTGGCCGGAAATAACGACACCGAGTACAAGAAAAAACTCCTGGAAATCTGTTCCGGCTCATTCAGTTGGGAGAACGCTACACGTGTTGGCGAGCTGGAACTGGTCTACAACCCGCAGACCACCGTAAACTGCGCCTTGGTATACCAGAAGGATTGGCAGTCGGAGATGGGCGGACTGATGAACATGTGCCAAGGCATGTAGTGTGATAACACATGACCCGCACCCTGATGAGAACGCAATCCGCTTGAACATACAATCTTTTTGACTCACTCCCCTCATCATGGTAGTTTGCTGAGATAAATTCAGACAGGAGAATCACATTCATGAGCATAGTCGTCGTCGGTACGGTTGCGTTTGACACGGTTGAAACCCCCTTCGGGCATGGTGAAAATGTACTGGGAGGTTCTGCCACCTACTTTTCAACCTCGGCCAGTTTTTTTACAGATGTATCTCTGGTTGCAGTAGTCGGAGAGGATTTTCCGTTAGAACATGTCGATTTTCTGCAATCACGCAACATCGACACCACCGGCCTGCAGCGGATTCCGGGTAAAACCTTCCACTGGAGCGGTCGCTACGGCTATGACCTGAATGAAGCCCAGACACTCGATACGCAGCTGAACGTTTTACGTGACTTTCAACCCAATCTGCCGGAATCCTATCGTGATGCAGAGTACCTGTTTCTGGCCAATATCGACCCTGATCTGCAGATGCAGGTCCTGGAGCAGGTCAGAAATCCGAAACTGGTGGCATGCGATACCATGAATTTCTGGATATCCTCCAAGCCGGAGTCGCTGAAGAAAGTGCTCCAGAAGGTTGATATCGTTGTCATCAACGAAGGAGAGGCACGTCAGTTTACCGGCGAAGCCAACCTGGTCAAAGCCGCCCGCCAGATTATCGCGCTGGGATGCAAGCGCCTGGTAATCAAGCGTGGCGAGTATGGCGTTCTGATGTTTACGGCCGACTCTGTCTTTGCAGCACCAGCTTATCCGCTGGAGGAAGTTTTTGATCCAACCGGCGCCGGAGATACATTTGCGGGTGGCTTTATGGGCTATCTGGCCAACACGGGTGATCTGTCGGAAGAGGGACTGCGCCAGGCCATCGTTATCGGCAGCGTTATGGCATCTTTTAATGTTGAGGATTTCAGCCTTGAGCGTATGAAACGACTTGAATACCCCGAGATTGAAACCCGCTTCAAAGACTTCCGGTCGTTGACCAGTTTCAGCAATATCGCCATAAAATGAATCTGCTTTACTGGTTCATACCGGCGCTGCTCTGCTGTGTACAATTTTCAGGCTGCGCCTCCGGGCGTAGCCATGGTGACGTAAAGCCCAACCCGGCCGCCTATCATTATCAGATGGGGCTCTCCTATCTTGGGGAGCGTAATTTTACCGCCGCTCTGTTTGATCTGACGGAAGCTGAAAAACTGGATCCTGACAATCCTAATGTGCTCTACAACCTCGGCAAGGCCTACATGGGAAAGCGGCGTCCCGAACTTGCCGAACCACGTTTTCTGAGAGCTCTCACGCTCAGGCCGAATTTTTCAGTTGCACGCAATGATCTGGGGGTTGCGTATCTTGAATTGAAGCGTTGGGACAAGGCTGTTGAGCAGTTCAAGATCGTAAAGGATGATCTCTTTTACGAAAACAATGAGAATGCTGCCATAAACCTGGGACTTGCCTATCTCGGCAAGGGAGACTTTACCAGCTCACGGGAAGAACTGCAGGCCGTAGTCGCCGCCAATCCCCGTAATCCGGTGGCGCGGGTCTCACTGGGGCGGGTTTTTTTCGCACAGGACAAGCTTGATCAGGCACTGGGTGAATACAACAAAGCGCTTGAAATTTACCCGAATTATGGCGCAGCCCGATTTTACCTGGGACAGGTACAGCTTAAACGCAACGATGTAGATGCTGCCAGAACCGCTTTCAAGGATGCCATTCGATTGATACCCGACACCGAGTTGGGACGCGCAGCTATGGGATACCTGGATCTGTTGAAGTAAGTGAGGTCTTGATTGCCTGAAACAGCCATAAAACCAGCCGAAACTGCCCCCAGTTCACCGGGCGCGATTCTTAAACGATGTCGTGAATACCATGAAATCTCGCTTGAAGAGGCCGCCGATACTACGAAAATTGGCATTTCCCACTTGTCAGCCCTGGAAGATGACCAGATCAGTGAATTTGCCAATCGGGCTTACCTGAAAGGGTTTCTGCGTATCTATGCCGCCTATCTCGGCTTGAATTCTGATGATCTGTCACGTATGTATGACAAACTCTATGGCATAACCGGTGAGACCGGCGATGCGGGCACCGCACCGACTGAAATAAAATCTACCCGCCCGGACCGGCGGCTGATGCTTCTCAAAAAACTGGCCTTTCCCGGCCTGCTCCTGCTGCTGGTCCTGATAACGGCTACATTTTTCCGACGGCCGTCACCTTCTCCCGTTCGCCCGAGCCCGCTCGTGGCTGCTACGCCACCCTCCCCTGTTTCAGCTATCCAGCCGCAACTCAGCGCTGCCAGAAATAAAATGGAGCTCCCCCCTGTAAACACGACTCCGAAAGTGCCCGCTCCGGTGCTAAAACCTGAACCCGAGACTGAGCAGATCGATGTTCGCCCCGCTGAAACGACCAAAGGATTCGTTCTCAAGATCAAGGTTATCCAGAACGGCACCATGACTGCTAATGTTGATGGTGCGGGAGGCCAGAACTACGAGCTTTCCACCGGCGATATTATCGAATGGAAAATCGACCGGGGAGTGACGCTTGAACTGAGTGATGCCGGGGGGGTCGAGATTGAGTTGAACGGAAAACCGTATAAGCAACTCGGACCCCAGGGAAAACCGGGCTACGCTGAATTCAACGCCAATGGCCTTAAACAGTAATCAGGATCCTGATAGCTCGAGTCATACCGGTTCCTGTCCACGCCCACGCAGACAACAAAAATATCGGCACCAGCTTGACAGATCTTTGCACCGTGCTAGACTTCCTCCATTCAATGTAGCAGTAGGGAGTACGCCGTGCACCATGATCAGAAACGGATACTGGTTGTAGAAGATGAGGAGAATGCCCGTGTGGCGCTCGCCAAGATTCTCGTCAACGAGGGGTTTGATGTCGCAATGGCGGGCAATGGCCGTGAGGCGCTTGACCACCTGCGAAGCTGTGACGCCGAACTGATCATAACAGACCTCAATATGCCGGAAATGAACGGCCTGGCATTTTTGCGAGAGCTCAATCTGCGGCACCCCTCCAGCAACGTCATCATGATTACCGCCTACGGCGAAGTAGAGTCATATCTGGAGGCCATGACGCTGGGCGCTTTCGAGTATATCAATAAACCGGTCCGCTATGACGATCTGAAAAAAGTGATCAACAAGATCTTCAAAACCGCCTGATGTTTCGCTGCAACCTTCAAGGAGGGTATGACATGAAAAATTTCACTAAAATCCTGACCGCCATCGATTTTTCGGAAAACTCTGACTTCGCCTTTGAATATGCACTGACCATGGCGCAAAAATTTGATGCCGAGCTGACGATTGTGCATGTCATCAACGAGCCGGTTGATCTGCGTGGCTTTTACGTTCCACACATCTCCTTTGAGCAGCTTGAAAAAGAGATCGAAGACGGGGCGGCAAAAATGATGGAGAGCTTCTGTGCAACCAGGCTGAGCGGCTTTACACATTACAAGACCGCCATTATTTCCGGTATCCCGTACGATGAAATTACCCGTGCGGCGGAAGAGTGCGGCGCCTCACTGATTGTACTGGGAACCCATGGACGCACCGGGTTTGATCACCTTCTTTTCGGCAGTACCGCCGAACGGGTTGTACGTTCTGCAAGCTGCCCGGTACTTACGGTCAGGCTGCCGGTCGCGAAAGACTAACTTACACACGAGGCACTCACAGACTCCATGCCAGTTGAAAAAGAATCTCGCCCCACACTTGCCACGCTTGTAATTATCGATGATGATCCCAATCTCCTCGAACTTACATCCCTGATCCTCTCCCGACGCGGTTTCCAGGTCTTTGCAGCGTGTACCCCACGCGCAGGCCTGGAGCTGATCGCCGCCCATTCTCCGGAACTCGTGCTGCTTGACTACGTCATGCCGGAAATGAACGGACTTGACACGCTACGACAGATTAAGTCGCAATTTCCCGATACGTACGTGGTGATGTTTACCGGAAAGGGAAGCGAAGAAATTGCTGTCGAGTTGATGAAAAGCGGCGCTTCCGAATATCTGCTCAAGCCGTTTAACAACCGCAACCTGATTGAACGACTCGAAAATGTCCTTAAGGTACGTGAAGTTGAGCTGCATAATCGCATACTGCAACGGGAGCAGGAGCGGCTGCTGCGCGAGATTGAGACCTGGAATCAGGAGCTTCAGAATCGGGTTCGTGAAAAGACTGAGGCGCTTCACAACGCGCAGGATGAGATTGTTCAATCCGAAAAGCTCGCTGCGCTCGGCTATCTTGCGGCCGGTATGGCCCATGAAATTCGGAATCCGCTTAACTCGATCTCACTGTTTATTCAGCTGATGCGACAAAACAGTGACGATCCAGAACAGCGTGAATATCAGGGTAAGATTCTGAAGGAAGTCGAACGGGTCGATGCAATCATCCGGAAATTGCTGGATGTTTCCCGTCGTACGAGGGTCATTACATCAAATGTTCTGATCAACCGGGTCATAGATGCTGCCCTGGATGTATTCGCACCCCAGATAGAAACCCGCAACATCATAGTTGAACGGAACTATACTACCCTGCCGGCGCCTATTACTGCCGATGCGGCCGAACTGGAACAGATTTTCACCAATCTGTTCCTGAATGCACTGGATGAAATGACGCAGGGGGGGCGACTGGTTATCGAAATAACTCAACAGGACAGTCGTGTCATTATCAGAGTTTCAGACAGCGGCGGCGGCATACCTGAAAGTGCCCTGCCGAACATATTTGAACCGTTTTACAGCACCAAGAGCCGTGGCACCGGCATGGGACTGCCAGTCGCCCAGCGGATAGCCCGCATGTACGAGGGGCTGCTGACCGTTGAAGAAACCTCTTCCCTGGGCACCATCTTCCGCTTGGAGTTCCCGATCAGCCGCTAAAAGCACATTTGCCATTTCAATATCTGGTAAAGTGGTGTATGACACTCATGCTTTTCACTACCGGAACGGGGTAAAATGTAGCGGCCATGAGTACACCACGCGAAAAAATTCTTTTAATCGATGATGACCCCTTCTTCTTAAAAATACTATCCGATCATTTCTCTGCAAGCGGTTTTACTGTTTTCAATGCCAACGACGGCATTGAAGGGATCAAAGCCTATCTGGAAAAGCTGCCTGACGTCGTCATCTCTGATCTGGTAATGCCTCGCATGGGGGGAGTCAGCACCTGTATGGAAATAGCCCGACTGGCGGGCGATCATCCGCCGGTTATCGTAATGCTGACCTCCATGTTCAAAGAAACGCCGCACGAACACGCAACCGCTGAAATGGGTGCCCGGGTTCATATTCCCAAATCCACCACTCCGCTGGACATTGTCATCATCGTCGAACAGCTTCTGGAACGTCAAAAGCAGCTACAGAGCTGAGCTCATGCCGTATATCTACCGAAACCTCCCCCTCACCCCGCACGACAACGAAGAAGCACTCCTCCAGCTGCTTGCTGCCAGACTGGCGGTTCCTCCGGCACTGCTGCGTGACGTCCATATCATGCGCAAAGCGGTTGACGCCCGTAAAAAAGCCGCTATCAAACTGGTCTACACACTCGCCTTTGCTGCCGATACTTCCCTGCGCGAGAAGCTGGGCAGTGACCCGAATGTTGAATGGGTGGCCGAAACTGCCGCGCCGGAGATCCCCAGGATCAGTACCCACAAGCGAATTGTCATCGTCGGGAGCGGCCCGGCCGGTCTGTTCGCTGCACTGCGCCTCCGCCAGTACGGCCTGACCGCCACCATCATTGAGCGTGGAGAACCGGTCGAGCGCCGGACGTTGGCGGTCCAGCAATTCTGGAAGGCCGGCATCCTCGATCCCGAATCCAACGTGCAGTTCGGTGAGGGGGGTGCCGGAACATTCTCGGATGGCAAGCTGACCTGCCGCTCAAAAGATCCGCTGGTGCCATGGGTGCTGGAACAGCTGATCAGCTTCGGCGCTCAGCCGGAAGTACGCTATCTGGCAAAACCGCATATCGGCACCGACCGACTGCGGACCGTGATCACCGCCATACGCACCGAACTGATTGCCAGCGGTTTTTTGGTCCGTTTCGGCTGCCGCATGAAAGACATCGTGCGGAAAGATGATAAAATCTGCGCGCTGATTGTAAACGGAAACGAGGAAATCTGCTGCGACCAGCTGATTCTGGCCTGTGGACACAGTGCCCGCGACACCTATGAGTTGCTGGAGCAACATCAGATTCCGCTGCTGAGAAAAGCTTTCGCCATGGGACTCAGAGTCGAACATCCGCAAGAGCTGATCAACCGTATCCAGTACGGAAATGGACAGCATCCGGCCTTGCCGGTCGCCGAATACGCAGCCACCTGGAATGACAGCAGCTCTGGTCGCAGCGCCTATTCGTTCTGTATGTGTCCGGGAGGTGTCGTAGTGGGGGGCTCATCCGAGCCGGGTGGCGTGGTAACCAACGGTATGAGTAGCCAGATGCGTAATTCACCGTTTGCCAACAGCGCTCTGGTTGTTAATATCCGCGAGGACGATTTTGAAGGTGATGGTCCGCTGGCCGGTGTCCGCCTGCAGCGTCGCTGGGAACGGCAGGCTTTTACCGCAGGTGGCGACGACTATCGTGCTCCAGCCCAGAATCTGCTCGATTTTTTGGGGTTACCGGGAGGCGGCAGCATCTCCGCCAGCTACCGCCCCGGCATCACGGCAGCCGACTTGGCAACCGTACTGCCGCACTTTGTCATACAATCGTTACGGTCCGGAATCGTCGACTTCGAACGACGACTAAGAGGTTTCATCACCGCAGAAGCAACCCTGATCGGTATCGAATCGCGTACCTCCTCGCCGGTACGGGTGCTGCGCGACAGCTACGGCGAATCGGTAGGTCTCAGCGGGCTCTATCCGACCGGTGAAGGAGCCGGTTATGCCGGCGGCATCATGAGCTCAGCCGTCGATGGCGTCAAAATTGCCGATGTTATTGCAGGACGTGTTGCTGCGCACTAACATCGCAGCATCACTTCGGTATATCCAGCTTTAGATCAAGTTCCCGCACACTCCCCAATGAAGCAACCGGGGCATCAAACTTCTCCGCATTTCCAACCAGCACCATCTTGAAAGCATCCGGATGCAGGTATTTTCGGGCGGCATTCAGCACATCAGCTGCAGACACCTTGGCAATATTATCACGGTAGCGTTCAAGATAATCGGCAGCGTAGCCGTAGTACTCGAGCCGGGCCCGCTGCGTCACGATTGAGGCAGGATTGGCAAAGCCGAACATGAAGGAATTGACAATGTATTCGCGGGCGGCATTCAACTCACTGTCGCTGACCGGCTCTTTGGTCATGCCGGCAATAATCCCGCTCATCAGCTTGATCGCTTTGACGGTTGATTCCGCCTTGGTCTCGGTTTCTGCGACGAAACTGCCGGTAAAACGTCGTCCGATATCGAAGTGACTCCCGACATTATAGGCCAAACCCTGGTTGGTGCGGATCTCCGTCGTCAGCCGCGATGTAAAACTCCCTCCCAGGATATAATCGAGCACACGTACGGCATACAGTTCGGGATCATCTTTGGAGAGACCCGGATGCCCCATACGGATGACGGTCTGGTTGACATCTTTCTTTGCATAGATGACCTCAGCCGTAACATTCCTGGCGGGCTGCGGGATCTCGGGCAATCGCAGCGCTTCAACCTTCCGGGCCGGTCCAAAGGTTGCGTTCAACTCCTTCAGCAGAACCTCACGATTAAAATCACCGGAAACGGCCAGAATGATGTTGTCCGTACGGAAAAAGCGGCCGTGAAAATCAAGCAGTTCCTGGCGCTGTATGGCACTGACCGAGGCGTAGCTCGGAACTACACCCAGCGGGTGGCCGGCGTAGATGGCTTTCCCGATCTCGCGTCCGGCAATCTCTTTCGGGTCGTCATTTTGGCGCCTGAGCCCTTCGATGGACTGCTTACGGGCGATTTCAATCCGCGCTGCACTGAAATCGGGGCGCAGCAGTACATCGCTGAAAATCTTCAGCGTGCGGCTGAAATTTTTGGTCAGGGTCGTCAACGAAACGGTGCCCATATCGCTGCCGATCGAGCTTTCGACCGAGGAGGCCATAAATTCAAGCTCGTCATCCATCTTTTCCGGTGACAGTCCACCGGCTCCGCCACTGCGCATGACGCTACCGACCATGCCTGCCAAACCGCTTCTGCCGGCCGGATCATAGACGGTACCGACCCGCACCAGAGCGGATATGTTGATAATCGGCAGTTCACTGTCGCGCAGCAGGTAGACCGGCATGCCGCACTCCAGCATGATCCGTTCGGCCTTCGGGATCTGATACGCCAAAGGCGGGAAAGTGATGTTGCGTGGATTGGCAAGCGCTTTTTCAGCGGCCGAAACAGGGGCCAGGCCAGCCAGCAGAAAGCAGAGTATCAGAATCAGAAATCTCATTATTTGTCACCACCCTTTTTTGTGATAAAGCCGACGGTACGATTTTCGCGGGTAAAGTAGTCACGGGCCACCCGCTGAATATCGGCCGGTGTGACCTTGGCAATTTTGCCCCGTTGTTCGGTCATATAGCGCCAGCTGCCGGTTACGGCCTCATATTCCGTCAGATTGCGAGCCAGACCACCATTGGTTCCCATCCGGCGCGCCTCTTCATATTCCATTTTATTGAGAATCCGCTGCAGGTCACGCTCTGTGACCGGTTGCGTTTTGAGCAGCTCGAGTTCCGCCAGAATTGACGCTTCGACTTCGCTGACAGTGTGTGGCGTCCGCGGGGTGGCGCTGACCAGGAACAGGTTGGGGTAGCGGCTGCCGGGAGCATCAAAAACGCCGACATCGGTAGCAAGCTGTTTTTCTATGACCATTTTTTTATGAAAACGGGATGTACGACCGCTTCCCAGAATCATGGTAATGACGTCGAAGACGTAATCATCGGCGGTTGCGATAGCAGGTTTATGAAACCCCATGACGATAGTCGGTTCGGCTTCCGCCACCAGTTCGATACGGCGCTCACCAGCCTGTTTCGGCTCTTCGGCGGTCACCGGCGCCAGCGTTTTCCCCGGCTTCATATCACCGAAGTATCGCTCTACCAGCTTGATGGTAGCGGCGGTATCTATATCGCCGACAATGGCCACAATGGCATTGTTGGGTGCGTAGTAGTTGTGAAAAAACTGCTCCGCCTTGGTACGGGTCAGCCCCTCGATATCAGACATCCAGCCGATAGTCGGCTGACCGTAGGGGTGGGCCAGAAAACTGGAAGCCAGAAAGGTCTCCCACAGCTTGCTGTCAGGGTCAGCATCGTAGGAGCGCCGCCGTTCCTCCATAACAACGGAGCGTTCACTGTAGAACTCGCGCAGCACGGCATTCTGCAACCGGTCCGCTTCGATGGCGGCCCACAACTCCAGCTTGTTGGCGGGGAGACTGATCAGATAGGTCGTACCGTCACGGCTGGTAAACGCGTTATAACCGGTACCGCCGTTTTTGGAATAGAGCTCGAAAAACTCGTCCTTGATGACAAATTTCGATGCTTCCGACTCCAGTGCCGTCAGCTTTTTCTGCAGCGTATCAAGCTGAACGGCATCAGCCTTGTCGCGCTTGGCTTTTTCTGCGATCAGCTGCTGACCGGTCTGCTCGATCTGAACCAGAAGCGGCTTCTCGGAGGCATAATCCTTGGTACCGATCGTGGTAGTACCCTTGAAGAGCATATGTTCCAGCAGGTGAGCAATTCCACGCTCATCACTCTTTTCATCAACGCTTCCGACCCGGAAACGGATCCAGGCCGAGACCGTCGGTGAAGTGTGCCGCTCAACCAGCAGCAGCTTCATTCCGTTTTTCATCGTATGTTCGACAACCTTTTCTTCCAGCGTCGCGGCCTGTAAACCGCTGACGCTGAGCATCATCAGCATGACTGCCATTACTATTCGCTTCATAGCTCTACTCCCTTTAAAATACTGAGAATTTAATATATTTCCGCGGATGGGCCTTGAAATCATTTACCAGGGCGTCCAGATTCTCCACCATGCGGTTCATGCGCTCATACAGTTCCTTGTCACTGATTAATTTTCCGGCTGTCCCTTCGCCGTTTTTAACCTTCACCGTGACCTCTTCAATCGCCTTGACGGAAGAATCAGCCCGGGTCAGCAGCGAAAGCCCCTTGTCATAAAATTCGCGATCATTGAGCAGCAGCCCGATGGTACCCTCTTTTGACATGATTTTTTTATTCAGATCGCGGACATCGTCAGCGGCCTGGGTACTCTTTTCAGACAACGCTACCAGCTTGTTATAGAGCGTTGTGTCGTAGATCAGTTTATTGAGCGTCCCCTCTGATTCCTGAATATCATGCAGCGTCTGGTCGGCCCGCGTCAGGATGCTGCTCAGCTTGTTGTACGGCTCCGGATCGCGATTTAATCGTCCCAGCGTCCCTTCACCACGGTTGATCGTGACGACCAGGTCTCTCATTTCAACGGCCAGACGGGCGATATTGGTGTACAGAGTCTCATCCTTACTCAGTTTACCCAAGGTCCCGCGCCCCTGATTGATACTATCAATAATACCGTTGACCCTGTCAAAGGTGGTGCCCGCCTTCTGAACGACATCATCCAGCTTGGTAACCGGCGTACCGCGCAAAAGCGGCGGTGCCTTCTCGGAGTAGCTGCTGGAGGGTGTAACATCAACGTACTTTTCGCCCATCAGCCCACGGGTCTTAATGGTAACCTTAGAGTCCGAACCGATCTTTTTCAAGGCATCGTTATCAACCTGCAGGTCGATACTGACTTCGTTGCTGACCTTCGGATCCGCAAAGCGGATATCGGTCACCAGTCCAACATCAACACCTGCCAGCCAGACCGGAGCCCCCTCCTTGAGACCGGCGACATCCTCCATCACCACCCGCACAGCGCCTTTGGGGACAAACATCTTGGTCTTTTGACCCATCAAAAGCACGCCGGCGGCGATGATGATCAGCGTCAAAAAAATGAAGACCCCCGCCCGCACCTGCGCCCACCCGATCTGATTACTCCGTTTCATACTCTGTACCACCTGGTTATTCATAATTTCAGTTCTTAAGCGTCATACGAACAGCGAACTTTCGGTTGGCTGCAAAAAATCACGCACCTCGGGGATAGAACTGGCCTTCAACTGCACTTCGTTCCCCTCAAACAGCATGCGCGCCTGATGCAGAAAGGTAAAGCGCTGCGATGTGGCGAAGGCGGTGTTCAGATCATGCGTCACCATCAGAGTCGTCTTCCCTTCCGCCTGCAGTCGCTGCATCAGATTGCAAATATTATACACGCCGATCGGGTCGAGACCGGTGGTCGGTTCGTCAAAAAAGATATAATCGGGATCAGCAGCCAGAGCCCGTGCGATCGCCACCCGTTTTTTCATACCACCTGAAAGTTCCGAAGGGTAAAGGTTGAGGGCCGCCTCGACCCCGACGAAACTGAGTTTTTCTGTCACGACAGACTGAATCTCGCGCGCTGAGAGGCGATTCTCCTCAAACAGGCGATAGCCGACATTCTCGCCGACGGTCATCGAGTCGAACAGCGCGCCCCCCTGAAAGACGATGGCGATGCGCTTGCGAGGTTCGATAAAGCGTGATTCCGGCAACCCGGTTATGCAGAGATCGCCGAGAAAAACCCGGCCGGAATCCGGATCCAGCAACCCCAATAGTAACTTGAGAATCGTTGTTTTTCCAGCCCCGCTGACCCCCAGAATCGTATGGTTGACACTCCGTTCCAGGCAGAAATCGAAATCTTCCAGGATTTTTCTGCCGCCAATTGAGTAGCAGAGCTGCTCCATGCGAATTGAATATCGGTCACTCACGGACACGCAACCCCTCCCATGGTACAAATGGTGCGATACTGATCCGCTGTCACCGGCTGAATTGAAAGACGACTCCGCGTTACCAGCGGCATATCGGCCAGGAGCGGATTGTTTTTGATACTCTCCAGCGTCACGATCTTCGTCATCGGCGAGCTGTAGCGTACATCCACCATATACCAGATCGGTTTCAAGGCGGAGTCTTTGGGGTCAAAATGCTCCCCGTTCGGATCGCGCGCGGTGAAGTCGGGATAACCAGCACGGACGACCTCGGCCAGACCGACCACCGCCGGTTCAGGGATGCTGCTGTGATAGAACAAAATCCGATCACCGACCTGAATTTGGTCACGCAGGAAATTGCGGGCCTGAAAGTTCCGTACGCCGTCCCAATGCTCGGTCATATTCGGGCACCCTTTCAGATCATCAAAAGAGAAACAGCCCGGTTCCGTTTTAAAAAGCCAGTAGTTCATAGTTGTGTACATAGCATGTTTCCTTCCTAAAATGAAGGTGGTTATCTGATTCGGTCATCACCGGGGCAACAGTACTTTATTTCACTTGACAAATGAAACAGATAAATCTACGGTTCAACGCTCTAAAGGGGAGTAGCTATCAGCCGGAGAAATGGCTGATCCCGTGTTCGTCAGCACAGTCGCAAGACTCGGACAGGGAACGATATCATCGCAAGCAAGACCTTTATCCAAAGCGCAGCAGTTCGCCGTGGGTAAAGGTCTTTTTTATTTTGCCCGACGGAAATCCAAGCAAGGAGAATAAAATGAAAAAACAGGTTGTACGAGGATTCACCATTTTGGCAGCCATCTTGTTTTTGAGCATTACGGTACTGGAGCCCAGCGCCCACGCCAGGGCCGGCGGCAGCCGTTCGTCCGGTGGTGGCGGCTCGCGTAGCTATTCCAGACCAGCCGCCCCTTCGTCTCAGCCCGGACCGTCACGGCAGCAGGCAGCACCTGCACCTGTTCAGCAGCAGGGGGGCGGATTCATGAGGAGCATGGCCGGAGGGCTCGCCGGTGGCATGCTCGGCAGCATGCTGTTCAGCAGCTTCGCCGGTGCAGGAAATGGCGGAGGTATGAGTGGTGGCGGTGGTGGCGGCATCGGACTGTTCGGAATTCTCATGCTGGCGGGAATCGGCTACCTTGTCTATCGCTATTTTAATAAAACAGAAGGTTAAATTTGAATAATTTTGGACCTTTACCAGACCTTCCGGCAACAATACGTGGCGTCTTTCTGAGATCAGACCGTCATAAGCAGATGTAATTTGGATTGATCTTCCGCTCATAGGTTCGACATACTTCTCCTTGAGCGGAGGATCAATCCGGTACGACCTGAAGTCCGTGTTCCAAGGCATTCGAAATCAAGGACAGCGCATATATCAGCCGCCCATCAGCAGGATCGTCTGGAACCCTTCTTAGTAAGGCGACATCCTGACGTCACTACTCTCGAACAAGCTCATCTACGTGATCATAGTAAGCGGCTTGGCAAAATCTTCAATGAGCGGGAGCGCTCAAGCCATTTTTGTCTTTTCTTTGACGATGGCAGGTGACTGTGCTACATTCCTGCACGCTGGAACGGGCAGGTGCTGTTTACAAAATGATAACTCTATACAAAACATGCATAACCCTGAACCAAAACGCCCCCTGAAAAGAGCCTGATTCCTCTTGAAATCCCAAACTAAAATTATCTGCATCGCAAATCAGAAAGGCGGCGTCGGCAAGACGACTACAGCCGTCAATCTGGCGGCCTGTCTGGCTGCGGCCGAGCGGCAGACCCTGCTGATCGATATTGATCCGCAGGGCAATGCCACCAGTGGTGTTGGTGTGGACAAATCCATTCTAAAGCAGACGGTCTATGATGCTCTGATCAATGAAGTCGATCCGGCTGCGCTGATTATCGATACCGGTCACCCGTTTCTGCATATTCTCCCCGCAAATTCTGATCTGGCAGGTGCTGAGCTGGAGCTGGCTTCAGAGCTGGCCCGTGAGCAGCGCCTGAAGATGATGCTGGCAACACTGGGTGAGCAGTACCGCTATATTATTATCGATTGTCCCCCCTCTCTAAACCTTTTGACTATCAATGCCATGACCGCTGCCGACTCGGTGCTGATTCCGCTACAGTGTGAGTTCTATGCGATGGAGGGCTTTTCGCAGATTTTGCGCACCATCAAGCTGATCCAGAAGATGATTAATCCGGCGTTGAAGATTGAGGGCATTTTGCTGACTATGTTTGATGCCCGCAGCAATTTAGGAAAAGAGGTTGCCGAGGAGATTCGTACGCATTTCCCCGGCCAGGTCTTTGACGCGGTCATTCCTCGCAACGTGCGCCTCGCAGAAGCTCCCAGCCATGGCAAGCCGATTATTTATTACGACATCACATCGCGTGGCGCAGCCAGTTATCTGCAGCTGGCCCGTGAGATAATTCAGAGGGAGAGTATATAATGGCCAGGATTGGCGGACTCGGTCGCGGCATGGCAGCATTACTGCACGTGCCGGAACCAGTTGACGAGTCGAAGAACTATTTTATCTGTCCGATTGAAAAGATACGACCCAACCGCAATCAGCCGCGCAAACATTTTGCAGCTGACAAGCTGGAAGAGTTGGCGGCCTCGATCCGCGAGCAGGGTATTATTCAACCGCTGGTTGTGACAAAAACGGATGACGGTTACGAGATCATCGCTGGTGAGCGACGCTGGCGAGCCGCACAGAAAGCCGGCCTGCATGAAATTCCGATCGTCATTCGCGAGGCGACTCCGGATGCGGTGATGGAGCTTGCGCTCATAGAAAATATTCAGCGTCAGGATCTGAACGCTATTGAAGAGGCCCAGGCCTACCGCTCTCTAGTGGAGCAATTTTCAATCTCGCAGGAAGATGTCGCCAAGCGGGTCGGCAAGAATCGTACTACGGTTACCAACTCGTTGCGGCTGCTTAAGCTGCCGGATGAGATTCAACGGGATATCGTTGAGAATAGACTCAGCATGGGGCACGCTCGTGCGTTGCTGTCGCTGGAGGGAGCGGAGCTGGTTGAAAAGGCACGCCACGAGATACTGCACAAGCAGTTAAGTGTACGCGCCACAGAAGATCTTGTGCGCCGCTTGAAAAGTAATCCGCACCCACAACCAGCCAAGCGTCCACAACAACCGGACCTGCTGATAGCGTCACTTGAGGAACAGTTGCAGAAGCGCTTTCAATCACGGGTTGCCATTCGTAAAGTCGGCAGCAAGGGTGGCCGATTGGAAATTCATTACAACGATTCTGATGAATTAACCCGTATCATCGATCTGCTTGAGATATAAACGTAATGCCGCAATAAAAAATACTGTAAACATTTTATGATATAGCTTGACAGCGATAATCTTATCATGATAGTTAGCGTCTGTTTTAGAGTCGTTCGTGGGATACAGTATACAACTTAACATGCCTGCAAGGGGTAGGTCGTGATAGAATTAAACTTATCGTTCGTTATTCAGCTGGTCAATTTCGGCATTCTCGTGCTTGTCTTGAATATGTTCCTGTACAAACCGATACGCAAGGTTCTGGCCGACCGACGTCAGGTGATCGACTCCGCTCGTCAGAAAACAGTTTCGGTTGATGCTGAAGTTCAGACCAAGATGGCCCAGTATCAGGCCCGCTTGCACGAAGCCAAAACCGAGGCCGGTGCCCGTCGTGCAGAGGCATTAAAGCTGGCGCAGACTGAAGAGGCTGTCGTACTTGGAAAAGCTCGTCAGCAGGCGGCAGATTCTTTAGCGGCGATTCGTGATCGTGTTGCCAAAGAAGCAACCGAAGCACGCGAACTTTTAAAGAAGCAGGCCGAGTCGCTCTCCGGCGACATCTGCGAGAAAATACTCGGGAGGAGCCTGTAGTATGTATAAAATATCCACTCGCACCAAAAAAGCAGTGCTTATTCTGAGCTACGTTACACTGCTGTTAGTATGTGCTTCACTCGGGTATGCTTCTGAAGGCGGCCAAGGCGCAAGCCACGCAGGAAGTGCAGCACAGATGAAAGACCTCGGCTGGCGTGTGCTTAACTTTGCCGTACTGGTTGCAATTATCGTATGGGCGCTCAAGAAAGCTGATGTCAAAGGTTCACTGGCCGCCCGCCAGACAGAGATCGAAAAAAGTCTGAAAGATGCCGAATCTGCCCGCGATGCCGCCGAAGCTAAGCTGCGCGAATACAGCGGCAAACTTGATCAGGCTTCCAAAGAAATTGACGACCTTCATGCAGCGATTATCCGTGAGGGTGAACAGGAAAAAGTGCGCATCGTAGCGGAAGCCAATCAGGCTGCCGAAAAGATTATCGCCCAGGCTGCACAATCCGCCGAACAGGAAACCATCAAGGCCCGTACGGCTCTGCGTGTAGAGGCAGCCCGCCTGGCAGTTGAGCTTGCCAACGGCAAGCTGATCAGCACCATAAAGAAGGACGACCACGACCGATTTGTCGGTGAATATCTTGACAAGGTGGTACAGATCCAGTGATTAATAACGCACTTGCGAGACGATATGCCAAGGCGCTCGTTCAACTTGGTTCCGAAGGTGGCTTGGTAGACCAGTTCCGTGAAGAGCTGGCTGCAGTTGACTGTTTGTTTGCCGGTAATGCTGAAGTCCGTGCAGCTTTTTCAGATCCGGCACTGACGCTTGATCAGAAAAAAGCGATCATGAAAGAGCTGATTGCAAAATTGGGCAGCTCCGAGCTGGTCTCCAATTTTCTGCTGCTGCTTGTCGATAAGAACCGCGTCGCTTTCCTGGGTCAGATTGTTCAGACCTACGAGCAGCTGGCAGATGAATTCTCGGGTGTTATTCGGCCGCTTATCCGCACCGCATTTGCGCTTGATGTTGCCCAGATTGCATCTATTCAAGCAGCGCTTGAAAAAAAGACCGGAAATAAAGTACTGCCGCAGGTGGTAGTTGATGCCTCACTTCTGGGGGGAGTTGTTACCCAGATCGGCGATATTGCATACGATAACAGTGTCAAGACCCAGCTTAAAAGGATTCAGGATATATTACAGAAGGGGTAGGAGCTTCCATGGAAATCAGAGCCGAAGAGATCAGCGAGATCATCAGAAAGCAAATCAAAGAGTATGGCAAGGAAGTGGAAGTGTCGGAGACCGGCACGATCATCTCCATTGGTGACGGTATTGCGCGTATACATGGCTTGGCAGGCGCTATGGCCGGCGAGTTGCTCGAATTTCCGGGCGGCGTGAGCGGTATGGTTCTCAACCTCGAAGAAGATAACGTCGGAGCCGCTATTCTTGGCGAATTCGCCGAGATCAAGGAAGGCGATACGGTTAAGCGTTCTGGTCGTATTACCGAGGTTCCTGTCGGTAACGCGCTGATCGGGCGAGTTGTTAATGCTATCGGTCAGCCGATTGACGGCAAAGGCGCCATTACTACCGACACGTTCAGCAAAGTCGAAATCAAGGCCCCCGGTATCGTTGACCGTAAATCAGTTCATCAGCCGATGGCTACCGGCCTCAAGGCGATCGATTCCATGGTTCCAATCGGGCGTGGACAGCGCGAACTGATCATCGGTGACCGTCAGACCGGCAAAACAGCTGTTGCCATCGATACGATCATCAATCAGAAGGGTGGCGATGTTGTCTGCATCTATGTCGCAATCGGCCAGAAGCGTTCAACGGTTGCTCAGGTTGTTTCCAAGCTGACCGAACATGGCGCCATGGATTACACAATCGTTGTTGCTGCGACCGCATCTGAATCCGCGCCGCTTCAATTTATCGCACCGTATACCGGCGTAACCATGGGAGAGTACTTCCGTGATAATGGTAAGCATGCCCTGATCATTTATGATGACCTTTCCAAACAGGCCGTTGCCTATCGTCAGCTTTCTCTGCTTCTGCGTCGCCCACCAGGCCGCGAAGCGTATCCGGGGGACGTTTTCTACCTGCACAGCCGTTTGCTGGAACGTGCCTGCAAACTCTCCGATGCTCGAGGCGCCGGGTCATTGACCGCTCTGCCGATCATCGAAACACAGGCCGGTGACGTTTCTGCATATATTCCGACTAACGTAATCTCGATTACTGACGGCCAGATCTACCTCGAGTCCGATTTATTCTTCTCCGGTGTACGTCCGGCGATCAACGTCGGTCTCTCGGTATCCCGCGTTGGTGGTTCAGCACAGACAAAATCAATGAAACAGGTTGCCGGTACCCTGCGTCTCGACTTGGCTCAGTATCGCGAAATGGCAGCTTTTGCCCAGTTCGGTTCCGATCTGGACAGAGCTACCCAGATGCAGCTGGAGCGCGGTGTGCGGCTGGTTGAAATTCTGAAACAGCCACAGTACCGACCTATCCCGAACGAAAAACAGGTTCTGATCATCTTCGCCGCCAATAACGGCTTTATGGATGATCTGGCGGTTGCGGTTCTTGGTCGCTATGAAACCGAGATGTACGCCTATTTTGATAATCGTCAGGCCGATCTGGTAAGTGAACTGCGTGACAAGAAAGCGATTGATGACGATCTGAAGAAACGGATTGTTGCTGCACTTGATCAGTTCAAAAAGGAATTTACCGCTTAAACAAGGACGGATTGACCAATGGCGAGCCTTAAAAGCATTAAAAAACGGATTGTATCCGTAAAGAATACCCGCCAGATCACCAAAGCCATGAAAATGGTTTCGGCGGCCAAATTGCGCCGTGCCCAGGAGAATGTTGTCGCTGCCCGGCCGTATGCCCGTAAGCTCAGCGAAGTTCTGGAATCACTGGCCGGCAACCAGAGCGGTGATCTGCATCCTCTCCTCGAAGCGCGCGAAGCAAAAAAACTGCTACTGATTGTTGTCAGCTCCGACAGGGGGCTGTGTGGTGGTTTCAATAGCAATCTCTGCAAGGCGGGCGAGCGTTTCATCAAGGAAAACAGTTCAAAGTATGAGCAGATCAGAGTCCTGACCGTTGGGCGTAAAGGCTTTGAATATTTTAAAAACCGGCAGACAATCTACAAAAACTACACCAATATTATTACCAAGCCAACCTATCAGGGTGCTGCGTCACTTGCGCAGGATGTCATAGAAGGGTATCTGGCTGGTGAGTATGATCGTGTTGAGCTGCTGTACAATGCCTTCAGAACCGTCATGTCTCAGGATATAACCTTTCAGCCTTTGTTGCCGATCATACCTGAACAAAAAGCTGAAGGTGAAGATACAACTCCGGTCGAGTACATCTATGAGCCGTCCGTCGGTGAATTGCTGGCTGAAATCCTGCCTAAAAACATCGAAGTGCAGCTCTTCAAATCATTGCTTGAGTCGGTTGCCGGTGAGCATGGCGCACGTATGACAGCCATGGACAGCGCATCCAAAAACGCAAATGAAATGATCGGTAAACTGACACTGCAGTATAACCGTGCCCGTCAGGCAGCTATCACCACGGAGTTGATGGAAATCATCTCCGGCTCTGAATCAATCAAGGGATAATACAGAATTCGCATCACTATAGAGAGGCCGCAGGCCGCAGGAGGACACTGTTCCATGAGTCAAAACACAGGTAAAATTACGCAGGTTATCGGCGCTGTTATCGACGTCGAGTTTGAGCCCGGCAAATTGCCCGAGATCTATCACGCCCTTCGAGTAACCAACCCGGCCATTGATGACCGTGAAAATAACCTGGTACTTGAAGTCGCACAGCATCTGGGTGAAAACTCTGTACGTACAATTGCAATGGACTCAACCGACGGTCTCAAACGCGGTCAGGTAGCTATCGATACCGGCAAACAGATCTGTGCACCGGTCGGCCACAAGACACTCGGACGCATCATGAATGTTATTGGTGAACCGGTTGACGAAATGGGTCCGATCGGTAATGAAAAAGAGTACGGTATTCACCGTGAAGCTCCACCATTTGAAGACCAGTCAACCAAAGTAGAAGCTTTTACAACCGGCATCAAGGTTGTTGACTTACTTGCTCCATATGCCCGCGGCGGAAAAATCGGCTTGTTCGGCGGCGCCGGCGTCGGCAAGACAGTTCTGATTATGGAGCTGATCAACAACATCGCCAAGCAGCATGGCGGTTATTCCGTTTTTGCGGGTGTTGGTGAACGTACCCGTGAGGGAAATGACCTCTGGATGGAAATGAAAGAGTCCGGCGTTCTTGATAAAGCCGCTCTCGTCTACGGCCAGATGAACGAGCCCCCTGGCGCCCGTGCCCGTGTTGCTCTGACAGCGCTCTCCGTTGCTGAATATTTCCGTGACGAAGAGGGTCAGGACGTTCTGCTCTTCATCGATAATATCTTCCGTTTTACGCAGGCCGGTTCAGAAGTTTCGGCTCTGCTGGGACGTATCCCGTCAGCCGTTGGTTACCAGCCTACGCTTGCTACTGAAATGGGTGAGCTGCAGGAACGCATTACTTCTACTAAAAAAGGTTCCATCACGTCGGTTCAGGCTATTTACGTACCTGCCGATGACTTGACAGACCCGGCTCCTGCTACCGCATTTGCCCACTTGGATGCTACGACGGTTCTTTCACGTCAGATCGCCGAGCTTGGTATCTACCCTGCAGTTGACCCTCTCGATTCGACATCACGTATTCTCGATCCGCAGGTTATTGGCGATGAACATTACGGTGTTGCCCGTTCTGTTCAGTACGTTCTGCAGAAGTACAAGGATCTTCAGGATATCATCGCAATTCTCGGTATGGATGAACTCTCTGAGGAAGATAAGCTGGTTGTTGCCCGTGCCCGTAAAATTCAGCGTTTCCTCTCGCAGCCGTTCCACGTTGCCGAGGCGTTCACCGGCGCACCCGGCAAATACGTTGAGCTGAAAGATACCATCAAAGGCTTTAAAGAGATCGTAGCCGGTATTCATGACGGTCTGCCGGAACAGGCTTTCTACATGGTCGGTTCGATCGAAGAAGCCATTGAAAAAGGCGCTAAGCTGGCTGCGGTTTAAACCCCTTGCTCCCCTCCTCATTGGGGGGAGAATTCGAAAATCTCTTGCCACTTCCTTTCTGTTTATTTTAGAAAGCCGGGAGGGGTTAACAAGGATAGATTATGGCTGAAAAAATGAAGCTTGACATAGTTACACCGTATAAAAAAGTAGTTGAAACCGAGGTTGAAGAGGTAACCGCCAGCGGTAAGCTTGGTGAGTTTGGCGTTTTACCGGGCCATGCACCATTCCTGACATCTCTCAGCATCGGCGAGCTGACCTACAAGAATAATGGTGTGCCTGTCAGCATGGCTCTTAACTGGGGCTATTTTGAAATCAAGGACGACAAAATCATCATCCTGGTTGAGACTGCCGAGACATCCGAGCAGATTGATGTTGAGCGTGCCCGTGCAGCTCAAGGGCGTGCCGAAGAGGCACTCAAAAAACTCACCTCTGAAGATAAACAGTTCAAGATCTACGAGGCTGCTCTTGAACGGGCCATTATCCGGATGCAGGTTGCCGGTAAAGCTGTTCGTAAATAATTCTTTTCACAGATAGAGACAAACTTGTATTAATCAGACCTCCGGGGTTTACAAAACCTCGGAGGTTTTGCATTTCAGTCGCTTACTTAACGAGTGTTTTCTGACCCGGCTTCCAGTTTAACGGACAGAGATTTGAGGTCTGAAGCCCTTCAAGCACCCGCAGCACCTCTTCAACACTACGCCCGACAGAAAGATTATGGACGACCTGATACTGGACTATTCCATTCGGGTCGATTATGAAAAGCCCGCGCAGAGCGACCCCCTCTTTAGCGTCCAGAATCCCATAACGCTGCGCCATATCCTTCTTTATGTCCGAAAAGAGCGGATATTTCAAATCGCCAAGATCTCCACGTTTAATCCAGGCCAGATGGGCGAATTTCCCGTCAACCGAACCTCCCAGAACCTCGGCGTTCAGTTTTTTAAATCTGGCGAGCTCTTTATTGAATCCGGTTATTTCAGTCGGGCAGATAAATGAAAAGTCAGCCGGATAGAAAAAGAGTACCAGCCATTTACCACGGTACTCATCGAGGGATACCTGTTTAACTTCCGTTCCGGTAATAGCTTCAACGTTAAATGATGGTGCCGCTTCTCCAACTTTTGCTAAGGTGGCACGCAGGTTAGCCGCAGAATCGGAGGCGGAAAGTGCGGCAGGAATTAACAGAAGCGTGATACAAAAAACGTACAGACACAATGATTTCATACAAGCTCCATAAAAGAGTATTACGGTTTACTGCCGGGGTGGACTCTGGTGACCGCTTTTTCGAACTCTGTCGGCGTGAAGCCCTTGAGTATCTCCTGATCGTTTCCGAGGACCACAACCGGTACTCCGTAGGTGTTGTATTTCTGAACCAGTTGATCCATTGCGGCAGGATCAAGTTCAACATCCCTGTTGATGAAGGGAATGTTGTGCGCGGTCAGGTATTCTTTCAGTTCGCGGCAATGAGGACACCAGGAGACGGTATAGATAACTATCTTTGGATAAGCGGATTTCTTTGGCTGTGCCGGATTAAGGATTGTTTGCGAAGCCCGGGTAGCCGCTTGTGTTGGCAGACCGGCTGATAGTAGAACAATGGTAAGTATCAGCAGCAGAGTAAAGTTGTGTGGTTTGAACTTTGAGAGAAACGATGCGTTGGGTACATATCTATTTTCCACGTTCAAAGCCCTCTCGTGCTGCAAGAAGATCGAGGTGAATTGTCAGCAGATCTTCAATCTCCAGCGGCATGTCGTTGTCACACTGTCGTGAATCGCGGGTCTTAATGTAGCGGCTACAGGCTTTGCAGGTGTCAACACGCGTGACACCTTCTCCTACGTTAAAATATGAGAGCTGATCTGCATCATCGCAGCCGCAATACGCACACGTCAGGCGTTTGAACGGCCAGATGAATGAACAGGTAGAACAGGAGAGCAACCGGCGTCCCTCTACGCCAACCAATTCCGCCATGCCGGCTCGCGAACCGCAGATAGGACAGAAACTCTCCTGCCAGCCGGTAACGTCTGCAAAACCAAATCCGGTTGAATAGCTCTCCAATGCGGTCTTGAGAGGTAGCTCAAAGATGTATTCAATCAGTGGTGATGGCACTGACAACAGCGCGGATGCATCATTGAGCGGTGAGCGATTTCGCCCCAGAATTGCTCCGTAAAGAGCGGCCGGATCGATGCTGCCGTTCTGTAGCGCATTCTTGACGGCCTGTAGATATTCAAGGTTTTCCTTGCCATTACGGCTCAGCACGTCAATAAGTCCGCGTAAAAAAACAGTCGTAGCGTCTCGATCTACATTCAGACTCGTACAGGTAATGTGTGGCACTCTGTTTTCGATTCTATAGGTATGGTCAGTAACTGGTGGTCGAACTTCAATTCCGGTCAGATCTTCCCGTCCCTGCAGATACTCATAGACATGCATAAAAAGAGGTACAATCTCTGCGTATTCGGGCAGTGTTTGTGCTGCCTGCTGCAGCGCGGCGATTTTACATTCAGTGGATGACATGGTTGCTCCTGAAAACGGTGCTAAAAAACTACTGATTATCGCCGGTTGTTTGCTTATACCATTTGGGATGATGTTTCTTCGCCCAGTTCTTTTTTACATCACCGTACAGCATGGCGTCGATTGTACCGGGATTGCCGATAGTAGCAAGATAGACATGTACGATGACGAACATGATCGATCCGACAAACATCAGGCCGTGCGAGAGAAGTGAAATCTGGACAATCCAGCGAGGAAACAACAGGGGCATCCAGATAAAAACTCCCGAAATACCAAGAACAGCCGTAGCAGCTGCAATGTAGAGAGCAAACAGTTTTTGTCCCGGATTGTATTTGCCGATATTGAAGTGGGCCGCTTTGCGTGAGAGATAGCCCCCCTGCTGTGAAACCCACTCTTTGTCATCCTGGTCAAAGGTTGAGATATCTTTCTTGTGATTGACATACATATACAGTGAGCTGAAAAAGAAAATTACTCCACCGATCTTATGTACTAAAATTGCATTCTGGCCGCCACCGAAAAAAGTAAAATAGCCGGTAAACAGGCGTGAATACAAACCGAGCCCCGACAGCAGCAGTGTAAAAAAACTTGCGGTTACTATCCAGTGCAGCACGCGCTCACTCGTGCTGAATCGTTCAATATAGTTACTCATGGCCGCCCCCTTCTTCATCCTCAATTTTTTTCGGTCCGATGGTCACGTAGTGCAGCAGCATGGCGCCAATACTTCCCCAGAATCCGAGAATGCCGAGCGGTTTGATAACGTCTTTCCAGATAAAAATAGACATCGGGATGCTTGGTTTTTCGGGCAGACCATACCGTTCCGGTGGCCCTTCAAGTGCATAGACCACTCCCAGTCCATTCAGGTCGCTTTCCCCGTAAAGAGTCTTTTTAGCGGCTTTTGCTGTGGCAATCAGAGTACTTCGGACACCGTATTTCAGGGTTTCGGTCGGACAGGCCTTGGCGCAGGCCGGTGTCATTCCGCCGCTGATGCGATCGGTGCAGAGGTTACATTTTGATACTTTATCGTCCGTGCCGTAGCGAGGGATATTGAAGGGACAGGCAGAGACGCAGTATTTGCAGGAAATACATTTATCCTTGTTGAATGCAACAATCCCTTCTTTGGTGCGAAACAATGCACCTGGTGACGGACAGACTTTCATACAACCGGCATCACCGCAGTGCATACAGCGTTCGTTGAAAAACAGCCACGAAATTCCACCGGTCGTCTCTTTTTCAATGAACTTTATCCGGTTGTAGAGTGCCGGTGTAAGGTCACGCGGGTTTTCAAATGTACCCTTGTTGGAGGTCTTATCCGCTTCCAGCTTGTTCCACTGTTTACAGGCAACCTGACATGAACGGCAGCCGATACAGCGTGAGGTATCTACAAGAAACCCTTTACGCGTAGCTTGGTTAATAGTATCGGCCATGACTTACCCCTTTCTCGCGATTCCGACCATAAAAGCTTTCGTCTCGGGAATCATCGTGTTGGCATCACCCGCAGTCGGGGTCAGCAGATTAGCGGCGTCGCCCACGCCGGGGGTGTGCCATCCGAAGCACCAGGGCATACCGATTTCATGCACAATCCGGTCGCCAATCTTGAACGGCTTGATACGCGGCGTGACGACTGCCACCGCCTCAATTTTGCCGCGAGCCGAGGATATCTCGATCATGTCACCGTTGCTGATACTCTTTTCCTTGGCCAGTTCCAGACTGAGTTCACAGAATTGACGCGGCTGAAGTTCAAGCAGCCAAGGGGTGTTACGAGTCATGACGCCACTTTGCCAATGCTCCGTGACACGATACGTCGTACCGACATAGGGAAAACGAACATCACAGGATGCCAGCACGTCCTCTTTAACATTCGCGTCATTGAAGATCTTGCTGGCCGGATTCGTCACCTGTTTGGACATGAAGTTTTCCGGGACAGGGCACTCCATCGGTTCGTAATGCTCGGGAAACGGTCCGTCCCTCAGCCCCTTTCCGAAAAGTGAACCAAGCCCGTCAACTTGCATGATGAAAGGTTTTTTCCCTTCTTTCGCGTCTGACATCGGTGGCCAGGGGCCATCGGGAACATCTCCCGTCCAGGCCCCCACTGCTCCGGTCGGTTGTACGACCGTAGGATTCCAGTGAATAACCGCCTTCTTCAGATTATATGGTTTGCCGTTCAGATCTACCGACGCCCGATTGTAAATAATGCGCCGATTAACCGGCCAGGCCCAGGCCCACTCGGGAAATAAGCCAATACCGGAAGGATCTTTCTTGCCTCGCCGTGCCATCATGTTACCTTTTTCGTTATAGCTTTGGCTGTAGATCCAGCAGCCACAGGAGGTGCTGCCGTCTGCCTGCAGCTGGGCAAATCCGCCGGTCAGTTCACCCTTCTTGCCCAACAGTTTTTTCGGCGATCCCGGAGGAGGAGCTGGCGCTGCTTTCTCGCCCGGCTTGAGCGGTTTCGGTTTCTCTTCAACATCTTCAAGGAAATAGCCGTTGATCTCTTTGGCTATGGCATGTACATCAACACTTTTAATCGTTCCGTCAGCCCGCTTGAAGCCGTAGTTCCAGGTCAGGTTGAGCAGCTGTTCCGGCAGTGCTCCACCCTCTTTGGCGTACAACTCTTTCAGTTTCTGATACAGCTCATGAATGATCTCGGCATCCGGTTTGCTCTGTCCAAGCGGGTTAACCGCTTTATAGCGCCATTGCGCCCATCTACCGGAGTTGGTTATTGAGCCCTCTTTTTCATAGGATGCTGCAGCCGGAAGCAGGAACACCTCGGTCTTGAGCGCGGCTGAATTCACTCCCGGACCTTTCCAGAAGGAGGCGGTTTCATTATCGAAGAGGTTGACTGTCACCATCCACTCCAGCTTGGCCAACGCATTTCTGACTTTGGTGGAGTTGGTACCGGAGCAGGCCGGGTTTTGCCCCCAGGCGAAAAAACCCTTGAACTTGTTCTTGATCATGGCATCAAAAATCATCAGCCAGGAGCAGTTCATGCCCGGATCGAGCTTGGGAAGCCAGGCGTAGCCGAAGTCATTTTCTTTGGTTGCTTTAGCACCGTAGATCGCCTTCAGATAACTCGTGATGTACTTGCCCTGATTCTGTTTCCAGTTGGCACTCTGCGGGTCTTTGGTCTGCGGAGCTATCTTCTGGATATAGGTCGCCAGATCGGTAATGTCTGCGGACGGCACCGGTAGATAGCCGGGCAGCAGATGGAACAGCAGGCCATGGTCGGTTGAACCCTGTACATTTCCTTCGCCGCGCATGGCATTGATGCCGCCGCCTGCAATGCCGATATTCCCCAGCAGCAGCTGGATAATGGCCATCGCCCGGATATTCTGGGTGCCAACGGTATGCTGTGTCCAGCCCATGGCGTACAGTTCGGTACCGGCCTTATCCGGTTTACCGGTTGAAGCGTAGAGTTTATATACTTCGAGCAGTTTGTCGGTTGGGGTTCCTGTAATCCTGCTGACCAACTCAGGGGTGTAACGGGAGTAATGTTTCTTCAGGAGTTGAAAAACAGAATTCGGGTCCTGTAGTGTGGCGTCTTTCTTGATCCCGTCTTCTCCCTCTTTCTGAAACGACCAGGCCTTTGCATCGTAGCTGCGCTTCTTAACGTCATAACCGGAGAAAAGCCCGGCCAGCTCTCCCGGCATCTTGAACTCGCCGTTCACCAGATACGAGGCATTCGTATAATTCTGCACATACTCCTCAAAATAGAGTTTGTTCTGCAGGATGTAATGGATCATCCCTCCCAAAAAGGCGATGTCCGTTCCTGAGCGGAGCGGAGCGTACAGGTCGGCTTTGGAGGCACTGCGAGTAAAACGCGGGTCAACGCAGATCACCTTTGCACCGGCGTCCCTGGCCTTCATGATCCAGCGGAACGATATCGGGTGGTTTTCGGCCGGATTGGCTCCCATGATCAGGATGACATCCGCATTCTTGATATCGATCCAGTGGTTGGTCATGGCGCCACGGCCAAACGATTCAGCCAGCGCCGGAACGGTGGAGCTGTGGCAAATACGGGCCTGATGCTCGATATAGACCAGGCCGAGACCCCGTAAAAACTTCTGGTAGAGGTAGCACTCTTCGCTGTCCAGCGCAGCACTGCCGACCGAGGCCATCCCCATGGTACGGTTGACCACGGCTTCGATCTCTTTTTCGACCTCGACAGTGCCGACTTTTTCCTTAATCTTGATTTTAGAGGTGGCCACAAAGGATTCGTCGCGCGCCTTTTTAACCCGCTTGGCTATCTCTTCAATAGTCCATTCCCAGCTGACATCCTTCCACTCGGTTGCGCCGGCGGCGCGGTACTTTGGTGTTGTCAGGCGGGCTTTGTTGTCGCGCAGCTGATAGACCGAAGAACCCTTTGGACAGAGCGCCCCCTCGTTGATCGGGTGATCCGGGTCGCCCTCGATATTGATGACCTCTCCGCCCAGAGTGTGAACGATCATTCCGCACCCAACCGCGCAGTAAGGGCAGATTGTGGTGGTCTCTTTGGCATACCGGATCGGCAGATCTTCCGCCCTGGCTTCAATCGGTGCCAGGCTGTAACCGAGCGTCGCCGCTGCCAGGCTGGAGCTGGACAGCTTTAAGAAATCTCTTCGTGAAACAGACATTCCCATACATTTCTCCTTTACATGTTATGCGTTGTGTCGTTGTAAAAATGCTGCGTCGAACAGAGCCTCATCATCAGGCGGATCCACAGAACGCTCACCATCACGCAGTTCGTAATAGTCGCGCGGCGTATTGATATTTATGAACGAGGTAAACAACGGATCAAAGCAGGCGACCTGTTCTCTGTTTATTTTGCTGACATTGGTACGGTCAAAAAAGGAGACGATTCTACGTTGCCCACTCAACAGGGTCGCTTCGATGGCGGCCAGACACCCTTTCCCGTAAAACGCATGCAGCGGCTCGAGCCCGCCGGAACTCTCCGGGATCAGAACGCCGCCAGCATCGGCACGAGCTGCCATAAACCGGATCAGGCTTTTCATGAGATAGGGCATGTCGCACGCAACGGCAAATATAGCCGGATTGCTGCTGTGATAGAGTCCGGAGTGGATTCCGGCCAGCACACCGGCGTGCTCGAACAGGTCGGGCACCTTCCTGCAGGGAAGAAAGTCATACTGTTCGGGATTGTTGGTGACGAGGATCACTTCGGGGAACATATCATTGAGCAGACGGTGGATGGCTTCAATGAATCTGCCACCCCGATAGGGTAGCAACGCTTTGTTGCTCCCCATGCGGGACGAACGCCCGCCCGCCAGGATTACGGCAGTAATACTCAGGCAGGGGCTCTGATTTTTTGGAGTAACAGCTATCAATTTCGGCTCCTCATCTATCGGGAATGCAAGCGCACTACAGGCAAAAAAAATTATTTCACGTGCGGCGCATATTTTTAATCAACCATTGTATTGTTTTATGTGACATATTTTAGTTCTATAAATAAGGTTTTACCGTCAGATGATGCTGTATACAGCAACTAATATGCCACTGCATATAGATTTTAAAATAATATTCTATGTGGTATAACTATCCGGATTATTACATGCCGTTGTCTCCGTTACGTTTTCGTGATTGAAAAAACCGGCGTATTTTGTGTAATTATTTCCATGCCTGTATCTTTTGGATACATTTTTGAGTGATGTTTTTAATGTGGCAAAAGCCCTGAATGAAGGCTGTTGCGGCAGGAGGTGTTGTGCGTCAGGCTAAAATTGTCATTTGCGACGATGAGAAGGAGATACTGCGCTACCTTAAAAAAATCCTGCATTCGCATGGCTACGCCGTTGACGTCTATGCAGAGGGGAAAACGCTGCTGGACCGGCTTGAAGCAGATCCAGCCTATATCCCTGATCTCCTGGTGCAGGACATCAACATGCCGGAGTTGAGCGGCATTGATATTCTGAAAAAAGTCCGCAAACTGCGACCCGCTTTACCGGTCGTCATCATGACCGCCTTCGGGAGCATCGACTCGGCGGTGCACGCGATCAAACTGGGAGCCTACGACTATATTACCAAGCCGTTTCCCAAAGAAAAATTGCTGGCCGTACTGGAGAAGGCGCTTGAGCGCGAGAGCCTGCTCAAGGAGAACCTGGGACTCAAGGCTGAACTTACGAACAGAAGTGCTCCCGGAGAGATCATCTTTGTCAGCAACAGCTATCGCATGGTCTATGACATGACGCTACAGGTGGCCGGAAGCGAGGCAAATATTCTTATCCAGGGTGAATCCGGGACCGGTAAGGAGCTGATTGCCCGTGCAATCCATGAGAACAGTGCCCGCCGGGAGCAGCGCTATCTGACGATCAACTGCGCTGCGCTGACGGATACACTTCTTGAGAGTCAGCTGTTCGGCCATACAAAAGGGGCCTTCACCGGAGCTGTCGCGTCTAAAAAGGGGCTGCTTGATGCCGCCGACGGTGGCACACTCTTTCTCGATGAAATCGGTGATATGCCGCTCTCGCTACAGGTCAAGCTCTTACGGGTTATTCAGGAGCGGGAGTTTACTCCGGTCGGGTCGACGGCAACCAGAAACTGTGATATCCGCATCGTAGCTGCCACCAACAAGGAGCTGGAACGGGAGGTCGCTGAAGGCCGGTTCCGCGAAGATCTCTTCTACCGGCTGAATGTCATATCACTGCACCCACCTCCGCTGCGCGAACGCAAAGAGGATCTGGAACCACTTGCGCGGCATTTCATCGCCAAATATTCGGCCCGCATGAAAAAGCATGTTGATGCCATATCCACCGGGGCCCTGGAACTTTTGCACCGCTACCATTTTCCCGGCAACATCAGAGAGCTGGAAAATATCATCGAACGCGCCGTCATCCTGGCCAGATCGCCCGAGATTAGCGCTGATCTTCTGCCGATCCGAACAAGTGCGATCACTCCGGTCATGTTACCAGCGGAGTGCAGTGACTCGCTTGAGAGCGTCGAGCGGCAGCACATTCAATGTGTACTGAAAAAGAACGCCAATCACAAAAGCCGAAGTGCTGAGATTCTGGGGATCACCCGCAAAACACTGGATCGCAAGATCGCCGACTACGGACTGATCATTCCCCGGGGCGGTTCCGAGCCGGACTAGCATGAGTCTACCACGACTATCCATACGTCTGAAGCTGACGATCGGCTCGTTGTTGCCACTTTTCATTGCAATCCTGTTTTGTTCGATGGTCGGCATCTATCTGATCGATACACGCATCAATGTACTTGCCCAGGAGAAGGTTCGTACCGATCTCAACTCTGCACGAGAAGTATACTCCAACGTAGTTGCTCATATTCGTGACGTAATCCGCCTGTCAACCAACATGCCGCAGGCCGCAGAAACCGTCATCGCCAATGACCAGGCGAAAATCGCCTCGCTTCTCTCCAGCATGAAAAAAATTGAACAGCTGGACTTTTTAACAATGGTGGATAAACGCGGAAGGGTGCTGTTTCGGGCCGGGAATCCCCGCGCTTACTGTGACCAGTTCGAGAGCGATGCGCTTATCCACAAGGCGTTACAGGGGGAAGTTATAGCCGGCAGTCTGGTTTTTTCTGCAGAACGCCTTCAGCGTGAGGGGGAAAATCTGGCACGTCAGGCCGCCATCTCTGTGATCCCTACAAAACGTGCCAAAGCGGAGGTTAAAAAAACGGAACAGGATGGCATGGTCATGGTTGCCGCTGCTCCAATCAGTGACCGGAACGGGAAAGTCGTCGGAGCGCTGTATGGTGGAATTCTCCTGAATAAGAACAATGCCGTGGTAGACAGGATCAAGAAGATCGTCTTCGAAGATGTCACGTTTGATGGCAAAGACGTTGGTAGCGCCACAATTTTTCTGGGTGGCACCCGCATCAGCACCAATGTCCAGAATCTGGATGGCACGCGAGCGATCGGCACCAGGCTCTCCGAAGAGGTCTATAACCGTGTGATCGTGCGTAAGGAGAAGTGGGCCGATCGGGCCTTTGTTGTAACGGACTGGTATTTCTCGGCCTACGAACCTATTTTTGATGTCAGTGGCGCTATTATCGGCTCTCTGTACGTCGGCATGCTGGAACAGCCGCATATTGCCTTGAAGAAAAAAGTGAGCCTCCTGTTTGGCGGGGTGCTGCTGGTCGGTTCGCTGGGAGGATTGCTGGTTTCAGGATATATCGGCAATCTGCTCTCGCACCCCATCCGGGAACTGACAGAGCTGGTGCAGAGGTTTTCAGCCGGTGAACGCGATCTGCGCATCGAAACCTCATCCCGCGACGAGATCGGCGAGCTGGCGGAAGAATTTAACGCCATGACCGTAGCGCTCAGACAGCGCGAATACGCAATCATGCAGCTGAACAGAGACCTGGAGGCCACGGTTCAGAGCCGTACTGCCGAGCTGGAAACAAAAAATATTTTGCTCCTGAAAACCCAATCAGAGCTGGTTCGGGCCGAAAAGCTGGCTGCTGTCGGCGAACTGGCAGCCGGAGTTGCCCACGAGATCAACAATCCGATGGCAATAATCAGGGGAAATTCTGAAATATTGCTCATGGATCTAGGCCCTGAGCACCCCTGCCGGGAGGAAGCCGAGGTGATTTCACGGCAGGTAGGACGGGTGGAGAGTATCGTCGGCAATCTGCTCAGCTTTGCCAGACAGCAGAGAAAGCGGATCAAGTACGTCGCACTAGACCGAATCCTTGATGAAATTCTGTCGCAAGTCAACCATCACGTACCGATGGTCGGCATCGAAGTCAGGCGCGAGTACGGTTTGGGAACAACTGAAGTCGAAGGAGATGAGAACCAGCTGCGCCAGGTATTTACCAACTTGATTGTGAATGCGGTTCAGGCCATGGTGCCGATAGGAATTTTGACAGTCCGGACCGACGTGGACATCTCAGATGAGACATGCCGCGTGGAAATCGGGGATACGGGGAATGGTATCCCACCGGAATTACTTAAAGATATATTTACTCCGTTTTTTACCACCCGAGAGAGCGGAACCGGGCTTGGACTCTCTGTCTCCTACGGCATCGTTGTTGACCATGGTGGCATGATTACCGTACGAAGCGAGTCGGGAGTCGGATCCCACTTTGTCGTCACACTTCCTTTGAAACATAAATAGTTCAAAACCGGCAGCGACACCTGTATACTGTGCGCAGACGGGAGTCAAAATCTTATTCCTTCGGGTGAAGGAGAAAGCCATGCAACAACCAACAGATTTGAAACGATATCACTGTTACGAACTCTTCTCCCAATCAACCGGAGTTGAAATCCGGGCGGCGGTCAAAAGCAGCGACGAACAGGGACGGGTTAGCGAGCGTTGTGGCAGAATCCATCTGCGCTTCTTTAAGCTGACACCAAAAACAAATCCGGATGACATCACGCAGATCCGTTTCATCTGCGAACCTGACGAAGCTTTCAGCCTCTCGCGCATGATCACTCTGGTGACTGAGTCTGCCGGGCCGGTCAAGGAAAAGCTGCAGCCGCACAAATTCTCAGCCGGTGAGCAAAGCGCTGAAACGGTAACAACGGTCTCAGTTGAGAAGTGGGAGCGAGGTGGAAAAACCGGATACGCCTTGACCGTCGGGCGCGGGAAGGATTATATCAGCGTGCCGATTCCGCTACCCAAATTCCTTTTTGCAGCCGAGTTTCTGCGGGTGCTTTCTACGCAACAGTGCTGGGTGGAACGACCGGAAAAGAAGTAGTAAACATGAAGGGAATTGTACATGGAAGAACAGATACTCTCTGAAATTACGCGATTCATCTGCACGCACGCCGGAAACCGTCTGCCCGGCAGCGAAAGTCACTATTTCGAAGAGCCGCTGGTCGGATTTTCATCTGCCGCAGATCCGCTCTTTGAGGAGTACCGCAGCATTATTGGACCCTTCCACCGTACTCCTGAAGAACTTCTGCCGGGAGCGGTTTCGGTCATCAGCTGGGTCGTGCCGATCAGCCGGGCGGTACGCGAGAGTAACCGCAGTGAGACCGAACTCCCTTCGCGCGAGTGGGCGCTGACCCGTTCACATGGCGAGGGGATTAACGGCGATCTGCGCCGCCATATGGTTGCCTGGCTGCAGGGCCTGGGGCACGCTGCCGCAGCTCCACAGTATTCACCGCTCTGGAAAGAGTTTGTCGATACGCCGGTCGGCATCGCCTCAAGCTGGTCGGAACGACACGCCGCGTACGTCGCCGGGTTGGGAACCTTCAGTCTCAGTGACGGTTTTATTACGGAACGTGGTATCGCTCACCGCTGCGGCAGTGTAATCACCTCTGTCGCGCTGGCCCCCACTCCGCGAAGATACAGCGGCCATCATTCCAATTGTCTGCATTATCATGACGGCAGTTGTGGCGCCTGTATCGCACGTTGTCCGGTCGCCGCCATCACCCGGGCCGGACATGATAAATACCGCTGCCGTGAACTCGTCTATGGCACCGCCCCGGCGAAACTCTCGGAGCTGTATGGTGTCCCTCAAACCGGGTGCGGTCTCTGCCAGACAAAAGTCCCCTGCGAAGCCGCCATTCCTGCGGCCTGCCGGATAGCCGCTTGAATTCTTTCGACAAACGCTACAACGCATTTTCTGTCGAACTTAAGCGGGTTTTCGGCCGTCGTGTCCAACGCATATCGATAGACGCCGGTTTCAGCTGTCCCAATCGTGACGGTTCTCTCAGTTCGGAGGGGTGCATTTTTTGTGGCGGTCACGGTTCCGGTTCGCATGGTATTCTCAGAAATCTCTCCGTTGCTGATCAGATCGAAGACGGCAAAGAGGTCATGCTGCGCAAATACAAGGCTTCACAGTTCATCGCCTATTTTCAGGCTTATTCCAATACCTACGCCCCCTTGGAACGATTGCGGGAACTGTACTCCACAGCGCTCGCAGCTCCTGACGTCGTCGGTCTGATTATCGCAACCCGCCCCGACTGCCTCCCGGACGATGTCCTGAGCTACCTTGCAGAAATCAATCAACTTAGCTACCTCTGGCTTGAGCTGGGTCTTCAGTCTATCCATGACAAGAGTCTGGCCTTCATCAATCGCTGTCACGACCACGCCTGTTCTGTAGATGCCATCAAGAGGGCCAGGGCGCGCGGTCTGCGGGTCTGCGTACATATCATACTGGGGCTTCCGGGTGAAACACGGGATGAGATACTGGCCATGGCGGAAGAGCTGAATCGGCTCGGCGTGGAGGGGGTCAAGCTACAGTTGCTACACGTCATGAAGGGGACGCGACTGGCTGAGCTGTACGAGCGGGGAGAGGTGAGTTTACTGGGACGTGATGAATACGTCGGGCTGGTCTGTGATTTTCTTGAACGTCTGAATCCGTCTGTTCAGATCCATCGTCTGACCGGGGATGGCGGCCGTGACAATCTGGTAGCACCGCTCTGGTCACTCAAAAAATTCGAGGTTCTCAATTTGATTGATGCCGAACTGGAACGGCGTGGCACGGGGCAGGGTGTACTCTGTCGCTCTGAGAAATAGTGCGCCGCAGATTACAGAGAGTGCCGGTTTATCTACGAAACATTCTCCACCCTCTGGAGCACCTCTCGCAACATATCAAAACGGTACGGTTTATTGATCAAAGCGGCAATATCTTCGTGAGCGATCTTAGCGGTAACATCGACATCGCCAAAGCCACTGGATATGATGATCGGAAGCTCCGGTTTGAGCGTTTTCAGTTCACGGAAAAGCTCGCCTCCATCCATGCCCGGCATGCCCATATCTGTTACAACCAGAGAAATATCGGTGGTATTCTCCCGGTAAAGCTCAAGCGCTCCTTTGCCGTCAGATGCTGCGATAACGGTGTATCCCAACTTTTTCAGCAGTGCTGCGGCAATCAATCGAACCTCTTCTTCATCTTCAACCAGAAGTACGGTACCGCTCCCCTGCCACCGCTCTGAAGTGATCGCGAGTACTGGCCTATTGGAGGCCGCTTCGCCGTGATGAATCGGCAGATAGACGGTAAATGTGGTTCCGTTGCCCGGCTTGCTGGCAAGTTGAATTGCCCCGCGATGAGCAGTAATAATGCCCAGTACTGACGACATCCCCAAACCTCGTCCGGTAAATTTTGTGGTATAGAACGGTTCGAAAATTCTGTTTTTCGTCTCATCATTCATACCACAGCCGTCATCAGTCACTTTCAGACAGAGATATTCGCCGACCGGAATGCGTTTGCCGAGATAATCCTTCTCACGCTGATTTTCATTGATCTCTGTGTGCGCCAATGAGACGTGAACGGTACCCTGCGCTTCGTGAATAGCTTCGGCAGCATTAATGATCAGATTCATGACAATTTGTCGGATCTGGCTGGCATCACCGGTAATGGATGCACTCTCGGACGAAATGATTGCATTGATCGTCACGTTCTGAGGGATGGTCGCCTTTAGCATCCGTATCATTTCTTCGACAATTTCCTTCATATTGACGGTCGTTTGGGTAAGTGTTGCCTTCCCGGCATAGGCCAGCATCTGGCGGCAGAGTCCGGCAGCACGATCGGCTGCCTTTTCAATCTCGGGAATCTTCTTCTCTGCCGATTTCAGATCGAGCTTAATCAGGGCGCAATATCCGATGATGATTGCCATGATATTATTGAAATCGTGGGCTATACCACCCGCCAGGACTCCCAGGCTTTCCAGTCTCTGGATCTGATGGAGCTGTTGTTCAAAAATTTTTTTCTCTTCGTCACTTCGTATCCGTTCAGCCATGCGCCAGACCGAATCCATCAGCAGCGTCAGTTGGAGCGTATCCGTTTGGGTATAATCGCTCTCCTTGTTGGCGACAGCCACAACAGCAACGATCTTTTCCAGGTCAAAGACCGGAATGGAGAGGTAACGGAACAGGGGGGCATGCCCCTCCGGATAGCCTTTTTTGAGCGGGTGAAACGCCTGGAAATCATTCATTATGAGAGGGATGCGCTGCCGGACCACTTCGCCCCAGATGCCGGTTTTATGCAATGCGTAGCAGGTCATGGGCGCAGTGATGCTACACTCCTTCATAACCTCTTTTGACCATGAGTTAAGAGTAAATTCTTGCGTTTCTTCGCTGTAATTATAGACATAGCCTATTTTGCTGCCGGTGAGCTCAATCGCTTCATCCAGAGCACAGTCAAGCAGTGCCTGAATATTCCGTGTCGGGTTCTGAGATACTTTGACAAGACTTTCCAGGCGTTTTTTGTTGCCGGCCAGGTCAAACTCGGACTGTTTCCGTTCGGTGATGTCAAAGCAGTAGCCGATATAGCCGACAAAGCGGCTGTCAGTATGGTTAGGGCGGCCGATATCAAGAAGCCAGCGATATTCTCCGTCGAAACGCCTCAATCGATATTCCATTTCAAACGGTACCCGCTGTGCGAAGGAATCCTGCCAGATGGTGATGCAGCGCTTCAGGTCGTCAGGGTGTACTCCCTCTACCCAGCCGTTTCCGTATTCCTGCTCCATGCTGCGCCCGGTGAAAGCAAGCCAGGTGCTATTGAACCAATCGCAGAGGGCATCGGTATTGGCACGCCATATGAGGGCCGGTGCTTCGGCCAAAATATTCAGGTAGTGGTCGCGCGCCTCAGCGAGCTGATCTTCGGCATTTTTTCGCACCGCGATTTCCCGTTGTAACTCTTCCGTACGTTCTGCAACCTTCTGCTCAAGTTCTTCATTGAAACGGATCACTTTCCGCTCTGCCGTTTTAATAACCGTAATATCGGTGAAGGTTATGACAACTCCCTCGATCTGTCCCGTCTCGGTGCGGAACGGCATAATCCGCTTGAGCAGCCATTTGTTGTCTTTCGTCTCTTCTTCCTGCTCGACGGCACGACCGTTCTGCAGAACCCGGCTGATATCAGCCAGCATCTCCTCCTGCTGGGAGAGGTGATAGGCGATATGATCAATCGGTCGGCCGATGTCCTGTGGCAGCAGCTTGAAGAACGCTTCAATAGCGGGGTTGTATTTGCGGATGCGAAGCTGACGGTCGAGAAAAACCGTACCGATATCGGTACTTGCCAGCAGATTCTCATGGTCATTATTAAGCTGTTTCAGCTCGATATTTTTACGTTCGAATTCAGAGTTGACAGAGTAGAGCTCCTCGTTGACCGAGTGCAGCTCTTCATTCGTACTTTGCAGTTCTTCGTTGGAGGCCAGCAACTCTTCATTGGTGGCCTGTAGCTCCTCATTGCTGGTCTGTAACTCTTCAACGGTGGTCTGCAGACTTTCGCGGGTTGATTGCAGTTCCATTTCAAGGTCGGCGACATGCTGACGGAAATGATCATCCACGTCAAAATTTGTTGCATCAACGTCTTCCGGTTGGTCTGGCGCGAGCGGGAATTCGGTTGGACGTATGCGCTCAAAATAGACATGGTAATGAGTCGTGTGGTTTTTATCGTCAGGCAGTGGAGAGACGTACAGATCGATCAGATACTCGCCGTCGCCCCGCTTAATACGGACATTACGGGTCACGACCAGCTGGCGGGTCGTGTCAGCCCGTTGCAGTGATGTACTGAGCGCGATGTGCAGATTATCTTCGGCCAGCGAGAGAATATTGTTTTCCGTTCTCCCTTCCGGCATCTTCAGGTATTCGGCAACATTGCCAAAATAGTGGATGATCTGGCGGTTTTCGTTAATCAGGACACCGGGCGGCATGTGGCGGCGCAGCAGGGTGTCGTAATCCGCGAGAATCTGTCTTTCAATGCTCACCATGCGGCTGACGCCGGGCGGAAATACCGTGGCCTGTATATGTGGTTCTTTCCGGTCCAAACGATTTGTTTCGATATTGAGCGCCAGCTTGAGATCGCGAATTTTACGGAACATCTTGTGCTGGTTGGCAATTACTTCGAATTCGCCGATAAACGGCCCCAGTCCCTCGCTGCTCCCGAGGAAGAGAGTACCATCAATTTTAAGCGCAAAATGAAACAGGGAGATGACCCGTTCCTGCACCTCCGTCTGGAAATAGATCAGCAGGTTGCGGCAGCAGACCAGATCAAGTCGCGTGAAGGGGGGATCGCTGAGCAGGTTGTGCGGTGCAAAAACGACCAGCTTGCGCAGTTCCGAAGTCACCCGGAACAGGTCGTTGCCCTCTTTCTTGAAATAAGAATTCATCCGCTTCGGGCTGACATTTGTCAACTTGGCCCGGTCGTAGACCCCCTGTGCAGCAAAATCCAGCGAAGTTTTATGTACATCGGTTGCAAATACGGTAATCTTCCCCACAAAACCGATTTCAGCAGCTTTTTCGTCCAGAAGAATCGCCAGAGAATAGGCCTCTTCACCGGTAGCGCAGGCGGCCGACCAGACACGTAGATCTTCGCCACGATGCAGATTGGCGAACAGCCGGGGAATAACCTCCTGCTCCAGAAACTGAAAGGCCTGCGTATCGCGGAAAAACTCTGTAACACCGATCAGAAGATCCTTGTAGAGCAGATCAAGTTCGCCCGGATCACCCGACATGATGGCGGCATAATCCGATACCTCGGGAATCTGGCGGAAGTCCATGCGGCGCCGTATGCGCCGGCCCACGGTGGAATCTTTGTATTTTGAAAAATCCAGGTTGTAGCTGCGGCGCAGCAGCGCGAAAATTCCGGCATATTCCCCCTCATCCTCGAAGATTTCCAGCTCGTGATGCATTCTGGTCCGAACGGCAAGCGGACTGATGGAGTATTCGACCAGAATGCGCGGGATCCGGTTCGGAGCCAGGATGAAGTCGCATACGCCGGTTGCGATGGCATTGCGTGGCATGCCATCGAACCGGGCGGATTCCGGGGACTGGATAACCACCAGCCCCCCATTTTTATTAATGGAGATGATACCTTTGGAGCCGTCCGATCCGGTGCCGGAGAGCACGACCCCGACCGCCCGGTCGCCGGCATCTTCTGCCAGAGAGTTGAAAAAGATATCTATTGGAAGTTCGAGCGTGTGGGGGTTAATGACCTTTTCCGTCAGATAGAGTTTCTCTTTACTGACAGTCATATGGGTTTTCGGAGGGATCAGGTAGATGTTGTCGGGAGTCAGTTCGATGCCGTTCGTGACGCGGTGAATCGGCATACTGGTGTGCCGTGAAAGCAGGTCGTCCATCAGACTTTTGAAGTCCGGCGAGAGGTGCTGAATGACCACAAACGCCATACCGGTATCCGGAGGCATATTGTCAAAAAACTGCTCAAGAGCGCTCAAGCCGCCTGCTGATGCGCCGATGCCGACGATATGTGTAGGTTTTATTTTGGAGGGATCAGAGGCTTCCGTCGCTGAGGATAAGTCCGAGGTTGCTACAGTACCCATGTCGAAACTCCAAACGACTTGGAATCATGAAATGAAACAGGGTTATCATTATCAATAAAAGTAATCGGCTGTCAAGAAGCATTGCCGCATTTTTGTGGTCTGTCCTAGCTGGGTTCAGCTGATGGTACACATCACCTGCCGGACCCGGTATTCACCTCCGACGATCAGATATTCACCTTCCCCCTTCATGATACTGCCGGGCAACAGATCATTGTAGAAGACTATTTTGCAAAGTGGCACGCGTAGTTCCCAGACGGTTGAACCGAATTCCCAGGCCCGCTCTTCATCAGATGTACACGACACCAGATTGTTCAGCCTGACGATCTGGTTGCGTTTGTCAATCTGTTCAATCAGCAGGTGTTCGCTGGCGTCGTAGGTGCCACGGTAGAGCAGGATCTGATTCGGTGCGGGATACTTTCTGGCCAGTTCATACTGGCAATACTCGTAAAGCAGATCAAGTTGGGACTGGATGGCGTTAGTGCGAGCGCTCCCTTTCATGACATCGATAGAAAAGTCAAAATATTCTTCGCTGTGTATGCTGGAAATTCGGGCACGGTGAAAGGTCGGGACGATCCCCATGCGGCTCTCTACCCAGCGCTTGAGGACAGCCCCTTCGATAGAGTTGGAATCCATCATCCAGCCGCGCAAAAAACGGAGATAGCTGTTCTTGATACTTTTGCGGGCGGTGTCGGTCTGATCCTGCCAGTGGTGCAGCTGGAATTTTACCGACATAAAATCGTTGAACGTCAGAGCGCGTTCGACCTGGTTTTCCAGAGAATCGAGTTTGTTAAACAGGAAACGGTTTGCCTCCAGAACACCCTGAATTGCGATGGCCTGGGGGTTATCGTTAAAGTGATGCGAGGCGATGACCCATGGCGGCAGATTGCAATAATTGTAGGAGCCGTTACCCATCGCCTTCACCTCATTGTGAACCTGAAGTTTTAAAGAATTTTAGCCAGTTCAACAAGTGTTGCTTTAATCTGTCCTGTGGCGACAAAGGGTTCGATTCCCAGGCTTTCCAGTTCACTCTTGGGATGATCACCCATCTGTGCCGTAACAACTGCACGACAACCCTGCAAGGCCTTGCCGATGTCCCGCAGCAGATGACCTCGCAGCGGATGTTCCGGGTCAAAACTGCAATAGCGGTCTACATGTTTTTCATCAACCAGCGTTGCGGTGCCCTGATCGACATCAAAGATCAGGAAACGTTCGGCATGACCGAAATGCTGATCGATAACTTTACCATCTTTGGATGCAACTGCTATCAGCATATACCACCTCCCTGAAGACGGCCTTCGGGACAGATTTCTGTTCCGAAGGCCAGTTGCCGACTACGACTTACCTAGGACGTATAGCCAAATGCATGTTGCTCAACCGGCTCGAAGGTAAAACATTTCTTTGGACAGGTTCGGCCACAAGCCTGACAGCCGATACAATTTCCTGCGTTGGCCACCGTCATATAGGCTTTGGCGGTCTCATCCGTGTCAACCTCTTCGTATGCCAGCACATCCATGGCGCATGCCTTGTAGCAGCGACCGCAGCCGATACAGAGATCTTTGTCAATCGCTTTGATAAACTGCGGTGTCCACTCACGTCCGTCTTTAGTTGTGCCTGTGATAAATGCCATGTTCTTGTTCCTCCTTGTGTGGTTTGTTAATCTTCCATAAATGATGGAGCCTGTCCCTTATTCATTGCCTTCCTCAGCCAGGGGGGCGGATTGCCCCGTAGTACTTCCTGAAAACGTTCAACAGCCTCTTTGAGGTTGACCTCTGTATTGGTTTTCATAGGGTGAATCTTTTGCGCGACAAGCTTTGCTGCTGCCGGACCGCCGATCTGCATGGTGTACACGATGGCACAGTCGGAGAGAATCTTGGCCCGTGCCGCAATACGGTCTTCTTCGTCGGATCCATGTTCACCGACTTTGATCTCCTCCAGAAAATGAGCCTCATCGGGACCAACCTCCCAGACGTGAAACCCCTGGCACTGCCCGAAATGCTGATCGATGGTTTCGCCGGTTGACGTGGTAAATGCAATTTTCATATTTCCCCCTTAATTATGCGCCAGTTTCTGCGCCTCTTTGGCATTGGCCTGAAACAGATTGGCGGTCTCAAAGACCAGATTCAGTGTGCCACGATACCCGGCCCAGACCTTCTGATGCGCGCCAAGCCGGTCGAATACCGGCAGACCGGCCCGCAGGTGGGCGCCGATTTTCAACTTGTTCGCCGTCTGCCGCCCATTGGAGTTGGCAACAATCAGATCGGCCCCTTCTGCCGCCTTTTCCAGATCTTCCAGATCGCCGACAAACACGTTGCTGCAGGGCAAGCCGTCCAGTCCACGGGTACGGGTGGCGGAAAGCGCGGCCTGAATCTCGCATCCCATACCGGCCAGGAATGTCGTCATCGTTTTCAGATTGTCGGACTCAAGAGCGAGGGCCACTTTTTTGGTGCCAAACTGATAATGACTGTCCACCATGGCATCCATCAGGCGACTGCGCCAGCGGCGATGTTTTTCGGGTATCGGACGGCCACTGACGGCAGCCAGAACCTCCATGAAACGGTCGGTCTCGGCCAACCCGGTCAGCGAGGTGAAGCCAAAGCTCGGAATGCCGAAATTCTCCTTCAGCTTGAGCGCCGCTTTTGACAGGGAATCACCGACGAACAGTGTCGCTGCGCTACGCCCCGATTTTTTTATATCAGCCACGGTGATGCCGCCGGTGGAAAGCGCCGAAACAACGTCGTCGATATGGCCATCCATGGCGTTTGAGATATCCGGCAGCGTCAGCACGGTCAGGCCGAACGATTCGATAATTTCTTTCAGCTCTTCCACATCGGCCGGGGTCAGGTGTGCGCCGGGCAGGAAATTGACCTGGTCTGTAATCGTATCACCACCTTCCGCCAGGCTGGAGACGATCGCCTCCACGGCGGCGGCATACCCTTCCTGCAGCGAACCGCAGTAATCAGGTGTCGAGGCCCAGATAACCGGGACGCCGTCGTGCTCCGGGTGCTGCTCACGGAACTGTTTGATGGCGCTGCTGACATCGTCGCCCATAGTTTCGGTCAGTCCGGTGGTCATGACCCCGACAACTTCAGGGCCAAACTTCTCAATGACGCGCCCGATGCCTTTTTTCAGATTTTCCCAGCCACCGAAAATGGCGGAATCTTCGCTCATGGCGGTGGCATTCAGGGCGATTGATTCCTTGTAATGCCGTGACAGCTGAAGGCGGATAAAGGTTGAGCATCCCTGGGCTCCGTGCAACAGGCCGAGCATATTGTGGATGCCCAGATAGGCCATGGTGGCCCCCAATGCCGGTGAGTTCTTCTGCGGATTAACGGTGGCGCACTTTGTAGACACCTTGACCCGTGAGGCGGATATATCCTCAGCCAGATACGCCTCAGCGTGATTCAGCGCCGTCGTGACATAATCTTCGGTTGTGACCCGCCCGATTTTCTCCCACGGTGCCGGGGCATTCAACGTCGGCCAGATCGGATTGTTCACCGTCATGTCCAGCTGCCGCGAAAAAGTCACCATACCGGCATATCCGGCATAAGGGTGCGTGCGGCCATGGTTGATATCCATAAAGGGGGTCTTGGTCTTCAGTGCCAGAAACTTGGTCTTGCCGCCGGCGACGATCAGGTCGGGCATTTTTGCGTGCATTACCGCCAGCAGGCCGGCAGTGGAGGTGTCTTCGATGATCTGAGCGTCCTTATGCATCAGCCCTTTCATGCGGTAAAAATCTTCCAGAGTCGAGTTCTGCGTGCCAGCCGCCAGCACTTCGACGCCCAGTTCATTGAGGGCATTGACCATTGACCAGGTTTTGACGCCGCCGGTAAAAAGTACCGCCGTCTTGCCCTGTAGTCGTGCCCGGTAGGGTGCAATGGCAGTGCGGCATTTCTGCTCTTCCTCCTGAATCAGCCGTTCGACCCGGTCCTGCATGGTTCGCTTTTCAAGGCCATTAACGATGTTGTCCAGTTCACGGGCGATGTCGCGCAGCGCCTTGGCGGTATCGGTCATGCCGTAGAATGACTCCTCCAGATACGGCATGCCATACGCTTTCTGCATTTTCTTGGCGAGGTTGGTCAGCGATTTTGAGCAGATTATGATATTGAGTTTGGCCCGGTGCGCGTAGCGCAACTCCTCGAATTTTGAATCGCCGCTGAAGCAGGAGAGAACCTGTACTCCCAGACGGTCAAACAGCGGCAACATGCCCCACAGATCACCGGCAATATTGTATTCGCCGATCAGGTTGATCGGATATTCTCCCAGTGCGGGTGGCTCGGTCGTACCGATAACGTATTTAAAGAGAATCTCACCGGCCAGGCGGTTGCCGATATTTTTATCACCGATGAAGCCGGGAGTGTTGACCGGGATAATCGGGATGGCTACTTTGCTTTGTGCCGCAATACAGACCGACTCGACATCATCGCCGGTCATGGCGGTCACGCAGGTGGCGTAGACGAAGATAGCGCGGGCCTGATCCTTATAACGTTCCGCCAGATCGAGAATTGCTTTGTAGAGTTTTTTTTCACCGCCAAAAATGACGTCATTTTCCATCATCTCGGTCGTAAAGCCGCGTCGATACAGCTGGGCATCCGAAGAGCGGGCGCCACGGTTGTCCCATGAATTGCCGGCACAGCCGATCGGACCGTGCACAAGATGGATGGCGTCTGTAATCGGCATCAACACGACCCGTGCACCATCATAGGCACAGGAACGCTCAGTTCCTTCGCCCGGTTCTGATTTTTTGCAGAATTTGGGCGCACCCTTATCGTTTGTTTCGCAGTCAGTTACGTCGTAGTAGTCGGGCTTTGCCATAATTTTCTCCTCACCTGCTTGTGGTGAGCTTTCGTGAGCACCACACAAAACGGCGCCCCAAATCATACGTGGTGGCGCCGTTGCCGATGAATATTCGCGAAAACTATTATGGTTGTTCTTAAGCACGGGGCGTGCCAAGGTCTGTTGTTGATGTAATAGACCGATATTATGTATATTTATATTTTTTTACGAGGGGATGTTGCAATATTTGCCTATTAAATGTGCAGCATTTGTTCTGTCTGCTTATTTAAGCTGGGAACTGTAGCCAGCAACGAATTGTGTGTTGCTCTGCATGTGGTTAAGGAGCTGTTCCATTTCCTGTATTGGAATCGTGTTTAACACCGCAGGCATCATGAAGCGCTGCATTGTATTCGCCTTTCTCATCATGTTTTTTCTTGTGACAGCAGCCCCACTTTCCGCAAACTCTCCATTCCGGCATAAATTCAAAATTCCCGACTTCAATTTTCACCCCACCCTGTTTCAGTATGAAGACAATTTAGCAAAAGTTTTCTAAGTTGATATCCTCCGCAAAAGAGCTAAACTGCATAACTCGAGCATCGAATATGTGTACGGTTACTGGGCAGACAGCCCTACCAGAATCAAAACCGCTGCAGTTGTTGTTCTGTTCAATTTTGCCCTCCAGAATCTTAATAGGAATGTGCTTTAACAAGCTAAATGCTGTTGCGAAGCTTTCAATCTGCATCAGCAGTATCCGGTTTGTTTTATGCGAGTGTTGAGTTATGACCAGACAAAATCAGCAACATCACTGGATACTGAGGACAAACCCGTTTGTTCACGCACTGATTCTTTTGGCGCTCATCGGCTCTGTCTGCTTCATTGTCTGTCTGGAACGCTATAAAAGCAGCGCCCGAATGCTGCTAAGAAATGACCGGGTCAATGCCGGTTTTCTCGCGCTGTTACTGAAAGAACATATTGATCATTTATCCAACACCTTAGAGTCGTATGCAAGTAGACCACTATTGATGGAAGGCGCAAGGAAGAAAGATGCCGCCAGCATCGCGAGGCATCTGAACAGCCTCATCAGCAATGAGCCGGACATTGAAAGGGTCATTGTCGCGGACAAAGATGCCAATGTATTGGCGTCTTACCCGCGTCTTACCCGCGTCTTACCCGCGTCTTACCCGATGAACTGCTCAGTCACAATCTGGCTAACAGGGAGTGGTATCCGGGATGTAAAAAAACCCATCGCACGTACGTCACCGACGCGGTATTCAGCCTGGTCGACGAGAAGGATTTAGCCATTCAAATTGCAACACCCATTTTTGATGAACAAAATGGGGTGGTCGGCTTTCTGGCAAGTTCCTTTAGGATTGCGAATGTAGCAAAGTTTGTCCGCCGCTTTGCTACTGATCAAGGTATTCACAGACATATCGCAGACCGCAATGGCAACCTGATCTACAGTGATGGCTTTGCCTACGAAAAAAAGCTTGCCCCCTATCCGTTTTTCTCCGCCAGGCAGAAGATTTCAGACCCCCTGGAACAGACATTTTCCATTGCCGATACCCTGCTTGATGGCAGAACCCGACATATCTCATACGCGCCGCTAAAGCCAGAAGGCTGGTCTGTATTCATAGACCGCGACGCTGCCACAATCCTTCGGATGGAATCCGGATTTTTCATCCAGTCTGCTATCAGCTCCATTCTCCTGTTCATGACCCTCGCTCTTTTGCTGAATCAGTTTCGCAACAGAATACTGGCTCAGCAACTGGAAGCAAGTACCCTGGCAGAAAAGGAATTGAACCAGAGTGAATTCAGATTCCGTCAACTCATTGAAGAGTCTCCATTCCCTGTCATGATTCATGCCGAAGATGGCGAAGTAATAATGATCAGCAGGACATGGACGGAACTGTGCGGATATTCACATGCCGACATACCGACTATCGCCATCTGGACAGAGAAGGCATTTGACGCACAAAAAGAATCAGTCATTGAGGTTATTGAGACGCTCTATGACCTTGTTCACCGAAAATCTGAAGGAGAATATGTAATCAACACAAAAGATGGCACCAGTCGTGTCTGGGATTTTAGCTCTGTTTCACTGGGGCAGCTTTCAGACGGGCGTCGTATAGCCATGAGCATGGCGTCAGATATTACAGATCGTAAACAGGTTGAGGAAGAAAAGCGCAACGCTGCGGTCCGTCTTATGGAGATTGAAGAAGAGATTAAGAAACAGATTTCTTCAGATCTCCACGATGAGATCGGAAGAGACCTGACCGCTCTGGGAATCAACCTGGAGATCATTCGTGATGGGCTGAATGACAGTGCAAATGAAAAAGTTCTTGCAAGGATTGATGACACTGCATCGCTGATCAGATCAATCAGCCGGACCGCAAGAAACGTCATGGGAAACCTCCGGCCACCCGGTCTGGATGATTTCGGCCTGATTACTGCGATCAACCATTATGCAAATCAATACATGCTGCGAACAGACATTAAAGTTGCGCTTAACATTCCTGATGAGGTTCCGAGGCTGACTGACACAATCGAATTGGTGATCTTCCGGGTTTTACAGGAATCGTTCACGAATTGCGCCAAACATGCGAAGGCCGAACAGGTGACTGTGGACCTCATGTATGACGACGGCACCATAAACCTTATCATCTCTGATGACGGCGCAGGTTTCATCCCATACAGCGGTGAAGGCGCGTCCGCCATCAGCGGCATTGGGCTTAAAAGCATGAAGGAGAGGTGTGAACTGGTAGGCGGAACCTTTCATCTTGATTCGCAACCTGGGAAAGGAACTGTCGTAACGGTGAGGATAGAGGAATAATTTTCGCCATCATGCTTTCCTGACAGACGGAGAACGAATAACCATGTATCAAAATGGCTTCAAAAATACGTGATGTTCCAGTCCGTAATCCAGTGCAGGAGTAAACAGATGCTTGTCAGAATTCTTATAGCCGATGACCACGATATAGTCCGGAACGGATTGAGGATGATCCTTGAGTCTGTGGAGGAGGTGGCAGTGGTCGGCGAAGCCAGCAACGGCAGGGAGGCAGTCCGTCTGGCAGGAGAACTGCTCCCGGATGTGTTGATAATGGATATTTCGATGCCGGAGCTAAACGGGATAGAGGCGACAGCAATTCTGAAAGAAAGAGTGCCCTCGGTAAAGGTCATCATCATTTCTATGCACCACTCCCTCGAATACATATGTCAGGCGAAACAGGCGGGAGCAAGGGGGTATATTTTGAAGGAATCCGTCGGTCCAGAGCTGCGCAAGGCAATCAGTTCAATCATGAGGGGGCACTACTATGCCCCTGAGATTGTGGATGACCTGATGGCCACGCGGCCTGTAAGCTCCGGGAAAGCACCTGATTCGCCATTAAACTCGTTGAGCCGCAGAGAACGCGAGATATTGCAGCTTGTGACTGAAGGAAACACCAGCGCAGCCATAGCCTTGTCATTGAATATTTCGCCAAAGAGTGTTGAAACCTACCGTAGCAGACTCATGCAGAAACTGGGGGTCAGCAATATTGCTGAACTAGTTAAGTTTGCCATTCTGCACGGCGTCACTTCGCTTCAGTAATTTATTTGCATACATCAAGTTTTCCTGACAGACAGTTTTGTAATGTAAAGCTAGTTTGTACACCCCCATTATAGAAAAGCAATCCAATACCCCCATAGCTGCCAAAACTCACGGCAGCGCATTCGAAAGGAGAGACACCATGGCTTTAATTAAAAAAACCGCTACATCTGCTTCAACCGCCGGCACTGACGTAGGAAAAAGCAATGCTGTTAACACCCGTGAGGTTGAAGCGCAAAGAAAACGTGCACGTACGCTTGCCAAGCAACAACAGGCAGCAGAGCGTATTGCCGCTGCAACCGGGCAACTTTCTTCCGGTATCAATGAGGCGGCTTCCGCTGCCGAAGAACTGAAGCGCGCCGCCGACCAGATTGCCACTGGCGCTGAAGAAGCTTCTGGCGCGGCTCAGGAATCACTGGCTGCTTTCAAACAGGTGACCGGAGCTCTTGCTCGCCAGTTGTCTAATGCCGATATTAGCCAGACAAAGGGTGAAGCATCACAGGCGTTGGTGGCAAAGACCGCTGGCGATGTCGCCAGTCTGATTACCAATGTTGGCGTGGCGGCTCAGCGTCAGGTTGCATCAGTGGCTATGGTGGTTGAATTGGAAAAGCAGGCTGCTAACATTGGCGATATCGTCAAAGCTGTTGCACGCATCGCCGACCAGACTAACTTGCTGGCTCTGAATGCGGCCATTGAGGCAGCACGGGCAGGCAAGCACGGCAAGGGTTTTGCCGTGGTGGCAGACGAAGTGCGGACGTTGGCTGAAACATCGGAGAAGAGCGCCAGTCAGATTCAGGAACTTGTAGGGCAGATTCAGCAGGATGTAAAAGCAATTGCCGACGGTATTAACACTTCAGCGAAGACTGTTGAAGGTGAAGTGGAGAAGGGGAAGGTTATCACCGAACAGTTGGAGCAGATTCGTGTTGACGTGATCTCGGTAGTTAAAGGGATTACCGAAATTGCCGTCGGCGCCAAGCAGTCGAACAACGCTGCCGGTCAGGCGCTCAAAGGATCGGAGGATATCGCTTCTGCCTCCGTTGAGCAATCCGCCGCTGCCGAAGAGGCGGCTAAAACTGTCGCCGAACAAGCCCAGGCACTGGCTGAGTCCGAGCAGGCAGCTCAGAATCTGTCGGAGCTGGCTGAAGACCTGAAGAACTCCACCGATGTTGCCAAGAGTGCTGAAGAAGTCGCCTCGTCTGCAGAGGAACTCTCATCCGCCGTATCAGAAATCAACCGTGCCAGCGCCCAGATCATGACCGCCATTGAGGAAATCCGTAAAGGCTCTCAGACCGCTGCTGCGGCATGCGAGGAATCATCGGCCGCCATTAATCAAATTGAAAAGGGGCTGGATGTAGCACAGCAACGTGCCACCGTTGGCAGCGAGAAAGTCAAGAGTGTTCAGTCACTGCTCGCCGTTAATAAAACCGCCGTGGATGAATTGATCAACGGTATTCTCTCCTCGGTAAAAGGAACTCAGGCAAGTATCAAACAGGTAAAGGATCTGGAACAGGTGTCCCGACGTATAGACAAGATCGTCGAGGCGATCACAACCGTGTCGATACAGACCAATATGCTTGCGGTTAATGGTTCCATCGAAGCTGCACGAGCCGGCGAATTTGGCAAAGGGTTTGTGGTCGTCTCCACAGATATCCGTAATCTTGCCCGTGATTCAGCGGAAAATGCCGATCGTATCAAGGATTTGGTGAAAGCTGTGCAGGATCAGATCGGTCTTGTTAGCACTGATCTGGAGGAGATTGTTAAATCTGCCGTCAGCGAGGCGGAACAGGCAAAAACCTCTACCAGCAACCTGAACCTGATCGAAACCGATATCGTGGAAATTGACCGGGGAACACAGGAAATTCTGAACGCAGCTATGGAGATAGCTTCTGCCATCGGTCAAGCCAAGAAGGGGACTGAACAGATATCCGCCGCCGCCCAGCAAGCTGAGAAGGCTGCCAACGAAGCCGCCAGCGCTGCCGTGCAGCAATCCAAGGGAGCCGAGGAATTGGCTGCCGCCATCGAAGAGATCGCCTCGCTCGCTGATGAATTGCAGAGTGCTTAAGGAGAACTATAATGACGACAGAAACAGTGCAGCAACAAGAAGATGCCGGTTCGGTTGAGCCATCAGTTCCCGTGGAAACCGAGAGTCATGGAGGGGATGAAGTTCTTGACGAGGTCGCCTCCGATACTCGTCAGTTCGTCACGTTCATTGCCGGTAATGAAGTGTTTGCCGTGGATATGGCACCGGTGCAGGAGATTATTCGGGTTCCCGATGTAATACGGGTTCCTTTGGCACCGCCTACCCTGGAAGGTTTGGCAAATCTGCGTGGCAAGGTGCTTCCCATTATTTCCCTGCGGCGTATGTTCGGTTTCGAAGAGCATGAACATGACGATGCCACCCGTGCTGTTGTGGTAGATGTGGGGCAGCCACTCGGCTTCGTGGTTGATCGGGTTGCCAGCGTTGTAGGTGTAGAACCTGCCCAGATCGAAGATGTGGGCGCAATCCGCAGTACCGTGAATACAGAATTGCTCTCCGGTCTGATCAAGAATGTGGGTGGTCATGCCATGATCATGGTGCTGGATTTTAACAAGCTCGTTCAGAGTGAATTCAGGGAAATCGCCAACCTTGCTAAAAGCAGTGTTGCGGCGAGTACCGTATCATCCATTGTCGATACGGATGATGAGGACGTTAGTGATGAACTGCAACTTGTGAGCTTTGATGTCGCGGGGCAGGAATATGCAATTGCCATAGAGGATGTTCAGGAGATTGTTCAGGTTCCAGAGACAATAATTCATGTTCCCCATTCGGAATCCCATGTTATGGGTGTTATGACCCTTCGCAGTCGCCTGCTACCGCTGGTAAGTCTGAGCCGCATGTTCCATCTGCCGGAGAAGCAGTTGGACGAAAAAAGTCGCATTGTGGTATTGGCTTTGGGGGGATCATCAGTTGGTGTGACTGTGGACGGCGTGAGTGAAGTGCTGCGAGTCGCCAAGACTTTGGTGGACGCTATGCCGGCATTACTTGTCCGTGATGGAGGTCTTGCGGAAATTGCAGATATCTGTCGGCTTGACGACGGCAAGCGACTTGTCTCCATTATAACCGCCCGCAATATGTTTAACCATTCTGCAATCAGGGAGGCATTGACCAGCGTGAGCGACATTGGACAAGACACCGGTCGGGATATGACCGACGTAGATGAGGACCTTGACGATGATGAGCAGGTGGTTGTGTTTCGTCTGGACAAGGAGGAGTTTGGCGTACCGATCGCCAGTGTTCAGGAAATCGTGCGGGTACCGGATGAACTTATCCATGTACCGAAAGCCCCTCCGTTTGTCGAAGGGGTTATCAATTTGCGAGGCAGTGTATTGCCGGTGATTGACCTTCGTCTGCGTTTGGGACTTTCCAGGGTTGAGCGTTCTGACCGCCAGCGCATCATGGTGTTCCTGATTGCCGGCGTACGCACCGGCTTCATAGTCGATCAAGTTTCGGAAGTGTTCAAAATTCCGCAGGCTGCGATTGAATCAGCACCACAACTCTCCAGCGAGCAGGGAAAACTTTTATCGCGCATGGCAAACCTGGAAAAACAGAAACGGATGGTTCAGTTGCTTGAACCTACTCATCTTGTGGAAAGTGATCAATTGCAGGAACTAGCAGCTATGTAAGAAAATGTTTTGTGGCGATGTCCGGTTAAGCAATTGTGAACCGGACATCGCTCACAAAATGTTTGATTTTGCGATGTAAGGATTTAATATGATTAAAATACTGATCGTCGATGATTCAGCACTAATGCGTCGTCAACTTACACAAGTTTTTACCGCTGCGGGCGATTTTGAAATACACCAGGCGAGAAATGGTGTGGAGGCTGTAGAGGAAAACCGTACATTCAAACCAGACGTGGTGACGTTGGATATTAATATGCCAGAGATGGACGGCCTGTCAGCCCTCTCTCTCATAATGGCTGAACGTCCGGTGCCGGTGGTCATGGTTTCTTCACTTACTGAAAAGGGAGCACTCGCTACCTTTGAGGCTTTGAATCTGGGGGCTGTGGATTATGTAGCTAAGCCGGGGGGGACTATTTCGCTCTCCATCGATAAAATTCTGGATGAGCTGGTGAAAAAGGTACGGACAGCCTCTCGAGCCCGAATCAAGCCCAGGCTATCGGGTGCTAAAGGGCTGACCCAGCGGCTGCGTGACGACCGTAATGTGGGCGCTGAACGTCCTGTGGCGGTTCGGCGTGGTGTTGTTGGTGACGGCCTGGTTATTGTGGGTGTTTCCACTGGTGGACCTGGCACCCTTGAGGAAATCCTTCCCTATTTGCCGGCTACCTTCCCGTGGCCGGTGCTGGTGGCTCAACATATGCCGCCGGCTTTTACCAAATCCTTTGCTGACCGCTTGAATCAGACATGTGCGTTACAGGTGGTTGAAGCCTCGTCACCAATGCCCGTAGAACCTGGTGTCATTTATATCGCCAAGGGGGGAGCCGATATGTTGGTTAGCATGCGCATTAACCGGCTTACAGTGCTTCCCAAACCGGAACAACAGCAGTATCTTTGGCACCCCTCTGTGGAGTTATTGGGGAAGTCGGTGCTGGAACACTGCGACCCGTCACGAGTAATCGGCGTAATGCTTACAGGTATGGGCTATGATGGCGCTGACTCCTTTGCCGAGATCAAGAGGAGAGGTGGTCGAACGATTGCCGAATCGGAAGAATCTGCCGTGGTATTCGGTATGCCGGCAGAGCTGATTGAGAGAGGCGGTGCCAGTTTGGTTCTGCCTTCACATAAAATTGCGGCACAGCTTAATTCATGGGTTGGGCGGTAATAGCTTTTTACCCCATCTTCACATTCTGAAATATAAGGAAACCTCCCCATGGCCTTCATTAAAAACCAGACCCCGGAGCCGATTAATCAGGAAGAACGAAAGCATGAGCGCGATTGCCCCAACCTGCTGGCACAGTTGTCTGACCCAAACCCCACGGCTCGACGCTGGGCCGCGCGCGATCTCATAAACTGTCCGCAATCAGCGGTACCTTTGGTGGAACGTTTAAAGATTGAACCGGATGTCTCTGTACGGGAGGTGATCCTCACCACTCTGACGCGAATGGGCGACCCGGATTGTGTTGCGGGACTAGTGGCTTGCCTGAACAGTGAGGACGCTGCATTGCGCAATGAAGCGCTAGAGGCAATGAAACAACTGCCCGACGAGGTGGCGCCGATCATGCGTACGCTCTTGGCTGATCCGAAATCAGATGTACGCATCTTTGCTGTCAATATTCTGGAATCTCTGCGCCATCCGGAAGTGGAGAGTTGGCTTATAGAGGTAATCGAGAACGACCAGCACGTTAATGTGTGCGGCACTTCCGTCGATCTGCTTGGCGAGGTGGGAACGGAAGCGTCACGAAAACCGTTGGAACGGCTCAAGGAACGGTTTAAAGACGAACCATACATTCAGTTTGCCGCAGATCTGGCCTTAAGGCGTATCTATGAAAACTGATGTTTCAAAATCAAAAATAATTACCGCTGAGGACTTTGAAAAGTTCAGGGAGTATTTCTACCGTAAGACGGGTATTTGCTTTGAGCCGACCAAACGCTATTTTGTGGATAAGCGATTAATTGATCGGATTGAAGCAACTGGCAATCACGATTTTCGTTCTTATTTCACAATGCTTCGTTTTGAACCTTCAGGTGAAGAGATGCAACACCTTACTAACCTGATGACTGTTAATGAGACCTATTTTCTACGTGAAGAATACCAGTTCCAATGCTTAGTTGATTCTATTCTGCCGGAGATCACGGCTGCCAAGACTGACAGGAAGCCTATCCGCATCTGGTGCATCCCATCATCGTCGGGCGAAGAGCCATACAGCATTGCCATGTATCTTCTGGAATTGTGGGGAGGGATCAACAGCTGGGATGTTGAGATAATATCGTCGGATATCGATACAGGTATCTTGCAAAAGGCGCGGATCGGACGCTATTCAGCCCGTTCAATTCAACATGTGTCACCTAACTGGCTAAATAAATATTTTACTCGTATTGGCGATGAATACCAGATCTGTGATGATTTACGAAATTCGGTGGAATTCACCAGGGTCAATCTGTCGGAGTCAGCCGATACAAGGTTATACCGAAATTTTGATGTGATCTTTTGCCGCAATCTGCTCATCTATTTTGACGATCTCTCTCGCAAGGAAGCAGCTGAAAGCTTTTATGACGCCCTGAAGCCTGGAGGCTGTATCTGCTTGGGTCATTCTGAATCCATGAGCCGCATCTCTTCGCTATATAAGGTACGCAAGTTTCCTGAAGCAATTGTTTATCAAAAACCCTTGGAGGCCAGATGAAGCGGATTCTGATTGTTGATGACGCAGCAACCGTACGTATGTATCATCGCAAAATTCTTGTAGATGCCGGGTACGCCGTGGAAGAGGCGGTAAATGGCATTGAAGCATTGGAAAAAGCGATACAGACTACTTTTGATTTATTTGTAGTGGATGTAAATATGCCGCTCTTGAATGGCTACGGTTTTTTATGTGAACTCCGTAAACAGGATGTGCCTCAAAGCCCGGCTATTATGGTCTCTACCGAGGCTGCTGATAGTGACCGAACTCTCGCCTACCAGGCAGGAGCCAATGACTACTTGATCAAACCGGTCAAGCCGAAGCAATTGCTAACTCATGTTCGCCTACTGCTTGGGGAGGTTCGTGAATGAACCCGTTGCTCGTACAATTCCTTTCCGAAGCCCGCGATACATTGTACGACATTGGGCAAAAGCTGATGCAACTGGAGCAAACGCCCGATAATGCCGATCTTATGAACGAGCTGTTCCGTCCTGTGCATACTTTGAAAGGCAATTCCGGTCTGTTTGATTTTCCGGAAATGACACGGGTGTTGCACGCTGGTGAGGACTTGATGGTTGCTGTGCGGGACGGTCGGGTGGTATATTCGCGTGAAATAGCGGATTGTTTGCTGGACGCTATGGATTTTGTTGGTCAGTTGTGTGACGAGATCGAACAAGGGATTACAGAAGTCTCACATATCGATGATGCAGTCCGTCTCGCCGATGCACTGCGAAAGCTAATTGCAGTGAATGCGGCACGTACGGACCGCGTGGAGAGTTTGGATAACATCGGTGTGCCAGAACAGCCTAAACCCACCAATTTTATCAAGTCTAAGAATTTATTTTCCCTTGCCCCTGTTCCTGAAACGATTCGCATGGACGCCTTTCGGCGAATATTGAAGGGTGATCCTTTGCACAGGCTTGTTTATAGTCCTGTGGAGGATTGTTTTTTTCAAGGGGATGATCCTCTACATCAGGCGCAGCAGACGCCCGATGTGCTCTGGTGTGCCATCGTTGCTCGAGAATCGTGGCCGAATCTGGTTGACTTGGACGCCTACCGTTGTGTACTCGTTTTCAATCTGCTGACGGCAGCCCCGTCTGAGGAATTGGTAGAACTTTATCGTTACGTGCCGGATCAGGTCGTTATTCAACCGGTGGATCCGCTTCATCTCGTTATCCCCACAGGTGACCCGAATGGTGGTCCTGTCTACGAGGACTTTGTTGCCGAGGCCCTGTTGCATCTTGATGGGGGGAATCTTGCCAGTCTTGGACGGGCCGCACGGACTATGCTGGAATTGAGCAATCCGGATCTATGGCTTTCATCGGCTCTGCGCTGGCTCCTTCTTTTGTTGGAGAATATGCCGAGCAATCGAGCTGTACTGCGTACCCTTATTGAATCGCTCCGCACCCTGACTCCGCCGGATTGGTCGCTCACAGATCATGACGCAGCGGAACCAGCTACAGAGGGTTTAAGTGAAAACGTTACAGATTCATTGAATTCTTTATCCGAGGAAGATGCTTTTGAACGGGATGTTATTCTCGATGCTCAACGTCAGATTCTTATGCTTCAGGATCAGCCGGCCTGGCATTCGGGAAGGCTAAAGGCCGTTGCGACTACATTGATCAATTGTTGTGCGGCAATGGGCGAAATCCAAACAGCCGCTGAGATCGAAGCAGCCCTCAAAACGGGATTAGAAACAGGTTCCGGTGGATTACTTCTGGATTGGCTTAATGCGCGCATAGGTATGCCGACGCTACGCGCCAACCTGTCTGAAATTGTTCAGTCTCCACAAGGGCAGCAGCAGACAGGCAATGTTATATCCGCTTTTACGGATGAAGGTCCTAAATTTGGTCGTCGTGCTGAGGATCAGATCGGTCCCAGAAGTCTCAAGGTTGATCAGGTCAAAATAGACCTGCTGATGAACTTGATCGGCGAGATGGTAGTCTCTAAGAACGCCCTCCCCTATTTGGCCCAGCGGGCGGAAAATCAGTTTGGAGCGAGGGAAGTCGCACGCGAAATAAAAGCTCAATATACGGTAATTAACCGTATTGTGGAGGAGATGCAGGGAGCCATCATGCAGGTTCGTATGATGCCTGTCTCCTTCGTATTCCAGCGTTTCCCACGGCTGGTACGAGATATATCTCGTAAACTGGGCAAAGAAGTGAACCTGGTGTTGGAAGGCGAGGAGACTGAAGCGGATAAGAATATTATCGAATCTTTAGCCGATCCACTTATTCATATCGTTCGCAACAGCTTGGATCACGGTCTGGAAACTCCTGAAATACGGCAGAGTTGTGGCAAGTCCGCCGCTGGTACACTAATCATCCGCGCCAAACAGGAAGCGGATCGGGTTCTGATCGAAATAATTGATGACGGAAAAGGAATTGATCCTGAAGTCATCAAACGTAAAGCTTATGAAAAAGGGATCATTGACGAGACTACTCTGGAGCAGATAAGCGACCGTGATTCTGTCAACTTGGTTTTTGGTGCTGGTTTTTCCACTGCTGAAACGGTATCCGATCTGTCGGGTCGCGGAGTGGGAATGGATGTTGTGCGCACGGGAGTAGAACGGGTTAACGGTGCTATTCAATTGGAGAGTGAGGTTGGTAAGGGAACCCATATCCGTATATCGCTCCCTCTGTCCATGGCAGTAACCAAGGTTATGATTATCGAATCAGACGGGCAGATCTTCGGTGTCCCGATGGATCATGTGGTGGAAACAGTGCGTATCCGTCGTCGTGCAATTCACACTATTAAGCAGAGCAAGACTACGGTACTTCGAGGGCGCATAGTTGCTTTGAAGGCACTAAATGTATTGTTGGAAATTCCTGCTGAGCCCAGGGTTAACGACGACGAATTGGCTGTTTTGGTGGTTCGTGTTGGCTCGGAGCCGGTGGGATTGATTGTGGATGACTTCCATGAGACCGTTGACGTGATCCAAAAACCTCTGGAAGGGGTGCTTTCTGGTCTCTCAGTCTATTCGGGGTCTGCGCTCATGGGTGACGGATCGGTATTGATGGTGCTGAATATGAAGGAGATGGTGTGATGCCGATAGATTATAAAAAAAATCAGGTGCTGTTTCGTGAAATAGTTGGCGTGGAGGAGGCAGAGGGACTTTTGGAATTCCTGCATAAACGACCTGCTGCCAAGATTGATTTCGGGGGGTGCACACATCTGCACCCAGCTAATCTGCAAGTGCTTATGGCGGCCAAGATACGAATCGCTGTTTGGCCGAAGGATGCAAATATGTGCTTTTGGCTGAAGAGTGCCTTACAACCAGAAAAATAAAAGGAGCACCTGCAATGGCAAAAACAATTTTTATTGTCGATGATTCGGCCACAATGCTGATGAGCGTCAAAAATAATCTGGAAATATCAGGGTTTACTGTCGTAACAGCAGAAGACGGTGTTAAGGCGCTTACCAAGCTGAAGGGTGCCGGTTTTAAGCCGGATTTGATGATCACCGATATAAACATGCCAAACATGAACGGCATTGAGTTGATTCGCAACACCCGAACGTTGCCGGCGTTTCGCTTCATGCCAATCTTGGTTATGACCACCGAAAATCAGCAGGTAAAGCGCGACGAGGCAAAAAAACTGGGTGCCACCGGCTGGCTGGTAAAACCAGTGGGTGGTGCGGATTTACTTAAAATTATAAAGCAGGTGCTGCCGGGGGCTTAGCATGTTGTCCGCAAATAACAGTTTTGGCGGTAATGTCACAGAGTCTTCAATTATCAACGCTAAAGATCCAGGATGGGTCACATACGCTGCAGTTGTGTTGTTTTTCCTGTGCGGTCTGTCGGAGATGCTGTTTCATAACGAACTGGATCGTCTGCTGGGCAGATTGCATATTTTTCCCGTAATGGGAGTAGCTGCCCTGATTATGATTTCCGCAAATATCTATTTGATGAAGATTTCATCCCGCCGCATCTCCGCATTAAAATCCAAGATTCAGGAAGCCGAAGATTCATTAGCCCGTTCAGGTGAATGTGCCAACCTAATGATGGATAATCATGTGCGCCTGGAAGAAGTCATCGGTAGTAGACTCAATGAAGTTGCCGCCGAAACCGAAAACGCAGGAATGTCACTGATTATGGAGGTGCGTAAAATCAGCGATTCCGCCAACACACTGCTGAATTATCTTAATAACTCCACTCTTAAGGCGGCCGGTCTCGGAGATGAGATCGGCAACAATGTAACATTTATCACTCAAATCGGCGACTTTATGCATGGACTTCCTGATCGGATAAAACAGATACATCAGGACATGGAGACCATCAGAGAAACGGCCACTCAGATCGATGCTTTGGAGAATTTAGTTGATATAATTAAGGACATTAGTGATCAGACTAATCTACTGGCTTTAAACGCATCAATTGAAGCGGCGCGCGCTGGTGATGCTGGGCGCGGATTTGCTGTTGTGGCTGATGAGGTTCGCAAGCTTTCGGATCGCTCCGCCAAAGCGGCTGTAATGATCGAAAAGGGGCTTTCAGCTGCTCAGAATACAATAAAGTGCGGACTAAAATTCAACGAGCTGGATGAATCATCACAACAAATGAATGAGGCGGTCAATGTTATCTCTTCCATCCACAAGCTTCAGGATAGTTACGAGGATCTACGCCAGTATTACAAAACCCTTTTTGCTGTTGTGACCAGGCACAATACCAGTCTTGCGTCAGAGATTGCCGAGATTCTCGGGCAGATACAGTTCCAGGATGTGGTAAGGCAACGTATTGAGCGCATTATGGACACCGTGGTAAAGCGCGACTATCTGCTTCTCGAATTTTCCCGCTCACTGGCAACTCCTGATATCGGACTGGAGAAGATACCCGAAAAGATGTCCCAACTGATTGAGGAATACCTGGAGTTGGAGGCGTGCCACGGTGAGAGTGGACAAGATTCAAATGGTGGCCCGCCAAAGCTGGAACTGTTTTAGAACTTACAACCACATTAAGGAGATTAACATGACTACGAATTCCCTTGCCCCAATTGCTAATTTGTTGCAACAGCACCGTGTTGCCATTTGCGATGAGTGGTTGAACGATATTATGCGAATTTGGGAGCATTCCCATGCTGGCTTGGTAGATAAAGAGGAAGTAAGCCGACAGGCAAACGATTTTCTCAAGGAGCTTGCTGTTTTTTTTAACTCCCATTCGGGTGAAGCCCCTGCGGAAATCAGTACGAACAGCCCTTTTGGTAAAATTGCCTGCGAACTGAGTATTGAGCGAGCCAAGAAAGGGTTTAAACCGGCAGACACGGCTCAATATATTATTACCCTGAAAAACGTGCTCACACGGCACTTCTTGCGTACATATAGTGAAACTCCGGTAGACCTCGCCCTCTATCTGCGGGTTATGAATGACATGCTTGACCGCATCTCTTTACTTACGTTTGAAATGTATGTGGAAACAAGGGAACGTATCATTGCCCAGCAGAGCCTGTCGCTATCAGAGCTCTCTACACCGATTATTCTGCTCTGGAACAATGTGTTACTGCTTCCACTGGTGGGGGTAATCGATACCGTTCGTGCCCGTCAATTCACGGAACGCCTTTTGGAGGCTATCACCCGATATGAGGCAAATGTCACAATCATTGATGTCACCGGTGTGCCGGTGTTTGACACAAGCGTCGCCCGACACTTCATGAAAGTAATTGATGCTGCCCAGTTGCTCGGTTCCCGTATCGTCATGACCGGTATCAGCCCGGAAGGGGCGCAGACACTTACCAAGCTTGGTATCAACTTTTCAAATATCATCAGCCGTGCAACCTTGCGCTCCGGGTTGGCGGAAGCGTTGTTGCTTGTCGGTCGTCGCATAGAGCTTATTGGGGGAGTGCGTCCATGATAATTCCCATTTTACGCCTCGGTAAAATCCTGCTTACATCAATCCAGCAAGAACTCACCGATGCTGATGTTCTCCAGCTTCAGAGTGACCTGTTAAGGAAGGTTTCAGAAATTGAAGCTCTGGGTGTCATCATCGACATCACCGCTTTAGAGGTTGTTGATTCTTTTATGGCGCGGGTTATCAATGATACCGCTGGTATGGCGCGCCTTTTGGGAGCGGAGATTGTCATTTGCGGAGTTCAGCCGTATGTGGCAATGTCTTTGGTTGAGATGGGGAGAGACCTGATAGGAGCCGATTGTGTTTTTAATCTTGATCAGGGGTTGAAACTGCTTGAAGCGCGTATTGCGGTTCGGGGAGATGCTATTCTATCGCTGGAAGGGGATGAATATGCGCGAAATGATAGACCCTGAACGTGTGCTTATTCGCGATTCTACCGACATTGTGCGAGCGCGTGCCGTAGCAAGGCAAGTGGCGAATCAGATCGGATTTACACTTGCCGATCAGACCCGTTTGGCTACAGCCGTTTCAGAGCTAACGCGTAATATAGTGCAATATGCCGGAGAAGGTGTTTGTGAAATTGCCGATGCTTCGGGGGAGGAAGAGATACGACTCCGTATAATAGTTGAGGATAATGGACCTGGCATAGATGATATTGATAGAGCTATGAAAGATGGATATAGCACTGGTGGCGGTTTGGGTGTCGGCTTACCAGGCACCCGCAGATTGATGGATGATTTTGCCATTGAATCATCACCGGGGTGTACCAGAGTTTCCATCGCCTTGGTTAGAAGAAGAGTTTGATAGAGGAATGATATGGACAGAGTATGTATCCAGGTTACGGATGAAGCAAATATAGCGGAAGCGAGTCGCCAGGCACGACAAATGGCGAAAATGATCGGATTTGCCACTGTGCGAATTCATTATATTGCAACGGCGGCATCGGAATTGGCAGCAAATCTTTTTATGCACGCCAATGGTGGCCTTTTTGAGGTCTGTAATCTGATAAATCGTCCCGGTATTGAGTTGATCGCCACTGATAATGGTCCTGGCATAGCTGACATAGAAAAGGCATTACAGGAGGGTTATAGCACTGCTGGTGGTCTGGGATGTGGTCTTCCAGGTGTGAAGCGTCTTATGGACGAGATGGATATTGACAGTCGGGTTGGTCAGGGTACCGTAGTTAAGGCGCGTGCATGGCTGTGACCATAGGGTATGCAGTGCGTCCACTGGCAGGTGAAAAGGTCAGCGGTGACCAATGCGAATGGTGGAATACCGGCACGCACATTGTGGCTGCTTTGGCGGATGGTCTGGGGCATGGGGAGCAGGCGGCCTATGCTGCCAAAGCTGCTCTTACCTGTATAGGCGAGAATCTGGAACGTCCGTGTGAAACCATATTTTCCAAATGTGATGCACAATTGCGCGATACACGGGGTGTCGCTTTAGCGTTGGCTATTATCGAACTGGATTCCGGTAGAATGACTCTTGGCGCTGTCGGAAATATTCGGGCGATGTTGCTGCGGAACTCCCGTGACATCAGGTTCGGTGGTGCGCGTGGTATTGTTGGTGGAGGATTTTCGAGTTTTACGCCTGAAACCGTGCTGTTGACGAGGGGAGAAGTTCTGCTGCTTTTCTCGGACGGGCTGGACGAGTTTATACCACTGCGCGAGATATTCTCTGAACCTCCAACAACATCAGTACACGATAAGGCGCAAAGGATATTGGATAGTTGGGCACGTGCCAATGACGATGCTTCGGTGCTGATTTACCGCCACGAAGAGTTTAAATCCACATGAAACAAGCCTTTGAACGCTATTTTCGTATACTTCAACAGATAATTATCGATTCGGATGCGAATACTATTGAGGTTCATCTTGCGGAAGCTTTTGAGTTGGGGCGCGACTTGGTTGAACAGAATGTTCCTCCTGACGAGGTGACACAGATCCATCACGAGGCTGTAGTTCATCTATCGCAAATGTATCCTTCGCTGCCTTTTGCCCAAGTGGCCGATCAATTGAGCAGGCCTTTAATAGAAATGAACATGGCATATGGCATGGCATTTCGGGAACAGATGGAACGGCGCTACCTGGATATTGTGAATTCCCGCTTGGAGCAGTCAAACAAATTGGAAGCCATCGGCACTCTGGCGGCCGGTATTGCTCATGATTTCAACAACATTCTTGCGAGCATTATAAGTTCTGCTGAAATGGCGGAGGATGATCTGCCAATCGGTACTTCTGGGAATAAATACATCAAACGGATATTGACTGCAAGTTTCCGTGCCCGAGATATTGTCGCCAGGATGCTGACATTTGCCCGGCAAAATCAGATCAAGCCTGTGATACCGGTTGAACTGGTTGCTCAAATACGAGAGGCGCTGTTTCTCTTGGATATTTCCAGAAGGGCGGATGTCACTTTTTCCTGTCACGAAGACATTGAACAGGCATTGGTCGTGGCTGAACCTGGGCAATTGCAACAGATCGTGATGAACCTTTGCATCAATGCGATCGACGCAATGAATTTCCGTGGAGTGGTTACTCTTCATGTCGAACCAGCCAAGTTTGAAGACGGCTCTGACGCCATTCTTCTGAAAGTTGCCGACAATGGTCAGGGGATGACGCCCGAGGTATGTAGACGAATTTTTGATCCGTTTTTTACAACCAAAGAGCCAGGCAAAGGCAACGGCTTGGGACTTTCTGTAGTACACGGCATAGTTACCCAACTGGGTGGACACATCGATGTCCAAAGCCGTACAACCGGAGAGCACCGGGGAACAGAATTTATGGTGCTACTGCCCGTGACAAAAGCTGAATGTTGATAACATACAAAGGAGTTTTATATGGCCCACATTCTTGTTGTTGAAGACGATGATATGTTCCGCGAGTCGCTGGTTGATATGCTGACAAAAGATGGACATAGGGTAACGATCGCCAAAAACGGAGAAGAAGGGGTACACGCTTGCAGCCAAATATGTCCTGAACTGATCATTACAGACATACTCATGCCATGCATGGATGGCATCGAAGCAATTATGGAACTGTCCCGACAAGGGCTGACTATCCCAATCATTGCCATCTCCGGAGGGCGACGCACGATCAGTGCGGAATTTAACCTTGAATCAGCGCAGCTATTAGGGGTCAAAGAAATCTTAGCAAAACCGTTTAGCAGAGTTGATTTGCGTCATGCGATAAAACAGGCTCTTCCTAATTGATCAGTCGTAACATCGCCAAATTGAATCATCAAGGAAAGTTTATGGCGGAGATTATTGTTATTACCAACCGTAAAGGCGGGACAGGCAAGACTACGACGTCTGTCAATCTTGCCGCCGAATTTGCATCGCAATCCCTTCGGGTGTTGCTGATAGACATGGATACTCAGGGTCATTGCGCAGTCGGATTGAATATTGCTCCACCTAAAGACGCCCCCACGGTTCACAGCCTCTTTCAATCAGGCAATTCACGTTTAACTGAAGCAGTTTATCACACAGCGTGGCCAAATCTGGATCTGATCCCGGCTAATACCCTCTTTGAGCATGGTTCCTGTGACGGCAACCCTACTCGCCTCACCAGAGCGCTGCACGATGAAGGAGTGACGGAGCAATACGATCTGATCATCATTGACTCGCCTCCTTCGCTCGATGACCTCTTGATGAATGCGCTCTGCGCAGCCAGAAAAGTTCTGGTTCCTTTTATGCCACATCACCTTTCCGGTGAGGGGATCCGCAATCTTGCACGGGTGCTCTTCAGGGTGGCATCTGACCTCAATCCAGAATTGAAACTGCTGGCCTTTCTCCCAATCATGCTTGATCGCCGCATTGGTCAACATAAAAGCGTCACTGAAGGTGTGGCGCGACAGTTCGGCCAGGGGCGGCTGCTTTCCGGGATCCGCACTGACATAAAACTTGCTGAAGCATTTGCCCATCGTCAGCCGGTACGCGCCTATATGCCAGGTTGCAGAGGGGCGGAAGATTACGCTTTGACGGCTCGTGAGATTTCCGCTCGTCTGGAACCTCGCATGAACTGATACGTTATGTATAAACATGGAACTATATAATGAAATGCTTGATAGTTGAGGACGACAAATTGTCCATCAACATTTTAAAGGAAATGGTCCGTAGATACGGTACTACTGATTGTGTCATGAGCGGTCAGCAGGGGCTGGAAATGTTCTTGCGCGCGCATGAAGCAAAGAGCCCGTACGATGTGATATTCATGGATATAATGATGCCTGGAATCGATGGGTTAAGTGCGGTGAGGAAAATCCGCGATAATGAAGAAATGATGAATATTACTGCTCTGCAAAGGGCAAGAATCATCATGACGACTGCGCTTAGTGATCCAGAAACGGTTATAAAGGCGTTATACGAATCTGATGCAGATTTATATTTAGTTAAACCGATAAATCAAAAGGCGATCAGTAATGCGCTTCGAGAACTGAAGCTTATATCCTCCTCAGTAGATACTGGCAGATGAAAGAGAGCGCATATACCAGCTGCCATCACTATCCGAATCTCATCGACTCCAGTTATCTGGCGCTGAAGTACACCGCCAGGTACACCGCACCAATAAGTGAAGGCCAGTGACCCTGTATCCTATAAAAACTTCTTTAGAATGTGTCACTGGCCTTCGAGGGGCTATTTAAATGGTTTCAACTGGTTAGCGCAACATTTCAAAGAATCTGTCTTCACACGTCTCATCCTTGATATCGATAAACTTGTTACAAATTTCAGTGACCATATTGATGACACCCTGGTAGCCGATCAGCGGGTAGCGGTGCTTGTTGACGCGGTCGAAAATCGGGAAACCGAAGCGGAACAGCGGTACCTTGGCGTCGCGGGCGGCAAATTTGCCGTGGGTATCGCCGATGATGGCATCAACCGGATCGGTGACCACCAGGCTGCGCAGATGCCAGAGATCCTTGTTCATGTAGATCTTGCATCCTGTGCCGTACATGGAACCATCCAGCAGTCCCTGCAACTCCTTTTCGGCCTTTTTGCTGCCGCGACTGCAGAGGATGTGGTGCGGACGGGCACCCATTTCGAGCAGGAAGGAGACGTAGCCCATCAGATAGTCCGGGTCGCCGTAGACGGCGAACTTCTTACCGTGCATGTACTGCTGTGAATCGGTCATGGCGTCAACAGCGCGACCACGTTCATTTTTCAGGGATGCCGGAACTTCTTTGCCGAACAGCTCGGCGACTTTCATGATAAAAGCATCGGTCTTTTCGATACCCATCGGCATCGACATGGTGACGTGCTTGCCGGAGTAGGTGTCCTTGATCCAGCTGAACGTTTTCGGTGTGGCGTAGGTACCGATAGCGATAGTGGCTTTGCCGTTGATCGAATCGGCGGCGTCTTCCAGTTTGGTGCCACCTGCATAGATGTTATAGGTGCCGTCGCAGGGTGATTCAAACGTATCACCGATATCAGCCAGCAGCGTGTAGGGAATGCCGAACTCTTTCAGGATGCGTTTGTATTCGCGATAGTCACCGGTGTTGAAGTCGCAACCGGCGATCAGGTTCAGTTTACCGGTGCAGCGTCCTTCGATCTGCTTGCCCTCAGTCAGATTCTGCAAGATCGAAACCAGCATGGAATCATAACCATGAATATGGGTGCCGTTGAAGCTGGGGGTATTGGCGTACGGTACCGGCAGCTCTTTGGGAATGAAGGCCTTCTGTTTGGCGTTCTTGATGAACGCGGTCAGGTCGTCGCCGATAACTTCCGGCATGCAAGAGGTAAACACGGCGATCATTTTCGGTTTGTAGAGAGCGTAAGCATTTTCAAGCCCTTCATGCAGGTTGTTCTGGCCGCCGAATACCGCGCCGTCTTCCGTCATGGCATCTGATACTGCCGGCGCCGGTTCACGGAAGTGACGGTTAAGGGTCGAACGGTAGTAGGAAGTGCACCCCTGTGAGCCATGAACAAAGGGGAGCGTACCTTCAAAACCATGGGCACAGAGCTGAGCACCCAGCGGCTGACAGGCATGAGCCGGGTTGATGACCAGCGCCTGACGGGCAAAATTTTTCTCTTTATATTCTTCCGAGTTGATCCAGTTATGAACCCGCTCGATCTCTTCTGGTGCGATTTCGGTAACGGTCTTGACTTCAAGTCCCAGTAAGTTAGCCATGATGTATCTCCTTGTGGGTCGGCAACCAATCTGTTGCACAACCGAAGTTTTATGTCCCCCTTGATAAAGGGGGATTGAGGGGGATTTGCCTTTGGGTTGAATCCCCCCCAGCCCCCCTTTATCAAGGGGGGGAGCAACAAATTAGAACGGTGCCTTCACCAGTTTCCAAGTCGGGCTGTTAATTGCCATGTCAACGTCGCGGGCAAAGATCTCGAAACCCTGGTAGCCGTGGTAGGGGCCGGAATAATCCCAGCTGTGCATCTGGCGGAACGGGATGCCCATTTTCTGGAAGACGTATTTTTCCTTGATGCCGGAGCCGATCAGGTCCGGCTTCAGGGTGTGGGCAAATTTCTCCAGCTCGTACTCTGATGGATCGTCATAGACCACCGTTGCATCCGGCATTTCTGGAGCGGTGCGGTCGTAGTCATCGCCATGGGCAAATTCGTAGCCGGAACCGACGCAATCCATGCCCAGGTCTTCATAGGCACCGATGGTGTGACGCGGGCGGAGGCCGCCAACCAACAACATGACTTTCTTGTTTTCCAGGCGCGGCTTGTACTCGTCGATGATGGCCTGCATGATCGGCTCATACTTGGCGATGGCCAGCTCCACCTTTTCCTTGATGACATCATCAAAGCGTTCGGCGATGGCGCGCAGGCTCTCGCGGATCTTGGTCGGGCCGAAGAAGTTGAACTCCAGCCAGGGGATACCGTATTTCTCTTCCATAACCTTGCACATATAGTTCATCGAGCGGTAGCAGTGGATCAGGTTCAGTTTGACGGTATGCGTCGCGGCAATTTTTTCGAGTTCGCCGTCGCCGGTCCAGACCGATTTGACATTCAGGCCGATCTCTTCCAGCAGGGATTTAGCCGACCAGACATCGCCGCCAATATTGTAATCGCCGATCAGGGCAACATCATATGGTCCGGCAGGTTCGGCAAATTCGCGCGTTTCAATAATGTAATCGCGAATCGAGTCATTGGAGATATGGTGTCCGAGCGACTGGGAAACGCCGCGGAAGCCCTCACAGTTACAGGGGATAATCGGAATATCAAGCTCTTTGGAGACGGTCTTGGTAACCGAGTTGATATCATCACCGATCAGACCGACCGGGCATTCGGACAGTACCGAAATACCTTTGGCCAGCGGGAACAGCTCATGCGCTTCATTCAGCAGCGTTTTCAGTTTCTTGTCGCCACCATAGACGATATCTTTTTCCTGGAAATCGGAGGTGAACTGCATACCGAACTGGGTAACGCCATTGATGCCGCTCATCAGGTTCCGGCGTGTACCCCAGGAATACCAGCCGCAACCGACCGGGCCGTGGGAAACATGCACCATATCGCGGATCGGGCCCCAGACAACGCCCTTGGCTCCGGCGTAGGCACAGCCACGGGCGCTCATGACACCCGGCACTGTTTTTTTGTTGGATTTAACACAGGCCGCACCGGAAGTCTGGTCATTGGCCGCCAGGTGCGGAGTACGTTTCTTTTTAGCTTTTTCAGGATATGCCGCCAGAGTTTCTGATATTAGCGCCTCTGTGGATTCCTTTGTAATACCTTCAACAGTTCGTATTTTTGACATGGGAAATCTCCTTTTGAGTGTTATTAACACTCCCCCCTTGATAAAGGGGGGCTGGGGGGGGATTTGACGTTAAAGGTTAACGGCAAATCCCCCTAAATCCCCCTTTATCAAGGGGACTTTAACGCTTTACGCTGCCTCTGCTACACCAACGATGGTTTCATCCTCTTCTTCCATAATGCCGAACTTCATCAACAGCTCTTCCAGCTCCTCCATCTCCAGCGGAGTCGGAACAACCAGCATCTTGTTGTCGGCAATCTTCTGAGCCAGCGTCAGGTACTCTTTGGCCTGCGGATGTTCGGGCGAGTATTCTATGACGGTCATTCTGCGCAGTTCTGCGCGCTGTACCTGATTGTCGCGGGGGACGAAGTGGATCATCTGAGTGCCGAGACGACGTGCCAGTTCGGAGATCAGTTCGAATTCCATGTCGGTCTTTCTGGCGTTGCAGATCAGGCCGGCCAGACGAACCTTACCGGAAGATGCATACTTGAGAATACCTTTGGAGATGTTGTTGGCGGCGTACATGGCCATCATTTCACCCGAAGTAACTATGTAGATCTCTTCGGCTTTTCCTTCACGAATCGGCATGGCGAACCCGCCGCAGACAACGTCGCCGAGAACATCGTAGAACACGAAGTCGAGGTCAGGAGTGTAAGCGCCGTTCTCTTCCAGAAAGTTTATGGCCGTAATAACGCCACGACCGGCACAACCGACACCCGGCTCTGGTCCGCCGGACTCAACACATTTGATATTGCCGTAGCCGATTTTCATGACATCCTCTAATTCGAGGTCTTCAACCGTTCCCAGTTCGCGCACCAGATCCATAACCGTATTCTGTGCTTTGGCGTGCAGAATCAGACGGGTTGAGTCAGCTTTAGGGTCACAGCCTACGATCATGACTTTCTTGCCGAGAGAGGCCAGACCGGCCACCGTATTCTGGGTTGTTGTTGATTTGCCGATGCCGCCTTTGCCGTAAATTGCGATCTGTCTCATGTTAAGCTCCTTTTTGGTCACTAATCTGTGACCTGTGGGTTTGGTGTGGGGCAAACAAAAAGGCGCCCCATTTTTTTGGAGGCGCCTTTGCCTGATTTATTGCCGGTTTTTCAATTTGCATGTGATTTTGCATAGGGCGTGCCAGAAGATGATAAAAAATAAAACAATAAAAGTAGTAGGTAGTTATATCGTTTTTACGAGGAGGGATGTTTGGGTTTGACTCAGTATATTCGTGTGCAGAGTTGCTAGCTGCTTAAAAACAGGGCAGTGCCGCCCTGAATACTAATCACCCGGCTGTTATTGCCAGTCGGCGGAAGGCAGAGGCCTTGAAAGCGGCATATACGATCGCCCCCTGCTTAATCCCCAGCTCCCGGGCCGCCTCCGGGACGATCTCGGCCACCAGTCTGCCTGTGCCGCAGCGCAGCTCCACACCGATCTTTGAGGAACTTCCAAACAGGCTGGCGACCGTGCATTCCAGCAAATTGCGGGCGCTGATCGCTTCAGGGTGCCGCTTGAAGAGGATGATATCCTTTGAAGAGAGTTCAAACAAGCCGCCGACCGTATTCTGGTTGCTCCCAGACAGCAGCAGCTCAACACCCTGCCATGTATAGGCGCACATTCCGTTGCGCTCCGTCATGCCATCCAGTTCAAGAAGGTTGATATAACCGACGGCGCTTTCTCCCATGCGCGTGCGCGCCAGCTGTTCACTGGAGCTTTTACCGACCATCTCACCATGCGCAAAAGCCAGCACCGTATCGGTCATCAAGCGCATCTCCACCAGTGAGTGCGAGATAAACAGATACGGAATGCCAAACTGATCGCTGACGCTTTTGAGATACGGAATGATCTGAAAACGGAGGGTGTCATCCAGCGCCGACAGCGGTTCGTCCATCAGCAGCAGGCGCGGATTGCCCAAAATGGCTCGCCCCAAGGCGATGCGCTGCTGCTGGCCACCAGAAAGTGTTCGGATGTCCCGTTCAAGCAGCTCTTCCAGCTGCAGTACCGCCACCAGCATATCGAGATGGATGGCGCGATATTCAGCGCGGCAGCGGTGGTAGCCGTAGAGCAGATTGTTGCGGACAGTGAGGTGCGGAAACAGGGAGTGCTGCTGAAATACCATGGCAATGCGGCGTTTCTCTGGTGGCACGTTGATCTTTCCGCTGCCGGAAAAGAGTGTTTCGCCATCCAGAATGATTTCGCCGGCATCAGGTTTTTGAAATCCGGCCAGCATGCTGACCAGTGTCGATTTGCCGCTTCCGGATGCGCCGAAGATTCCGATTTTATCGCCCGTCAGTGAAACATCAGCGGCCAGCCGAAAGCCGGGAAAGCTTTTCTGAACGTTCAGGACAAGGTTCATATCAGCCCCTTTTTTGCGTGTCGGAACGCCATGCGTAGAGTGCCAGCAGGACGAGAAACGAGAAGACAAGCATAACCGCTGCCATGCGGTGGGCCGAGGCGTACTCCAGAGCTTCAACATGGTCATAGATCTGCACAGAGGCGACTCTGGTCGCACCCGGGATGTTGCCGCCTATCATCAGTACCACGCCGAATTCGCCGACGGTGTGGGCAAAGGTCAGGATTGAAGCGGTAAAAAAACCACGCCGGGAGAGCGGTAGAACGATGCTGAAGAAAGCGTCCAGACGGGAAGCGCCCAGGGTCGCGGCAACTTCCAGCGGACGGTCGCCAACCGCCTCAAAAGCGTTCTGCAGCGGCTGAACCATAAACGGAAACGAGTAAAAAACCGACCCCAGCACCAAACCCCAGAAGGTAAACGGCAGATTTCCAAGCCCCACTGCTTTCGTCAGCCAACCGACCGGGCCGTTAGGGCCCATCGCCAGTAGCATATAAAAGCCGAGTACCGACGGTGGCAGCACCAGCGGCAGTGCCACGACGGCTCCGATCGGCCCCTTGAACCATGAGCGGCTGCGCGCCAGCCACCAGGCGATCGGCGTCCCCAGCAGCAGCAGGATGCCGGTTACCATCGACGCTAATCGAAGCGTGAGCCAGATCGCCTGGAGATCGCTTTGTTCAAGAAACATGGTGGCGGTACCTGTCAGATGTTATATCCGTAGGAACGGATGATTTTTTTGGCAGTTTCGCTTTTAAGGTATGTCAGCAAAGCTCTGGCTGCGGCGTTGTCTTTTCCGGTGGCAAGCAGTACCGCATCCTGGCGGATGGGCGTATGCAGTACGTCCGGCACTATCCAGGCGGAGCCGTTGCTGATCTTGCCATCTTTCATGACCTGTGACAGTGCTACAAAGCCGAGTTCGGCATTGCCGCTGCTGACAAACTGAAACGTCTGCGAGATGTTTTCGCCCTGGACCATCTTTGGTGTAAGCGTTGTCACTATGCCTCGTTTCGTCAGAACTTCAATGGCGGCAGAGCCGTAGGGTGCCAGCTTTGGATTGGCAAGGGCAATTTTTCCGAAGTTTCCTTTACCCAGCACATCCCCTTTCGGATCAACAAACCCCGCTTTTGCCGACCAGAGCACCAGTGATCCAATGGCGTAGGTAAAGCGGCTGCCCGGTACGGTCAGGGCATCCTTTTCCAGCTGTGCAGGTTTTTCATCATCAGCGGAAAGAAACAGTTGAAAGGGAGCACCATTTTTGATCTGTGCGTAAAACTTGCCGGATGCGCCGTACGAGAGCACCACTTTATGGCCGCTTTCCTTTTCAAAAGCGGCAGCGATCTGTTTCATGGGTGCCGTAAAATTGGCTGCAACCGCAACATTCACCTCGGCGGCCACTGCAGGAGCAGCGAGTAGCAACGTCGCAAGGGTAGCAAGAATATTTTTTATGACATGTTTCATCGGAGTCTCCTCGTGTATCTCAATTGACGCCGATAATGACGCTGGAGGCCTTGAACAGGGCACAGGCGTGACCGCCGACCTTCAGACCGAGCCGTTCTGAACTGCCATGAGTAATGATGGCACTGATGCTGTTTCCACCGCCAATTTCAACATCAATCTCAGTGTTGACCGGCCCTTCGATTACCTTGACGATGGTACCGCAGAATACGTTGCGGGCACTGACTTTGGCATCATGCAGGTCAGTGCCGATGATAACCGAACTGGCCTTGATGATGGCGTAGGCCTCTGCGCCTGTTTTCAGACCAAGGTTTTCTATAGCTCCGTTCGTGACAACGGCCGTAAGGGGAATGCCCCCTTTCAGTGACAAGGTGACTTCTGTATTGACGGCACCTTGGGTGATGGCAGATACGGTACCTGCGAATGTGTTACGTGCGCTGACTTTCATAGATATCCTCCGTAAAAATTGATACAGACTGGCGGTGTCGCCGAGCCTGCTTTCCAGATTGTCCAGGAATTTGCGGTGCTCTTCCTGAATGGTTTTGAATTGGTCGATTACTTTTTTACCTTCGGCTGTCAGACTCGTGCCGCCACCACCTTTGCCCCCGATCAGGCGATCAACCAGCGGCTTCTCCGCCAGATTATTGATCATGTTGATGGTATCCCAGGCGGTTTTGTAACTGATACCGACAGCTTTGGCAGCCTTGGTAATCGATCCGAGGTTGTCGATCATTTCCAGCAGAGCAATGCGGTCACCCCCCAGAAATTTGTTATCAGCCTTGTTAAGCCAGAGATTGCCGCTGAGGCCGATGTCTGTTGATGGACGTTTCATAATTGAGCTCTCCGTTGAGCAAGATGTGCCGAGGCGAAGAATTTACTACCGACACACGGCCGCATACCGTTGTATTTTATAATACATAACGCGTGCCAAAAACAAGTGAATTAAAATACCTGTAACTATTCAGCACATATTTTAAAAAGCTTGTCATTCCCGAGGGTTTAATCGGGAATCCAGACTTTGACTTCGTGGGTCCCCGATAGAATCACTCGGGGATGACAGGCTTTATTGCAAGTATTGTTGAACGTACTGAATAGCTTACGTATTTTTTTGATCGTATTCTCTACAGGGTGACTGTCATCGTGCAGGCTGCCGGTTGCACAAACCAGATACCATCCCTCGCTCTTACGATCTCAGGCATTCTTCCGCCGAACCGCACAGATAGTCAAAGACCTCGCTGCGGGTTCTGATAAATCCCGGCATCTGATTCAGGACGTCTTCCAGCAGGTGCAGGACGTCACCATCTTCACTCCCCAGTTCATTCATAACGGCGGACATCATCGGTACGATGTCGTACAGGTCGTCACGGTTGAAGGGAGATGAATCGGGTAACCCGGTAAATTTCGGCTGGTCGCGATGAGCAACATCACGCGGGTATTTGAATTTAAAATCGGAGGCTTTGACGACAATCATAAGTTACCTTCCTTGTGCTGGATGTTAATGCCCTCCGCAACCACCACTGCTGCCACCACATCCGCCACCGCAGCCGCCCGGTCTGACGATGTCGGCCGCCTTCGGCTTTTCGCAGAGTTTGAGTGAAGAACGATCAACATACCAGGCATCATCTTCGTTTTTTCCGGCCAGCTCATTTTTTTTGAGCATCATCAGCACCCGCATTTCGGTCGTTTCCAGCAGCAGCGCCGCTTCGGCAATCGGTACAAAATTGGTTCCGGCTTCACACATGATCAGCTCCTTTGGGTTAGGCTGCCTTCGGCAGCGTTTCTTCGCCAAGATAAATGGCTATCAGCTCACAGTTGGTCAGATCCCGCTTGCGAGCACATGACATGCTGCGGGTAGTTTCCAGTAACGATTCGGCCTGGCTGCGGGCGACCGTAATGCCCATACTTCGGTAGCGTTCGATCAGGCCCCCGGTGCCGGAATGTTTGCCGACCACGATGCTGCGGGTCATGCCGACCTCTGCCGGGTCGAAGCCTTCATAATTATGCGGATCCTTGATGACGCCATCGGCGTGCAGGCCGGATTCGTGGGAAAAAACCCGCGAGCCGACCACCGGTTTGGATACGGAAAGCGGTCGGTCGGATGCTTTGGCGACAAACAGGGACATCTCGCGGAAACGGTGCGTATCAATGCCGGTTTCTATACCGCAGGCGTGCTTCATGCCCATGACGACCTCTTCGAGTGCCGCATTTCCGGCCCGTTCACCCAAACCGTTGATCGTGGTATTGACAAACTTTGCACCGGCGCGTATGCCGGCAATGGCGTTAGCGGTGGCCATGCCGAGATCATTGTGCGTATGGACTTCAATAGCAACCTCCGGCACCGCCTGTCGCAGAAAGGAAACCTTATCGAACATGGTGAAGGGGTCCATGATCCCGAGCGTATCGCAGAAGCGAAAACGGTCACCACCCAGCGAGCGGGTGATCTCCATCAGCTCCACGAGAAACGCCATATCGGCGCGACTGGCATCTTCGCCACCGACTGAAACGTAGAGGTTGTGCTGCTTGGCAAATCCAAGTGCAACTTTCAACTGCTCTTTGACCTCCGAGCGATCTTTGCGCAATTTATGGCGTATCATCTGGTCGGAAACCGACAGCGAAATGTCCACCGCCTGCACACCACAAGCAATACTTGCCTCTATTTCAGGCACCAAAGCCCGGTTCCAGGTTATCAGACGGGCGGAAAGTCCCAGATCAACCAGGCTGCGGATTGATTCCTGCTCTTCCTTGCCCATGGCCGGAATACCGCACTCAATCTCCCCAACACCGATAGAATCGAGCATACGGGCGATGGCCATTTTTTCACGTTTTGAGAAGACGACACCGGCGGTCTGTTCGCCGTCACGCAACGTCGTATCGTCGATAATGATGTCTGTTGGATATGTCATGGCTACACCCCTTTCTTTATCCGCAACTTCCCATTGTTGCCAGGCCATAGATCAATTCCGGCCGATAGGCAGGTTTTTTGCCGGCATACATCAGCAGATTGCTTCCGGCTCTCTCCATGTTTCTGCGTGTAAAAAGTCGGATTGCCGAGCGGTTGGCCGCAGGGGCATCAATCAGAATCCTTGTCCCCTTGGGTACAGTGCCTGCAGCCGCATCAAATAAACGCTCCGCACTCCCGGAATCCCGTGCTGCAAAGGGGCCGAACTGAATATCACCTTCGGCCGCCTGCTGTGTGATAAACCCGGACGGATTCTGTTCAAGGATGCCGCGCTGCATGGTTGCTGTCAGTAACGCAGACCGGTCATCGCCCCAGGCCGCCGCATCCAGCTCTTGCATTGATCCGGACAGTTCCGTTTTTATTCTGTCGGCAGTGTGTGGTACATGCCGTTGACGCCCCGTTCCGATCCAGCGGGTGATCGTATCAAGAGCACGAAAACCGTGCTTTTCGTAGAGCGGAGCTCCCGCTGTTGATGCCGTCAGCCAGATGGTATTCGCTCCTGCTTTTGTCAGTGCCACGTGGGCTCTGTTGAAGAGGGCCGTGCCGATCCCGCTGCCGCGCAGCCGTTCGGCAACGATCAGGTTTCCGATCCAGCCGCTCTGATTATGACGCAACGAGGTGACAAAGCCTGCTGCCGCACCGGAATCATCATGAGCCGTAAAGCACCCCTGCGGAAAACGGGCTATCAGAAATTCAAACTCCCACGCGCCGACTACCCAGTTCTCCTGTGCGGCAAGAGCCAGAAAGGCACTGATATCGGCGGCTGCGAAGGGTGTAATCGTCATGGTGTCGGGCAGGCCGCTTCGGCAATTGTCAGGTTCAAATCCTGGCCGATCAGGCCGATGGCGTCGGCGCGGCACTGTTTGCAGTGCGCAAACTGGCCGATGATGCCCTCATTCTTTTTCCTGACTTCTGCCAGATACGCCTCGCTGGGGGGCGCAATATGCGCCAGTTCAGCCTGCGGTATGATCGGCATGATGTTCATGACAAAGGCGCCCAGTTCCTTGATCCGTGCGGCGATCAGCGGAATCTGACTGTCGTTGACGCCGGGTGTCAGAACGGTGTTGACCTTGATGGTCAGGCCGAGCTCACCGGCCCGCTTGAGACCTTCAAACTGATTGGCAATCAGGATCCGCGCCCCTTCCACGCCGGTATAGTGTTTGCCGTGATAGATGACGTGCCGGTAAATCTGTGCGCCGATTTCGGGATCGACTGCGTTGATGGTCACCGTCAGGCTGTGCAGTCCCAGTTCATAGAGCCGATCGATCGATTCCGGCAGCAGAAGGCCGTTGGTACTGAGACAGAGCATCAGCTGCGGAAATTCTTTCTTGACCATTTCAAAGGTTTCAAAGGTTTCTTCGTTTGCCAATGGATCACCGGGACCGGCGATGCCGATAACCTTGATGATCGGTCCCGCAATCGGGCTGGCCATGACTTCGCGCACTTTTTCTATCGCCTGTTGCGGAGTCAAAATTCGGCTGGTGACGCCGGGGCGCGATTCGTTGGCGCAGTCATGTTTACGGGAACAGTAGCCACATTTGATGTTGCATTTCGGTGCCACGGCCAGGTGCATCCGTCCGTTCTTATGATGGTTACCGCCGAAGCAGGGGTGTCCCTGGATTTTATTTTTCATCTCGCATGCTGTTGCCATTGGTAGCTCCTTCCAAAAATAGAAAACGCCCACAGGAAAATATCCTACGGGCGTCATTGCCGGTACATTTGTCTTATAAGCATAAGCCGTACCAAATCTTACCACAGAGTCACAGAGGCCACAGAGTATGGCTCTAAAAAGTATATTTCTGCATGCTTCCCAAAAATATCCAGACACACTTCAATTAACCTGAAAAAGCATTTACCGCAGAGAACGCGGAGGAACACGGAGGAATATCAGGCTATTAAGCCAATAATGCTATTCACCTTTTTGGAGACACCAATAATTTATAATACCTATTTGTTTTCCCTGCGTCCCTCGGCTTCCTCTGCGGTCCAACTGCCATTTATACGATTAAATGCCTTTTTATTGAGCAATAAATAAGCATACGGCATTGGTTCATAATTTGCTTAACGTTTGGATCTCTCGGTGTTCTCTGTGACTCTGTGGTGAGAAACGTTTTGAAAGGTAATTAATGTTCAATCAGTACAACCTTGAAGAAATCCGGGATCGTGCACGGGCCTCTTTTATCGGTCTGGCGGTCGGCGATGCGCTGGGTGCGACGGTCGAGTTTATGACCTCAACTGAAATTGCCGCACAATACGGCACGTTTCGCGATATTATCGGAGGTGGTTGGCTGCGCTTGAAGCCGGGACTGGTAACCGATGATACCGAGATGGCGCTCTGCATCGCCCGGGCAATCATCCGCAGCCAGACCTGGTCAATGGACGCGGTTGCTGAAAATTTTGCCGCTTGGCTGAAAGGGAGGCCGGTTGATTGCGGCGATACCTGTCGCAAAGGGATCCGGCGCTACATGGTGCACGGCACACTGGAAGCGCCGCCCAACCAATGGGACGCCGGCAACGGTGCCGCCATGCGGCTGCTGCCGGCGGCTCTCTTTTCATTGCCGGACGGGCAGCGGATGAATAAATATATCCTGGAACAGGCGCATATCACCCATAACAACCCGGTTTCAGATGCCGCCTGCATCTGCCTGGGCTCGATGATCCATCTGGCGCTTATGGGAGCCTCAAAATCCCGTCTGCGGCGGGAGGCTGATGGCTTGGTGGCACGTTTCCCGACCTTTGCCTTCGAACCGTATCGTGGACTGGCCACCGGCTACGTCGTTGATACCATGCAGACGGTATTTCACTGGTTTTTTCGGGGGAAGAATTTTGAGGATTGTCTGGTCGGGACGGTCAATCAGGGCGCCGATGCCGATACGACCGGCGCAATCTGCGGGATGCTGGCCGGTGCATATTACGGTATGGAAGGGATTCCGGGGCGCTGGATCAAGAAGATGGACAAGTCGGTCATTGCTGAAATTGAACAGGTAACGGACAAGCTGATAGCAGCCTGCCCGCTGGGCGGTTTTTAAGGGGCAAGGGATTAAAGCAAGGGGCAAGCAACAAATGCCTTTTCTTGCCCCTTGCCTTTCTTTCTAGCCTTCCTTCAATATCAGATTCGCCACCTGGCGCAGGCTCTTGCGTTTGTCCATGGCGCTTTTCTGCATGGTTCGGTAGGCATCAGCCTCAGAGATATGCTGTTTTTCCATCAGCATCCCTTTGGCTTTTTCGATAATCTTGCGGTTTTCAATCGTCTCACGCAGATCTTCAATGGTCTCTTTCAGATCATCAACTTCTTCACCATGGCGCAGGGCGATTTCTATTGCCGGCAGCAGATCCTGCTGGCGCAGCGGTTTGGTTAAAAAAGCGGCAACACCCGCCTCAGCTGCCCGTTTTACCGTCTGACTGTCATAGGCATTGGTCAGCAGCAAAATCGGAATTTTTAGCTTCTTGCGGATTTCTGCTGCCGCCGAAATACCATCCATTTTCGGCATGGAAACATCCAGAAACACCATATCAGGAAAGCGCGCCAACGCAGTATCCACGGCACTTTTCCCATCTTCACATTCCAGCACATCATCAAAACCGAGGTCATTCAACATGGCCTTAAGGTTCATTCTGACGAGCGGTTCATCATCACAAATCAGTATGGATTTACTCATAGTCGTGCACCTCGCTTGATGTGAATAAAGCACGAGGCGTGCCATGCATCAGATTTTACCCATAAAGATCAGCACCAGAAAAGCAACGTAAAACGCCCCGCCCGCCAGGAGTGTTCCGGGTGTCAGATGTTTTTTCCAGCGAATCTGAATATAGGCCAGACCGACCGAGCCAAAGGTGAGGGCCACGGTTAAAAGAGCGGCAGTAGTGAGCTGCCAGCTGGTCATCATGATACCGATGGCGGTGATGATTGAGCCCTGGAAAACCATGGCTCCGGTGACGTTGCCGATCGCCAGGGTATCCTTGCCCTTGCCGATCCAGATGACGCTGTTGAATTTCTCCGGCAGTTCGGTGGCAATCGGGGCGATGATCATGGCCAGAATGAACGGTGATATCCCTATCTGCACGGAAAGAATCTGCACCTTTTCGACAAAAATGTACGACCCCCATACGATCAGCAGCAGCGAGCTCAAAACCTGCACGCCGATGATGGTCATATGGGGATCATGTGATTTGGGGGCGAAATAGCAGGGATCAATCTCGGACTCCTCGATTTCATGCGCTTCCGGTTCGCCACCCCCTTTGAGCGTTTTCAAGACATAGCCGCCATAGACCAAAATGAGCGACATGGCGATAAAGGTTTTAATGACCGGATGCCCCCCCAGAAACGATGCGCCGATCGCCACTGCGTACAGAATCAGGAAATACTCCATATCACGCCGCATGACGACTGTATCAACCCGCATGATCGGGTAATCGTTCCGTTTTTTCCGGTTCCAGATCACCGCCAGACCGCTGATGAAAAAGGCCAGCGTCCCAAGCATGAAGGGCGCGCCGATTATGGCCCCGACGCCGATTTTGTGACCGGCTTCGGGAGCACCGAACATGATGGCCACGATCGGTACCAATGTTTCCGGCAGTGCAGTGCCGATGGCCGCAAATATACTTCCCACGGCACCGTCCGACAGTTTCATTTTTTTACCGAACCACTCCAGCCCGTTGGTAAAAACCGTTGCACCCAAGAGAATAATTCCCAGGGCGACGAGTAATAATGTCCAGTTGATCATACTAGTATCTCTCTTATTGAGTTAAATTTTATGAGTGGGTGATTCGGTGCGACACTGCCTTCTTATCTTTTCTGCAATCTTGCATACACCTTCTTCATCATCCATTCTCTGACCAGGCCACCAAAGGCTTTGTCTTCCACAATCTTTTCAAAAATTTCCTGATTCTGATCCATCCGTTCAATCAGCCTGCTTAAAAACTGGTCTTCAAAGGCGTACTTGAAGGTATCAATCTTATTGGCTTGTGCCTGCGTTTTCAAGGTTTCGTCCTGGACAAGTTCAGCCTCTATCTGATCGAAAAACAGCTTGTCCGCTTGCTCAAAATTGGTGCCGAACCTTTCGTTCAACAACTCGATGATTTCCGACAGGACCGCATTTTCTTCCTGTGCTCGCTTAATACCGGCTTCCGTCAGACCATCAAGTTCACCGACTTCATTCGTTTGCAGCTCAATGCTGCCGTCAGCAACCTTTTGGAGACGGTAATCGCCGACATCCCCCTGGCTGTATCCGCCTTGTTCTACGAGACATTCGACGATAGCGGTTTCAAAAGTTTTTTCGGTGTGGATAGTGGTCATTGTGATACTTCCTTCTTTTTGCTTCCTCGTTCCCACGCGCCGCGTGGAAACGCAGTCAAGGCGCGCCGCGCCAAAAATCACCACCAACCAGTATAAACCGGAATCAACCCAGTCAAGCCCGCATAATCCCGTGCACTGGAATAACGCCAGTGAATCGGGTCGTCAACATAACCACGCTTTACCGGATTCAGGTGCATATACTCAAGCTTCTGTCGCAGCACTTCTTCATTTTCAATCAATTGCGGGTGCGAACCTTCTTCCCAACACTGATATTCTCGATCCTGCTTATGCTCTTTGCGGAAAAATGCCATCTGCTTCAGTAACCGCTCTGCTTTGCACTCTTCCAGATAATCAATCAGTCTGCGAGCGGTGAAGGACTTGAAGCGTGGCAAATCTTCTGCAAGATTATCGGCTTGCACAAGCAGGTGGATATGATTTTCAAGAAACACGTAGCCGTATATTTTCCAGTTGTTGTTTTCCTGCCGGTACCGCAGAGCATCAAGAAGTATCTCGACAGTTTGTGGACGGGTAAAGAGCGGCATCCAGTTTATGACCGTGCAGGTCAGGAAGTACGGTGCTGTAGTATCGCAGATTTTGTAGCGGCTTCGTCCCATTTGTTTGCCTCGTTGATACGTGGCGCGGCGCGCCGATACTGCATTCCCACGCAGCGCGTGGGAACGAGTGGGAGGATAAAGAGTGAACATGGAAATGAATATGGCGGGTATTTCTGCAACCAATGGTTGCAGTTTCTCCGTTACCGTCGTTCTTCACTCTTGTTCCCACGCGCTGCGTGGGAACACAGGTTAGGCGCGCTGCGCCAAGAATTAAGCGCCTCATGCCGCAACCTCCCCGCGCACATCAATCTTCCCGGTCACCACCTCGGAAATCAGGGTGGTGCGGTACTCCTTGAACAGCTCGATCTGTTTCTTGAACTTATCGATGATGGCGTCCAGCCGGGCACATTCGGTTTCAATGTGGGTGACGATGGCGGTTTGTTCGGGGAGGGACGTAACAGGTATCGAAATGCTTGTAAACTCTTCTTGCCCAAGATTTTTCATGCTTGGACTGGTTCCAGTTGCCGTTACTGAAAGAAGCTTTTTAAATGAGTTGCTAATAAAAATATAACTCAACCATTTCGCATCAATTTTCACATGTGGATAAAAAACGGTCTGCCACAAACGGTCTGGTAAAAATAAATTGGGATGATCGTTTGCTACAAAACCACTTGCGCCAACCAGTTCAGGCGTATTCATTCTGCTGATAATTATCGAGCCTTTTCTTAGGCTGATTTTTGCTCGAGTTACTTCACTTTCCCAAATGGCCTTATTTCCCTCAGCATTAAATCTGTAGTCATATACACAGCTTGTTTTCAAAATGCCGAATTCTGAGCTTGTGGCAGGAAAATTTGTTGCATTCACGCTCACACCAGATTCTAAATTGCTGATTATGTACTTCAGCCTCTTAACTTCCCACCCCTCCGGTATCTCGCCGATCCACTCAACACCGGAGTCCTTGTATCGCTCATAGCGCGGCAGGCTCATGAATTGCCCCCACATCCCCACAACGTCGAGATCGGCGCAGCGCAAAGTCGATCCCCCATCGGCATGATTTCCTCCCCATCATACAACACCACACCCATTTTAAAGCGGTCGCCGGTAGTTGAGGCCAGTCGCTTGAGTCCCCTCAAATCGCTTTGCCTTATTGAGGCGGCTGCCTTGACCTCCACCCCGATCAACTGACCACCGGCATCTTCAATAACCACATCAACCTCATATTGATCATGATCCCGATAGTAAAGCAGTTGGTACTCACCATCTGCAGTTGTCGCATGTTTGCGAAGCTCTCCATATACAAAGGTTTCCAGCACGTTGCCGAACCGGCTTCGATCCTGCCCCGCCACAGCCGGTGAAAAATCAAGCAGGGTAGCAAGCAGCCCCGAATCAATAAACTGAAGCTTGGGGGTTTTTACCACCCGGTTCAGACGATTGGCGGCATAAACGTCAATTCGCCTGAGCAGAAACATCTGTTCAAACAGGCCAACATAGCGGGCTGCTGTCTTGTGATCCAGCCGCAACTGGCCGCCCAGCTGGCTATAGTTGCAGAGTTGCCCGGAAACCTGCGCCAACGCCCGCAGAAAGCGAGGGAGTGAATCGAGACGGTCTACGCCGGCCAGGTCGCGCACATCACGCTGGATAAGAGCATCAATATACTGCCGGGACCACGCTGTGCGACGACGTGCCGTTGCACGGGAAACAGATTCCGGATAACCTCCGCGCAGTACCGCTTCAACAAGTTCATTGCCTGTCAGCATTATTTGAGGTTCAGGAAGGCGACCGCTGAAAACAGAGTCAAGCCAGTTGGCCGTACCGCCATGCATCTCGCTTTGCGACAGGGGAAGCAATGACAGAGTTTCCATTCTACCCGCCAGAGAGTCTGCCACAGCCGGCAGCGTCATAAGATTGGCCGAACCGGTTAGCAAAAAGCGGCCAGGTCGCCGGTCTTCATCTATTGTTTTCTTGATGGCCAGCAACAACTGCGGCGCGCGCTGAATTTCATCAATGACAGCTCTGTCCTGGGCGCGAATCATCCCCACCGGATCTTCCACGGCAGCCAGTCGAGTTATTTCGTCATCAAGCGTAAGGTAGCGCATTCCGTGATTAGCTGCTACCCGACGCACCAATGTCGTTTTTCCAGCCTGACGCGGTCCGGAAATCATGACAACGGGTGTGTCTGTCAATGCTTCAACAACTCTCGGTTCAATATGTCGGGGATATACGGCTAATGGAGTGCTCATAGCCAGGATATTTTATCGTGTAATTGGGAATGTATCAACATATAATTGGGAATGTATAGTCGTGCTACTGGGAATACTATGATCACAGCAGCACCACCTTCTCAAGCTCCAGGGTTTCTTCCTCCAGCTTCAGGATGTCGGCCTTGATTGAATCCAGCGAGCGCAGTGGCTTGAACTCATAGAAATAATTGGTGAAGTTGATTTCGTAGCCCACCTTGGTTTTGCTCTCATCAATCCAGGCATCAGCCACGTGGGGTTTAACTTCCCGCTCAAAGTATTCGGCTATGGTCTGCTTTACCAGCTTTCCGCTTTCATCTTTTCGCAAGAAGGAGATGTTCTCAAAATCCCGCAGGCTGGAATCGGCCTTCGGCTCGCCATGTTTCCCTTTAGCAATCATCCCGGCAGCGTCCCGCTCTGGCCGTTCCACCGTTACCCGCCAGTAACCGAAAAAATCATTCGGATAAATCTTGCAGAACTCATTTTCTAAAAAGTTACCATAGATGTTGGTGATATACCCAATCCCCCGGCCATTGCCGTTCTCCGGGATTTCTTTGCGCTTGTTCCCCAAACTGCGAGGCATCTTCTGCCAGAAGCGGTTTTCCGTGATGGCCGGGTTTTCATCGTCTTTCCCGCCGGTGGCGTTGATAAGCTGAATCATTCCCTTGCGCTCTTTTTCCTTATGGTTGGTGAGAATCCAGATGTAGGTCGAAATCCCGGTGTTGTAAAAGAGCTGATCCGGCAGGGCAATTATCGCCTCCAGCCAGTCGTTCTCAATTATCCACTTGCGGATTTCGCTCTCGCCGCCGCCTGCCTGGCCGGTGAAGAGCGGGGAGCCGTTAAAGACAATGCCGATACGGCTGCCGTCCGGTTTCATCTTGGCAAGCATGTGCTGGAGGAAGAGCAGCGAGCCGTCGTTGATACGCGGCAGGCCAGCGCCAAACCGCCCGGCAAAGCCTTTTTTCTCCGCCTCGGCCTTGATGATTTTTTCCGCCTTCTTCCAGTCCACGCCAAAGGGGGGGTTAGAGAGCATATAGTCAAAATGCTCCCCTTCCAGGCCATCAACCGTGAAGGTGTTGCCCATCTTCACATTGGCCGGATTCTGTCCCTTAATGAGCATGTCCGATTTGCAGATGGCGTAGGATTCCGGGTTGATCTCCTGGCCGAATACCTCAAGTTTGGCTTTGGGATTGAGCTTGGCAAGGTATTCTTCGGCAACCGAAAGCATGCCGCCGGTGCCGCAGGCCGGGTCGTAGAGGGTCTTGACGATCCCTGACCTTGTGAGAATATCGTTATCGCTCTTGAACAGCAGATTCACCATCAGCTTGATGACTTCACGGGGGGTAAAATGTTCTCCGGCTGTTTCGTTGGATATTTCCGCGAATTTCCGGATCAGCTCTTCAAAGACATACCCCATTTCCATGGTGGTAATGCCGGTCAGGTCAATCTTGGCAAACTCTTCAACGACCTTGAACAGAAGGTCGGTGTGCGGATCATCCATGCGGGAGATATGGTCGTCAAAACTGAAATACTCGATGATTTCACGGGCACCGTATGAAAAGCCGTTGATATAGTTGCGCAGATTGGCGGCAACATGGGTTGGGTCGGCCTTGATCTTTTCAAAATCGAATTTGCTTCTGTTGTGAAAATTGAGCTTGGCAACCTTGTTCAAGGTGAGGTCTTTGGCGCTATCGGAGAGTTTTTCTATCTTTGGCAGGTAATCCAGCACGGCCTGCTTGGTGGGAGCGAGAATGCAATCAAGGCGTCTGAGAACGGTCATCGGTAAAATAATCTTGCCGTAATCAGACTGTTTATAATCACCACGCAACAAATCCGCGACACTCCAGATTTTGTTGGCCATTGCTTTGAAATCGAGCATTTCTGAAACTCCTTTAAAAATGTCAACGGGTTATAGCAAATCCACCTTGCAAACCCCACACAAACAAAAGAGAGCGGCATTGCAGCCGCTCTCTTTGAAAACCTGTAACTATGCAGTACTTTCACCGTACGAGCAAATAAGCCCGTCATCCCCGAGTGATTCTATCGGGGATCCACGAAGTCAAAGTCTGGATTCCTGATCAAATCTTCGGGAATGACAAGCTTTTTAAATATGTGCTGAGTAGATGACGAAAACCTTTACGTTGGTACTGTCAGGTACGAATCCTACATCTCCACTCTGGTAACAACTCCCTGCAGCTTTGCGGCCGGGAGTTTGTTGAATTGTACAAAATTGGGTGTCAGTTTTTTGAGAATGGAGAAGACTTTCCAGGCCGGGTTGCCGGTTGCGATATCCTCAATGCCGTAGAAGATAACCTTCTCGATGATGCCATTATTTTTTAGCAGCTGTTCAATATCGAACATTTCCATATAGCCGGCTTTGATCTCGAAGGAGTCAAGACCGGTTCCGAGCGAGGTTGTGATGTGGCTTTCCAGTCCGTAGGGGTCGTCTGTCCTGAAAATGGATATCAGGACATTGCGCTCGTAAATGATATTAGAACGGATCGTGCAATGAACCAGATAGGGGGGGATGGTGTTCCACTCCTTGACGAAAAACAGCCCGGTGCCGGCAATATGTCCTTTCTTATAAATCTGCTCATAGCTCATCAGATATGTTTCCATATCCAGAGGGCGCAGCGCCTTGTAGAGGGCGCGTTGTCCCTTGGTCCAGATCAGAATGGCGGCCAGCGGAATGGATGCCAGAATCAGTGACCAGTAGCCGCCATGCGGCAGTTTATAGAGATTGGAAATCAGAAAAGCAAAATCGACTACCGTAACGAGCAGGGCTACCGGCACCTTCCATTTTTTTTGCGTCCGCGAAAAGATCATGACCATCATGATACCGGTGATGGTCATGGTCCCGGTGACGGCCAGACCGTAGGCGGCTGCCAGGTTTTCAGATTTCTGGAAGACCAGCATGATCATGATCACCAGACCCAGCAGAATCCAGTTAACAGCACCGATGTAGATCTGTGATTTGAGTTGGTGCGATGTGTAATCCACCTTCAGGAGCGGCAGGATGCGCGTCGTAATCCCTTGATAGACGATTGAAAAAACACCGCTGATCAGCGCCTGGGAGGCGATGACGGTCGCCATGATCGTTAAAATCAGAAAGGGAATGTAAAGCATGGATGATTGAGATTGGACCATGCCGAAAAGAATATTTTTTGCATGAGGATGGTTGATAATAAAGGCGCCCTGTCCAAGATAGTTGAAGACCAGCGCAGCAAAAACCAGATACCAGGCCCGCTTGACCGGTTTACGTCCCAGATGCCCCATGTCGGCGTAAAGCGCCTCTCCGCCAGTCGCGCAGAGAATGACCTCCGAGAGTACGAAGAAGCCTGCCAGACCGTTTTTCATCAAAAAACCGATGGCATAATGGGGACTGACGGCGGCCAGTATGCCGGGAAACGTGAACAGCGCCAGCACGCCGGATATTGTCAGGGCCGCAAACCAGACCACCATGACCGGTCCGAAAGCTTTTGCGACTTTATCTGTCCCTTTGAACTGAAAGATAAACAGAAATATCGCAATGATGGCGGCGATCAGTATCAGAATATTCTGCGATGTGTGTTCCAACCCCGGTATCAGCTCGATACCTTCTACTGCTGAGAGAATCGAAATAGCCGGGGTTATGACGCCGTCACCCAGCAGCAGCGCTACCCCCAGATAGGAGAGAAAGGTTATGAATAGCATCTGCCGCCCCGGTTTGATCATCCGCACCAGAATCTCGCGCAGAACGATGGTACCACCTTCGCCTTTACGGGAGAGGCTCATGGCCAGCAGGGCGTATTCGATGTTGACCAGGATCATCAGAGTCCAGACGATCAGAGAGATAATGCCAAAAACGTTTTCCTGGGTCGGTTTGGTCAGGGCGATAATAACGGTCAGTGTATAGATCGGGCTGGTGCCGATGTCGCCGAACACCAGTCCCATTGATTTAATGATGCCGCCCCAGTAGGAGTCAGCTTCAGTATGTTTCATAGAGATGCCTCCGAAATTGCGCGTTCGCGTTATATCACCGCGTGTCGGGAGTGACAATATAAAAGGGCTTCGTGCTGCGGCACAATAATGCTTTACAGTGGTGCTGAAGTTGCTACACTTGCGCTGCAAAGCACATGCAGAGGGGGAGTCTGATGGACAGTAGTAGTCGTAAAGATGCCATGATCTGCCGCTATTTCAAGGTCGCTCATCACGACATGGTTTTTCTCAAGTTTATCCTGGAGGCTTACGAAGGGATGAATGTCATGAGCACGGTTGACAACAGAGAAGGCATTATTCGCATCGCCATCATGCCCGGCTTTGTGGAGGATATGGACGCCCTGCTGGCTGCACTGGGGAAACAGACGGTTATGGAACCGGTTGAGTGGCATGAAGATGCCTGCAGTTATTAATCACACGACAAATATCTTAAGCCCCTGCCCACTGCCGGAGACGTAGACGAATGTAATCGTTATCCGCCCCTGCTGATGTTCCGCTGTACGATAATCGTGTGAAAATGTGTAACGGAAGGCCTTGACGCGACAATCTTTCGGCAGGTTCAGATCCGTCGGCAGATCACGCAGGCCGGGCCAGCTGCAATCGCTCTGGAGGACAGTCGCAAAGCCCGGCAGCTTGCCCATCAGTGGCATTTCGCTCCGGCAATAGTCATAGAGGAGCGCTTCCTGTAGCTGCGGCATCTCAGCGGTTTCCAGCAGCGGTTCTGCCAGGCGGTAGAAGAGTTCGTAGACGCGCCGGCAGGAGAGGCTGGAGAGATTTTCGTGGCCGGCCTGGCGGGCCATCCGGTCAAAAACCTCTGCTGCGGGAATGTTCCGTTGCAGAAACTGCAAGGTCGATGGAAAACCGCCATGCTTGCCGAACAGGTCCAGCAGCCGACCGATGGTCTCGATGCGGCAGATATCTGCGTAGGAGAGCCAGGGCGTACTCAGGATCGTATAGGGGGGCGCATCGGAACAGGCATAGCCGCTGCGATCGGCACGGGCGCGCATCGGGGTGCCTTTGAGCAGCTTGAGCGGTTCGATCTGGATCATATCCGGCTTCAGGTCAGCAAGAGCCTGTAGAGATGCCAGGAAACCGGCGTAATCCTCCCCCGGCAGTCCGGCCACCAGATCGAGGTGCAGTTCAATGCCGGTCCCGGCTCGCAGCCGCCGGACATTTGAAAAAATCCGCTCCAGATCGGCAGTCCGCGCAACTTTTTCAAGCGTGGCTGGCGATGATGACTGCACACCGATTTCAAAGTGAAATGTGCCTGCCGGAACGCGCGCCAGAGTGCGCATATTTTCATCGCTCAGCAGATCGGCAGCGATCTCAAAATGAAAATGACTGCCCCGGTTATGCTTCAGGATGAACTCCCAGATCTGATTGGCGCGCCCGGCGTCATAATTGAAGGTGCGGTCAACCAGCTTGATCTGCGTTACTCCGGTGTACATCAGAAACAGAAGATCAGCTTCGATCCGCTCCATCCCGAAAGAGCGCACGCTCCCTTCAACCGAGGAGAGGCAGAAGGCACACGAGAAGGGACAGCCGCGTGAAGTTTCGTAATAGATCAGCGGCTTGGCCAGATCCACCAGGCCGGCTGCAAAGGGTGATGGCAGGCTGTTGAGCTCCAGATTTTTGCTGCTGAGCGGGCCGGAGACCGTGTCGACACCATCCCGGAAAAACAGGTTGTCGATCGCTGCCAGATATTCCGGCAGCAGCGTGGCGGGTTCCCTGATGACAGTTTCCAGCAGTTGCCGGAAAGGTACTTCCCCCTCTCCCTTGATGACAAAATCAACCGCCGGATTGGCCCGCATCAGCTCAAATATGCCGAAGGATACTTCCGGCCCCCCCAGGACGATTCTGCTTGCCGGAGCTATTTTTTTGATGTCCGCTACAATCCGCAGCGTCGTTTCGATATTCCAGATATAACAGGAAAAAGCCACCAAATCAGCCTCTTCGGCCATGATCAGGCGCAGAATATGTTCGCGCGGTTCATTAACAGTATATTCGCGGATGACCAGCCCGGCATCCGGTATGTCATGGCAGTAGGCCGCCAGACAGGGGAGTGCCAGCGAAGCGTGGGAATATTTGGCATGCAGGGTGGTAAGAAGTATTTTCATGGGTAATTTCAGTACCAGCTGTTACTGCAAACGACACTTCCACCACAGAGTCACAGAGAACGCTGAGAAGGAATTAAATTTGAAAAAAACAGTTAACCGCAGATGAACGCACGAAAACGGATGCTTCTATGCAAGTAATCAAAAACATGGGACAAATTCTATGGTTTAACCAAAAAGGTTCTCTCCGATGGTTCTTGTTCCAGTAAGTAACTGATTATGAATGTAATTTCCCTGTGCTCTCCGTGACTCTGTGGTGAGGTTACAGTCTTTGCATGGTGCTGGCTTAAAGCTCCTGATGTCAGAATGGTATTGTATATCTTCCTTCTTTACTCTGGATCCTGGTGTTGAATGTTTCTGAGAGGATGTTCAGTTTATCGATAACCTCAGCGCCTCTCACCCCTTTCAACAGCTGCGGCTGGAAGCCGACCCGCCGGTACAGTACGTCCAGCGGCAGTACCTCGGCGCTGCGCTGCTCGCCGTTCAGTCGCAGGCGGATGATGGCGCTGACATCGGCTGTCGTGCTTTTAGCGGCAAAGGTGAAATTGCCCAGACTATAGAAAATAATGGCGCGTTTGTAACGCTCAATTCCTTGCAGGATATGCGGATGGTGCCCGATAACAGCGTCCGCACCGGCATCAACCGCATTATGAGCAGCGGTCTGCTGGTAGGGTTGTACGAGCGGATTGGCCTCTTTGCCCCAGTGGAAGGAGACGATCACAAAATCGGCCTGTGTGCGGGCTGCCGCAACATCGGAGGCTACCATCCGTGCGTAGCCGGGGGCGGTGCCGGGGCGTTCCTTGCCGACAAAAAACTCAATCGGTTGGGTTAACGAGTAGCCCAGAAAAGCGATTCTCGTCCCCTTGATGGTGAAAAGCTTCATCTGGCGGGCTTCGCCGAGATTGTTGCCGGCACCGACCCAGGCGATGCCGGCATTTTTCAGATGCAGCAGCGTTTCTTCCAGAGCTGAAGCGCCAAAATCCATGCTGTGATTATTGGCCAGCGTCACCAGATTAAAGCCGGCCCGTTGCAGCGCCGTGGCAACGGCCGGTTCAGCCCGGAACCGGAACTTCTTTTCGCGGAATTCATCACCGCCGCGTGCAATCGGAGCTTCCAGGTTGCCGAGGTTGATATCAGCCCCCGCCAGGTGCGCCCTGACGCCGTCAAAGGGATGATCGTAGCCTCTTTTTTTCAGGACGGGCGCCCACCTGCCGGCCAGCATAATGTCCCCGACGGCGTTGATAATGATCTCTTCGGCGTGCAGAGTGAACGGGAGGCAGAGCAGGATTGCAACCAGCAGGATATGGGAGTAGATCGATTTCATCGGGCTCTTTTGCATTGACGTGTACGAGTTCAGATGCTAAGTAAATACACGCTTCATACCGAAAAATAAAGGTGTTTCCCGATGCTTGACATGAAATACATACGTGAAAATCTTGAAGAAGCCGAGCGGCGTCTTGCTACCCGTGGCGGAGAATCGTATCTGGCCGATTTTCATGTGCTGGACGAAAATCGACGGTCGCTCTTGAAAGAGGGTGAGGCGCTCAAGGCGCTGCGCAATGCGGTTTCTGATGAAATCGGCCGCACTAAAGATAAAAGCCTGGTTCAGGACAAGATCCTGGAGATGCGTGAAGTCTCACACAAGATAAAAGGTTTGGACGAACAGCTGGGGCAGGTCGATGAACAGCTGCAGGCCTTTCTGCTGACCGTGCCCAATCTTCCGCACGCAGCCACTCCGATTGGCCTGTCCGAACATGACAATGTTCAGGTCAGGAGTTGGGGCGAACCGCAGGAACTCCCCTTCAAAGCCAAGCCGCACTGGGATCTCGGAGAAGAGCTCGGCATTCTCGATTTTGAACGAGGCGCCAAGATTACCGGTGCCCGTTTTACGCTCTACCGGGGCGCCGGTGCCCGGTTGGAGCGGGCTCTGTTCAACTTTATGCTCGATCTGCACACCGACACGCACGGTTATCAGGAAGTATTGCCCCCTTTTATGGTCAACCGCGATTCAATGCAGGGTACCGGGCAGCTCCCTAAATTCGAGGATGATCTCTTCAAGCTGGTTGATCCCGAGTTTTACCTGATTCCGACCGCCGAGGTGCCGGTCACCAATATTCATCGTGGCGAGATTCTGAAACGCGCCGACCTGCCGATCAGCTACTGCGCCTACACCCCCTGTTTCCGCCGTGAGGCCGGTTCCTACGGCAAGGATACCCGTGGTCTGATCCGTCAGCATCAGTTTAACAAGGTGGAGCTGGTCAAATTTGTACACCCTTCCGAGTCGGATGCCGAACTGGAACTGTTGACCGGCCATGCTGAAAAAGTGCTACAGCTGCTGGGACTCCCTTATCGTGTCATGGCGCTCTGCAGCGGCGATATCGGTTTTTCGTCAGCCAAAACATACGATCTGGAAGTTTGGCTGCCGGGACAGAGCTGTTACCGTGAAATTTCATCCTGCAGTACGTTCGGCGATTTTCAGGCCCGTCGCGCCTCGATCCGTTTCCGCGAAGACGAAAAGGCCAAGCCTGAATTTGTCCACACGCTAAACGGCTCGGGCTTGGCCGTTGGCAGGACGCTGGTTGCGGTACTGGAAAATTACCAGCAGGAGGACGGTTCGGTACTGATTCCCGAGCTGTTGCGACCGTATATGGGTGGTTTGGAGCGGATCAGCTGAGGTCAGGAAGGATTATTCTTTGAATTTTGAAAATCAATGTGCTATAGACAATACCTCAAATTCGGAGAGGTGGCCGAGTGGTTTAAGGCAGCGGTCTTGAAAACCGCCGAGGGTAACACCTCCGTGAGTTCGAATCTCACCTTCTCCGCCATTTAAAATCAAGCACTTACGCTCTTACAGGTAAGTGCTTTTTTGTTGCTCAATAACCGATTTGGCGCAAATTTGGCTGTAGCGCGTTTTTTTGATTTGGCAGTGATTTGTATTTGATTTGGAAGTGAAGTAATTCAAAAAAATGGACATTTATGAGCGGTTTTATTAGCTTTGAACGCCCCTTAAATTTGCCCATTTTTTAGATCCATTATCAGCATTACTGAGGCGGAACCGGAGCTCTTAGTACCGGTTCCGGAGCTATACTTCAGGAGGTTGCAATAATTCTAAACCGCAAAGGACACGTGTTTAAGCCATCACGGCGATAGACTCTTTACCCATAACTTGCTGTTTTATATGAGAACATCGATTAAAAGCGCCTGTTTTTGGCTGCATCCCCTGCGGTAAAACTGCCTTTTATAGGGTAATTTGTAATACTGGACGAACTATCGGGCCATCATATCAAGCTGGTAACGGCTTTTCAGAATATTAAGCAACGTATCGACTCCCTTAAAAGCCGCACGAAGCAGATCCTTATCCCGGTCCATCAAGACCATTGGATCAACAAAATTATCCACCGCTTTTCCCGATGACATGGCAATCAACTGTTTGTTTAACCGCATCTTTATCAGAAAAGTGAATGCATCCCGAATGATCTCCAAATCATGATCCGACACAAGGTGCAGGAGGTGGAGCCTGTCAAGTTTAGACCATGTCGTTCCTCCCATGAAGCCAGCCTCAAGCGCTATCAGGCTTACCCCCCTGGTCAGGGCAAACAGCCCCCCCTTTTTTAAATCCAGCTTTCCTCGCTGATCGCCTTTCTTTTCAACCTGAAATCGCCCGAATATACCGATTGGCGGCTTAAAACGCACGATATTGCGAGCCATACTCGGCAGGAAAATTGAGTTACTGCTGACGCATTTGCAGATATGATTGCGCAATTCTGCCTCGAATACGGTATCGCCGTGCAGCACGCGCAAATCCTGAAAAACTCCGAAATGGACCGTCGCGTCGGGGTCCGGGCGAGAAATCCATCGATCAATCAGCACTTTCCATTCGGACAGACTGTGACACCACTCCGGATTGCTAGCCATCATGTTACCGGGACAAAGAGGCACTCCAACTCTTTCAAGAGCGGAGACAAGATGCTCTGCAAAGCGTCGTACTTCTGTAATATCATTACCTGAAAGATCGTCGCGGTAAACGATGGCGCTATCCTGGTCAGTTCGCAGGGTTTGTTCCTGCCGCCCTTCACTTCCCAGAGACAGATATGCCGCACCTGCCGGCAGCCGGATATCATGGCAACAATCCAGAATGTGGATCAGGCGCTGCGTAAGCGCATCGTTAAAGTGCGCTATCAACTGAATCAAACTCTGGGCATCAGCATTCGTTTTAACTGCGTAGTACAGCATACCGGTCATTTTCTGGCCAAGAGTGCGCAATTGATCAATTGATCCTGCTGATTCAATCTCCTGTACGAGATAGAGCGGGCTGCGGGTCTGAATTCTCAAAAGATCGGTGTCGGTTATAATACCGGTCAATCTGTCGAATTCATCGATTACAATCAGGCGATGAATGTTATGTTTGGCCATCAGAAAAATGGCTTTAAAGAGGTAATCGTTGCTGTAGATGGTGATCAGTGAAGTTTTCATAACATCACGCACAGTCAACGTCATAATTTCGCCGGCCTTGGTGGCGATCAGGTTGCGTAAGTCGCGTAAAGAGACGATGCCGACCGGTTTGTCGTCCTCAACGCTGATGATGCCTGAAATATTATTTGCCATCATCAGACGAGACATTTCAATCAGCCCAAGGCCGGGTGAACAGGTAACAACCGGGCGATGGCAGACCTCTTCAACAGGTATGAAGAATAAACTGTCTTCGCTTGTCGTCGGCATACTTTCACCTGTTAGCTAATTTGGTAACAAAACTGCCTGTGTTATAGCTTAAAGGGTAATTAAAATCTAATTATTTTATCTGTCGGATTATAATGCTGTTACAAAAACACAATGTATCATTAATCATTTACACCGGTGCATACCGCACCAAAACGCTACAATCACAATAAATAAAACAATGGTAAATTTAGATAAACGAACACCATTTATATTTTTAAAGACATAAACATCTGTTTTTATTCATACAAACATATACTGGCTGTAATTCAATAAAGTTGTTGACAATTTTGTAACGCCGTATTAGTTTTCCATTGGTTTGTTGTTATATTTTCCTGCATATGTTTTTTTGAAATGTGAATAGCATGACAGGTTTTCGGGGCCCGCTATGAAACGGTTGCTGTCCCACATAGTCTTATTTGCATTGCTGGTGATTTCGCCAGTCTCATTTTCTACGTCTGAAATCCCCAATTTTTACATCCTCGTTACCATCAATGCCCCTGTACAGGAATCAAGAAGAAACAGCATTACCGTTGCGCATCAGGTGGTACAAGCGTCTCCGTTGACAGTTATCGCCAGTCCTCCCGATAAATGCATTGTTTCTTTTCCAACATTACCTGCAATTGACAGTCACCACGAAATCAAACATGGCAGAGCCCCCCCCCCTGTTGCTCCCTCCGTATAGTCCTTTTGTAAATCCAAAAAGTTTTCAAGAACGTCTACCCGCTTAACTGGTTGATTGTCGCTGTTGCAGCTTTCAATCAAGGATTCACGTTTTTTTGCACGCCTAATCTTTACAGCGTCAGCGCTTTGTGAAGTGCATTGGCACAACTTTTAAGTCTAGTAAATTTGAATGCATACACTCATTTCAATAAATAGGAGCACCTGAAGATATGAGAGAAAAAGGCGTTTATTCCGTTCAGGCCGTAGTCAAGGCTATAGATCTGCTTGAAGCTCTTGCTCAAGGCGGTGAAAGTCCATCACTCGTTGTTTTGGAGAAAAAACTCGGTTTAAGCCACAACAAGACCTTTCGCTTGCTTGCCACTCTCGAGAACAAGGGGCTGGTCGAGCGCAACAAAGCGACCAACACATATAACCTCGGCTTACATGCGTTTGAAATGGCCCAGCATATCCTGAAAAGTGACAATCTCATCAGAATGGCACATCCGATCATGGTTGAACTGGCACGCAAGCTGGACGAAGCCATCTACTTCACCGTAGCCAACAACAATGAGGTGCTGTTTCTAGATATGGTCGATTCTTTCCAGCAGACCAAGGCAGCCGACATGATTGGCAAACGTTTCCCCTTCTTTACCAACGCCGCTGGCAAAGTGCTCAAATCGGTCAGCTCAATCGACCTCTTTGGCCGGGGCAAGAAAGGCGGAATCAAGGATGTACAGCAGCTTGAAGTCGAACTGGATGAGATCCGCCGCAAGGGAGTCGCGGTTGATTTCAACGGACTGGGTGAAGGCATCTGCACCGTGGCGGTCGTTATCCGAGATTATGCCGGCAAGGTCGTCGGAGCTCTGACATTGCTCGCCCCTTCGTTCCGCATGCTGCAGGAGCGGCTGGAAAAAGAGGTGATTCCCTGCATGCTGGAGGGGGCAGAGCTGCTTTCAATGAAATTCGGCTATTCGCGGGCGTACGCATAAAGTTCTTTGCAATACATTTTTCAATCGAGGCGAAGTATTTTATTAACCACTAACCGCCCGCATAGATGGGCAGGGGACGGGTGGCAGCCCCCCACACGGAAAGGAGGAAAATGCCATAATAATATCGGAAACCGTTTCAAAAGACGTCAACATCAAACAAGAGGGGGTTACGTTATGTCTGTTCATGCAACAAAGGAGTTACAGGCCTACTGGAAGGAAAACCTTAAGATCATCATCGTTCACCTTGCGATCTGGTTCTTCGTATCGTTTTTTTGCGGCATCATGGTAGTCGATCAGCTGGATGCCTACATGATCGGCGGTTTTCCGCTCGGGTTCTGGTTTGCCAACCAGGGATCAATGGTCATCTTTGTCATCCTGATCTGGACTTATGTCTGGATGATGAACAAACTGGACATCAAGTATGATGTACACGAAGGGTAACTGTTCCGTGCGCACCGACTTTAACTCACTAACATCACGAGGTGACAACCTATGAGTATTCTTACCTGGACCTGGATCATTACGGGCCTGAGCTTCACCCTGTATATCTACATCGCCTATGCTGCACGCGCTAAATCAACCGGTGACTTCTACGCCGCCGAACAATCGGTTCCTGCCTACATGAACGGTATGGCAACCGGCGCCGACTGGATGTCCGCCGCCTCCTTCATCTCCATGGCCGGTTTGATCTCGTTCATGGGGCGCGACGGTTCCTTTTACCTGATGGGATGGACCGGCGGGTATGTTCTCCTCGCCATGCTTTTTGGTCCGTATCTTCGTAAATACGGTAAATTCACCATCCCACAGTTCATGGCGGACCGCTACTACTCCCAATCCATCCGCCTGCTCTCACTGCTCTGCGCGATTTTCGTTTCCTTCACCTACGTCGCCGGGCAGATGCGCGGCGTCGGCGTGGTTTTCTCCCGCTTCATGGGTGTTTCCATCAACATGGGCGTTATCATCGGCATGGCGCTGGTCTTTTTCTATGCTACCCTGGGCGGCATGAAGGGGATCACCTACACCCAGGTTGCCCAGTACTGCGTGCTGATCGTCGCCTACATGGTTCCGGCCATCTTCATCTCAATGAACTTCACCGGCAACCCGATCCCACAGCTCGGCATGGGTTCTACCATCACTGCATCAGGTGCGGCTCTGCTCAACGATCCCGGCACCCAGGGCAAATACATGCTTGATGTTCTGAACGGCATCCAGAAGGACATCGGCTTCGGCGCCTATACAAATGGCGCTCGTCCTCGCATCGACGTATGGTTCATCACAATGTCGCTGATGATCGGCACCGCAGGTCTGCCGCACATCCTGATCCGCTTCTTCACTGTTCCTAAAATGCGTGATGCCCGTTCCTCCGCCGGTTATGCGCTAATCTGCATCGCCATCCTCTACACCACCGCTCCGTCTATCGCGGTTTTTGCCCGCACGAACTTTGTTAAATCGATCAATAACGTAAAATATGTAGATGCACCATCCTGGTTCAAAAACTGGGAAAAAACCAAGCTGGTTGCCTTTAAGGACAAAAACGGCGACGGCATCATGACAATCGCCAAGGGCAAATGGGATGATCCGAAGAGCAAAAACGAAGTCAAGATCGACCAGGACATCATGGTTCTGGCCAACCCTGAAATTGCCAAACTTCCTAACTGGGTTGTCGGCCTGGTCGGCGCTGGCGGTCTTGCCGCCGCACTCTCCACCGCAGCCGGTCTGCTGCTGGTTATCTCCGCTGCGGTTTCCCATGACTTGATGAAAGGTATGCTGAAACCGGATATGAGCGAGAAAGAGGAGTTGGTCTGGGCTCGTGTCGGCGCCGGTGTCGCAGTCTGCATCGCCGGCCTGTTCGGCATCTACCCCCCCGGCTTTGTGGCCCAGGTTGTTGCCTTTGCCTTCGGTCTGGCGGCGGCATCCTTCTTCCCCTGCATTTTGATGGGGATATTCAACAAGAAGGCCAACAAGGAAGGCGCCCTGGCAGGTATGTTTGTCGGTATCGTGTTCGTTGCTGTCTACATCAGCTACTTTAAGTTTATCAACCCAGCCGTCAACAACAAGGATGGCTGGTGGTTCGGTATTTCACCAGAAGGGATCGGCACGGTCGGCGCTGCTCTTAACTTTGCCACCATGTGGATCGTCGGCAAATTTACTCCCGAGCCTCCACAAGAAATTCAGGATCTGGTTGGCAGTCTCCGTTACCCCGGCAAACTGGTGGCGCCTCCATCCGGTGGCCATTGAGTGCTGACGCCCTGCTGACGGCAGCAGATAAGTACACGGTGGCGGCTGTCAGCTTCGGCAGCCGCCATCTTCCATAACACCTGCTACTACCATGTAACACTTATTGTTTCGGAAAGTTCCCCTGCCCTTGACGGGAGGGGGTCAGGGGGTGGGTGAAGCTGCGACGAAGTAATTTCATGGCAACCTCCCTACCCCTCCCCCGCCAGCGGGGAGGGAACTTGTTTATACGTATATTTTTTTGCAGTAATCACAGATGCCGGGTAAAAAGGAGCCAGTTAATGCGCACACAAGCCAGCACGATGGAGAACAAAGAAAACATGATTTTTGCACTTATTCGCAGATTTAATGCTGCCGTTCTGAAATACATCCTGACCGCCAAACTCCGTACAATAGGCGCAACCATACTCGGCGCGCTTGGCGGTTTGAGCCTTGTCTCCAACATTATCCCGTCCGCCATGGAATACAGCGGTATAATAGACAGCTTTTCCGCGCGCTGGGAACTGGGTGGTTTTGCCGTCTATACAATGATCATCTGGGGGTTTGGCGCCCGCTCGACACAAAAGATCGGCAGTAAAATACATGGCGCCATAATTCTCGGTGCCGTCGGTTGTGCCAGCGCTCTCATTGTTGCCGGTGTCGGCATCAATACCGAGTTATACACACTAATGACCGCCGGTGGAGTAGCGCTGTTCTACGGCGCTTTCGGCGGTTTACTTATCGCTGACGCCTTCAGAAGTCCCCCCGTAGATGAAAACGACTCCGATGCCCCGACCGGATGTATCGGTGATCTGGGGATATTCCGCAATTTGAAAAAATAGCTACATGCCGGAAATATAATAATTTTCTTCAGGAGACCTCGTTCATGCTCACCGCCATTATCGTCATCTTCGTCATCGCCTACGCCGCCATCGCCCTGGAACATCCGCTCAAGGTCAACAAATCAGCCTCAGCTCTGATCTGTGCCGGTCTGCTCTGGACGATCTATGCCATGTCAACCAGCGACCATCACCTGGTGACCGAGCAGTTAGGCGAATCGCTGATGGGCACGGCTCAGATCGTCTTCTTCCTCATGGGGGCGATGACTATTGTTGAGGTCATTGACGCTCATAACGGCTTTGAAGTAATCACTTCACGCATTCATACCACTAAGCTCTCAACGCTGATGTGGCTGGTCGGTTTTGTCACCTTCTTTCTTAGTTCGGTACTGGATAACCTGACGACGACAATTGTCATGATCTCGCTGATGAAGAAACTGCTCGACAACCATGACGACCGGCTCTTTTTTGCCGGTATCATCGTCATCGCCGCAAATGCCGGCGGCGCCTGGAGCCCGATCGGTGACGTTACCACCACCATGCTCTGGATCGGTGGCCAGATCACCACCCTGGCCATCATGGAAGGGGTCTTTCTTGCCTCTATGGTCAATTTGCTCGTGCCGCTGGCAATCACCAGTTTTATGTTGAAAGGGCGGAAGGTCGTCAGCCCGGCAAAAACCATCGAAATTGGACATCATGCCAAAACCACCCCGTTTGAACAGAAACTTATGTTTCGCATGGGGATAGGCATCCTGATCTGCGTGCCGCTCTTCAAAACCGTTACCCATCTCCCTCCGTTCATGGGAATACTGTTCGGCCTCGGCATCCTCTGGATGACCGGGGAACTACTGCACAGCAAGAAGGATGACGAACACAAGGAACACCTGACTCTGGTACGCGCCCTCAAGCAGATAGACATGAGCTCCATCGTTTTCTTTATCGGCATCCTGCTGGCGGTGGCCACACTGGAGCACACCCATATCTTGACCAATCTGGCCGGGTGGCTCAACAAGGTTGTTGGACGCGAGGATATGATTGTCACCATCATCGGCATGGTCAGCGCTATCGTCGACAACGTGCCGCTCGTTGCCGCCTCCATGGGTATGTACAGCTTGGCACAATATCCACCTGACAGTTTTCTGTGGGAGTTCATGGCCTACTGCGCTGGCACCGGAGGTTCGATCCTGATCATCGGCTCAGCTGCGGGCGTTGCCGCCATGGGGCTGGAGAAGATTCATTTCTTCTGGTACGTGAAGCGGATCAGCGGGCTTGCCTTGGTGGGGTATTTCGGTGGGATCGCTGTATATATAGTTCAGTACCGGTTATTCCATTGATTTAGAGTTAATCTGCTAAAAAAAGTCCGTTTGTCCGGCATACTGGAGCATCAGGCAACTGAAGACTCCTTATTACTGACGGTCTCTTATCCGTACGAAATGATCTGATCGGCAACACTTCCAACTGCCACACAGCGGGTATTATATCCAGAGAATCTTTACAAATGTCTCCACCTGCTTAAACTCGGAATATCCCGTTACCACTGTTGCATTGTACTCCATGGCAGAGGCAACAACAAAGGTGTCTGCATGCGATATGGCATGGTGTGACTTTAATTCAGCCGCTCGAAACACCAGATCATTCGGAGTCGGAAATATCGCAATGCCGAGCCGCTTGATATTCATCGCGACATTCAATTTGTGCTGTAGTCCGAAGCGTCGGTGGAATCGTCTGCTAAAAAAGTTTGACTGGGAATATCCGTCAGATGGTGTTAAAAAACGTACGTGAAATAATCAGATAGCAACGCAGCAGCATGCATTCTACGTGGGGAGTTACTTTAGAATGAAGTTTCAGGATGAATTCCGCGACCGCAGCCTGGTGCAGAACATGGCTGCCAACATTCGCCGCATGGCGGACAAACTGCCAGAACCGGTTAATTTCATGGAAGTTTGCGGCACGCATACCATGGCTATCTACCAGTACGGCCTGCGCTCGCTGCTGCCGGAAAACGTCCGGCTGGTCTCCGGCCCCGGCTGCCCGGTCTGTGTGACACCGATCGGGTATCTTGATGCGGCGCTGGCCTGCACGGTCGATCCACGGACGATTATTGCCACTTTCGGCGATATGCTGCGCGTTCCCGGCAGTCACTCCTCGCTGATGGAAGAACGCGCCAAGGGGGCTGATATCCGCATCGTTTACTCGCCTCTGGATGCGGTTGCTCTGGCTCGCAGCAACCCTGAGCGGCGCGTTGTGTTTCTCGGGATCGGCTTCGAAACGACCGCACCGACAATTGCCGCCAGCATCCTGGCTGCCGAACGCCAGGGCTTGCGTAACTACCTGGTGCTGTCCTCGCATAAAACCATGCCGCGGCCAATGGAGGCACTGACCGCTGACCCTGAACTGGCACTTTCAGGCTACCTCTGCCCGGCTCATGTCAGTACGGTCATCGGCGCCAGAGCGTACCGACCGCTGGCTGATACGCATAAGATGCCCTGCGTCGTAACCGGCTTTGAGCCGGCTGATGTCATGCAAGGAATACAAATGCTGCTGGCCCAGACTCTGGCCGGAACAAGCAGGGTCGAAATTCAGTACAGCCGAGCTGTTTCGTGGGATGGCAATCCGCAGGCACAGGCGGTTATCGGGCAGCTGTTCGAGCCGTGTGATGCGGTCTGGCGCGGGCTGGGACTCCTTCCGGGGAGTGGATTGGCCATCAGATCCGAATATGCCCGCTTCGATGCCGAAAAAATGCTGACTCTCGACGTTCCGGAAGCGTGTGAAAATCCAGCCTGTCGCTGCGGCGATGTTTTAAAGGGCAAACTGTCCCCCGCAGACTGTCCCTTGTTTGGTACAGTCTGCACCCCTGAAGCGCCGATCGGCGCCTGCATGGTATCCAGCGAAGGCACCTGCGCAGCAGCTTACAAATACGGGAGATAATTGATGTTTACCATGCAGGATTTGCGGGCCCATTACCTTTTTAGCGATCAGGATGCAGATCTTCTGCTGACACTACAGCCGCTGGCAGAGTTGAACCTGGAACGTTTTTCACGGGAGTTTTACGACTATCTCTACAGTCTTCCGGAAACAGCGGCGATCCTGAATAACAGCAATCGCGCGCGCCTCAGGGAGATGCACATCAACTGGTTCATGTCGCTCTTTTGCGGCATCTATGACAATCACTACATGAACCACCTGACCCGTATCGGGCACGCCCATGTCAAGGCCGGTCTGAGCGTCCACTTTGTCAATGCCGCTATGAACCAGATCCGCCACTTTCTGCTGGGGCTGATCGACGACAACTATTCCGACCGCGAACAGCGTCGCATTCTGCGCGAGGCGGTTGAAAAAATGCTGGACATGAATCTGGATGTCATGAGCACCTCGTATCGAGAAGAAGAGATGAAGAAGGTCTTTGTTTCACGCAAAGTCGAGTCGTTCCTGATCAAGGCCACCGAACGCTTCACCTATGGCTTGAATCTGGCGCTGGTACTGGCGCTGGCCGGCGTTTCGATTTCGGTGGTGATCCTCTTTATCTGGGATATCCTGCATATTTTTCGCGGTGATATGGAAAAAGGGATTCTTTCGGCACTCGGTTCTCTACTGATCCTCTGGATGATGATCGAGCTGATGGACAACGAGATCAAGAACCTTAAAGGTGGAAAATTCAATATTCTCGTGTTTATCGGCGTTATCATCGTCGCCATGATCCGTGAAATCCTGATCTCAACCCTGCGTAAAGACGACCTAACCACCCAGGCATTTCTGGCCGGAACGCTGCTGATCCTGGGAGTCGTCTATTATCTGGTGTCACATGCCCAGAAAGAACATCCGGTTGCCTGACCGATGACCGTATGTTCTCATATGCTGGCCGGATTTTCGCTCGGCTATCATCAGCGCCACAAACTTTTACAGACACTTGAAAGCACTCCGACAATTGCCAGCATTCTTGAACTTGAGCCCAGGCAGCTGGCAGCGGATAAGATCAAAGTTCTGGCGCTTGATTTTGATGGCGTACTTGCCAGCCATGGTTCAGCACTGCCACTGCCCGAAGCGATTCTCTGGCTGCAGAGCTGTCAGGAACTCTTCGGCGAAGAGCGGATCTTTATTCTTTCAAACAAACCGACTGACGAGCGCAGCCGCTGGTTCGCCGAAACTTTCCCCGCTATCCGCTTTATTGCCGGTGTCCGTAAAAAACCGTACCCCGATGGCCTTGAAACGGTAGCGCGACTGGCCGGTGTTTCCCCGGCAGCCGTCCTGATGGTCGATGACCGGCTTCTGACCGGCTGTCTGGCGGCACTTAATGCCGGTGCCCGCCCCTGCTACATCCGCCACCCATTCGTTTCTTACCGTCACCGTCCGCTGGCCGAACTGTTTTTCCAACTGCTGCGTGGAGCGGAACGGGTATTTATTCGCCTGGCATGCCGCTTCTGAATTTTCCCGCCAACAGGAGTGTTCATGTCTTTTTGTGACGTAACCGGACATTACGAGCGCCACCCCTACCCGCATTATCCGCTGCTGGCGTCCATCAAACGCCACGACACCTATGCCATGAACCTGACGGCCCTCTGGGGGCGCTTTAACGGCGAGATACTGCCGGAGCGCCGGGGGAGAATTCTGCTGTCAGGCTGCGGCGCCTTTGCACCCTACCCGATGTCGCTTTCCAATCCGAAAGCCGAAATCACCGGTGTCGATCTGGCACGCAACAACCTGCGACGGGCTCGGTTGCACTGCCTGCTGCACGCTCGCTTTAACGTCAAACTGCTGCAGGGGGATTTTCTCGACCCGACGGTGACGCCGGGACCGTATCATTTTATCGAGGCCTTCGGTGTGCTGCATCATCTGGATGACCCGGCTGCCGGCATGCGGTCACTGGAGCAGCGTCTGCTGCCGGGAGGCATTCTGCGGGTCATGGTCTACGGGCACTACGCCCGCCAGGAGGCAGAGTCCGTCAGGCGGGCGCTGCGACTGCTTAAAGTGCGCGATGTGCCCACCATCAAGCGCATGATTAAACGGTCCGAACCTGAAAGCAGGCTGCGCAGCTACATTGACAGCTCCTGGGAAGCCCGGACTGATTCCGGCCTGGCAGACCTGTTTCTGCACCCCAATGTCAAAAGCTACCGCATCGAAGAATTTATGGAGCTGGTCGCTGATAGTGGCCTCAAGCCGCTGCTCTTCACTCACCGCGACGCCGTTGCCGACCCTGCTGAGGAAATACAGCGGCTGCGGGGATTGGACCACCTCCGTGAAACCCGCGCCAATATCATCTGCTATCTGGGACGCGACTGCAACGGGAGCGCTCCTGTCTCACCACATTCCCGTCTGCTGCTGAATCCGGCTCTTCGAGAAGCTGTTTCACCGTTCACGCTTGGTTCGCCACGACCGATTGATCGCCTGGGGCATGAAAATCAACGCCTTGATCGACAGACCCGCCGCTTTCTGCGCCGCTTTGTCACGCCGCTGCCGGAAGCGGCTCTGACAGCTGCAGAGCGGGCGCTGGCTGAACGTTTTGTGACGGAGCTGTTTCTTGTCAGATTACGGGGAGACTGAGGCACCCGGCCTTGACATCATGCAATTACCTGTTAGAAATTACGGGCGTATTGAAAATACACTACTGGAGGTTTGATATGTGGGGTAAAAAAGCTCTGACCGCGCTGGCATTCGCTGTACTTCTTCCATTACAGGTATTTGCTGAGGGACCGAAGAAAATTCAGGACAATTCATTTCTGCTGGAAGAAGCCTATAACCAGGAACCGGGGGTCGTTCAGCACATCCAGACCTTCATGTATCTGAAGAAGTCACAGGACTGGGTCTATTCATTTACCCAGGAATGGCCGGTGCCGAAAGAAACACATCAGCTTTCCTACAGCATTCCCGTGCTGCACATCAGCGATCCTGAAAATTCAAGCGGCATCGGAGACATTTTAATCAACTACCGCTATCAAGCTGTATTAAAAGATCATATTGCATTTTCACCCCGTTTTTCCGTGATCCTGCCAACCGGCGACTACAAAAAAGGACACGGTACCGGTTCAGTTGGCCTCCAGACCAATATCCCATTAAGCGTTGAGCTGTCTGATACCGTTGTGAGCCACTGGAATCTCGGAGCCACCTACACCCCGGGCAGTCGGGAAAGTGGCGGCGCAAAAGCCGATACCACTGCTTTTAATTACGGCGTCAGCCTTATCTATCTTGTAACGGAGAATTTCAACCTGATGCTTGAAGCGGCAGGAACATCGGGAGAAGCGGTGCAGGCGGACGGCAGCAGACAACGGGCGGATACGTTCTTTATCAATCCGGGTGTTCGTTTTGCACTTAACTTTGCATCAGGTCTGCAGATCGTACCCGGCTTTTCCATGCCGATCGGGATTGGTGCTTCGGCAGGCGAGTTCGGTGGACTGGCGTATCTCTCATTTGAACACCCGTTATTCTGAACATACCGGGCGATCTGATGGAGCGATCATTCTCATAGTGCGGCATCAAAAGCCTTGAGATCTCCTGCAAGCCGATCGATCATCGCAACCGCCTCATCGACCTTACCCTCACGCGCAAGTGTTTCAAGCGCCGCAGCGGTTTCCCGCACCACTCGTGCAGATATATTTCCGGCGGCCCCCTTGATGGTGTGCGCCTGAATGCGCAGTTGCTCTGTATCACCACGTTCAGCGGCCGAGCGGAGCTGTTCCATGTAGCCGGCCACATTTCGGGAGAACATCTCCAGAAAGCGCCCCATCATATCGTCGCGCCCGCCGAGGCGCTCCAGCAATTCGGCGCGGTCGAACACCGGGAGGCTTTGCTCAGACACTGCTTCTGGCGCTGGCGGATTCGTCGGACAGGTCAGACTCGTCGGACTCGCCTGAACAGTCTGACCTCTCTGATCGGACTGCCTTGCACCTAATTTCCCCACCAGCTGTTCCAATGTCGCAACGATATCAGCTGTGCGAGCCGGTTTTGAAAGATAGGCATCCATGTCGGCCGCCAGACATTTCTCCCGGTCACCCTGCATGGCATAGGCGGTCATGGCGACAATGGGGGTTCGCCTAGCACTGCGTGCACGCTCAAGCTCCCGAATTTCCCGCACGGCCTCATAACCATCCAGAATCGGCATCTGCATATCCATGAAGATCGCATCGAAATGCCCCTCGACAAACTGTTCAACCGCCTCACGCCCGTTTTCCGCCAACGTAATCCGGTGACCCTGTTTTTCGAGTGTCGCACGCAGCAACTCCCGGTTGATCTCCACGTCATCGACCACCAGAACCGAAAAGCGCCCCCGCTCCTCCCTGATGGTGTGCCGCGTGATGATCTCCTCGGGATGCGGTCTTCCACCGATAATCGCGATTACGGCAGCATGCAGCTCTTCCATGACAACTGGCTTGGTCAGATAGCCATCGATACGGAGTTTGCGGCATTTGTTGACATCACCGCGCATTCCGGCACTCGGCATAGCCATAATCTGCACTGCATCGTATTCTTTCTGCTGACGCAGCCGGGAAACAAACTCCCACCCATCCATAACCGGCATATGGATATCGGTCAGCAGGAACCGGGGCAGCGCCCCGGCACTATGCATCTGCCCCAACATGCCGAGCGCCTCGGCGGCGCTTGACGCCGTCAGGACGTTCATATCCCAGCGGGACAGAAAACCGCTCAACATCTGGCAATTGATTGCATTGTCATCAACGATCAGCACTGTTATTCCGCTAAGATTCTCAACAGGCTTCGCATCGTTAGTGATTTCCTGCAGCACGAACAGTGCGGTAAAACTGAAGCAGCTCCCCTCTCCGGGAACACTCTGTACGGAAAGGTCCCCCCCCATCAGAGCAACCAGACGCTTCGATATTGAAAGACCGAGACCAGTGCCGCCAAACAGCTTGGTCGTAGAAGCATCCCCCTGCTCAAAGGCATCAAAGATACGTTCCGTCTGTTCAGGAGAAATGCCGATGCCGGAATCTTTGACATCAAAGCGGAGCTGAACACCCTCCAGAGACTGATCGACCAGACTGACGATGATGCTGATTTCGCCTTTCTCCGTAAACTTGACCGCATTGCCGACCAGATTAATCAATATCTGCTGCAATCTGCCGGGATCTCCGCGCAGTGAATCCGGCACGTCCTGTTCAACATTAAATACAATTTCAAGCCCTTTTTCTGTGGCTCGGGACGAAAGCGTCCGCAGCGTCTGACCGAGCATTCCGCGCAAGAGAAAAGCTGATTCATCCAGCGTCAGGCGCCCCCCTTCAATTTTGGAAAAATCGAGCACATCGTTGATGATCGTGAGCAGGTTGTCAGCCGAGGTTTTGACCGAACGGAGATAGACCCGCTGCTCGGACGTCAGTTCGGTGTCCAGCACCAGATCGGTCATGCCGATGACGCCGTTCATCGGCGTACGGATCTCATGGCTCATATTTGCAAGGAATTCACTTTTGGCGCGGCTGGCTGCTTCCGCCGTCTCCTTGGCTGCGGTCAACTCGATAACACGCTCGGAAATGGCCCGTGACATGGTGTTGAAGGCCGCCCCGAGCTGCCCCACGTCGTCATCCCCCTCCTTGACCGGTGGCAGGGACAGATTCCCGGCGGCAACCTGCAAACTGGCCTGAGTCAGCGAGCTCAAATGCCGGGTCAGCCAAGAGCCGATCAACAGCAGAATGGCGGTGGAGAGAATCAGCTCGACGGCTGCGATGCTGACCCCCTGAAACAGCAGCATCCGGCGCGCTGCCACGATCTGCGAGAGATTGAGACCGAAATGCAGCGTGCCCAGCGGCTGCTGCAGCATGGTAAGCGGCACCGCGACATCATAGCGCGGCGACTTCTGGGTATCAAAGAGCGGCAACTCCCGACTTGGCGCCGGGATAGCCTTGTCAGCCGGCCAGCCGCTGGAGCCGACCCGTTTGCCGGTCCGGTCTTCTACAATAATATAAACGACTTCTCCGGCAGTGCGACTTTCATCAATAATCGCCTGCACCGTAGCAAAATCACGCTGAGCCAGCGGAGCTGTCAGTGCAGCCCCCAGAACCGGGTAAAACTGCTGCGCCTGGGAACGGGCCTGATTGGTCATGGCGCCATGCTGCAGACGCAAACTGTTTAAAACCAGTATGCTCAGCATCACAATTTCAACGCCGACCGCCAGTAGCAGCAACTGGCCCCGCACGGTATGTAAACGCGGTGACATAACTGAGTCTCCAAAATTGACATAACAGGCTTTTTAAAAACTTTGATAGTATCAAGATAACTTTGATAATATATTTTCAAGTTATTATGATTCCGCTTTGATTTGGCAGT